>Ga0210003_1000004_pt1 | contig 494080 bp, 694 predicted proteins | sample LantaG_FD_182804 | JGI IMG/M metagenome (GOLD analysis project Ga0210003, IMG submission 182804) | Deep subsurface microbial communities from Baltic Sea to uncover new lineages of life (NeLLi) - Landsort_02402 metaG (SPAdes) (version 2) | ecosystem: Environmental > Aquatic > Marine > Oceanic >... | reverse complement strand
TCAAAGTAAAAATCCGTGACCTTCAATTCCTACCTGGTGGAAAGAAAGATGATTCTGAAGCATCTCCAGTTGCGCAAGCAAGTCAGAGTACTCAGGATTACACAAAACAACCTGCAGCAGCGGCAGCTCCAGCACAACCTGCACAACCTGCAGCTACTGCATCAGCTGACTGGACTCAAAGTGAGGACGACGATTTGCCATTCTAAGACTGGTGAAAAACACACAAACAAAAAAGGGATGCTTTATAAGCATCCCTTTTTTATTTATTAATTTGTTATTCACGTATTAGAATAAGTTATATAGATATTTCTTTATGAATTTTTTTGATTGCTTTATAATATATATATTGAGAAGGGATTCCTCCATTTCTCACATATTTATTTAACCCTCCCTGACCTCTATTATAGGCAACAAGTCCGCGAGTCAAGTTTCCCTGATTAGCTTTAGTATAATATGTTACCACATAAGACCACATAGCTAAATTATTTTCCCTATTAGAAAGCCATTTAATCATTTGAGTCTTTGTTTTATCTGTATAATCTTTTTGATTACTTAAGTGGTCAAAATTATCAGCTCCAGCTAAAAGCATCTTTTTACGAACATCTATAGGCATATGTCTCTTCATCAGGAAGTGAGCCGTTCTTGGCATTATTTGACCAATCCCTATTTCTCCAGATGTCCCAACTACTAATTGGTTAGATTTACTTTTATGGTCTTTAGGATAGTATTGGTACCCATTTGATTCATAAAGCAGTTGAGAAATGAACATGCTCAAATCTCTGTCATATACATCTAGCTCAAAAGCTTTAGCTGCTTTCAGAAACTCTTGAGCCAGTTTTTTGTCTAACCTTCGGTTTTTTGATGTGAATCTTACGTAAATTGAATTCTCCTTATTTTTTAGCTGAATTGCTTTATCTAGTGATTTTTTGTTCTTTATCTTGATCTCTTCTATTTCTTTTTTGAGATCTGGACTACTAGATATGGAGTGTGTTTCGTGAATTTCAATAACTTGTTTGCTATTGTTTTTGTTGATGTGATCGATGTTGTAAGCAAACATTGCTACCACAAACGATAATGTAAAAATTGTTGTTAACTTTACCCTTTTCCATGTTCCCATAATAAGTTTATTTGGTGAAACATATACGTGTCCGATTTTCGAACACTAATCTAAATATGTAAATTATTGATTTTTTGATCTTTTTTCAAGATATTTATAATAAATTGCATCCCAATCATGGAAAACAAGGAAGAAACAAGGAAAATTGTACGTTCAATTCTAAAAAAATACCTTCAAGAAAGCGGAATTTTCAAGGAAAACAGTAACAAAAGTCTCTCAGAAGAGACTTTTGAAGAAGAAAGAATGGCACATGATGATGCTGTTGTTAAAGTAAAGGACAGAGAAAATTTTGTAGGAAGCCATACTTTTGGAGAGGATCTTGGAGGCTTTGGTGATATGTATGTTGTATTCTCTTATGATAGAAATCATCCTCTTTATCTATACAAGGACAACAAGTGGTATCATAACACTGATGATAAATTAAACGCTGACGGAACTGTTAACGTTTGGACTAAAAAACATTTAGCTGATTTAGACCCAGGAAAGACAGCGGGAAAACCAAAGCACTGGATGAAAAAAACTGTGTCTGATTTCATGAAAAAGAAAGGTGTTGACCTTACTCATACTGAGTTAAAGCCTGGGGAAAAATAATCTTTATTTTTCTCTTATAATTTATTAAATTTGTATCATGAAGTTGTTACTAAAGAAAATTGGAGTTTACTTTTTTCCTATAGTGGTGTTATCCATTGCATTAGGTTTAGGGATTGCCGCTGGTTACGTGTCCGTATCTGGTATGGCTAAAACTTTTCCTGGAGCAGGAATTACCATGATAATTTTGATGTCCCTTATTGAAGCTGGAAAATTCGTAGCTACAACATGGATACATAGACAAACGGCTGAAGAGAGCGTGAAAGGTTTCTTTAATAAATTGAAACAAAAATCATTAAGTATCGTTATGTCTATTATGGTTGTAGTTGTAATGGCTATTACTAGTTTTGGGATCTACGGATTTCTTTCCCATGGATACATGGCCACAGCTAATCAACTTTCTAAAAGTAATAAGGAGATAGAGTTATTAGATAAGAAGATAGAATCTAAAAATGAAAGCATTACAAATTTTGAAGGAGCTAAGGAAACAAGCACTGTAAGAATAACTACTCTAAATGAACAAAGAGGAGCTCTTGAGGTAAGATTAGATTCTCTTTATGCTAGAAGGTGGTGGAGTTCGGTAAATGCGACAAGAAAGCAGATAGATGAATCAAATGCTGAAATAATCAGATTAACGAAATCTGTTTCTAAGTCAGATTCAACAATTCAAGTTATAAGAGATGAAATTACTAAATTAGAAGTAGAGAAAATAGAAGTCTCTAATGGTTCCGCTGTTGGAGAAGTTGGACCTTTATTGTATCTTTCTAATGTTACTGGAATTAATATGGATCTAATTGTTAATTATCTTATAATGGTGATTATGCTTGTGTTTGATCCTTTTGCGATAGTGTTGCTTTTGGCTGCTAACAGATCATTTGATAGAATTAAAGCTAGGATAGAAATTGAGGCTTTTAACGATACGATAGAGCCAAATCCTTTAAGTGATGAAATAGAGAATTTAGAAGAAGTTGAGTTATTTCCTAATGAAAATAAGGTAGACTTAGATATGAATGGGGAAAATAAGGTTGAGCCTGAGCCTGAAGAAATTGGTAATGTAGTATATTCTGGATTAGGAGAAGATGGGGACGTGAAAGAAAAGGTGAAAGAATTTTTCGAAAAAAAAGAAGAAAGAAATAAGGAATTTACAGAAAAGTTAAACGAGTTAAAGTCTGGATCAGAAAAAGAGGTTATAGATTTCAGCAATGATAAAGAATCTATTTATTTAAACTTTCTAGAATTCGTATTTAATAAAGGAGAATTGTCAGCTGGAGATCAGATCCCATCTTTTCAAGAATTAAAAACAAAGCTTCAAGAAGCTAAGGTGGATTATTCAGAAAAGGATCTTCAAGACTTCTTTTTAATTTGTAATCTTCTAAAGATTATAAAAACAGATAAAAATAAGAGAACTGTCCTTAAAGATTATAGCGTTGCTAAGGCTCTAGTGTCCAATATTTAAAGTTTATTGTAAAAAAGTTTCCAAAATGGAAACATTTAGCAAATTTGTTCGTTAGATAAGTATAACACAAACTATACAACTATGACGAACTCTAACTCAGCATTACAAACATACGTAGACGTAGAAACTAGAAACACTCCAACAATGCTTGTAGGGGAAAGTAGAATTGACAACTTTGCTTCTAACAAGAATGGATTTGTTATAGGTTCAGCTGTTTTCTTTACAGGAACTTCTGGAGCAGGGAAAACTTCTTTTGCAATCTTTTTACAGAAATTGTTTAAAAATGAAGTGTCTGCACTTTATTCTCGTGAAATGCCAGCGTGTGATGTTAAGGAGCAAACTGAGAGATTCGGAATTGACCACAGAAACGCTCTTATAGCTGATAAGGATGATTGTGCAAATGTTGGAGAGTTCATCAAAGCAATCGATATCTCTAAGCCAAAAATAGTTATAATAGATTCTTTGCAAGTGTTATTGCAAGAAGATTGTAACGGAGAGAGCGCTGCTGATGATTTATGGAACCTTATTGCTGACTTAAGAGATTGGACTAGTAAAAATAATGCTATCTTATTCGTTATCGGTCACGTTAACAAAGATGGTTCTTTCGAAGGCAAGAATACAATCAAGCACATGTTTGATGCTCACATGCACATGGATTTTGATCAAGCTAAAGATGAGAGAACTCTTACTTGGACAAAAAACAGAAAAGGAGATACTAAAATCAAATTGTATTATGAATTTTCTACCGACTCTATGGTTTTCTTTACTGAAGATGAGTGGTCTTCAAGAGCTGTAACTAAAACAGTAATGGATGCGGTTAACAATGTAGTTCAAGGGTTTGTTTCTACACTAAATAAGAACCACGCAAATTACCAAACGTTCAAAGCACAATTCAACGCAGGTGTCAAAGAGGTTCAAAATTCAGGAGCAACTTCAGAAATGGAAGTAACTATAGCAGTAATGCAATTAGTTGATAGATTAACAAAAGAAAATGGTCTAGTTTCCGCTTAATAAAAATGACGCCTCAAAAGGGCGTCATTTGTATTTTATAATAATAAGTCATATATTTGCGATATGGAATTAAACGCTAAGAGCATTTGTGACGCTTTAGGTATCAATGAAGAGGAGGTCGTAAATATCTACCCTTATGGATCTAGAGTGTACGGGACCGATGATGAGTTCTCGGATGATGATTTCATTATAGTATTTAAAAGTTCTATGATCAAGTCCAGGGATGGTAGAGCAGGGTTTAAAAATAATGCTATATCATCAGAAGATGGCAGTATACAAGGAGTGTGTTATTCAAGGGGAGGTTTTATAGATGCAATTAATAACTATGAAATTGCAGCTTGGGAATGTTTATCTTTGCCAGATGAAAAGGTTATAAAGAATAAATGGCCTTTTAAGGTGCGAAAATACGAAGAGAAGCAAATGATTAAGGCAATTATAACCAAAGCCTCATCTTCGTGGCATATAGCTTCTAAAGCGTCTAGTTACGAGAACTATGAGCAAGCTGAGAAAGGCATATTCCACACCCTTAGAATATTGGAGTTAGGGCTTCAAATAAAAGAACATCAAAAAATAGTAAATTTCCAAGCATCAAATGAATTATGGGAAAAGATGTTATTGGATAAAGGAGTCTTTACAAAAGAGAAAATAAAAAAGTATCTCCCATTAAGGGATGAAGCAATGAATAAATTAAAGAATTAAAAATGAAAGCAACAAGGAAAGCTATAGTTCAAATAGCAAAGAGTAAACAAACTTATATTTTATTAGGCATATTTGCCTCACTACTAATTGCTCTTAGGGTATATTATTATAACAACCCGCAACACTATGTTCCAAATGAATATATGAGATTGGTTTGGACGGCTGTTATATTGTTATCTCTGTTTTTGATAATAGGGATTATTAATTTGCGTAGATTTTATGCAGATCCTGTATTTAGGAGAAACATAAAAGCTAAGACAATAATTGAGAAAAGCATGAAAGAAACTGGTAGAAAAAGATGAGCTTTATATCAATCGATGTAGAAGCAGACGGTCCAATACCTGGAGTCTATTCAATGGTTTCCTTTGGGGCCGTTATAGTTGAAGAAGGGTTGACTAAAACTTTCTACAGGGAAGTTAAGCCAATATCCGAAAAATGGATACCAGACGCTCTAGCAGTGTCGGGTTATTCAAGAGAGGAGCATGAATCTTTCGGAGACCCTTTACAGGCAATGATAGAATTTTCCGAATGGCTTAATGAAAACTCAAAAGGAAGACCTACTATGATTTCTGATAATCCAGCATTTGACTGGCAATGGATCAATTACTATTTTCACTTCTTCACGGAAAGTAATCCTATGGGGTTCTCTGCAAGAAGGTTAGGTGATTTATATTGCGGTTTAGTAAAGGATGCGTCTAAGAACCATGAGTGGAAGCGTAAGCTAAGAAAAACGAAGCATACACATAATGCTTTGGATGACGCTAAAGGTAACGCAGAAGCTCTCCTAGCGATGAAAGAGATGGGTCTAAAAATAGGTTTTAAATAATATGGTAAATGTACAGAAGATAAAAGGGTGGTCTTATTTAAAGGTCTCTATTATATATGTAACGTTATGTGCGGTGTCAATTACAATAGGATACATATTGCTTAATAGTGAAAGTGTTGATAGTAGCGATTTAGATGCTTTAGTTGAAAAGGTTGGAATTAATGTTTTCTTGTTTTTAATTATACCTTTGATGGCTGTTTTGGAAGAAGTAGCGTTTAGATTTATACCAATCTATATACTTGTTAAATACTTTGAAAAGTACACTATTCCTGTAATGGTCATAGTCTCATGCTTATTCGGGTATCTTCATGGTGGGTGGGAACATGTATTAATTCAAGGTTTTGGCGGAATAGGGTTATCTTTAATGTATATAAAAGGTTTGTCTGTAAACCATCCATTCGCATTGACAATAACATCAATAACGCACACCATATTCAATTTTACAATATGCTATTTGCATTATTAAAAAATAGCTTGAGCGGCTTAAAAACTCATTTAGAAAATCATGGAATTATTAACAGCATTTACATTATTTGGATACGCTTCACTGTTTATTGTAGCAGTAGTAGCTTTATTTATAGCTTTTATCGCATTCGATATAGCTGAAGTTGGAACTGGAGCAACGGTTTCAGCAGGTATCTTTATTGGTTTGAATTATTTTTGGGGCAATTTCCCTATTGAATCCTATATATCCTGGCAGCTGATTGGAATGTATGTATTTATAGGGTTACTGTTTGCAATATTAAGAACATACTTTAAAGGTAAAGAGTTGACTAAAAAGTATAATGTTGGGATAGGTAGTCATAAAAACCCTACACAATCTTTAGAACAATTTAAGAAAGAGTATGATCTTAAAAGCAGCGTTTTCAGATGGTGGTTTTTATTCCCTATATCAGCTATAACTTGGTTATGCGGAACTTTATTGAGAGACGCGTGGGATGTATTGTACGCAAAAGTCGGGACAATGTTTTACAAGATATTGAACGCTTAATCATCAATGTAACATATTATCAATAAGTAATGCAAGAGCCAATAATTTGGCTCTTGTGTTGTTTAAAGTAAACTTACTTTTATAAATATAAGTTTTCAACTGGGGTGAAACTTAAATTATTCTGCTATTTATATCTAAAGATAGGCGCGATATGAACAAGCAAAGATTACAGCAAATCATACGAGAGGAGATAATAATAAACGAAGTTGCTAACGGAACAATGTTTGTTAATTATCCAGAGAGCGGCGCCGAGTTTCCAATGCTCGATCAGGACTATTTCAAAAGACCTGAAGAAATCGATAAAGCAAACGAATATCTCCAATTTCAATCTTCATCTACTAATCAAGATCTTGACAAAGATAAGTTTCCTTTTGATGAACTGAAGAAGGGGCTTAAGCTTGAGAAAGCAAAGAACCCTAAGTTGAATCACTTTGATGTAGCCGATATTGTTATTAGCAACCTGAAAGACGATTCACAGTTTTATAGCAAACTGTTTAGCAGTGATCAAGAAGGTGAAAAATTTGATGCGGGGAAAATACAACAGGATGCAACTAATTATGGTCCTGAAACAAAAAAGAAGTAGCTATGAAATTGATTACAAAAACTCCAAAAAAAGTAGTGTTAGAAATTAAAAAGTCTAAATTGAAGGAAGTTGGCTTTGACCACCTTTGGGATGAAGTAAGATTTTATTATCCAGATGCTACATATAACCTCTTCAGTATCACCGACGAAGACAAGTCTATGTTCGTAGAGTTTGACTTGAAAAAAAATAAAGTCAAAAATTAGATCTATATTTTCTTTTTTATTTGATTACCCTTCCCTATATTTGCTATTGTTAGTAAAAAAGGAAATAAGATGTCTATGTACCCAAAGGTGTTTAAAGACTACCAAGGTAGAGATGTTAAGGTTCAGAAATCTCCAGATGAATACGTGTTATTTCACTACTGGGGAGATACAGATAGGGTAAAGTTTATCTTCACTGAAACACCTTATGATGTTAAAGTTAGTATTTACGGAGAAGATGGATACATCGGATCTTTAGAAAATAATGTCTTTAACCTTTTTTCTCACTCCGATTCTTTTTATATTAAAAGGAATAGAGTTAAATTTACAGCAACAAAAGAGTTAATGAATAAATGGAGGCATAAGCTTTCTAAAACCTAAATTATTATGAGTAAAGACAAAAAAGGGTTCGGAAGATACGAGGACGAAGACGATGAAAATAAAATCCCAGGAGCGGGTCCTAGAGGTGAAAATCCTCGCAACGCTGGCGGGGATGGGTATTCTCCTCAAGATGATGAAGAGAAAGACTATCAAATGGACAAAGCTAAAGGTAAGTCTAAATCCGATAAATCTAAGACTCCAGTTTTAGATCACTTTGGTAGAGATTTGACTCAAAAAGCTATTGATGGGGGTTTAGACCCAGTTGTAGGTAGGCAGAAAGAGATTGACCAGTTGGTTAGAATTCTTAGCAAAAGAAAGAAAAATAACGCAGTCCTTATTGGTGATGCTGGTATTGGAAAAACTGCAGTAGTTGAAGGTCTTGCTCAGAAAATAGCTAGTAAAGATATTGACTCTAGCCTTTTAAATGTAAAAATTATAGAGCTTAGCTTAACTTCTATTGTTGCGGGAACAAAATACAGAGGTCAATTCGAAGAGAGAATGGAAGCTATTATGAAGGAAGCTTCTGAGAATCCAGACATTATAATATTCATTGATGAGCTTCACAACATAATGGGAGCAGGAAGTTCTTCAGGAGCAATGGATGCATCAAACATTTTAAAGCCAGCTTTAGCTAGGGGTGAAATGAAAGTGATTGGAGCAACTACTTATGAAGAATATCAAAAACACATCGAAAGTGACAAAGCTTTGGAAAGAAGGTTTCAGCCAGTTAAGGTTCCTCACCCAAAGAGAGAAGAGGTTTTAGAAATACTTACAAACATCAAAGATAAGTACGAAGATCATCATGGGGTAAGTTATCCTGATGACATTTTAGTCAAAATAGTTGACTGGTCTGAGAGATATGTTCCATCTAAAAATAATCCAGATAAAGCGATAGATTTAATGGATGAAGTTGGAGCTAGTATTAAAATAAACAATGCACCTCCTGTTCCAGAGAATATCAAGGACAAAGAAAAAGAGCTTATTGAAGTTGGTAAGAGTAAGAAGATAGCTGTTGATGGTCAAGAGTTTGAAGAAGCCGCTAAGATCAAGGATAAAGAAAAGCGTTTAGAGGAAGAATTAGAAGCTCTAAAGAACTCTTATGAAGAAGATAAGAAGAACATAGAGAAAACTGAAGTAACTCTTGAGAACGTAGCTACAATTATTTCTAATAATACAGGTATTCCAATTAACAATCTTACTGATGAAGAAAACGATCGCCTTCTTACTATGCCAGATGAATTGAAAGAGAAGATCGTAGGTCAAGATGAGGCTGTTGACAAGATAGTTACTGCTATACAAAGAGCAAAGACTGGCGTTAGAGACCCTAAAAAACCAATCGGATCTTTCTTATTCTTAGGGCCAACTGGTGTTGGTAAAACTGAGATGTCTAAACAATTGTCTGAATTCCTTTTTGGAAATCAAGAGAATATAATTAGAATGGATATGAGTGAATATTCAATGAAGCATGAAGCTGCTAAGTTGATTGGATCTCCTCCAGGATTTGTTGGCCATGAAGAAGGTGGTCAGCTTACGGAGAAAGTTAAGCAAAAACCTTATTCAATCATATTGTTTGATGAGATTGAAAAAGCTCATGAAGACCTTAAAAACTATCTGTTACAAATACTTGATGAAGGTAGGTTGACGGATTCAAAGGGTAGAGATGTAGATTTTAAAAATACTATCATTATAATGACTTCTAACATTGGGACAAATAAAATTGTTCAAAGCGATAGTATTGGTTTCTCTAGTTCTGAAAAATTAACTCAAGACGAAATGGAGTCTGCTGTAATGGGAGAGCTTGAAAAGCATAAGATGACAACACCAGAATTTATCAATAGAATAGATGAGGTAGTTGTATTCAAAACTCTTTCAGAAGCAGGTATCAAGGAGATTGTGAATATTCAACTTGATATTCTTAAAAAGAGGATGTTGCTTGATAGAGAAATTACAATTAAGGTAACTGATGCTGTAGTTAGCCTTCTTGCTGAAAAAGGGTATGACCATCGATATGGAGCTAGACCTTTAAAGAGAATGATCTCCAAATATGTTGAGAATACTCTTTCTATGTCTATCATGAAGAAAGAAGTTAAGGATGGCGACAAGATTACTATTGACCTTAATAAATCGGGAGATGTAATTGTTAAGGTTGCTAAAAAATAAATGTAAACTTTGTGATCGTGAAGAGTTGGAAACAACTCGACACCATCTTGCGCCAAAAAGTCAGCATCGAAGAAATTAGTGCAAGAAGCTATTCATCAAAGATCAACGGAATTTCACCGTTGATCTTTGTGTTGATTGCCACAAAAACATTCACAGGCTTGTGTCTGAAAAGGATATGGCTAGGCTCTATCATACAATAGAGTTGTTATTATCTCATCCAAAGGTTATTAAATTTGTAAACTGGGTCTCAAAAAGGTAGATCCAGTTTAATTTTTTTTAAATTATGTTTACATTGTAGTATAAAAAGAGATAATCGTGATTAAAATCTGTAAAAATAAACAAGTATATACCCTGGACGATGTTAATCCTGAAATGGAGCCAGTCTTGGTAGATTTCAATAAGGTAGACCCTAACAAATTTGTAACATCTTGCTTAAGCCAGAGTGTTATGTTGGAAGAAGGGCTTACTGTAGAAGATATAATGCAATTTTTTGCATTATCAAGAGATTTTATTTACGAATATTTTAATGACTATTATGATAGATATCAAGCAATGATAAGCAGTCAGCAGGTAGGTAAAAAATATTTAGAAGTAAAAGTTTTTAAGAAGCTTACTGTAGACAGGGGTTATATTTTTATAGAGCCCTGTGTAGACTTCGTAAAATATTCGGAAGAACATATACATAAGAATAATAGGCCAGACTTTTTATCTCAGATACCAGTGTCTCTAGAAAATCAGCTTGTCATACAACAAGATGATATAAGCGCGGATATTGAAAAACTAATGGAAGGGCTTGATTTAGATAGCGAAAAAGATTTAAACCCAAGAATTCAAGGTGAATATAAAATGGAATTTACTTTATTAGATTTAATGGAAGCTTTTCTTACGGATTTAATATATTCTATCGAGGAATCTCGCCTTTAGATTGATTAGTCATATCTCTTAGAGTTAATATCATATTCCTAATCATAAACAACCCTATACCGCTCATAATATACATGTATTGCTTCATTTTAGCTACTGAAGATAAACCTTCTTTTGCTATGAAAATGTTAAAATCATAAGCTCCATGTATCATTACGGCTATAAATATTCCATATAAAGAATATAAAAGCACTCTCCTATTCCTGTTTTTATTAACAAATTTATCAAACCAGTTTGTCAGATTAGGGTTTTGAGTCATCCCTATAGAAGTGAAGTATCCAATAGCCGCTCCGCAAAAAAGATGAGTTAGCACAGCAAATGCAGCTCTTCCAGCAAGCATTTCCCATATGCCTTTTTCTATATTAACACTAACCATCATAAATGAATTTTTACTGGACTCTAGGGCGTTAATAGCGCTTTGAAGATAAAGTAGGTTCTCCATTGTGGCAAACGCCGCAGCCGATATCATAGATATCAACATGATGGTTATAGGTTGTATTGAGTGTTTTTTGCTAGGTATAGTAAATCTAAAGGTTATATATTTAGCTACCTCTTCAGTCATGGCCACTTGCACAAAAGATAAGAAGAATACATGCACAACTTTCTCGCTAAACATTACATCGTTATAGTGAGGAAATATAATGTGCATTAATAATACTAGTTGAGTGGAGAAAGTTGAAATTAAAAATGCTCTTCCTAAAAATTTGTAATTAAATTCTACAGGTCTTGCTATTGAAAAGAATAGCATTAGAAATAAAAATGCAGGGAGTATGGCCCCTAGTACGTACAATAAATAGGTGCCTAGTAACATTAGTTAAACTTTTTAAGTTGAGTAATAAAAGCTCCTTCCACAAGGTCGTTGATATTATCAGGGATGTTTTTAGTTTCATATTGAGAACCTCTCTTCCAAACTTCTTCAGACTCAGTTTTTCTGGCCTCAGTCCCATAGTACTCCATTATACAAACTACTAACTCCACAAAGTCAGTAACATTTCTTTGCGGATCCAGACTATCTTCAATATCAAAATTTTCCGATTTATCCATGGGTAGTGATTTAATATAAATATATACAATTTTAATGTAATAATAATTGAGTTTGTCAAATTCAATTAATACATTAAAATATGACTTATACTTATCTTATAGGCAATAAAAACAAAAGCCTATTCAAAATAGGACATACTAAAGATTTGAATGCCAGATTAATAGGGATTCAAGTTGGATGCCCTTATAAGGTAGAGATTATATATGCATACCCTTCCATGTATGCCACTAAGATTGAAGGGGTTATGCATAGGCATTTCGCTTCTTCTAAAGAAGATCAGGATGGGGAAGGGTTAGTTGGTGAATGGTTTTGTTTGGGACCATTGGAGATTGAATCTTTTATGGGGGAATGTAAAAAAATAGACGATAACATTAAAATCCTTAAAGAAAACTCAACATTAGATATAGATAAGCTATTTTAGATTACAATTAAATTAAACGATATGACACTGTTTTTAGGAGATATTCATGGAGCTTTCCATCGTCTTATAAAAAGAATAGAAAGTAAAGATATTACAGGGGTTAACATTATACAAGTTGGCGACTTTGGTATAGGATTTCAATCTTTCGAAAAGGATAGAGATATGATTGGTGGGTTAAATCAATTTCTTGCAGATAGATTTATCAATTTATATGCTATTCGAGGTAATCATGATGACCCAGACTTCTTTAAAGAAGACCCTTTAGGTAACACTCCTTTAAAATTTTCAAATGTTAAATTCATTCCAGACTATACTGTTAAGGAAATAGATGGAATGAAGATGTTATTTGTAGGAGGGGCTTTGTCTATTGATAGAAAACCTAGAATTCAAGGTCACAAACCTGGGAGCGTTCCTAGTTATTGGGAAGGGGAGGGTTTTAACTTTGATAAGGATAAGTTAATGTCTCTTGATTTGAAAAATTTAGATATTATAGTAGCTCATACATCTCCAGAGTTTGCATGGCCTCAGACTATGGGCAGCATTGTTTACAGTTATGCTAAAAATGATTTGGATCTAATTAGAGACCTAGATCATGAAAGAGCTAATGTTACCAATTTCTATAAGACTATTGATGAGGAAATGGAGTGTGCCCCTAAAAAATATATTTACGGACACTTCCACAGCACTCATAGCACACCGTATAAAGAGACTGAGTTTAAACTCTTAAATATTGATGAATTCTATGAATTAAGCAAGGATAAGCTATAGAGAGGGTATGATTAAATCATATCCTCTTCTGAATAGCCTTGATCTTTGTTCACTTTTTTATTAGATTCCTGAAGGAGGGTTTTCTCCCCACCTTCCATCTTTGCTTCTTGAGAAAATCCGTTAAGTTCGGAATACTTTGGTTCAGATTTAGAGTTCTTGTTAATACCAAGTAATGCTAAGTGATGAGTAAGTATTGAAATGAACACAGTTATAAACTGAGCTGATAGAGCATGGTCTTGATCCAGATTCATAGCATGGAATAACAAAACACCTTCTGATATTACTGTAAATAGTGCAAATATGTAAATAAGAGGCACTATTAAATAAGACTGAATCCTTGTGGATGAGGTTCTCATTGCGGCATCTTTAACAGAGGATGGGATGAGATTTTTTAACGTTTTAAACATAGCTTTAGTTTTTAATTATTTGCTATAAATAGTAGTGTAAATGAAAAATTTTGGAAATAGGATTCCGTCCCTTGAAGAATTGGATATGTTTTATAATCCATACCCTGGAATTAATCTAGGCAAATCTAAGTTAAACCAGTTAGATATTGATTTAATTCTCACAAGTTTGCCAGGTGTGGGAGAAGTTGAAGGAGGGTTGAAAGAAACACTTCAATTGGCTCCATATTTATATTCTGGTTCTGTAGAATCTTTGGAACAAGAGCAGGAGGCTAAATGCAGATACATAATAACTAGCTTTGTCAATAATACAACTCAAAGAGCTGTGTCTGTAATGGGCGAAAGAACAGTCAGGGTGGAGGATTATCTGGAGCATAAGACTTCATCATTAAGTAAAGCTGAAATCGTGGATCACATAAACAGGCACGGATGGGATAGTTTATGTAGGAACTATATTCTAGAAGAAAAGTTTATAGAAGAATGGGTAGAGTTCATGGATATAAAAGATATTATAAAGAATCAGGTACTTTCAATAGATTTTTTGTATAGCTTTAGAAGCGAGATCAAGGCTGAGAACATGCCGAGCATATTAGAGGATCAGGAATGGTACATGTTCATAAAGTTTATGATAATTAAGTCAAAAGAAGGGGGAGTATATGAATTGCATGTAAATAGAGGGTTTTTTAATGAGTTTAGAAATAAATATCACGCTCAACAGTTTAAAGAGATAAGTTTTGAATTAGCTCATTCTAATGAAGAGCTGGTTAGATTAGAAGGCTCTTTCAATGGAAATATAAAAGTGTTTTCTTACATCGATATACCTCACAATAAAATATTATGTAGCACCAAAGGTAAAGACTGGAGAAATTGTTCAATTAAAAAGACTATACCCATGAGAGAGAATGAGACTTTATGGGAGTTAGATTTAGATATAAATATTGATAATTTAGAGTATTTTACCATTTTCGAATAAACTATAAAGTATTTCAAATACTTTTTTTTGTACTTAAGAATGTTTATATTTGATATGGGAATAAAGATTGAAAATGAAAGACGTTACTAGAAGGTTTAGTGAGAAAGAAATTGTTAAGTTTTACGCTTTATTTGTTTATGCAAGTAAGAAAAGTGTCGAGCTAGAGAAATTTAAAACTCCTAGTTTTATGATCGATAATGCATTGGAATATTTTTCTGATATAGAAGAATATGACAAGGCTGCGTCTATAAAAAATTATTTTGACAAAAACGAAACTCGTATTATAGATTTCACTGAAGAAGAGTGGGAGCTTAAACAAATATTAACAGGAAAAGCATAAAAAAATGGGAAAAGTAAGAAAGGTACAATTAAAAAAAGATCTTGTAACGATCGGATCTTTATTTGTAAAGGATGAAGTGTTTATAGAATATGGAGATAAGCCTGGGTTGTTTTATCCAGAATCTATGGAGACTCCAGGTGGAATGGGATTTCCTATTGCTCAATTTGAAGCAAGGGATATGTTTGATGACTATTTCACTGAAATGGACGGGGTAGAATTTAAGGAGACTACTTGGTATAAAATGGGAGAAGAACAATCTGAGGGTTTCTGGGAACAAAAACTAGCTGAATTTGATGCAATGATATCATCAATCAATGATGATAAAGATTCTTTAAAGAAATTATTATCGTAATATGGTTACGGTTAACTTAGGCGGTGGTGATATTGAAAAAGTGGCTGTTCTACATCTAGGTAGATGTGGGAGCCATTTGATTAATAATACAATAAAGTTATACAACCCAAGTAATGTCGAACATGATTTGGATATATTTACAAAGCCGATGGATACGCCTATATTCCCTTACTTGGTAAGTAGAATTCAGGTATCCACTGCATATAAAAAAAAGGCTTATTTTTTTGAAACAATGCCATTTAAGTACAGTAATGTGCATATGAGTGATGAGGTGAGAAACATGACTCCTAGAGAGTATATTGATACTATTAAAGGTAAAGCGGGAATTAATAAATTCATTATTATGGATAGAAAAAATTACCTAAGAAGATATGTTTCAGCTATGGTTGCTAAGAAAAATGGATACTGGCATTCAAACACAGAGGTGAATAACATTACTAAGATTGATCTAGGTGATGTAAATTGGATAGTTAACACGTTGTTCCCAGCTATGGATGAGTGGTATTTAGAAATGAGCGAAATACTAAAGGATGATGATTTACTTAAGATATCTTATGAAGAAGATATTAAAGATGATCCTAGAATAGCTTATGATAAGGTTTTGAAGTTTGTAAACCTTGAGTCTGAACAGGAGCCTTGTTTTTATTTAAAAAAGACAAACCCATTTCCTTTGAGAGAAATTTTAGAAAACTACGATGAAGTAGCTGAAGGGATATCTGGAACTAAATATGAGTGGATGTTAGATGGTGAATAATAAAATTACATTCGTAATAGCTGTAAGTAGGGCTAGTAGAGAAGATTGGGAAGGGCACAAGATAAATGACCTGGCAAGAGTTCATATGATGCTTAGCCCTTCTCTTGAAAAGTTTGTGGATAGAGACTCTCTGCATGAGGTGATATATATATGTCCAGACAACGACTTGGAACATATGGAATCGCTTAAAAGCTCCCCCTTAAACATTAGATTGATACCTGACAGTCAATTAATTGATAACAGCATCAACTTCTCTTCAGGATGGTTTAAACAGCAAATCCTTAAATTAAAAGTATCAGAGCATATAGAAACTGATCATTATATACTGCTAGACGCTGATATGTTTGCAACAAGACATACTTCATTTAGCGATTTAATAGTTAATGGGAAGGCGAAAATTGGAACCATACCATATCATACACATCAAGACTGGTGGGAAAATACTGCCGAGATCATGGGGTATGAAATAGATTATGATCTCAAGGAGAGAGTTCCAGGCTGCACCCCTCAAATACTCCACACCTCTCTAGTTAAGGAGTTGATGGAGCATTTATGCGTAAAAGTTTTTAAAGATAAAAATTGGGTAGAAGAATTGTCAAAATTATGCCCTAATTCGGCAGGTGATTCAAAAATTAGATGGACTGAGTATTGTCTATATTGGCTTTTCGTAATTAAAGAAAAAGGTCTATACGATTACTATAACGAGGGAGATACTATACTTGTTGATAAAGCGGTTTGGGATGAAGACGTTTATAACAACATGGAGGACAATCATCTAAACTTAATGTTTCACCCACATTCAAACCATCATTTCTCAGTAGTTCAGAGCAACATAAGAAATACGTCAGTTCAAGAAATATATGGAAGAATACAAACATATGTAGGTGGCGCGTCCAAATCTATAGGATCATAAAAACGATATTATTTTCTATTTATATAAAAAGACTATGAAAAAGATATCAGATTTTTATAAGCACATTTATACTTCAATGGGGCCAAAGTCAATAATTTTACTTGCAGTTATGCTGGGAGCTTATTTTATTTCTTCAAGAAGCTATTACTACAGTGGAAGCGCTACAGGGCTATATATAACCACTATATTAACAATTATTTATCACGTAGCATTCTTTTTTGATAAAAAAAAGAAAGATAAAAATAAAAAAAAGTAACATTTTCTTGCGTTTTAACGTTAGAGTTATTAAGTTTGTTAAAAGTTTAACTATTTATACGAAATGAAAACAACAATTACATACAACAACATGTCAAGATCGTCAAGATCGAGATCTTGGTCTAGTAGATCAAGTTCAACGGCTGGGGTATGTGTTATTTTCTAAGAGCATAAGAAATAAAACATTTACAGAAACCCTGGCCTTAATTGGTCGGGGTTTTTTTATGCTTAAGAATTAATACAGAGGGTTAAACCAAGTTGGTCTACGGGTCGCGGTCTTGAAAACCGTTGGGTGTAAAAGCCGTTTGGGTTCGAGTCCCAAATCCTCTGCTAGAAAGGTGACAGAGTGGTTGATTGTGCCGCGCGAAACGCGGTGACTGAGGTCCCTGGGTTCGAATCCCAGTCTTTCTTTATTTGCCGATGTAGCTCAGTTGCGTAGAGCGTTCCCCTCATCAGGGAAGTGTCGGGGGTTCGAGTCCCTCCATCGGTACTAAATGGCCCAGTAATTCAACTGGATAGAATGTTCGGCTTCTACCCGAATCGTTAGAGGTTCGAATCCTCTCTGGGTCACAAATATTTAAAGCGAAAGCTTTATTACGGAGAGGTACCCAAGTGGTTAAAGGGGACGTTTTGCTAAATCGTTAGGGTGTAAAAGCTGCGTGGGTTCGAACCCCACCCTCTCCGCAGAGAGATAGGTGACTGGAGGTCTTCGTTCCTGATAAAGGGCGTTTGGCATGCGGAAGGAAATCGAAAGTAAGGATGCAAAGTACACGCTACCCTTACTTCTCTTACTTAGAGAGTTGGCCGAGTGGTTTAAGGCGCACGCTTGGAAAGCGTGTTATCGCGAAAGCGATACATGGGTTCGAATCCCATACTCTCTACAATATGCATCCGTAGCTCAATTGCGTCAGAGCAGCGCCCTCCAAAAGCGAAGGTTATAGGTTCGAGTCCTATCGGGTGTGCAAAACCATTTGCAAGGTTCGAGTTTTTCTCACTATTTATAGAGAAAAATGAAAATTGCAGATTTAACTAAAGATCAGATAGAAGATCTAATCTCCAAGCATTCGTCCATAAGGCAAATGCTAGAAAGTATTGGTGTAAACTCTAATGGGTCTGGAGCTTATAAAACTCTTAGGATTCATTGCGATAGAATAGGTGTACATCTTCCAAAGTTTAAAACAAATGGAAGATTTTCTTTTAGTACTTCTGATAAAATGCCTTTAGAAGATATTTTGATAGCGAATTCAACATATCAAAATAGATCTAGTCTTAAGAGGAGGTTGGTAAACGAAGGAGTTTTGAAGTATAGATGTGAAGAGTGCGGTATAAAAGAATGGAATAATAAACCAATATCTTTGCAGTTAGAGCATAAAAATGGCGTTAATAATGATAATAGGTTGGGAAATCTAAGTCTCTTATGTCCGAATTGTCATAGTCAGACTACAACTTTCGCAGGGGGAAATACTAAAATTAAGTATTTTTGTGATTGTGGAAACATAAAAACAAAAAAGGCTAAAAAATGTAAAACCTGTTCTAATGAAACAAAGAAATTGAGAACAGTGTTTTATAGAAAAGTAAAAAATAGACCCACTGAAAAAGAGTTGAGAAAGATGTTGGGTGAAACGTCTTTTGTTGCGGTTGGTAAAAAGTATGGAGTTAGTGATAATGCTGTTAGGAAATGGGCAAAAAAATATGGAATTATAAATTAGTGTTTATGAAGAATAAAGATAAAGACTTGTTCAGGTAACGAGTCGTTATCCCAGCTTAGGGATAATGGCCATAACCTGATAAGTCATGAAAGATTATAAAAAAGCAAAGAGAAGAAAAATCTCGGAGACTAAATTCAGAAGGAGAGTAAGGATTTGGACTCAATTTAGTTGGGTGTATAGCTCAACAAGTAAAGAACAGTATATTAAAGATGTGTACAGCGGAAAGGATTGTACATTTTTAAGAACTACTCTTAATCCGTGTAATTGCTGGATGTGCAGCGGAGATAACAAATATGTACGTCAGCAGAAACAATATTGGTTGAAAGACCAAAAAGATAAATAAGATGAGCGTAACAGGAAGGTATTATGTACGCACAAAAGAGGGGAGACTTTTTTGTGTAGAACCGATTGATCCCTATGTCGGTAAAAAGAAGTTGTGGGGAGATTATGATCCAATAACTAAAAAGTTTACTGGATCATATGGAAGCAAGAATCCTGGCGCAGTACATCCAGATGATTCTATCATCAAAGAAGAAAATGGTTTTAAGAACATCAAAACCTTGCCGCCAGGAAATTCGCCAATGGGATACATTGACCAATTAATCGCTTCAGGTGATGCATGGATTGAAAAAAGAGAGCTTTAAGCTCTCTTTTTGTTTTTATACACTTTTTTGTTTAAATTGATTTATGGATTTAGAAAAAATAAAACAAGATCTCGTTAACGCTGTAGAAACTGTAGTGGATGATACCGATTTGTATACGGGTAAAGTATCTGTATACACATATCAAGGTATGGTACAATTAAGGCTTGATAAGGGTTTGTATGCTTTTTTTATTAGCAATGATAAGCAGTTTATAGTAAAGGAAGACATGCCTTTTGAAGAAGTTTCTAAAAAATTTTTTCATGTCACAGTTTACTTAGGGGGTGAGACCAGCTTTGTGCCTTCTGGCCATGATGCATTCAAACAAAATTCAAAACCATCCATTGAGATAGGTAAGGTTGATATTTCAGAAATAGTTTTAAAATATTTGAATCTTAGGGAAAAAGTTCTTGATGATACTTTTAACAATAAAATTACAGAATTAAAACAAAAGGCTAATAATTATTTTGGTAAAAATGGCTAAAAGATACGTTATAGGAGACATTCATGGAGCTTATAAAGCTTTAATACAAGTTCTTAATAAAGTTGGTTTTGATTATGATAATGATGAGCTAATTGGGCTAGGGGACGTGTGCGATGGTTGGCCAGAGGTGAAAGAGTGTATTGATGAATTGCTTAAGATTAAAAAATTTACCAACCTTAGAGGTAATCACGATGAGTGGAGTCTTCAGTTTTATAAAAAAGAAATGAAACAAGGCCCTTATGGGGCATGGTTTGAACAAGGTGGGGAGGCTACTCTTAAATCATTAGGTAAGAATCCAGAGGATATAGATCCTAAATATTTAAAATTCCTAGAAGAGGGCAAACTTTATCATATAATTGATGACAACACTAAATTCTTTGCTCATGCTGGGCCTCCTCATGTAGCTATAAAATTAGATCTTGCTGACGATTATCATTTCCTATGGCCTAGAGACAAGATAAAGCACGCTTTTAATAATAAAGATAAAGAAAATGGCATGCTATCAGACGGCAGGTGGGAAGAGATATATGTAGGGCATACGCCAACCATAGGGTTTGGTAGAGAATATGACACTCCTCAGAAATGGCAAAACTTCTGGGCCATGGATACTGGAGCTACCTATGATGGATCTCTATCAATTATGGATATTGACTCAAAGGAATATACGCAATCAACTCAATGCTGGTTGTTATACCCAGAGCATAGAGGTAGGAATAAAACAACTTTCAATGCGTGGAAAGAAGAAAATACAGAGTTATACAAGAGGTGGCTTTTGGGACTGAGTAATCCTTTAGATGAGATTTAAAGAAATAAAAGCAACAAATTTTTGTTTTTATTCGTTATCTAATTATGGAGATAGCTGAAGAATTAAGAAGTTTAGAGTTTGAAACCGCTCGCGGGATAAAGGTTAAATTTTGTGAGATGGATCATAGCCATTTGTGTAATTTGATTTATTATAAAAAATACATCAATACTCAAAATAGTAAAATGGCAGATGAATTAGCTTATAATGAGCTTATGATAAGGTTTAAAGGGAGAATGCTTCAGTATGAACCTAAATACGCATTTGAAGTAAGAGCTCTTCAAGCCAAAGGTATGTTAATTCCAAATGAAAAAGGTGAATTTGATATCATGGATGCTGGTAAGAAAATAGGGATCGTAAAAAAAATGGCAATTTTATCTAATTTATAATTTATGAGTAAAATACACACAACCGTAGGGTTATATCCTAGTGGAGACTATAAGGTGAATGGGGTTGACTCTGAAGACTTGCAAGGGCATATCGATTACAATACAGCAACAAGATTTGGAAGAGCTTTGTTTGTTGACGGGAAATGCGTTTATAAAGGGCTAGGTGTAACTCCAGCTGTAATAGCTAAATTTGAAAAAACTTTAAAGGAGGATCAAACATTCATAAGGACTGAATGCACGGCTCCATATCATTGATGAATAGACAAGATTTAATTGACATAGGCTTTCATGAGTTACCTCACGAAACCATTACAAATTCTCTAAATTATCAACTTCCTAGAGGGAGGTATTTAACTATAGGGTGTATTTCTACGCCAAATGAAATGTTATGCATTGCTCAGAAGTCTAAAGATTCGGTAGTGCCTTCCGATTTAATTGTGTTACATAATTATGATTACGATGGCGGATGTATAACTCTGGAAAGAATAAAGGATATTATATATGGGTTAACTGGCAAGCGCGTAAAAGAAAAAGAGGTTGAGAAGATAAAATGCTATGAAGTTCATAGGCCTAACATACCTCAATACGGATGCACTACTCAATGTAATGCATGTAAAGAAATAGAGTCTAAAAAAGGGTAGAAAATAACAAGTGAGCGCATGGTTATAAAGGCTAAAAAATACAATTCAATTTTGAGGACGATATGAGACATTGTGTTCATGATGTCATAAGCTCTTGGCTAAGAGAGTTGGATAAGGAAAAAGATGAAAAAATACAATTGGTGTTAAAATAGAAAATTATGGAGCTGGAACAGGTTATTAATAGAACTGGCAAGCCTCATATACATTTTCATGACGGAGAATACAAGTGTGATAAAGTTTTGTTTATTAAAAAGTGATATAAATAACTTTTATTGTTGACTTTTCTGGCGATAAAGTTTATATTATTAATACATTAACTTCATTCATAAGTTTGATAAGAGCTTGTGATTAATACGCGTTTCTTTCCATATACAAACGCTTAAGACCCGTAGCTAAGAAATTGGCTACGGGTTTTTTGTTCTATTTATAGGTATGAATACCTGGGAAATAGGAGTAAAGCTTTCTCTTACGGAGAGTGATATTAAGGTCAGTGAAGACCTTAAATATCATATCGATAATAACATGCCTCTTGGAGACAATGTTTTTAGATATGGATCAGAAAAACATTTTTCATTAATGAATGAAGCTAAAAAACTTTATGGAGAGGGCAGTGTCATCTTAAATGAGAATGATCAAGTTCTTGTTGAAGAATTTTCTGGAGAATCTATTAGGCTTAAAAAAGTAGGGCAAGTATATCTTGACTTCATTTATGAGGATGTGAATCAAATCAATGAAGCTGAGTACCAAGGTAAAGAAGTGAGTCTCAACAAGCCTAAAAGAGGTGGTAGTAAGAAGTTTTATGTTTATGTGAAGGATCCTAAATCTGGAAATGTTAAAAAAGTTTCTTTTGGAGCTAAAGATGGTGGAGGTAATCTCTCGGTAAAGCTTAAAGATCCAAAAGCTAAGAAAGCTTTTGCTGATAGACATAATTGTGAACAAAAAAATGATAAAACAAAGCCAGGATATTGGTCTTGCAGACTTCCAAGGTATGCGAAGTCTTTAGGGTTGTCTGGTGGAGGTAAATGGTGGTAATATTGTGGAAGAAAAAATTATTATACCTAGAATTTTAAGTCAAAGAGAAATTGTTTCTATGGGAGGAAAATACCATGTGCAACATGGGATTTTGATGAATATACCTGTTGAAAAAATTGATGGTTTGGATCCAGAGCCTGGATCATGGTCAGATGATGATGGAAATTATAACGACTTTAAACCAGGTCAAAAAATAACAAAACCTATTGAGGTTAAATACAATCCTGATTTAGATATTTATATTTTATGGGATGGTAATCACAGGGTAACTCAAGCTAAAGTGAATGGCGACAAATTTATAAAAGCATTTGTTCAATCAGATAAAATTCAATATAGCAAATGGTTAAGTACACATAGATTAAAGGAGAATAATATGAAACAAGTTAAAAAAAGTGAATTAAAACAACTGGTAACCGAGACTCTTCACAAAGAATTGAAAAAGAGAAAGCTGGAACAAAGGTTAAATGAAGTAAATCTTCAGTTACAGGAATTGGGAGCTGCTGAGCCAGCATATATTGATGATGAATACGAAGCTTATACTGGAGATTCTTTTAGAGCTGGTATAGTGAAGCCAGAAAATTATAAGGCATATTCTTTGGATTATGATCCAAATGAATATGAGCACGACTATTTTCAGATAGGAGTAGACTATAGCGGTAACGTGGATGGAACATATTCATCTGCCACTCAGGAAGAGCCTGCTGAATACCAAGAAGTTAATTTTACATATGATAAATGGTATGTAAAGAATCAAGCAACAGGTCAGTGGGAAGAAATGGGAGATGATCACATAGTGTTTAAAGCTGATCCTAATATAAGAAAAAGGTTTGATATAAGAAATAGAGAATCTATAGAGTCATTGATTGCTGATAGTGGTGAATAAACTTCATAACATAATACGAGAAGAGATTCAACTGTTTTTTGAAGAGTATCAGAGAAAGTTGGGCAAAAAGTTTAGTGATGTAAAAGGGTCTGGTAAGTCTAAGATTTACCGAGCCGTTGCTGAAGACGTTAACCAATTTCTTGACAAAGACTATGTAACTATGTCTTTAGAGTTTGCTGTTGGTCACGCTGAGAATAATGAAGTATACTCTGATTTTAGTGAAAAATTCAAAGTAATATCATCCGTTGTTGATAATGATAATTTACATCAAGACTCCAACCCTGGAGAATATCTTTATAGTGGACCAGTAACAGATGGTAAAACCGTTTATGTTAGTAAGGGTTATGATTATGAAGGTTATGAAGAGTTATCTAAAGAAGATTTTATATCTGAACAAATTAACAGAAGTAGAATTGAACACGTATTAAAGAAATCAAAAGTAGGAGATTCAATAACTATTGTTAAGGATGGTAAAAAACAGAATGTTTTTTTTGCTGGCCAGAAGAATAATTCCTTTTTTGCGACAACTTATAGACCAGGAGAGTCTCAACATAGACAAGATAGTTACATGAGACTATTTCCAACAAAGCGCATTAATATAATCAAAGTTGGGTCAGAGAGCGTAGAGTCAAAAGAGGATGCTGTTGGACGAGATGAATATTATCAAGAAAAAGAGAGAGAAGAAAAGCGGAACATGTATAGACAGGCTTATGCGAGAGAAAAAGCGGATCCTAATATACATGAGGGTAAAAAAAGTAAGTTTGAAAAGTTGGAAGATAACAAGGTTCCATTGACCGATGAGGAAAGAGCGAAGGTTATGGATGCTAAAGCAACTTGGAATCACGGACCTGGAGGAAAGCCTTCTCCAGCAGTTTGGAAGAGTAAGGGTAAAGATGGTAAGATGACTTACGTCACTCATACCCATAGAGCTTATAATACAGCTCCAACTTTAAAAGGGGCTATTGGCAAATATCATAGCTTTATAAAAGGTACATCATAAAATAAAAAAACCATGAGTAGTTTAATGTTTATATATATTTTCATAACAGGAATACAATTTGTTTTCCTCACTGTTCCAGCATTGTTCCCTAGTAATCAAATATACTCTTTATGGAAAACTATGCTAGTTTCATGCACTCCTTTAGGTCTTCTATTTATTATAATAATGTCTTTTTTTAATAAAAAAGAGACAAGTATAGGGACTCTTTTACAAAACTGGTTATTTGTTGATAAGAAAAATAAATGATTAGTCTACAGGAAATAATTCAAGAAGAAATTAAAAAATACATCAACGAACATGGGTATGACCCTAGAAAGATGTGGCCTAACTCATATCTAGAGAGAGGTGATGGTGATTGGATGGATTTCTTTCTAGACACCGAAGTGGGGACTATGGGAGGGTTTGGGTTTAAACCTAAGAGCAGAACTTTTACGCAAAGAGTAAAAGAGGTTTGGGTGGAGAACATTCTAGACGCTGAAAATATTAAAAAGGATTCATTGAGAGCTGTACAAGATGTTCAAGCTAGAGTTGAGTCTATATATCATGCTTATAAGGGTGATATTGATAATTACATAGGAGAGTGTGGTAATCAGAAGAAAGGTGAAGGAGTCATAGCTAGACAGCTTTACAAGCTATATAATAAGAATGGGCATTCAGGTCCAATAAATAATATGTAGTATGAGTTTTACTATTAATCGATTAAAAGAAATTATAATTGATGAAATAAATTCTTATTTAGGCAACAATACCATCAATTGTGACGTTATACCAGTAAATGATAACGTTATGATACAAGAACAAAAACAAGAGTTAGATATTAACAAGCTTCCATTTAAAGATTCAGTCAACAAATCTGGAGGTAAAATGTACTCTGTTGGCGGGGCTGTAAGAGATTCTTTTTTGGGTAAGGACTCTAAAGATTTAGACTTGTTGATTACTGGATTATCATTAGATGATCTAGAGCGTATACTTTCCCCCTTCGGAAAAGTAGTGCCTCAAGAGGTTGGGGGTAAAGTAGCTATGTTGTTGCTTAAAATGCCTGACTCTGAAGATATAGATATCGCCATACCTAGAACTGAAATTAAAAAAGGTGATGGATACAAAGGGTTCGATATCAAACCTGATCACACACTTCCTATTGAAGATGATTTATTAAGAAGAGATTTCACAATAAATGCTATTGCAAAAGATGCTGATGGTAATATTGTGGACCCATACAATGGTCAGGGGGATCTTAAAAATAAGATTATTAGAATGGTTAGCTCTAAAAGCTTTAAAGAAGACCCTCTAAGAATGCTTAGAGCCGTTCAGTTTGCTTCTAGATTTGGGTTTAGTATAGAGCCTAAAACATTTAAAGCAATCGTTGAGAACGCTGATAGTATAAGTGAAATAACTCCTGAGAGAGTAATGCTTGAATTCGGAAAGATTGTTACCAAAGGTAACATGAAAGTTGGAATGCAATTATTAGCCGTTACTGGATTATTTAAATCAATATTCGGAGAAGATTTCAAAGGAGACTTGACTAATATGTATTCAGCTGAAGATATGGCTGACTTTATTCTTGTTATGCTGAAAGATAACTTTGAAAACCCGCAAGAAGTTTTTAAAACAAGATTGAAAGGAGATGTGTTTAATACAAAGAAGATAGGGGCTACCAATATTGGTATAACTCAAAATTCTTTGGATAAGGCTCGTAATAGAATGACTGTAAATAGAATGAATAAAATTAGTCCAGCTTCTATTAATTCTAAATTGTTACCGAAAGAGATTAAAGAAACAGTTCAAGAAATGAGAGATGGAAAATTTCCAATCTCATTTAAAGAATTGGAGATATCAGGTGATGATTTATTGGAAGCGGGTTTCTCTGGACCTAAGATGGGTCAAGCGTTTACCAAAATCTTGCAAGCTATTTATAGGGAAGAAATAAATAATTTTAAAGAAGATATTCTTGAATACGCAGAAAATATAAGATGAGTTTAAAGAAGATAATAAAAGACGAGATAGAGAAATATTTTGGAAATAATAAAAAGCTGGAGATAGACTTAGATCTTACCAATAGCCTTAATTATGCCCCAGGTAAAATCACTCGCGCTGTAGATCAAAGTAATAGAAATTCAAACTTACCGCAGGATAATCAAATCCAGCAGATGGTTGATGACAATGATATAACTGCTATCGGAATGAATGAGGAAGAGGTGAGCGTGGACTCGCCTCTTACTTTGTTTAAAGGCCGTGGGAGAAGCGGAGAGACGTTAGATAAGCGTGAGCCTAAGTTTGGCGCAGGATTGTATTTTACTTCAAAGGAAGACATCGCTAGGAAATATAGTGATAAGGTATTCAAATATACAATAGAGCCTAAAAAAGTATTCCAAACTCCTCAGTTCAGATACATAGCAAAGTATCAAATCTGGTCTTTAAGGATCATAGAAGAGTTTGGCAGTAAAGAAAACTGGATCCAAGATCTAAAATCTAAAGGCTATGACATGGTCATGGGATGGAACTCTGCTTTCAAAGAATGGGAGTACGTTGTATTAGATAAAGGTATTATTACTAGTGAAGAGAGAATTGAAACAAGCGCCGAGATGAATGAATTAAAAGAAAAAGACATAACTACTCTTAATTTTTTTGATTTTGATGGAACTTTAGCTGATTGTCCAGAGCCAGGTAAAGGTAAAAAAGAGTACAAGAAGATAACTGGTAAAAATTACCCTCACATGGATTGGTGGGGAAACCCTAAAAGCTTGGAAACTTTTGATGTCAAAATATTCCCTAAAATGAAGGCGGAGTTTGACAAGAAGAAATCTATAGAACAATCTAAGACTTATCTATTAACTAATAGAAAAGAAATTCTGTCCACTCAAGTTAAATCAATACTTGACAACGGAGATATTACCATGGATGGATACGATTTTTATGTATCTGGAAAGAACAAAGTGGATAGGATAAAGGTTATATTAAGGGATTTTCCAAAAGTGAAAACTATTAACATATATGATGATAGAGCGGATCAGCTGAATATTTTTAAAACATTTAAGAAGGAGATGGATCACTATTATGTGACCATAAATGTTTTTAGGTGTACAAATGGTAAGTTTAAGGAAACAAAATAGAATTTTTTTCGTTATAACAGTGTAGGTAAAAATAATTTTCATTAATAGAATAATATGAACAAAAATAACAGAGGCAGACAAAAGCCTGAACATAACATTAACACTCGTATAAACCATAGAGAAGTTAGAATTGTGGGCTGTATCGATGAAGATCTAAATGGTGTGAAGACGTTGCAAGAAGCCCTTGGTATAGCAGAAAAAAAGGGGTTAGATCTTATAGAGATCAATTCCCTAGCAAAGCCGCCAGTATGTAGAGTTGAGGATTACACCAAATTCAAGTACGACCTTAAAAAAAGGGAGAGAGACTTGAAAAAGAATCAACCTAAAATTTTGCTGAAGGAAATTAAATTTGGACCTAATACTGGAGATCATGATTTCGACTTTAAAATGAAGAATGCTGAGAAGTTTATTACTCAAGGGCATAAGGTGAAAGCTACAGTTCAATTCAGGGGAAGAGAAAATAGTTTCAGGGATCGAGGTGAGTTACTATTATTGAAATTGGCTGAAAAACTAGGAGAAACAGCGCGTGTAGAATCTCTGCCTCAAATGAATGGGAGACAGATGACTATGTTCCTTTCGCCAAAGAAATAAATAGTAAAAAAAATATAAAAATATAACTTAAAAGGGGCAATAGCCCCTTTTTTCGTTTTTTCGAGGGTGACAATATTTCATTATAAATTTAATTATGTTTACTGGTTTTGTCCTAGTTTTTGACTATTTATAAATGTAGTCAAATTAGAATTACCATGAAAAACGTAAACTTAAAATTCCCTATTGAGCAATTCAATGATCTAGAGATAGATGATGCTTATGTAGAGGTAAAGGACATCCGTAAAGGAGATGTTATTTTTGAATGTGAAAAGGGTGAGAATCACCTCCTACAAGCTGTTAGTGACGCTCTACCTACTGGGCATGGGTGGGTCTGCAAAGTGCAAGATGCGCTTGGGTATGAGTATGAGATCTTTGTCTCTGGAAATACAAAATCTATATACACGCCTAGATTATATAGAATACCTCAATATTTACAACATGAAGAGAGCAGGTTCTATTATGAAGTAGCTTAATGTTAGTTTAAATATAAAAAGGTGACCTCGTAAAGTGGTCACCTTTTTTTTTTGTTTCCATTTTGGAAACATTTTTAAAATTATTACGTTATAGTAAGCGAGACTAAAACTTATTATTATGAAAAATTCTACTATAGTTATATTATCTTCATTAATTTCAGGGTTAATTATGATTTGTTTATTTATTGCCATTTTGTTTATGTTCACGTCCTGCGGTCAACCTAAACAAGAGGTGAAACATGAGGATGTGGAGACAGTTATGGTTGAAAGGGGGAAGTTAAGTGTGAATCCAGCTTTTTATTTGGGAAGTGATTTTGGAAACTTTTTCCAAGTTCTTTATCGTCAAGAAAAATATGATGTAATGCTACAACACACTTCTTTAGAGAGTGTTAAAGAGCACGGGGTGGACAAGGTGACAGATTTCTACAGGGATATGCAGTTTGCACATAGAATCAAGTTGGATAATATGAATCAGACAAGCGACTCTACTTACACAATGAATTATGTGATTAACCAGATGGCGACTAGGAAGATGTGGCGTTTAAAAGTTAAGATAGTTAACGACAGCATTAAAGTTGTTCTACCCGACAATCTAGAAAACTTTTTAAAGTAATATGTGTAATTGATTTGTAAAAAAGCTACCTTTGTTGAGGTAGCTTTTATTTTATACGCAATGAACAGAGACGATCAAGGAAGATATATTTGGAAAACCAAGGCAGGTCAAGAGATTCTTGTGTCAGCTATGAGTAAGTCCCATCTAAAAAACACCATTCATTTTATTGAGAGTAGAAAAGATGCTTACTCAAGAAATTGGTATGATAATACTATAAAGATACTTAAGCAAGAATATAGAAACAAAAAAGAGGAAGAGAAAAGCGCGTTACATGAATTGATGGACCTTAGGCCTATCGATTCAAGTTTCCTAGATCAATATTTTTTGGAGATATGTAGAAGTAATAGTACTTTTTCTAAATTAATGTCAAAATTAGAAGATGGTATTCCTATTCACTATTTAAATAAATTCAAAAACAAGGTTCCTTGGGAGGTCTTTTGGAATACAGCTAAAGAGGTAAGGTGTAGTAAAGTCTATATAGAAAAAGTAATGTGTGAGGTTCAGTTTAACTCAACTGGAATAATACATTTTCCATTCTTTAATGAAAAGATGTGTGAAGATTATGTGGAGTTTTTAAATAAAGGACCGCTATTAGTTTCTAAGAAATTTAAATTTGGATTTTGGAGGCAGCATGTAGATTTGTTTAGTGAAATTGATTGGAAAACATTTTCTTACCATTACGGAGATGAGTTTACACTTGATTTCATAAGGAGCAATAAAGACTTAATTGACTGGGGTACTTTCCTTAAAAATGATAAAATTAGACTTTCTGAAAATACAATAGAAGAAATAAAGGAGTATATAAATTGGACTTTAGTGTCATCTAATTGGAATCTTAGCGAACCCTTTATGAACAGGTTTAAAGAAAGTTTGAACTGGAAAGTAGCTACAAGACATCAGTATAAAAGAATGAGCAGAGAGTTTGTTGTTAAAATGAAAGATTATGTTGATTGGGATTTTTTATTAAAAGAAACCAATGATTGGCCATCATCATCAAACTATAGATTTTCTTCATCTGGACTTACTAGATATGATTCTAAAGAAAAATTTAGTTCAGAAGAATTATTGGAAAACAGGAAAAATATAGATTGGGGGCATTTAGTTCAAAAGGTGTGGAAGGTAGATATACATAACAATCATAGCCCTATGGATTTTTATTAAAATAAATTTACCTGCACTATTGCATTATTCAAATCAAGACCGTATGTTTGTATTATGAAATTATCAAAGGAGTTAAAATGAGACAATAGTGTTTTTCACTATTTAAGTGATCAAACTGAAGCTTCTCTGATTTATTTTAAAAAAAGTTGATATTTATTGAAACAAAACGTAACTTTATTACGTTATAGTATTTGAAAGTAATACAAACATTAAAAACAAAATTATGAAAAAGCATTAGGTACACCATAATAATTCGAAACACAACAAGCTCTATACGATTGTAAGAGATGACCTAGCTCCAGGAGTCCAATTATCACAATCTATACATTCTTTTCATGAGTTTGCCGAAGAGCATCCTTTATCATACCATAACTGGTATCACAATCTTAAACACATCGTATGTCTATCCGTTGAGAATGAATCATCGCTGTTAAAGCTATGCGCTCAATTGGAGGAATCTGACGTAAACTTTTCTAAGTTCTACGAACCAGATATGAATAACGAGCTCACGTCAATCACCGTTGAGCCAGGGGAAAAGTCTGCCAAGATTTTAAAGAAACTTCCTCTTGCATTAAAAAATACCATTTCACGTACTAAACAAAAGGAGGTAATATCATGAAAACTATATTTTCATACGATAAGAGAGAAAGAATCGTGTTCCATTTTAATAAGGCTTCTAACCAAGACAGCACAATCCCAATGTGGGTTGTCAAACACAAAGGTAAGTCATACTACATTAATCACTTAGATTCAGAAGTTGGATTCTCCACTAAAGAAACTCCAGATAGCGATCACACAAGAGGATCATTAATGTTTCGAGGTAAGCTGGAGATAGTTGAAGAAGAGAATGGTGAAACAATTGCTAAAATCAGATAAGATGAAATTAGAAATAGGAAATAAAGTAAAGACTAAACTCGAACAGCCGCACATTATGTGCGGTGGTCGAACAAGGGTAAGTTGTTATAGATGGTGGACCGTAGATACTATTGATGAACAAGGGTTCCACTTGTTGGGAAAAGAGGGCAATAGAGAGGTTGCCGACCAAGATGGGAGATTTGGAGATCACATAATCTATAAAATAAAAAAGGGGGCGTAGCTCATTGGTTAGAGCTGGAGACTCTAAATCTCCGAGTGGTGGGTTCGATTCCCACCGCCCTCACTAAAGTAATTTTAAATTTAAACAAAAAGAAAAATGAGTACTTTAAACAAAAAAATGACAGGTGTAAGATTTCAATACACAAACGAAGAGTTAAATGCAAACGTTGCTAAAGCGGTAGAGCTTATGAATGAGGTGTGCAAAGAGAATGAATTCATCATTAAGAAGAATGGCAAACAAATAGGATGCATAGAGCTCCCTAAGTTGAGCTTCTCACATCTATCAAAAAACAGAAAAAAGAAAATTGCCAAGAGAATAAGCTTTTTCTTGCATAATAAGTCTAGAAGATCTATGAACATACTTCTTCACTTCCTAAAGACAAGAGTTCAAGATATGGATAAGATCTATGTTGAGAAATCTAAAAAAGAGCAAAAGATTGATTCTTTGAGAAAAGAGTATAAAGATCTTCTTGCGAAAACTGAAGCTGCGAGAGTAGCTTTTAAAGCAGAAAAGCTAGGGTTCTATAAATAAGAACCCTATAAGCGAAGGTTGCCGAGTGGTTAGGCGATAGGTCCGCAAACCTATAGTACGGTAGTTCGATTCTACCCCTTCGCTCAAAATGCTCCTGTGGCTGGTTGGTATAAGCGCTAAACCCCGCAAGGTTTAGAAAGTTCGGAGGTTCGATCCCTTCCAGGAGCTCAAGTTGCCCAAGACATCAAACGGTATGATGTCATAAATTCCGCAAAGTTTATGTTTGGAGGTTCGAATCCTTCCTTGGGCGCAATAGTACGTGTTTACTGGTATAGCATGAAAGGGTACCCCATTGCAAGGGTTAAATCAGAGGTATTGAGAAACCGCTTTCACTATTTGGCCAGCGTAGTTACAATTGGGTATACCCAAAGTAATAGGCATTAGAAGAGTTTCATGGCGCGTGAAATTTGGGGCAACTCCTGCTTGCGGCGGTTCTAATGTTTATAATGATTAAGTAGAGGTTCGACTCCTCTCTACGCTACAATATTTTACAATATTTATATATATGGATATTATAAACATCATACAAGAAGAGGTTAGAAGAGCTTTATTAGAGCAAAAGAAAGTTAGTTTTAAAGACTTTATTTCTAATATACATGATGGGTCTGACGCTTCATTGTTTGAAGTTCCCATGTTGGATGATAAGTTAAAGAAAGTGCTACAGCAATTTATCTCATTAGTATCTGAAGTAAGGGAAAGTGGTATTGATTCTAAAGACTTTATTAATGTCGATAATTTAGGAATTAAAACAAATGGAAATCTAGGTGTTTTCGATCTTGGGTTTGGTGATTACTATTCTTCTTTTAATCAGGAGCCAGAGGGGTTAGACTTGAATGAAGAAACTATGTTAGATAAAATAAAATCTAAAATGGGTATTGAAAAATCTTCTTTTATAGGGAAGGGGATGTTTGGGCCAGCTCATGATATTGGAGATGGAAAGGTAATGAAGATAACCTCCGATAAATCAGAAGCAGTAAATGCTATGAAAGTTAAAGGGAAGACAAATAATCATATAGCGGATGTTTATGATGTAAAGAAATTCAACACAGATAGAGATAAAGAGTTTTTTGTTATTATACTAGAAAAGCTTGATCTAAAACCAGAAATAAAAGCTTGGTTTAATGAATTAGAAAAAGCTTTTAATGATTCAAATGATAAGCATATTGATAAATCTGTATTAGAAAAAATAAACAACCCTTTACTAAAAGGGTTTTTGTATGACTTGGTTGAGAAAGGTAGAGAAAAAGCGTGGAGTGCTTGGCTAGATCAAATGAAAGAGTCGGGATTGGATGATAAATACGATCTAAACGACATTGCTGACATTTCTGAGTGGATTAAAGGATCTGTTGAAAACGATAATGATCCAGAAGAAACTCCTCCAAAATACATCTCAGATCTACTGAATAGTATATAAAACATTACTTGCTATACAATATTTTACAATACATGCAACAAATATAACATTCATTCGTTATAGAAGTATATGGGAGTGTAGTTCAGCTGGTTAGAACAGCGGTCTCTAACACCGTGGTCGTGGGTTCGAGCCCCATCACTCCCTCTAACTTTAAAATGGATGAATTTATGAACGTATTGCATATAACCCCTAGCACTGGGGGTTACGAAGAAGTTATTTTAATAGCTAATAGAATTAACAAAAAAAACCATCTAGCAGCTATTCAAAGAAAAGGTGAAGAGGTGATTATGACTGGAGGATTTATCATTAACGATACTCCAGACATTAGACAAGTATTAGATGCAATACCTAAAGGCAAACAGTACGAATTTGTCAGAACATTCAAAATGAATCCATTTGCTAAACTTTACTTAGAGGAAGATTGATTATGGAGACAAAAGAAGCGCCAATTTCGCAGTTGTATTACAACTATAAAAACGTATCAGATGAAAAGTTAGTTTCTATTTTAGAAAACGTTAAAATAGTTTCTAAGATACATAAAGGTGAAGGTACTGTATTTGGATACTACCCATTAAGTGATTCATCTATGGAAAGATTAAAAGAAAAACTAAGAAGAGTTTCTCTTACGTTTGATATTATTGAAACTGTAGATGATCCTTTGCTGGGCCTTGTTGAATACAAAACAATACAGTTCTTATGCAAATCATCATCAAGATTTTTCTTAAAGCCTGACATTGGAGAAGTTATCGATCAAATTCACTTTATGGATATTATAGACGACAAGCCTAAGTTTGATGCTATACATATTAAAAAAGGTTATAAAACTTTACCTGGAACGCAAGATGAACATCATGTAATGGAGGCCGTATTACTTAAACAACAATAAGATATGCCAAATCACATAAAGAATAGAATACAGATAATAGGAGATCCAGACTTGGTAAAAAAAGTTATAGACTCTATTACCACTCATCATAAGAAGAGAGAGCATTACTCTTTTGATGGAGGTAGGACATATACGAAATATATCGATGATGATAATGTAGAATATGGCTGGTTAGACGAGAAAACAAATATCTTCAAAAGAAGAGAGGGGGAGCCTGTGGAAGGTGTTCCAGAAGGATACGTGCCTTACTTTGATGACGCATGGGATCAGCTTCCTGATTTTGGAAAAATTGTAAAGCCACCACTGGACGATCCAGCTTATAATGACGAGCCTAGCCAAAGTGAGGTTGATCACTTGCCTAATTGGTGGGGCAATTGGAATAGGGAAAATTGGGGAGTTAAGTGGAATAGTTATTGTTGCCAAAAAGTTTCAGAAGACATATTTACATTTGAAACACCTTGGAGTGGGGTTCCTGATTTAATTGAAAAGTTGGGGCAGAAGTTTCCTGATGTTGAAATTAAATATGAATGGAGCTCTGAGGATATTGGGTATAATTGTGGAATCATGAGCATGTCGGATGGAGTATCTCAAATACGCTCTTTAGAAGGAGGTTCAAGAGAGTCTTATGAACTAGCATTCCAATTAAGGCCCGACTATAAAAGTAATTACAAATTGAAAGATGATAATTACGTTTATAATGATGATGAGTAAATAATATTAAAAAGGAGACCTATTAAGGTCTCCTTTTTTTTGCTTTATTTTAATAATTCATAATAGTATATTTTTTACATGACTGAATTATTAAAGGAACAGATTCTTGAAGATGTAAATGGCGGTGACGATTGGGATGCTATATATGATAATCATGAAGAAATACCTGAAGAATTTCTTTCCGAGTTTATAGAGTTTATAAATATAGATCTAGTATTAAAAAAACAAAAGCTATCAAGGGAATTTTTAGAGAATCATAAAGATTACCTGGGTGATAGATATGATAAATATAAAGCAATATATACATTAGCTGAGCTGGATGCTAAAGGGGATGAAAATGTATTATTGGATATGGTAGAGCATTTTGCTCAACACAACGATGATAGGAGTAGGCTATATAGATATGTCAGTAGGGACTCTCATCATATACACGAAATATTTACAAATTTAGAAGCTTCAGATTTAAAATCTTACTTTGAAAAAGAGCATGGAAACAACATATCTTTTCACGTGTTTCAAAGAGCCGCTCAATTTAATCTAGACATTTATGAAGCATTTTTTAACGGGTTTAAGTCAGATGTTTCAAAGGATGAGCTTGTAGGAATCGTGGATGACCTCAGAAAGAAGCATAACCTGTTTGAAGTGTCTCTATTCTCATCTATTCATGACAGTCTAAATTCTGGAGATAAAGTTTCTTATATAAATCTACAAGTGGAACCTGTAGAGGGAATTGGCGAATACCCATTAGGAATATCTGTGATTGTGAATTTTGAAGTATCTCCTATTTGCTTAAGAGATAATTAATTCCTATATTTGTCTTGAATTAAAACGCAAGATGAAAGAGATTAGTATATCTTTAGCTGAGAAACTTATATTCAAGGAAACTAGAAAGTACATAGCTGAAAGTTATTTGAATAAAGAAGATGGAGTTATCGTAAGCCCTTACAGTGATGCTGCAGAATATGCACGTAATCTAAAGTTCTCTGCTATAGAGAAAGTTATAACATCTATTTCTCAAGACTACTTTATTCCAGAGGAAGTTTTAGAAGCATACTTTGAATACATTGAATGGCCCTTGGTTATAAAAGATCAAATTGTTTCAGAAGCTTTTATAGAAAGCTTCAAAGAAGAAATTAATTGGTTTTTGGTGTGTAAATATCAAGAAATGAGTGAGTCTTTCATTAGGGGTCATATAAAATATCTAGATGATAGATGTTGGGAAGTTATTTGGCAAACTCAAATTTTATCTAATGAATTTATAATAACGTATCAAGACAAATTTCCTATTTTCGAGAAAGATAGTAGGATGAGTAAGGACTTTAAACATTGGTGGTCAAGTAGAGTAATTGTTGGTAGAAAAAAGCCTAAGATTAGACTTATATCTGTATCAGATACCGTTTCTGCAACTCATAATAATCATGTAAGTGTAGCGGGAGATCAAATGCAATCTCATAACGCATCTATAAGTAATAGTGCGGCAAGCTATTGGGATAAGGTCCCAAACATTTCAGATGAACGTAGGTCAGAAATGAAGATTAGAGCTGAAGAAAGAGCTCATTCTGATGCTATATTAGCTCAACAACAAAATCAGCAAATGATTGAATTTATTCAAAGGAACAAAGATCGAAGATCTATAAACGGTAAATATAGCACTAATAGTTAAAGAAAGATAAAAGTATAATACAATGGGAAAAGTTATTTTATGCGGGCCATCCGCATCTGGAAAAGATTACGCTAGAAAAAAGTTTGAAACTAAAGGTTTTAAATTAGGCGTTTCATTTACTACTAGAGATCCAAGACCTGGAGAAGTTAATGGAGAGGATTACCTTTTTATAACTAAAGAAGATTTTGAAGGTATGATAGAGCAAGATATGTGGCTTGAATATGATAGAGTTGATAACAAATTGGAAGATGGAACGGTGATATCTGATTATTACGGCACCACCAAAGAACAGTTTGAGTTATTTGACCTTTTTATCATGACTCCTTCAGGTATATCCAAGATACCTAAAGAATACCATGATCAATTTGTGGTGATTGGATTTGACATTGATGAGGATATAAGAATTAAGAGAATGAAGTCTGGTAGAGGTTGGGAAGATGGAAAGATTGACACTAGACTTTCTTGGGAAAAGAAAGAGTTTGCTGATTACTACGCAGACATTAAAGTAAAAAACGAAGATTTCTAATGGGAGTAAAAACTGAAAAAACAGATTTATCTAAAGGGGTATTATTGTTTGCGGCAGGGCAATCGGTGTATGGCAAGTATGCCTACAATCTAGCTCTAAGCATTAGATCTGAAGACCCTACAATACCAATTGCCATTATATATTATGGCGATGAGGTGTTTGCAGAATTGGATTATAAACAGCAAAAGATATTCACTTTAAAGATATTAGCTAAAAGGGAGGATTTATACGTTGATGACGTTATGATGCCTAGTAGATTTAAATGCATGATTAATCATTATAACCCGTTTGATGAAGTTGCATTTATTGATTCTGATTCATTATGGTTTCCTGGTAAAAAGGTCTCATGGCTTATGTATGAATTGCAGGAGCATGATTTTACTTCATATGTTTCTGGTAAATTTGACATTGCTAAAAAGTCAAATCAAAAAATAATGGACTGGGGTACTGTTGGTAATTTTGCAAAAGCTTTTGATTTAAAAGAAGGAACAATGTCTCAAATACATAGCCACTTTATTTATTGGAAGAAAGGAGGCTCAGCTGAAAAATTGTTTGACAAAGCATTAGAGGTATATGATGCGGTGTCTAATGGAGACGTTGATATTGAAATGAGTAAATGGGCTCAACAAGTTCCTGATGAAGCTTGTTTCGCAATTGCCTCAGCTATAGTAGATGTGCATCCTCACACAGATATATGGACTCCGACAGCAGATTACTGGAAACATGTGGGATCGGCTCATTTGGAGGTATTTATGGAGTTCTTTTTAAATTATTGGGGAATGACTTTACCAGGATTTAAACAGGATCAGCCATTTGTTGAGTTGTATAATTTTGTAATTAAATATATACAAAGATCAACTCACGCATCGGCTTTTCTTTGGGATGGTAACAAGTTTAATAAAGACGAGGAGTCTAGTGCTGTAAATGAATTTTTTCCAGTAAAAAAGATTATAGAAACAAACTTCTAATGGACTGGGGATTATATATTTCAATGTATTTTTTGATGGGTGGTTGTTTCTCGTTATCTACTTTGCTTCTTTTTAAGTATGGTACTAACTTGGAGCAAACTGTCCCTAAAAAAGAGCTGATTATGATAATAGCAGTAACATTAACATGGCCGATAACCGTATATCAATTAGCAATAAGAAAACCAAAATAATGAGCGAAAAAAAAGAGATTAAAAAGATATCTAAACGTGAAGAGATAGAGCAAAACTATGATGAAGATTATGGATTGATATTCTTCGATGGATTAGACGATGCTATAGTAGGGGTTGTAGAGAAATTCGGAAATGATATGGCCGTATTATACAGTAAGAAGGGAATCATAGATATCCTTATGAAGGATGATATGACTCACGAGGATGCTTTGGAGTATTTTTACTATAACATAATTGGAGGTTATTTAGGTGAAACTACGCCCGTATTTTTAGATGATTTATACTAATATTAAAATAATATCAAAATAATTTGATATTAGTTTGAACTTTTTGTAATTTTGTTTTGTATTTATACAGGATCGCTACTCGTTCGTATTTGTTTCGAGAAGTTTCACAGGACTGGGGTTCAACTCCCCAATTCTCCACTAGGTCTAGTAAAGCCTCTTTCTTCGGAAACGTAACTATGACATGGAAACAGTTATCTGATTCCTTATTGTCCCTGAGAAATCAAACTTTAAGGTAAAGAGTTTAAATGGGGATTAACTGGCACTTGACTGGTCATGATGAACGGAGTGAAAAGAGTTAGATCAAAACAAGTAAACGGCGAAATAAACGTAAACACAGAATCTCTTGCAATGGCTGCCTAATCAGCATTCATTCAATTAAAAGAATTCGAGACTTTAGGGGAGGCGGAGCCTCCTCTCAGGTCTTTAAACTAAACAACAAAACGACACAAGCGATTTCCGTAGAGAAACTCAAACATTCGAAAAATTTTATTGGTATTCATATCACATGAGACAGGTTCATCCTGACCCATGAGATACAAAGCATATATTGCGGGGTGGTGTAATTGGTAACACGCTGGGCTCATAACCCAGAGACGCGTAGGCGCTTGCGGAGGTTCGAGTCCTTCTCCCGCTACAATTAGATGAATATCAATCTTGAAGGTATATCGCGGGGTCGACTGGAGTCTGGTACCAGCGGAGTCTCATAAGCTCTAACTCGAAAGAGAACGTAGGTTCGAATCCTACCCACCGCAACTTGAAACAAAAGCCGATAGGGAAACCTTTCGGTTTTTTGTTGCCATTATAGAAACATTTATCCATTTTTTTCGTTATAATATAAAACGAATAGAAAATATGGGAATAGATACAACAACAGTAGTAGGGTCTTATCTACTTGTTAAGAATAAAGTCATTATTAAGAAAGAGATAAAGATGATATATAAAAATCAAAAGACTAATAAAATATTCAAGAAAAAAGTTAAGTTTGATCCAGATACTGGAGATCCAGTAGAAAGGTTGACTGAAACTATTGAGGTTCCTGAAACGTTTTGTGGTTGGCATGATTTGTATAGAGAGCTTAATGAGCCTGAAAACTTAAACGAGGACGCTTTCTTTCAGCCTGAATATATAGACCAAAAGACAGGTTACACAATTCTTATGCCTAATGGAGGCAAGGGAACCATATCAACATCAGACTCAGGTAGAGGTGAGCAATATACTACTGAGATAGAGTTTCATCACATAGAAAAATCAAAGCAAGAATTTGAAGTGGAGTACTCTAACGAGATATCCGCTTTGAAAGATTTCTATAAAGAAGTGGAAATTAAATTTGGTGTAATCACTTATTCTCATTAAATTGCCGAAATTATGAAAGACGTACAAAGTATATGCATGACCGATTTTGCCAAAAGGCATTTCGATCCAGGATTTGGAGGAACGAAGATTACGGATAGAACGTATGAATCGTTCATTGAAGGTGTTAATATGAATTTGGAAATTCAAGATGATGCTGAACACACTAGAGTTAAAAATGTAAGAAAAGGAGATTATGAATTTTCTCGTTTAATTACATTTGAAAACTTCACCAATGCTAAGTTATCTGTTGTTGAGCTGTCTCCAGCTTATTACCCTTTTGTTAGATCTGGATATTCAGCAAGAACAAATAGTGAGCTTCCAGTTTTATCTGAATGGCTTGAATTGCCAAAGAGATTAGATCATCTAAAGCCTGTTGCTAATAATTTAACAATTGTCCTTTATTCAAAAGAGCAGGTGATCAAAGAGAATGCTTCTCAAGTTGCGAAAGAGTTGATTGATTATTCTGAGCTAGGTCAAGTAAAAAAAGATGAAGCTTTTGATATAGTGTGCTCTAGACTAGGGGCTATAGGAGATATTAAAACTTTAAAAAATAAAGCAGCTAAAGACGCTGAGTATGATAAAGCTTCAGCCTATAGAGAGAAAGAGAAGTTTGCAGCTAAATCAGTTGCTGAACAATTGAGCTTGGATGGCTACAATTTTCCAGACCACATCAACGTAAGAGATTTAATAAGTAATAATTCTAGCGCTAATCTTGATGCCGATTGGTGTGTTGTAGCTATATTAGCTCACAACGCCGAGGAACAAGAGCCTATGAAACCTATTACTATGTTGCGTAATGCTGCAGGTAAAGAGTACGGTGGAAATGGAGAACCTATAGATGAGGATAAGTATAGAGAGTCTGTTGAGTTTTGGACCAAACACATAAGCTTGAAGTAATATGTTTGATATAAAAATAGACATAAAGTCAAGGTTTTATTAAAAAAATGCAAAGAAAAAACATACCTTTAGACTTTGCAGAAGAAAAGCTTCAAAAAGAGCTAGTAAAATGGCGAGAAAAAGATGACAAAAGAAAGCAAAAATCGTAAGATAGTATATTTCGACATGGATGATGTTATGGCCGACTTCACTGGAGCCAGCTCAGCAGCATTACGAGAGGAGCCAGGCATTGCTTGGCCTCAGAGTCAGTTTGGATTCTTTGAAAATTTAGAGCCTATAGATGGGGCGATAGAAGCGTTTTTGGAAGTAGATAGGCAGCCAGGTGTTCTTGCGTTGTTCTTATCTAAACCTTCTCCAAGAAACCTTTGGTGTTTTACGGCAAAGGCTATGTGGATCCAAAAACATTTTGGCTCAAGCTATGTTGAAAGATTAATTTTAAGTTGCTATAAAGAATTGAATATAGGAGATTATCTTATAGATGATCACGCAGATACTTGGAAAGACTTCACGGGGGAGTTAATCCACTATAAAACAGAAAAGTTTCCAAATCATAAAGCAGTATTAGATTATCTAATACCTAAACTTAGTAAATAAACATTTCCGTTTTGGAAACATTATCAAGTTTTGTTCGTTAACATATTATAACTAAAAAAAGCAAATGGGATTAAAAGGATTATTCTTCAAAGAATCTGAAACTGATTCAGAAGTAGAAGCAAAAGAAAAAGTGACCGAAGAGGTGGAGCTTGAAAATGGCGAGAAAGCTGAATTCAACTTTTCATTTACTGAGGCTGGTGTTCAAGGGGCTCCAGAAGAAGGGGTTTTCAATAAAGAGATTTATGACCACTTACAAGGTGTTCTTGTTTCTTCAGTTCCAGATAAAGGGTTGGAATCATTCTCTGCAGCGCTAGATAATTTGAGTGCAGTAAACATTCCTGATTCGGCTAAGTTTCAAACCGCGTTTATTACACTTCAAACTTCGCAAGGGTTAACTCAAGAGTCGCTTTTATCAGCAATCAATTCTTATATATCCAAGTTAGACTCGGAAAAGGTGACTTTCCAATCTGCGGCTGATTCAAAGAGAAATAGTCAAGTTGGATCAAGAGAGCAAGAGAAAGAAGCTAATACTTCCTCTATTGAGGTTAAGTCGGCTCAAATTCAGAAGTTAACTGAAGAAATTCAAGAGTTAAGTGCTAGGAACAAAGAGCTTGATTCTGAAATCATCACAGAAGGCGATAACATAACATCAAGCGTAACAAACTTTATTGCTACGGCTGATACTCTTAGACAAGAGCTTGAGGAAGATAAAGCTAATATTGAAAAGTATCTTTCAACTACTAAAGAAAACGCATAATGGAAAACGGAGGAAATAAGCCAATAAAAACATTTTGGCAAAGACCCGAAGGTACGCCAGGTATGATAGTCATGGCTGCTATCATAGTAGGCGCGGGTATAGGATTGTATCATATACTTCCTTTTTTAATAACTTTACTTACTAACATCTATACGGCTTTAGCTTTAATTGCTGGCCTTGGAGTTATCTTTGTATTGGCAACCGATAAAAGATTTAGAACTCTTTTATGGTATTTCTACAAACTGGCTATGCGTAAAATGACTGCGGCCTTTATTCAAATAGACCCTATTGGTATATTGGAAACATATGTAGAAGATCTTCATAAGAAGAGTCATAAGATGTCTGAACAAATAACTCAATTATCTGGCCAAAGAGGTAAGGTTAAACGACAGATAGATAACAATACTCAAGAAATGAAAGAGAATATTGAGAAAGCTAAATCTGCTCAATCTCAAGGTAAGAGTAAGGCTAGCGTTACTTTATACTCTAACAAAGCCGCTCGTTCTGAAGCTACTAATCAGAAATTGATTAACCTATATAGAACAATGGGTATTCTTGAGGAAGTTATTAAGAAAATGCACAAAGCTTCTAATTTTATGATCGAAGATACTGATGATAAAGTTAAGCATATGAAAATTGAGCGAGAAGCTGTCCTTAAAAGTCACAGTGTAATGAAGTCAGCTAAATCTATTATAGCGGGTGATAATGACAAGAAGATGTTATTCGACCAAGCAATGGAATATGTGGTAGATGACATCGGAATGAAACTTGGTGAGATGGATAGTTTTATGGAGCAATCTCAATCTTTTATGGAAAACATGGATATCCAAAATGGAGTATTCGAAGCCAGGGGGGAAAAAATGCTTGAAGAATGGGATAATAAAATTAACACCATTCTTTTAGAAGAGGGTACTGACTACTCTATAATAGACAGTCTTAATAGCTCACAAGCTAAGGTTGGAACTAAACAAAAGATTGCTTTACCAGCATCTAGGTCAAAAAAGGGTAATCAAACAGGTTACGATAAATTCTTGTAAAATAAACGTATAACTTTAAATTTAATTAATTATGTGGAAATCAATGACACCATTTGCTAAGATCTTTATATTTACTCTCGTGTTCGGGGGTATCTATGCGGCTCTTCACTTCACTGGAGCGCTAGATAGCGTGATTCCAACACCTGAAGAAAATAAACAAACTGCAGAAGCTGCAGACGTATCTGAAGATACAAAAACCATTAAAGTCGGAGTAGTGACTTGGGGTGGATATGCTGGAGGCCAGTTTTGGAATAAAGGCTTTGAAGCTAACACTGCCTCTAAATTTTATAAAGACTACGGATTCCTAGTAGAGTTCAAAGTTTTAGATGACTTCGTTGCCTCAAGAGAAGCTTGGAAATCAGGAGATGTGGATTTATTATGGGCAACAGTTGATGCCTTCCCTACTGAAGCTGATGCTCTTAAGGAGTTTGATCCTAAGATTGTATTCCAGGCAGATTGGTCCCGTGGAGGAGATGCTATAGTAGTTCGAAGAGGTATTGGTAATGTATCTGATTTAAAAGGAAAGAAAATTGCGGTAGCTTATATGACTCCGTCTCACTCTTTCTTAATCAATTTACTTGAAACTAGTAATCTAAAAACATCTGATGTAAATATTATAGAGGTAGCTAGTGCAATTGATGCCGCGTCTATGTTTAAATCTGGCAGTGTAGATGGGGCTGTAGTGTGGTCTCCAGACGATGCTGACTGTGTTGATAACGTAAAAGGCTCTAAGGTATTACAGTCTACTAAAACGGCTTCTAATATTATCGCTGATGTATTCTTTGCTAAGCAAGATTTCATAGATAATAATAATAAAGAGTTGACGCAATTGTTTGAAGGTTGGATGAAAGGTTCTGCCGCAATTAATACAACTGAATCAGCTAAGAAAGAAGCAGCTCAAATCCTTCAAAAAGGATTAGGTATGGATTATAATTTCTGCTACTCAGCTATTAATAATGTAAGATTAGCAACGCTGGGAGATAATCAAGCTTTCTTTGGACTTGATGGTTCTTATAGAGGGGTTACTGGTGAAGATCTTTATAGAAATATGGGTAACAAATATAGCCAGTTAGGTTTTGTTAGCACAGTTCCTAATTGGAGATCTGTATCTACCAAGGAAATTGTAAGCAGCGTTTCATTAAGTGGTTCTGAAAATGATGCTGAAGGAGGGGTAACTTTCGAAGCGCCTACTGCGGCTCTAATAACTAAAGAAGCAATTTCAACTAAACAAGTAACTATTACATTCCCCACTGGAGCTTATAAGTTAGATGAGAATTCTAAATATATAATTGACTTACAGTTTTTGGAAATAGCTAAGAGTTTCGGTAACGCTCGTATTAGAATTCAAGGTAACACTGATAACACAGGAAGCTTATCTACTAATAAGAGAATATCTAAACAAAGAGCTCAAGCGGTTGCTGACTACTTGGCTTCAGAACATGGATTTGATCCAAATAGGTTCGTAGTTGTAGGTAACGGTCCAGATAAACCTGTAGCTGACAACTCTACCTCAAAAGGTAGGTCTAAAAATAGGAGAACAGACTTTGAGTTAATTGAAAACTAAAAAATTAAAAAGGGAAGTCAATAGCTTCCCTTTTTTTTACTTTAAATTTAAAACAAAACAATCATGAAAAAATTCTTTAGTGGATGGTTTGAGTTAAGAGGTTCTATTGAAAAAAGGACTTCTATGATAATCGGATTGGGCGGTGTTTTTGTAATCATGTTAATATGGTACACAATTGCCGCAAATGAATGGGTTGAACCATCGCTGCTTCCTCATCCTGGAAACGTTTTAGGATCTTTCAAGGAGTTGCATTTTAAAGATTTTCTAGTTAAGAATGCAATATATTCAATTAAACTTAATTATTGGGGGTATTTCAAAGCCATCTTGTATGCGCTGCCTATAGGGTTTATTATTGGATTGTTCCCATTCTTCAGATCTCTATTTTCTCAATATGTTGATGCGGCTAGATTCATACCCCTAACTGCGGTTACTGGATTGTTCATAGCTTGGTTCGGTATAGAAGATAATATGAAGATTAATTTCTTAGCTTTTGGTATATTTGTATATCTATTACCTATAGTGGTTCAAAGAATAGATGAGGTCCTTAAAGTATATGTTCAGACGGCTAAAACATTAGGAGCTAGTAAGTGGCAAATAATTGTTAAAGTGTTTATTCCCGCCGTTATTAGTAAGTTATCTGACGATATTAGAGTTATAGTGGCTATTTCTTGGACATACATAATTGTTGCTGAGATGTTAAATAAGACGGAAGGTATAGGGGCTATGGTGTTCACTGCAGCTAGACAAAGTAGGATTGATAAAGTGTTTGCCCTTCTTGTTGTAATTGTATTAATTGGCGTGTTACAAGATTTGCTATTTAAAGCATTGGACAGAGCTATATTTCCACATAAATACGTAAACAAATGACAAAAATAGATTTAAAAAACATCACTCAAGTTTATCCAGGTATTAATGGAAAAGAAAAAACTATTATAAAGGATTTAAACTTCTCAGCCAACAAAGTAAATGGCAAAGGTATATTTAAAGCCATATTAGGGCCTTCTGGTTGCGGTAAATCTACATTGCTTCGATATATAGCTGGGATACAAGATCCAACGTCTGGAGAAGTTCTAGTAAATGATGAGCCAGCAAATGCTAGAAACGGTGTTGGTATGGTATTTCAAAAATATTCATCATTCCCATGGAGAACTGTTCTAGATAACGTAGCCTTAGGCTTGGAGCTTAAGGGCGTTGGTAAAGAAGAGCGTATAAAGAGAGCTAAGGAGATGATTAAATTGGTAGGATTGGAAGGTAATGAAAATAAATATGCTCAGTACCCTTCTCTTTCGGGAGGGCAACTGCAAAGAGTTGCTATAGCGAGAAGCTTATTGGCAAGTCCAGAGATTCTTCTTATGGATGAACCATTTGGAGCTCTAGATATAAAAACAAGACTTCAAATGCAAGATCTATTGGTTAGTATTTGGAAAGATATAGAGCCTGTTGTAATATTAGTTACTCATGATATAGCTGAGGCTGTATATCTAGCTGATGAAATTTACATCATGTCAAATGCTCCAGCTAAGATTAAGCATCACATCAAAGTTGATTTACCTTATGACAGAGATAAGTCAATAAAGAGAGATCCTAAGTTCATCAGTATGGTGCAGCAATTGGAAGATTTAATGATGCAACTAGAGTCATAAAAGTGACAACTTTACAGATGTTAGGCTTTTCTCTTGCAGAATGGTACTATTTTCTGTAAATTAGGCAACAAAGCAACCGTTTGCTACGTTAAAGTATTAAGTGAGATGGAAATATCAGCAGGATTAGCTATCATCTATAAAGAAAAGCTTTTACTTGTTCATCCGACAAAACAATCTTGGGAAGGTACTTATTCCTTACCAAAGGGAAAGTTGGAAAAAGGAGAAGAGCCTATAGATGCAGCTATAAGAGAAACATGGGAAGAGACTGGAATAAAAGTGCCTAAGGAATTAATAGGGGTAGAGGGGGTTGAGGTTCGATATAAAAAAGGTCGAAGAACATATAAGAAGGTAAAATGGTTCCCAGTAATAATTAGTGATCTAGACGAGATCGGAATTGATAGTGAGGTTAGGGAAAAAAGCCAACTCTCTTTGAGAGAAGTAGATTGGGCTGGATTTGTTGACAAGTCAGAATTGAAAGTTAAAATCTTCTGGAGATTCATGCCGATATTGGAAGAGTTAAAATTAATATAAAATTATGACTAAAAATAAAAAATCTAAGTTGTCGCCAGAGTTTATAGGGAAAGCAATCAAAAAAGCTAGACTCTCTAAAGATTTGAGTCAAGAAGAGTTAGGTGAGAAAATTGGGGTCGGAAGATCCCATATTTCTAAACTAGAAACTGGGGCCAAAAAGAATTTGACTTTATCAGCAATAGCTCAAATATTTGAAGCTATGGAATCAGAAATGTTTATATCCATAACAGACAACGAAGGTAATGAAGTTTTTAGTACGGGAAATAAGAGCAAGTAAACGAGAGGGACAAAAAAAGGGAACGCTACATTTTCAGAGATGGAGAATGTTACCATTTGGAATTCCATGGTTTAATATATACATCCATATAATTTATAAAGGTTCTAAGGATAAATATTGCCATGATCACCCTTGGCCTTTTTTATCGCTCATACTATGGGGAGGTTATACTGAACAAAAAAGAAAGAATTTAGGATACACATATGATCCTAGGCTTGATAAAAATGAATTAAATGTCGGAGAACCTGTTTTGAGAAAAAGAGGTTTTCTAAATTTAGCTTTTATGAATAAGTGGGATTTTCACAATCTTCATGAACTGCACTCAACAACAGTAACATTAGTTATTACTGGAAAAAGAAAAGGTGTGTGGGGATTTTATCTTCACGATTTAAAGAAGTGGGTAAGTCAAAAGACTTTCTCCAAAATGAAAGGAAAAGGAGAAATAACAAATAGAGAAGATTTATGAAAAGGAAGCTAATCAATTTTATTAAAATAACTTTTGGAATTAGTTCAGCTAAAGACGCTTTTGTAACAGCTTACGAAGAGATGGGTAAAAAAGGATGGCCAGAATTCTTTGTGTTCTGCGATATTCATGGAACAATAGTTAAACCTAACTATGAAGTCCAGGTTCCAAAAGAATTTTATGAAGACGCTGAGGAAACTTTGCGTATGATGTCCGAGAGAAGTGATATGATTATAAATCTATACACATGTTCTCACCAACATCAAACGGATGAATATTTAAAATATTTCAAAAGTAAGGGGATTAACTTTAAATTTGTTAATGAAAACCCAGATGTTAAAGACAATAAGTATGGAAATTTTACTGGAAAACCTTATATGAATGTTTTGTTGGAAGATAAGGCGGGTTTCGATCCTAAAGTAGATTGGAAAATTTTAAGAAAATATATGTCTAAATTAAAATAGTAAAAATGAAAGCAGAAATTATTAATTTAACGCCTCAGAAAGCGGAAGAGCTACTTAAAATGAATATAGGTAACAGGAGACTGAAGCCTATTGTAAATGTATATGTAGCTCAAATGAAAAAGGGTGAATGGAAAGAAAACGGTGAGCCAATCATAGTTGATGTCAATGGTTTTGTTAAAGATGGTCAACATAGATTACATGCAGTAATAGCGGCAGGGTTTAGCTACAATGTTCCATTAATAACGGATATTAATCCTGATGTTATGGATACAATTGATACGGGCACTAACCGTAGTTTTGCTGACGTGTTGCAGTTGAATGAGTTTACAAATGCTAATCACTTAGCTGGATCTATTAAGTCTATTTTAGCTTATAGACAAGGGTTGAAATCTTCTAAAAGCGGAAGTATCAGAAACAGTTCTATTAATTATATTTCAAATAGCATGGGTCTTGATTATGCTACTAAATTTAAAACTGAGCTTTACAAGGTGATTAAAATTGCTATGAGCACTTATCAAGCGCAGCCTATTAAATTGTTATCTGTAAAAGATATAGCTTTAATACTCTATATAACATCAGGTCAAACTTATTCTATTGATAGTAGACATATTAATTTTGTGAAAATGATTTGTGGAGTTAAAGCTGATAGCGGAAGTTCTACTTTCTATGCTTATAAGAAATTGCAAACTTCTAAGGCTAATAGTTTAAGTATGACAAGAGCTTATAAACTAGCGCTGATCATTAAAGTTTGGAATGTTTATGCTGTAGATGATTATCCAGTTAAACAAATCAGGGTTGATGTTGACGCTCCCCTTGATAAGATTACAGTTTTATCTCCAGATCACGCAACTGCTTAAACACAAAAACAATAGCTATAATTTATAGCTATTGTTTTTTTTTATTTAACTATGGAAATACGCTTATTTTTTATAAATTGTATAAAATAGCAATTGATATGACAAAAGAACAAAAAATTGAAATTCTAAAAGCTGAAGTTAAGCGACTTAGAAAGTACGAACCTAAAAGTGTAGCTAGAAAAAGAGGCAGGCTTGGAGTGGGGAAAGATGTTAGAAAATCCTTTATTAAAAAATAAGTGAGTGATTTTAATTTCATTATCATCAAACAAGTGACAAGAGATTACTTGGATCTTAAAGATAGGGAGATAATAAGAGTTAAGGATGAAATTTTAAAAAACCTAAATACCCTTAAGTCTTTAGATGTGAGAGGGTTAAACGATATAGATAGTAATTTTTTAATATTTCAAAAGAAATCTTTATTGGAAAACAGCAATATTCTTCATAAAATTAAAGAAGAGGGTCAAGCTATATCTAAAATTTATAGAGATATATTAGACGTTAAGTTAATACCTTTTGAAAATTTAGATCATTTTGAGAAAATAGAGCCAGACTATAATTCTAGAAAAAAATATTTAAAAGAAATGCTATCCGTATACATAGTATCTGAAGAGTATGTTAAATGTAGTCTAGTAAAGGAGTTAATGGATAATATATCATAAATTAAGAATCTATTTATAATCATGAGAAATATTTTATTAGTAGCCGCACTATTGTTGCGCGCTTTGGTTTCAGGTTTTGCGCAGTGTTCTTATGATGTTGTTTCATCAGAGGGGTACACGGTTCATATTGAAGGAGAAGCTGTTTCTTTGGTTAAACCAGCTACTTGTGGTAGCGGATATGTATTTAAAGTTGTCATATCTTATGATATAACATTTGTAGGGGGAACACCTAGCTCTGGGTCTATGTACACATTGGATGGCACAATAGAGTGCGATCAAGGATCAATTTTCTTTGGGTTACCAAATGGAGGGGGTTCTGGAACAGTAAATACATCTAATTCTTGGAGGCCAGTTAGCGATTGCGGTACATCCACGCCTTCTTCTATAGGATGCACGGAAATTACATATCATATAAAAGGTCCAGGTATACCAGAGCAGTATGTAACATGTACAGCTTTACCTGTAGAGTTTATATTTATAAATGCTAAACCTAGACAAGATGGAATTGTTGTTAGTTGGGCTACAGCTTTAGAAAATAACAATGATTATTACGACATTCAAAAATCTTATGATGTAATCAATTTTCACAATATAGGTCAAGTTGAAGGCGCTGGCAATAGCTTAAGCCTAATTAATTATGAATTTGTAGATCCTGACCATAGTAGTGAAATAGCATACTATAGAGTAAAGCAAGTGGATTACGATGGTCAACATGATTATAGTCGTGTTGTAGCAGTTCAAAAAGGTGATGGGGAATACGTAATTGAAATATACCCTACATTAGTAGATGACTATATATACATAGAAACGGATCAGGGTAACTTTAATGTAATTATATATAGCATATCTGGATGTGTAGTCGGTGAGTATTATAACTCAAGTGTGATAGATGTTAATGGCGTTAATCCAGGGATGTATCTAGTAATTTATTCTGACGGTAAAAACTCACTCACCAAGAAAGTAATTATAAATTAAAGCTCTAGCAGAAGGGCATCAAAGTATCCATATTTATTATAAAAATTACAATAATTATGGACATTTCAACTATCATTTCTTTAATCAGTCTTTTGGGGGCTTTGGTTGGTGTATATGTAAAATTACAGACTAGAATTTCACTTTTAGAAAACGATCAAAAAGATCATCAAAAACTTATTGAAAATAACTATTCAAACGATAAAGAAAGAGTAAAGGAATTCGATGGTCAATTAACCTCTTTCAGAAGCCTGGCTAACAATGAAATAGAGAAGCTTAAAAAAGAGCAGAAGAGAATTGAGGATAAAAGCGATGACAACGACAAAGAGATGAGGGAAGCTCTGAAAGGTGAAGTTGAAAGCAGGTTGCATCAAATAAGAAGAGTAGAAGATAGGGCTAATGAGCAAGATAAAGAACTGAGAAAAACATCTCAAGATGATTACAGGGAATTATCTAAAGAGATTAGGGATCTTGCTATCGAAATGGCAAGAAACCATAATCATGACGATTAAACATTGAACTATATTGATTGTATGCATTAATTTGTTTATAATTACCTATGAAGTTTTTAGATATCGGAGCAAATGTTGGTAATTATGCCAAAGCAGCTATTAAAAGAGGTTATGATGTAATTGCTGTTGAGGCAAACCCTGCAATTATAGAAGAGCTTAAAAATAATATACCAAATCAAACTGTTATTAATAAAGCGGTGTCTAACACTGATGGTGAAAAGATAACCCTATATGTTTATTCTCAACATGAAATGTCAACCGTGAATAAAACGTGGCAGCAAATGGGAAGATTTTCTATAAATGGAGTTTTTTCTAACATAGGAGAGTGGGAAGAAGAAATTGAGGTAGACACAGTTACTATCCAATCATTAGTGGAAGAGTATGGGGTTCCAGACATTATAAAGGTTGACGTTGAAGAGCATGAGTGGGAAGCTATTTCATCGTTAAAAACAAAGTCTCCTGAACTTTGTTTTGAGTGGCATAAAGAAGGGGTTTATTTTGTAAAGAAAATATTAGATCACTTGAGCGAGTTAGGGTATAAAGAATTTGGTGTATATATTTGTAACAAGGGGCGGGAGGATTACTTCAATAGACCTGAATCATATACAGAAGATTACGACTCTATATATGAGTCTATAAAATCATTAGATAAGAAAAATAACGACTGGGGTATGATATGGTGTAAATAGATATTTTACTATATATTTATATAAAATATTAACTCGATGAACTACGAAGAATCCCCAATAAGCAAAATGGTCGAAAAAGCTCTAAACGAAGCGTTTGAGAAGGATCAAAATTTTAAAATAACTAAAAGCGAACTTAAGAAATTAGTAAAAGAGGCGCTTCTTGAAGAAGCTATCGCTCAAAAAACTAAAGAGGTTCAAAAAATTGATGAAGCTATACAGCATATTGATGAAGACGAAGTTCCTCATGAATATCAAGACTTTGATGCCGTTGATTTTAAAACAACAGCTAAGTCTGCAGCAGCGCAAGATATAGAAGATTATTTTGGAGAACCTATGGATGATATTTCTGATGAAGAAGAAGAAAGTTTATCTGGAGATCTAGAAAGAGCTAATCTTAGATTGCCGTCTGATGAAGAAGAATTGCAAAAGCTTAAAAATATATTAGCTAAAAAGGCTGCGGCTAAAAAATCAATGGGAGCCTTTTCTCTAAATGAAGGAGAAATTCCTACTTTAGGAGACTCTATGATCTCTCTTGATGAGGAAGAACAAGAAATTTTACAAAGCCTTTTAAAACAAAGATCTGATGTAAAAATAGCAAATAGACCTAAGTCATCTTTATTTTTTAAAGATTTAGACTTCATGAATGAATCTTCTAATAAGAGAATGATGAAGCTAACAGGTTTGCTAAAAGAAAGTTTTGAAGGTGAGCACATTTTTGAAAATGATGAATATCCTAAAGATGTTATAAAAAAAGCTACAGACGCAGATGGTCACAGATATGTAATTAGAGAAAAAGACGGGAGCTATAAAATATTTGAGTTATCGGCTGGCTCTGGATATTATGAACAGTATTCTCATGGAACTTTCAGTGACAAAGGTAAGGCGTTTGAAGTTTTAGATAAAATTACTAAAGAAAAAAGTAATAACATATCAGAAAATGACGAAGAGGTAGATCCTATTGCTTGGGCTAAGACTTCTGGATTGAACGGTGTAGACTGGGAAGCTGAAGGTTTAGAATATGCTGGGGACGATTGGTATGGACTATCTGCTGAAGAGAAAGAGGAAATCATTTCAGATCTTAAAAGAAACTGGCATTCATAAGTGGATGTTTTAAAAATTATACAAGAGGAAATTAAACTGTTCTTAGAATCTGATAAAGATTTTGAAAGCAAGTTAAAAGAGATTTATCCAGGAACATTTTTATATCAGGGAGTTATTGACAGTTATCATTTGTCAACAGCTCCCGATTTAGAATTGGGAAAGAGCATGGATGAACAAAATTCTGATCTAAAAAACGCTGAAAGAGGCGGGAGTGGAGATTATATATATGCATCAAATTCACCTAAAGAGTGGTTAAGAATTTTCAAAGATGAGGGTGTAAATATGCCAAATCATTTATATGAAGTCACATTAACTAATCCTAAGTATAAAAAAAGCTTTGAGTTGTTTGGGAAAAAAACTCCAGAACAATTTTTAGCAAATCCAGAAAATGTTTTAATAAAAAAATATTTAGGTAAGATATGAAACTAATAGACATAATTAAGGAAGAGGTTAAACTTTTTTTAGAAAAGCGACCAAGGATAGGGTCTGTTGATATGGGTAAAAAAATTGCCCATGATGATCCCGCCTACAATTCTTATATAACAAGTGAGCATCTAAATTCTTTAGAAAGAGAATTGGATGCTCTTTTTGCTGGAGCTGGAATTGATATTGAGTTTACTAAACATTTTTTAGATAGAGTAAATGATCCTAGAAACAAGAAGGATATCACTATTGACGAGCTAAGAGCTATCTTCAAGGAAGTGTATTCTAAATATAAGGATGACATCAATAAATCTGGAGCAAGCTTTCAAGCTGTTATAAAAAGCTTATCTACAGACATTAATATTCCATTCGCTTTAGAATGGGATGAGAAGAATCAAGAAATGGACCTTGTAAGCAAGACGGTGATGAGGAAAAAGGGTTTTCAAACATCTAACCCAATACTATCTGTTAAAGAGAATTCTGCACAATATCCAGTTGCTTTGCCTCCAGAATATGGAGACTCTGACTATGAAGCAAGAGGTGGTAAGATTTTTATGATGTCTCCAGAAAAGTTTTTAAAACTGTCCCCCGCATTGAATGTTGAGGATGAAGATTCTAAAGATAATATAGAGGACTTGAAAAATATGATGGAAAAAGGTGTGAAAATAGATCCTCCTACATTATATTTGAATAATAATAAAGTAGTAGATCACGATGGTAGACATAGAGCGTATGCTGCTATAGAATTAGGGATCGATAAGATGCCAGTTTTAGTGATAGATAAAAATAATGAAACTATAACAACCTTTCCTACTAGTTAAGGTTAAAACATACGGATTAGGACCGTTATGACTTCGGTCATTGAAAAGGGGAAAGTTCGCTACTAACCCCTTTTCTTATTTTATAAGAGTTATGAAAAATGTTACAATATACATGAGGTGTATAAGGATGAAGCACAAGATTAAGCAGAGAAGAATAAAGTTTATGATTATTATGAATGAAGTGGCTGTAATAATGATGCGCTAATAAATAGCGTTTTTAGCCAATAATAAGAGATTATGAAAGTTTTTTTAAAGTTTTTCATAATAATACTTGACAAATTGAAACAAAAACTCTAAGTTTGTCGTATAGTTAATTAGGAAAAACAAAAACCTTAACTATTTAATAATAAGAAAATGAAAAGAGCAAATATAAATATCGCCAATAATTATCCGTGTAACGCGGGCAATCCCGATTATGATCGTAATCGAGGACTTGGAGATGTTATATTTGATATTATAAGCTGGTAAAACAGAATATAATCCAAAGATATAAAGAAACCCAAGTCCGAAAGGCTTGGGTTTTTTTGTGTTTAAATAAAACGGAGTAGATAACGGTCAGGTTGTTTACGCCCTTTGGAGGGGTGAGGTCGTAGGTTCGAATCCTACTGCTCCGACGAGAAGTAAAAAAGTTTACTTCCAGTTCTTTGACATGTTGGTAATAACAAATTGTAGGGTGGCGAAACGGACTTCGGTCTGGGCAAACGCACCTTCCTGTCTCGAAGGCGGTGATCACGGGATAAACGTTAGATAATGGATTGACCACTAAGCATTAAAATACTTAGAGTAAGCAAAATGTCTAATCGGTAACTGCACCTTGAAGGTTCGAATCCTTCTCCTACAGCAAAAAAGGACTTTTAGTTTAATAGCTTAAATGCAAGTTTGTTAAACTTAGAGATCTGAGTTCGAGTCTCAGATGATTCTCAAAACTATTTACTTTAGACCTTCGTCTTTTTAGATTAACAATAAAAATTAATTTATATGACAAGTGTTCTAAAAGGTAAGATTATTGATCTAAGAAAACAAGGTAAGATTTACAAAGAGATAAGCGAAGAATTAGGGTGTTCTAAATCCACTGTCTCTCATCATTGCAGAAAAGCTGGTATTGGAGCTCCTGATTTAAGAATAGATGAAAATACAATTTCTGATATGCAAAGGTATTATGATGAATGTGGGTCAAGTAATAAAGTGGCTGAAAAATTTGGATTTAGCAGGAGTACTGTTACAAATTATATTCAGCTGAAAAAAATAAAACCTATTCTCTGGAAGAAAAAAGAAAGAGGGGAATCGAAGCTGTACAAAAAAGAAGGAGAAAAGTTAAAGATATGGCCGTGGATTATAAAGGTGAAAAATGTCAGTGTTGTGGATATGACAAGTATATCGGAGCTTTAGAGTTTCACCACATTGATCCTAATGAAAAAGATTTTTCCTTAAGCCATAGAGGTTATTGTTACTCTTGGGATAAAGTAAAAAAAGAACTTGATAAATGTATTTTAGTGTGTTCTAATTGTCATAGAGAGATACATGCTGGAATCATTAAAGTGTAAATTCTCGTGTAGCTCAGCTGGTAGAGCTTCGGATTGTTACTCCGATGGTCCCTGGTTCAAGCCCAGGCGCGAGAGCTAATTATCTACTGAAGATAAGCAGTAAAACTATGAAGTGGGTTGAATCCCTACACCTCCTAGAGCGGCAGAGATAGGTTCGTTAGGTAAGTTTTATAGTCATGCTAAGATGACGTTGTTTATTGTAAGATATTGAGGGATTGCCTGTGAAAGCAGATCGTTTGTCAATGAAAATATTCCACTTAGAAATGGATAGATAATTTTAATTGGGGTATTGGTCTAGTCTGGCTTAGGATGTCTGCCTGTCACGCAGAAGGTCACGGGTTCGAATCCCGTATATCCCGCAATACTTTCATTGTGATTCACATCGGGGGGTGGTGAAAGTTAAATTGATCCTGCAGGTCAACTAAAATCCCTCCACCATGGTCCAGCATCATATCGGCGCATGTTGCTCCCCTGTCACGGGAGAGATTGAGGATTCGAATTCCTTCTGGACCGCCATAATAATATTTGGGCCGTTGGTGAAGTTGGCTATCACACTTGGTTTGCACCCAGGAGTCACGGGTTCGAAGCCCGTATGTGTCCACGAGAGAGACTGTTAATAATTCATAGAGCTTATAGAGTAGCTGCATAGAATTATATTTGGGGGATTAGCTCAGCTGGCTTAGAGCGCTGCACTTGCACTGCAGAGGTCATCGGTTCGACTCCGATATCCTCCACACCGAACACTTCAAGGAAATGGATGGGAAGTGTTTCTGGAAATTAAACGATTAGCTGGACGATAACATACGCAAAGGCTAGACCTTAAAAACTGTGATCCAGGGAAGAGCTGGACAGGTCTGAAAGTAAAAGTTTAATGAAAGGAAGCAACAATCTGATAAAGTAGATGAAGCTATTAAGTATGTGTCTGAAGAGAGGTTGTAGCTCAGTTGGATAGAGCGTCGGAAAAGCATTTGCGTATTCCAAGCCGAAGGTCGCTGGTTCGAGTCCAGTCTGCTTCTTGGAGTAGGACACATAAATTGGGAGTGATGCACAAATTGGTTAGGCGTCAGGTTGTAACCCTGGTAATCCGCATGGATAGGAGGTTCGATCCCTCTCGCTCCCACCACGCAGTTCTTGGGTAAGGCGTATACTCCCTTGAGATATCAGGAATTGATCGAGTAAGGTTTAAGGCATCCGTTTTGGACACGGATAACTGCGCACAGTTAGTGTGGTTCGGGTGTTCGAATCCCCCACTCCTGACATAAAACTAGGTACACCTTACAACTTTTGGACAATCATATTCAAAAGATGTGTGGTATACTTTTATTTGATTATTTATAATAAAAATAATGAATAAAGAAAAATTAATTGAAGCTGTCAAAAGTTCAAAAAGCAAATCCGATGTATGTAGAAAGATGGGATATGTAACTGGGGGTGGAGGGCGAAGAAAAATCACCAAAATGATTGAAGACCTTTCGTTGGACGTTAGTCATTTTGATGGCGGGTTATCTAAGAGAAATATTAAATATGACATAATCCAAAAAGAGTGTCCAATATGTTTAGGTAAATTTGAAACAAGATTGGGAGGCCTTAAAGAAAAAGTGACCTGTTCTCATTCTTGCGCTAATACGTATTATAGATCTGGAGTTAATCACCCTAATTGGAAAGATGACGCTTATAGAAGTACTTGCTTTTATTATCATAAGAAAAAATGTGTTATTTGTGAAGAAGATAAAATTATAGATGTTCATCATTATGATGAGGATAGAAAAAATAACTCTCCAGATAATCTGATTCCACTATGCCCTACACATCATATGTATATGCATAGTAGATATAAAAATTTGATATCAGAGCGAGTAAATAAATACAGAGATAGTTTTATAGCAAAACAAAATTAATGGGAGTATTGAGCAACTGGTGGCTTAGCGGACTGTAACTCCGTGGTTTAACAACGTGCAGGTTCGATCCCTGCTACTCCCACAATAAAGCTACATGGGGTAGCTGGGCGCTGGTGAGCCCACCTTGCGGCGAGCAAGGCGTTTTACGACTGTGTAAAACAATCTTTGTGAGAAAGGAAGTCTGCGCAGATTCTTAGTATTACTAGTGATATCCAAAAGTAAGGTTGAGGTTCGAATCCTACCTATCCCACAACCTATATAGGTTAATGGTGTTCGATTTATCGGATGCCCCACTAATTTAAATGTTACCGATATGTCTAGAAAAAACAGACCCTTGGTGATCAGCAAAGAGAAGCTCATGCAAATTGAGAAGTCTAAGCATCACCGAGACCTGAAAGAGCAAGGAGCTCTTGACGGAAGATTCCAATCCAAGATTGTTGAGTCAAAGAAAAAGTATAAGAAGCCAAAGCACAAAGGAAGAGATTATGATTCCCAAGATGTTTTGGCTTTTTTGCGTTAAAAACATCGGGTTTTACTAGGTATTCTTAAAAAGAATCGTTATTTATTACAAAAGGATAATTTAAAAAAAAGAACATGAAAAAATTTTTACTATGCATAATGTTGTTTATGAGCATTTTATCAGTATTTGGACAAGATACGGCGTACACGTTTAAAGTGCTAGCTAGTAAGGGGGTGGTTCAAGGTAATGATGGAAATGGATGGGTCTTACTTAAGAGTGGGAGTAAAATATTGTTAGATTCTAAGATAAAATTATCTAGCGGATCATACGTTGGGTTAATGCATTCTTCAGGAAAAACTTTAGAATTAAAAACTGATGGTACATACGTATCAAGTAATTTGGAAGAAAAATTACAAGGAAGTAAATCCAGCTTTTCATCTAAATACGCGTCTTTTGTTTTAAATAATATGGAGAAGCAAGATTCTAAATCAAATTCAAATGTAACAGGTAGCGTATCTAGAGGGTTGGGAGATGTTAAGCTTATACTTCCAGGGAAGTTTAAAGTATTGCATTCTAAACCATTTGAAATTTCTTGGACGGGAGAAAAATCTAAATTATATAAAGTAGAAGTTTTGAATTTATTTGATGAAACCTTTTGGATGGCTGAAGCTTTTGGGACTGAAACTGTAGTTGATATAAATTTCATGCTTTTAAGCTACTTTAGCGATTACATTATAAGAGTTACGGAGAAAGGTAATCCAAAAAACAGCAGTCAATCTACATTTTCACTAATCTCAATGGAAAAAGAAGGTCCTATATCTATAGAGATGGATCAAATCGAATCTACTATGGACGTTACATCTCCTCTAGAGTTTTTGAAGTTTGCATATTTCTTTGATCAAAATGGTTTACCTATATATGCAATGTCTTGCCTTAAAAGAGCGGAGAAAATATCCCCAGACCATGGAGAAATAACTTTAATGAGGCAGCGTTATGTAACTGAATATACATCCGATTTTAAATAATACAATGGAAAAATATAAAGTAGAAAGAGGTATGGGATTATCCACTAAATGTGGATATCCAACAGCCAACGTAGGAGGGTTTATTCACAGCCCTGGAGTTTATACGGCTACAAGTCAATTTGGTAGTTGTCTTATATTTGCAGAAATAGAAGATTTTGCGGAGATCCATATAATAGGATTTAATGGAGATATTTATAGTGAAGAGATAGAGTTGGAGGACGTTGAGAAGTGTGAACCTGAAACAAATAGAGGGATTATATACAGATTCAATCAAAGCTTTAAATAGTCACATCTGTTTAGGTATATATTAGGTTACATATTTTAAATTTCTAAAAAGGCAACAAATTGTTGCCTTTTTTCGTTATATAGGTAACTGGAATTTAAAATAAGTGTTTTTAAATATAAGATAATATGAAAAACTTGAAACCTTTAACCGTAATAGTAGTTATAGTGATTATAATTATCCTATTTTTGATAATGATACCGATAGTTTTTTGGTTTAACAATCCAGAATTAACTCAAATGCAGATGGTCATTAAGTTTTGGCCTTTGTATCTTGTTGATGTGGCGCTAGCTTTAATTATAAGAATTTTAATTGATAAGTTATAGAATTATGAAAAATAAAACTCAATTAGAAAAATATGATTCATTTGTTGAAGGCTTAATATTCAAATATGAAGACGAGTGGACAGAGCCTTTTCAAAAAACTTTGCCTAATGGAATTGTTTTAGCTGGTTCTCCAGAGAATGTTGAATTATTAGAGGAGATGCTTGCGGATTTTGAACATTCATGCGAGATGGATATCAACCCAGACGCGGTTAAGATAATAGCTATGGGCGAAATGCCTTATAATGCTCCAGGCGGTTTTTGTATAGAAACAAAAACTATAAAACTCCACCCAGTATCATCAAGGCAAGATAGACAGTATGGTTGGGAGTTAATTTTCTTACATGAGTATACTCACGCTTTAGATTGTCACTTAGACTTATATAAAAAGTTTGAGGATGAATATAGAGAAATGATTGAAGCTGTTGGCTATAAATATCATGAATCTGAAGATTCCTCTTGGAAGATAGGGGTAGATCCAGGCTTCAATGGCGACATAGTGTCCGCAATGGGTTTATTTGCGAGTAATAGAACAAATGATTCTAAAATAAAAGAAATGGGTTATTGCGGATTAAGATGCGCGCTCAACATTAGGGAGTTTGTTGCTATGGCATTTATGCATTGGTTCTCATTTCATGATTACGAGGAAGATTTTAATAGCAAGGTGGGAGATTTATTGGAAAAACATTTTAATAGAAATATAGTAGAAGCATAAATATGGGAAAGGTAGCAACTTTGTTTGGTGGCGCAATTAATGACACTACAACGAAAGAGTATAAAGATACTATAAAGATAGGGAAGTTATTAGCGGAGCAAGGTTATACAATTAAATCTGGAGGTTACTCTGGGCTTATGGAAGCCGTATCTAAAGGGGGGAAAGAGGGTGGAGCCGATGTTATAGGGGTCACTTGTCAATCTTTTGGCAGCTTGAAGGGTAATGACTATTTAGATATAGTTATGCCCGCTAAGGATATCTTTGATCGATTGAGAGAGTTGATGAATGCTGATTTGTTTGTGGTACAAAAAGGGGGGGTTGGAACCCTTGCTGAACTCTTCTTAATTTGGGATATTATTCGCAAGAAGAAAGATGCTCCTCCAGTGTTTTTGATTGGAGCTCATTGGCGTGATATTTTAGACTCTATCGTTTATGTAAAAAAAGAAAGGGAAAAGATTGTGGTGTGCGATAGTTTTGATATATTTGTTGGACATATTAATTTAATATAAGACTCTTAATATTATGAGTAAATTAAATAAAGCTTTAAAAAAACTTATATCAGTTAAAGATCAACAAAACATTGTTAATGATTTTGCTGAGAAAAAGTTTAACGAAGAAAATGTAACTTCAGCTTACTATGAAGGTTTTGATATTGTATCTGAAAACAAGATTAGAGTAAACTATGGATATGGAGAGGGGTTTTCAGACAGTTTCGAAGTAGATATAGAGCCTGGGAAAGAGGGTCCATATGATTATTTTGGACTCTTAGAAGATTGGCAAATAGAAGGAGAGAGAATTGAGCCGAGAAAAGAGGCTATGTTTGAAGGTTGCGGGGATAGAGCATTAGAGGGGGTGATGTTTATAGCTAAGATTGAAGAAGATGGCAATCTTTCGGTTAGAGTAGATCCAGAATCAGAAGATTATTTTAATACTCTTAATACAAAAATGTGGCTCAAGTCAGTTTTGAAACAAGCAGAGGAAGAAGAGTTTTTCTATGGTGTAGATGATGATGAAGAATTTCACTTAGTAAGAAAAGATGGAGCCTATAGTGTGCAATAGTTTTGAAATATTTGTTGAACAATTTAAAATATTTATGTGATATGGCTTTTGATAAAAAGAAAAAAACTAAAAGAATATTTGTAGTAGAAATAGAGATTTGTGAAGACGCTTGGTTTATTTTAAAAAACAAACAGCCTTTATATACAAAAGGGCAAAGGATAATGGTGCCTGTATTAAGCAGCACTGCTTATCATGCGGAAATGAAATTCTCAAATGAATATTGGGGTTCTGAGTTTCCTAGTTATACAACAATTAAAGTTCACACATGTGATAAGGAGCTTTTTACTCCAGATAGGTTAAGTTAATATGTTTGAACAAGAATATATAGCATGCTCAGCCGTTTGGTTTAAAGAGCTAGAGTTTAAAAAAGATGTTCCAAATGAACAAGTTAATCCTGTGAACATAGAATCTGGAATCACATTTTGTGGACATAGACATTTGCAATGCATTAGAACAATGAATGCTATTACGGGACTGAGACAGGCGGAAGCTGGAGCTTGGGAAGATGGTTTTATTACCAGTAAAAATCGATTTGTTGATCGCAAAGAAGGAGCTGCTATAGCTTTAGGATGCGGTCAGATAAAGAAATTGAATTACGGAAATCAATTATATAGTGAAGACTTATATTAAATAACAGAGATGGGAATTAGCGTTAAAGAAATCATAGCAGGACTTGAAGATGGAAGTATTGTCTTAGATAAGAAAGGGCATCTTACAAATTCGGTAATAGACAACTTGGAAAGAGTTGTTGAGTTCACTGAGAGTATGATTGAAAAGAGGGAGAATAACGAAGAAATTTCCAACTTCTATAAAAGCTTTATAGAAAACATCAAGATAGGAGTCCCTATTCACGACACCTATGATAACTATTGCTTTAATTGTGGGGGAAGGAATTCATTGGTAATGATTGATGCAAAAACTTTAGGTTTCTTCAATGTAACTGATTTTAATAATTTAGGAAAAGAGAATGGAAAAGATTTCACTCTATCTCCAAGTGATTTTCAGCCATGTAAAGCGACTCCATTGATTGATGCTGGAAAATTAACTGCTACCATTAATGTGCCAACTGGAAAACTGGTATTTGACAATTTCTTTATAACTGATTCGTTGTATGATATGAAAGAAGAAGGTTATCATTCTATTAATGATATAATGGGTCGTAACCAACTAATGCAACACCTGGCGTCAAAGAATGTTGGGTATGGACAACTGGGAAATATGAGTGTAAATGTTTATTACTCAAAAGAAAAAGAGGAGATATTAATTGGAGACCCTTATATAGAAGATCAGATTGAAGACTTAAGAGGGTTTATTGAAGAATGTCCAGATGAAGCTACAGATGAAAATAGAAAAAGGTTGAAAGAGTTAGAAACTGTAGATTTGAAAGTGTTTGAAGGGTTTGATCTTGTTGGGGATATTTGTTGTGATGTTTGGAGATGGCAATGTGCCGATCAGAAAACGTTAGATGATGCTGGTGATGAGCAGAGATATTCAGCTTTTACTGTAGAAGTTTCTCCAGGAGATTGGGAAATAGAACACTATTACGAATTTCAAAAAAGAGAAGCGGTAGTTTATTCAAGAATTAAACTGAAATCATAATGAGCGATAGTACACAAAGAAAAATTTATAGATGGGAAGGTCTTATAATAACTCAGAAAGAGTTTGAAGAGAGATCTAATACCGTACCCACTAGCGTGCCAATTGTAGAAGAACATGCCTTCAAAAAGAAAGGTGATTTGGGTGGTGAGTGGCGTCTAAATGGAAAGATTCATAGAGAAGATGGTCCAGCTGTCATATATGATAACGGAGACAAAGAATGGTTCCTTAATGGGGGAAGACATCGAGAAGGTGGGCCTGCTATTGAATATGCCAATGGAAATAAAGAGTGGTATTTCAATGGAAATCTACATAGAGAAGATGGTCCAGCTATTGAATATGCTAATGGATATAAATGTTGGTATCTCAATGGAAAAAAGCATAGAGAAGATGGTCCAGCTATTGAATATGCCGATGGGGGTAAATATTGGTATCTGAATGGAGAAAGGCATAGAGAAGATGGTCCAGCTATTGAATATTCCAATGGATATAAATGTTGGTACCTAAATGGAAATCTTCATAGAGAAGATGGTCCAGCTATTGAATATTCCAATGGAGATAAAGCTTGGTATCTCAACAAAGAAAGGCATAGAGAAGATGGTCCCGCCGTTGAAAATGCTGATGGAACTAAAAAATGGTATCTCAATGGATTATATCACAGAGAAGATGGTCCAGCCGTTGAATATTCCAATGGAGATAAACAATGGTGGATAAATGATAAATTTTTAACTAAGTATCAGTTCTATAAAGCTATAGGTAAGAAAGCGGTTTGGTTTTATTGGTTATTTAAATAAAAAAGTTATGAATAATAAAAAGCAAATTAATCCTTTAACATTTCCTTTGATAATTGCTGGAGTGTGTGGACTTATGTATATGTTTGCCTTTCACGCGGAGAGAACTAGTCACAATAAGACTAAGCAAGAATTGATAGAGTTAAAGGGAAATTGTAAAGAAGAGAATTCATCGCTTAATAAGTAAATTATTAAGAGGAAGCTCAGGCCACATCCGAAGGAGGAAGGAGAAGAAATTCGCTTACACTTCCGCAACATGGTGTGCAACTCATAACAGTCTAGTCGGGGTTCCTTCGCGGCAATAATGACAAGGTAGAGGCTCAGACAAATGATGGATTAAAACAGAAGCTTGGCTAAGCTCACTTTACATTTAAAAAAGCTCTCCTTTTTGGAGGGCTTTTTATGTTTTTGGTCATATTTATTGACATGATTACCGAAGCTAGAATACAACAGATTATCCAAGAAGAGATTGCGGACTTTTATTTAGATGAAGGGAAGATTAGCGATTTTCTTAAGAAGATAGATGTTAAAAAGATGGTAATCAAAAAAGCTGGAGAACTTAGAAAGGCGGTTGGTAGAGCTAAAGTTGAAAACATTATAGCGGCTAAGATTATTTTATCATGCCTTAAAGATCAAACAATAACAGCGGAAGAAATCAAATTCCTTAAAGAAAAGAGCATAGATTTTGTTAAAGTTCTTAATTTGCTAGGTTTCCAATTTATGCCTGGGGGTAACATGATTTTACAGATAGCCAATGCTCTCCTTAAAAAGAAGGGAATATACATTTTCCCTCAAGGAAGAGAAATCCCGAAAGCTTATCAACAAGATGGGCAGACTCAACAAATAACATAAACTTTTTTTATTGCAACATTTTCCTTAACTTCGACGTTATATAATAAAACGTCTTATGGAAAAAGAAAAAACGAACAGAGGTTTTTCTATCTTTAATTTTAAAGATAGATATAATCAAGAATGCTCATTGCAGAAAAGCAGTCTCGCGTTTGAGGATGCTATATGGTTTGGCATTGATAATGCAGACCCTAAAATAATGGCAAATCAAGCCGCTAAGCATGGAGTCCAAACAAAGGAGACTACAGGCTGGGTTCCATTTCCTATTCCAGAAGACGTTTTATTAAGTACAAGAATGCATTTGACGCAAGAGCAAGTTGCCGAACTAATTCCTGTGTTACAAAAATTTGTTGAAACTGGCGAAATATAAAGATATGGGATTCTTAACAACTATAACTATAAGGAATGATGCCTTAGATGAGATTAAAAAGCATCCAGAAGAGTTTGCTAAAAACGTTTTAAACGCTTGTAGCGGAAACATGAGAGGTAACATGTCTTCAGATAAAGAATTTGGATTAGGCAGCCATGCTAATATGACTATATGCCAAGAGCCTAAACATGCTGACGCACACACTACTTATGTTCACATGGGTAACACCGTTTGTGAAATAAGCGCTTATTCTAGCTATACTGAACACTTGATGAAAAATCACACTGAGTTTTTTGATGACATGTTAGATCATATGGAGTATACCGTTAAGAAATTAAAAGAGAAAAGAAAAGCAATGAAGAAATGAGTAGATTTAAAAGAACAACAAACGACAGATGGATTGGCGGAGTGCTTGGAGGATTATCTAATCAGATTGGGGTTGACAGTACTTTGCTACGAGTTTTGTTCCTATTAGTTTATCTAGGGTGCGCTATGTATAGCCAAGTTTTGCTTTTGATATATTTTGCCGTGTGGTATTTTGCTGATGAAAAATAAATTTTAGATCACTTCATAAGTGTTATTATCAAATAATTTCTATAACTTTAACTTATGGGTACAAATTACTACAGAATTCCTACAGAGGAAGATGTTTTAAAAAGAAAAAAGGTATTGATAGACGATATCAATGAAATGCCTATAGACTCAAACTCTATAAGAGAAGGGTTTCGATCTATTGGAGCATGGGAATCCGATTGGGATAAAATAAGTCCATGGCATAAATTTAAAGAAGGAATGTCTATCCATTTAGGAAAGAGGTCTTCAGGGTGGAAGTTCGTTTGGAATTTTCACGAAAACAAGTTTTACTCAGATAAAAAGACTCTTATAGATTTCATTAAATCTGGTAGAGTCATAAATGAATACGGTGAAGAGTTGGAGTCTGATGAGTTTATTAAAATGGCTTTAGAGTGGGGATATCCAGATGGGTGGGATTTAGAGAGTTATTACAAAGCAAATCCTAGTGGTAACCATTTTATCAATTATCATAAAGAAGAATATATTGATGGTTTAAGAATAAGTGATACCACAGAATTTAGTTAAATGAGAAAGGTGTTCTATATGTGTCCAGAGAATGTAGTTTTTTGGAATCTGGTTGAAGAAATCGGGTGGAAAAAAGGTGTCAATGATAACTATAAATCTATACGGACTCACCTAACTTTTAAGTATAAAAAAAATCAAAATATACCAAAAGAGATGTTGTCCGTATTGGAAATATATCATAGAGAAATGTTAGAATCTATTTATGAAGCGTGGTTAAAATGCTCTCCTTCCGTTTTATTTGGAATGGGTGGACAGCGAGGGGACGATTTAATTAGTGAGATTATTGGAAGAGGAAGAGAGTATTATAACGAAGTTCTCAGAGATCCAATGATTGCCGCAAAAATGTATAAAGAGAACGATTACGCGGAAAGCTTTAGATATTGCTTTCCTAATGAACGTGATTTTTTTGATATAGGAATGGGTGAAAATTTAGTATACCCTTCAAGTGTTACAATCATTTTAAAAAGTAAAAACCTAAAAGAAGATGAAGAAAAATAAGAAATCAAATGAGTTTTTGGAAAAGTATTTAAACGCTAAGTCTCCAACGGGTATGGAAATGGAAGGTCAAGCTATTTGGATTGACTACATTAAACAATTTGTAGATGAGGTTGACACTGATGTATATGGATCAGCTTGGGGAATTATTAATCCAGGCAAAGATTATAAAGTTGTCATCGAAGCTCATGCTGATGAGATTGGGTGGACGGTAAATCACATTGATGATAATGGATTTATATCTGTTGTTAGAAATGGTGGTTCTGATCATCATATTGCTCCAGGTATGAAAGTTCAAATTCTTGGAGAAGACGGGGTTGTTGCGGGACATTTTGGATGGCCAGCAATACATGAGAGAAAAGGTGAAGGGGCGGTACAGCCAGAACCAAACACTCTTTTCGTAGATGTCGAAGCCAACTCTAAAGAAGAGGTTGAAGAAATGGGTATATTTGTAGGAACCCCTATGGTTTATGATACTTCGTTTGAAGAAAGAAAGGGTAAATACATTAGTAGAGCTTTAGATAATAGAATTGGTGGATATATGATTGCTCAAGTTGCTCGTAAGCTTCAAAAGGCAAATGTAGAGCTACCTTTCTCTTTATACATAGTTAATGCTGTGCAAGAGGAAATTGGTTTAGTTGGAGCCGAAATGGTAGCTAATAGAATTAAACCAGACGTTGCAATTATTACAGATGTTTGTCATGACACTCACACTCCTCATTTAAATGCAAAACTTGCTGGAGACACTAAATCAGGTAAAGGGCCAGTGGTTTTTAGAGGAGCAGATATTCAATTGAATTTACACAAGCAAATATTGAATGTTGCTAAAGAAAATGAAATTGAATTCCAAAGAGGTACTTATAACGGAAACTCAGGAACAGATACAAAAGCGTTCTACAAGTCTAACGGAGGAGTAGCATGTCAATTGATATCACTTCCATTGAAGTACATGCACACGTCTGTAGAGACGGTTCAAATAACAGATGTTGATTCAGTGATCGAGTTAATTTATTACTCATTACTGTCTATTGAGGATGGTCAAGATTTTAGATATCATAAATCGATTATTAAGTAATGGAGACTTTAGAAAAAAATAACAATATAACAGTTGTATCCACCATTGAGGAAAGTGGACGCACTGTATTCAAAAATCATGATGAAGATCTAGTGTCAAAAATCAAAGCGGTAAAACTTGATGATGATTCTTTTTCTCAATGGAGATACGGCAAAGGCTGTGTTATAGACAAAGAGCTTAGTGAAACTCAGTATCTATGCAAGAGTCCTGAAGGGGAATTCTTTACGATAGACAAAGAGGATTACACTAGCGCTAGAGAGAAAGATCTTCTTGATAAGATCAATTCTTTGTATCCAGTGGGGACTTATTGGAACTATAATTTCGGACTTCTTAAGAATGGATATGAAAGATTAGAAGTTTATGGGAGTGAGGAAACTGTCAATAAATGTTATGATGCTCTTGGAAAGGTGGGTTGTAAAACTCATAGAGTTGAAGTTTCCACATGGAATGGCATTTCCGTTAAAGCGGATATAGGCGGTAAATGGAGTAGTATTATGTTCTGTTGGTTTAATACAGATGGTAATTACGTGAATAGGGACTACAACATAGACGTGTTAAGGTATTTGAAAACCACTCCTTTATATGGATCAGATTTGTTAAAAGAAGTTTCTGATGCAATCCCTGATGTAAAATACACTTATAGTAAAGATAGGTGGTTTGCCGATGATTTCGCATTTACTCTAATAGACTCTGTTGATGACGGATTAGGATTCAGAATGTATAAATCAGATAAGAGGCATACAGGGAAATATGGGAACAGAGGAGCTAAGATTTTCTCTTGCCCTAAAAGAAATACGGAAGAACATACTAAAGCTGATATTATTGAGAGATTGATGCCTAAGTTAACTCTTGTTATGAAACATTTAGACGCTAAGTAATATAAAGTGCAAGGTATAGATCAGAAAATTGAAAAACTATAATGGATAAAACTAGAAAGAGGTTTTATATAATTCCAGATCTGGACCCTACGTTATCCTGGGAAAGGTCTGGACTTTTGTATGGTATAGATGATATAAAATCTAGACGTATAACCACCTCCAATTTGGAAAAAATGGCTTTTTTAATGTCTAAATTTTCTGATGATCCAGAATTTGCACATAAACCTCTACCGATTGGCGGAGGGACCAATTTAGACAAAGAAACAGCTATGGTTATGCTTCCCGTGGTTACAAGAGTTAGCAAGAGGAATGGAAAGTATATGTCATCTAAGCAAATAGAATACATATTTTATTTCATACTTGAGAAACAGAAGAAAATGGAAAAAGCTTTAGAAGATGTGTTTCCAGATGATAAAATAGATTTGGTCGCAGAGGCTTGCGCTTATTTAAGCGATATGTTATGCTATAGAGTTGAGAATCCAAATAGAAAATTTATAGAGAGGCCAATTATTTCAGATAAACATAAAAAGGTAATTCCTTTAATAAAAGAAGGGCTTAAATTCACTCACAGGAGCACTTTTGAAAATTATATTAAAGATTTATCATAAAATACTTGACAAGTAACGAAACAATTTGTATGTTTGTATCGTTAGTATTTGAATAATAGAAAAACTTACATATTTATAAAGACAATGAAAAGAATGACAAACATAATATCTCGCATAATTGGTCAAGGCCAAGGGCAGGTGATTTTCACCTTACGGGATTCGTATGTCTTCTAGTTGATTGTATAAAAACATTAAACAAACAGACCCGAATCCCTAACAGGATTCGGGTTTTTTGCGTTATGGGGAAAATAGAAAAAAAGAAAAAGAAGCTCGAAGAGAGAATCGAGATGTTGGAGAAGGAAATGATTGCTTCACTAACTAAAAAAACCTCTTACATTGCGGAGATAAATGTAGCTTCGCACCAAAGGCAGATTAAAGAGTTGAGAGAGAAGCTTTCGACTATGTAAATATAAGCGGGTGACGCATAAGTGATGGTGCGCCAGCCTTCCAAGTTGGAATAGAGTCGGTTTGATCCCGTCCACCCGCTCAAACTATTGTTCTTTGAAATATTGGTCAAAAATCCGAGATTGCTTTGTCCAAATTGTCATTCATTGACTCCTAATTATGGCATTTTAAATGCAGGAAATGGTAAGGATAAAAGAAATATTGGTCGTAAAAGATGGAGACAAAAGCAAAATAATAAGCTAGGATAGCTCAGATAGTAGAGCGCCTGATAGATTCAGGAGGTCGTGGATGCAAGCGCCACTCGTAGCTCAAGTTAAATGTTAAATAAATGTAAAATGAAAAAACTATTAAAACACTTCTTCTTTAGGTAACACCAAACCTAATCTAGAAGATGAAAAAAGAAAAAAAAGCGTTCGGTATTGATGAGGAAGGATTCCCATTATTACCGCCAAAGTTCTCAAACGTTAAGATGTCGAGAATTCACAATTACGAAAAAATGGGTGGATGCCCTTATTGCTTCCCTCATGGAATGGAAACTGTGAATTCAAAATGGAATAACCTAGAGAGATCATGGAAGCGACACAGAAAAACTCAGTGGCAAATGAGTTTAAAAGAGTAAAGGTAATTAACGCGATAGTAGCTCAGTTTGGTAGAGCGCAACGTTGCCAACGTTGAGGTCGCGGGTTCGAAGCCCGTCTTTCGCTCGTAAACAATTAATAAAGTGGAAAACTTAAAAGAGTTCAATGAGCAAGTAAAAAATTTAGTAGTAGGCACTATGGTGAAATTTGATCACTATAGAGCGGGGTTCTTTTACTACAATGTAAAAGCAAAAGATGGTAACACATATCAATTCTTTGTACCGAGAGAAGATATTGGAAACGGCACCATCAACGCTAAAGACAAAGCCTCTGGTTTCATGAAATGGATCAGACAAGCCTTGAAAGAAAATACCCTAGTCCAATTGGACTAGGTTTAAATTGGAATGTAGCTCAGTTGGTTAGAGCGCTGATCTGATACGTCAGAGGTCGAGGGATCGTGACCCTCCATTCCAACAACATTGTTCCGTAGCACAATTGCGTAGTGCGTCTGGTTTTGATCCAGGAGGTTATCAGTTCGAGTCTGATCGGAACAACAACATGGAGAAGTAGCTCGGTCAGGTAGAGCAACTGCCTTATATGCAGCTGGTCGTGGGTTCGAATCCCATCTTCTCTACAAAATAATGTTCTTTGACATATTTCATTGCAAAGGTAGTATTGGTTTAATAGAAAAGATTGATGGGAGAAGTTTGAGAGTGGAAAGACTTGACATAAGAAAAGTGGAGAGACCTTCAAAGGAAGAGCTGGAAAATATGTTAAAAGATACATCTTATGTTGCAGTTGGTAAAAAGTATGGAGTTAGTGATAATTCTGTTAGAAAGTGGGCTAAATCATATTGTATAATATAAATTACTCTGTAGCTCAGTTGAATTAGAGCGGTTCCCTACGAAGGATCGGGTCGGGGGTTTGAGTCCCTCCAGGGTAACAAGTAAATAGTTATTTGACATATTGTGTATCGTACTTGAGTTTGTGATTAAACTTTTGTACATTTGTATAAATTGTTCTATGGTGTAATTGGCAACACGTATCGTTTTGGTCGATAAGAGTCTAGGTTCGAGCCCTGGTGGAACAACGAGATTACTTAGGCGGGTTAATAGCTCAGGTGGAAGAGCGTCTGTGAACTATGAAGGTCCCTGTTTCGAAAGCAGGTTAATTTGTGCTAGTAATCAAACTAGTTTTGGGTCAATACTGGGAGCGGTTCTCTAGCGTAAACGAGTGCATTTCTCTTTACAATTCTAGGTGGTTCAACTCCATCGATTTGGTGCCAGAATTAGAATACAGTAACCTTATCGATAATACAATCGTAATAGTTTGTAAGGTTTTAAAGATGAAGGAAAGCGATTGATACCTTCATACCAGCTCCTGTAGCTCAGTTGCGAAGAGCGCTTGCCTTACATGCAAGAGGTCACAGGTTCGAGTCCTGTCGGGAGCACTAAAAATTAAATCTTATAAACTATATATGTATATGAGAAAGAGAGTAAGAACAAAAAGAAAAAAGAGCAGCAGGCCTTTTGGTAAAAAAGCTACATTTAAAATTGTGAAAGGCACTTTGATTGCTAGACCACAGAAAGATTTAATGTATAAAAAATAGTACAACTTTAAATTTAATCCTATGAAAAACCTATTAAAGCTTCGATTCTATTAAGTAATTCACTTAATAAATCGAAAAATGAGAAAAAACAAATACAATGAACTTGATTCAAAGATAAGATCTTTGAAGAAAAGGCAAGATGAGATCAACGATATCCAGAGGAACAATTGCTGGGCTGAGTTAGATGAGCCTGAACCTCACGGTTGGTACATTAGACTTAGTTTAAGAAGCGATATTGCTAATAGGGCCGATGCCGACACTATAGAGGAAGTAGTTTCACTAATAGAAAGAAAATGTTGGTCTAAAAATAAATCACTTGGATATAGGTCTAATGGAAGCGTTTGTACGGTTACAGGGTTACGCAATTGGCAAGAGTATACTCCTTGGTGCGGATATTATGGTTCTTCTTATGGTATTGATATAGAAACATATAAGCACTTGAGACCTGAAGTTCAACGATGGTTCTCTCCTCCTGAATTCTTAGATTACTGGGGACGTGGATGGTGCGATTGCAATGTTCCTATATGGTATTGGGATAGATACTTCGAAAGATGCTATGCTACCCATTATAAGGAGATTCAACCAGATCTAATTAGTGAAGATGATTATATAGATAATCACATTGATTCTTGTTACTGGGATAAGTCTCGAAAATATGAATGGAGAACTTATCCAAAAAGAACCCTGTGCATATACACAAGGTCCAGGAGAGCGTCTAATAAAAAAGTCATGAATAATATGAAACAGTATGATTATGACGATTCTTTAGCAAACTTTCACGATTACGAAAGAAACTCTTGGTGTTGGGATTAATCCCATTTTAGGGCCTCTAGCTCAATTGGTTTAGAGCACTTGACTCATAATCAAGAGGTTTTCGGTTCAATCCCGAAGGGGCCCACTAAAATAGTTCCATAGCTCAGTCTGGTCTAGAGCGCTTGCTTGACATGCAAGAGGTCGCTGGTTCGAATCCAGTTGGAACTACATTTTACTTTTTCATTTTTTTTCATTATTGTATGATTAATGAAAGAAAGTATAAAAACAATAACTTTTGATGATATAGAAGCGTCAGGGTTGCCTAATTCATTATTAAATGTAGAAGGTGAGTGGAGAATAATAGGTGGAAGGCTTCATATTGATCCAGTTATGGATATTGAAGATACTGAGCCTGATGTTCAAGTACAAATTGAGCTAGAGGAAATGAATGCTTTATATAGTGATTTATTCCCAGAGACGGATCCAGAATTGCCAGAAAACAGACAAACATTTACAAAAGAGTTTTTAGAACATGAAGTACATCCAAAACTTAGAACAGCTTTTATAAATTCTAACAACTTTGATAGAACTGAATTGGTTAGTGATAATGATGGCAGGTTACAACATGTTAGTAATGAAAAAGAGTATGAGTTCCAAGCTGGAAGAGGGTTTGTGCAAACAGGTATCGAAAAATTAGAGAGACATGCTGATAAGTTCACGGATCTTAAATGGATGGAGATAAGTAGGTATCAGAACTTCACTTCAAAAGATTTTCAGTTTCTAATAGATTTTAAACATGAAGTAAATTGGGATGCTTTTTTTATGTCAGAGGTAGCTAGTTTAGGTCTTGAAGAGTTTAAAAAACTAGAAGATGAGGGAATACAAATCAATTGGAAAATAGTGTGTATGAAATCTGATCTTTCTAATTGGTCTGAAGATGATTTTGAATATATTCAAGATAAAATTTCATGGAATCATTTATTTAAAAACCCAAACACTACATATGTTTCCCTGAGTGAATGGAATAAATATTATGCTAAACATTATATAGGATTAAGTGTAATTGATTTAGTTGAAAGTGTTAAGCTGCCATACATAAACACGCTTCAAGATTTAAGTCTTATTGGGTATAATGTTACTCTTTGTAAAACAGCTAAATTTACATCTGAATTATTTCCAAGTAATTTAAAAAATATACTAAAAGAAGTATATATAGAAGATGGAGATGTGTATATTGAAGAAATTAGATCAGACTCTCCAGTAATCAGTCTATATAAAGTATCCAAATTAAATTAAAATTATTTATAAATTAACTAGAGCTCCAGGCAACAAACCTGGAGCTTTTTTCGTTTAGGGAGTATGTATTATTTACTTAAACAAAAATTATTATGAAGAAAATTGTGTTATTAATGTCCATGGTTATTATTGGATCAATGTTTAGTTCTTGTATGGGCCCTTTTCAAGAGCAGGTCTATAAAGAGATAGGCGCAAATGAAACGGCTTTTGTAGTGCCAATGGAGGCTAAAAATAAAACTGGACAAAAGCAGTTTGCTTCTGAAAACTACTTAGACAGTATGAAAGTTGCCACCAAGCGTATTTATATACCAACTAAATCAATTAGCACTGGTCGTATGTGGTATGATTATAAATACATTGAAACCGTTAAAGTTATAACAGTTGTTAGAGCTCCAGTAACTAGGGAGTGGACTATTAATGATGGATCTGGCACCAAAGGAAATAAGAAAGAAGATATAGAAGTGGAATCTAAAGAGTCTATCGCTTTTGGTCAAGGGATTACGGCTACCGCAACTATTCCAGAAAGGTGGGCGGCTAAGTTCTTATATTCGTATAGCGGTAAATCATTAGCTAAGGTTATGGATGAAGACGTGAGAGCTTACATACAAAGTGTTTTATCTTCAGAATTTGGCATCAGAGACTTGACCACGTGTCAAGCTGAAAGAAAGGAAGTGTTTAATGTCATGATAAAAATGACCAAAGAACATTTTGCTAAATTTGGTGTAGAGATTATGCAGCTTGGAGCCGCTGGTGGATTTACATATAAAGATGCTAAAATACAAAATTCTATTAATGATCAATTTGCTTCGGAGAAGAAAGTGTTATCTGCTCAGAATGAAGTTGATGCCGCAAATAAATTTGCTAAAGCAAAAGCCGCAATTGAGCAACAAAAAATGTTAGATGCAACTATTGATTTAATGAGCGCTCAAGCCGATCTATTTAGAGGGATAGGGAAAGGTAAAGTTAAACTACCTCAAAACTATACAGTATTACCTGAAGGGTCTATACTTCCCAATTTTAAAGTTAACAAGTAAGAATAATAAATTAGCGGGGAATAGATCCCCGCTAATTTTCACTTAAATTTACATTCGATGAAAGGTAAAATTATAAAAACCATATTTCTCATAATACTAACAGTGCTAGTATTTGGAGCTTACAACATATCAAGATATCAGATTGATGTTTCCTACTCTGTAATAGCTGCGGATCAACTAGACACTGATTCAGCTTATTACATGATGGAAGTTAAAGGAAGAGCTATATTTATAGCAAATTTCTTGATGGCTTTAGTTTGCTCTGGCTTAGGTGCAATGGGTTACAAAATTTGGAAAACTAAAAAAGCGTAAAACTATGAGTGTTAAAACTAAGAAAACGGTGAAGTTTAAATATGAGAAATTGGTAATTGATCCAATTTTAAAAGCTATTAAAAAGCACCAAGAATATTTGACTAAACCTGAGAATTTGCCTCAATTGGCAAAGCTTGGTTATATATATAACACTCTTTGGTATAATGGAAGAGTTTGCTGGGGGTATGAAGGCAGGATTCAAAAGAATAATGACTGTGAAGATAATCCCAAGTATAAAATTGAGATGTGTGATCCAGCGGATGAGGATATTGAAAATCTTATTTATGATGCATGGGGTATGCATGTTAGCAATGATTTTGAAGAAGGGTCTTATGAGGTATTTTCTTCTTTAATTAGGGAAGGTAGAGAATATTCTGACTATGAAAATAGGCTTAAAAAGGTAAATAAAAACTTTGATGAATGGGTTGATGTGTTAACTGACCCTGAAGGCAAGTATAGCGATACCATATACAAAAATAGAAGAGATGTAGCCAATCATCTATTACTTTGCATAGGTAACGGCTATGGAGTTAATAAAGATGGTTTCATTATATCTGAAGCTAGTGGGGCGGATCAAGATGTTGATTTGTATGGAGAATGGGAAAATGCTAAATTTGGCAAGAAAGACATTCAGAGCATGGTAGATAAGATTCTTTCTTATCCAGAAGTTGAAAAAACTTTTGTAGCTGCAGAAGCCGCTCATAGAGAATGGAAAGAGAATAAAAAGAAATCTAATAGGATTTCTGATGTTGATCCAGAGGAAATGATTGAGACCATTAAAACCGTATTAGCTAAAGGGGTTGGTAAGCTTTCTGATGAAAAACGTGAAATGTTCGAAGGTATGCTTGCGAAATATCAGAAAGAAGCAGGTGTTGAAGTTACTGTTGACATCAAGAAAAAAGAGATGCCATATAGAAGTTATTATCCTATTAGCAAATACTCTCTTATTCATATTCATAATAACAAAGAGAAAAGTGAAACTCTTGAACCTAGTGCTGTTGATGAATGTATTAATGTATGCAAGGAAATTTTAGATCATAAAGATAAGGAGGAAGAGAATAATGTTGAATTTGCTAAAAAGTTTTTACTTAACAATGGATTTGAAGAGTACAGAAATCAAGTTCCAAAAGAAATAGATAAGTATGCGGTTAGAGATAAGTTTTTGAAAAACTTTGAACCTATTCAGAAAGGTAGTTTGCAAAAATACCCTGATAGAAAATGGTTTCCTCAATCTAAAAGTTTGAATCATTATGAAATGGAAAAAGAGGGCGCTGTATCTAATTTCTATTTAAATGACACTAAAGAAAATGATTATGCAGATAATAATTTATACGGAACCATTTTTCTAGATAAAGGGGATCTAAAATCTTTAGGTAAAGGTTATTTTAATGATATTGAATGCCTGAAGCATACCAAGTTCTACACAGTTTTAAAGAAAGCAGTAGATGATACATTGGCTATAGAAGAGGTGAAGTCCGTATTCTTTTATGTGGAAAATACTGACAAGTCGGTTATTACCATGAAGTTCGAAATGAGCGATAAGCAAGACATTCACCTGTATACTCAAGATACTATCGATTCTGAAAATGAGTTTTGCAGACAAGGATTCGGTGTAGGAGAAAATGCAATGTGCTTATATTTAGAAGATTTAGGCCTGTTTATAGACACTAGTAAAGCTAAACCTTTAGGGACTACTCATCCAGACAATAAAAAAGGTCAAGAGTATTTTGGCAACAATCAACACTTTGATGTATATGATAAGGATTGGAAAAAGATTAACGGATGGCGTATAGATGAAAGGGGTTTCAACACTTTTAGTGGGGGTGATTCAAAAAGATCTATTGGAAAATGGCTCCATGATGAACACGCTTCTATGAAGGCTAATGATCCAGATTATGGAACTGATGATAACGAAGGGATAAAAGATTTATATGCTCATGACTTTATGAAATGGTTAGAAGCGAATCAGGGTAATTATAAAAAGTAATACTATGGAAAATGTTAGGATGGTGACAAATGATAAGAAAGAGCCAAAATTCTTTTCTATGCTTCATTTTTGGATGAAGAAGAAATATCCTAAAGGGGTGTTTTTGGTTAAATTTTATACTGGAAGTGTAGGAGATTTACTTCATTACCCTGATGTTTTTGAAGGTTTTAAAGATTATGATGAAGCATTTGATTTTATTGAAGAAAAGGGATTCTTAGATCATGAGGATTATATTCTTAAGATATATGTAGATGGTAAAAAGTCCGAAGAGGGTGATGATTTAATAGAAGGAAAGGTCCCATCTGGATCTAAGAGATATGTACATTCTGAAGTAGAAACGAAACTTAATAAAAAGAAGGGAAAATACAATTTTGTAGAAGCATACAATAGCAATACTCCTTCTAACAACTCATATTTTATCGTATTCCCTGACAAATCTTATGTGGCATTGATTTCTTTTGATGATGTACATCTTAATTATAATGCTATGGATAATTTCTGGGGTTTATCTAAAGAATGGATAGAGTCTGAAAAGTCTCAGGAAAAGAAAGAAGTTATTTCAAAAGCAAAATATGTAATAAACTACGCTAAACAACATGAAGATGATCTTATTGTATTCCTTAAAGAGAATACAATAACCTTTGACGACCTAATGGAGAAAGTGACCAATCCAGCAATTCAATCTTGTATTAACTTGCACATGAAGAAAAAGGGGGTGAGCGATGACAGGGAAGAGAAGGGTAGAATAGAAGAAGTAAATTATTTGAGAGATGGTAATCCTGAAGGGTGGAATTATTGTATCATGAAAGATGATGTTATAAAATTGGCATTGAGTAATGCTCCCGTTGAAGAGATGTATTCTTTATTAAAGAGGTCTTATATACCTAATTTAGTAGAATTATGATAGTGTTTAAAGTAGGGGATGAGTTGCAGGGGGTGCAACAACTTAAAGAAAAAGTAGGTAAAATTAATCCAAAGCCTACAATATGCATAGTTCCAAGAGAGTATGGATCTAAACTAATAACTAATAGAAAGGATTCCATGAATCTTAAAAAGCTTGCTAAAGACAATAAGGTGTGTATTATTTTGGAGTAAAATCGTTGATTTTTTTTTCTATTTATAGATAACAAAAACAAAAGATTATGGCTTTAAAACTAGCAGGCTTAAAAAATTTTATGTACAAATATGTCTCTGGAGGTATGTCCATAAAAATTGGAAGAAGAAAATACATAAACTATCCAAAGACCGCTAACTTCATGGTTCCTGGAATTATTTTATCAGGCTTATTTCAAACAAATGCTATGAATAACCCTAATTTGTTTGCCTTAGGAACAGCGCTAGTATTAATAGGTTTTGTAAGTTTCTTCTACCCTATGATTGCCCCTCTTAATTGGAGCGAATTAGACGATGAAGGTAAGATATGGGTAGTTCAAACTTATGGTATTGGAGCTATTTCTAACACTCAAAGAAGCGAATATTTTGATATAGTTGATGATATGACTGACCTAGAGAAAAAGGCATACAACATATCTGAAGGAGATAAATAGTCACCTACACATTTTAAAATGCCTAGATGATATATAAGTATTTCATCTAGGCATTTTTGTTTTTATATTTTTTTGTTTAAGTTTGCTATGGAAAAGAAAGAATGTTATAACCAAAAAGGTTGCAGATCAAATTTATTAGGATGTGATTGTAAGGTTTTAAAAACTAATGGGAAGCCATCGGCTTTAAAAAGAATGCTAATTGCTGCATCTGCAGTAGTTTTGGCTATATCAACTTTAATGATTATAATATACATTGTTTCTAATTTAAAATAAGATGGAAAAGATTACCCTAGAAATCAAGGCTGCCGAGGGCGGAACTGATTCCAAGTTATTAGTCGAAGATATGGCTAATATCTACAAGAAAGCATGTCAAAACAATTCATTCTCTATCTCATCCGAGATCAACAGAGACGGCTTAGTATGCCTTTAGCATAACTGGCAAAGGTGCAAAGAAATTCTTTAAGAATGAGTCTGGCGGTCACCGCTGGCACCGAATACCACCAACAGAAAAACGAGGAAGAGTCCATACAAGCATAGTAACAGTTGCTGTGATGGAAGATTCATATCATTCTCAAATAGAAATAGATAAAAGTGAAGTTGAGCGTTCTTATACTAGAAGTAGAGGCAGTGGAGGTCAGAATGTAAACAAGGTTGAAACTTGTGTCATCCTCAAATATTTGCCAACAGGTATAATGATTAGATCAGAAGGAACCAGGCATAGACAAAAGAATGAGGTAGAAGCCTGGATTAGATTAAAAGAAAAGCTGCAGAAGATTAACGATAAGGAAAATTCCCTAAAAGAAAAGAATATTAGACAAGGTCAGATTGGGTCAGGGAATAGAGGTGATAAACGTAGAACCTATCGAGTTAAAGAAGGCGTGGTTAATGACCATGTTACTGGTAAATCAGCTAAATATAAAGATGTATTGAGAGGTAAAATTTCATCACTACATAAGTAAAAAAAAGGCTCTAAATGTTTATTTTAGAGCCTTTTTTGCTTATATTATACATATAAAGTTAAGACAATGAGAAAGCAATTCTACATATCACGTGAGCCATTAAGAGTGCCGCATGAACATTTAATGTTAGAGGATCTTGGAGAGACTACTGGAGTTGGAACAAGAGCGAGAGCTGACTATGGCTGTGAACATTGTGGAGGTACAATTACAAAAGGGGATCCGCATGATAGTCATAAATTTTACCCAGAGTTCCAAAGCTATAGAACTCATAAAGAGTGTAGTGAAGGTTTTAGGTTATCATTAAGAACTGATGATGATCCAGATCCTTACGAAGATTAATAGTTTATTTTTTGCTTAGAATTTCAGCTACCTTTTCGGCAATGTCTTCTAAAGTCATCCCTGAAATGTTGTCCGATTTATTTTCAGACAAATGATTGTTAATTAGCATCTCCACACATTTAGACTTGTTAATATTATGCTCCTCTGAGTATCTATTGAGGATTACTATCGTATCCTCGTCTAATGTGAATGAAGCTAATTTTCTTGCCATACCGTTTTATATGTATATATACATATAAATATATATGGTTTTTTGAAAACATTTTCTTAAATTGTGCGTTGTATATAATATGGGATTTAGAGAGGTAGAAATAATTAAAAAGAAATTGTCATCATTAGAAATATTGAAGGATTCATATGGTAAATATGATTTCATAGAAATATATGATGAAGATATTCCTGGTAGGAAGCTTAATTTTGCAGTTTTTGAGGATAAATCATATCTTTCATTGGTTGAAGCTGGGACGGAAGATAGGTTATATACTAATATTGCCGAGGACTGTTATGGATTAGCTAGAAAGTATATAAATACAATCCATGGAAATTTAAAGCAAGATATTATAGACATATCCAAAAAAATTAAGCTATATACATATCAAAAAATAGCAGAGTTTAAATTGTATGCTGTTAATCACATGGTGTCGCCTCAAGAATATATTGACGTTGTGTCATTCGAAATGATACAAAGGTGTATTGATTTGCATATGGCCAATAAAGGTTTAGGCAGTAACAATTCAAGCCTTGAAAGAAAAAAGGAGATTGAAAGATTGAAAAAAATAAATCCAGAAGGGTGGTCAAATTGTTTTAAGGGAAATGATATGAAACAACTATTTTTAAATAAATCTAAAATTGAAACGGTATATAATTTATTAAGAAAAAATTATATACCTGGACTTAAAAAATATAAAAACAAAAATTAATATGAGTACAGATACTAAAGTAATTCTTGGAGCTAAAAAACTTGTTTTTGTTGAGGGTCGTGATGGCAAAAACAACAACAAAGTGTACAATATGTACGAAAGAGGTGATGGTCAATTTGAAGCCCATTGGGGTAGGGCTGATCCCACCAAGCAAGACACTTTAGAAGAGACTTATCTAAAAATAACCGTTTATCCAATGTCTAAATGGGATTCCACACTTAGATCTAAGGTGAAGAAAGGTTATGAAGATATGACCGAGCTGTTTCATGTGGAGAGTAAAGACCCATCGAAGCCAAAGGTTGAAAAAGATATTTTTAACATTGCCGATTCGGAGATTAAGAGAATTATGAAGCTTTTGAGCTCGTACTCTAACAAGTCGGTAAAAGAGAACTATGAAATTTCTTCTGAAAGCGTAACTGTAAAGATGGTTGATAGAGCTCAGGAGATTATCGATGAAATTGTAGGATTGATTAAAGTAGGCACGGATAAGGATGCTGTAAACGAAAAGCTTTTATCTCTTTATAAAGTAATTCCAAGAAAAATGGCTCACGTTGGAGATTACCTTTTAGAGGAAAACATTAACAAAGATACTATTAGTGTGGCTCAAGACTTATTGGGTAGTGAGCAAGATACTCTTGATGTAATGCGTGGCCAGGTAAAAATGAATGCGGCTCAAGATGAGGAGGAAGAGGAAGACGGAGACGATAAGCCTTCAGGTACTATTGTGGACCTTATGGGGCTAAAAATGGAAGCTGTAACTGATAAAGCTACTATTGACATGATTAAAAAGAAAATGGGCCCTGAATCTAACATGTTCAAGTCCGCTTTTAGAGTTAAGAATGAAAAGACATTTAATAAATTCGATAAATATAGAAACAGCGCCGATAACAAAACGGTAGAATTGTACTGGCATGGATCTAGGAATGAGAACTGGTTGTCTATCATGGAAGGTGGATTAGTGTTAAGACCCTCAAATGCTGTAATAACGGGAAAAATGTTTGGTCAATCGACGTATTTTTCAGATAAGTTTAAGAAATCTTTAGGTTACACCTCTCTTAGAGGGTCGTACTGGGCAAATGGAAGTAGTGACAAAGCGTTCTTAGCTTTGTATAGTGTTCACGTTGGTAATCAGTATCACATTAAGAAATGGGAGCACTCTCATTCTCAATTAACAGAAGAGCGTCTTAAAAGGCTAGGGGATTATGATTCAGTGTTTGCTCATGGTGGTGCTGATTTGAGAAATAATGAGTATATGGTTTACAATGAGAATCAAACTACTATAGAATATTTGGTGGAAGTAAGCTAGAATCTTTCTATATATTTAAATTTCCATCCGCTTTTAAGTGTTTTTTCACTTTTTGTGTATGTGCTTATTGTTCCCCTAGCTACTTTATATCCATATTCTTTAAGTAGGAAATCTGAAAGAGTAGAAGAGCTATCTTTCCATATAAATGTTTTTTTATTTGGAGGGGTAGCTTTAATAAATTTTTTAATCATAGCTTGCCTTCTTTTTTCTTTATGTTCTTTATTTTGTTTTTTTCCAGAAAAAAGTTTTCTAGCTCTTTCTGCATTAGCTTTTTTCAATTCTTCGGTGTGATGTTTTCCATAAAAAGGATTATCCTTGCCTTGCATTTTCCCTTTTCTCACCTGGCTTAATTTCTTCTTTGTTTCATCAGAGTGCTTTTTCCCTTTAAATGGAACTCCATCTCTAGCAACTCTTTTTTTGGCTGCTTCACTTAAATTTTTTCTCCACTCATCTGTAAAAACTGGAACATGACCCAGAGTACCGTCTCCACCATCTGTGAGATTGGATAATTTATATCCTTTATCTCTATACTTTTTAATAAGCGTTATTTCCATAGCATTTGCTTCTGATTCAGACAAGCCTTCGGATACAATATCTATTTTCAGTTTGTAATTATGATCCCTGATGAGTTTGGTTATCTTTCTATATACATATAGGTGAGCTTTCTTTTTTAAATCTTTTTTATGTTCTTGTTTACGTCTATGTAGATTGTTTGTTTTACCTACATAAAATGGTTCATTATTATGATCTAAGAATTGGTATATTAAACTTTTTGATGTATCTTTATTTTTCATATTTGTTAGGGTGTGGCACTTACCCTGCTTATGAATAGTAATAAGAATTGAAACAAAAAGAAAGTTTTTTCGTTATAATAATATGGGAAAAGATACAATAAAGCATATTAAAAATAAAATTAACATCATGCATCGAGCATGTTCGGCTATTAGGAACTTGCATGGAGCATTTGTTATGACAGCAGGCGAAATTCCAATTATTGCAATTGAACTTAACAATAGATGCCTTAGAGATAGCTGGTGCCCAGACACTGACTGGATGAAAGTTTACAGAGTGGAGGACATAGAGTTTTTAAACTGGAGAGATAATTCTTTTCGTATGAAAGGGTCTACTTCATGGAAAAGGTTAGATGAATTTACAGAAGAAGAATTAGTTAGGGTTAAAGAATATTTTGACCACATGATTCCCCATGATGTAATATAATTATGAGTAAAAGTTTTTATAAAACAATAAACATGAAATATACAATAATTGGATATCATTTTAGTACAATAACCTGTTCTTTTACAGGTGTAAAATTAAAACAGGTTAGCGATATTGAAACAATAGATGAACATATCAAAGATATGGGTCATTCTTGTTATGAAATTTTAGATGAAACCTTCAAAGTGGTATTATGGGGAGCTAAGGGTGATATTAAAAAGCCTATTGAAACTGATGAGGATAGAAAAGACTTTGTTTCTCGTAAAGAAAATTATAAATAAAATATTATGGCACAGAAAGAGAATATGTCAGAAGTAGTTTGTGAAACAGATTCAGAGGGTGTTAAAAATTGGCTATTAAACGGAAGAAGGCATAGGGAAGACGGGCCAGCTGTTGAATGCCCTGACGGGTCAATAGGGTGGTATATAAATGATAGGCCTCATAGAATAGATGGGCCAGCTATTGAATATGCCAGTGGATCTAAGTTTTGGTATATTGATGGAACTCCTCATAGAGAAGATGGTCCAGCTATTGAATATTCCGATGGAACTAAAGAATGGTGGATTAATGGTAAACTTCATCGAGAAGATGGTCCAGCTATTGAATATGTTAATGGGACTAAACATTGGTACCTTAATGGAAGTTTACATAGAGTAGATGGTCCATCTATTGAATATTCCGATGGATCTAAAGAATGGTGGATTAATGGTAATTATTATAAAGAAGAAAAATTTAAAGATTATGTCGCAGAAAGAAACAATAACATTCGATGATTTAATGAAGGTAGACGTACGCTTAGGCAACGTCACTGAGATTGAAAAAGTAGAAGGGGCCGATAGGCTATACAAGCTTGCGGTAGACTTCGGTGAAGAGATTGGGGTTAGAACTGTGGTTTCGGCTATAGCTAACCAAATGGAGCAAGATCAAGTGTTGGATAAGACATTTCCTTTTGTTTTAAATTTGGCTCCAAGAAAAATTAGAGGAATTGAATCTCAAGCTATGATTTTATTAGCTACAAATGCTAATGAAGATTTCATAGATTTTAGATACGCTTTAGAGGCGGATAAAGGAGCGGTGGTATTATGAGAAAGTTATTATTGTTTATCGCACTGATTGCACTGTGTTCTTACGACACGGTGCATTTTAACTACCTTCCAACTAGTAATGGCGAAGTTGTCTCCCATGCGTATTATACTATTTCATATATTGAAGAGTATGAGCAAGCTGAGTGGGTAGCTTATGAATTGGGAAGCTCAAACATGAACGGTTTGGTAAAGCGTATAAGTTATTTTACGCTCGATGGTTCAGTGAGCACTGGCAGCGCGTCTACTAATGACTATACAGGCTCTGGTTATGATCGAGGACACTTATGTCCAGCTGCAGATATGCAAATTAATGAAGCTTCTATTAAAGAGAGTTTCTTAATGTCTAATGTCTCACCTCAACACCCTTCATTTAATAGGGGTAAATGGAAACAGTTAGAAACAGACATTAGAGATTGGGCTCTGGATTGCAATCATTTGTATATAGTTACTGGTCCAGCATTTATAGATTCAATAGGGGTTATTGGTGAAAATGAAGTAGAGATACCAAGTCACTTTTATAAAGTGGTATTTGACTATACTGACCCTGGATACAAGATGATTGGGTTCTTAATGCCAAACGGGAAATATGATGAAACATATAAAGACTTTGTTGTTACAGTTGATTCAGTAGAGTCGGTTACCAATATTGATTTCTTCCATCATCTACCAGATGATTTGGAAGATGAATTAGAAAACTATACAAATTACGAATTATGGAACAAACAAAAATAAGTCCACTGGCACAAAAGATTTTAGACTCTAAAGAGTATGGAGATCCTATTTTCGAAGAGTTATTTGCAATGAAAGATTTGGAAGTAATTGAACATCTTAAAAGCATTTGTGGTGACGAAATTCCTGAAGGCATATTAACTCAATATGGAAAAGGGTGCTGGTTCACCAGAAAGATAATTAACGAAGCGCCTCAAGAGATGAAGATTGAGTTCTATGATAGCGTTATCATAAACTCTTTTGGTATACATCTTAAAAGGGAACATACGCCTGAGGCAACTTTAGTAAAATTTAACAAACACTTCAAATTATGATAGAAGGAATAAAGTATGCTGTAATGGCAATTATATTCAACAAGGAAGGTCAAGTGTTGATGGTTAGTCGAAAAAATGACCATAGTTCAATGGGGCTGCCTGGAGGCAAAGTTGACCCAGAAGACAATTCTTTGGAAGAGGCTTTGGCTAGAGAAGTTAAAGAGGAAACAGGGTTAGACATTTCAAATCCTCAGATTATATATGTGAAATTTAGAGATGGATACTTGGGGTATACATATCTTTGTGAATATTCTGGAGAGGTTAGCTATGACAAAGAGAAAGAGCCGCACGTTGTTAAGTGGGGCGAGTTCTCTGAAGTGGAGAGAGGGAGTTTTGGGTGGTGGAATACTCAAGTAGCTGAATCATTAGAGGGTATGGGTATTGAGTTTGTGAGAAACAATGCTCCAGATACTGTAAAAAAATAAACACCCTTTTTGGGGAAAATTAATCTTAATTAAATCAAAAAATATGTTTACAATATTAGTTTTCACAATATTAGTTGCGGTTCAGTTTGGTTTCCTTTATATGAAGTGGAGTGATATTCAAGACTATAGAGAATTGTATAATGGAGTTACTGATGCCACTGGTATTAGCGCTCATAAAAAGCACAAAGCTCTCATCGTTGTGATATCAAAAGTTTTATCAATATTTCAGAAATTAATAATAATTCCAATAGTTGTTTTGTTGGTGGCTGATTTAATAGTATCACTTATATTAGGTGGAATTTTAGCAATTATATTTTAAAGAAAATGAGTCAAATAAAAGATTTATCACCTAAGCCTGCGCCATCATCGATGGATGACAAGCATATTAAGTTTGCTCATTTTACTAGTGAGTTGTTAACCGCGTTTCACGGAGTAAATGTTGACATACCATTGTCGGTATTGTTACCATCTTCTTACTTCTCAGATGAAATTAGAGAGTATCCTATTAGGTATTCTATTGGCGGCTACGGGACTACAGCTAGCAAAGTGTATGAATTGATGTCTGATCCTGACTTTAAGGAATGGCACGCCTCTGAGGACTCACCACAGGTGATCACAGTGTTTTTACATGGTGATTCCCCCCTTGGAGATCCACATCAAGTTGACTCTGATAACTTTGGACCTTTTGGTCAAAGCTTGTTGACCGAACTTATGCCTTTCGTGGAAGAAAATGTAAGATTTACAGGTAATGATGAAGATCGATATCTTGACGGTTATTCAACTGGAGGGTGGGCATCGTTATTTATTTTGTTGAAGAACCCAGATAAATTTGGAGGTATATTTTCATATAGTCCAGACCCTATTAGTTTTAATAATTATTTGAATACTAACATCTACGAAGATGATAACATCTTTGAGAAAGATGGTGAGTTACTCCCATTAAACAGGTCCGATTTTGGCTCAGCTATGTCAATGAAAGAGGTGGTTGAGTATGAAAAGAGATTAGGTGGAGGGTCTTACGTGATTTCTAGAATGCAATTTGGTGCTCACTCTGCTGTATATGGTAAGAGAGATGAGGAGGGATTTCCAAAGCCATTATTCAATGATGAGACTGGAGTTATAGATAAAGAAGTGTCTGAGTCTTGGAAAAGATATGACATTTTGCTACATTTGAAAGAGAATTGGGATGAACTAGCTCCAAAAATAGATGGTAAAGTTTATTTATGGACTGGTAGCCAGGATGATTACTTTCTGAACCTTGCGGTTGAAGAAACAAAAGAGTTCATTGATAATGTGGATAACAAAATAGAATTTGTGATCGACATTACTGAGGGAGGAAGGCATTCAGAGAATTATTCCCACAAAGGAGTAATGGAAAAAATAGCTAAGAGATATGAATGAAGCTTTGTTAAAGGATTTAGGGTGGGAGATTGAATGTGAATCTCCTTTAGAGATTCGTCATGAGGATGGATCTTTTGCCAGCGGATACGCGGCTATAATATTATATGATCATCTTGAAGAAGAGAATAGTGAATCGTTTAAGGTAAGAGAACGATTAAGGGAAATAATCAACACGAACAGCTGGATAAAGGTTAAAAAGTTTGATGAAAGCCAAAGTAGATTTAGGAGATTCCCCCAAGTTGAGCTTGAAGAGTTTAAAAAACATCATATTAAAGAAACCGACTTTCTACTTGGGAAATGTCGAGAACTAGCAAAAGAATTATTAGAACATTATGAAGAAGAAGCATAGAGATATAACGGTTGATGGTGTAGAGTATGCTTGGACCGTATCGTCAGGTTTATACGGAAAAGTTGTAAGCATTTGGTTGAATAAGAAAGTGATACATAAATTCGAAACTTGTAGAAAATACTCAATAACCCCTAAAGACGTTCAAGAGGCAATAACAGAGCTAAACAAAGGAGTCAAAATATCTTCTTAATGAGTAATATAGTTACGATACCGATCACAATTGATTTGACTAATGAGTTCGCTTTAGAATTTATGGAAGTTGTCGAATGGGGTGATGTTCCAAAGGAAGCTTTGAAAAAACTTTCTCCAGAAGTGAATAGTGAAATAAATAACACAACATCTAAGGGGGGTTTTAGCGTTTATAATTATGAAAGATTTACGACCAGCAATGGTATGAATATGCTTAGGTGCAAACCTTTAAATTGGAACATTAGAAGTGTTTATGCTGACGGTACTGGTGGTGACATGTTTTTAATTAATGTAGGAGGAATGGGTGATATGGTTTCTTGTTTTTATAATCCAGGTGGTCGCATTTTAAGTATTGACGGTGTTGAGTTTGATTGTGAATCATTTGAAGAGGCTGGTAAGCAAGTTCTTAGCTTTAACAAAAGAAGAGGTGGTAGAGGGTTCGAAGAGACAATTTACGTAGATGAATAGAATTATGATAGAAGTAGAGGTGTCATATGTTTGCAATTTACCTATACAAGGTAATTGTCCAAGAGTTATGATTAAATCTGGACAAGATGATATTTATGACGTTGATTTTATTAACAATGACAATGGTAACGTAGTTTTTTCTGGAGAGTGTGAGACTGGCGATATGATCTTAGGGGCTAGGCAGTGGTTTACAAATTGGAAGATAAGAATTAACAACAAAGCTGGAAAAATAGTGTTTATAGATCATTTTAATGCAACAAATAAAATTGTTTCAATTAAAATAGATGCATTTGCTCTTGGGGATAATATAGCATGGATGCCATATATAGAAGAGTTTAGGAAAAAGCATAATTGCAAAGTAATATGTTCAACATTTTTTAATGGCATATTTAGCAGAGCTTATCCCGATATAGTTTTCGTAAAGCCTAATACGGAAATAGAAAATTTATATGCCCAATATTATGTTGGCGCTAATGAAGAAGGTAATTCTATTTATTCACCAGTAAATAGCTCAAAGGTTCCTTTACAAATGGTGGCTTCTAGTATTTTAGGTCTTGATTATAAAGAAATAAAAACTAAACTGAGCACATCGAGCAACAAAGATAAGGTAAAAGTCGTATGTATATCAGAGCATGCTAGTGATGCTAAGAAAGGTTGGAAAGAAGAAGGCGGTTGGCAAAAGGTTGTTGATCATATCCGCTCTCTTGGTTTTGAGGTAGCTGTTATTTCAAAAGAACCTACTGAATTGGAACGTGTTATTGATTTGACTGGCAACATAAGTTTGATAGATAGAATTAGTCAGATTGAAGAGTCTGTTTTGTTTATTGGTGTAAGTTCTGGATTGTCGTGGCTATCTTGGGCTTGTAATACTCATGTGATGTTAATTAGTGATGTAACACCGATGTGGCATGAGTTTCAACTTGGAGTTACCAGGTTAAGTAAAAACCCTAAGCAGTCGGTAGATTATACTCCAACGGAACCAACAAGTTTAGAAACGGTTAAAGAACATTTAGATAAACTATTAAAGCAATAATTATGGGATTAGGATTTAGTCATGGAGATGTTAGCTGGAGCTATGGAGGATTTCGTCACTTTAGAAGAAAGCTTGCAAGAGATATAGGTATCAACATCGATCAGATGGAAGGATTTACTCAAGAAGATGTTTTACTTCATAGCAAATCAGCTTTGCAGCAAGCACAAGACGCTGTGATTAAAATTTTGGAAGCGAAAGGCAGCTCTTTTGTAGGTGCCTATAAATATAAAAACATGTCTGAAATGGTTTGTCACAAACCTATGAGTTGGGATAAAATAAAAGATCCTATAAAGAATCTGTTATACCACTCTGATGCAGAAGATAGTCTAACAGTTATTCAATGTGTAGACACTGCTCCTAGATTAAGGGAGTTAGTTGCCGACTGGTCAGAAGATGATTTTGATAAAAAAAGAGCTTTATCTTTAGCTGATGCTATGGATGAAGCTGCTGAAGCAGGAGAAGAATTAGAATTTTGTTAATATGAAAGTAGGGGATAAAGTTATATGTATTGATGATGACTTCACCGATATGGTGGATGTTATGATAGCTCATTTTGATCAACTTCCAAGAAAGGGTCAGGAATACACTGTTCGTAGAGTGGAAAGTTGGGATAGTAGAGGTAGATTGTTATTAGTAGAAATTACTAACAAACCATTTACCGATGGAGTTCTTAAGGGTGTAGAGCCAGGGTTTTGTGCTTCTCGTTTTAGAAAGCCTGAAGTTATTAAACAAGTGGAAGAGATGGTGGAATCAATAGGGGAAACTGTGTTATGAAAAAAATTAAAACAAACTTCAAACAATTAGATAAGATTTTTTCAAGAGGCATTGAATCTAATAAAATAATAATATTTAAAGATAAATCAAGTAATGAAAGACCAATTACAAAAAGAATTAGATCAATTAAGGGTTGATCGACTTGATTTAGAGACCAGAGCCGCAGATCTAAGAAAGAAGATTGAAGAGAATGACTTTGAAGTTAGAAGCGGTAAGGTTTTTGAAAAGGATGATGACAGCTTAGTGTGGTCCGTAACATATCATTGGGTATTATTCGATAGATACGATAAAAACATTAGTAAGAACGTTTGCTCTAGATGGAGAGGGGCTAGAGAACTTTCTAATGAAGAGTATGATCAAATACTTAAAGGCGCAGAGGAAAAAGATGAAATAGAATTAGAGAACATTTATTATGATGGTCTTGTAGGAGGCCCAGATATAGATGTGCCATTCAATGATGGCGGGTTTATTGTTAATGGAGATGGTGAAATAACTTTTAGAGTTACGGCTGGAGACTATAGAGTTGGGCATTGTAGGAATGAATCAAATATACTGGTTAGAAAGATGAAAAGATCAGACATTGAGTCTATTGAAAACATTGAAAGAGAAGAGGTGTTTATGGAAAGATAAATTTGTCTTTTATTAGTTAAATGTTTAAGTTAATATAGTGAAAAAATTTATATTAACTTGTTTGTTGCTCATAGGAATTATGAGCATCGAAACTAAAGCTCAGAGCGGATTCTCATCAGGCAGTTATTACAGTCAACAATATAGTATTTCAGATAGGTGTAATGGATGCTTTTGTCAGAGAGCCTATTGGCACTCTGAATACGGTGGTCACTATGTTTATGTATGGAATGGTAACAGATGGGTTTATGTCTGGAGAAGCGGGTATCACTATTGGTATAATTGGTTAAATTATAATCGTTGTTATTAATAAACTATGAAATTGTTAAAAGAAGATAAAAAGGCTTTACAGTCAATTGGGTGGACCGTTGTTGGTGATGATCCAATTGAATTGAAACATAAAGACGGAAACACTGTTTTTGGAGATTTAACTTGTAGAACTATACTTAAGTCTGCTATCATGGAATATGAAAAGTTGAAGAAAGCTGAATCTACTAAAGATTTAGGTTTGAACAAATGATAATCGATTTAGAAAAAGTTTACACATACATGAAATAACATGACGATACCTTGTAAATGTATTAAGCCTAATGTTTCTTTTGAAAAAAACATAATCCCTTTCTGCAAAGAATGCGGAAGGATTGTGTGTAAATCTGAAATAGAACCAGAAACTATAAGTAAACAGGAAATTTTTGATGAAGCCGTATCTTTTGCAAATTGCAATAACAAAAGAGATTTTGAAGATACTAAAGCAACTTTCATTGGAGGAGCTGTATGGGCTATGGAGTTAATGAAGAAAAAGCTATCTTTAAATGATTCTAAAATTTGTTATGAGTTTGAAGGTGAAGGTGAAGAGTTTTGGGAAGAATGTCCAGGATTAATGACAATAGAGCATGGGGGAGTTAAGATTTGGACGGATATAGATAGTGAATTTCAGATTAAAGAAGGCGATAAGTATACCATTAAGATTTATAAAACGGAATAGATATGGAGGTAAGTGTAGCGCAAAGAAGATTTTATATTTGGAAACTAGAACTATGGTGGATTGCTTTTGATAGTCCACAATTTTATCCAGAAGATAGAAATCACATAAAAGGCAATTGGTTTTGGAGGTCTTAGTTTTTTCACACGATGAGTTTAGTGTTTGCTAATGATAGGTGCGTGGGTATTTTATTTAAAGTTTAAAACCGCAGAATTATGAACGATATAGAAAAAGAGCAGTTAAGAATGGAGATAAAGCACATCTTCGATAGTGGAGCAAATGAAATAAGAATTTTCGAAATGGTAAAAAGCTTCATTGAAAGCAGGGGCGTAGCAAATACATTACCTATGCATAATTTTAGCAGTTGCTCAAATGAACGTGCTGATAATTTAGAAGAGGAATTAAACAGAATTAAGGAATTTGTAGGATTTGACTCACTGAGTTAATGCTAATTATAAAAAATATAAGGCGTTTCGAAGCATGGCTTTATGTTTTGTGTTAGCATTATTACGGTATAATTAACAATAACAAAAAATTATGGGATTAGATACAACATTTGGATGTTTCAATGGACCTTATAGTACTTTCGCAAGATTTAGGAAGTCTTTATGTTTGCAAATAGATATAGATATAAACGAACTAAAAGAATACGGGGGGAATAAAGGGTTCGCTAAAGACTTAGATCACGACATAATGCCGTTAATTAATCATTCAGATTGTGATGGTAGACTCACAATAAAAGAGTGCAAGAGAATTGTGAAAGGACTAACCTCAATTAAAGAAAATTTTGATAACTCAAAGGGGCGTGATTTCGATTTCATTGAAATGATAGATAAATTCATTGATGGGTGCAATGATGCCATTAAAAAGCGAAAGATGGTTCATTTTGGATAATGTATTCGCTTTTTTAATTGAGTTTTGCATAGTGTTATAAACTTTAAATTATAATTATGATAAGAGTAATATTAGAAAGCCCATACGCTGGAGATATCGAAAGAAACATAAAGTACGCTAGGGAATGCGTAAGGGATAGCTTAAGCAAAGGGGAAGCGCCTATAGCAAGCCATTTACTTTATACCCAAGAAGGTATTTTAAATGATGATATACCTCACGAAAGAAAATGGGGTATTGATGCTGGTCTTATATGGAAAGAAGTAGCTGAAAAGCATATATTTTATATTGATTATGGATACAGCAAAGGGATGATTTACGCTAAAGAATACGCAACTAAAAACAATATACCAATTGAAGAACGTACGCTTTATTGTTTATGATGTTAAGTGTATAAGTATTTAGGCGCGCTTAGTTTCTCACACCAGTGCATTGGTAAGAGTAAGTTGAGATTAATAAACCCACGTAGTTTAACCGCCTAATTACTTTATAAACCTTGTTATAAAATGTGATATGGATATAAAAGAAATATGTAAACGTGAGGGTTTTGAATTTGTACCACACACAGACAAAAGAGCTAAGGCTTGGATTAAAAAAGTTGAGGTTAGAAAACGGTGGAGATTCTTTATAAGAATAAGAGATTGGTTTACGCTTAATTTTTTATAACGTATGGCAATATGGTTAAGCGATAGCGACCCGATAGGGTTAACTATATTACGTGTTGTAAGTAGTACGGATTTAATAACTAAAATAATATATATATGCACAATTTTAAATTAGGTGACAAGGTTTACCATAAAGCAGATGCATCCCCTTTTGAAGTGGTTGGAATCAGAAAAACAACCGTAGAAATACAAGGCGATTGGAGTGGTGGAACTCATAATGTAAATCAAAAGGGGTGGGTAGACTATACCGAAATTAAACCTTATGACAAAACCAAAGTAAGGTATTATATAGATGGTAAACCGTTTATGAACGGAATAGCACTAACGTAGTATTACTTACAACGGTTTGGCTAAAATGCGTATCCCGTAGGGTATGCTTTTTAGGTGTTGTTGTGCTTTAGTATGGGCGGTTTGAACCGATAAACTACCTACGAAGCACGAACCTTTCCTCCTTATTTTTTAGAGTGTTGTAAAATAAATTTGGTGGTTACGAAACTTTATCGTAAGTTTGTCGTATAATTAATTGTAACACTAAAACAAAAAGACATGAATTTACTACAAGAACTTGCAACAATAAACACAGAAAGTAAAATAGACTTAACTGGATTATCATTATATGAACTGAATAAAGTGATTGCTGATGCTAATAGACTCATTCGTGAAAAAGAGCACCAAGCTAAATTAGAGCGAAAGGAAAAAGCAAGAACCGATTTAAAAGTTGGAGATATAGTTTCTGTTACTGCCGACAAATTTAATGGTGAAATATGGGAGGTTTTAAAGCTTAACCCTAAAAAAGTAAAATGTAAAAGAGAAAACGGTGAAGTTTGGAATATCGCATATTCATCTATAAAAATGATTGATTAATGAAACGAATTGAAATACACCTAACAGAAGATGAAACCGAAACACTTGACCAAATTGCAAGTGATGATGGTAGAAGCAGAAAGAACTTATGTGAAACTGAAATCCGTAAGTTAATTGAGCGTTGGCAAAAAAATAAGGCTCCCGAAAATGTTCCTACGAAGAACTGATGTAGCCCATATTAAGCACAATGGTTTGGCTATGTGTAGTGCCGACCTTGATAAATTACTACACTAACAAGTAAATACTAAAACAATGGATAAAGAACAGAATAACCAAAAAGGAAACAAGGCATTACATATAGGTGGTGTTATAGCCAGTTTTTTACCCTTTATTGGTATTATTTGGGCTTCTAACAAACAACTAAAAAACAAATTATATGGACTTTGGTATTGGTTTGTAACTATGGTTGGAGGCTCTATTGTATTTGTGAAAACTGCCATTTATTTTAATTGGCTATAACGGCTCGTGTATGGCACGTTGCCAACGATGACTTTAATTTGAAACACAAACTTTATAGATTATGGAAGACCTTAGATTGAAACGATTACAGCAATGTGCTATACATAATGTTATGGCACGTACTTCTGATGCGGATAATGCAACGATGGCAACAAGGATAGGTGAACTTAATTCATTGCACGTAGCAGCATCAATGGATATTGAAAAGACAACTGAAAGCCTAAAAGAAATATTGGCTTATAAAAAAGAAGTGGCAAAACAAATGCTGCGGTGTTCAGACGAAGAACAGATGAAGCATATAGCGGAAATAATCAAACACACTGACGATATGATTAGGCAGGTACTTGGTATGTATGTGCTATAACGAATTAGAATATGAATTTTTAAATTTTGGATTATGAAAACAAGAACTTTAATTGAAATTACAAACCCTCACGAAGTTGCGAGGTTGCTTAACTTAATAAGAGACGGTAAAAGAATATTACAAAAACAAGATAGAAATCAAAGGGGTATTGATGGCTATACACTAAGCGACCTCAATGCTTGGGAGGGTGAACTTGAAAAGCACACAAATATTAAATGTGAATTTGCAGACGGAAAAATTTAATTATTTATATTCTGTGTTGTGCTTAACGAAGTGGCGTTTTAATGAAGCACAACGGTCTGTGTAAGAACCGTTTTGAAACTGAACTAAATTAAAAATATAAATTAAATAATAACCAAACAAAGTTAATTAGAACCACGAACAAAATGGTTTTTACACTTTGTTATAAAACGTTTATTGTGGATAGAATTGAAAAAAATATTAAAAGTAAGTTGTTTGACTTATATAAAGAGAAAGAATGGTTAAGTGAATTTAATAATGGTAAGAAAGTGTGGATGAAATCAACTGGTGGTTTATCATTAAAAGAACTTACAACTAAAAATTATATAGAAATAGAAATATTAGAAAGTATGCTTCTCTAATGTTTTATAACGCCTACGGCTATGAATTGAAGCCGTATAACAAATGATTGATTCAAAGAAATAACCTTAACAACGGCTTTTATTTATAGCCCTTGTTAGCAACTTTTAAAATTATGGATAATTGCGAATACACAAAAGACAGTAACGAACCTTGTAAAGATTGCCCTAGAGTAATGACTGCTTTATATAGGTGCGACTTGCTTCAAGAAATACAGAAAGAAGCGGAAGAAAAAATTAGTGATAATGAAGATGAATAATTTTTATTGTTGCTAACGTTCATAATAAACACAGTATGGCAACTCACCATACTTTAAACAATGGTAGAACCTTACCCCTGCCATATTGGGTTTATTTATTGTTAGGGCGAGTTAATTGACTGATGATGAAAAAATACAGAATTAAAGAGACTAAATATGATAATGGCACATCCCAATTTCAACCACAATATTTTGTTGGCGATAGAGAATTAGAACTTACAAAAGAAATGGGGTACAAATCAGATGGGTGGATAGATATTGGTTCTTCGAAAGATACCTATAGAAAAGCATTGTTAAGAATAGGTAAACACAAAAAACCTACGATGAGACTTGTGAGTGTTAAACCTACACGTAATATAATTGAAGTTATTATACATAGTGATTTATAATTTGCCCTAACGGCTGAGTATTGGCGTTGTTGCCATCACAGAATTTAATTAATAACACAAATATTTAAAATTATGACAAAAGTTTCAGAAAGCACAAAAGGCAATAACGCTAATACTTTGTTAGCGTTTCGTTGCTCTGACGAAGAAAGTAGGTATAGGGTTGAATTAATTGCTGAACTGATTAATATGTACGAACACCCAGAAGATAGCAATGATGAATGGAAGAAAGCAATTATTGAAGTGGCTCGTGAAAAGGGTTACGGCAATGAACGCTAACACGAAAATAAAGATAAGCGTTAAGCGACTCGAAGAGTTATCTTTTATTTTCTGTTATGGATTTGTCTTTTAACTTGCTAATGTTTAAATTAAACATATGAAAGCTAAATATAAAGAATTAGAGATGATGCTGGAGACTATTGGAGCTCCAGATGAACTCAAAGAAAAATGTGTCTCTCTTGTTGAAAAACTTGGATCGTTTGAAGATTACATCGTAGAGAAAGAGGGAATCACTTCTGAGGGGATGGAAAAAATCTTTGAAACTTATGTTCAGATAGAAATGAACAAGAAGATGGAGAAGATGAATGAAGAAGAAATTATGAAAATGTTTTCTGAATCAGAAAGTGCTTTTACTAAAAACACAATTGGAGAGATAGCTAAAAGCTTTGCTAAAAAATATGAGTATGATAAAGCTGAAGAATTTGGCGAATCTACTAGTGAACTTATGGAGGTTATCACTGATATGAATAAATCAATTACTGGCGGAATGTTTAAGGGGTAATGCACGAAGTATATCACATGTTAGGGTTTTGCCATGATTCAGGTAGTCATTATGACTTAATGGATTACTTGGCTGCTGGCGGTCACAATGTAAATCCTGCTCTGTTTTGGCATTGGTTTAAATTAAAAATAAAAAATGGTAATACAGTTAGTAGATAGAAACGAGGGAATGTGCGATGCGTGGCGTGAAGCTTTCTATGGGTGTGATGATGTTAAAGTGTATCATGGAGATTTTTTTGATTTAAAAACAGATTGTGTGGTTTCTCCAGCTAACTCATTTGGGTTTATGGATGGTAGCTTAGACTATGTAATATCTTCTGAGCTAGGTTGGCATATACAGGATAAGTTGAAACAACAGATCAAGGATAAATATGATGGGGAACTTTTAGTTGGACAAGCAGAGTTAGTCAAAACAGATAGATAAGATATACCTTATGTAATTTCAGCTCCAACAATGAGGGTGCCAATGATTCTTTTGGGTAAAGACGCGGTTAATGTTTACTTGGCTGCTAAAGCAGTTTTTTGTTTATTAAAAAAATCTGATGCGAAGATTAGTTCAATCACATTTAGTGGAATGGGCACAGGAGTTGGTAAAATTCCATATGATATTTGTGCTAGACAAATGAAAAAGGCTTATGACGATTTCAGTAAAGGTGGATACGCATTTCCCAGCACATGGCGCGAAGCTCAAATAAATCATCAAAAACTCTACTCTAATAATGATAGAGATTTACAGTTTTAAAAATAAATTTTAAAAAAACAAAAGAATTACTTGACAATTAATGAAACAAATTGTATGTTTGTATCGTTATCATATTAAACCTGTTGAAAGGTTTGTTGAATTAAGAAAAAAAATACTATTTATACAATAAGTACAGAAGAAAATGAGTTACGTAGCATACATAGAATCTAAGGAGGAGAAAAAAAAAGAAGAGAAATCTTTTTTGACGGATTCAGTTATGTCTAAACTCTAAAGCGGAAGTACTCACGAAGCAAGAAGATATAAAACCTGAATCCTACATTGGATTCAGGTTTTTTGTTTTATACGGTTTTGTAAATATATACTCGGTTCGTCTATCGGCTAGGATAGCACACTTTCACTGTGTTGAGATGGGTTCGATTCCCATACCGAGTACCACGGTCTCACACTGGTCTCTTAGGAGATGAGATCCTTTGGAAAAAACAACGTGGCCCGAATGGGAGGTTGCCATTGGAAGGATTGGGGGAATGTTAGGTAGCTCGAAAGGGTCCTTCGCTGAAGTGTGATAACGGCGAGAAATCTAACAACAAGGCGCGTTCGTATAGTGGTTAGTACGCTGGGTTTTCATCTCAGAAACAGGGTTTCGACTACCCTACGCGCTACAATATAAAGAATAAAATGTTATGAGAAAAGTAAGATGGATAGCACAAAACAATCTTATATCTGAAATAGATAGAGATAGAATGAAGCAAGCTTGCGATAACCTTGGGGTTATGTATGAGGGGGTTCATGTATTGCCATTCGCTTATGGTCTACCAAAATTTACAGAGGATGATTCAATCAATGTTTATTATGGATCTACTACATTTATTTCAAACCTAATGCAAACTGATCTCGATAAAACGGGGATCTTTTTAGATGAAAGTAAGTTTCTAATGAGTAACTACTTAAGTCAATGGGGGGAACACATGTTGAGTTCTGAAGCAAGGGTGTTAAAGTTTAAAGAGTTTATTGCAGAAGATCATGAACCAAAAAGCTCTTGGTTCATTAGACCTAATGCTGACTCTAAGAGTTTTGATGGGAATGTTAAAGACTTTGGAGAAATTGAGAATTGGTTCAATAATGTTCAACAAATGTTTGATAATGTTGAATTAGATGAGAACACTGATATTCTTGTTGGTCCAGCATATAATATCAGAAAAGAGTGGAGGAATTTTGTGGTTGATGGAAAGGTGGTTAGTTCTTCTTTGTATAGAGAAAACTTTAGACTTAAGAAATCAGCTGATGATATCCCTGCTGAAATGATAGAGTTTGTTGAAGCGAGAGCAAAGGAATATTCTCCAAATGAAGTTTTCGTGATGGATATCGCTTTATGCGGTGGAGATCATGAATATTATATAATTGAATGTGGTTGTATGAATTCTGTAGGGTTTTACCATTCAGACATACAGCAGATAGTAAAGTCTGTTACTGACCACGTAAGTTTAAAAGATTAAATAAAGAAAAAATGTTAGTTTTAATAGCAATTACAATTACAGCATTCTTGAAAAAGAATAAACAGAGAATGAAGTGCCGTCTTGAGATGTAGCGCCTGAGAGCGTATTGTCTAAAGTTTAAAGCGGCACATCATAAGAAGTGTCGCTTTTTTTATGCGTCTGTAGCTCAGAGGAAGAGCATTCCGCTTTTAACGGAAGGGTCGAGATATCGTAATTCTCCAGGCGCACAAAATATTCCCTCATAGCTCAGTTGGTAGAGCTACTCCCTTTTAAGGAGAAGGTCCCTGGTTCGAGCCCAGGTGGGGAACAAAAGGTAGGGTGACACCTTTAAAGGGGCTGAGGGTTCGCTCGGTTTCCGCCTTTTATATGCGCTTGTAGCTCAGTTGGTTAGAGCTTCCGTCTCTTAAACGGAAAGTCGTGGGTTCGAGCCCCACCAGGCGCACTAAATTAAAATGTAATATTATGTAAGATGAAATTAATATAGAGAGAAAGAGGGAGATATTTGACTTCATACGAACTAACATGTCATTAAATGTGGTTTTGGACAATAGTTTTGAAGGTTTTAACGAGTATGCAAACTGCAGCGTTACGCTAAGTATGTTAAATCCTGACATAGGGGAAATGGAAGAAATTGCTAGTGATAATGATTCAGTGTGTATAAATTCGGATTAAGAGCCGATAATTAACAATATCGGCTCTTAATCCGAATTTGTTAATTATGGATATATATTGTAATAATAAAAAAGTTTTATAACTTGCATGAAACAAAACAATAATTAATTCGTTATGACTGTATAACGAATTTTAATTAAATTATGCAAATTATGAAAAAATCATTTAAGCTGTTATTAATAGCAATCGTATCTTCACTAGTTTTATTTAGCTGTGGCAGTAAAACTGAAAAACAAGTTGTAGTTGTTAACAACTCATCTGGGGTGACTATGGCCGATGGACTTAACTTACAAGCTGTAGGTGAAATTGTAAAAACCGTTAAAGATGCTAAAGGTTTAGAGAATGAGCTAAACAAAACTGGCGGAATTAACAACTTAGATTTAAATGAAGATGGAGAAGTGGATTACATCAATGTACAAGAGTACGGTGAAGGTAACACAAGAGCTTTTTCTCTTACAGTTAATTTAAGCGCTGGAGATACTCAAGAGATAGCGACTATAGAAGTTGAAAAGAATGGTGGCGAAGCTGAAGTTAGATTGAATGGGAATGAAACCGTTTATGGATCATCTGCTCATTATCAGTCTAGATTTACATTCTCTGATTATGTTCTATTCAGTTATTTATTCTCACCTCACACTAGATATTATCATAGACCTTATTATCCAGGATATTATCCTTCGTACTATTCTCCATACAGATCTGTACCTAGAGCTACTTATAGTAATAGAGTGTCAACTACTTATAAAACATCAAGCACTACTTATAAAACAAACAAAACCCCTACTAAGTCTAAAGTTAGCTCGCCTAATGCAAACAAGACATCAAGCACTGTAAAAAAACGTTCAGTAAGCCAATCTACAGCTTCTCAAAAGAATCTTCAATCAAGAGATACTAAAAAGGACAATAAAGGCGGAGGGTTCGGAACTTCCTCTAAAAAAACTACAGCAGGAACTACTAAACCTGCAGTAAGCAAAGCTAAACCAGCTCCAAAGAAAACATCATCATGGGGAAGCTCTAGTTCATCTAAGAAATCATCTTCATCATGGGGTAGCTCTAGTTCTTCTAGGCGAAGCGGAGGTTTTAGAAAGAGCGATGAAAGATATAAGACAGGAATTAGTCAAATAATGAATTCTTTATCTATAATATCTCAAATTAATGGTTACACATATCAATATAAACCTAGCGCAAATGAAAGCTCTGTATTACAACATGGATTAATAGCTCAAGAAGTTGTTAATGTAGTTCCAAGCGCTGTAAGAACAAATGAAGAAGGATACTATGAAGTGAACTATTCAACATTAGTCCCAGTATTAGTAGAAGCTATGCAAGAGCAACAAGATCAAATCAATCAATTACAATTACAGGTTCAGGCTTTAAAATAAGAAATTGATACCTCGTTTATTTCGGGGTATCATTTTTTTTAATTACATTTGTACTTGAATTAATTTTAACTTTAAACAAAAAATAATGGCAAATATCTTTAAAAGATTATTTAAACTTGGTACATCAGAAGCGAATGACGCTATTGACAAAATGGAAGATCCAGTTAAAATGGCTAAGCAGGTCATTAGGGATTTAGAAGGTCAGCTAGCTAAAGCTCTTGAGTCTCTAGCTAAAATGAAAGCCTTAGACAATCGTCTTGGAGCTGAACAGCAAAAGTCTGAGTCTGCATATAAAGAGTGGCAGTCTAAAGCTGAGAAGCTTCGCGATAGATATAAGACTGAAACTGATGAAGGTAAAAAAGAAGATCTTAAATCAGCTATGTTAACTTCTCTTAATAATGTAGAGAATTTCAAATTAGCTGCTGAAAAGCAACGTAAGAAGTTTGAGGCTCAAAAGATTAAAACTTCTAAGATAGATGCTCAAATCAAAAAGATGAAAGAGCAGATTTCTGAGTATAAAGGTGATATGAATCAATTAGAAGCGGATGCTGAAATGGCTAAAACTTCTAAGGCTGTAGCAAAAGAAATGTCAAGCATTAACACTGACTCTGCAGCTAATATTATGGATCGTATGAAGAAGAAAGTTGAAACTGAAGAGTTTATGGCTGAAGCTTACATGGAGCTTGAAGAAGACAATGCTACTGATGCTGATAGAGTTGATGCTTTATTAAATGAAAGCTCTCCTACAGCGGATGATGAATTATTGAAAGATTTCTTAAAAGAATAAGATGATTACTGAAAATTTATCAACATTAAGATTATCAAAAGAAAAGAGAGAGCAATACGCCTCTCTTCTTCTTCTTGATCAGATGATTAACAATGGGCACAGGTTTATTGTAGGTCAATACTCTGATTACATCAATCCATTACTTATTAAGATGGATGCGGCTGGTTACATATCATTAGATGATGTAACTTACACGGCTACCGATAAAGGTAGAGAATCACTTCAAGTTTTTGTAAATAGATATGCTGAATTCCTAAAGGTGTTTGATATTTATTGCGCTGTTGATTTAGTGTCGGGCGAGTTTGCATTTTGTAAAGAAATGTTTGAAATGAACTCTATTGAGTGGGAACAACACGTTGAAGATGAACGATTCGAAGATGTTAGAATGGCTGCTTGCAAGCTTAAAGATTACGATCCTTTAGAAGCAGGGTTCATGATTTTCCTTGAGAAAGGAAGATTTGATCTATCATCTAATACTTGGGAGTTCGATTTAGTGAATGATCTTATATGGGATGAGTTAGAGACTATAGTTCAAGAGTCTAAGGATTTTGATCACCTTGATTATGAAGATGAGGATGGTAACAAAGTAGAGGGGTCAAGTGTTATAGAAGACGTTGTTCGTCAAGGGTCTAAATTAATGATAGATCTTCTCAAGGAAGAAAAAAGGTTGGATGAAGAGGCTTCTAATGCTCAAGATGAAGAAGATGAAGAAGAGTGTGAGGAAGAAATGATTGTAGAGACTACTATTATAGAGGAGTATCACGATGTCGATTACTATGATCCATATTATAATGATCCTTTCTACATGTCTCCACTATTCATTGGAGCCATGATCTTATTGTAAACACATTTAAATTTAAAAAATATGTCAACTGCTTTAATAGTTATATTAATATTGATGTTTATCTCTGGAGTTTCAGCTCTGTGTTACTTTGTATTTTCAAAAGACGCCATGATTACTATAGGTGAACCTGGGAGAGGTCAAAGTTATTATGTTGCAAACCCTACGCTGATCGAACGTTCTGTTAGGACTAAAACAGGAAAATCATATTCTGTTAGATTAAAGCAGGGTAGCGGTGGGAAGTCTTATCATGATTTTGATTATCTAGATGAATTAGGTAATTTACTATATGATATCTATTTGATGCAATCTTTGTTTGATTTCATTGAGAATGAAGATTATGAAGAAGGTTATTTTGAATTGGCTGAAGAGTCGGATCAAGAGTATGTGGCCGAAGAACAAATAGCTCCAGAATATATTGTAGAAGAGCATACAGCTCCAGAATATATTGTAGAAGAAGAGCCTGCTCAAGAATATATTGTAGAAGAGGAAATTGCTCCAGAAGAAGAGGGAAAGTGTTACACTCCAACATACTCTTATAGCCATGATTCATCAGATGATGGAGGGGGTGATGATGGAAGCGATGACGATTAAAATAGAATAATATGCAACATTACCATGACTTGTTCGTTTATATGAGCAAGTCATGTTAATTTAAAAACTATTTTATGAGAAACTTAATTATATTATTATTGTTACCTTTATCTTTATTTGCAAAAGATAAAGAGGTGGTTATAGGTGTTAATGTTGAACCTCCTTTTGTTATGAGGGAAGGCGGTAAGTATACAGGTCTAAGTATTGACTTGTTTGAACATTATGCTAAAACGAATGGCATAAATGATTTCTCATACAAATTTTATTCTACCACCAATGATTTAATAGATGCTGTTTCTGATGGTGAAGCGGCTATTGGTGTAAGTTCAATAACAATTACATCTGAGAGATGTGAAAAGGTAGGTTTTTCACAACCTTATTTCACTTCATCTATTAGTCTAGCCTACAATAAAGACCAGGAGTCTTCATGGACTTTTATTAAGTCTTTCTTTAGTTTTAAAACATTTACTTATCTAATTTATCTATTCATATTCTTTTTTATAATTGGAACAGTGTTCTGGTACATAGAGCGTAAGCATAATCCTGAATTCTTTAGAGAAGATTGGATGGGGGTATGGGATGGGTTTTATTATGCGGTAATTGTGTTCACAACTATTGGATTTGGAGATAAATACCCCAAGACTAGAATAGGTAAAGCTGCCACAGTAGTGTATGGGTTAATCTGTATGGGTACAGCAGCATTATTTATAGGTAACATATCATCTTCAATAACTCTTGATAAACTAGAGTCTGAAGTAAATATTGAAAATCTTAATAAAAAGAAAGTAGGCACTGTTAAAGGTACGTTTGTAACCAACTTCTTAGATAAAAAAGAAGTGAGGTACATTAACTACAATGATGTGGAGGAAGGCCTTAGAGCAATCAAAAGTGGAGAGTTAGAAGTGTTTGTTTATGATACTCCAACATTACAATATTTGATTGACAAAGAAAATCTTAGCAGTATAATCTCTTTATCTAATGAAACTTACGAACCACAGTATTATGGCTTTATACATGACAAAAAAAGCGATATAGATGAAACTTTAAATCCTACTATAATCGATTATATATCTGGAGATAAATGGAATCATATTCTTTATCAATATAAATTAGAAAATAGATAATGTCTGACTCTACTATAGATTATGTATTAAGCCTTTACCCTGAGGGGAAAGATTTATACAACAACATGAATGAGGATAAAAAGAGTATCGTTAAGCGCCTTGTATTTTGGGTCCCATTATTAATTATAATGTTATTGATAACGTTTTTACCGATGCCTTATAACGAGTACTTGAGAATATGGTTTCATATAAGCATAATAGTAGTTTGTATTAAAGTTGTTTTCACTGGAAAACCTCTTGATAGCGTAAAGGGAATATTCTTAAAAATAGTATTCCTTCCATTTATTGTATTAACGGGCATCACGTTATACACTTATTTAAAAGTTAATAAAAAGAGATATGGATCAAGATCTAATTAATTATATTGCTGATCTCTCAATGAGAGATAAAAAAACGCTATCTGAAAAAGCTTTGAAAGTAGCGGAAGAAACTGGTGAACTGGCAAGAGTTATACTTCCTTTTGATAATGCTCCAGGAACAACTCATAGATTTATAGAAAAAGAAAAGATACTTGAAGAATCTGCGGATGTAATGCTTACCGCTATGTCTATTCCATTATCTATGGGATTTGAATTTGAAGATTTAGTCAGTATGATTAGACATAAGTCTATAAAATGGCAAAAGATTCAAACTAAAGAAGAGTCTGTTGATTATCCATTACCATTTGAAATACATATCACAGTTAAGAGGCCTGAAAATATAAGTAAATTTGTTTCAGATTGTAAAGACAAGCTTAAAGTTAAGCCTATAGTGTTAGACTTGCAAAACGGAGGAGAAGTAATTATAGAAGATGTTATGACATCTTCTCATTGTTATGGAACTAATGCTTCTTCTTATATAGAAGCTAAAAGGCTTTCATTTGAATTGCTAACGTTGGGTTATGAGGTGGTAAGAGAAAAAATAGAATCAGTTCCATGGCATCCAATGGCTCCATCGAATGACTCTCATTCTACAAAGATGCCTCAAGATTGTTATTTTGAAGCTCACATTGGAGTATTGATTAAAAACCTTGAAGAGAAGGCTTCTTTAGAGGAAATTGCTAAATCTAATGACTCACATCTGTCGAGCAATGCATTCAAGAAGAATCCAGATGGATCAAGTGTAATGATGGTTACTCTTAGAGAGAAAAAAGGCACCAGAGAAGTTTTTGATGCTAATCTAGAAAAGTTGAAAGATTCTTTATTGTCTAAACAGTTTTCATATGAAAAGGTTATTACCGAATTTGCCATATATGATACTAATGTATCTCACGACTTTCCTTGGCTAAAAAAATAAAAAGTTTCCATTTAGGAAACATTATAAGAAAATATTCGTTATAGTAAGTGAAGCTAAAACTTATTATTATGAAAAATTTACTATTATCTATTTGCGTTTTATTAACATCTATATCTTTTGCTCAAAAAGAGATTGAAGTTTATATTTGTCAGCAAAACCTAAAAGATGGAAATTCAGCTAGGCTTGAAATTGAAATTCTAAATGAAAATTCAGTTACTATTGTATATTCCACCTTTAGGTGTCCAGGGTGCGATGAAGGAGATTTTACGAAATCAGGTAAGAGAGAATACTTTTTAAGTTACGGAGTTTATAGAAAATCTAGTAAATCTATTTTATCTAAATCTTCTGCTAAGAAGATGCAGAACACTTATTACATAAAAGGAGGGTACATAGTTGATCATGATGATGTTTATAATGAAAGCATGACGTTTTATGTAGTTGAACATTATTTTAAGCATCTTTCACCTACTATGGATATTGAAGAATCACAATATTATGATTAATATATAGCAAATTAATTACATATTTTAATTATCTAAAAACATTATTATGGCTAAGATGACGGAAGAGCAAAAAGCTCAAAGGAAAATAGAGAAAGAAGCTAAGGTTGAGGCTGAAAGAAAACAACAAAACCTTGAAGCTTCTCTGAATAGAGTTAAAGGTATGTTTGGTTCAAAAAAAACAACGTATTCATTCAAAGCGGGTGAAGAGGTTAAGTATGGAGCTGTCACAAAAACTGTAGTCCTTGAAGTGTTTGATGGAGGTCTTTATTATAAAATTGAAAAGACTAGTGTTCCTGGAGCTCACAGTAGAGAGAAAGAAACTAAGGTAGATATTGACTATGTTCATTGGACAGTCTTAAGGCCTGTCACGGGTAATTCTACAGAAATACTTTGCGAGAAAGATGAGTTTCATTTGAGTTATATGCAACAAGATATCGATTCACTTCTTCATAAACATTATTACTTTGGAGTAGATATGGATCCCGAATACCAAAGAGATCATGTATGGGATATAGATGATAAGGTAGCTCTTATAGATTCCCTCATGAAAAACTATGATTTGGGAAAGTTCTTATTTAACAGAAGATCTTATTCAGAAAAAGGAGAGTTATATGAGATTGTTGATGGGAAGCAAAGAATGACCGCTTTGATAGAATTCTATGAAGATAGATTTGCGTACAAAGGTTTATTATTTTCTCAAATGTCTATACGTGATCAAAACCAATTCAGAGGTTTTACGGTAAATGTAGCCGAAGTTAACGAGCTTAATAAAAATCAGTTGATTGAGTTGTTTATTCGAGTTAATACAAATGGTAGAATCATGAGTCAAGAACATTTGGAGAACGTTAAAAATTTATTGAAATAATGGAGGGAAGTATAGAAAATAATATTCTTATAGCCGATTTCATGGGTATAGAGAATGGAAGCCTGGGTTATATAAATGATCCCAGCTCTGATCTATATAAAAGGGGCTGTGATTTTGTCACTCATAGAACTCCAGCTGGAGAATTAAGGTTTGATAGTTCATGGGATTGGTTAATGCCCGTTGTGGATGAAATAGAGCATGGGAAAGGTTTTCCATGGTTTACTTTTAAATCTGAAATATGCATTAAGGAAAACTCTACTCTTAGTTCTAAAACAATACTTGAGGTGAAGGGTGTTTTGGATCGCAAGAAAGCTTATTATAAGGCTTGCGTGGATTTTGTTAAATGGTATAATGAAAATAATTGATGATATGAAAGCAATAGTATTAGAAAACGGATTTGAAAGAGATATACCTAAGAGACTTCTTAAGTATATGAAAAGAAACGATATTGAGTTCACTCATTATGATATGAGAGAACGATTCTGGCCAGACAATAGAGATGAGACTCTTAAGTTCTTCAATGAACTTCCTGAGGGTCAACTTTTCTGTTTATCTACAGTTTTCGATGGTTTCATGCAATTAGAATTAATGATCAATCTTCTTACCAAATTAAAGGATAAGAACTTTGAGATTAGAATGTCCGTTTATAGTCTTCCTAATTCATTTATTGAGTATATAGATGAATGGAGAAGCGAGATTGCTGATGACAACCTTAGTTATGAGGAAGAGAAAAAGTTTAAGTTAGCTATGAACAAGAAATTCGAAGAGGTTCTTGTAAATCATAAAATAGTTTGGATTCATCCTCATGATGGAGATATTCATTTGGAAAGTTTAGAACAGATCAAATCATTAACTGAAGAATAATTAAAATATATAGATATGGAAATGGATTTGAAATTTAGATTATCGCAATTATATAAGCAGATAAAATATCAAGAGGATAAACTTGAAAATATTCAAAAAGAAAATCTGCACAATATCCAAATGTATGAAAAGAGTCAGAAGGTGATTAGCGCTATTTTAAATATTGTTGAATTAACGCCTAAGGAAATTGATTTAATTCAACATGAGCTAGATCATTTTGATTTACCTATAAATGCTAAAAAAGTTAATAGTCATTTAAAGAGTAAGATGAAAGGGTATGTTAATGAGATTATAGATAAGAAAAATCAAAGAATTGATCATCAAAAAAAAATAATTGAAAGGCTCAAAGATCCTGATAGAATAGCGGGTGAAAAAAATAAGACACAAATAAAAGTTCTCTTAAAAGAATTGGAGGTTTATAGATCTCAAGATTTAAAAATTAGAATCTCTGCAAACGAAATTAGAGAGGAAAGAGTTAAAACATTAACTGAAGAATAATATGTTATATTTAGCGCAAATTAGTTTTGTGATGTACGAGTACATGTGTGACCCAATAAATGGAGATAGTATTCGACTTGTTGAGGCCGACTCTGAAAAAGAGGCGGAGAATAAAGTGAAAAAATATTTTGAAGGAGATAAAGACAGTGAGTTTGGAACTTCTTATTCTGTTACTGGAGTATGTTTAAGTGAAGTCATTAAGTAGCAGTCTTGTTTAAGTCTTTGTTAATTGTTATATTTAGGTATGGAAATTAAATACGAAAGAGCTTGCACTGGAGAGTTTTCTATCTTACACATTGAAGGTGTGATTAGATTAAAAGACGAATTGTTATTGGTCGGTAAATTTGAGAATCCTATAGAAAGTAACTATGAGGATAAATACCCTATAACAGTTTTAGGAGTACTTCAAGATGTGGAAGATGAGGAACAGTTTTACATGTATGAAACTGCTCTTGTAAAAAATGGTGATGAAGATCCAGTAACTAATGAGATAGCAGATTTCAAAACAGAAGATATTGGAGGTAAGATTAAATACTTTCTAAATGAAGATAAGGTTTGGCCGTGGATCAAGATATGTAGAAATGCAACTGGTAGATATATTTCATCAGCAGGTGAATTACATGGATGCAGAGTTATGATACCAAGTGGTGAAACTGCTGATTACTGGGATGCACCAAATGAATGCCTTGGTAAAATATTAAGAGATCATGAAGAGTATTCAGGTTATAAGTCAATGACATATAAAGATATCACAGATCAAGTTAAAAAAGCAAATTTATAATTATGTTTTATCTTAAGTGTATTAAATGTGGCTGCTCTGATATTGCAAATCCAAAATATTGTAAAGGTGAAGGGCCTTGCATTCACAAGTCTGAAAAAGAAGAGTCTGAAAAAGAACCTGGGCACCACTGCCCATATTGCGGATTGATAACATACATTATTAATGATCATTATGCTCACATGGAATTGATGTGCGACAAAGCGCCAAAACAGGAAGAGGAATAATATGGATGTCAAAAGTGTAATTATAGCGTTTGCTCTATTTCTAGTAGGGCAGACAATGACTTGGTTTCAAGTCTTTGGTCAGATTAAGTGGCCATCTCTTATGGGTTCCAATATGTGGATCCCAATAGTGACATCGGTTCCTATAACTATTGTATTTATGTATGGAACTAAATATGCTAGAGAAGGTTTCGATGGAGAAGCTTGGCCAATAAGAATCCTAACATTCTCGGCTGGTATGGTAGTGTTCGCTATATTCACTAGTATAATACTAAATCAGCCATTTAACATGAAAGCTGGAGTATCTTTATCTATAGCTCTTTTATTGATATTAATTCAAATATTTTGGAAATGAAAATAGAAAACATCAGAAACTTTGTAACTCTCAATAGGTTAATGAATGAGTACTCTGAAAAAGAAGAATATTTCTTAGCCGCTAGAGTTAAGGATAGAATTTCTGAGTTAAAAGAATCTGGAGAAGGAATCGATAAAGAAGAAGAATTTTTTATGACTGTAAAAGTTGATAATGGATCGCCTGCTTTAGTTCAGGAGTCATGGGATGAATGGGAAGCTAATAACACAAACAATCATGATGTTGTAAATAAACCTGGTGAAAGAGAGCCTAAGATAGGGGACAAGATGAGGGTTATTAAATGGGACGATAGTGTTGGAGCTAAATTAGCGGTTGAATTATCTAAGTATGAATATCTCACTGTAAGTGAAGTTGTAGGGTCTAGCAATGATGGGTACTGGGATTATTCTATATGGTTCGAAGAATGTCCTGGAGGCATGTTTTTCTTATATGAAGAGTGTGAGTTTGTAGATTAAATAATAAGCAATGAAAAAAATTTTAGCAAAAAGCAATGGTGTCACATTAATAGAACACTCTTCATATGTTGCAGAGAGAGCTTTGTATATATTAGAAGAAATGTATTTAGAAGAAAGTGATTACTATTTTGATGCAGATGAGAAAAAAGTTTTTATCGATATTGTAAAAGTATCAGCTTTATTGCATGATATAGGTAAATGCACAACAGCATTTCAGGAAAATTTAAAAAGCAAAAATGAAACTAGGAAAGATGTTTTTTTACATAATGAAATTGGATGGGCTTTTTTGGAGAAATATTTAAAATTTGATTCTAGCTATAAACATTTTGTGACTGATTGTGTTTTATATCATCATGGAATAAAAAATTATCCTAAAACTTTACCTACTTCTGAATCTATTTTAGATACCATATCTATTAGTGATAAAAATATTATGAAGAAGTATTTAACAACGGTATTAAGTAAAGATTATCTAAAAGAAGTAACTGTTGATTATGTGTTGCCAAAATATTACGGTGAAAACGTGCTTAGAGATGATATAAATGAAGATATCAAAAAAATGTTCTTCAGAACTATTCTAGTATCTGCAGATAGAATGATCGACACAAGCTCTCAATCAAATATATATAGAGAAAATCCCTTATATAATCTAGATACTTTCGATAAGAATGAAAGGTTAGACAATCAAATAAAAATATCAGAAGATAAATCAAAAAATTTAATAGTTAATGCAGCTGCAGGATTTGGAAAAACTTTAACTGGTTTATTGTGGAATATAAAATCTTCTGACAAAAAACTCATTTGGGTATGCCCTAGAAACACTGTTGCTGAATCTGTTTATTATAGCATTTTGTCTGAGTTGGAAAATATAAATTGCAATTTAAAAGTTGAGTTATTTTTAACATCAGAAACCAAAAAGAAAAATCACAATGATACAGAAGAGTTTAATTCAGATATTATAATTACCAATATAGATAATTTTCTATCTCCAAACCTAAAAAACCCTATTTTATCAAGGCTTTATTATATTGCAAAATGTGATGTTGTTTTCGATGAATACCATGAGTTCATAACTAGAGAAGCTTACTTTTCCTTGTTCACAAATATGCTTAAGATGAGAACAATGTTTACCAATAGCAAGACTATGCTTCTTAGTGCTACTCCAATAAATATACACTCTATAATAGATCCAACATTAAAATGTACTAAAATATTACCATCTGAAAATACGCACTATCCCTCAGCTCACTCTAAAGAGTATAAAGTAAGCTTAATAGATTATGGTAATGTAGAAGTTAAAGATAACTCTTTATATGTTTTTAATAATGTTTCAAATTCTCAAAGATTTAAATTTGAGAATAATAAATTAGACTTATTTCATAGCAAATTTGAAAATAAGAAAAAAGAAGAGATGTTTGATTCTATCTATAAAACATACAATAAAAAAAGCTCAAGAAATATAGTAAAGAATTCTTTATGCTCTACGTTAATAATACAAGCTTCTATCGATATAAGCTTCAATCATTTATATGAATCTGTTATGTCTCATTTAGCTACAGCTCAAAGAATTGGTAGAGTCAATCGCTGGGGTGATATATCAGAGGAGTGTACTATAAACATCTTTAAATCGCACAATCATATAGAGAAGGAAACTGTTTCCAAATTATACAATACAGAGTTAATGGATAGTTGGTATACATTTCTTGAATCAAAAGACATAAAGTATATAACTCTAGATGAATTCTATGAGTTATATAATGAGTATTCCGTGAAAGAAGTAAATGCTTTCAGTAAGTATTTAAGTAATGTACACAGAGAGTCTTTAGCTAATTTGAAAAAAATTAGCTTTGTGTATACAAAGTCTTCTAAATCTGAAAGTGATATTATTAAATCTGGATCTAATAAGTTGAGATGTTCAAATGCGCAAGTATTTTATATATGCAAGAGAGAGTGTGGTACTTGGTCAGACCCTTTCACTAAAAGTGTTACATATGGATTTGATCAGCATTTTAAAGAGACCAGTAAAACATTGTCAAACATAAAGAAGACTATTAAATCTTTAAAAGGCGATGATAGGTTTGATTATGGGAATAAATACAAAAACGATAAGATGACAATAGATTCTTTCAGGAGATGTGCAGTGTTTAGCAACACTCCATACATCACTTATAATAATGTTTATAGCGAAACTTATGGGTTAATTGATAAGAAAATGTTAGAAACATTTGTTTAATTGGGAAAAAAATATAAACTTACTACTCTTAAATATAAAAAATGATGAAAAGAAAAGTTAAAAACATTCTACTTAGATGGAAATTAGAAGGTCGAGGAATTGTTAATTACGATGATAAAAAACAAACGTTAGCTTTTTGGAATAAAGGTAAACCAGTTGATGGTTTAAATCATTTAATTGATTTAAATGATAACGTTTCATATGCCAAAAAAAATATCTATGAAAACATTGTTATAAATGACAAAGGTGAAGAAGTAAAGGCGGCTAATTATAAAATTGCTATTTCCTCCCAATGCTTAAAGAGCGCCATTTTTCCTGATGAAGGTTATAATTCAAGTATAAATTCAAACAAAGATTTGAAATTAATGTACTATGCTACGCCTGAAATGTTAGTTAGAGGATTTATGACAACTATTAGCGGTGGAGCGGGTGAGAAAAAGAAGAGTTGCCTTAATTTATCATATGCTGAACAAACTAATGACGCCAAAAGTGTCTTAGGTTTTCACTCAAGAAGATCAGAAAAAGAAACAGGTGATAAAGACAAATCTGGTATAACCTTGCACAAAAAAGAAGAAGTTGGAGAGATCACTTATATGAGTGAGGGTGATATTGATATACAATCTATGCAATTCTTATCATTTGATTTATTGTATGATAGACAGATGATTAATCCCGATGACTTTGAAAAATTCAAATATTTTTTAAAAAGTAAATTACCATCATTTAATTCTGACATAAATTACTTTACGCTTAACTCAGGTTCAGATAAAACTCCTGAGTATGGATGTTTATTATCAAACGATGATATTAACTTCTTAGTAAGAAGAATATTGGAAATGATGATGGAGGCCCAAGTAAAAAGAACTCATGCATTTGCAAAAACATCTAAATTGGAATATAAATTGGTATATGATCCAATTGATGATGTTTTTGATAAAGAAAACGGTTGGGTTTCTTTAGAAAAAAGAAAAGATATTGAAGATTTTGAGTGCGATTTTGAAATATTTTACTCTGAGGCAGATGAAAAAATATCAAAAGAATTACGTGAAGCGATGAAAGTTTATGCTGAAAAAGAGGATAAATCAGAATCTAAAAAAACTAAATCAAAAAAGAAATGAAAAACTATTTGGTAGTAGAGTTCAAGAACGCTAAATTATTTAGAGTTAATAAATATGGTAACAAAAATGAAAAAGATTTAGTTATTGAAAATGGTAAATTTAGATCAAGAACAGTTGTTCAAGCAGCTGACAAGGAAAATAATATACCCAAAAAAGTTATCACTAAATATTTTGAAGAACCTATTACTAAAAAGCAAATAAATAATCTTCTACAGGTTTTGGTCGGTGATAGACCAAAGCCTTCTCTAAGGGAGGTTCATTATAAAAATCGTGAAGATTTGATGAGCGTTGCAGAAGATTCGTATCTAAAATTAGATATTTCTAATGTAAATATTGATAAGAGTGGCAATAGACATGTGAGGACTGAGGTTACTTCACTTAGAAAGGCTCATTGGAATTCAACTTCTAAATATAATAATATAAATTATGAAACTATAAGGAGATATTGTAAAGATATACTAGGTACATATGATGTTTTTTATTCCTTGATGGAGTTATCTAAGGTGGTTTTAAATGTGGATACAATAGAGAATATTAAGAAACAGTATACATGTATAGAACTCTTATTAAAATTACAAAAAATATTTGTAAATGGAGTTACTGGAGATATAGAAAATGAATATAAAAATTTCTTTACATTAGCAAAAGAAAGAGGCTTAACACAGTTCTATAATTATATTGCAAAAGTAAGCGATACAAAAGCAAAAGAGTTAATAACTAATTCAAACAAGAAAAAAGATACTAGGTTAAATGTTCCTAAGAGCATTGGCTATACTGAGATATATAATGGTATATTATACATTCCTTTTTCTGAAGAAGATATTGAAAGAGTTAGAAACAGTAAAGGGTGTGCTACGATTTTAGACGGTGGTTTCGTAAAAATAAAGGGTATCTATAAAGATAGAGATCTAAATTTTGATGATTTTAAAAGAGTTGGAGACATTAATAGTGATTTAAAAACAGAAATTTTATGCGTATAAAAATTAAATTTAAAGGCACCAAAGAGGGAGTTCCTTTTAATAATCAATATCATGTAATATCTTTCTTACATAAATGTTTAGGAAAAAATAATCATTATCATGATAGATCCTCAAACTATTCTTTATCTACAATCCAGGGCGGAAAAAAGATTAAAGGTGAGAATTTCTTAGATATGAGTAGCGGATGCTATATTACTGTTTCATCTCTGGATGCAGAATTCATATCTGCCATAATTAATTTTCTTATTATCAATGCAAATACGATTGAATTGTGTTATGGTATGAAATATGATGGATATGATTTTAGAATAGATAATTTCAAAAATGGATGGAATCATGTAGGTATGTTATCTCCAATTTTTTTAAAGACCACAAAGAATAAATCTGACATTATACATACTTTAAATGATGATGATTTTGAAGAGGAGCTCCATAAGCATATTATAAACAAGTTGAGTAAAGTTAATTCCGATTTGAAATTAGATAAATTTAAAGTAAAAGTAAGGAAATCAAAAAGAAATAGAACTCGACATATTGATATTAAACAATCAATAAATGGAAAAAGAGTATTTAACATAGCAAATCAATGTAATTTAGAAATTTTTGCAAATAAAAAAGTTATGGATACCTTATATGCTATTGGAATTGGAAGCTCTACTGGTATAGGGTTTGGATCAATATTCAACATTGAAAATAATAGACAATACCTGGCTAAATAGAAATTATAATGAGAAAACTGATCGTAAATATATGTTACTATATAATAAGTCTCCAGTTTTTTAACTCAATATACTTTATAATCACCTATCTATTAATCGATTATGATAGGGCCTAGTATGTATACCATTATTTTGAAAGGAAATCACAACGAGTATCGCAAAAGCCATTTTTTGTTTTTAAGTATGTATACCATTATTTTGAAAGGAAATCACAACACTAGTTGCCTCATATAGTCAACAGGCTTTAGTATGTATACCATTATTTTGAAAGGAAATCACAACGGGTATATATTAATGTGCAAGTATTTAAATAGTATGTATACCATTATTTTGAAAGGAAATCACAACTATCACTCAAACAGGAATTCGATGCCAAATAGTATGTATACCATTATTTTGAAAGGAAATCACAACCCCTTATCGTTTATTGTTCCAAAGATAGAGTATTTATACCATTATTTTGAAAGGAAATCACAACGAAGAATCCATAACACCCATAAGCTCAATCAGCATGTATACCATTATTTTGAAAGGAAATCACAACCACTTTGAAAGGCGATGTATTCATGTCGAAAGTATGTATACCATTATTTTGAAAGGAAATCACAACATTTGAGGCATGCCTAAATATATTAGACGCAGTATGTATACCATTATTTTGAAAGGAAATCACAACCGAAGTATGAGAGAGGAACTATGTACCCATAGTATGTATACCATTATTTTGAAAGGAAATCACAACAGTCGTAAGATGAGGCCTGTAAAAGCTTAAAGTATGTATACCATTATTTTGAAAGGAAATCACAACCCTTTGCTTCTTCAGTATAAAGAGTAGAAAAGTATGTATACCATTATTTTGAAAGGAAATCACAACATTTGAGGCATGCCTAAATATATTAGACGCAGTATGTATACCATTATTTTGAAAGGAAATCACAACATGATGTTCATATTATATACTTGAACATAAAGTGTTTATACCATTATTTTGAAAGGAAATTTAAAATAATTTCATAAAAGACTTGACAAAGTGAAACAAAAAGTATAAGTTTGTCGTATAGTTAATCAGGAAAACAAAAAATTAACCTATTTAATAATAAGAAAATGAAAAACACGAATTTACATACTACATCATTACATTGTCTGACAACGTTTAGTACGTCAGCCGAGATGGGTATGTCCGTGTTTAAAAAATCAACAAATTGAGTTGATTTAGATAAAACTTAAAGCATTCAAAACCCCATCTCGAAAGAGTTGGGGTTTTTTGTTTTATAACCCTTTTTGATAACAAACGGTTGTCAAATTTATATGGTGTCGGTAGCTCACTTGGAGAGAGTCCCAGACTGTGAATCTGGATGGTAGGGTTCGAACCCCATCGACACCCAAAGAATAGTTCTTTGACGTATTGGTATTACAAATCGTAAACTTAGGAATTCCTCAGTTTATGAATATGGTGGTGGTAGCTCAGTTGGTAGAGCATTGGCTTGTGGCGCCAAAGGTCGCGGGGTCGTAGCCCGTCCATCACCCAAAAATGCTGTGTTAGCTTAGTTGGTCTAAAGCGTTTCGTTGAAGCCGAGAAGATCACTGGTTCGAATCCAGTACACAGCACAACGTCTTACAGCGGTGTGGTCCCGTGCTTGCTGTCTAGAAAATAACGGGACCCATGGAGGAGTAACTCAGTGACATTTCAACGGAGTAGATTCAGCTAGAGAACGACATAAGTAATTAGCCATTAGTCATGAATAATGGTTTTGGAAAGTGTTTAAGTTGTATGGTGGTTTTGAAAAGGTGTCTTGGTAGAGTGGCCCCGTAGGAGGGGTTGGTCGGCGGTTCGATTCCGTCTTCCTCCACAATAAAATAATAGGGAGGCATAGCAAAGATTGGTCTATGCGCTGGATTGAAGTCCCAGAGATCTCGGATCGTTACCGAGTGCCTCCACAAAAATATATGGTACTATGCCTGAGTGGGCGAAAGGGGCAGGCTGCAAATCTGTCGAGGAGAGATCCTCCATCGTAAGTTCGAATCTTACTAGTACCTCAAGTATAATAAATGGGAGGGGTAGCTCAGTTGGTTAGAGCATCTTAAAAGATTTAATGATCCCCTTAAAAATAAGGCTATGTTTTGTCTTCCTTCTAATTGCCTGTTAAGCAGAAGGTCGCTGGTTCGAGTCCAGCCCCCTCCCCAAAATTATTCTTGCTACATAAGCATTGTCGGTGATGCAGGAGCCTTGTAAGCTTCAGAGGCGGGTTCGATTCCTGCATGTAGCTCTAAACGGAGCAGTTTTATCTGCAGCCTCTAGTGAGCTTAAGATCGCTCTTGGTTAAGTGGTGATAAATCCTAGTGAGTATTGTTGATATCTTAAGGTGTCAAATGTAAATCTTGCAAGGGGTTCGATTCCCCGCTGTTCCACTAATGCCTATGTAGCTCAGTCGGTAGAGCACTTCCTTGGTGTGGAAGATGTCGCAGGTTCGATTCCTGTCATAGGCTCAAATGTTTCAATGGCGAAATTGGTAGGCGCACAGGTTGGAAGTTAGTTTCCTCATATTGAAGGAGGCTCTGACTCTGACTTGATTGGTACGTAACAATATAGGTTCGAGTCCTGTTTGAAACATTTATTCATACCTCTATGAGCAAATTGGCAAAGCTGGCGGGCTAAGAACCCGTGGCAAACATGAGAAACGTTCCCAGTTCGAGTCTGGGTAGAGGTACTATGAAAAGAATATTTGAAATTATTGACTTTGAGTCGGATGAATCCAACTTTAAGATCAGCTTTAAGGATATCACTAGAAAGTATGGTAGGGAATATAGAGATTTCTGCCAAGCGGCTTGGCAAGCTAATGGTGATTGCTTAACGGAAGAAGAGTTTATGAAAATTAACGGAGACATGCCCGTTAGCTTTTTTGAAAAGGTAGTAAAAAAATAAAGCATGCCCCTGTGGCTTATTCAAATCGGTACAGATAACTGGCTTAAACCCAGAGCTATTGCGAGTTCGAGTCTCGCCAGGGGTACAACAAACATCACGCCTCGGTGGTGGAACGCAGACACGCTGGACTTAAAATCCAGTGCCCGTAATGGGCGTGCAGGTTCAAATCCTGTCTGAGGTACAATGAATAGAACGCAAAGTTGAGAGGTTACATCCGTGGATACAAGTCACGACTATTTATAATTATATGCCCCTGTGGATTATGCAAATCGGTACAGCTAACTGGCTTAGACCCAGATCTTTTGAGAGTTCGAGTCTCTCCAGGGGTACACTAAATAAATGTTAAACGAAATATGAAAACAATGGATGATGAAGGTGAACAGAAAAACGATCGGAACACTAGCATTAGTAATGGGGACATTCTTCAACCCTCTAGGATACGATATAGCATTCGCAATGCTGATGAAGTTAACAGATTCTTACTGGAGTACAACCTTCTTTTTTTACCTGTTATCAGCTTGCTTTTTTGGGTTGTATTTTCATGCATATAAAATAAACCCTATCAAAGTAATAAGTGTTAAGTTTAAAAAACTAATAAGAAGAATTTAAATCCCGCCCCTGTGGCTTATTCAAATCGGTACAGATAACTGGTTCAAACCCAGAGCTTTTGAGAGTTCGAGTCTCTCCAGGGGTACAAAAAATAAGTATATTTATATACTATGAATAGGAGAGATTTTTTAAAAAAAGCATCAATTGTAACATTGGGGACAATTTTTATCCCGACATTGTTTAGTTGTGAAAGAGAGTGTATAGATCCTTATATACCTAATTCTGGAAGTACATATTATAATTCTGGAAGTACATATTATAATTCTGGAGGCACAAAAAACACAACATATTTATAAATAAAAACATGTTGTCAATTTTATTTGCATTATTTGCTGGAGCTGCAAACGCCATAATGGACGTTAGCTCCGAAGACGGTTTCTTAAACAACTACTGGAATAAATCCAAAAGTTGGAAGAAAAAGTGGAAGATCAACTCAGGGGGAAGAAGAGTTAAAGAATATAAAAAGCGATGGTATTATTTATGGAAATTTACTCCAGAATATAAAGAACGTTTTCCATTAAGCGCGACAGTGTTTGTCTCATTAACGGATGGGTGGCATTTTGCTCAAGCTGCAATGTTTTTATGTTTCTTTGCTGGAATGGTGTTATTTCAACCTATTACAGATAATCTAGTTATTGACTTTGTTATATTGAGATTAGCGTTTGGAATAGGTTTCGAACCTATTTATAGAATGCTGAAGAAGAAATAATCACATTTTGAAATAATAGTAGTTTAAAAGCGAGGGCGTGAGTCTTCGCTTTTTTGTATTAGCATAATTTGATAATATCATAAAAAAAGTTTAAATTTATTTACTTGCTCGGATGGCGGAATTGGTAGACGCACTAGACTTAGGATCTAGCGCCCTTATGGGCATGAGGGTTCGACTCCCTCTTCGAGTACAATGAGAAAGAAGTTTTATTTTGCATATATGCCAGCGCTTACAGTATTGGGAGTTCCTTGGGATCAGTTGTCTCAATATGGAATTGAAATAAGTGTAGAGAAACGTGATTTATTAGCAAAAGAAATGAGAGAACACGCATATGAGAAAACGCTTCTATTTAAACGGAAATCTTAAAGCAGTTATAACTTTAGAAGAGTTAGAAAGACACCATCAAGTTATTATAGAAGATACTTTACCTGGTTATTTACCTGAAGAGGTGGCAAGCCCATTTGATGGTCAGTCTATTTATGATAGGGATGAAGGTTCTGTTAAAATTTATTTAAATGGACGATGGGTCCAAGTTGTAGCATGAGAAAGAGATTCTATATAGGTCATCCTTATAAAATAAAAATGAAGATAAGTCTTGAAAGTGTTCAGGACTTAATTATGATCAGCGGGATTAGCATAGAGCAGATATGTAACAAATATAATGTTGATATATCTGACACTCTTGTAAGTGAGAATGATTTCACAACATTTAAAGTTCTTAGAGGGGCTCCAGATTCTTTTAGGCAACTGTCTAAAATTATGCCTTTTAAGATGACTAGAGTATGAGAAAGCAATTTTACCATGCGTATAACAAATACAAGTTTCCAAGTGTGTCTGTACGTTTTCCCATTGAACTAAATCTTCCAGATAGCAATTTTAATGTGTTTGGAGTTGATGCTCAAGAACAAATGAGGGTAGCCTTGGAACAGTTTGTTGGAGAACCAAACAATGAGCAAACAAGAGAACGTATGAAAGCTACAATTAATTTGAGCAGTTTTGGTATTAATATAGAAGATTTGAATTTATAATAATGAGGAAGTACTTTTATCATGCATACAATCCAGCTCCAAAAGAATTGTGGGGTAGTAGAACTTTACAAATTCAACGTGAACATTTAGTAACTAAATGGTCTGAAACAGGACTGTTAGACGCCTTGAAAGAGAACCATGATCTTACTGACATGTGTGATGCTGTAATGATGTCTACATACATGAATTTTAGAGAAGAACACTTCTGTAAACCAAAGTCTTAATTTGATTTTTATATTATTTATCATTATGTTTTAATAAAAGCATAATAGTGAGAAAGAATTTCTATGTAGGATATAATGTTTATCCAGATTTATTCATTGATGAAGACTGGTATGTTCCTATAGAAAAAGAGTGTTCCATTAGTGAATGGTATAGTATGAGAAAATTGCAAGAAGGACGCTCGTCAAGAGATGAGGGATCTATTGTAGCTAGAAGACCTGTTTCTACACTGCTAGCTCAAGAACTTGTTGAAGTACGGCCTATGAATGGGCCTATAGGAATTTTGAATTATTTAGACTTCGTTTATTCAGCCTCAAATACATGTTCAGAAGATGAGCCTTGGTATATTTGGAAAATTAGAAGAGACTTGGATCATAAGGCACATGCAGACGGGAGGACTATTAAAAAGTTTTATCATGTATTTGCTGAACCAATGACTTTCTTTACTAATGTAAGGGTTGGTGATGAAGTTCGTAGAGTTGAGCAAACCACGAGTTAAATCAGGTATAATGCTGAAACATTTGGCATAGACTATTGGGCTGAACTAGAGGCTCAAGCAAATTTAGTGTAATGAGAAAGAGATTTTACTTTGCGTATAATAAGTGTGTGGATCTAAGTATGCCTGGGCTTGTGTTTATGCCATATATAATGGTTAATACTACGAAGGTTATATGTGATCCTTCATTTAGCTCAAAGGTAAATTTGAGATCTAGATACGCCCTTGCAGAAGTGAATCCTATTTATTATGGAAACATAATAGATAACAATGGCGCACAAGACAATTCGTAAAAGGTTTTATATGCCTTTTAAAGTAAGGGAGGTTAAAGCTATAAATTTTCAAATTTATACACAAAGAGAAAGGGAAAACATTTCACAACCGACACCTGGTATCATGTTATTCAATTCAACATTTCAAACGCTTCAGATTTATGAAGAAGGTGGATGGAGAACTTTACAACGTGGCTTATTAGGAAGTGATAGATAAAATATGTAATATCAATACAAGAGTAGTAGTTTAATAAATGTAGGTAAAATGAGTAACATAGGCAAAATCCCATTCACGCTTTGGAAAGGAAAAAGCATGAATGATCTTGGGGAGTATTTAAGGGAATACTTAAAGGAAAACCCAACACATAAAGTGTATATCGGAACTGACTCTGATCAGCAAGGGACTAAGACTGCCTATATTACAGCTATCTGTCTTTATAATGAAGACATAAGAGCTGGAGTGCATATTGTTCGTATAGATCAGAGTTTCCCAAGAATAACAGATAACTTTGTTAGACTTTGGAAAGAAGCGGAATTATCAAAAGAAATTGCTGATATGCTAGAGATTGAACTTGAGGGAGTTATCCCAAGGGGCGGGCATGATAAGCTTTGCGAAATACATTTGGATTACAATGCTCAAGCTGGACGTAGAGTTAGAAAGGTTTACCAAGAGAATAAATCTTATAAAGTATACAAAGCTACTATTGACTGGCTTAAAGGCGAAGGGTATAGAGTTAAGATAAAACCAGATGCTTTCGCAGCTACATGTGCAGCCGATTATGCACTTAACAAAAGTACTACATAAACAGTAAATGTTATATAATTAACAAAAAGGCCTTCGGGCCTTTTTTTTGTCCCAAAAGTTTTTTATATTTGTGACAAAGAAATTAAGCATGCATACAGAGAATTTAGAAATAGAAAGAAAGTTTTTACTAAGAGGTTTGCCTAAGCTAGATATGCAGGAGCCTCCTAAAATTATAGAGCAGTGCTACGTGTGGGATGATGTTCTTCAAAATCACATTAGATATAGAGCTGAAAGAACTCATGGAGGAGAAGAATCTTTCTATACAACTATTAAGACTCCAGTTGAAGGAGAGGGTTCTGGAGCTATCGTAAACAATGAGGCTGAAGAAGATATTGTTAAAGATGAATTCGTTAAACAATTTAGAGCTTCAAGTAAAAGAATTGGCAAATTAAGATACATTATGAACCATCAAGGTTTGAAATGGGAAATAGATAAATTCATGAACATGGATCTTGTAACCGTAGAGGTAGAATTAGAATCAGAAAGTCAAGAATTTGAGATGCCTCAATCTATAAAAGATGTTCTCATAATGGAAGTGTCTGAATTTGAAGAGTTTAAGAACTACAATTTAGCTGATTCTATGGAATGAGTTTTATAATCTTAACAAATTATATACTTGTTGATAAGAAATCCGTTAGGGAAAGTGATGTCCAAGTTTGGGGCGAGTTCTTTGGGGATGATTCTAAAAGAAGAGTTAAAACAACAATCATCGATAAAGGTAAAGCTAATGAAGTTCTTATGTCTACAGTATTTCTTGGAGTCGATCATTTCTATGGAGCTTCAAAAGAAGACATGCAAAAGGAAGATTATCAACCACTTATATTTGAAACCATGACATTTTCAGATGATCATAAATGGAATGAATTGCAGATAAGATATGAAACATGGGATGAGTCCATGTTGGGTCACGCTAATTTGGTAAAAGAAATTATGCGTGATAGAGTTAAATTTAAAAGACATAGGGCTTATTATCTATGAGTGAAATTATAGCATTTACGAAAGTTAAGTTACCATACGGATGGATGAGTAACATGGCTCCATATCCTGTCGAGCATGATGGTAAACGCTGGGAACATACTGAAGGTTTGTTCCAAGCTCTCCGTTTTGACGATGAAGTAATTAGGGAAAAAATACGTCTTGTAAGCAATCCAATGTTAGCTAAAGAGTTGGCGATGGAGAAAACTAGTAAGATGTCCATAAAGCCTATGTCTGAGCAGGATGTGGATAATATGAAGCTATGTGTAGAGTTGAAGCTAAAGTTCCATCAGGAGCTTCGTGACGGCTTGATACTTACAAAAGATAAATGGATTGTGGAAGATACAACCAGCAGAATTGGAGGAAGGCATCAGTTTTGGGGCGCAGCTAAAGATGAGCAGACTGGATATTGGAAAGGTGACAATATATTAGGTAAGATTTGGATGGAAGCAAGAGAAAAATTACAACAAAAATAATTATATGTTAACTACAAGTTTAAGAAGGTTAGAAGTGTTTGAGAATTTCCATGCGGATACTAATTTACCAAAATTCAAAAAAGAGCATGATGAGTCGTCAGAATTAACTAATGTTAGCTTTGATGGAGATACTAGGGTTAACATATCGGGCACAAACCCTTGGACATTTGTTAATACAGAAAATGGTTTAGAGGGTCCAGCTCAAACAAGAGCTCAAGAGTTAAAGTTCTTCTTCAGAAACATTAGAGATATTCAACCTACTTGGAAAAACAAGTTGAAATACTTCCTTATAACGAGATGTATTAATTTCCAAAAAGGAGATTTCAAAAAGGCTCCAACTATTGATATTAAACAATTCTTTGACGGAGTCAAAGGCAACTTCGCGGAGATAGATGGTTCAAAAGAGGTTGAGAAAAGCTATGTGAAAAACATGGAGCAAGCCATAGAGTTAGGTCAAGTTGCTTTAGCTGAGAAATTAAAAGATCAATTGGGGGCAATACTTAATGAATGCGCTTTGAAAGAGGGTGGGGTAAAGAAATATGTAACGGAGAAGCAGGTGATTGATTTCTACAAGAAGGTAGGCATGCCAGCTAATCTTAAAATGAATTTCATTAAGAATTTCACTAGGGTTATCCCTTCTGATGTAATTGCTTTGAAGAAGAAGGCGGATGATCTTAACATCTTCGACAACTATGTGATTTTGCATTATGATCCATTAGGTAATGGTAGTGATAGCACGAAAGCTGAAAAGGAAATAGAGAAAGATCCAATACTTTTTGGCGTAATGCAAAACAGTACTAAGCTTTATTTCATTGCCGATTGGATTGATGAGTATTGTGATCTTACACTAGAAAAAATGTTAGATACTCTTGGTGAAAAGGCAACATCTATTAACAATAAAACAATAACCTCTCATATGGGATTATAAAATTATGGAAAAAAAAATAATAATAATTAAGAATATTTCGCTTATCCTATTCTTAGTTTTGTTTTTCGTTGTAATGTTTAAAAAAAGTGATATATTAATAGATATTACGACTTATGATGTGAGATCTGAACTATTAATTAATAACATGTCTAGTTTAAATGCTGAGTTACAAGAGTTGGAATGCTTTGCCGATTCAGCTATACAGGTTCAAAACGAGTATAGATCTATGACTTTAGATGAGCAGAGTGTATTTATTTTTCACAAAGGTTCATACTCAGGAAGATTTGATGTATTTGTAAAAATGAGAGATGAACAAATAAAAGAAGCAGATAATTTAGTAGAGTTGAGAGCTTCATGTAAAAATAAATTACTGACTTATAACGTTTTGAGATATTCAATGTTGTTCTTTAGCGTTTTATATTTAGTGTTAGGATTGTATAACATATATCAAAATAATAGAAAATGAAAAAAGCTATAATCGTGCAAATCTACGGTGGCCCAGGAGCTGGAAAATCAACATTTAGAGCTAGGTTATTTACCGAGTTAAAGTATAAAGGGGTTATATGTGAAGAGTCTCCAGAGTATGCTAAAGACAAAGTTTATGAAGAGAGTTTTACAACCCTTACAAATCAGATTTATATATTTGGAAAACAGCATCATAGATTATTTCGTTTATTAAAACAAAATGATGTAGTTATATGTGACTCTCCTTTGTTGAATACTATTCTTTATGATTCAGATAATAACAAAGAGCTTAGAGCTTTAGCTATTAGTGAACATAAAAAGCTAAATAGTTTTGATATACTTCTGTTTAGAGAACATGAGTATCAACAAACAGGTAGATATCAAAATGAAGATGAGGCTAAAGATTTGGATAAGGATATTGAAAACATATTAGTAGAAAATGACGTAACATTTACAAAGATTTCCAGCTCTCCAGAGAATGCTAAGAAGATAGCGGATCAAATAATTGAAATGTTAAATGGATAAATACGAATTATATTCCCCTTCTAGGATACCTGAACATGGTTTTGCTGTTCTTCAAGAAGCTTTTAGTAATAAAGCTCTTGAAGAGTTAAGAAACCATTGTCACAACTTAATGTCTGGAGATAGTAAGCTTGGAGAAAATGATAGAGTATTAGGAGGTACTCATAAGCAATTAATGAGACCTGAGGATGTAGATGAGTATTTTAAAGGAAATGAAATTATAGATAAAGCCTTAGCAGTTTATAAAGAGGTGTTTGGGTTAGATGAAACATTTAACTGGTCTATGTTAGTGGTGAAAGGTGCGGAGTCACCATCAAAAGTGGCTTTACATCAAGATTTTGCATACTCTAAAGAACCGTCAACTGATGCTGGAACAAAAATAGATAGAACCCTTCAATTTTGGGTGCCATTGATTGATACAACGGAGGAGACTGGTTGTTTGTATTATGTTCCAAAAAGGTTTCGCGAAACGGTTGAACATATAGTTGCGGCAGGTGATCCTTATGCTCCAGATAGAATAATAGAAGCAGTTGGCAATTTTGGAGACCCAATATCATTCCCCATTAAAGCTGGAGGGTTTACTATGCATTTAGGCGGGACTATACATGGATCAGATGGTAACAAAGGAAAATTAGATCGTGTAGCATACATATTCAATATTGGCGCATATTAAATGCAACATTTAATGGAAAACAACGTTAGATATAGTAAGGTAATGTAGGTTCCATAGAATGATAGAAAAGATTAGTAAAATATCAATAGACAAATTAATGGAGACCAAGCAGGGTAGATGGAAAATAAGGAAAATTATTTTCTATAGTTCCTGCGTCATATATGTAGTTTCATGGGTTTTATCAGAAATAGATGGTATATTTGATCCTTTATATTGGTTTGGTATTACGTTGTATTTATCGGTAATTTTAACATGTGTAATTTATAAAGATTAAAAAATGAAAGCAATAGGACAAATAACAGTAGCTATTATAGTAGGAGCATTAATGGCTATTGCATTCGCAAATGTATTTGCATATCAATGGAATTCTTTGATGGTGCCAGCATTTGGCATTTTCAAAATAACAGCTACACAAGCTTATATATTATTTGCTGTAAAAGGTTTATTATTTTACAAGACTCCCAAAGATGAAGGTGAAGATGTCACCACAATTTTACTTAAGCAAATTTTAAATGGAGGATTTATATGTTTAATTTCTCTATTGTTTACTTGGGTAACTGCACTTATTTTATTCTAAAATGGGAAACAAAAACAATACATCTAGACTACTTTCAAAAGTACTTAGACATAAGCCAGAGGCTATTGGTTTAGAGTTGGATAAAAATGGTTGGGCCGATGTGTCTTTTCTACTGGATAAGATTGAAGGGTTAACTATGGAGATATTAGAAGAAATCGTTGAAACAAATAATAAAAAGAGATTCGCTTTCAGTGAAGATAAATCTAAGATAAGAGCGAATCAAGGGCACTCGGTTGAAAATATAGATTTACAACTTGAGGCAGTTATTCCTCCATTTGATCTATATCATGGGACCGCAACTAAAACTGTACCTTTAATTATGGAAGACGGTATTAGTAAAATGAAACGACATGCTGTACATCTTTCTGAAGATGTAGAGACTGCAGATAATGTAGGATCTCGTAAAGGAGAGCATTCAATATTAACTATTGAAGCTAAGAGAATGCATAACGATGGATATGTGTTTTATCGTTCTGAGAATGGAGTTTATTTAACGGAGTTTGTACCTTTAAAATATATAAAAAATGTATAAGAAATTTTGCGGAACTGTTGGGAGTGGTAATAACATTTCATTGCTTGCTCATATGATATCTAGACCAGAAACTAATTTTGTTTTCTTTGTGTCTGAGTGGAGAATGAAAGATGTGCTCAATAGGATGGATATGTTACTTAATAGTAATAATTTATTAAGTGGTGGTAATAACATAAAAATTGTAGAGTTGGATTTAGGATCTAGCGTTAATGATATTATTAGGAAGTTAAAAAATTATCCAGGATATGACTCTATTGTTATTGATGGTATAGGTAATTTAACTCTAGGAGATGGGTCAGAAAATGATCTTAGCTATCTTGAAATTATAGGTAAGATAGATGAAGACCTTTATAATATTTCTCAGGAAGAAGATGGGTATGAAGTTATTGTTACTCAACAAATACAGCGTAATTCATACATTTCCGATCGTGAAGATGTTTTAAAAAAATTCAAATTATCCCAATTAGATGAAGGCAGAGAAGGTGTTCAGTATGTTCTTTGCACCATCGGCATGCAAGGTGAAGAAGGGCATTTGAAAAGTTACAATTGTGACACTGAACAAGAAATGAAATTTTACATAAACTAAAAAGAAAAATTATGGCAACTAAAAATGCATTACTTTGTATAGATCCTCAAGTAGATTTTTGTGATCCAAAAGGGTCCTTATATGTACCTGGAGCGGATAAAGACATGGAACGTCTTGCTGAATGGATTCTCAACAACATTGAGACTATTGATGCTATAGCGGTAACGCTTGACACGCATCACATTAACGACATTGCTCACCCAACTCTTTGGGAAGATAAAGATGGAAACAGTCCAAATCCTTTCACAATTATCACTTCTGAAGATATCGAGAATGGAACTTGGACTCCAAAAGCTTTTGGTCCTCAAGTTGTTAAGTATATCGCTGATCTTGAAGATCAAGGGGAATATCCTCACTGTATATGGCCTACTCACTGTATCAGAGGTACTGAAGGTCATGCAATCTACGGACCTTTAGCTGACGCTTTAGCGCAATGGGTAAATGCTTCTCCAGGTAAATTCGTACAATATGTACAAAAAGGGGAATATCCTTTAGTTGAACACTTCGGAGCTTTTAGGGCTAACGTTGAAGTTCAAGGGGAACAGTCAACTCAATTAAATCAAAAGCTTATTAGAAGTTTGGAGAAATTCCAAAACGTTTATTTTGCTGGAGAGGCCGAGTCTCACTGTGTAGCTAATACGCTTAAGCAAGCGATGGATTTAGCTCCAGACTTAGCAAGCAAGTTTATCATTTTGGAAGATGCTATGAGTGTTGTTCCAGGGTTTGAAACTCTTGCTGATCCAATATATGATCGAGCTAGACAAAATAACATTCGTTTTTCTAACACGAATGATGCATTAGAAGGCAGGACTGTTAAGTCAACTTCTCAAACGCAAGTTTAATAAATTTTAACATAAAAAAATACTGTCATGGCAGATGAAACACAAAATGTCCAAAGCGTAGCGCCTCAGAATGATGCGCCCGATTTTGGAGGGGTAACCTTTGGCGATGCTACGGGTAATTTTAATATTGATGATATCGAAGTTACCGACATCATCAATGCGGTATTCGTAATTGATAAGTCTTACTCTATGCATGGAGTGCTAGGGGACATGAGCAAAGCTTATAATGAGTTTGTTCAAGAGATGGGTAATTCACACGTAGCAAACAATTTGTTTGTATCCGTTGTTGAGTTCTCTGAACCTCAAAACATTCTTGTAAGAAACGGGTTCCAGCCAATCAATACTTTACAAGATGTTGATTTTGGAGCAAGTGGTCTTGGGGGATCAACGGCTCTTTATGATGCTGTTGCTTCAGCGATTGATAAAGCTGTTGCTTATAGAGAAGATCAGGAAGATGCTGGTATTGATGTGAAGACTCTTGTTTTCGTCATTACTGATGGAGATGATAATTCTTCTCGTAACCCTGCTCATATTGTTAAGCAAAAGATCGATGCTTTATCGGCTGAAGAGCGTAGCGCATTCTCTTTCACTACTATCCTTTTTGGTTTAGGGGATGAAGGTGACTTCACTAGAGCTCAGCAAGATATGGGCATCCATCACTTAGCTAAGATGGGTAATAGCGCAAAAGATATCAGAGATATGATTGGGTTTATTTCTCAATCTATTTCATCCGTATCAAGCGGTCAAGGAATTCCAGATATAGACTTCTAATCAAAAGGGGCCTAAGCCCCTTTTTATTATCTTTAAACATTGTTAATCATGACATTAGAAGAAATAAAAAAAGACATTGAAGATTCAGGAATAAATTTTAAAACTTTTGTTGTTAATCACAACCTTGGTTTACATGAACAGTTCCTTAATTATATAACTGGCGAGGACGAATCTGAACCAGAAGATAATCATTTACACGATGTTTATATTGCTTTGAAAGATAAGTATAAACTTAAAGCTGTAAGTACTCCTGATTGGAATAAAAAATCTGATGGATGTGTAAAAAATGTATGTGAGTTTATTGATTATGGGATAGCGTTCAGCTTTTCTTTCTATTATGCTCCATATGAAGCAGCTGATTTTAGTGACACAGAATTTACGCAAATATAATTAAATGATATATAGTTTGTTAAAACAAGGCGCCGATCACAAAAATTGGTGCGAAGATTTCAATTTCTTTCATGATTATGAGGGGCAGTATTTTGTATCCGCTGTATTTGATGGTTGTTCAAGCGGTAGAGATTCACATTTTGCCTCTACTTTATTTGCTAGATTATTTGAAAACACTTGTAAAGAGCATATGGTTCTTGGAGATGAAACTCCAAAAGAACTTTCGAAACAATTGCTTTACTCATTTTCTTGTAGACTCAAAAGAGTTAAAGAAGATTTAGGATTAAACACTAACGATCTTCTAGCGACTATCATACTTCTAGTAAGAGATGTGAGAGATAATAGTGGTTACATCGCTGTTATTGGAGATGGTTTTGTTTCAATTAATGGTCAACGCCATGAAATAGAGCAAAGTAATGCTCCCAATTATATTGCATATCATTTGGGAGATATTAATGACCTGTCTTCTTTTGAGAATTGGTATGATGGAATAGTAGAAACTCCTAGATTTGCAAAGAATGTAATAGACTTCACTGTGCCTCAAATTAGAGACGTGACTATTGCTACAGATGGGATTACTTCATATGTTCCTAACCATGGCGTTTCTCCAGATATAGAGGATCCAGCCGCTTATCTTTCAGAAGACATAAGGTTTTTAGGTAACCCAACAATGTTGGAGAGAAAAGTAAACATCCTTAGAAATAAAGGATGGAATCATAGAGATGATTTGGGTATTTACAGAATTGTAATATCTGATGATCAATTACACTTAGAATTTTAATAGTATGGCATTACTTCAGTTAAAGACACCTTTAGGGAATCGATATGCGATTGACGAGGTAGATGAGATACATAGAGGAGGGGAAGGTAGAATCATATCTATCAAGAGCGATTCAAGTATTGTTGCGAAAATATATCATGACAATATAACCCCTATAACGGAAGATCAGTTTGATTACCTTAGTGGTTTAGATCAGACTCTATTCGTGTCCCCTAGAGAGCTGTTAATGAATCAGAACGACCAGATCGTTGGGTTTACCATGGAGTATTTAGGGCAAGGATTCTTTCCTTTGTCTAGTATATTTGCCAAGAACTTTTGCGGAAGAAACAATATCACTGACAAGATAAAGAGAAAGATTGGTGAAGCATTAATTAAATCCGTTGAATACGCTCATAAGAATGAAGTGGTTATAGGAGATCTAAACCAGTTCAATGTTATGATCAATAACAAAGGTGATTTAAGACTGATTGATGTGGATTCTTATCAGACTCCAAACCATCCTCACTCTGGAATTTTACTGCAAGACATAAGAGATTATTTACATGGAGGAACAGTTGCTGAAACTAGCGACTTCTTCGCGTTGTCTGTCCTCATATTCAACATGCTTACGCACATACACCCATTTAAAGGAGTGCATAAAGTGCATAAGAAAATTGAGGATCGTATGAAGTTGAAGCTCCCCGTATTTAAAAAAGATCCCGATATAAAAATACCCAAAGCGTATGAGCCTATAACGGATGTATCTTTAACCAATCAATATGATTTGTTATACTGTGAAGGTGACAGATTTCTCATGTCATTAGCTGGAACTCCAGTAGCTGCTACTAAGAAAGTTAAAAAAATAAAGCCTGCACAGTTCTCTGACAAAGATGTAAACGTGAGCTGCATTACTAGTTCACTAGAGGTGAACAATGTCTTTTTTATGGAGAATCAAGGCTATATAGCTACCGATGAAAATTACATCATTTATGACAGCTCCAACAAAGGGCATGTAAGACAGAAATTTGCTCTTTCTAGAGATGAATATGAATTCATCTTCCTTACAGATAAATTTATTTATGGAAAGAGAGGGAATAGTTTATATTATATCAAATCGGAAAAAGAAAGAACTAAGATAAAAAACTTCACTTTTGATGATGAACCTTCATTTAATCAATATGAAAATATGTTGGTTATGATTGGGGATGATAAAATGACCAACGTGTATCTTGATGAGATTTTTCAGCCATCTAATGATAGATTGAGAGTAGAAGTTCAAGATGTTTTCTCAAAAGGATTTATCAATCGTGGAGCGTATATGCAAAATCTTGGAGGCAAAAAGAGGTTGTTATATAATTCAGGCAAAGCTATGAATAATGTAGCGTTTCAGGATAATGTAAAATTAGTTTTCCAAAAAGCTAATTTAGGAATAGCTCAATATATAGAAGGCCCAGAGTTGAAATACAAGTATTTCAAAATAGATGGGATGAAGGTTGTATTTTCTCCAAATGAAGTTAAGAGAATGTATGAGTTCGGAGGAAAGGCTGCGGGTATGATATTTGAACCGAATGATGGAGGTATTAAAGTTATTAGAACATCAGATTTTCAAGAAATAGCTTCAATCTCTTGCAGTTTTACTTCAGATTCCACATCTTTGTATGTAACTAACGCTGGAATCATAGCGTGGGAAGATGATGTTTATCTTTTAAATAAAAAATAGTATGATAGGTTTGCAAGAATTTTGTATATGCTTTTGCGTGGTTTTGTTTGTTGTATTAGCGGCTATAATTAGACATGGAATTTTCGATAATGGTAAAACTTCTTATAATAATGAAGCATGTGATTGGGTAAGTGAAAACATTTTTATAATGGCTCCAGTGATTTCTTTTGTTATAGTATCATTATTTTATTTATGGATAGAAACATATCACATAAAAATGAGACCAGCAGTGGAATCGGTTTATATAGAATTTAGAGAGAATCCAGAAAATTGGAGTCTATCTGGAGATGTTTGGATTAGAAAGAGTGATGGTTTAAGGTTTAATAAAGATAGAGATTGGATGGCTCCATATGGCAAAAATTCATTTAAACTTACTGAAATAGAAGATTCTTTTCTTAAATTAGCAATATACAAGAGGAGTGAAGATGCCGATAAAAATAGATATAAAGAGTTTGAAGAAAACTCTAAAGTAGAAGAGTTAATAAAATAAAAGTATTATGATTATTAGTTTTGATAGTTTCATGTTATATTGTATTTTTGGTGGATTAGCCATAGGTGCATTTACATTATGGGGAACTTGGGAGTTCCTATACACTAAAAGAGAACAGTTATATGAGGATAAAAGAAAACTGTATACAGCTTTAACAGTTGTAATAGTAGTTACAGTTTCTATTCTAACTTTTAAACATAATACGCTAGATTATTTACGACCAGGAATAAGTCAGATGAGAGATAGGTTTGAGTTATATCCAGATGATTGGGTGAAAGACGAAAACACTGAAAGCTTGATTAATATAAAAGATTCTCTTATATTGACATATAATAGTAGGCACCATAAATTTACACATATCACAAAAATAGGTAAACCAACGGTTTCAATGATTTATTCCGAAGGTCGTAGTTTCTATCTAGTGTGGGAGGGAATATGCCAAGATAGGACAGAAAACATCTATCAAGAGTTTCTAGGAATCAAAAAAGAAGAATTAATAAAATAAGTAAAATTATATGAAAAAGAGAATTTCAATACTTTGTATAGATCCACAAAATGACTTCGTTGACCCAAAAGGATCTTTATATGTTCCAGGGGCGGATGATGACATGGATAGATTATCCAAGTTCATAGCAGCTAATCAAGATAAGATTAGCGGGATAGCTGTATCATTAGATACGCATGATGTGATTGATATATCGCACCCCACTTTCTGGATGGATCCAGAGGGTAATCCAGTTGAGCCATTTACCACAATCAAACACAAAGAGGCTAAAGGTAGAAAATATACTGCAGCTATTACTCAAGATGAGTTTGGAGGCATTAAAAAAGTAGACTTGAAAGATCCAAGTTACGACTTCGATACTCACATGACATATCAAAGAGGTTCTGTGGAGTATTTGAGCGATCTTGAGGAAGCAGGTAAAGAGCATACAATTTGGCCTATACACTGCGTGTCGGGTAGTTGGGGGCACGCTATATATGATCCGTTAATGAAAGTCATTAAAGACTGGAGTATAGCTACAGCTAATAATCACAAAATACTATATAAAGGTCAGTTCGCGTTTTCTGAGCATTATGGAATTTTTGAAGCTGAAGTTCCTGTGCCACAAGTATCAGAAACAACAAGGCATTCTATGATGGTTCAGAATCTAGTAAATTATCTTGTTGGAACGGCTCAGTTTGGCTATGATAATGGAATGGATAAAATATATTTATGCGGTGAAGCAAAGTCGCATTGTGTAGCCACTTCAATTAAACAAATAATTGACTTTTCAAAAGAAGACGATGATTTCAAAAGGCTATTAGATAGGGTGGTAATTGTAGAAGATTGTATGAGTTCAGTTCCTGGGTTTGAAAATATTGCTGATGACATATTTCAGGAAGCTAGAGATATGGGAGTTGAGTTTGTTAAACTTGAAAATATAAAACTATAATGGGAAGTAAACTTTTATTCTATGCTAATTTTAAAGGTAACAAAAATTCTTACATTGAAAGCGTATTGGATGTAGATGATTGTTTAGATCAAGAATCGATTGATGCTGACTTAGTTAAATGGGTTAAAGGTAATATTATAGTTCAGTATGTGTTAATTTCAGTAGATGCTGCAAATAATCACACCTTTGAATACAATGCTATTATGAATGGTAAAAAACACAAAGGTGTGTACAGCGTATTCTGTGAAGAAGGTGAGAAGAAAGCTGAAAAAGATTTTAATCAAGTAATCATAGATTACTTGATTAGAGATATTGTTGAATACGGTAAAGATGAATTATTCGATGAAGAACAAGAAAATTAGAAAAGCTGTATTTGAAACAAACAGCTCCAGTAGTCATAGTTTACATATTGATGATAGTGTTGATGTGTATGAAACATTACCTATTGAAAGTGGGTACATAGATGAATTAGAAGAAGTAGTTCAGAATGCAATTATAATTAAGGGTGATGAATTCGGATGGCAATGGGAAAAATTTAATGATGCGCAAACTAAAGCTAGCTATTTAGCAACTATGTTGTTAACGCTTGAAGATATGCTTAAATATATACAAGGTAAGCCTGGGGATGAAATTTCTCAGTACGGATTATATAAATTTGCAGCATCTGATTATTTAGAATGTCGTAAGAATTTCGAAGAGGCTATTAAAGAGCAAACTGGAGCATTAGAAGTGGTTGTGTTAGGAACTACTAATTGGAATGATGGACATTATTCTTACATAGATCACCAGTCATTTGAAGATGCTTCTGATGGTGAAATTCTTCTTGATAAAGAAAAGATAAGACAGTTCATATTCAATCCTAAATCTGCATTACATACTGGTAACGATAACTCTTCAGCTCCTCTTAATTTCTATTGCAATGACAATGAAGCTAAATATAAAATGAGAGTTGAAGGGTTTGGCAATGTAGGTAACTTGACAGATAAAGAAAGCTCGGAAGAATTACTTAGATCAGTTGAGGCTTTAATTGATGATGATGATCTGTGGAGTTTTATGGTAAACACTGAAAACCTTACTGTTACAGCTAAGTCTGGGTGGGGAAAAGATGGTGTGGATAAAACATTTAACTACACGATAGAAGATGTCTAGGCTTCATCAATATATTAATGGTAACGTAGGAGTTACTGTTATGGAAGATGGGACCAGCATTAGAGAATACGTTGGAGAGGCTAAACCAGATTTCCCTTGTAGCATAGATGTTAAAATCACTAATTTTTGTGATTTAGGATCTCACTGTTTATGGTGTCATGAGCAATCTAATCTTAAAGGAAAACATGCTGATATAGATGAGCTTCTTTCTTGTTTAGAGGAATTGCCAGCAGGTGTAGAGCTAGCTATTGGTGGAGGTAATCCATTGGCTCATCCAGAGATAGAACGTTTCTTACAGACGCTTAAAGAGCGCGGCATTATTGCTAATATGACCATGAATGAATTGCACCTCAAGAAATATGAGGATACAATCGAAAGGTTCGTTAATGAGAAACTTATTTGGGGCCTAGGGCTTACTTATGCAGGTAAGCATGTAGCTTTGGTTAAGAAATTTGTAGAATTAACTCCAAACACTGTTCTTCACGTGATTGCGGGAATCAACCCTATTGAATGTTTAGATGAGGTTTTGGAAATGAATGCAAAAATACTTGTACTTGGTTACAAACAATTTGGCAAAGGTAAACGTTACTACAGTGAAGATGTTAAGAGTAACATCTATCAATGGTATACAAAAATGCCTTTGTATTTTAAAAAGATTATTTTCTCATTTGATAATCTAGCTATAGATCAATTGAATCTTAAGAGGTTCCTTTCTAAGGAGTCTTGGGAACAATTCTTTATGGGAGATGAAGGTGAGTTTTCTATGTATATCTGTGGAGTGGAACAAGAATATGGAGTTTCATCTACGGCTGAAAAAAGACATAGGATTGGTGGAAAAGGAATTAAGGAAATATTTTCGAAAGTAAAATTAGAACGTAATGAGTAAAGAAATAACATTAGGTGAACGTATAAAACAATACGAATCAGCCTCCACTATTAAACTGTCTCCTCGCAGCTATGTTTTAGTTAGATTAGACGGGAAAAAATTTTCAAAGTACACTAAAAAGGTTGAAAAGCCATTTGATTCTGGTTTATCTGACGATATGATTGAGACGGCTAGACAGTTATGTTCTGAACTGCAATGTTGTAGAATGGCATATACTCAATCTGATGAGATATCTTTATTGTTCACTGATTTTGAGAACATTAAGAGTCAACAATTATATGATGGTAGAGTGGATAAGATCAATTCTATAGCTGCTTCATTAGCAACAACTATCTTTAACAACCTTAGACTTAAGAGAGCTATTTCCGAGGAAGGTTTCAAGTTAGACTCTTTTATTTGGGCTAACTTTGATTCTAGAGCTTTTCTAATACCAAATCCAAATGATGTATTAAACTACTTTCTTTGGAGACAGCAAGACTGTACAAGAAACTCAGTTTCAATGGCGGGTCAAGCTCAGTTCTCTCACAAGGAGTTGCAAGGCAAGAATGGGGGTCAGATTCAAGATAAGTTAATGCTTGAGAAAGGGATTAATTGGAATGATTATGAGGTTCGTTTTAAAAGAGGGACCGTGATCGCTAGAAAAGAATATGAAAAAGAGCCTGGAGTTAAAAGGTCTAGATGGGAAGCGTTGGAGCCTCCAATATTCTCTAAGGATTGGACATTCTTATCAAGCATAGTTCCTGTGTATGAAAATAAATTATTTCAATTAGAAGAATAGGCAACATTTGCCTATTATTTTCGTTATATCAGTATATGAACCAAAAAACGACAAATTCAAAATACCCATCTCATAATAGAATTGAGATTGCTAATGACACCATGAAAAAGGTTCAAGAGGGATCTTATACTAATTCAAAGGGCAAAGTTGTTAGTTTGTCTGGCAACACTAAACAAGCGTTGACTTTGGCCACTTATTATGATCATGGCATTACCATTGAACTTAATAGTGATAGAAAGTTGGTGAAGGAAGTTTATGAATGTTTTTCTCACTCTGAAGAAAACCCTGACCATACTTTGAATATTACCGTAGTGAATCAAACTACTATGGAAGCCGCTCAAGAATTACTTGAAACCGATGGCAAGACTTTAATGCTTAATTTTGCTTCAGCAAAACATCCAGGCGGAGGTTTTCTAAATGGAGCTCAAGCTCAAGAAGAATGTTTAGCTAGATCTTCTGATTTGTATCACACATTGATCACTAAAAATTCTAATAACTTTTATGATAACAATGCTTATTTTGGTTCATCTTTGTATAGTCATGGCTTGATACATTCTCCAGGAGTTACCTTTTTTAAGGATGATAATGGAAATCTTTTAGATGAACCATATCAAATATCGGTTCTTACTTCTCCCGCAGTTAACGCTGGAGCGGTTACAGTAAATGAGCCAGATAATGTTGGGTTAATAAACTCAACAATGGATGAAAGAATTGAAATTGTATTAACTTTTGCGGCTGATAAAGGTTATGATAAATTAATTTTAGGAGCATGGGGATGCGGAGTTTTCGGCAATGACCCTGATGTTATTTCTAAAATTTTCAAGGACAAATTAGAGAATGAGTTCAAAGGCTTTTTTAAAGAAGCTAGGTTTGCTGTTCTTGACTACTCAGATGACAAAAAATTTATTGGTCCTTTTGAGAAAAATTTATTAAATTAAACATAAACAATTGGAAGACATGGATTATTATACTATTAGCAATAAACTTCAGGAAAAAATTGCCAAAGCAATCAAAAGTAATTACGACTACAGAAAATTAGGTAAGTCGGATTTGTCTGATCCTGAATTTGATGTATTGCTTGAAGAAATTGAGCAGCTACAAGGTCTGATGAGAAAGATAGCTCCAGGAGATGAAACATTAGAGTTTAATCCACATCAAATAGGTTTTACAGTTGATGGTGATAGAAAATCTAAACTTCCAATTACAATGGCTTCAATGAATAAAATGAAGTCATATCAAGATGTATTAGATTGGTTACGTCTTAAGAAGATTCCAAAAGGTACTAAGTTTGTACTTACTCCTAAATATGATGGAATTTCTCTTTGTGTAGATGAAGAAACTAATCAAGCTTGGACTAGAGGTGATGGTGTTGAAGGTCAATGTTCTGATTCTCACTTTGATAAAATGGGTGACATATATCCTAAGCCAGTTCCAATATATAGTTTCGGAGAAGCTATAATGAAGAGGACTACTTTTGATAGTAGATACTCTCATGAAGCATTAGGTGAGGAGAAAGGGTTTGCTAATGGCCGTAATATGGTTGGAGGAAAATTTAATGATGACAAACCTAATATTATACTTGTTGATGTAGACTATATCCGTTATGGTATGGAATACAAAAACAAAGAAACTACTTTATCTAAAGAAGAACAGTTGGATCGTTTGAACAAAATGAACAAAGTTCAAGTTCCATATAAAGTTGCTACGGTTGATGAAATGACTGAAGAATATTTAGCTTCTTTATTTGATCAATGGTGTATTGAGTATGAAATTGATGGTCTTATCATTGACGTAAATGACCATGATCTCAGAGAAGAGTTAGGAAGAGATACTAGCAATAATCCTCATTTTGCAAAAGCTTATAAAAATAATTTTGAGCAAAGAAAAGACACAAGGATAAAAAAATTACAAAGAAATATTTCTAAGCAAGGTTATCTAAAACCTATTATTGAAGTTATTGGAGTATCGTTAGATGGTGCCATGGTAAAAAATGTTACAGGTATCAATGAGCGTTACTTAATTAATATGGGCCTTGCTGTTGGTGAAGAAATAACTGTACGTAGAAGTGGTATGGTAATACCTCAAGTGATAGCTATAGATGGAATTTCTCTTCCTCCAGCAACTGATAAAAAGGCTGTGGCAGAGTTTGCTGAAACTCGTAATCATATTAATATAGACACTCCTACTCATTGCCCTAGTTGTGGTACTGAATTAACTTGGAACGAAACTAATATTGAATTGATGTGTACGAACCATAGCGGTTGTTCGGATCAGTTATTACAAAAAGCTATTTCATTCTTTGAAATACTTGATGTTGATAGTGTTGGAGAGGGTAATATTAAAGCGTTCTTTGATGCAGGGTATGATAGTGTACCTAAGATATTAAAAATGTCTCAGAAAGACATGGAGTCTATTGATAGATTCGGAAAACGTAAAGCTGATCTTATCTACAAAAGCATTCATAGTAAAATGAAAGGTGTTACTTTGGCCAAACTACAACATGCTTCTGGATTCTTTGAAGGATTAGGAAGTAAGAAGCTTGAATTGGTAGAAGGTGTAGCTTTAGATAAGAAAGCTTTATTGAAGATTGGTGGATTTGCTGAGAAAAGCGTAGACATCTATTTGAATGGACTTTCTGATTATGAAGAGTTTGTAAAGGATCTTCCTATTACTATAGCTCAGAAACAACAAGCAAGTTCTGATGAATTAGAAGGTGAAATAATTGTCTTCACAGGATTTAGAAACCCTGAATGGGAAGCTGCAGTTGAAGATAAAGGAGGAAAGTTAGGGAGTTCTCTTTCTAAGAAAACTACTATACTTGTAGCGCTTGATGTAAGTGGTAACTCTGGTAAATTGTCTAAGGCTAGAAATTATGGAACTAATTTAATGAATGCTAAAGATTTTGAAGCTAAGTATGGCCCTTTTGACGCAATCGTTGCTGCTCCTGCAGATGAGCCAGAAGAGGAGGATGAAGAGCCTCAATCACAACAATTAAGTTTATTCTAATGAAAAAACTAAGACAAAAGTGGGAAAAAATATATGTTGCATTATTGCAAGACAATACTAATGAAGACTTGATGGATAAGTTAATATCCATCGAAGCTTCAATGGTAAGAAGGATTTTATGTGAAAAAGGAAATAGACGCCCTTCCAAGGAAGAGGTAATTTCAACTCATGAAGAAATTAAGAAAACTTTAGTAATATAAAGTTATGAGTGAATACATTGACAGTTCTAAACAAGAACTATTTGACAGTATTTTACAAATGAATGAAGAAGGATTTTTGGACTTTGTTTGGCATTTAGAAAAAATGTGTGTAGATTATCGATTGGGAGATTCTGGAGAAATTCCTGAAGATGAAATGAAAAATCTTAAAAAGATAGAAGTGTTATGCACTAAAATTTTAAAAGAAAATGGGCATGATTAATATATTTTATTTATTAATAGTATTTCCATTAGCTTGGGAGTTCACCGTATTATTTAACTTGAATGGTGATGCTTTAAAAGCTAAAGAATTAACTAAGGTATTAAATGAAAAAGAGATAGATCCTAATAAAGTTAGCCAAAAAGCGGCTGTCTTCATAATTTTACAGTTTTGTTATATTTTATGGACAGCATTAGGAATGTTCACATTTCAATGGCCATGGTTTTTATTTCTTATAGGATTAGGATATATTGTACCAAAGAACAAAGCGTTTAAAATAGATGCTATACTGAGTATATTATTATTAATATTCTTGGCTGTTAATCACTTTATATATAAATTTGACATTATAAAATTATTATAATATTATGGAAAGACAAAAAATTATATTCAGCACAAAAAACTATGCTTCTCTTTTAGAGTTAGTTCTTCAAACTAGAGATGAGGTATATGCTCCAATTATTGACGAGAATCCTGAAGCAAGTAAATTGTTTGATTCACTAGTTGAAGGAACTGTAGAAGTGAAAGAATTTCCTGATATGGAAACTTATCATAGATTAGCAACTAATGTAGATGACAAAGATGTTATTATTATAGGAGGGACTCCTCATGATATGGATCTTATGGAAATATATGATCTTGCATGTGCTGCCGTAAAGAATGGAGCTCATACACTTACTTTATTCATTCCTTATTTCAGTTACTCTACAATGGAGAGGGCAGTAAAAGATGGAGAAGTAGTTAAAGCAAAAACAAGGGCCAGAATACTTTCTTGTATACCTCAATCAAACAGAAACACTATTTACTTGTTTGATCTTCATGTTGATGGATTAACTCATTATTTCGAAGGAAGCACTGTTGTTAAACAAATTAGATGTGATCATATCATAAAGGATGCGGCTCAGAAAATAGGTGGTAATGATTTTGTGTTCGCGTCAACTGATTCAGGTAGGGCTAAGCAAATTGAAAAGCTTGCTGGCGAGATGGGTGTTGATGCCGCTTATATAATGAAGAAAAGGATATCTGGTACAGAGACTGAAGTTAAGGCGGTGTACGGAGACGTTGAGGGTAAGAATGTTGTTATATATGATGACATGATTCGTACTGGGGGAAGTCTTATAAATGCGGGTAAAGCATACAAAGAAGCTGGAGCTAAACATGTATATGCAATTGCCACTCATGGTATTTTCCCTCAGAATTCTTTAGCTAGAATTATTGATAGTGGAGGTATTGATCATGTTACCGTGACTGATACGCACCCAATGGCGTACAGTGTATTTGATAACAAACTACCTTATGAGGTTAGGTCAATTGCTGAAACTATTTTAGATAAAATAGAAGAGATGTAATGTGAAACATTATTTACTTAATTTTGAAACCTTATAAAAAGTGCTGAAATGAAAATAACTATGTTATGCGGTTTCCCCGCAAGTGGGAAATCTAGTATTTGTAAAGAAGCAAAATACGAATCATTAGATATATTAAGTAGGGATGTTTCAGGCGGTCTTATAGCTGACCTATTACCAGAACTACAAAAACACATAGACGATGATAATTCTGTTATTTTAGATGCTACTTTTACTACTAAGGTTTCTAGAGAACCATTTATTGAGTTAGCTATCAAAAACAATGTAGAGATCGAATGTGTTTGGCAGACTACCACAACAGAAGATTGTCAAATCAATGCATTAACTCGGATGTGGGATAGATATGGTGAATTATTTATGGTGGCAAAAGACATTGCTGACCATAAAGAAGCATCAAAAGATCCTAACATGTTTCCAATTGTTGTTCTTTTTAAAATGAAAAAACAATTTGAAAAACCCGAATTGAAAGAAGGGTTTTCTAACATCGAAAAAAGAAAGTTTGTCAGAAGATACAATCAAAGATTTACTCAAAAAGCTTTATTTCTGGACTATGATGGTACAGTAAGAGATGTCCCTGATGGTTCACCTTATAAGTTCCCAATCAAAACAGATGAAGTTGTTGTTCTTGAAAATAGAACAGAAATAATCAAAGACTTCATTACCAAGGGATATAAAGTTTATGGTATTTCCAACCAAAGTGGGATCGATAGAAATAATATACCTGAAGAAGACATTATAGAATGTTTTGAAGAAACTAATAGACAACTTGGTATTGACATCGAAATATCTTATTGTCCACATAATGTTCCACCTTCTTGTTATTGTAGAAAGCCACAAATGGGTATGGTTATGAAATATGTGATGCGTGATGAGATAGACATTGAAAACAGTATTTTCGTAGGAGACCAGACCAGTGATAAAACGACAGCTACAAGACTTGGGATGGGATTTGTTCATGCTGACACATTTTTCAAAAAATAAATTTGTTGATATAGTTGTAGGAAGTAACACGTATCAACAAATTTCATACAATTAAAAATGAAAAGCAAGACATTAGAAAAAGTAAAAGAATATAAGAGGTCACTTTTGGGTAACCTCTTATTTTATTGTACGGAAAAGGAACAATCGTTTTTTAAAAAAATGCATGGTGACTATAAAACTATGCCTGAAGAGGGTATGGATCACGCAATAATACAATGCGAAAACACTCTTAAAAAAAGAGGTGGTGGATTATATGGACATGATCCAGAGAAAGAAAAGAAAACTTTTACAATAGAAGAGATTCAAGCTGCTTTAATAAACATCCCGCTTCACTCGGTTGATCAACCAACTGACTTTGATAAGATAGATGGTTTCACAACATCTATATTAACTTTTGAGAAGAATGCGTTCCTGGAAAAGTTGTATGAAGAGATCAGAGAAAAAGAATTAGACATCAAGAAGCAACAAAAGGGTGAATAATAACGTTATATTATTATAAGGTAAATATAACTATGAAGAAACAAAAAATCGATATTCCAGTACACAGCATCATAATGTTAGTTGGAGCTACAGATGTAGAAAGAGATACTTTCGTAAAAGATCGTCTGCATCCAGCATTAAAATCATTAGATGATTCTTCTGTTGTTATTTTAGGTGATTTGGATGAGATTGAGAAATCAACCGAATATCCTAAGAATACTTATTTTGTAATTGCTGAAGATGGTTTAACAAAAAAAGGTATCAAAAGTATTGCGGATAGAAATAACTACAACTTAGTTTCTTTGATATTTGATGAGGCTTTACTTTCTGGAAAGAACTCTAAGAAAAAAGGAGAGATTGAGATTTTCATAAAGGATATCGATAATGAAATAGTTTCTACATCACATGAAACTTTGTTGACTCATAAATTAGATGAAACAAAAGAGTGGATTGTTGTCGGGGATATTCATGGATGCTTAGAAGAGTTTAAAGAAGCATTAGTTAAAAATGGGTTTGAGATCGATATGGTAAACAATAAAATTTTAGGAGTTAATAACTCCTAAGGTTTTAACCTTGTTCTTATAGTCCAAATGCTAACATTAAAATGATCAGCTATATTTTGGAGAGTTTGACCTTTTTCTCTCATTTCCGTAATCACACCAACATTAACATTTTTGTAAGCTGGATTTTTTGCTCCTAAGTTATTTTCTATTGCTTTATTTCTTTGTTCTGGTGTGAGGTATCTAGTTTTGGAAGATTTTTCCTTTATTGTTTCGTATGTATGATATTTTCTAGGTAATCCTATTTTATCTTTACTGAATCCTTGATAAAGGTAATCTCCTAAAAGTGCTATATCTTTTTTATTTGATATTTTCAGATATGAAGAGGAACTTTTTTTATTCTCATTTATTATTATCCTATAATTTTTAATACCCAACTCTTGCACTAAAAATTTTGTTGCATTCCATTTTTGAGACTTATCACCAGTTAAAACAAAATTGTGATAATTATGATTACTTATGAAACAACCATCTCCATCACTCCATCCTCTAAAAAAATAATGTTTTAAATATTCAGGTATTTTAGATAAAATTTTATCTGGAGATTCATAAGATTTAATATGGTAATCATTTTCTTTTAAAAATTTGTGTATATGATAATTGTTTGTACTTATTTTAGATTGAGTAGCCCAATTGTTTCGATTTCTTTCATAGTATCCCCATATACCTAACGAATCAAATATAGGCTTAACATAATTCATGTCTTCTTTTTTAATTTCTATGTTAATATTATACCCAGTTTTGGTTATATGTCCATCAGCCCATAAAAAACCTAAAAAATAAGCAACTTTTTTAGATTTGATATTAAAGAATTGATTTGGGTTTATTTTATACTCTTTCACATCTTTAATGCGAAACTTTTTTAGAATTTTAGATTTAACCTTATCTTCTAATTTTAGGTTTAATTTATTCGTTTTACATATTATAGACTTTTTATTTCTATCTAATTTGTTATGACAATACTCTAGTCCTTGAGTAGGATAGTTTTCTTTTAAAAATTCTTCTTCTTTTTTATTCCACCTTTTTCCCATTTTTTTGCAACATTTTATATAATACTACGTTTTAATATAAACTAGCGTTTTTAAACACTATTATAAATATGAAAAAAATATTATTATTAGGTGATTGGATAGATAAAGGGCCTGACTCTAGAGGTGTTATAGAATTTATTTATAATAACCAAGAATGGTTCTTTCTTACTGTAGGAAATCATGAGAACTGGGTTTACAAATATTTAAAAGGTATTATACCAGCTAAATCTGTTGAGCCTGGATTGATTGAGAACTACTTTGACACAGTTCTTTTATTACAAGATGATGAGGAGTTAAGAGAAAAGTTCTTTGAGCTTGTTGAAAATGCTAAATCATTTTATATACATAAAGAGTTTGTAGTTACTCATGCTCCATGTAGAAATAAATACATCGGCAAGCTTCACGGTAAAAGTTTGAAGTATCAGCAACATGTAATGTATCCTAAAATGCCTGGAGCAGAATCTATTGTTGATAAAATTGTTGAATTCTTTTATAGGAAGGTGAACAAGAAAACTAAAAAGATGTCGGATAGAGAAAGTGCTTACATTAAAGAGATCGAAATATTTTTCTCTTTTTTGAAACAAGAGGCTTCACTTATTCATCCATCCCATTTTTTTGGACATATTGCCTGCGGATATATGACCGTATTTAATAAGATTAATATAGACACTGGATGTTATAAAGGTGGTAAATTAACATATGCTACCATAAAGCCTGGAGAAAAGATGTCTATTGATTGCGTTTTGTCTAAACAAAAGAAAACCTCGGAAGGGTTATTAGATTTCTTCTTATCATAAAATAAAAACCCTATAAATTATAGGGTTTTTATTGTTTGTCTTGTTTTTTATCTATAAATTTGTGATATGAAAAACGATGAACTAAAAGAGGTTATGGGTAAAGTTTTAGAAGAGGCTGTTTCTGAAAATGAAAAAAAAGAAAAAGATTTCATAGAAGGTTTTTGTAGATGGGAAGAACAGAAAGATGGGGAAGTATTTTTTCCAATTAATAAGCCAAAAGTTGTAAACGAGATACCTCCAGGGTATTACACAATACAAATATCTAGAAACAGAGGTCCTTATCTTCAAAAGAAAGAGATTCATACTGATGAATTAATCGATTTATCTAGCGAAGAAATTAAAGAAGTTATAGAAGATGTAAAAAGCTTCTGGGACCTTAAAAGTCAATATGATAGATATAACTTCATTCACAAAAGAGGGGTTTTACTTTATGGACCTCCAGGATCAGGTAAGAGTTGTGTAATTAATCTATTAGTTAAAGATTTAGTTGAAAACAGGAATGGAGTTCTATTTTCAATAGAAGATCCCGACACGCTTAGGAAATATAGTGATTTCATTTCCACTATTTTTAGAAAGATTGAGCCAGATCGTCCAGTTATTGCAATCATAGAAGATATTGATGATTTAGTAAGAGATAGAGGGTATGAAAAAATGGTCCTTAATCTTTTAGATGGAATCAATCAGATTGAAAACGTGGCTTATATTGCCACAACTAACTATCCAGAAAAATTAGCTAAAAGAGTAGCTAATAGACCAGGTAGGTTTGATAAAAGGATAAAAATTGGATATCCAAAAGCTAGCGTTAGAAAGAGGTTCTTTGAAAGCAAATTCATTGAAGACGATGTTAATAAATTTGACTTAAAGAGAATGGTTGAAGTTACTGACATGTTTACACTTGCTCATTGTAAAGAGTTCTTTGCCGAGATAGTTATCAAAGGAAAGGATATGGACAAAGTAGCTGAAGAGTTAAAAAAACTTGGAGAGATACCTTCATCTTATGATGATGAGTCTAAGAGAGGTGCTGCTGGATTTCACAATGATACTGAAGAATATGAAGATGATATAGATGATATTGAATGGAAGGCAAAATATCTATCAGAAGGAGACGAAGTATGTGGAGAGTCGCTAGAAGAAGAGGATTTAAATCCAGAAGAAGATTATTAATTTATAAATAAAAAAAAATGAAAGTTGAAGATATTTTAGGTAATTTACTTACAGTAGTTAACCAGTTACAAGTTACTCATTGGAATACTCATAAGCACACAGAGCATCAATATACAGATCAAGCTCTAGATGAGATAAGGCCTTGTGTGGATGAATTCGTGGAAGTGTTTCAAGGCAAGTTTGCTAAGAGGTTGACTCCGAGTCCAACATTAACAATTACAGTTAAGCAGGATTTTGAAATTGGTGATCTTATTACAAAAGTAAAAGAGATCAAGTCGTTCTTAGTTAGAAGAGAAGATTTTGATAATGATGATTTATGTGATATTGTTGACAACATAAGCAAGTCGCTTTATGTATTAAACCATCATTTAAGTTTAGACTAATAATGTTAAAAAAAAATAAAAAATTCTTATTATCTAAAAGAATAGGAGGTTATCTCTTAGGAGATGGGGCTGCTATAAACAGTGTAAGAGAAAAAGCTGACCAAATTGATTGGTCTGTTTTTTCTCCTTATATTGACGTAAATGATATAACAAGCTACATAGATGAGTTTGAATCAGAATTTGATATGATACGTTATTCAAAAGCAAATGGGGTTACTGGATTATCTATGGATCTGATAGAAAAATATAAAGACGTAATTAATTGGAGAGTTGTAATAAAGCGTAGGCAACTAAAAAAGGTAGATTTGCTTAAGTTTAAAAATCAGTTTTTCATGCCTAATTATGTATCTAACGCTCCTATTTATTCATATATAAGTTTATATGGATGCGATTCTCATTTTATTAAAATGTTTGATACGTTATCTTTTGGTGAAAAAAGTAAGATTTTTTCTATAATTATAACCCACCATAAATTATGTAAGAAAAACATTATAAGTTTTGTAGAAAAAAATATACATGAAGACTTTTCTTATGCTGAAGAATTATTACACAATGATTACATTAATGATGATTTAGTGAACAAATATATGAATATTTTCTTTTCTAATGAAAAACCAAGAGGAGGAGGAAATAATTTGGGGGCGTTTAATATACATGATATTGATATGTACTTGGGAAGCTTTTCTTTGAAAAAAAGAATAAAGAACAAGCAAACAATTAAGGACTTAACTATGTTTGTGGCCGAAAAAAAGGGCTGGTCAAAGTTTGATTGGGTTTTAATTTCACATGGTTTCAGAGGACGTGCTTCTGATTTAATTGAAAAAACAATGCACTTTGGACTTGATCCTATTGAGGACGATGAATATTTTTCTGAAATCATAAAAAAAAGATATGCTGATGATAATTTTGTAAGTGAGTTGTTGTCGCAATGGCAATTAGGAGAAAAAACTTTAGAAGCATTGCTTGATTATTCTGAAGTCAAAAAAACGGGCGATGCTTATTTTGGAGGCATAGAAAACGGGGGTGTTTTTAGCAATAAAAAGACTCTTTATAATATAGTTTTACAATATCAAGAACTAAGTCCAGATTTAGAAAAAAAGTATATTGAAAAATATATTTTTATTTCTAAATAATTTTTATAGTATATATGTTATTTGCTAATATTATAATATGGTTTTTATGTGGAGTTTTTTCTGTACACATTTGGGTTAATAATTTCAGGTTAAAGAAAGGCGAAGATTATTATGATGAATTTTTTATATTTATTATTGGTCCAATAGGTCTTATTTTCATTTTAAGGATTTGGATTAATAAAAAATATTAATTATTCCATCCTCCCATTTTAATGTTAATACCCTGTTCTTTAATATATTTACTTGATTTCCTACGATCGACACCAATTAGATCTTGTATTTCTCTTATAGATTTTCCTCTCTTATAAAGAGAAATAACCATATTATACTCTTTTTTATATTTAATATATTTGTCTTCTTTTTTTTTTTGATCTTCCTGTTTTCTGTTTTTAATTTCCTGTTTTCTATTTTCCTTTTCTAATTGAGTAAATAAAAGTTTATTAAATGTATCATGTTTTCTTTGCATAAAAATAGGAGAATCTTTATACATCCATTTTAGAAATCTAATACTTTGAACTGATCCACACATTTGTATAGTGTAGTTATTATTGTTCCTTTCAGGGAATCTTTGATATTTATACCAATTGCATTTTATATTTTCTGATAATCTAATTATATGATCTACAAAATTTTCAGTTCCAGTAATATTTATAGATCCTCTATTGTATTTTTGTTTACTAATAGATAAGCTGCCATCACCATCAAAATATCCAAGTACAAAGGAATGAACAAATTTTTTAGGAACAATTTTTTTAGTGGGAAATGTTATTTTTAAACTCTTTGCTTGAATAACTCCTTTTAGCTCTAGTTGTTTAGAGATATGTTTATTTTCAATTCTAAATGAATATTGATTCATTTTTTTACTAAAACCTAGAGGTTTATCTGGCTGAATTATATTTTTTATTTTTTTTAGAATGTCAACATCCTTTTTATGTAAAGAAATGTCTATTGTATTTTTATAAACCTTATTACATCCATCAGCATAAATCAGACCTAAAATATAAGCTTTTTCATGAGAGTTTATTACATCAAAATAGGTTTCATTTACTTTATATTTTCTATTCATTTCACTAAAAGATCTCAGTTGAACTCCCTCTTCTTTTAAAATTCTGTATATTGGAGTATTGCTAGTGTTAAATTTTTTACCTATCTTTGCTGCAGATAATCCAGATTGATATAATTTTACTATTTCTTCTGAGTCTAATTTTATACGGTTCCACATAGTAAGTTGATAGTGTACAATTAGAGTTGTTTTAATTATAAATATATTAAAAAATGTCAAAAGACAAATACACTATAGAGTATATCAAAGAGAATAAACTTCTTTTGTTAGAAGTTATAGCTGGATCACACGCTTATAACACGGCTATAGAAACATCAGATGAGGATAGAAGAGGTATCTTTGTAGCTGAGTTAGATGATGTACTGTTAGGTGAATATCCAGACGTAATTGAAAGTACTGTAAAGAAACAAGTAAAAGACGTTTTCGAAGAATTCAAAGAGAAAAGCGAGAACCAGGAAAATAGAGATGAAATGCAAGAAGCATTACATAACCTTCTAAAAGAGCAATGTTCTGATGTAGGATATAAAAATGTAATTGTAGACAAACTTCCTATAGAAAACAAGGAAGGAGTTTCTGTTGTAAGTGATGATGGTATAGAGCCAATTCAAACTTTCTTGAGAAAGAAAGATGATTACTCTTATTTTGAAATTAGAAAGTATATGGATATGTTGACTAGCAACAACCCAACAGTGTTGGAGTTGTTAAACATGCCAGATGATTGTGTGTTATTTAAATCTGAGTTACTAGATCAAATTAATGCTAAAGATTTCTTGTCAAAAAGATGTAAAGATTCATTTGGTGGATATGCTAAAAAGCAAATATCAAAAGCTAGAGGGCAAAACAAAATGATTGTTAATGAGATGCCAAAAGCTAGAAAAACTCCATTGGACTTCTGTTATGCAATAGAAGGTCATAAGACTATTCCATTAAAGAAGGTATTAGAACATTATGGTTATGATCAAAAGTTTTGCGGTATAGTAAGTATACCTAATGCAAAAGATAATTTCGCATTGTTTTATGATTGGTCTGCGCATAACATGTTTTCTGAAATGGTTCCCGAAGAGGATAGAAAAGAAAGAAAGAAAATTGCTAAGGACGCTGGTGAATTCATGGGCCTTGGATACAAAGGGATAATGCATGAGACTTCTAATTCTCTTAGATCTTCTTCTGTTCCTAAGTCTGAAGAGTCTGTAGCAATCTTTGTTTATTCAAAGGATGCTTATACTCAACACTGCAAGTCTCATAAAAAATATTGGGACTGGGTTGAAGAAAGAAATCCTGAGCGTTATAAAGATTCAGCTAAGAAAGGTTATGATACCAAGAACATGATGCATTGCTATAGGCTTCTACAGATGTCTCTAGAGATCGCTGAAGGCAAAGGTGTTAACGTTAGGCGTGACAATAGAGAAGAGCTCTTAGCGATACGCAAAGGAGCTCAAGACTATGATACTATATTGTCTGGAGCGGAAGATCTTATGAAGCAATCAGATAAAGCTTATGCTATAAGTGATTTGCCTAAAGATTCTGATCCTAAAAAAGGTAAAGAAATACTTCTTAATATCCGTAAAGAGTTTTATTCTGTATGAGAAAGCGTTTTTACCACACAGTCAAACAGTGGAGACCATATAGGGAACCAATATATTTAACTGAGAATGATTTGGTGAAAGGGTCTAGATATAAGCATATAAATGATATTAATTTATATGACTTTAACTTCCATAGGTCTACAGGTATGTCGTTCTTTACAAGCGGTGTGGCTGTAGACTCTAGGAATAGAATGAATAGAGCAGACTTGATTGTGTTTACAGATCGGTATGGTGAGAAAAAAGTTTTAAAAGATAGATTTGGAGATTATGGACAATAAAGAATTTGCTAAAATGTTTAAAATAAGTGTTCCAGTGGATACGTTGTTCGATTACTATATTGAAACATTATCTAAGTCACCTGAGTTTTCTCATTTACCTGCTCTTGTAGAAGAGTTTAAAGGTTTTGAAAAGTGGGTTAAAGAACATGGTTATGAACATATTGGTAGATATAAAAAAGAATGTCTTTCTAAGATAAAACACCATATTGAACATTCTGTAGCTTATACATGTTTTCAGGAGTATGATTATTCAAGTCATGAGTTTAGAACTTTAGATCAAAGGTTTGTTAAGTCTGGAAGCATGTTTATATCGATTGATATAAAGAGCGCTAATTTCTCTACCATGAAAACATTTGATGTGGATAATGAGTTAGGTAAAAGTTGGGAAGAGCTTTGTATTAGTTTAATGATTTATCCAACTCTGGTTAAATCTAAATCATTTAGGCAAGTAGTGTTTGGAAACCTTAACCCTAATAGAAATGGTAAGATACAGCTAATGAAAATGAATCAGTTAGCTGACGCATTAGAGAAAGAAGGATTTGACTTAGCTTATATCAGTAATGATGAAGTTATTGTGTCAACGGATAATGCTTATGAGGATTGGATGAAATTATCTGGAATAGCAACTAGAGCTTTACCTTCACATGAACTTGGTGTACCTCTCAAACTATCTGTTTTGAAATGGGTGAAGGCTGATGGCATGAGAAAAGGTGAGTACCTTAAGGAGAGGTATAATGACTATTGTCATCATGAATATAATAGTCTAGTTGGAATACCTGGACAAATTTTTTATGAGTACTTTAAAAAATATATCATCAAAGAAGAATTGGAAGATAAAGATTTATACTTCACTCAAGATGGTCGTTTAGCTCAATGGGTAAAATAAAATAAAAAATAACAAATAAATATCATGTTTTATTTTAGTTATAAGTATTTAATTTTATAACTTTGTAATAACTTAATTAAAAATAATAAAAAGAATAACAAAATGTCAAAGGAATTGAAACTTACTAAAGCTCAGTCCAAATCTGTGCCAAAGTACGCATTAACCAATGAAGGTTTTAAAAAATGCATGAATGAAAACGAGGAACTTGGTTTAATAGCAAGAGATCTTGTATTTAACTATTTACAACATGGTTGGAAAGTAAAAAGTGTAGAAAAGATGGCCGCTTTACAGGATACTATTAACTACACTGGGTTTAACATGAGAATGATACCTGTAATGATCAAGGGTCAAATCAAATGGAGATATACTCACACTGACTTTCAAAACAGTCAAGAGTTTATTGATTTTAGATACAACATATTCGCAAGATTCAAAAGTGAATTAAAAGCAGTTAACATAGACACAACAGATGGTTTACTTCAGGAATGCGCTGAGGTTGCTAATATTGTTTCTAAGTATAAGCATTTGCTTAAACTGGAAAAAGAAAAGTTGAATCGCTCTGGTTGGAGCATGTTTAAAAGCCTTTTTAGTAAAAAATAAAAAAAAGCCCCTAAAAAAAAGGGGCTTTTTTATTGCACAAGTTTTTATAAAGTCTTATATTTGTTTTCATATTAACTCATTAAATATTAAGTAATGAATATCGAAAAAGAATTTAAATTATTTGCAAAAGATCAAGGTGTTCCAACAACTACTTTAGAGGATTATCAAAATAAGGTTTTTAATCCTAAAAGATTTTCCGCTGAAGTAATGGCTGGTATCTCTAATGCGGCTATGCATCAGTACCAAGCAGGTATTAGTGCAAACGTTATGGAGGTTTCTGGAATATCCCAAAGCGCTTCAGACATTTATAACCTAACTCCAAACATTGTAGAAGAGAGACCAGGTAACATGGCTATCTTAGACGTGTTTTCTCGTCTTATGAAAGACAGAGTTATTTGGTTCGGTACACCAGTAGATTCTCAAGTAACAAATATTGTTAACGCTCAACTTCTATTCTTAGAGAATACGGATAGCAAGAAAGAGATCAATATGTATATTGATTCTCCAGGTGGAAGTGTTATTCACGGTCTATCAACGGTTGATGTTATGAACTACATAAACCCAGACGTTAGAACAACTGTTGCAGGTATGGCAGCAAGCATGGGAGCTATTTTGTTAGCTTCTGGTACAAAAGGCAAGAGACACTCTTTAAAGTATTCTCGTACAATGATTCACCAAGCTTCAGGTGGAGCTCAAGGTAAACGTAGTGACATGAAAGTTACTATGGCTGAATTAGAAAAATACACTGAGGATCTTTATAAGATTTTAGCAGAAGCTACTGGCAAGTCTTATGAGCAGATTGAAGAAGATTGTATTACTGATAAGTGGTTTAGATCTGAAGAGGCTGAAGCATATGGAATCATTGATTCTGTTATCGTAAAGAAAGCAGTTGCTAAATAATTTATAGTGTTTATTAGAAAAAGGCGGATATTCCGCCTTTTTTTTTGATTTAATAACAACAAAATACTATAATAGACGTTATATAAGTGTGAAGTCGATAACAATATGGAATTAATAAGTATTATTGTTTTGAATGTAGTGTGTATTATTTTAGTTGGAGTGATTATGTTTTCCCCTATTTTTATATACATTTTAATTCAGCAAAAAACTAGGATTGAAAACCTGGAGAATGATAGAAGAAAAGAGCAGAAAAAAAGTAAAGAGTGGATGATAATAGCTTTAAATTATAAAGCTACTATTCAGAAGATGCAACAACTTATAACGCTTTATAATATTACTTTTGAGGCTGACAAAAACTCTTCTATACAAGAATTGCAAGCTAGAGATTTTGAGCTATTAAATATTGAAGAACTAAATCAGTTAATGAATTATTATACTGAAATTGAAGATTATACTTTTGCTAGTATATGTAGAGATAGAATAAAGTTCTTAGAACAAACTAAATAGAAACATATGAGTGATGAACGAATTTTAGAGGATATAGTTGGAGTGGAACCGCCGAAGAGTGTAGATGTGTTTTTTAAAGCTTTATTGACTAGTGAGTCATTGAAAAAAGCTGATAGTAAAGATAAAGTTGAGCATCATTCTGTATTTATGAACACAATTTCCAGAAACAAGAAAGGTTCTTTTGTTTTAGTTGGGGATCATGTTTACAAAAAAACTTCTAAAGGATGGAGAACAACTAAGAACCTAACTACGGTTGAAATAGTTGACTCAAACGAGTTAGTAGATAGATATTTAGATTACATGAATTCTATTTAAAAAATGGAAGGAATTAAGTTAACGGGTAGAATTTTCTTTGATCCAGACAATAAAACAAAGAAGCATAATAAACAAAGTAGTTGGAAGAGAACTGCTATGATTATCATTAATGATGATCTTCCAGAATATTATGCTTGGTTTGTTAAGGCTAGATATGGTTTAGAACTTAATACACCTCTTAGAGGGAATCATGTTACTATCATAAATGATAGGATCAATACTCCTGAGTTAACTAAAAACTTTGAAGCTATAAAAGAAAAATATCACGGAACACTAGTAACATTTTACTATGATGTGAATGTGAGAACAAACGCTGCTCATTGGTGGTTAAAAGTTAATTGTCCCGAAGGTCAATCTATTAGAAATGAAGCTGGTCTTGGTGATCCGTTTTATGGATTCCATTTATCTATTGGGTTAGTACCAGAAGATTCAGGAAGGAGAGAGCATTCTGAATACATACTAAGATGTATTAAAGCATATGGCTAGTAAGTGGCTGGAGATAAATGGTATTCACCTCTAGGTATATTTAAAAAATGATGCCTTAAGTTTCTCAAAGATTGAGAAATGTATTCAGCTTCACTTGTAGGGTTTGATATAATAATTCTATGACCTTTAATCGCATTCGTAATTGGCCCTAACATAATCATAGCATCAGCTACATTGTTAGGTAAACATTCATCAAAATAAACATGCATAGCATTACTTCCTCTAAAAAGGTTAGGATCGTAAGTTGTGAACTTTATTTTGCTAAAGTTTGATAAAGTATAAGAATTTTCAGTTTCTTTTATAATATCAAATGAAGAAGGGTTGTCAGGAGATTTGTATTGAAGTTCAAACTCTTTCAAGCATTCAAGTAAATATATCATCGATTGTTTACGAGATTTAGCAGACTGTTTATTATGACAAATATAATAAACAGTAACATCTGCATCAGCCATTAACAAAGTTAAAATTGATTGCATAACTGTAGAAACGCCTAATTGTCTAGTTTTAGAAATAACAGTTATCTTGTTTTCAGAAACAGATTTAATAATTTGTTTCTGATTATTATTTAGTTTGAATGGAATGTTTTTACCAAATCTACTGCTATATATATTGAAGTGGTTTTCAATTAAATCTGTTATTTGACTTCTGGAAAACCTAAGCGGATCTTGGTCTAAGAAAAGTTTTAAGTCAGGTTTTATGTAAAATCTTTTTCTCATGGCATAGATTTTGTATCTTTATAAGAATTTAATCATAATCATTTAATAAGTCAAGCAACAAAATGATTATAATTTCGTTATATAATTATGAATAAAGTAAGAGTAAGATATGCGCCTTCGCCAACAGGTAAGTTTAAATAAAAATTTATAAATTTTTATTTAAACTTAAAAATATATCCTTTTATAGTTTTAACCTTACCGTTAGCACAATGGTATATTCCTGAATAATTAATTCCAGTTTTTTTGACAGCATCTGATATAGAATTGTATTCCATAATTTTATTTCCATCTACGTCAAATTGAATGATATTTTTGGAACCCTTCCTTACAGAAGGTTTTTCGAAAAGGTCATTTTCAAATCTCCATACATATCCACCAGCAGTTTTAAGGTTTTTATTGCAGCATCTAGAAATATTGCCAGAAGGTATACTGGTTATATCACAAGCTTTTGAAACTGAATTATACGTTGCAATTAACTCACCTTTTTTATTATATTGATCCACCTTCTTTCTTAAATTTTTGGCTGGATTTTCATATTCTAAAGAAAAAGAATCACCTTTAAATCTCCAAACATAACCTCCAGCCGTCTTATATTTCTTTTTTATTTTGCATACATTAGAAATGGATGATATAGGTATTTTGCATTCTTTTGAAGCTTGTGCTATTGAATCATATTTATTAATTATTTTACCTGTTTTATTATATTGAATCACTTCCTTTCTTGAAGGTTGTGATATTCTCAACTTTTGCTTAGATTCTTCAGTGTGTGATTTATTATAGAAAGGATTATCTTTTCCATGCATCCCTTCTCCTCCTGGGGTTAAGTTTGTCAATTTATAACCTTTTTTTTTGTATTCAGAAATAAGTTTTATTTCCACATCTTGCCAGTTCTCATTTTCTAAAACGATATAAATACTTTTTATAATTATATGAAACCCATCACTTATTTCTTTTCTTATCCAGTTCCCTTTATAAGTTGTATCTCCTTTTAAATTACTTAAGTGTTTTTGCAATCTACACTTTATGCTATTTGAAGTTTTACCAATATATCTCACATTTTCAGGGTTCCTAGAACTTGATAATTGGTATATTTTTATTTTATCTTTCATAATAAGTCTTTATAATTAAATATTATAAAAAATTGTTTTTTTTAGATTTATAATTGTATTTTTGTGTTAAATGATTAAATATGGAAGAAAAACGCATTAGAACTAGATTTGCTCCAAGCCCGACAGGTCCAATACATTGTGGTAATATAAGAACAGCCCTTTACAACTATTTGTTCGCAGCTAAATATGGTGGTGAATTAATACTCAGAATAGAAGATACAGATAGTTCAAGGCTCGTAGAAGGAGCTCAAGAATATATCAAGAAATCTATGGATTGGTGCGGTATAGAGTTTGATGAAGGTCCAGGCATAGGCGGCCTTGATGGTCCATATATACAATCTGAGAGGTTGGAGTTATATGAGGTATATGTTCAAGAGTTAATCAAATCTGGACATGCTTATTACGCTTTTGATACTCCTGCGGCATTGAATGCTATGAGAGAAGATCTTAAAACGGATATTAATCCTATGCCTAAATATGATCATAACACTAGAGACTTGATGTCTAATTCTCTTACAATGGGGGAAAGCGATGTTAAAAAAGCAATTTCTTCTGGCGCGTCTTACGTAATAAGATTTAAAGTTACAAAAGATAAAGAAATTACATTTACTGACATGGTCAGAGATAAAGTCACATTCAATTCTAATGAAGTGGATGATAAAGTGCTTATGAAATCTGATGGTGTTCCAACGTATCACTTAGCTGCTGTCATAGATGATCATCTTATGAAGATATCTCATGTGATAAGAGGGGAAGAGTGGTTACCATCCACTCCATTACATATTATGTTGTACGAAGCTTTAGGGTGGGATATTCCTGAATTTGCCCACTTGCCATTAGTTTTAAACCCTGATGGTAAAGGTAAATTAAGTAAGAGAACGGCTCATAGATTAGGTTTTCCTATCTATCCTTTTCAATGTCAAGTGTATGACGATAAAAAGAAACAACAAATTACATGTTTAGGTTATAAAGAGGGAGGTTATGATAAAGATGCTGTAGTAAATTTTATGGCGATGTTAGGGTGGAACCCTGGCAACGATCAAGAGATTTTTACCTTTGAAGAATTGGTAAATGCATTCTCTATGGATAGAGTTAACAAAGCAGGTATTCGCTATGACAATGAAAAGATTACTTGGATGAATGGAAAGTATATTCGCCAAACTGATTCAAGTGTATTAGCTGAAACTTTATTGAAAGACTGGAAATATGAGGTTGAAAGTTGGGGTGAGGTTTATAAGCCTCACTTTACATTATCCAGGCTTAATGAAGTATACGCTACTAAAGCTTGCGATCTCCTTAAGGATCGAGTAGAGTTTATAACTGATCTGATGCCAAAATCTCAGTATTTATTCCTTCCACTTAATAAAGAAGATTATGATTGGAGCATTCTTAAAAAGCAATTGACTGATAATGTTGTAGAGGTTCTTACTGATTTTTATGAAGACTATACAACGGTCCCAACTGCTCAAACAAAGAATTACTTAAAGATTACTTGTGATGACCTTGGTGTGAAGTTTGGTGATGTGTTAAAACCATTAAGGTATATTATAACACAAGAAACTGGCGGACCTGAATTATTTCCAATTATGGAATTAATAGGATCAGATGAAACAATATTTAGAATTAAAAATGTATTATTATGGCTCAAAGAACAGTAATTGCAATAATTGGTTTAATGATAGGTGTGTTGTTTGGGTTTTCATGTAATGACAATAAACTACCTCATTATAAAGCTGAAAAATTAATAGGAATTGATTCCGATTACACTCCTTATGAAGAAGGAGAACTTGCTTTTTCTTTAAACAAGAGAGGACTTAGTTATAATGAAGTAGTGGAAATTATGGGAAGAGCACCTAATACTGAAGATTGGACTGGTCCAAATGATTGCACCTTAATTTATCATAATGTATGCATAAGAGGTATTTGTAAATATGTTGAAATAGAACTTGATGAAGATGGTTTAGAATATGTTACATTCAGAGTTTATACTAAACCTCAAAAATGTTGTTTAGATTCTTTAAATGTTAAAAAAGTCTTGAAATAAGGTCATGGCAAGTGTTATATTACTATATGGCTAAGAAAATAACAGCTAAAACAGTAAATAAGAAACCTGCAGCTCCAAAGAAACCTGCTGTAAAAAAACCAGTTACACCAAAAAAAACAGCGGCTCCTAAAAAAGCCGCTGTTGTTGTTAAATCTAAACAAGTAACTAAGTCGGTAACTAAGAAACCAACTGCTCCAAAGAAGCCAGTTAGAACTAAAACAGCAAAACCAGCTGCTCCCAAAAAACCTACAGTAACTAAGTCGGTAACTAAGAAACCAGCTGCTCCCAAAAAACCTACAGTAACTAAATCTAAAAATGTAACAGCAAAACCAGTTGCTCCAAAGAAGCCAGTTAGCACAGCGGTAAAACCTAAAACTGTAGCTCAAAAACCAAGCGCTCCTAAAAAGCCATCTGTAGCTTTAAAGCCTAAGCCTGTCAAAAAGGTAATTTCTACAAAGGTTGTTAAAAAAGAAAAGGTGATAGTTGTCAAAAAGGATCCAGTTAAAGATCCTACTAATTATCCAATAACTCCAATCGTAAGAGCTTATCAAGCGATGCTTGATGAAGCAATAGATAGATATCAACAAAACCTATCTGAAAAACCTAGTAAACTTCAGAAACAACATATAGAGGATATAGTACGTAATAGAGATTATGCTCCATATGATCTAAGAAATTCAGGAGGTAGTTCTAGAAGGTATAAACCTCAGTATCCTCACCTTGAATTAGAAAAGAATAAAAATAAGAAAACTGTTAAAAAAACTACTAGAAAAACTAGCAGAAGAAAAAAATAAGCCATATATTTGTTGTTCTTGATATACATAATAAAAGCAATTGAGTATGAACAACATCACAGATGCTATTAAGCAAAAACTAGGTAGAAATCTCTACCAACAAAAGAACCATCCATTAGAGATTGTTAAAAGAAAAATTTACGAAGTATTTGAAGGGTTCGAGAAAATTGAAGGGTTAGAACCTAAAGTTCCTGCAGCTCATTGCTTCGACATGTTACTGGTTCCTAAAGACCATCCTGCAAGAGCTATTACAGATACTTACTATGAAGATGAAGAAACGGTTCTTCGTACTCAAATGACTGCTCACTTAGTACCTTTGGTAAAATCAGGTCACACTAAATATTTAGTTACTGGAGATGTTTACCGTAAAGACACCGTAGACGCTACGCACGCTCCAGTATTCCATCAGATTGACGGGTTCTGTCTTGCTGATAAAGATCCAGCTCAAGAATTAAGGCATTGGATGTCTAAAATGGTGGAGACACTTTTCCCTGGACAACAATATAGATTCAAAGATAATAAAGAATTTGATGATTCTATTAAAGCAGAGTTGTCTGCAGAAGAATATGAGAAAGAAAAGTTCGATCCAGAAACAGAATTCCCATTCACCTATGATTCAACTGAAATAGAGGTGCTATTCAATATGGGTGGAGAAGATAAATGGGTAGAAGTATTAGGAGGTGGAACTGTAGAGCCAGATATAATGTCCTCTATTGGGTTAGGTGGTAAACAAGCTTGGGCTTTCGGCCTAGGGCTTGAAAGGCTTGCTATGATTTTATTCAACATAAAGGATATTAGATATTTTTGGACTGAAGACGAAAGATTCTTGAAGCAATTCGCATCAGGTCAAGTAGTTGAGTTCAAAGAATATTCTAAATACCCTCCAGTTAATAGAGATATATCTTTCTGGACTCCTGAAGGATTCCATGAGAATGAATTCATGGAAATTTCTAGAGCTGAAGGAGATGATTTGATTGAATCTATCAGTTTATCTGATAAATTCACAAACCCTAAGACGAATAGAACCTCTCTTTGTTATTCATTGGTATATAGATCTCCAAACAGAACTTTAACAGATGATGAAATAAATGAGATTCATAATAGGATAGAAAATTCTATTACTGACAATTTAGGGGTAGAAGTAAGATAAAATAAAGCCCATTGTTAATAGCAATGGGATTTAATCATTATACATATGAGCAGACAAGGTTATAATAAGAAAATATTAGAAGAAATTACTATTTTAGTAGAAGAACATCCTGATTTGAGATTTCATCAAATACTTCAGATTGTAGGAGTGGTAGAGTTGGATGAAGAAATTCCTTATGGAGAAATGCCTCATGAGTTCACTCCAGTTTCTTCTGACAAGTTTCATGAAGAAAGTAATATTACTTACAAAAGAATATGTGATAAAAAAACAAAAGATGAAAGCTAAATTAGATAACATGTATTCGTTTGAAGATGGTTCACAAGTAAGCGATTCATCAATAAAAAAGTGGCATAAAGAGATAAATGAATCTCTTGAAGATTCAAAGGAGGAAATTGCTATCCGAAAAATAGCAAGCGGAAATGGGTTTGTAATAGGAATCAAAAAGGGTAATACAATTGAAATTACTGAAGTTAAAAATGGATATATTCAATATGAATATGAAGAGGAAGAAGAAATTGTAGAATTAATTGGTTTATCTGAAATAAAACCAATTTAATTTTTTAAATCTTCTTTTATTAATTACATTTGTCTAAATTTAATTTTAGAAATAATGGTATTTAATAAAGAGCTTTTTGAAGAAATGATCAAAGAGGGTTATGTGATGTCACAAAAACACCCTAGCGCTGATCTGTATATTTACAATTATTCTAAGAAGGCTCAGTTTGAGGATTATTGGAATGAGGTTACATTATCATGTCGCGGCTTAATACTTAATGGTAACGGGGAAGTTGTATCTCAATGTCTTCCTAAATTCTTTAACCTGTCACAGCATAAGCCTGAAGAAATACCTAATGAATCATTTGATGTATTCACTAAGATGGATGGATCTTATGGGGTTTCTTATGTATTAAATGGTAAGGTTTACGCGGCCTCTAGAGGATCATTCACATCAGACCAGGCTGTAGAAGCGTCTAAGATGTTGGATGAGCTATATCCAAGCGCATCTAAATCTATATTGGAAAATATAGATAAGACTTACATTTTTGAGATAATCTATCCAAATAATAGAATAGTTGTGGACTATAGAGGTAAAAGGCAATTAGTTCTATTAGCTGTTTTAGATACCGATACAGGTAAAGACTTACCTTTAGAGGATATTGGTATGCCAATAGCGAAAAAGCACGATGGTATCAAGGATATCAAAGAGTTGGAAGCTTTAGAGGTGGAGAATGAAGAAGGATTTGTTGTTCTTTTTAAGAACGGGTTTAGATTGAAGGTGAAGTTTGACGAGTATGTAAGACTTCACAGAGTAATGACTGGAATTTCAAATTTGGACCTTTGGAGAATGAGAATGTTTGAAATTGCTCCAGAATATTATCCTGAATGGAAGTTTACTTTAGATGATATATTAGACAAGGTCCCTGATGAGTTTTATGACTGGATACATAAGACTCTCGATGATTTCGATAAAGAATATGAAAAAAGATTAGCAGTGGTAAAGTCTGATTTTAAAGCTTTTAATGACAAAATGATATCTGAAGGAAAGATTGATAGAAAAGATTTTGCTATAAACGCTAGGAAAATTAGTAAGAAAGACGCATCTTTGTTCTTATCTTTGAAATATGGATCTGAAACATCGGTAAAACGTGCTTTATGGTCTGAAATGAGACCAACTTATAACACTCCTTTTGTGGAGGACTAAAAATTTAAAAATATGAGCGTAACAGCAACGGCAGAAAATAATACATCACAAGAAAAGCTTTTCGAAGCTGTTGATGTTCTAGAACAGTTATGTAGCGTTAGGAATTATAAAGGATCCCGTTCAGGGGTTCTTAATATAACTCCGAGAGCAAAATTCATAATAGAAGTTTTGGATTTCTTAAAATTAGACTATGAATTAGAATCTTTCAGCGATGAACGAGAGTCTAATGATAAAGCTTTAATGTTTCAAGAAGTGTTTAGAGCAATTGATAATCTTTCTTTTGTTGATCGTGCTAAAGCTACATTTGAGATGACTGAAGAAGATGGTAATTTCAACTTCAATTTCAATGCAGAAGAGTTACTAGAGCAAGGTATAATTCATGATATTGTACCTACTTATCACAACATTGTGGTTAAGTTTGAAGCTAGTGAACCAACTGATGAATCAATCATATTTACTGCTCATCACGATATTGTAAGGCCTGATTCTGACAATTGTCAAGATAATGGAGCTTCTGTAGCTAATTTGTTAGACCTTGCTAGAAAATTAAAGCAAGAACAACCAGATTTAACTAAAAATGTGTATATCATATTCTTAGACTGTGAAGAAACAGGAGGAAGAGGAGCGTCTCATAACGCTACTAAAATAAAAGATGGTAAATATGGAGAGGTTGTTTTCATTGCCAACTCTGAATTAACAGCTATTGGAGAATCTATTTGGATGGAATCAGTAGATACTTTAGAATCTGTGGTTTATATGGAAAAGGCTAGAGAGTATGATGAAAATATAGTGGAGAAGCGTTGCCCTCCAAGTGATGCTATGTATTATAGATCAAGTGGAATTCCTCAAGCTGTATGTTTTGGTATATTACCTACAGAAGAGGCGTCTTTAGGATTCCCAGGAACTTGGTCTGTGTGCCATTCTCCTGCTGATGTTTTTAGAGCTGACAAAGACAATATGGAAAACTACGTAAACTTCTTATTTAGCTTAATTAATGCTTAATAGAAAAAAGAAATATGGTGAGTTGATTAATCGAATCGAAGAACTTGGTTTGATTATATACGCTGAAAAAGACGTGGTAGACAAATACAATAGGTTTATCTTGTTTTTTTCAGATGAAAACTATATACTTTGCACTCAAGAAAAAGATAAAGTGTATATCAGTTTCATAATTGATAATTTTGGTGAAGAAAAGTTGCCTACCAAGTTTATAGATGTATTAACCGAAGAGTTGGATTTAAATGATGGATGGCCAGTAACTGTTTTTGAAGAGTTGTCTGATACATTTACCAAACCAAAGCATGGAAACATAGAAGACCTATCAATTAGAGAAATGAAATATTTAATGATTAAATCTGCAAAGGAAGAAAGTTATTTAGAAGCGGCAAAGTATAGAGACATGATAAATAAAAAGAACAACGAATTATGAATACTAGAGACATTATAAGAGAAGTAAGAACTTTTAGACAATTAGCAGGTAGAGGAAATTATTCTCCAGACCAAAGTATTATAAGCGCAATAGATAATAGACAATTTCCTATTTCTGACAATTTGTTTTTTGGTTTTTGTCCGCAACATAATGCTGACAAAGAGTGGCAAAGATGTTTAAGGTTATTTGAAAATCGATTATTACCAAACATGCCTAACCTAACTCCTGAAAACTTTTTCAATCCATTAATGATGGAGTGGATGAGAGCTAATCAAGAATTACAGCGTTTAGAGGCGCCAATAAAAGACGAGTTGCTAGCTCTTTCTCAGGATGTTGTAAGAGAAATCTATGGAATTGAGCCTGAAGATGTAGAATTCAATCCAGACATTTTGCCTCCAGGCAATAATGGTTTCGATTCTAGAAACTCAGAAGAAATACCAGATTTTAAAAGAGACATGCCTGACATGGGATCAGAAGCTCCAGAGATGGGCTCAGAAGCTCCAATTGAAGATCAGGTACAAGAAGATCCTGATGCTCCAATATCTCCAGAGAGAGAGGCTTATGTTCGTGAAGAGGCTCAAAAAAGACTTATCATGAATGGGTTTGCTCATGGTTCAGCTATACATATTTGGAAAAGCTCTTACTATATTGCGCAAGAGCGTTTGAATGCGTTAAATCCTCAATTAATTGAGTGGTATGACAAATATGCGGCATTGGTTTCATTTCTTATGTGGATGTTCCCTGCTGAACAGATGAGGCAAATGATTGAAAGCAATCAAGCTGTCAATCAAGGTTGGAATAAAGTAGGCTTCAAACAAAAGGATTGTAATGAGGATTGTAATGAGGATGAACGTCCAGAAGATAATGAGGATGAAGAAGTGCCAGTAGTAACTGGTGTTGGAATGAACTTCCCTGTATTACTTCATGAGCTTTCCAAAGGAGTAGTTGAATTGATTTCTTACCATGCTATACCTACAGACTTCTCTGTTAAAGAACTACAATTGTACTACCAGATAAGTGATGACTATGTATTAGAGCCTTGGTTCTATTTCTTAGCGCCAACACTTTGGTCTGATATGGTAACTGTGGTCAACAAAATAAATGAAGAATTTAAATCTGACAATACAGATTTAAATGATGAGGTAGAAATTCCAGAAACACTAGAGTTTTTATGTTCATTGCCATATGAAGAATTAGCTGAAATGTGTGTGTACATAGTTCATGACAAAGATAAAGCTGTATCCGCAATTCAAGAATATATGGAAGAGCTTCAAGCTAGTGAAGATGAAGAGGAAGATGTGTATGAACCTGAAAGTGTCATACCTGAAATTTTGCCTACTGGAACAGATATAGGTGGTGGAGACTTTAGTCACGAAGAGGATTTATCTTCCAAAGACTTTGATACACTTACTGTGGATGAGCTTGCAACTCTACAAGAACAAGCTATTGCTGATGAAGATTATTCACTAGCAGGTAAGTGCAAAAATAGAATCGAAGAAATTAAAAAGACAAAATAACACAAAAGCTTGTCTAATTGAAATAAAAACAGTAATTTTAACATATGAAATACGTTGTTAATCATCCTTCTCCCGCTCCTGCGCCGACTCCTACTAAACCTAGTACGAAGCCGAACACGAGTCCAGGGAAAAAGCCTGGAAGATCACCTTTTAGGCCAACCAAACCTAAAGTTGAACCTAGACCAAAAGCGTTTTTATCATGAGCAAAATTAATTGGGGAAGATCCAAAAGAGAAAATACTGCAAAGAAAGCAGTAGAAGCAAAGGTAAAAGAAACTACTGATAAAGTAGTGGGTCATACTATATCTAAACAGGAAGAAAAACCTCAACAGAAAAAAGTTAAAAAGCAGAAGAAAAGTAGAGTTGAATTTCTTTCTGATAGATATATCGGTAGAAAGATTTCTATACCAGAAAATGATGAAGACTTTGATGAGAAAAAACGTAAGCTATACGATGAGTCTATAAAGAAGTCTGCGTTTTTAGAAATTGTTGATCTTGATCCTTCCACTAATAAGCAATACTCTGAATGGGTATTAACTATCTATGCAAAAGGTAGATTTTTAATGGAAGACATGGGAAGAATGCATGAGTATCTTTTACTTTTCGATAAGTGTAAGCACAGACTCGACGAGAAAAAGAGAAACATCAAGAACTATAAAAATATTGATGATTTATTTAACACAGTTCTTCCTTATAGAAATCTTTCAGAGGAAGAACTGATGTCTAATACTCAATTGTTAAAAGTTCAGAAGTTAAAAGATGCGGAAGTGTTATTGGATTCAGATAGATGGAAAATCATTGTTCCTTTAACAAAAGAAGCGGCTATACTTTATGGTAAGGGTACGACTTGGTGTACTGCATCCATGCATGGTAGCAACTATTTCAAGACATACACTCAAGATAGGTACCCAGGATCAAGATTGTATATTATGATTGATAAACATGCTGACCCTAGAGAAGATCAAGTCAATCACAAGTTTCAATTTCACTGGGAGACAGGTCAGTTCCAAAACGCTCAAAACAGAAGTGTTGGAGATGTTGATGAATGGTTATATCAACACCCAGAGTTGTTGGATGTTTTTACTAAGTTAAGCACTCCGTATGGTTTGAAACTAAGGTTTAAATTTAACAAGAATTTAACTCCAGAAGATAAAATCATAGATCAAGATTTGACTATGTCTGAACTTGAAATGGTAGAGATACCAAGTGGTTTGACAGTTAGAGGTAATTGTGATTTTAGAGGATGTAAAGCTACTAGTATAGACAATCTTTACGTTGAAAAAGAGTTAATTCTTGAAGGTTCTGAAATTACACATATTACTGGATCATTATATGTTGGCAGATCTATTAAAGGTAAATATTGTAAATTAGAAAGCCTTCCAGAAAATACCACAGTTAAAGGAAGTATAACGCTTGTTGGTAGTAAATTAAAAGTTATACCTAAAGGATTAGAAGTAGGCGCAAACCTTTACCTTTCTAATACCGATATCACTCGCATAGAGCCAGATATAAGCGTTGGTAACCATCTTTATCTTCATGGATTAAAGATAGTTAACAGAGATGTTAAGATTAGATATATCGGAGGAGATATTAAAAATCAAGAGTTAATTGCTGGAATGAGAAAAATGATAAAATAATGTCAAATAGAATCCATTTTCTAAAAGAAAAGTTTATACCAAAGATTGAGTCGAGCCCCTTTTTAAAGGAGGCTCAACTTCAACTGTCTTTATCTGATGATAAATTTAAAGGTAATCTTACTGAACCAACTCCTGAAGACATATTTGTCTCTTTTGTTAATTCAGATCCAACTCCCAACTCTCAATATTTAGAGTGGATGTTGTTTAGGTTTTTAGATAATAAAGACGATGCTCAAAGATTAATGGTTGAAGATTTAGAGAAAGCTAAAGACGACCTTGGTTTTTTATTTAAACATCACTCTAAATTACCTGTAGACAAAAGAAATATAAAAAATTACAAATCACTTCAAGATTTGTATCAGTCTCTTTCTAAAATTAGAAAAGAAGATGAATTTGTAAGTCAAAGTCAGGCTGATAAAGTAGCTAAAGAAGGCGCTGAGGTCTGGCTAGACAATGAAGAGTGGTTAGTATTAATGCCAACTACTCAAGAAGCTGCTGTCCTTTATGGAAAAGGAACTAGGTGGTGTACAGCAACTAAAGGCGCATCTAATTTTGATTATTACAATAGACAAGGTCCTTTAATAATTATCATAAATAAACATGATAAGGATAAGAAGACTTATAAGCATCAGTTTCACTATGAGACATCTCAATTCATGGATGCTACTGATGATAGAATAGATGAAATGGCTTTTTTAAAGAAAAACCAAGACATTTTATTAGCTATCATTGATAATATCAAAGATACGCAAGCTTTTACTATGAGACTTTTATTCAATCTTCCAATAGAAGATGAAAATAAAAAGATCAGCGGAGACCTTGATTTAACTAAAATTCAAATAGAAGATTTAACTCCAGGTTTAGAAATAGATGGTGATTTAAAATTAGGAGGAGCTCAAAATATTAAGAGAATTCATAATTTGAAGGTTACTGGTGATTTAATATTAAAGGGTAGCTCTGTGGAATCAATAACAGGATATCTTGAAGTAGGTAAAATGTTGTTAGCTGATTACTGCAGTAATTTAAAAGAACTGCCAGATAATATAAAAATAGGAGGCACTTGTAAGATGATAGGTTGCAACCTTTCGAGGTTACCCGCTAACAGCGTTATAGGTGGAAACTTATATGTTTCGAATAATAACCGTATAACAGAAGTCCCTGAAAGCTTATATGTTAATACTCATTTTTATGCAAGAGACACTGGGATAAAGTCTCTTCCTAAAAACCACAACATTAAAAGAAGAATTTTTCTTGAATGATGATTAACAACATATAACATTGATGAAATAAATGGTGAACTTCTTTTTGGGATTCACCATTTATTGTTTAACTTTGTTAAATAACAATTATAAATTATGTCAACGGATAGAATAAAGAAGGTAAAAGTAACTCAGGGGATCCCTGGATCAGGTAAGTCAACCTGGGCTATACGTCAGTGCAGAGACACTAACTACCGTAGAGCAAATAGAGATGATATCCGATCTTTGTTTGGGGACTCTTCTTTGTGCCTAAATCCTGAATTTGAGAAAGAGGTAACTAAGTTACAGCACTTTGCAATCAGAACAGCTCTTAGAGCTGGTCATGATGTAATTGTTGATGATACTAACTTGAATGAAAGGTATTTCAATAAGTTAAAAGAATATATACAGGCTTATTGTGATGAGACTGGTGAAGTAATAGGAATCGAAAGAAAAACTTTTGATGTAGATGTAAAAGTGTGCATCAAAAGAGATGAGGAAAGAGAACGTACTGTAGGTAAAGAGGTAATCGAAAAGATGCACGCTAACTATGTTAAAGGTGTTTCTAGTGGATTTGTTAAAAATGTATACGAAGCTCTTTATCCAGGTCAAAACTTGATTGTCAACGATCCAAGTAATCCAAAGTGTATTATCTGTGACATTGATGGAACTCTAGCTAATATAGATCACAGAGATCCATATGACGCTTCCGACTGTGAAAACGACCCATTAGTTAAACCAGTTGCTGGAGTGCTTAAGAATTACTTTGATTTAGGTTATAGAGTGTATCTATTCTCTGGTAGAAGTGATGCATATATAGAAGAGACAAGTAAGTTCTTAGAAAAAAACCATGTCCAGTATCATAAGCTTGTCATGAGAAAAGAAGGTGATTTCAGATCCGATTCTATTCTTAAAGAAGAGATGTTTAATGAAAATATAAGAGATAAGTTTTATATTGATTTTATTCTTGATGATAGAGATCAAGTGGTGCGTAAATGGAGATCCATGGGTATCACCGTTTTTCAAGTAGCATATGGAGACTTTTAAAAAGTCTCCATTTTTTGCAACATTTTATGTTTTTTTTACGTTTGTATAATGTAAACTAAATTATTGCTATGGATCATATTATTGAAAAAAGTTTAAAAGAATTAAATGAGTATATTTCCAGATTGGAAGAATATGCTTTAATAGGTATGATGGGTCATTCCTTAACCCATGGTTTTAACGCTGGAACCAGCAGTCTTAGTTATCAAATTGAGTCTCTACCTGAAGAGTACGATAATATAAAAAAATTATATCAAAGCACTATGGGTCAAGTACGTTCAGTGCTAAATACTTGTTATCACAAAAAATCAACATATAGACAAATCATTAAGAAAGAAGATTTTGAGAAAATGTTTATCAGTGACAAGATCGAGTTTGAATGCGAGGATGATGTTGAAGTTTTTAATGATAAAGCTGTTTTGTTTGCTATTATACATGAACTGTTAAACAATGCTTTCAAGTATAGAAATGATAGAGAATCAAAGCCTCAATTAGTAATTAATAATTCTAGAATTTATGTTAGAAACCCTTGTGATACACCTAAGAATATAGACAGGTTATTTGATTTAGAGTATGTAGATGATACCAAGCCAAACCCTGGGAGTGGATTTGGTTTATATTTCAGTAAGAAAATGGCCGAAAAAATTAATTGTAATTTAAGAGTAAGCTACTCAAGGGGCTTGTCAAGAATTACCTTCTATCTAGATTTAAAAAAGAAACAATAATACTATGCCGAAATACAAAGCAAATATCATATTAGAAAATGACAACTGGTTAATAGTACAACCTCTTAGTCATTCAGCATCAGCATTTTATGCTAAAGACACTTATTGGGCTATAGGTCCAATAGCTAAAGGTGGAAGTCTTCAAGTTTACTTTAAAGCTTATACAGCAAAAGGTCCTATATTCATTGTAATGAATAAAAATGAATCTGAAGACAGTGAGGTTAAAAGAATGGGTTTTCATTTTGAAACCGCAACTTTTGTTAATGTTCTAAATACAAACTTTAATCCTAAGGAATATTTTGATAAACATCCTGAAGTGTTTATAGCTATAGAAAGTCACATGTCAGAAGAAGGAAAGAAATTTTAATTTGAGAAATATGATCCAGAGTTTGCTGGTAAATATATAAATGGCTAACTTTGCTCTATGAGTAAATGGAAAGAAAGAATGATTGGCTTAGCTGGTCATGTAGCTACTTGGAGTAAGGATGAAAGCACAAAGGTTGGAGCCGTTGTCGTAAATGATCGCGGAACAGTGCTTTCAATTGGATATAATGGATTTGCTCGTGGAGTTAATGATAGTGTTCAAGAAAGAAAAGAACGTCCTTTAAAATACAGCTATACACCTCATGCTGAAGCTAACGCAATATACAATGCTGCAGCTGAAGGTATATCTTTGATTGGGGCCAGTATTTATGTGACACTATGTCCTTGCAGCAGTTGCGCCAACGCAATTGTGCAATCGGGAATATCTAAAGCATATGCTCCAAAGATTGATGAAACCCATGAGAGAGATCAGCGATGGCTAGAAGAGTTCACTATATCAAAAAATATTCTTGATGAGGGTGGTGTGGAAATAGAATTTTATTAGTATGGCATTTTGGAATAGAAAGAAAACTGAAGCTCCTTTAATAAATAAAAGTGAAGAATGGTATGTGTCTAACGCCGATACTATTAAAAAATGGGATGATCACTTTAAAGCTATTTATAATTTCTCTGATGAATTTTTTGATGAATTTAAGGATGAAATAGATGATATAGATCTTTTAAAATGGTCTTGTTCTAAACAAAACAAATCAGCTGCTAATAGAGCTTTAAGAAACGGACTTGATATTAATGATATCGAAGTTATGAGATTTGCTTTTATATTTGCCAATCAAGGTAGTTTAAAAGAAGTGAAATTTATAATAGAATTAGGTTTTGACATCAATAAAAAAGCTAGTAGTGGGATGGATATGCTTAACGCTTCAGTTTTTGGTTTAAACAACTTTTTTATAGAAAAAGAAAACGAAAGGCGTAAAAAGTTAGAAGTTTGGAAATTCCTCATAAAAAGTGGAGCAAACCCCTTCACAACATCTGAATTAGCTAAATCATCTGCATTCCATCAACTATGTTGTTTGGAGAATGATGATGTTGGAAGTATATTAATTACTTGCTACTATTTTGATGGGGCTGACCTTGATGTTCGTAATGAGTCTGGTGAAACCGCTTTAATGTTAGCAGCTAGATATGGAAGAGAACATACTGTAGAAACTTTATTAAGTAAAGGAGCTAATCCTACACTTAAAAATAAAAGTGGAGACACAGCTGCAATAATTTGCTTACAAGGATCACTTAGCTTTAATGAAGGTAAACATAGACGTTTATCTAAGAAGATCTTAGATTATGACCAGATATTTAGAAGTAAATACGCCCCCGAAGTTTATAAAAAATAAATGAAACAAATCATAACATAATTTCGTTATGTTATTACACTTAAAATTTGATGATCATGTCAACATTAAAAGAAATAATATTAGCGGACATAAAAGTCGCTATGAAAGAAAGAGAAGCTGGAGCTCTTAAAAAAGAGTTATTAAAAGTAGTTGTATCTGAATTCTCAAGAGTAGAAGATGCAACTAAACAATTGAGTGATACCGAATGCCAGGCTATCATTAAGAAAGTTGTTAAAAACCTGAAAGAGGTTGGTACCGAGACTGCTCAGAAGGAAATAGATATTCTAAATGAGTATTTACCTACTGAGTTGACTGAAGCATACATTAGAGAAACAATCGAGAATATGGTTGCTGATGGAGCTGGGAACCTTGGGGCTATCATGGGTCATTTCAAAAAGAACCATGAAGGTTTGTACGATGGCAAATTGGTAAGTACTATTGCGAGAGAATTACTAAATTAATAATGATGGAAAAGCTTAACTCTATGTTAACCAGGTCACACCAATGGATATACCAGAAACTAGGTATACCTTGGATATTTTACCTTCCAATCTTTATTGTTTGGATTGTTTTTGGAGGAAAATCTATGGTTCATCTAATGACTTTATATCCAGAGTATTGGTTTTCTTTTGATTTATTATTTAGCATGATATCGGCATCTATAATTATGGTTTTAATATGTAACACTCATAAGAAAGTATAAGGTTTAATAAATGTTACAAGTATAAAAAAAAAATAATGTCTGAGGTTAGAAAAGATTTAAAATACACAGCGGATCATGAATGGATCATGATTGAAGATGGCGTAGCAACTATTGGAGTTACCGACTTTGCTCAAGGAGAACTGGGTGATATAGTCTATGTAGAAACTGATGTTGCTGTTGGTGACGATGTTTCTCAAGAAGAAGTTATTGGAACTATTGAGGCGGTTAAGACCGTTGCTGATATATTCTCTCCAGTGTCTGGTGAAGTTTTAGAAATCAATGAGGATTTAGAAGATGATCCAGAAAGCTTAAATGAATCCCCTTATGAAAAGGGGTGGATCATAAAGATAAAAATCAGTCATGATTCAGAAATTGAATCACTTCTTAGTTCAGAAAAATACGCTGAAATGATTGGTCAGTAAGTGTCAAAATATTTAGATATTTGACATTTAATCAAATTACTGTCAAAAAGGTGTTGTAAAACAACACCTTTTTGTTTACATTATAGCTATGGAAAAAACCAAATACTTCCGCTCAATGCATTTTCCATGGTCGCCAGGTACGACTTCGGATGATAGAATAACTCAAGATTATTCCTTTCTAGAAAACAAGGAGGTTGTGATCCTAGAGAAGATGGATGGAGAAAATAACTCTATATGCAACAGAGGTGTCTATGCCAGGTCTCACGGGGCTTTCGCTGAGAAACCATGGAACAATTGCATTTGGTCTATTCACGATAGAATAAAACACCAGTTAGGCGAAGATGATTTTGTCTTTGGTGAAAATATGTTTGCTCCACATTCGATAACATATAAAGAATTAGACACTTTCTTCTATGTATTCGGAGTGAGAGATAATGGTAATTTTTTATCTTGGGATGAAATTTGTTTATATGCTGAAATGCTAGAGCTTCCAACTGTTCCAGTTTTAAAAAGAGGCGTGTTCTCTGATATAAAAGCTGAAGTTGAAGAAATCGTCAAAAGACCTTCTGTTTTTGGCAGCGTAGATAGCGCGGAGCAAAAAGATTGTACAATGGAGGGTGTTGTTGTTAGAACTGTAGAAGGATTTCATCAGAATGATTCTGATTCTCATTTATTAAAATGGGTGAGAAAGGATCATGTTAAAACGGATGAGTTTTGGGCCAGGAGATGGATAACAGCTAATCGAGATCAGCGGGAGGAAATGAGACATAAGCTAAATTGGGAAATTAAAAAAGGGAAGTAATACTTCCCTTTTTTATTTTGTTTTAAAAAGTTTACTTCTTATTAAAGCGCTTTTATTAGCTTCGGGTAGATTAAAATAGTTGTTTAATAATTCTTTTGCTGATTCAGAATCCAATGATTTACTTTGCTCTTCATTTAAATTAGAAACTGAGTTTATGACGCTACCTCCATATGTAGTGAAAACATTATTTGCCCCTCCAAAAATACTATTAGGGTTTATGTTAAGAGGGTTTATGTTAAGATTGTTCATGTCTAAATCATCAATTAAATGTTTCACATCTTTAATTTCTATTATTTTGTTTATTTTTGATTTAATTTTTATTTTAGCTTTTTTTACATACTTTTTGATAAACTCATCACTTGTATCCTGATATAGCAATACTTGTTGTATGTCTAATTCATTTATAAACTCTTCTATAAATCTTTCATCTAACACTTGCTTTGTTGCTACAATCTCCCAATCTACATATTCGGCATATTCACGAATGACATCCATGGTAACTCTGGAATATTTGATTACATCATTTACTGAATAAATGAAAGATTCGTGAGCCACTATTTCCTTAATAGCTTGTAAAGTTTCTGCAGGAGAAGTATTCTCATCTAAATATTCAGGTAAATGAATTTCTATATTACCAAGAGCATCTTTCGAAAACCAAGAGGCTATCAATTCTTCATACTTTTTTTTGTATGAAGAAAAGATAGCCTTATTGAATTCTTCTTCGTTAATAACTGACATTAATTATTTTCTTTTTCAGTTTCTTCTTCCATCACTTTTTGTGATGATTGTATTAAATCATAAATATCCCCCATAGAAACTTCATTTTCATAGTCTTCTTCATGAAGACAAAGAGCTCCAACAGTTCTTAAATTGATGAATAAGTTATTTTTTAATTTAGCTCCTTCCGCACATTTATACCAATCTTCTTGTTTTGAGATAGAGTATTCTGTTTTAGAATCCTCATGACAGTTTTTGATCCAGTTTTTGAATCTATGGATATGCTTCTCAAGAAACTCGCGAGATAAAACTCTACTGTAAAACAAAACATCAAAATCTATAAAATCTTTCATCTCTTCTATGAAATCTTCATCCATATGTTGAGTTAGAGTTGCCTCTTTCCAAATAATGTCTTCTTTAAAGTTTCTCATGAAACTTTGAGCCATAGGCTGATAGACAGACACAGCTTCCCAGTCAAGCTCTGATGCAAATTCTTCCATGAAGAATTCTGGTAATGCAAAATAAGTAGACAAGAAAGTCCAGTCATAAGATTCTCCATCGGAGCCTTTTTTAGCCATCTTTAACAAGTCTTGTGTTGCTATTTTTTTAGCATAAGCTATAGCTTCTTCTTTGTTCATTTTTTTTGTAGAACTCATAATTTATCAATTAACATATTATATTCTTTGTAACACTCAATATCACAACCAAATTCATTAAAAAATCTGGTAGTGCTTTTTTCTTTATTTATTTCTTTTGAAATTTGGTAAATAATAAGACCGTCAGCATTGTCTACGAAAATATCATCTACATAACCGATTCCTAACTCGGTTTTTTCATCAAGTACATCACCTTCAAACTTATATACTCTAACTCTGTCTCCAGCGCTATATTTTTTATTTTCTTTGATGTATATGTAAAGTGATTCATCTCTTTTTCGAATCATCTCGTTTAGTAAATTAGTAGTACTTTCAATAGCTCTGTTTGCTACCCCTACTTTATCTACGAATTCTTCTCTTGTCATAAGGTAAATTTAATAGTTTATATTTAGAAATCAAAATATAAATTCCACATAATTCCTATTAATGCGCCATTAATTGTCTGAAGAAATGTGTCTTCATCAAAATTTTCAGATTTAATTTGTGTGGTATTGGTAAATGACACGTTAGCTAAAGCCGCATTTTTTGGTAAGCGTGATAACTCGAAGTATATAGTTATAGTGTTATTGTTTATTGAAAAAGTGATTTCATAGTCACCATAATCAAGTTGTAGCTTCACTCCTGTTTTTGAAATGTTTTGCGAGTTTTGTTTAGGTAGTCCGTAATTCTTAACGCTTAATTCCTTTTTGAAATATTTATGTGTATATTCCTGCAGGTTAAGATACACATTAACCCCTCCTGCTCCAATGAATTCTTCTATCTCACACCTGTTTTTATCAGCGAAGTCATGAGTTAAATATCCCATATAGAAAAGGTATGGGATATCCAAAAATTCAATATAGTCCTCTACAAAGTCCATTGGAATAGATTTTTGAAGATAAATTGCATTAAATCCATTTAATTGTATTAAGGCCTCTAACTCTTTTCTTGTCATGATACAAAAATAGAAATTAGAAAACTTTTTAGCAAACTTTGTTGTGATTAAAATAAAACAACCTTATATTTGAGGGTCAATTAGAATCATATGATAATGGAATATGCGCCTCACAAAGAAGTGCAAAAAAGGTTAAAGCTAAAGCAAATGAGGAATGGGTCTCCAATGTTGATGAGATTTATAGCAAAGATTTGGATGATAATAGAAAGCTTAATATTAAGAAGTCTATAATTATTATGCAAATGACGGCAGACTATCATAAAGATTTGTAGATATTTTGGTAAATTCACTTTTTAAAATAGGTGATAAAATGGCAAAAGAGGAAAGTAAAATACCAAGAGGTCCATATTGTTATAAAATAGACATAGACCAGGCTGTGAATGTGGAAGGGCTAAATGAGGAAAACACTCCTTTAATCATATGTCCTTATTGGAAATGGATAGAAGATGGTTACACTAGTTTTGCTACATGCACATTCTTATATAATGAAGATCAGTGCGAAAAAGAGAGAGTTGATGGCGATACTATTAACACTATTCTATTAGATGCTAAATGTAAGGTGTGTACTATTAACCTTTCTTTTAATAAAGAAGATGAATATAGTTGGAAGTTATTAGATAAACTTAAAAGAAACAAAAATGTTTAAAATATTATTAATAATAATAATTGCAGCGGTTTTATATAAAGCTTATCAGAAGCAAAAAAATAAACAGGACAAGAGAGTAGCATCTAATAATTTCAATTTAAGCTCTAAAGACTTCTCTGGAGTTTCTTCTGAACCAGAATGGTGGGAATTTGGAAAGAGGTCTGCAAGAAAAAAAGAAATAGATAAATCTAAACATATTTTCATGAACACTTTACGTAAACAGCAAGGCAGGAGGAAATAATATGATTTCACATATAACAAATGAAAGGGCAGAGATGTACGATAGTGATAAGGCTAATCAACTAACTATTTACGATAGACAAGTGTCTATATCTCAAGAAAACTCAAAAAATAAATTTTCACAACTTATAGAAAAAATGGACGAAAAGAAAGCAGCTTATATATCATCTTTAGACACATCCAAGGGGTCTGTGTTTCCATATGTCCAAAAATGGATTATTGATTTTGGCACTTATCCATCATTTACATTTTCTGGTCATAAATATTATCATTATGAATCTTTGTTAGAGATTTTGAAAACATTTGAAGGGTTTACAATCACCAACATTACTCATACTAGTTGTGGATTAAGTGAGGATGCGCCTATTACAGATTCATCAAGTAAAAAAATTTATGGATCAATAGAATCAATACCAGAAGCTGAAATTAAAGATTTCAAATATCCCAATGCGGTAGTTGCTGAATTAACTTTTAAAAATAAACTTTTCTACATAAAACTGACAATAGCGCCTTCACGAGATTGTAGTTTTGATGATAGTGAAGATATAATTAAAAGCGATAACATTAACATTGCTTGTAAGGCTGATGTCATTTTAATACACAGCGAAGATGATGCGGTAATTGCAGGTGATTTGATGAATACGTTCAGCAGCGCTAAGATTAAAACACAAGATTCAAAGAAATCTACTATTAATATTGTAATCCAAACAAGTAATGGATATGATCTTGTTAGTTATGACATTAAAGATCCTAAAATGGATTTGACTTTGAATTACAATGATGATTTTATGCCTGAGTATGAAAAAATTATTGAGAGATTAAACACTCCTAAAGATAAAGGTATTGTCATGTTTCATGGAGCTCCAGGTACAGGTAAAACAACTTTAATTAAACACTTATTAAGTGTTATGACCAAGAAAGTTATTTATATACCACCAGATTTAACAGCTTCTATTAGTAGACCAGAGTTTATAGCATTTCTTATGCAACACTCTAATTCTATATTAGTAATAGAAGATGCAGAGAATGCTATTTTAAGTAGAGGGGAATCAGCGGGAGGAAATCAAGCAGCAGTGGCCAACCTTCTTAATCTTTCTGATGGAATCTTATCTGATGCGCTTAGTATTCAGGTTTTATGCACTTTCAATGCAGATATAGGGAAGATCGATCAAGCTTTACTTAGAAAAGGAAGATTGATCTCTAAATATGAATTCAAAGCTTTGGATATAGAAAAAGCTAAGAAATTAGCAGATAAAATAGGGTTTGATTCAGAATTGATAACTCAAGACACTAGGCTTAGTGAAATATTCTCTCTTGATGAAGATGAGTATAACCAAGAGAAGGAATCAGCTGGTTTTAAACATTAATTCTAATTAAGTTTCAAAAAAAGCAACATTTTGTTGCTTTTTTCGTTTAGAAAGCATGGATAAAAAACTAACAAGTAAAAGAAATCATAAAAACACATCTATGATTAGAAAGAAGGTTTACTCACTAGATGAGGTTATTCCATTTGTTTCTCTTGATGGTAAGTTTGCCGTAAAAGAATATGATGGAGTATTAATGCCTATGGATTGGGATACTCTTCAAGTTCTTAAAATAAAAGGATGTACCTGCGTTTCATGTGGAGCTGAAGCTGACTTTGTTGCAATGGAAAGAACTCCAGGCCCAAAGAAAACAATATACAATGATTGGCATTTTAACGTGTATGCTAAAGATTATATAGGAAGAGAAATTTTAATGACTAAAGACCATATTTTAGCTAAAGCCAATGGAGGTCTTGATGAAATGGATAATTACCAGCCAATGTGTAGCGTATGCAACACTAGAAAAGGAGTGTTGCCTCAAAGATATTTTGAAGCCGTAGTCAATGACGACTTTGATGACTACAATCTAAAACATACAATAAAGAGAGCTCAGGAAAGATGGGGTATTGAAATAGATAAATCCGATTTTGCTAAAATGACTCGACAAATAAGAGAGGGTGATGATGAGATTCTTTATAGAAAGAACAAGAGCACCACCTATAGAGAGGTTTTAGTGAAAGGAGTTAATAAAGTTGTATTGTACAGCAACAAGCATGGCATAATAACAGCTTTAGATGATAGTGTAAAACTAGCAATAGAAAAATCTGTCCCTTGGTGGGCTCAGCAAGATGTTGAAAGTTCAATTGAAGAGTATGATGATATCATCTCCATATGTGAATCGGAATATCAAGAAAGAGAAAGTCCACGTGAATACGCTGAATACTTTAAGACATGTAGATATCCTAAAGTAATGTTTAGTATGTGGAAAGATCATGAATCAGACAAGTTCAAGGAGATTGTCTGGGCACAAGTTAAAATGAATTTAAAATTAAATTAAAAACTATATGAAAAACATCTTATTAATTACATTTGCTTTATTAACAGTCACATTTTCATTTGCAAGAATCCAAGAAGATTCTTTAAATGTTTCAGATACGCTAAAAGTTAAATTAGAAACAACTTCATCATTAGCATTTGCTACTAGAAATGTGTGGAGAGGAATTAGCTTTGGAGATTCGCCATCACTTCAAGGTTTGATGAATTTTAATTATTGCAAATTAAATATTGGAGCTTTTGGAGTGGTTACTTCTAATGGAACTAGAGTTGGTTATGGCAACACTTTAGAGATGTATGCTAGTTATGACATATTAGATAATCTTTCCTTGACAATAGATGATTATTATTTTTTTAATTCTCATGATAGTTTAGATAACTACTTTGAATATGGAAGTGGTACTCAGCATTACATTGAAGCTCAAGCAAGATACTTATGGAAAGAATCAGTTGAGATCTTGATTGGTTACAATATCTACAGTTCTTCAATAGATAATACTGATGGTGTTTATATTCAAACTACTGTATTCATTAACGATAATATATCAGTCTTTACTGGTTTTTTAACTGGATCTAGTTATTTAAATTTCATGGACAAAAGAGGAGTTACAAATGTTGGTATTACTACAATTAAAAAGTTGAGCCTAAAAGAATTCTCTTCTGTTTTATCCACATCTTTAATACTTAGTCCTAATCACATTAACATTGCAGATGTGCCAGGAGTTGGAACTAGTCCCGTATATTTTGTCGCATCATTAACCTTTTAACAATAAGAACTATGACAATCAATGATCTAATTGTATTGCTATCTCAATACACATTACTTATATTCATTTTGCTAACTGCAATACCTCTAACAGCTTTAGTATATGCAAAGTTAATAGCAGGTGAAAATGGTCATGCAAGGCCTCATAGATATGTGTATAGTCTGTTGGTATATTTAACATCACTTCCTGGAGTATTTGCGGTGGTTATTATAGCATATACCATGTTCTTTGTTAAAGGAAATATACTTAACATGGAATTAGTTAGTACAATACTGCCAATTATATCTATGTTTATAACGATGACTATCATCAAGAAAAATGTTAACATGAAATATGTTCCAGGATTTGAAAAACTTAGAGGATTATATTTAATGTTAACAACAGTGTTTGTGATAGCTCTTATAATTGTAAAGACAAGAATATTCTTATTCTTCGGAGGTTCATTTATTACATTTGCAATTATAATTGTAGTTTTGATTGCCTTGTTTAAGTTTGGTAAAAAAGCTATTTCTGGACCAGAAAAATAATGAGGTACTTATACATCTGCTCATCAAATAGAAACACATCCCGTACAGCTTTAGATATAATGTCTGAGATGTATATGAAGGATGAGCATGATTCTGCTGGAGTTAGTCCTGTTGATGTAGAAATTACAAAAAGAGATTATTGGGAAGGGGCTAAATTTGTTACGGAAGAAATGTTAGAGTGGGCTGATAAAGTATTTGTCTTTGAACCAATGGCTGAGATTTTCATATCAACATTATGGAAAAAGAAGTTTGATAAGAAACTTGTCACTTTATATGTGCCTCCATTATTTGCATATGGAGACGCTAAACTAGTTTCCGCTTTACAAATCGCATTAAAAAAAGGAATTGAATATGATATCGACAACAATTAGCGTGACCGCTATTATAATTGTAATAATTTGGTTTAGTTTAGGATATGTTTCATTAGCCCTATTCTTCTACACTATGAAGCTTAGAATAGAGCATGACAATAAACAAAAAGTTCCATACATGTCTGTGGTGAAAACTTTCGTGTCTCATTATGAAATGGATCAAGAAAATAAAACAGCTAGACCTGAAATAATATGTCTTCTGTTTGTAGGAACTGGACTTTTCTCCTTGTTAACAAATATAGGAGCATACAGAGGGCTTATGAGAGACTTAAAACAAGAAAAGGATGATTGATTCCATAAAGAAGTTATTAATTTTAGAAGGGGCTACTGTAGCTGTTGCGGAAAGTATTACTGCAGGTAAACTTCAGGACGCGTTTGCTAGTATATCGGGATCATCAAGTTTCTTTGAAGGAGGTATTACTGCATACAATTTAACTCATAAAGTAAACATTTTAGGTGTAAATTATTTACATGCAAAAGAGGTAAATTGTGTAAGTGAAAGGGTTGCTGATGAAATGTCTAAAGGTATATCTGACAAAATGAAATCAGACTATGGGATATCTACTACTGGATATGCTGAACCTTGGCCAGAAGAAGATATAGAGTTTGCTAAAGCCTATGTATCTATTTATGGAAGATTAGATAAAAAGGTATTAGCAAAAGCAATGATTAAAGTAGTTAACGTTGATGGAGAACATAATATTGAAGTTATCACCAAGTATGCAAGCGGCAATCAAAATGTTACAGAAGGAGTTATAAAAAATACAAAAAACATATCTGCAAGAAATGGTTTTAGAGATTTTGTAGCGGTAGAGGTTATGTGTATATTCGTGGCAGTTTTAGGTCATAAATTAAATAATAAATATGATAAATAATTTTGATCCTAACATATCTATAACTTTACAATTAATACGTCTTCATAGAAAAACTGTGAAGACACCTTATTTTATAAGAGTTATTTTCAGTTGGTTTAAAAAGAACTTAACTGGTAGTTGCGGTGTATTTTTAAGATTTAGCAATAAACGTAAAGAAACTTTTAAACCCAATCAAACTCTAGAAAACTTAATAGATAATTGGTCAGGCAAACCTAAAATAATTTATATGTCTGGAGATTATGAAGATCCTATATATCATCCCAAACATGACAAGATACACACTTTATCTAAAGGGTTTTTTTCAAACCCTTTAATGTATTATCAACTCATGTTTCATGAATTAGGCCATAGCACTATGCACCCTAAAAGAATGAATAGAGAAGTGTTTCATACCATAAATGAAGACTTAACTCAAGAAGAGATGGATTTCATAGAAGCTGAAGAGGAGCTACTTGTAACATATTTTTCAATTAAATCTTGTTTAATTTCAAACCCAGACATTAAGCAATTAAACCAAATAATGTGGTTTAATTCAAATATTTTTAGTAAGTTTGTTGAAGTGATATGCGAGCAAAATTCAGAGTATAACTTCAAAGATCTTGAAGATGAAGCTGACAGACTTATCGATTACATGTTAAATCAAATAAACAAAGATGAAAAGACCAATTACAACAGTTACGAAAGTGTTTAACGCTAACGGGGTTGAAAAAGAAAAAGAGACTATTACAATTGCTGAATTGAAATTAATAAAAGAAGCAGTAATAACAGATAGTTATGATCTGAGTGCTCCTTCTGTTATGAATAGCACATTTACTAAAGCTGATGTTGTTAAAGATCTTTTTAGCATACTAGAAGAGGATCATGATGATGATACATTAGTGCATTACATGATATTTGAAAACGTTCTTCGTGAATTTGTAGTATGCCGCAAGAAGGTGACTGACACTTGGAAGTCTGTAGAAATTATATAAATAAACTCTTATGATCTCAGAACAAGATAAAAATGAATCCTTCTTTGATAAAATAGAACTAGTCCAGGATCAAGATTATCAAATAGCTCTTGAGATAGAAGAAAATGATTTGCAATTAGTAAAGCCATTAACATTAGAAGCTTATCTAATGTATGGATTATATTTGGAAAATCACTGGGAAGACATTGATACAGCTAGACATGCTTTAGGTAAATATAATTCTTTTGTATTGATAAATGCTAACAGCGGAACTCCTGTTTGTTATATTGAAATGCTTAATGGAGATCTTGTGGATAGTGAAACTATCTATAATTTTTCTATGTTTGGAAGAAGTGGTGAAGAGCTGCTGTTTGCACAACATAGAAAATCTTATTTTACTCCAGTGTATACTTTCTTGAAAGAAAACGGGCTTATAGAAAAGTCGTATTTGAAAAGATTTAAAGAAGTAACTACTCAAGAATTTGAATATAAGCAAAAGAGAGTCACTAAGTTCTTAGGAAAGATAATGGAGAGCGAGGACGCTGAACTATTTAAAAAGTTCCTAAGAATGAATCGTTATGATTTAGGATTGTTAATACAAGACTGCATAGAAATAAGCTGGAGTATGGAATTAGTTTTCATGGATCAGTTAACTCATTTCTTTATGGATGCTTTTTGGAGAGGAAAAGGAGTATATATAGAGTATTCCAGTTTTAATTCAGAGGAGTTTAAATCTTATCCTGATCATATAATAAAAACTATAAAGGATTCTTATGTTCCAGAGCCTAGATTGAAGTTAATCCCTACATCTTCTAATAAGAAACCTGCTAATCATGCAGAGATAATTAAAGCCGCAGAATCTTTAGAGCAATTACAACTAGAAAGAAGTGGAGGAAGCCATTCTAAAAGTGGAGACTCTATAGATTATCTAGGAACTAAGAACATAGAAAAGATAAAATTAAAACATAACAAGAAATGAAACTTAAAGAATTTGGACCCATATCAAATGAGTTAGCAACATCTTTATTCAATGGCTCAACAATGAGCACGTTAAGATCTGTAGCTAAAAGTATTAAACCAGATTTAATACATGACATGACTAAACAAATGTTTCTTATATCTTTGATTAAGTATACAGCCAGTAGAGATCTAGAGCTTTTGTTAAATGATTATGGAGTTGAAAAAGTTGTTTCTGAATGGGATAATTATATTACTGAAAACGTTGATGATCTTATTGAAGCTACGTATGCAGAGCTTTCTATATTACAACAAAAATTAGAGTTTATTCTTATAAAATTTCAGCCAGATGAAGATACAAAAGAATCAAAGTAATTTAAGTTTTTGGCTAGAGTTTTCTAAAAACTGTGATTTTGAAAAATATTCATTTGATTATTTTAAATTAAACACAAAGTCAATATTTTGGAACGCTATATCAATGCGTGAAGATTTATCTCTAGACTTTATAGAAGAGTTTCGTGACTCTTTATCTTGGATAGAGCTTTCTAAAAAAAATAGTGATATAGAATTCTTCAAGCAATTCAAAGATAAAATTAACTGGTCTATAACTATGAGTCAAGGCAAGAAGTTTTTAGAGAATCAGGAAAACATTAGATATTTTGCTGACACAATGGACTTTGCAGCGTTAAGTTATTCAAAATATATCACTAATGAATTAGTGGAAGAATATCAAGATGAAGTTTGTTGGAGATCTATTATGAATAATGAAAGAATTTCCCCATCAGTTAAAGAGAAGTTTAAATACAAACTAGCTACAAAATAAGTATATGTTTTATTACATTAATGTAAATGGCAAATAAAGAAGATGTAAAAAAAGCCTATACCTCTCAACTTGTAACCCAAGGAAGAGCTTATAGTTTAGATCATAGGGATGAAGATTTAAACTTCATAAAAGACTGGCTGAGGGAAAACTCAGGCATGTCGTTTAAAGAAAAATTGATTAAAGATAAAGTTTTTAATTACCCAACCATAACCGAAGAAGAAGCAACATGCTGGGCTGACAAGATAGATTTTGAAGCTTTAGCAATGAGCATGGATATAAAAAAGTTCAGCTCAGATTTCTTTGAAAGTTTTAGAGGGGAACTCAATTGGTCATTAATAAGCGCAAACAAAACTATGAGCTTAAATTTTGCTAAAGAATTTATAGACTCTTTAGTTCCCGCTTACATTCTTAATAATATGTCAATCAACTTAGGTGATGAAGAAGATTTCATGAGAGAGTTGATTGAAAGACAGAGGGCTATAATAGATAATAATTCTTATTTATTGTCCGAACCAGAACTGTCTAGCTCCCTTAAAAGTTTCTTTAAAACAATTTCATTTAGCAGAGTTATTTCTGAACAGTTTATGAAAGATTACTCAAATGAACTTGATTGGACAAGTTTATCTCTAAAGCAATCAATGTCACTAGACTTTTTAATTGAGTTTGCAGATAAAATAACATGGGATAACATTATTAGAAACATAAAAGTTTCAGAAGAGTCTAAATATAGATGCTTGATGGATCATGATGTATCAATTACGCCTAAAGAATGGTCTAGATGGAAGATTATGAAAGATAATTATGAAATAAGAAATGGATTGTTAGATGGTAAAAAAATGGAGTAACTATCATGAATATAAACTTGTAACTGAACAAGAAATAATTGACCATGCTGATGAGGTAGATTGGCATGCATTCTCTTTTTTTATGAATCCAGATAATTTTTCACATAACTTCTATCAACAATTTAAATTCGATTTAGTATGGGAAGTACTGGATACAACTCAAAAAGAAGATTATTTTTTAAAAGAGTTTTCAGAATTTATGATTTATTAATAACTTTTATTTATATTTGATCATATGAAAACCATTACGACAGAAAAAGAGTTTAAGGATAAAATTGATGAATATATTAGTTTAATTAGCCTGGTAGGTAATTCGATTGCTGAGCTGAAAGAATCTACAACTCCACAAAAATCACTAAATCCAGATTTGTGTTACAGAAAAATAGTGGTAGATGTTTCACGAAATCCAGTTGATGACTTATATAACTTTAAAGCTAGAATATATAATCAATCCGTAATTGCAGCATATAAAGATATATGTAGAAATTATTATATAGAAGAAAGCATAATAAGTAAGAATATAGAATTATTTGATGGTGACTTGATATCTGAGACTCAAAAACTTAGTGAAGATTTTATTGAAGAATATCAAGATGTGTTAGATTGGTGTGCAATTTTTTTATGCCAAGATCTATCTACCGAGTTTTTAGAAAAACACAAAGATAAAATCGTAAGTAATTTCGAATTTCAAAGTCTAGCTGCATATAAACAAGAGAAAGAAAGTTTAGAAGATGAGGTTGGTTTAGAAGATGAGGTTGGTTTTGAAGATGAATATGCAGTTGATGCAGGTGCAGGTGCAGGTGAAGTTGCAGCAAATCCAGCATTGCAAAATTTATTAGACCAGCTTCGAGACCTAACGGAAGCAGAAGGTCAAAATAATAGAGAGAGAATTGAGAAAAGCGTAAAAAGACGGATAATTATATATAGGGTGGTTATGGGTATAATAGCGCTTATGATAACGTTCTCTATATATACATCAATTGTTAATATAGATGACCATTTCTCTGTAAAAGAGAAAGGTGTAGAACAAGTAAAAACTGTAACTCCAAAAAAAGAATAAATGATGTAGAATGAGTTATAAAAGAGGGGGTAAGTATAAAGATGAAGTGTATGGAAGGTACACAAGAGTCTTTATGGGCTTAGTTATAATTGTCAACACCCTCTTATTCATAAGTAATGTTCTTGAACAGGAAAATATACAAACTATACAGGATTATTTAATCCTATCGTTAATTTCGCTAATACCATTTACATTTGCAATCAAAATTATTCTAAGAGCGTATGGATACATACCACCAAGGCCCCCCAGAGAATTCGATGATTTCGAAGAAGACACCGAAAATTAGAAAGCGTTTTTATTTTTCTTATAAAGAAGCTAAAGTAGATGTAGACCAATATATGCAGATACATCTAGATTTAATAGAACAGCTAGAACAAGAGTTGTCAAGGACTAGAAAGTTTTTCTTTATTCCAATGATATCTATCATGATAACTACTATCATTATAATAGGATACTTTATATCAAACATTTTTGTTATAGAGACTGGAGAAATTTCTTATGGAAGCGCTATAATAGCTGCGCTTCTTTCTTTGTGTTTAACTATGCAGATTAGATCTATGCTCAAAGATTATAATATTTTATAATACTAATTTGTTTTAAGAGTATGGTTTCCATATATTTGCCTATATGGAAAATTTATTATACTCACCTAGAGAATTAGGCGTTAGAAATTTTGGGTTTGATATAGGTGATGTTATTTATTACCATTTCACTGGAGAGTGTGAGACGATACATAGAAACATGCACATGAGGGGCATGTTATATGGACGAGACTTACCCGATGATGTTCCATTAGATCACTCAAGCCATTTCTTGGTTTTGGATTTTTCTTTTAAAAACAATAATATAGAAGCTGTTAATATTGATGAATTAGAAGTTAAAGCATCAATACAAGAAATTACTAGTGGAGAAGTGTATAACATATTTACTAACAGGAGAACTTTTCTTAAAAAGGAAAAGATAAGAAATGGCGTTGATATACTTGTAGCAAGAATTACAAGTGAACTATATGATGAAGATCCAGATGATCCAGGGATAGAGACTTTAACATTCAAAACATTTAAAGTTTCACATGAAGATCAAAAAGCTTTTGAAAAAGTTTTAAATTTAACTTCATGGTTCATGGATTCAAGAAATACAATACAGAGTTTAAAAAGCCAAATTAGAAGTAGTAATAAATAATGAGATTATATTTTAAAACGGAAAAGTATTGGGAGAATAGATTTCCTAACATGTGCTTTAGTTATTTTATATACTTTTTATTATACCCATTTATTCTATGGCATATACTACCTTTTACTATTGGAGTTTTAATAGCTCAAGTGATAGCATTGTTATTTACATTAAGAATTAAACCGAAGAAAAATGAAACAGAATAAAAAAGAGTTATCCAATGAAATTCTAAATCTAATTGAGAATTTTGAATCTAATTTTGGAGAAAATTTTGATATTGAAGAAGCAATAAGTTGTAATAGAGATATTCCAATTAACGCTTTAAAGTCTTTCGAGAAACAATATGATAACTTTGAATCAACTGATGATAAGTACACATTCGCGATACTTAAACCAAACGCTGTAAAAGGCAATCAAGTAAACAGCATCATTGGAGACATTAAAATAGCAGGCTTAAATGTAATTGCTGCTAAGAAAGTTTTATTTGTAGAATCAGTAGCAAGATCATTTTACAAAGAGCATGAGGGAAAAGACTTCTTTGATGGATTGGTAGATTTTCTGTCTTCTGGACCAAGTTATATTCTTGTGCTGGAGAAAGAGGATGGAGGCGCTATAAAAGCATTTAGAGACCTCATGGGACCAGTTGCAGCCGTTAATGATCCAGATAGATACCCTAACACTTTGAGAGCAAACTACGCCCACTCTATGACCGAGAATTCTGTTCATGGATCAGATAGTTATGAATCTTTCATAAAAGAAGTAAATATTGCATTCTTCGGTAAACTTTGATAAATGAAACCATAACAATATGCAATACATTTGGTTAATAATAGCACATTTTATAGCAGACTTTCTATGTCAGACTAGAGAGATGGGAGTTAATAAGAGCCACAGCCTTAAATGGCTGTTGGCTCATATCTTAGTTTATACTTCTATTATTACAGCATGCTCATTTGGAGCTTGGTATGTATACGAAATTAGCGTTAGTTATTTGACTGTGCTACAATTCTGTATGATTAATGGATTACTGCATTTGGTTACAGACTTCACTACTAGCAAAGCTAGTTCTTATTTCTATAAACATGATAAATTGGGTCTTTTTTGGTGGACAATAGGTTTTGATCAAATGATACATGCTATATGTTTACTATATACTTTCGACAAATTGTTGTTAATATAATTTTAAAGTCTTAACTTTGTTTATATGCCTAGGGATAATAAAATACATACTACAGTTCCAATACATATGGAACTTACTAATGAATTCGCTAACGAGTACATGGATGTAATTGATTGGGAAAAAGTAGAAGTCAAAGCTTTTAAAGCTTTCGATGATGACACTATAAAAGAAGTTTCCTTGTTAGTCAGCGAAGCAAAGAGGTACGATATTTATAGAACAGTTATTCTTGAAGATAATCGAATTGATTTACTAAACTCTCTTCTAGGAAATAATCCAGCTACGGTAAAAAATATTTCTGATTTAATGAAGGCTACTAATCTTCAGTTAGTCATAATATTATGCATTTCTCACCATAGTAATGATATAATTAAAAAGATTCATAGTGATAATATGAAACTCAATGCTCGTCCAATATACAATTTCTTAGAAAAAGTTAATAGTGGACAAGACGCTTCTCCGTTATCATTTTCTATTGCATGTAATAATGTGGAGATGGTAGAGTTTTTCTTGGAGAATGGAGCTACTTGGGGATACAATACATATTTAGCTGCATCAGCCATGTGTGCAAGATATGAGGACGAAACATTTAAAAAATACTTCACGTCAATGTACTCATTTGTAGCTGATCAAGTGAAACCTCAATTGTTATCTGTGGTCGGAGGATATGAGCATAAGGATAATCCAGAGTTACCAATTTTTAAAAGTTTAATCAATAGATCTGAAGTAGCTAATGACGCATTATTTTGGCTTTTGAATTTTGTTACGGATAATGTCAAAGAAGTTGTGTCTGATATAGAACCTCCTGCTATAGAGGCTATGATTAATATAATTGATGATATAGCTAACAAAAGAGGTGTTAGAAAAGAGCTACAACATGCTCTAAGTAAACGTGAAATTGATACAAGCCCCACTAAGGGATTAGTGTCTGTAAATGACACTTCTTACTACGATATTCATTGTGATGATTATGACTATCGAGATGATTATGACTATGGAGATGAAGACGCAGATAACAGTAATAGTTTTATGAATTAAACAAAAATAAAATGGATAGATTAACATTAATTTTAATAGAAGTAACTGTTTTACTGATCTTATCAGGAACATGGCTTTGGTTTTACCGTAATAATTACAACAGCAGTGGTTTTGATGTGTTTGGAGCGCTTAGTATAATAGGTGTTGCTGTGTTTTTATTGACAGGATTTATTGTATCATTTGAATCCAAATACTATGCTCATAAAAACTATCACTTTGAAATAGTAGATGATTATGGATGTCTATCTTTTCAAAATGATTTAAAAGTAATTAAAGATATGAAGTCCATTAATTATTTGAAGGCAGGTAAACCCATTATACAAGAAGCTAATTGGAACATATTCAATATTGAAATGTCTTCTTATTATTATTATAGAGACATGCCTGGAGTTGTTTTACTAACTCCAATAGAAGAAATAGATGAAACTGTAGAAGAGCTTATAAAATAATGGGAGCTTGGAATGAAACATATGGTAACTTAATTACGTTAGCTAAAGAAATTGTTAGATTAGAAAATTAATATGAAACACATATACATATACTTATTGATCATATCGTTAATTGTTTTATTAACATCATGCGATGATACAAGTTCTAAACAGGAAATGTCAATAGACATGCAGATAGGTAAAGGTGTTTTTGTAGACCGAGTAATTACTACGGAAAAATTCACTCTTCATGAGAATGGGAGAGGATATGATGTTGAATTATTTGAAGTTTATGATGGAGATATACACTATAAAATATTTAGGGTGGGAGGTGATCATGGTGGTATGACAACTGTTAATTTCACAAATGATAGCCTGAGAACTGAACTGTTTAAATTACAAATAAACGAAATTAAGAATGGATCATCTTCTGATAATAAAGCCTTAAAAAAATAAGAAATGACAACTAAAAAACAATTGTTAGATGTTCAAATTGATCCTAGCCAGGATAATGTCATAGAATATATGGACATTATCAATTGGAGAACGTTTGATTATTCTTGGTTTCTTACATATGAAGCTTCTAAAATACGAAAGATAACAAGGCACACCACCGACATGGATGGTCTTATGGTTATACGTATTTTTGACACTTTCTTGAATCATGTTGAAGATCGAGCAGAGTTGGATAAGAAAAGTGCTGAAGTTTTAAGAGGTTTGATGTCTGATGCAAGAGATCACCCAAAAAGGATGTACAAAATTATATATTCACTTAGAGATTTCTATAAGAGAGTTGGTGGTTACTCTGATGATAGCTTCAATTTATTATCTACAGCATTAGCTGATTTAATGAACTCACACCCAGATGAGGGTAAAAAGAAATTGTATTTGTTTGAGATACACAAAGAAGCGACTAGAAGCAATAATAGGGAATTAGTGAGGTATGTTGAAAATTTAAATCCTAATTTGAAAACTAAAGAAGGTAGAATTTCTGAACATAAAAAGATGCTTCAATTAAATGTTAGAGAAAATTCAAAACATTTAGAAAACATCTACCTTAACCATTTTATGGTTTCATTTTCTGTTTATGCTGTAATTGTCCCCTTGTTTTTTTTCTTTACACTTAATGCTTGGTCTAATACTCCAATTTCTGAAAACATGTCTTTGAAATTGTTTTTCATAGTTCAGTTTGTAGGTTGCGGCGCTCTTTGCTATGAAGATTATTATAGAAAAAGAAAATTTAATATAGAGGATAATGATAGAATAGATTTTATTACAAATTTAGTATCTAATGTGTTTTTATATATTATATCATTCATTTTAACTTGGCCTATATGATGGATGTAATATCAATAACACAAGACATGTATTCGAGAAAAGTATATTATAAAAATCCAAAATCTGAACCTGAATTCATTAAAGTAAATTTACCTATTACAGATAATGTTATAGAAGACTATTTTGACATTATAGATTGGGAACAATTTGACATTAGGATATTATTTAATGCTCCATTGGAATTAGTGAAACAAGTAGTTTATGAAGAAAGGATTGCAAATAAAAAAATAATTTCTTATTTAAGTGATTATTTTATGAACCATCCTTATGATAAAGGCGGGATCACTTTAATGATGGAGTCATTGAGATGCTTTAGAGAAAAAGGGAATAAAAATCGTTTAATACTTGAAGATATTGAACATTTTATAAGTTTTAATTCCACAAAAAAAGAGTTCAGCTCGGTAGTGTTTAAAGCTTTAGTTATTATTAAAACCATTTATGGCAATAAGTATGTTAGCTCCATGATGAATATAGTTTATAAAAATGCTAAGAACGGAGGAAATATTACATTAACTAAAATGATTGAAGGTGACTTCTCAGGCTTATTGGATGTTCCTACGTATGAAATAATGCAAGAATTTGAGGCTAGAATAGCTGAAGAACTAGTAACACAAGCAAGAGAGTGCAGGGAAATAGAGGAAGAAAATGAAAGAATAATTGCCGAAAATTATGAAATATTAGAAAACAATAATAATATAAATGTAAAAAGATTCTGGAAAGTTACAGGAATAATGTTTTTATGTTATTGTATTGCAATTCCATCCGTTGTAAGTTCAATGGTCTATTTTATATATGGTACCAAATTTAATGATTTATTAATTACTTTCTTTGCAGTTAAAGTTGTAGGAGCTTTATTGTATACTTTTATGGGGGGTTTAATTTTTAAATTTGATGATACCATAAAGGACGAAAAAGTAGACTATATTAAACGATTATACAAACTGTGGGCCTGTATAGGCATTCTAACTGGACTTATAAAGCTTATCATAGATATTTTAACATGATTCAAGAACATACTGAAGATAAGATCGAAATATCTGATGTCAATGATATCAGAAAAATATTTTCTAAAGAAACTGGTAAGAAAAGGCTTGTTTTAGATATATTTAATAGAACTTGTTTATCTAACAAGTTCACTACTGGTATAAGTGATTATGAAGACTTTAGAACTGAAAATAGTTATGTTGAAAAAATCAAGTATATAAAAACAGATCGATGGGAGTATTGGATACTTGAACATTGGGAAAATAATTGGTTTAATTCAGAAAAAGCTATATTAAACAAAAATAAGTTTGATGGTGAATCAAGTATCTCAAGATCTTTTTTTGAGGAAAAGATCTTGAGATATGATTTAAGAGAGGAAAAGTTTCAATACCAAGAGTGGTATCATTATACTGGATATAACAATAAAACGGAGCATTACTTTTTAGATAAAGTGTGGCAAGGTAGAGTTGTATTTAATATGAAAAATGATTCTACTTTAGTTAGGTTTAAAATGAAAAACTATAAGCAGAGATGTACTTATAGAACTCAATATCTATCTCTCAAGAATCATGAAACAATTTGTAGTAAAACTGGATTAACTAATAAAGGTGATTTATTTGGAGAGTTGCTCGACATTTATAGTGGAGGCCCAGTTGCAAGCGTTTTAATGAAAAGCTTATACAATAAGCCAATACCCAATAAATTAATTAAAAACACAAAAACTATGGCTGAACTACTAAAAAAAGTTAATGGAAATGAGGTTAACATTCCTAAGAAGCTATTAGGAATGTGTAACACAGACCTAGCTTTAATTATTGCTTATATTGTAGAGCCAGATGAATTGAATAAAGTAACTCAGTTCATACATAATCAAGAAAACAAGATAAAAAGCTTTGTAGATTCTCTTACTTCTATTATGAGCTTAGAAGAGATTAAATCATACGGATTATTATCCAATCATATACTATATAAAAATGATGAACAGAGAAAAAATAGACTTACAATTGGAGGAAGTCCTATAGTTGATAAGAATCAACCGCTTGATGTTCCTGCAATAAAAAGAGCAGCTTGTAATGATTTGATTTTTACAAATACATCATATAACATGATCTTTTTTAGAAAATTATATAATCATTTAATACCAGGATTAGAAGACCAAGATTATTTAGTTAAAGACTATGTAAGGATGTCTTATGAATTAGGCATGAAGATTAATTTAAAGATCAAGTCACCAAAGAGGTTAAAGCAAGAACATGATAATGTTTCTATTGTTTATAAAAAGAAAGAATTAGGTGAAATTAAATCTAAATCTTGGTACCGAGTTATTCAATCTACAGATAAGTACGACATAGAATTGGTAGATGATGTAGATCGTTTAGTGTTAGAAGGGACTAAAATGAAGCATTGTGTAACATCATATTCTAATGTTATTAATTCAGGTCAAAGTGCTATATTTCATATAAAATTGAAAGATGATATACTCCTAGAAAAATTATGTAAAGAAGAAGTTGAAATTCATAAAAAAGGGTGGACTTTAGAAGTGGGAGTTGGGTTAAATAGTGAAGGTAATAACTTCTTTAAATATAAACAGTTTAGAGGTTATTCAAATATAAACCCTCCCATAGAAGTTGTTAGTGATATAAATAAAATATTAGATTCTGCTCCAATTTCCATATACAAAAAAGAAGAGAAATCTTTAGGTTTACACAGGCCAGTTCAACAAGTTTTGTATGCTTTTGAGGCCTATGAACCAAAAGAGCATGTAGAACCTTTTTTCACTGACATGGTAGATCGAGGTGATGATGAAGAAGATTTACCATTTTAAAAACAAAAAATGAATAATAAATACACTTTTTTCTGGAGAGAAAGCAATGTTAGAGATCAAATAATGAAAACTTTAGTTATTAGTTTTGTATTGATTTTATTACTTTTTTCTTGTGCTAGTAAAAGATATATACCTTCCTTGGGCCCAATGAAGATGGATGATGGTAAAATTAGCGTTTAAATATGGAATTTACATCAGATGATATTAAAAGTAAGTGTGATATTGAACTAGACTTCGGTGGACTACAAATGTATGTTTTAATATTAACTCATTATGATGAGATAATATTTAGTGAGGTTCCGTATAGATGTTATTGTTTATTCTATGTAAATGGTAAAGAGTATGTGCAAATGTTTCCTAAAGATTCTTACGAATGGTTGTTTGAACACATTTACAGGTTTAATGATAGAAAAACGGCTAAGTTTTATGCTATAAAATTCTTATTAGAACACAATGAGGTGTTTAACAGTAGGAGAGATTTAGAAAAACATGGATCCATTGAAGCTATTGAGTTTATTGAAGATTTCTTTATCGAAAATGCTGATAGGTTTTCTGATATAACAACAGCTATAGCTAAATTGCAGTTGTTTTATTCTGAAGATTTTATGGGTAACTTTGAATGTGAAATCGATTACGAAAGACTTGGTAACGTATTAAAAGCTCATTCTTTTCTGCGAAGATATATAATAGACAATAACAACTTAAATCATCCTGCTCAAATATTTCCAACTGAAATGATTGATAAAGAAATGGATGATCAACATGAATGGGAAAAGAATTTATAAAAATCTATTCTTTTACTTGACCTGAATTAAATTTTACATTATATTTGCAACATTATCACATAGAAATACGTTAGTATATTTCTAAGGTTGAACATAAATTTTAATATTAGTATGAAGACTATAATATCTGTAAAGAAACTTAATGGAATAGTTGTAAATCCACAAGATGAAGGTAATGAACAAATTGCCCTTTCTCTTAATGCGTCATTGATGCAGTTAGGGTATATTATGTCTGAAGATTTACTTAATGCTGTTAAGTCATTATCTGAAGATGCTGCGGAAGCTCTTTATAATGAACTAATACCTGTCTTGAAAGAGATGAAAGGTGCAGATAAAAAGTATGTTCCTCTTTATCCAAATTTTCCTCAGCAAGTGATGGAGATGGAAGATGCAGAACTTTATCGTAATGCTATTTTGCATTACTGGTCAAATGGTACTTGGAAGCCAAACTATGAGGCTTTGCCAAAACAGTTTGCCTATGAAGAAACAACATTTAAGACTCTAGAGTTAAAAGCTGAGGAGGATTTCAATAAAGTCTTTACAAGACTTGTTGGATCAAATGCTTCTATCTCTGATGAAGACAGAACAATTGTTGAATGGTTTATTGACAAACATGATACTCAAGAGTATCCAACAGAGATACCATTCAAAGAGAATTTATGCCTTATTGTAGGTAAGCTTCTTGAAAAAAATCAAGACATAACTGGCTGCATTAAAACGGCTACAGACGTATTGAGGGTTATAACTTACCTTTCTGATGGAGACGTTTCTCTTGCTCAGAATACTAAGTTTAGATCTTTGCCGAGAAGTGCTAGAAAGTTATTCGTTTCAACGTTGGAAAACGTTATTAATGAAGATGATATTAATCGACATAAAAACAAATGGGGTAAATTATTCCATAGTTTACATGTTGGTGAGTACAAGACTAAGGCACCAAAAGTTTTCGAAATTGCTCAAAAGATCAGAGAAAACAAATCTCTTGAGACTTTCAACTCTAAAGTTGAAAACGCTCTTGATAATGGAAATGCCACAGAAATACTTGATCTGTTATCTAATAGGCCAGGTGAGTTTGCAAGGAGATTGGATCATATCTTGAGACTCCATGAGAGATCAAGAACGAAAACAATAGAAACTTTTCTTTCTGTAGCGAATAAAGTATCAACTAGAGTGTTGTTCCAGTTACTGGGACACTTCAATGCTAGAAAAGGTTCATCTGCTATCGATAAAAGAGTGGTGTTTCCTAAAGGAAGCGTAGCTAAGGCTATAATTCTTAGAAATGAATTGCCAGCTTTCGGTAACGCAACTGTAAATAAGTTGGTAAAAGGTATTGAAAAGGTATTGGTTACTAAATTTTCTGAAGGTGAGGACCTTGGAAAGGTATATTTAGATCCAAAACTTAAGTCTTGCCCACTTCCTTTACAGCAAAGAAATGCTTCTAGCGGATTGTTCACTGTTGCTAGAGGTACTAGAATGAATTTAGGCACTAAAGATACAGTGAGAATGTTTATCCACTGGATTGGACAAGATGTTGATTTAAGTGCATCTTTCCATAAAGAAGATTTCACTATGGTGGATCAAGTAAGCTATACTAGGTTGAGAGGTAATAAAGTTCAAGCGGTTCATGGTGGAGATATAACTAGAGCCCCTTCTCCAGCTGGAGCTGCAGAGTTTGTTGACTTCAGTATTAAAGATGCTCTTGAAAAAGGAGTTAGATATGTTGTGATGCATGTTTACTCTTTCTCTGATATTAGTTATTGTGAAATGGAATCTTGTTATGCTGGGTGGATGATGAAGTCTAAACCAAATGCAAATGAGATATATGATGCTAAGACTGTTAATCAAAAGATTGATCTATCTTCAGAGTCAAAAGTAGCACTTCCTGTAGTGTTTGATTTAGAAACAAGAGAAGCTGTATGGTGTGACCTTGCTCATAATGAGAGAAGTGGTAGCATTGGACCTATTAATTTAGAGTCAAACAAAGCAACTACTACAGATTTGCTTGAAGCAATGTTAAGTTTGGAAAATAAACCTACATTGCACCAGTTATTCAGACTTCATGCAGAAGCTAGAGGTACCGAATTCGTGGACAAGGCAGAGGATGCCGACACCGTCTTCTCTTGGGAAGTCGCTGAAGGTAAAATCACGCCTTACGATATCGATGTAATTAACTCAGAATACTTAGCATAAGCTAAGTATTTATGTTCTCGTAGCTCAACTGGTAGAGCACCTGTCTATCGTTTAGACATGACAATTACCTAAGACCATTGGCTATGTTCAAGTCTTCCTTCTACATTTCCAAACAGGGGGTTGCAGGTTCGAGTCCTGCCGAGAACGCAAAAATAGAGAAGTGGTGAAATTTGGCAACCACGCTGACAGTACCCTTGAAGAAACGTATAGAGTGGGGGAACTCGGTGGACAAACTATAAACGTGAATAGTTGGAGATTATTTCTTTAAATCCTTGTAGGTTCGAGGCCTATCTTCTCTGCAAATAAAATATTATTATGAACTTTGTTGCTATTGATTTTGAAACCGCTACAGGTAAGCGTAACTCCGCTTGTTCAGTAGGAATAGTTATGGTAAAGGATGGTGTAATAGCTCATGAGTACCAAGCTTTAATTAAACCTCCAGGTAATAAATATTCTTGGGCCAATACAAAGGTTCATGGATTAACTGCTAAAGACACAGCTAACGCTAAAACTTTCAAAGAGCTGTATCCAGAGATCAAAAGAAGGCTTCAAGGAAATATATTAGTTGCTCATAATGAAGTGTTTGATCGTAGTGTTCTAAAAGCAACAATGGAATTATATGGTTTAGACTATACGGAATTGAAATTGTCTGAGAAGTGGGAATGTACTATGAAGAAGTTTAAAGACAAAGGTTATAAGTCAACTAAATTAAATGAATGTTGTAGTAAACATAAAATAGAACTTGATCACCATGAAGCTTTATCAGATGCTATTGCATGCGCAAAGCTTTTTTTAATAAAATAATTATGGAAGACGAAATTAAAGTAAGAAGGTTTAAATGCCTTTGCGGTAAATCTAGAATGTTATCTGTAATAGATGCTGACAACCCTCCTTCTAAACAAGAGAAAAAAGAGCAATCTGAATTAGTGGCATCTGGATGTGATGTTGATACTATTACGTTAGATGAAGCTAGGAAAGAAGACCTGTGCTTTTCATGTAAATTGTAAAATGCTTGATGTTTTACTAAAAAATATATATATTTACTTTAGAAATTTATCAGAGGCTATGGTTCATAATTCTATAACCCCTTAAAGTAAAGCGCAAAAAAAAAATGCTTTGGTTTCACGTTAGACGTGTAAATCTATTTAAGGACACGGGGATTATAGCGCTTCCTTCTACAACTATAAGAGCAACGATAAAAAGCGTGCCACGTTTCTTCTGAAAAATAAAAAAAGACCTAAGCGAAAGTTTAGGTCTTTTTTGTTTTATTGGCATAACAAAACTATATTTGTCAATATGTACACTGAAGAAGAATTTATAGAACAAGCTGATAGGGTATCTAATTGGTCTGAATATTATGAGAATATAAAAGACTTCTCCCAAGAGTTTTTTGATAGTTTTGTGTTTGATCTGGATGGTGAAATTATGTTGACTTGGGCCTGTGTTCATGGGTATGGAAAAACTGCAGATAAATTAATTAAATCTGGAGTTAAACCAGATAAAGCTTTCGATAAAAGAGGTTACAAACAAACCGCTCTGATGGATGCATGCTATCATGGTCATACAGAAATAGCCAAAATTCTTATTAAACACGGAGCAAACATCAATAACGTTGATGAAGATCTAGACACACCGCTTACTCATGCTATAAGAGGTTTAAACTTCGTCCTAGTAAGCTTTCTCATAAGAAGTGGAGCAGATGTTCATAAAAAGAATAAAGATGGTAGAACGGCGCTTATGTACGCCGTTCAGAATAACCTGGAAGTAGTTGTTGATCTGTTATTGGAAAAAGGAGCAGACCCTCTTGAGACTGATGTGTTACAAGACTGCGCACTTACCATAGCTCATCGACTTAAGCACATGGAAATATATCAAAAATTTTTGACTCATATTAAAAACAAAAAGTATTAAGCAACAAAATAACATATAAATTCGTTATAGAAACATGAGCTATACAGAAATTACGTTTTTTGGTAAAGATGGATTAGTTGCCCATGAAGATGAAATTAAAAATTCATGGAGAGGAGCAATGGCCGTCTGGTGTTATATGGAGGAAAAGTATCTTCCTGAATATATTCCAGATTGGATTAAAAAACATCCCCATCTCCATAAGGAAGGTAAAAAGTATCATAGAATAAATGGAGCTACAGATCAAGAGCAAAAAGAAATATGGAATATAGTAAATTTAGATTCAATAGATAGAAAACATCAAATAGTTATGATGTCTACATACGATAAAGTAGTAGTTAAAAAAGAAAACTTCGTAGAGTTGATTGAATCGTTTAGAGCTATGGAATTTGAAAGTTCTCTCAATGAACAAGCCGATATAATTGAAAAGACTTTAGATGATGATAATATAATTGCCGTAGGATGGAATCAGACATCAGTATGCAGCAGTGATTGGGATTGTGACCCCAATGGAGAAGAAGATGATGAAGGTGAATATCCTCCATACAATCTTCATGAACATAAAGGTCACTGGTTTTTATTTGATGAGAAATTAAAAGATAAATAGATATGGCTACTAAGAAAAAAACTGTAACTAAAGAAGAGCTTTATGAAAACGTTGTGGATATTACAGCAAAGCATGGCCAGGGAATACCTCTATTCATGTTAAAACAAAATAAAGAAGTTCAAGATGCTTTGGATTCTCTTATTACTGAGAAGAAGGTTAAGATAGTTACTAAATCATACTCTCACCTCCCTGATGATGAAACAATATGCTTGGAAGGAGTATATTGCATTGAAGAAGAGCTGTCAAAAAGTGGAGGTAACTTAAGTCACATGTCATTTTTACGTCATTTACTTGGATCCTCAGAAAATATACCAGCATTTGGTAAGACAGATACAGAAATCGCACAAAGCGAAGAAGGTAAGCCTCTGTATGAAGCCTGGCTAAAGGATAACAAAGAAGGGTTAGATGCTCTTGTCGCGTTAAAAGGTAATCCAATTGAATATAAAGTAGAAAAACTTACTGATGAAGAAAAAGATTTTCTTACATCTAGGGGATGGTATGAAAAAAATAAAACCATTAAGGAAGGGCTAGAGATCTCTGAAAAAACTATTCCAGATAGAAATAAACAGATTGAAATTGTTGCAGAGATTATTGATTTAAAGAAACAAGACAAAAAACATGAAGATGAAGTAAAAAGTGACATAGAGGAAAATAAGAAAAACATTGCAGAACTTGAAATTCGTTTGAAGATAAATTCTTTAATGAAAGGTATGGAAAATACACAGTTAGTCCAAGAAGCATTTAAAGACTTAATATGAAAAAGCCTTGCAAAGACTGCCCTATAGATCCAACCTCTGAAGCTGGAATTATGGCCAGCAATTTAGGGTGTTTGCCAAGTTATGGAGACGCTCTTAAACGAGATATATGAGAATGTGGATGATACCTCCAAAAATGCTTTGTAATAAGCATCTTTTAGGAGAACATGGAGAGATACATAAACACCGACACAATTTTATTAAGAAACATAATATGACGGGAAGAATGGAGCCAATTGTTCAGATAGAACCCCAGTCTATGGGTATTCGTCATGATCAAGTAGCTGCAGAAATGAAAGATAGAGGTATGAATCATCAATCCCCATTTGATCAACCTGATATTTCATATCTACCAGATAGGTTTCAAAACATGAAGGTTGATTTAGAAAACTCTATACAAGATTTACATCATAGATGTGAAGAATGTAGTCATCGAATTTCTCTTTATGCTTGATATTAAACCAGTATTAAATGATTATTTCTTATCGAATTGAAAGTCTTGTTTAGGTATATCATCTAAATCAAAAGAAATATCATTGTTCATCTTTAATTGTTTATCCAATTTGTGAACATAGTCATTAGGTTTAATAAACACTCCTTCAGAGTTCTCTCCAGTAGCTAAATAAGTTATGATAGAACTCTCAGCATTGTCATAAATAAGATAATACTTCTTATTGTTGTGTATGTTGTCTTGAATTTTAAGGGATTGAGGTATTACGTTAAAGAACGCAACGTACCCACCGCAAACAAAGAAGGCTATAAGAAGCCATCTATCTACGTTGTCCCATCCATATTTACTTACCACTAGCATAAAAATAGTGGTGACAAGTATCATAAAAGCTTGTAGCAAATTGAAAATGTATTGTTGTTGAAAAAAGAAAATCATGGTTTTATCATGAGATTCTGATCTTTTTCTTATCTCATTCATTTGACCAATAATACGCTCAAATGCTGGCTCCTGGTAAACCGACTTTATAACAGATATCTTAGATTCATTGTCATGATCCACAAGATAAACTTTATTATTTACATACTCTACTTTGAAATCATGAGAATGACCACCTCTCATGCTTCCAGATAAGCTATTAGCATAAATGGTTAAACAAAAGAAAACAATACCTAGAAGGACAGCAAACGCTCCTAGCATCATCATTAATTGTGCAAAGAAACTTTCAGAAATCTTTTTTAGCCAGTTCATAATAATAAATAATTTATTTTTCTTATATTTGTGCTAGGAGAAATATAAAAAACAATATTATGGGTAAATTAAAATATGAAAATTAACGTTCCATTTTCTTTAGACATTATTGTTGAGTACCCTCATCTTATTGAATGGGGTTCGATATCAGTTAAAGATATCACGGGAGTGCCAAAAAATCTTATTTTAGATAATTTAAATGAGTTATCCATGAGTCAACTTTTTATAGTGTATGACTTTTATTTAAATATTCCAGGCACACCAGAGGATTGTTTAGAGCAAATGTATGAAATTTTAATAAACAACATACTTGAATCCAAGAAGGTTTTTGGCAGTGAGTTGTCGGGAGCTTATCAACATACTATCTCTAGAGGAAGTGTTTTATTTTAATCAAACATATGATGAAATTCATAAGCAATGTTTCATTATATGTCGCTAAATGTAAAATTAACTAATAAATTAATACAAGCTGGAGCTGATGTCAACCAAGTCTATAAAGATAACAACTCTAGAACGGCTCTCATGAATTGCGCTAACAAAGGAACAACAGCCGTTATGAAGTTATTAATTAAACATGGAGCGGACGTTAACCAAATAGACGATAATGGAAATTCATCTCTAGCTTACGCTTTAAATAGCAATAGGTACTCTATTGCTTGTGACCTATTGGCTAATAAAGCTGATCCAAATATTTTAATAAATTTTAGAAATGGTTTAAAAACTCCAATGTTATGTTTTGCTATTGCATTTAATAATGCAGATTTTATTGATTTATTACTTAAATTTAAAGCGGATCCATTTAAAACTGATAAAAATGGCAACAACGCTTTTTACTACGCGGAATTAAAAGGTGATAAGTTCATTTCATCTCTACTAACATCACGCTAATATGAATGAAAAAATTTTAGAATCTGATAATGAGGATGACTACTACAGAGAAGAATGGTATATTGAAAATGCTGATGACATAGTTGACTGGGATTATTATTGGGAAGTAATTTGCGATTTCTCTGAAGATTTCTTTTGCCAATTTAAAGATGAAATTGGAATGAACAAATTAATAGTATGGGCTATTCAAAACAATAATTTTTATACAATTAAAACTATTTTTGATTCTCACTTTTTAGATTATGATATAGATATAAGATTAGAAGGTGATACCACTCCTCTTATGTGGGCTGCTAACCATGCCGACTTAGACATGGTTAAATATTTTATCGATAAAGGTGCAGATAAAAATGCTTGTGATGAAAATGAAGTGTCACCTATTTACTATTCCGCTAAAAGAAAAAACGATGATGATGGTGTGATTAATTATTTAATCGATTTGGGTGTAGACATTAACAAAAAACATAAATTGGGAAACACACCTCTTATGTTTTTAGCATTTCTTGGAAAAACAGATCTATGCGATTTACTTATATGTCATGGAGCAGATGTTAATGCCAAGTGTTACTCTGGAGCAAGCGTGTTATGGTATGCTTCAAAGTGTAATAACGATGGAAAAGATGATACAGTGAATCTATTATCGGGTTACGGAGCCGTAATGCACAATAAAGTTTATGGATATGATATAGATTGATGAAACATTTTAAGGTTTTATCCGTTGTATAGTTAAGGAACTAAATTGAGAAGCATATGAAAAAGGTAGATAGTAAATTTTCAATAGAATTAAATTTAACACAATTCACTGATGAAGAGGGTGAAGTTTATGATTTAGATATAAAAAAAATAATTTCTACTGCTCAATCTTATGTTAATGTTAGAGTTTCTGAAAACGAAACATTATGTAAAAATTCTGATGAAAAATTTTACTATAAATCATACTTGGAATCTATAACTCCAGAACAGTTAAAAATATACACCCACGAAGACATGGAGTTGTATAAACCTTTTGTGTATCATTTTTTAAATAAATATTATCTTACAAGAAGTGAATCAAATAATGTAAATTCACGTAGAAATGAAGATTATAGATCTTTCCCTTATAACCCTTTGAGCCTAAAACATAAAGATATGGTTCTTGTTAAGTATAACGAGGAAAACGAAAAATCTATAGACAAAATTCAAAAAAAGATTGATGATATACGCGATGTTATAGGTAATGAATATTCACCTAAAGTTAATAAAGAAGAGTTTAATATAGAAAATGAAAAAGTCAATAAACTATTAGAAGAGAGAAAACTATACAAAGTAGTGTCTAAAGACACAGTGCAAAGTTTAGTGCTCCAATTTATTTATCATTACTCATCTGATAATAATAGAAGAAATAACCAACATTTTTCAAGCAGTATCAGGTTAGAAAAAGAAAACTTCTTAGATTTTCTTAAATTTATATTTTTAACTGGAATGGTTAAAATTGATGATGTTTACACAAGTCAAGATAATAAAGCAGAGAATTTATCCGTAGCTAGTAATTTACTTTCAGCATGTATTAAGTTTGACAGTAAAGAAGGGTATGAGTTTTTAAAGGAACAAGGATTAAATGAAGAGCTAGTAGATAAAACATCTGAGAACTCATTTATGTATTTGTTAATTAACAAATTGATCGGAAATAGACATTCACACCTTCATGGATGGTCTAAATATTGGCAAGAGACTATAGGTCAAGAAATGCCTAAACCTCAATCTATTACTAAAGAGGAAAATAAACAACTTAAAAATTGCAAAGATGAAAGTGAAAGAAAAGAGCAACTAAGTAATCTTGAATGGAAATATGAAAGAAAGAATCAATATCTAACAGAGTTTATAGAATCAGAAGAAGAAATGTATCCTGTGCTTATTAGTTTGTTGAATTGGGTTGAGACATTGACTACAGATTTCCCAACTCTTAAATTATTTCATAATATTCATAAAAATGGTACGGATGATAAAGGATATGTTACTAGTTGTTATGTTACAGAACATATAAGTCTAAGGAATTTGTTTGATTTGTCTTTAAAAAACGATGAATCAAATGTTGACATTAAAAAACAAAGAATATATGCTATAGATAAATTTTTATCTCGTGAGTTTGTTAATCATCACTTTGAAGATGAAAGTGATGATCTTAAAATGACTAAAGCATTGGTTAAGAAAAATTCTAAAAAGATAGTTGGAACAGATGAAAATAGAACATTAATTATAAACAAAAAATCTTTAATTAATAAAGAAATAAATTTAAAATACAAAAAAAGGGTATATGGAGGATATTATAATTCAAACTATTCCTCTTTTTTACTGAGTCATGGAGGTTCTAATATGCTAATTAGAACGGTTCAAGTAACTAACTATTCTTTTGACTTGCAACACAATGTTGATTGTTTAACAGATTACGTGGATAACGGAGAAGCTTACCTAGTGCTGTCTGAGACCAATGCACATCATACAGGAAGTAGATGGGAGGGTAAAAATCATTACGATGAAAAATATTTTCATGCCATTAAGTTAAGTGATTTTAAAGGAGATGTTGAAGCTTTGTATACAACTGTAGACAAATGGCTAGACAATGAAATGTTGACTAAATTCGATATCAAAGCTATTATAGAAAAAGATAAAGAAGCTATTAAAAAAGAAATGTCTGAACTTGCTAAGACAATGGAAAAACTAAAATCTTTATTGTAATATGTCCAATTACCTAACGTTAAAAGTGCCATACTCTAATGAGTTAGCCAAGGAATTCTTTGAGTTCCTTGAGCTTCCTTTAATGAGTTGTGAAGATATTTCTGCCCTTCCCGATGATCTACTATCCAGTCTGATTACGGATCAGACTGGATTGACATTTAAAATGCTTAGCCAGCTATATATTACTCTCATAAATGATAATAGAGGCAATTCGGCTAGAATGATATTTAACATTCTAGACATAAAGACTAAGGATGCTAGTCTTAAAAATAGCTCAATTGAAGTAGGTGGTGTTAGAGACGCTTTTAAACACGCTTTAAAGCAAGAGGATATAATATCATGTGTTAAATTTTTAGAAGGCAGAAAAATAGATAAGTTTACTTTAGCGTTTGTAATGTCGGTTGTTTCATCTAATATAGCGATAAGTTTATTAAAACGCTTAAACCTTACCAACTTACAAATGACGATTGTTATTTCAAATAGTGATAGATTTTCATATATAAAAACTGTAGAGTTGATCAAATTCTTCATAAAAGAAAAAGGATATAAAGCCGCGCCTTCAGTTCCTTTAATTAAATCTATGGTGTATATGTATGATCTTAAAAACTCTATAGATGAAGAATTTATTAATTCATGTATGGAGAAGAAAGTTGTTGAAAGAACTGTTTTATGGTGCGCTAATAATATGATAAAGCCAGTACCAGACAATCAAAAGAAAAATATGATGAAACTGTTAGGATACATTATTGATAATGGTTTTTGGAAAATTGATGCTGTATTAAGAGATAAAAAATCACTTATATGGATAGGTCTTTACAATAAAAATCTAGACCTATTCAAATTTGCTATTGATAAAGGTGCCGATTTAACTAAAAAAAACAATGAAGGTATTTCTTTAGCTAAGCATGCAATAACAAATGGTCCAATAGAAGCAATTAAAATGTTATCTAAAAACGGGTCATATTCAAATAGTGAAATTCTACAAAGAGCAATTTGCGACAACAACCTAAAAGTTGTTGAAGATATGTTAAAGCTAGGAGTTGATCCTAATAAAGGAACTATTAATGGTTTAAAGTTAGTAGAATATGCTAGAAGTAAACGTAATTACGAGCTCACAGAACTACTACAAGAATATGGAAGCTAGTGGATATTTTAATTATGAATCCAGAAAGATTCGTAGAAGATCTTCAGGACAGGAATGGTTTGTGCAAAATGCGGATCAAATAGAAGAATGGTATGAATATTTTGAAGAGATATCTGGTTTTGATGCTGAGTTTTTAAATGACTTTAAAAATGAACTAAATTTAGGTGTATTATTTTCATGGGCTATACATAATGAAAAAATCCATTTGATAAATACTCTAAGCACTATAATGGATATTAATTATGTTAGGTATTGGCTAAGAAAGAAGCCTCTTAATACAATAACTCCTTCATTATGTGCTGCCGCATACCACGGTCTCAAAAACTCCTTAGACATGCTTATACAATGCGGAGCGGATCCAAACTCAAAAGGTATATCAACAGGTAAATCTCCATTGATGATTTCTTTGGAGCAATCTCATATAGAAGATAATATACATCGCTATCTTATTGAAGCTGGTGCTAATATTAATGATAAATGTCATAAAGGTTGGACTCCATTAGATTATCTATATAACAATGAATTAAACTATCTTTATGATAACGCTAACCCTTACACAATAGTAAAAGAATATTTGCTTAACTTAGGGGCTGTTCCTGGAGCTGGAGCTTCAGAATCTAAAGATCAAGACTATAATAAATGGGAATGGGTAGGTTAATAACCGAAGAGTGGGCTACTAGAAATGCTGATCTAATAACTAATTGGGAAAAAGAAGTCTGGCACAGATTGCCAGACTTCTCTACTGATTTTATATTGCATTTTAAAGATGAAATAAATCTCATAAACTATTTCTGTTATCTTTGTCAATGTAAAAGTAGATCAATAGAAATGAGAAGAGTTGCTGTTTTGTTAGAATTTAAGTATCTTTATGATTCTAATGGAGAAACTCCTTGGGTTATTTCCATTATGCATGGTAACATAGAAGCTATTAAGTTTCTTATTGATGAAGATAGTTATACAAATCTAAATTTATCAAGAAAGTTACTTAAATTAAAAGTGGTTATAGCATCTGGAAAAGGTTATACTAGAAAAAATAGAGTAGCATTTAGGAAATTTAAAAGATGCTTATCTTATCTTACTAAATTTGAAAATAGACAAAAATGCCAAAAAAATATTCAGAAAAATGGTATATAAAGAATGCCGATAAACCTCAAAATTTCTTCCCTAAAGAATGGGTTCAGCATTTTTTAGGTTTTTCTATTGGATTCCTAGAAGATTTCAAAACTGAAATGGACTGGAAGTCAATCATCCTATATATTATTAAAGAAGATTACACATGCTCTCTTAAAAAGTTTAAGAAGATATTAGAAATATCTGAGTTTGACGTAAATACTATATTTGAAAATGATACAGCGATGCTTCCATTATGTATTGAGAATTATAAAATAGATTTTGTTGAACATCTTCTAAAAAAAGGGGCTAACCCTAACATAGGAGAAGATTTTTGTGGTTTTACGTCTTTAGAAAGATCGGTGGACTCCAAAAATTTTCACATTGTTAAGACTTTATTGAGACATGGAGCTGACCCTAATCTAATATTAGAGGACGGAAGCAGTGTTTTTAATGAACTTGTAGTAGGATATGAAGGCTCTCATATTGAATACATAATAATAGAATCTATGCTTAAATATGGAGCTAATCCATATTACCTAGATAGTGAAGGGGACTCTTATCACCAATGGTATAGTCCTGGACGAGAATTTGAAGAAATCTATTTTCTACTAGTAAAATATGGCATGAAAAACATAGAACAATACAATGAAGAACAAAAGACGTTAAAACCTAAAGATGATACAAAGCTTGGTGTAGTTGATTATTCTGAGGGATGTCTTGAGACCTCAGAATATAATAGCACACCTGAAAACGTTATAAGAAATTACTTTCAAGAAGTATTAGATAAAATAGACGTTTATAAACTCCTTAGACATGAGTGAATCTAATCTTAAAATACCTATCATAATAGACTTTAGTGAAGAAGTTCTCAATGAATTCGCTGAATTCATTGATTGGGACAATGTGTCCTATAAATTAATTAGTAAAGTCCCTAAAGAAATAATTAGCGCTATTCCAGTAGTATCTCAAAGAAGAATATTTAACAAAATGATTGATGTGTTGGACGTAGAGGCTATAAAAGACTTTCTAAGTAAAGGAGTTGATCCAAATATTACAGCTCCAAGACATAACGAATCAATTATTTGCAGGCTAATAGTAAAATCTGGACAATGGTACTGTCCATCTATTTCAGTCAAGCATGTGGAAATAGTTAAAGCCTTACTTAAAAACGGAGCTGATCCTGAACTAGAAAGTAAAGATGATGGTAATAGCGCAATGCTTGCAATTGACGATCTTTCTAGTGGTTTAAATTCAAAACATATTACGAGCATTAAAACAATGATGTTCGAAAAAACACATAAACCTTTTTCCTAATGGCTACTATAAACCTTAAACTACCATACAGCGAAGAAATAGCCAATGAATACATGGAATTCATTGATATTGAGTCTATGAGCGAAAAAGAAAGATTTAAACTTCCTAAACCTTTCTTATTTAAATACTTCTTTGAATTTTCAGCTGAACCTACAAATCTTACATTAGATGAAGCTCTTGAAGTACTTCTTCACTGTATAGATAATAAAGATGACAAAAAATTAGATATAGTATTTAACTACATACTAAATAAGATTATACAAAAAGTTGAAAGTATAGTAGTTGACGACAGTAAACTTAAAAGTTTTGGGTCTAAATTTTTAATTTTCTTATTAGTTAAAAGAAAATTTAATTATGTGGAGAAAGCATTAAGTAAACTTGGAACGTTTTCTTTTATATCATTACAACTGGTTACTGACAATGATATTTTATATGAAATATTCTGTCAGGAAATTAATGTTTTTAAAGCATTAATCTCTCAAATAACAAGTGAAAGTTTAAAATCTTCATTTATTTTTTATTATTGGAAACATGATCATCTCTTTAAAAGAGATGATTTTGATGAGAAGATGATTTTATTATCTAAATGTTTTTCCAACACAGATCTATATATAAGAGATTACCTTCAAGAAACTTTTGAAAATAAAGAGAGTAAATTTGATTTATTAATAGAAATGGGGATTGACCCTGACATAATTCTATCTTATTTGTTGAAAACTGATCCATCCAATATAATAAACTCAATCACTTTGTTAAATGATAAAGAAGAGAAAAACACTAGAGTTAAAGTTCTTAAAAAGATGGAGTCTTTATTGAAGAAAGGGTCAAATGCTAATAGGTTTATAGAAGAAGCTATCGATCATAGCGATAAGAGAGTGCTAGTGTTGTTCATGAAAAACGGAGCTAACCCAAACTCTTTTGTTAGTAATGGTAACAGATTAGTGCATGAATGTGTAATGAAAGGTGATGTAGAAAAATTGGAAATCTTAGCAAACTTTGGAGCAAATATGAATTTTCTTAACAAGAAAAAAGTGACAGCTATTATTTGTTCTATTATGCAAGATTGTCAAGATTCTTTTAAAGTTCTGATGAAACACGGAGCTAATCCTAGTAAGAGATCACACATTACTATTGAAAAAGCTTTAGATAAATGCGCGGAACTAAGCCACTCTACAAAATATTTGGTAGCATCAGTAATAGCTCGAAATTTCTTCATTAAAGCTCTTAATAAATATGGAATGGATATACCACTAATTCCAACGCCAATTACAAAAATGGTTCAAACTGTGTCTAGTAGTTTGATAGATTATAGTTATAGAGGATCTTATGAAACAGGATCTACAGGAGAAGCGTCTATATACATATATGACTCATTAAAAAAGTACTTTACTAAAGACAAATGGTAATTAATAGATGGACAAATTTAGAGACACATATAACGAAGAATATATAACAGAGAACGCCGATTCATTTAACTGGGATGATTTTGAGTGCAGTATGAATATCTTCTCAAAAAAGTTTGTTAAGGAATTTAAAAGCGAAATTAAAATTCTATTTTGGAAAAATGAGGAAGGTCTATTGCATAGAGAAGATGGTCCAGCCACAATTGACAAGAGATATAACCAAAAAACATGGTACATTGATGGTGAAGAAATCTCTAAAAATACAAAGAAGTTTTTATCTAAAGCAAAGAAACAAAAGTTTAAGAACTCGGAAGAAAAAGAAGTTTGGTATTTAGAAAACATGCACAAACTTAAGTATAAAGATGAAAAGTTCCCACTGTTACGCAACTTTTCAAAAGATTTCTTCGTTAAAGCAAAAGAAACCCTTGAGTTAGGTGAAATGTTTATGTGGTCAGCAGAGCAAGGCTATAACACGTTAGTCAAAATACTAGTAGAAATATTAGGAGTAGACTATAGAGAATATGTTGGTAGCACCGCCTTTATGATGGCGGCAAGTAGTGATCAAAGAAAAACTGTTGACCTGCTTCTAGAACTTGGAGCTGATATTAATGCGGTGGATGATCACGACAGGAATGCTGTCATGTTTTGCGATTTCTTCTATAAAGAGGAAATGGCAAATTTCATAAGAGAACATAAAGATTACGTACAGCCAGAAATAGAAAAGAAATTAGTAGTTGCTAAAACAAATTAAAAAGGTATGAGCGCAAAAGAAATAACATTATCAGGATTCGTGAAGAACCTAAACAAAGACTTCAATTTAAATCCAGATTTCAAGATTGAAAACCTTTCTGATCACAACGTTAAACTCTCTAATATTAAAATTAGAATTGATGAAATTGATCTAGATGGAGTATTAGCTAATATATCTAGCGCTGATGGCGTTGATGAAGCTGTTCAACAAATAGCTGACTCATTATTAAAGAAGATTGAAGATGAATCCGAAAAAGTTAAGAGAGTAGCTAATAAAGTTATTAAAGCTTGGGAAGAAAGCCCAGAGAAATTCGTTTTTAAAAAGGAGTCGTTTAGAGATGAAAAGATTTATGAAAGAAATTTACTCGGATCTAATGAGTATCATACAGGCGTTTTTGTTTCTTATGAAAAATTAGACTTTTATTTTAGCGGCCTTTCTTTCTCTACAGGAAATGGGGGTCATACTTACTACGAAAAAGAATACTTTGTGAAAGGTTTAGTCGAGTTAGAAAAATGGCTCAATGATAGCAAGAAGAAATTGAAATCTAAAGCTACGCTTAAACGTATAGCTAACTACATACTAAAAACTCGTATAGAGATTAGTATGAATGAATTACCAAAGGCTATCAGTTTAGCGGAAGATGAATCTTTACTGTGTAAAATTTTTGGTAAAAAAGATAAGAAACCTCCTTTCCCATTTGAAATTGATGGGAAAGTACTTAATGGAGTTTTATATGATACTTGTGGAGATCATATGATTCTAGATAAAGAAACTATAAGTGAATGGAATGAGGAATTTGAAGTTGATTGGTCCGCCCTTGAAGAGTGGGAGTTTGAAGCTAGTACTGACGAATATCACAACCATGATGGACAAGTCTGCTCATACACGGTGACGTTTACTTCTCCAGATGGACATGAGTACAAAGCCTACAATGATCATTGCCTTGTAACTGGTTGGAACTTTCATGGAAAAGTAGATTTTAAATAAATTTATTCATGGAAAAGTATTCAGAAGAATATATCATAAAGCACGCCGACTCTTTCGATTGGGACTCATTCCAATGCGATATGAATACCTATTCAAAGGAATTTGCCGATGACTTTAAAGATGAAATACTAGTTTATGTTTGTAAAAACCCAGATGGTAAATTCCATAGAGTAGATGGTCCAGCTATTGAATCTGACAATGGATCTAAATACTGGTATATCAATGGTAAATGTCATAGATTAGATGGCCCAGCTATGGAATTGGACAATGGAGATAAATACTGGTACCTGAATGGAAAGAAGCATAGAGTAGATGAGCCAGCTATTGAATGGAACGATGGATCTAAATATTGGTATATCAATGGTAAATGTCATAGATTAGATGGCCCAGCTGTTGAATCTGCCAATGGATCTAAATATTGGTATCTCAACGGAGAAAGGCATAGATTAGATGGTCCAGCTATTGAAAATGCCGATGGAAATAAAGAGTGGTATCTGAATGGTAAACAATTAACCGAAGAAAAATATAATGAAAGATAGACAATTAACATTTGATAAAGAAGACACAACGCTTGTAGAAGATCCCAAAGGAGATCTTCTAAAAGCTATAGAGAAATCCTATAATGACATTAAATTTAACATAGGACATCTTCACTCTCAACTGAAAGCGGGTAAACTTACTGAAGGAATGAAAGCAACTCAGTTATCCCTTTCGGAACACTATGTTCTAGAATTACAGAAGACTTTAGGTTATGAAGGGGTACTAGACCAACAAAATAAAGAACGATACTCAGAGATAAGATCCCTGAACATCGAGAACAGGGATCTTAGAAAACAACTGGGCAACAAAGTAACCAACGAAGACGCTAGAGAAAGAATAAAGAATATCTATGATGATATCTGGATGTGGTGGAACTTAGAAGGACTAGGACATATAAAGGAATTCTCCATTGGACAATCAGGTAGAATAAACCTTACCCTTTCAGGTATGCTATGCGATCCGTATAGAGATAAAGGTAAGACCATAGAAGAAAAGAAAGTAGACCTGGAAAAAGTCGGCCTGTCTTTTAATGATGATAACCAAACAATAGCATCAGATAAAAACTTCGAAGCACTTTCTAAATTACTAACCAGTAAATATCCAAGCGCTAGAATACTGGAAACCAGAGAAACTAACTATAGTAACAAAAGAGTCTTTAGAGAAATAACCGTAACCATAGATAATCTAGATGATATAGAAAATACAAAATAGATTATGGCTATTAACTTAGAAAACAATTTCCATATAACTAAAGGAGAAAAATGGTGTATCGCTAATGCAGATAATATTGATTGGGATGTATTTGAATATCATGCCGATATCTTCTCCAAAGAATTCGGTGAAATGTTTAGATATGAAATAACTAACTGGTATCTGAATGGAAAGCTTCATAGAGAAGATGGACCCGCCGTTGAATGGAGCGATGGAGATGAAGAATGGTATCTGAATGGAGAAAGACATAGAGAAGATGGGCCAGCCGTTGAATGGGCCAATGGATATAAAGAATGGTTTCTTAATGGAGAAAGGCATAGATTAGATGGACCCGCCGTTGAATGTTCTGATGGAGATAAAGCTTGGTATCTGAATGGAGAAAAACATCGTGAAGATGGACCCGCCGTTGAATGGAGCGATGGACATAAAGCTTGGTATCTGAATGGAGAAAAACATCGTGAAGATGGGCCAGCCGTTGAATATACTAATGGAGATAATCACTGGTATCTCAATGGAGAAAGACATAGAGTAGATGGTCCAGCCATTGAATATGCCGATGGAGATAAAGCTTGGTATCTCAATGGAGAAAGACATAGAGTAGATGGTCCAGCCATTGAATCTGCCAATGGAACTAAATCCTGGTGGCTAAATGGAAAAAGACATCGTGAAGATGGTCCATCTGTTGAATATGTCGATGGACATAAACGTTGGCACATTCATGGAGAACCCCAATTAGAAAACACAACTTCAACTATAGATAATTAATATATTACATAGGAGAATAACACTTCAACTACTATAGAGAATATAATGAATACACAGGATAATATTAATGCAGAAGACTATACTATACTAGGAGAAGAATGGTGTATTAATAATGCCGATAAGATTGATTGGGATAAATTCGAATACCATGCAGATAAGTTCTCAACAGACTTTGCTGTACAGTTTAAAAGTGAAATTAAACATTGGTATCTGAATGGTAAATGTCATAGGGTAGATGGGCCAGCTATTGAATATGCCGATGGAGATAAGCATTGGTTTATTAATGGAAAAAGGCATAGAGTAGATGGTCCAGCCTGTGAATATGCCGATGGAGACAAAGAATGGTATCTGAATGGGAAAAGGCATAGAGTAGATGGTCCAGCCTGTGAATGGAGCGATGGAGACAAAGAATGGTATCTGAATGGGAAAAGGCATAGAGTAGATGAGCCAGCTGTAATTAAATCCAATGGAGATAATTTTTGGTACCTGAATGGAAAACTACATAGAGAAGATGGTCCAGCCTGTGAATATGCCAATGGAGATAATTTTTGGTATATCAATGATGAACTTCATAGAGAAGATGGACCAGCTGTAATTAAATACAATGGATCTAAACACTGGTATCTCAATGGTAAACGAGTAACCGAAGAAGACTTTAAACAAAGAACTCAATGCAAACAGAAGAATATATCATAAAGCACGCCGACTCATTCGACTGGAACTCATTCCAATGCGATATGAATTATTACTCTAAAGATTTCTTTGAAACCTTTAAATATGAAATTATAAGGTTTGTATGGAAAAACTCCAAAGGAGAACTACATAGAGAAAATGGTCCAGCTGTTGAATTAGTCAATGGAGACAAAGAATGGTACCTGAATGGAAAAAGGCATAGAGTAGATGGTCCAGCTTGTGAATATGCCAATGGACATAAAGAATGGTGGATTAATGGAGAAAGGCATAGATTAGATGGACCAGCTATTGAATATGTCAATGGATATAAAGAATGGTTTCTGAATGGAAAGCATCATCGTGAAGATGGTCCAGCTATTGAATCTGCCAATGGACATAAAGAATGGTGGATTAATGGAGAAAGGCATAGATTAGATGGGCCAGCCGTTGAATGGGCCAATGGACATAAAGAGTGGTATTTCAATGGAAATCTACATAGAGAAGATGGTCCAGCTATTGAATATGCCGATGGAGATAAATCATGGTATCTCAATGGAAAAAGGCATAGAGAAGATGGTCCAGCTATTGAATATGCCGATGGAGATAAATCATGGTATCTCAATGGAAAAGAATTAACCGAAAAAAAATACAATGATCGCCAATGATTACATAGATAAAGGAGAAAAGTGGTGCATTGAACATGCCGACTCTATTGATTGGGATAAATTCGAATACCATTCCGATATCTTCTCCAAAGAATTCGGAGATATGTTTAAGTATGAAATAACTAACTGGTACCTGAATGGAAAAAGGCATAGAGAAGATGGTCCAGCTATTGAACATGCCGATGGAGATAAGTATTGGTTTTTTAATGGAGAAAGGCATAGAGAAGATGGACCCGCCGTTGAATGGAGCGATGGATCTAAATATTGGTATCTCAATGGAGAAAGACATAGAGTAGATGGTCCAGCCATTGAATATGCCGATGGATCTAAATATTGGTATCTGAATGGAGAAAGACATAGAGTAGATGGTCCAGCCGTTGAATATGCCGATGGACAAAAAGAATGGTATCTGAATGGAGAAAGACATAGAGTAGATGGTCCAGCCGTTGAATATGCCAATGGATCTAAATCTTGGTATCTGAATGGAGAAAAACATCGTGAAGATGGTCCAGCTATTGAATGTGCCAATGGAGATAAATCTTGGTATCTGAATGGAGAAAAACATCGTGAAGATGGTCCAGCTATTGAATGTGCCAATGGAGATAAATCTTGGTATCTGAATGGAGAAAGGCATAGAGAAGAAGAATTTAAAGAAAAAGTTTTATGTACTTAAGTGAAATACCTCAAAGAAATTTTATAAAAACAGAAGAGTGGCTCATAGAACATGCCGACCAAATAAATTGGTCAGACTACTATCTATCTTTCCAGTTCCTGTCCAATGAATTCTTCAAAGACTTCAAAACAGATATAGATTTTATGGAGATAGCTGTACAATGTATTAGAGACGATAAACCACTAGCGCTTAAAAAACTAATATACGTAGGAGCTATTCATAGAGATGAATTAGACAAAGATAGTAGAAGCTTAATTATAATATGCTCCGTTTATGATTCGGTAGATTGTATCAAATACCTACACGGAATAGGAGTAGATATACATAGGTGTATTGCTAAACAATGGGCCCCTCCAATTGTACAAGCCGCAACTCAGAATTCCCCCAAAGCTCTAAAGCTGTTGTTGGAATTAGGAGTAGATCCTAACTACCAATCAACACCATCTTCCTGGACCGTATTGTATGCCGCGCTAGAACGAAGAGCTTCACTGGATATGATTAAAGCTCTACTCGATGCTGGAGCGGATATGTATATAAGAAATGTACATAACCAATCTCCTTGGCGTCTAGTTAATGAAGGATATGTTTCAGACCCTACTAAGGATTTTATATTAGATTACTTGAAGAGACAAGAATTCCAACAGAAGAAACTTAGAGGTGAACTAGACTACAAAATTACTAGGAGAACTATATAAGTAATATACATGCCTATTGTAGACAGTAAATTATTTGCTGGAAGTAAGGCTGGTGAGAAGAGGTAGGTCTTAAACAACAACCCCCAAACCCCCTTCGTTAGAAAGAGATTTGAGAATTGTTTTATTAACCTTCGTCTTGCTGTCAGTCAAGTCAGTACGATTGAGTTTAGGCTCTGCCCCATCAACAACCCCCTTTGGAAAAAATAGAAACAGACTTAGCATTGAACCTCCAAGTATTATAGAGATGCTTCGTAATTAGTACCCGTGCTATTGAGGAACGTAGTTTAAAAGTGTAGTCTTCATTCAACTATGTTGAAGCTTCCTAAACCCCCCTCTGATTAAGGGTTACATGAATAAATATTAATAAAAAATATTACTTACAAATAAACCCCAACAAAATTGTATATGACTTAAATCTACGAATAGGGAGAGGTTAGATATAAGCATGTATAATAACGTTTTTATGTAGATAATAACTCATTACCCCAGATGTATAATCGAGTCGCTTAGAAGAGCTTAAAATGACTTATTAATAGGCTGTTTATTGTGGTGTATTATATAGGGCAGGGAGAGGTGTGATTTGAGCGTTTTCACACCCAGTAAAAGGATAGGGTTATTAGAGGTTTTTACGCCATTAATTATGGTAGTTATTCTATGGTAAAAAGGGGTCGCCAAAACCCCTTTTTTAACATCGGTTTTATGCCCTAAATCTGATCGCTTTTTACCACACAGGGAGAGGTCCAAATTAGGGAGAGGAAGTATGTAAAAATATGTGTGAATATGTGTGTAAAAAGAGTAGGTTATTCACATGAAGAAATAGAGTACTTTTTAACCCGATTTAACCCAGTATATAGACGTGTTAATAGGTGCATATATAAGAGGTTTTTAGAGAGGTTTTTAAGACTTATTAATGATGTATTAATAGGGAGATTATAGGGGCTTAGAATGGCTTATATTAGGGGGAGACTTAGGCGGTATGTTTGGTGTAAAAAAGGTTTTTAAGAGGTAAAATTGGTTTTTTTGGAGGGAAGGAGAGTAAAAGTACATTTTGTGGGCTGGGGGCGTTCTAGAAAAGCGACTCAATTTGCCCAAGATTTTCCACCAGAAATCCTCATGGTTTTTCAACCAACGAAAAAACTTTAAAACCCAGGTTTCCAAAGTGGAAACTTTAAAATTCTTAGACTTTAGCGAGATGTTCCACGTGGAACATCTCTAACTGAAGCCGCTCGGCACTCCATTAAGGGGGCCAAATTTTTTCTCACTGCGTTAACTCCTAGTCAAGTGTGATTAAATGCGACAATAATCAAACTTATAATTTACAATAATGAGAATTTTTTTTTTAGGCTGTATAATCCTGTCCGTATAATCGCGTAAGCGGGTATGCGGTTGGGCGTGTATACATAATGTTTTAATAGGGTAGGGGACAAGCTCCTTTTTTGTTTATTGGATCCGCCTTTGTTCTCGTGTTAAAAGGCGGCGTCTGTTCTTGTCCAAACTCCCTATACTTAATAAACGAAATAATCTCTATTTTGTTGGGGATATTATGTACTTTATTTTTAAGTAAAAAATTTATATGTAGAGTTGTGTCTGCATAGCGTTTACGAAAGTGCGGAAATTCTACGAGAAACGTTGGTTGTTACTGGTATGTTTTATCGTTTACGAGTTTGCGGAAATTTTCAGAGAGTAGGGTGGGGGTAAGTGGGGGATTGTGGCGGGTTAATCGTTTACGAGTTTGCGGAAATTTTCAGAGGGTCAGTGTAGGTATTCTTCGAAAGCGTTGCTTTCTCTTAGGAAGTTTATTTAAACCCGACCTAGTCGGGATAATGCTATTTGTTATCGAGGATAACAAATATAAAAAGATGGGAGTGCTGCTAAGAGTTTTTTATAGGTCTAGTTATTGTCCTGATCCAGATCAGGACCAAGCTGCTATGTCTTTTCTTTATGCCTTTAGTCTTGTGTCGTCATTTTTCTGCTTTGTTACAAACCAGCAAAAATTCCTCCACATTCCCGCAGGCATAAATTCATTAACATAGCTAAGGGGTTAGGTTTACGAACTTGCGGAAATTCTCAGAGATTGGGTTGCAAATTATAATGTTGCTGCTCTATTAAATGTACGACATACCATGTCGTACATTTAATTATATGATGAGTTAAAAAGATTACCGACCTGGTCGGTTATTGCCTGGGCATAATTAATCAAAGTAACGCTACGCGTTACGTGAATGATTCCGCTTCGCTACATCATTCACATGCCCAGCTTAGAATCTACGTCCGCTAAGCGCTAGGCGTTGAATGGTAGTGATTCCGAAGTTTTTGTTTACCATTGTCCCAGAGCTTCCGAGCTAAATGGATGCTCCATGTCATAAGGGTCAAAGTCTTCTCTTTCCTGGGCTTGTTGAGCCATCCATCTTGCTGACGCTGGCGAAATTCTTGTAGTGTTATTTCTTTTGTTTGGAGTTACTGTATTCCAATACTTATCTTTACATATAGTTCCGCCTTTAGATTTACAGAAAGCTTGTTGGTAATTGGTTTTCTCGAACTGAGTGCCGCAACTTGGACATGTGCATGTCTCTCCAACTTTTGCCTGCTTTGCTAATGTATATCTTTTTTTCATAATCTATATTCTAAATTCACCAATATATACAACATCAGGGAAATTATGTACTTTTTAGGAAAGTTAACTTTTCAGCTTTTTACCATAGCTCGTGTATTTTAGATGCATTCAATTCGGAGATCTTCTTATTAAATTCTTCTTCGCTTAACTCTTTCCCATGAAGGAACCATTCTTTGTCTCCATTGCTCCATTCACAGGCTGGACCATCTACTCTATGCCTTTTTCCATTGAGATACCATAGTTTATGTCCATTGGCAGATTCAATAGCTGGACCATCTTCTCTATGGCGTTTTCCATGAAGGAACCAAGATTTATCTCCATTGGCAGATTCAATAGCTGGACCATCTTCTCTATGCCTTTCTCCATTCAGGTACCAAGATTTATCTCCATTGGCATATTCACAAGCTGGACCATCTTCACGATGTTGCTTTCCATTGAGATACCATAGTTTATGTCCATTGGCAGATTCAATAGCTGGCTCATCTACTCTATGTAGTTTTCCATTGAGATACCATTCTTTATCTCCATTGGAACATGTTTTACATATAGGTTCTTGTTCTACCATAACTCATGTATTTTAGATGCATTCAATTTAGCGATCTCTTCATTGTATTTTTCTTCGGTTAATTTTTTACCATTAAGAAACCAAAATTTATCTCCATCAGAACATTCAACAGCTGGGCCATCTTCACGATGTCTTTTTCCATTTAAACACCATTGCTTATCTCCAATAGACTCCACAGCTGGGCCATCTAATCTATGAAGTTTATCATTAATAAACCAACATTTATCTCCATTAGTATATTCAACGGCTGGCCCATCTTCACGATGAAGCTTTCTATTTAGGTACCATTGTTTAGTTCCATCTGGAAATAATCTACATATAGGTTCCTGTTCTACCATAGCTCGTGTATTTTAGACACATTCAATTCGGTTATCTTCTTATTAAATTCTTCTTCGGTTAATTCTTTACCATTGAGAAACCAGTATTTATCTCCATTGGCATATTCAATAGCTGGACCATCTTCACGATGATGCTTTCCATTCAGATACCAGTATTTAGATCCATTAACCCTTTCAATAGCTGGACCATCTTCACGATGATGCTTTCCATTCAGATACCAATGCTTATCTCCATCGGCAGTTGTTTTACATATAGGTTCCTGTTCTACCATAGCTCGTGTATTTTAGACACATTCAATTCGGAGATCTTTTTATTAAACTCTTTTTTGGTTAATTCTTTACCATGAAGGAACCAATATTTATATCCACCTGCTAATTCAACAGCTGGACCATCTTCTCTATGGCGTTTTCCATTCAGGCACCATTCTTTGTCTCCATCGGCATATTCAATAGCTGGACCATCTTCTCTATGCCTTTTTCCATTCAGGTACCAACATTTATCTCCATCGGAAGTTGTTTTACATATAGGTTCCTGTTCTACCATAGCTCATGTATTTTAGACACATTCAATTCGGTTATCTTCTTATTAAATTCTTCTTCGGTTAATTCTTTACCATGAAGGAACCAATATTTATATCCACCTGCTAATTCAACAGCTGGACCATCTTCTCTATGGCGTTTTCCATGAAGGAACCAGTGATTATCTCCATTAGTATATTCAACGGCTGGCCCATCTTCACGATGATGCTTTCCATTCAGAAACCAGTTTTTAGTTCCATCGGAAGTTGTTTTACATATAGGTTCCTGTTCTACCATAGCTCATGTATTTTAGACACATTCAATTCGGTTATCTTCTTATTAAACTCTTCTTCGGTTAATTTTTTACCATTAAGAAACCATTCTTTAGTTCCATCGTTATATTCAACGGCTGGACCATCTTCTCTATGGCGTTTTCCATTGAGGTACCAGAACTTACCATCTTCATCAGTGACTGATGGTCCTCCTAATCTATGTAGTTCTCCATTAATCCACCAAGCTTTAGTTCCATATGCATATTCAACGGCTGGGCCATCTTCTCTATGGCGTTTTCCATTGAGGTACCAGAATTTAGTTCCATCAGCCCATTCAACGGCTGGACCATCTTCACGATGTTGCTTTCCATTGAGATACCAATGCTTATCTCCATAGGCAGTTGTTTTACATATAGGTTCTTGCTTTACCATAGCTCGTGTATTTTAGACACATTCAATTCGGTTATCTTCTTATTAAACTCTTCTTCGGTTAATTCTTTACCATTCAGGCGCCACTCTTTATCTCCATTAGAATATTCAACGGCTGGGCCATCTTCTCTATGGAGTTCATCATCAAGATAATATTTTCTATCACCAAAGCGATTAAGTTCAAACAAGATTTCTTTTTTCATAGTAGAGAGAGTAAAAAAAAAGAGCCTATTGAAAGGCTCTTTTATGTTATGCTATTTTTTGGTTAGCCATATTGACAATTTGCGACAGTTTGTTTTGTAGTTTAGCTTCATCGCTAAGGAATTCTTCTAGTTCAGAGATAGCTTTTTTAATATTACTTATTTGCACACTGTTCACTTTATCAAAGATTGCTTTTTCTATAATAAGTTTCCATTGTTCTGGAGTGTGTCCTTCTGTTTGGAATTTATCTAATTTACCTTCCATTTTATATCTGGCGGTTTCTTCTTCAAATGCTTTAGCTCTAGCATGTATTGAAGCTGATATTTCTAACAGTTCTTTTACTGTAGAGACTTTGTTGATTTTACTACCTTTATAGGAGACATCGGTAGAGATTTTTGTTTTTCCGTCTCCTTGGATTTCTTGTAGTTGTTTTTTCAGCAGGTCTATTTGAGCAGGCACATCAGCTTGAGTTAAAGTTAAAGATGCCTTTGCTACTTCAGTAGAGTTTTTTGATTTAGTCATAATGTTTTTTATTTTAGTTAACGAAATAATTTAGTAAATGTTTCAATGTAGTTATATTTATTTAGCACCGTCAACATTACTTGGTACGGTCACGTAGTTTATTCTTAGTCGGACTATTATCTATTTCTAGTTTTACTCCGATTATCCTTCAACTACTTGCTGAGAAACTGTCGAAAGCTAGTATAGTAACATACTATAAGCATGTTAGCTTTAACTAGGATTGCAGTCCGAGTCCTCACGGATACTTGCTCATTTGTGTTGTAGGTGTTATGTCCGTTTCCAGAAGTTACCTCTCTAACATTCCTTTCTCACATGGAACAACACATCCAGTATTTCGACTGGTATCTTTATGTGAAAACTAGTACTCAATTAAGAGTAGCCCCACAATGGATCAATGTTTAGCCTTAAATGTAAGTTAACAGCTGATTCGCCGACCTCAGCTTTTCATTAAGTTGTACCTTCCTTAATGCTCCGCGTTTATTTATTGCTAACCTACAATTACTTAAATGCTTGTGGGATATTTTGTCCCATATAATTTTTGCCAATCTTTATCTGCTTTTTCTTTTCCGTCTCCATCTACATCAAACCTCATAGAGTCTCCAAAGAATAATCTACCTGAATACTTTTTACCTATATTCATATAGTTTTCTTTCATCTTCTGGGTTTCAGCTTCATAAGAGGATTCTTTTTTATTGCTTTGTTCCTTTAGTTTGTTATAGGCTTTCTTTATGTCTGGGTAATTATTTAGCACATTCATAGTTGCCATCTCAGGATGAGATTCAAACAAAATAAATGCTAAGTTTTCTTTTTCTTTTTTTGTCATTGTATTAAATGAGTTTCAATACTTAATTAACGAAATAAAATGAATTTTGTTTCCTGGATTAAGGAAATTATTTATGGGATGACATTCTATGTCTAGCCTGGCGGACTATAGAAGTTTTAATGTTGTGCTGTGACACTATTTCTGACAATTTCTTACGCCACCTAAGAGCTACGGGGCTAGAAAAGTATTGAGTAGCCCTGCTTCCGTCCAGGAATTCTTTATTGCCAAAATATTTAGAGAAGGTCCTCTTAATGAATACGATAGATAGATGTTCTTGGTATCTAAATACGCTTGGCCAGTTAACTATATTATCATGTCTTATGATAAAGTCTTCAGTAATATACTGATGTTTACATATGTGATACATGTAATCTTTAAAAAAGTTTATATCATTTTCAATGATATTCTGATGTACTACCTGATGCTGTAGTAAATCTCTTATAGGAAGCTCAAATTTAAATGTAGTGATGAAGTCTCCGCTTAATTTTTGGTATTGGCATATAACTTTCCAGGTAGTCTCATTAAATTGGCAGGCATAAGTTTCTATCAGTTCTTCAGAAGCTTCATTAGCTCTGAAGTGACGTTGCCATTCAAGGTCTGAAAATTGTTCGAACTTCTTCACATCCATATTACAAATATAAACATTACTGGATAGAAAGGAAATAAAAAAGCAAGTAACCACAAAGGTTACTTGCTTTTAATGGAAACTAAACTTATGAACTTATTGTTGGGCTCTTAACCCCTGGATTTATATTAACGAAAAGAAATGAAATATGTTTCAATAAATTACAATTCTTTTATGATATTAATTCTATATGCTTTTCCATGCCCAGCTTCTTCCGAAGATTTTATTCCATATGGGAAACACATGTTCAATAGAAAGTATTGAGGATACACCATTAGGGAGAATCCGTCTTTTCCTTCAGGCAGCCAGGCCCAGTAGTCAGCTTCTTCAGTGCCAGTATCCTTGTCAGGGAGAGATTGATCTTCAGCTATTTCTACTCCTAATTCTATAATATCTTCTTCTTTGCTACCATACAAGGAACAAGTGCAGGGATGTATTCCGAAGTGTTTATAGCCTTTCTCTCCCAGGACGGCGTTTACTTTGAATATCTTATCCTTCATCTTCAATTTGTTCTACGGTTACTCTATACCTTTTTCCTGGCATCAGGATATAGCTTTTGTGAGGCAGGTCGTCATTAGAAAGACCTAGCCCATCGGTCCATACTGCAGCGGGGCTTTCTCCCGTCTTATGTGCAGTTGCTTCAAAAGAAAAGGATCCACCCTTTCTGTTTGACACAGCAGGGCAGATTTTTTCCTCTCCATATTTACATGCTCTTGATGTGCAATGTTCCATATGGATATTTGTTTCTTTTCTATTCATTAGATTGCAGCTAGCGCTGATTTCTTTAAAGCTTTGTGAGCTCTGAATACCTGCGCTTTCAAAGTCCCCATTGGGATATCAAGCTCATCCTTCATATCTTCATAAGATAATCCATCGAAATATCTCATCTTAATAACCTCTTGCATATCCTCACTAAGAGTGTGCTTAATGATTGCGTTGATCCTCGCTTTAGTTTCTTCATCAATGATCATCATGTCAGGGAGAGAGTCTTCACTAGCAAGAACGCTAGTTAGGGAGAACTTCTCATCTTCACGCTCATCTCCGTCTATAGTGGTAATCGATGTTCTTGAATTCTTACGTGTAAAGTCAATCATTAGGTTGTATGCAATTCTCCCTAACCAAGTATTAAAGCTAAAGCTTGGCTTATATTCATTGATCCTTTGAAACCCTTTGATCATAGACTCTTGTGCTATGTCTTCTACAAGTTGAGAGTCTCTACGACCTCCCATTTTACTTTTTACAGTTCTAACTAGCAATGGATAGCATTGAGCGTATAACTTAGATAATGATTTTTGACATCCATTTTGTGCAGCAATTACTAATGTTGAATTTTTCATAAGCTTTTTTGTTTTAGTTTCCGTTTGTGTATACGTTGCAATTAAAATAAAAGTTTCCAATTTAGCAACATTTCTTTAAATTTATTTAGTGGAGACCCGAATTCCGCTTTCGGACCCTGTTGGGTTACAGACTATATCATCTCCTTGTGTGGTTAATACTTTATACCTATAGCTTTAGCGCAACTAGATACAAAGACACCTTTTTCTGTGCTAATACTCTCTATACCATAGCTGTTAATCTTAATGCTGCCTCTATGTGTGACTACCTTTATTGATTTGCCTAGTTCTGGATGATAAGTACTAGTAGCTATTACTATATGTATTTTCTGACCTATTTTAGATGTAAGTTTCCTATCTCTTATATTGCTTGTATTTTGATATGTGGTAGAGCTTGTGAAAACGCAGGGACTTATATCGTTATTGGGTTTTTGAATTAGAGAAAAGACTGAGACTATCTCATTATTATTTAGATAAGGATCAGCGACTCTTGCTTCTAAAGCTGAGCTATCTGTGCTCACGTAAGCGTAAGGTGTTCCGTAATCTCCTAACGCATTGGGATCGTTCCAGCTGTCTTCATGGGTAAGAACAAAATGCACGGTGGCTGTCACCGTTGGATCGGTGGTTGTTACTCCTCCTCCGTCATCGGTTACTGTAGGATCATTTGAAGGTTTTGTGTCATCTTCTTTTTCGCAGGAAGGTAGGGCAATGAATAATAACATTGCAAATAAAATACTTAATAACTTTTTCATAATTTTTCTGGGTTTTGTTTAACAATTTATTTTACTTTAACTTTCTTTCACCAATATATACCATGGCGGGGACATTATGTACTTCTTTGTTTTTAACTTTCTACTGGATATGATTCAGCTCCTGACTTTAATGCTCTAGCATACACATCTCTTATGTATGTATCAAACGATGCATCATAATCTCTCAGTTCAGGCCTATACGCTAACGCTCCCTCTTTGTCCGTATAGAACTTTTGAGTTTCAGGATCTTTCAAATTTGACAGCAGCTCATAAAACACTACAGCTTTCATTGCAGCCATGTAAATTGGGTCATCCAACGTCTTTTCAACAAACTCTACAGGGATTGGCTCTAAGAATTCATCGAACTCGAATTGTATCGTTTTAGAGGACTCACTTTCTATGTACATTTCATACAGAAGTTGGGACATATTTTTTGAAAATTGTATCACTTCTTCTGGTGAGAACTCTTTTTTTACATCTGGCTCAATTGCATTAGCAAGGTGTTCAAATTTATCCATAAGATAATAAGCTTGCTGGTGATGGAATGGATTAGTCAATCCTTCAGCGATTGCCTCATCCAAGCTCAGCGCAGGGAACTCAGTATTATCTAGAAGATCCCGTGCTCTTTGGTGTAGCTCTTCTTCGATCTCATCAATATCTATTTCTTCCCATTTCGCAAAGTCATCCCACAACGCTTCTTCTACTCTTTCCAAAGTAGGATGTAAGTGTGAGCAATTAGAAAACTCTGTATAGTATTCTCCGTTTTCGGTTATGAATATATAGTATCTTCCTGCATACAATAGGATCTCATTTACTCCTTTGTTTGCCTCATCGATAACATTCAAGCCAAGTATATTCTCTAATTCTCTTGGGGAAATTACCTTTCTTGTTTTTCTGAATTGAATTAATGTTTTCATGTTGTTTTCTTTTCGTTCGACAATATATACGGTGGCGGGGATATTATGTACTAATCTCTTTCACAGAATACTGCTGTAGTTGGATTTATTAGTAAGTAATAGTCACCATTTCCACATCCAGGGAATTCCGATGAGAACCAAGCCCTAGTTTCTCCATTAGAAGTTGCTACAGAGAAACTTCTATCTCTCCCTTGTGGAGCCATAGCACTAAATGATGTTCTGTAATCCCCATTCTCATCCATTGCTTTTTTCAAAGCTTCAATAGTATGCTTCCCTGCATAAGAATCTCCCATTTTACCTTTTATGGAAACAAACTTACATTTGCCATTATATCTTATAAAGCTAGGAAGATGTTCTTCGTCCCCTGTTTCTATGAACATTTTACATTCTTCTTTGATTTCATTCCAAATATTTGGATGACATCTATTGATGAACTTTTGACATTCCGCTTTGTTGTACTCTTCTGGGGACATCTTTTCTGTTTTTGACATATGTGGTTTTAAGTCTACTATTTTAGAGAAAGGAAGACCTAATTCTACATAGTTCCAAAACCTAGCTTTTTTGCTTGCTGCATATGTTAAGCTGCCATTGATAATGCGTAAGTATACATTATAAGTTTTTTTAGCTTTCTTGCTTTTAGATTTAGATCCATCTTCGTTTTCTTTCCAATTTCCATATCGTGATAACTTATTAATCACTACTGGTTCATTGAACGTCATTACCCAGCGAGCAACATCAGAATCTTTAATTCTGTTTTTTAAGCCAGAGTAAGTATTGATAGCCATATCTCTATGAGTGTAGCCATCCGCCTCCAGATCTTTTATAAAGCTGTCGCGTTTCTTTTTGTTACTAAAGATTGCAATATCAAAGAACCTGCTTCCATCTTTATGGATTTTTTTACCATCATGATGCTTTACCACATACTTTGATTTACCGATATTATATTGATTATAGTAGATTTTCATAAGTGTTTCTTTTTCGTTCGACAATATATACGGTGGAGGGGATATTATGTACTTATAGGAAAACTTTGTTTTTCAGCTTTTTGAGTTTAATGTCTGATGGATAAAGGGTTATGTATACGAAGTTGCGGAAAAACTCAGAGGAGAGAAAACTTTTTAAACTTTTTTCTATCTAATGCTTGACAATATGATATTTAAACAGTACTTTTGTATTGTTGATAAGGGATAAAGATACCAAGAGGGTTTCTTCTTAACAACAATCTTAATATGGGAATCTATCTCGGAATGAAATCCGAAATAAGCCCCTATTACATATGGGAATGTAGCTCAGTCTGGTGCTAACACTTGATGTTAGTCTTGAGAGCAGCTCGGTGTGAAAGCCAGTGTGTCGATAGTTCGAATCTATTCCGTTCCCACAAAAGATTAAAGGCTATGCTTGGACTTCCTTCTAAAAAATTATCTTAAATTAAAAAACAAGTTCTCCAAATTTCCTTTATATCTTTAACTACATGGGAATGTAGCTCAGTCTGGTGCTAACACTTGATGTTAGTCTTGAGAGCAGCTCGGTGTGAAAGCCAGTGTGTCGATAGTTCGAATCTATTCCGTTCCCACAAAAAGCAATTTGCTTTTTCTATATGGGGGTGTAGCTCAGTTTGGTATCCGTCCTTGAGGCGTGATCTTGAGAGCAGCTCGGTGTGAAAGCCAGTGTGTCGATAGTTCGAATCTATTCCGCCCCCACAAGCATGTTAGTTTCCATAGTAGTATGCAAATAAAAAACCCTCATCTTTAATTAGATGAGGGTTTTTTTGTTTATGCTACACCTCCTGCTGTTACTCCATCATAAGGATGTGGTGACTTGTCGCTAACTAACAGCTGCAACAATCGCTGTACATCATTAGTGAAGCTTGCAGGTGTATCTTTGAATGAATGGGCATCTGATGCAAAAGATAATCCACCTTTCCATTCACGAATAATAAAGAACTCTCCTGTTTCTTTATGTTTAAGCGCGATCGACCATGGGACTTTGTACCCTTCTGATCCCTGCATCTCTACAATAGGATTCGGAAACATACAGATCATTCTGTAAAGCATGAATGCTGATGAGATTACCTGATAAGATCTGACAGCTTCTTCTCCTTTGTCCAACATATTTTCTTTTCCTGGAGTGATGTTTACCAGAACTTTTCTTTTAGGTCTGGAAAAATTGATCTCCCAGGCTATGTTTCCACAAGTTCCTCCGAAACCTTTCTTTTCTTTACCATCGATCTCTTCATACATTTCCTCATGAGAGATAGTTTCGAATGCTTCGTTCAGATATTCTTGCTCTTTATAGTCCGCCTTTCTATCTGAATAACAGGAAGGTTGTACTGCGTAACTTTTTTTAGGTGCTGCCATAATTTCTTTTAATTTAAGTTCAACAATATATACTACCAGGGGGATATTATGTACTATCTAAATTCTCTATGGAAGAAGTCAATTAATTCCTTAGTGGTGAACTCTTTTCTCCATTGAGTAGTTTGTTCTTTCCATACGCCGTCCCTGATCTCCACAGCATTACCGTCTTCGATCCAATCTATAATTTCCTGATCCATAATTAGAAATTTAAATTTGCTACTTTTTCTACACAGGTTGTCCCGTCAAATACCCATCTCCAAATTTCTCCTGCTTCGCCCTGCATCTCTATATAAGAATCGGCTTCAACAAATGGAGCGATAGATTGAAACATTGCCTCTTCTGATCCGTCCTGACTTTCACCTTCAAAAGAGATTCCAGTTACTAAAATCATATCTTCTGGTTTCGCCGTCAACTTTGCTTCCGCTTGAATTAATAAATCTTTAACAATAGATTTATTTGATCCTACGGTCATATCTTCTTCAACCATCTTCAAAGCTGAACTAACATCCTTCAAAATTTCTTCTTTAGTAGGAAGAGGTTTTTGTTTCTCAGTTGAGATGTCTAAAACAAATCTACAACTTAACATAGCCTTTTCTAAAGTCTTAGAATTCTCTACACCAGGCACATCAATGAAAGTGTTTCTTTTATTCTTAACGAATTCTTTCAAAGCCTGCAACGCTTGATCAACATTACTTTTCTTGATTTTGAATTCGGCGCCTCTTAGTTCTATTTGGTACCCCATGATAATAAGTTTTTTATGAAACAATAGTTTTATGCTGGGGAGAGTCTTCCTTATATAGGGAGAAGATGCCCACGGTTTTTATCTCTGTCAATTTCTTTTTAACTGATTTAGACTTTTCTTGTTGGATTAAAGTTTCTAATAAAGAAAAACCGTAAGCCAATTCTAATTTATCTAAAGAGTCAATGCTGTTTTGTAATCTAAAACCTAAAGCGAAATGATATGATTTCTCATTAGTTTTAAAGTCCGCTCTATGTGTAGAGAATAACTTTGCCAATAAATTTCCTGTTTTATCCATACCTACTTCACCTCCTTTGAATTAACTTAAACATCTCTGCCGTATTAGCTACTACGTCTTCAACGTTCTCGCCTAATATATACGACTTGCGGGCAATTATGTACTTTTTCTTAAGTGGCCCTTTATCGATGTCAACTCTATAGTTATCGTAGAGGAGTCGTCTAAACTCCTCTACGTATTGAGTCTCTGTATGCGTATCTTTATTCATGGGACTAAGATACTAAATTATCCCTTCTTTAAATAATTAATGATTGATCTTTTAACGGGTCTTTTTAAAGTCTCCCTGTAGAATTTGATCGCTGGCTCCCAGTCATTGTAGTCGCCGTCACTAGAAACCTGAGTAACTCTTCTTCCGAAGTGGTGCTCTAGGGAGAGTAACGCTGCGCACACTAATAAATCATAAGGCTTGCGAGCTGTTTTACAGAACTGGAATCCTCTATACCATCTCATAGAATCCTCTTCATCTCCTGCATCTGCTGTGATGACAAAAGTCTCGTGGTCCATGTTTTTGTTATTGTCTCCATTAAACCAAACATGCTGTGAGTTCATTTCTGGAAGTTTAACTCCAAGACCTCCTCTGATAGCTAGGTCCTCATCTTCATGATAACCTCCTGCGCTTTCTGAATTAGCTGGTAAGTTTGTCATCAGCTCTTTAACATCTTTTACAAACGCGTTATACTTAGCTGCGTCTAATTTACTTACTTGCGGCAATTTCCAATAGTGAGTGTATCCCATGGTAATAATATTTAAATGTTTGATAATGGATCCAAGTTAGTTCTTGGATCCTTTTTATTTTTTAAAGAACTGGACAAGTAATATGTTCGCCATTTTTCTTTTGTCCAAAGATTGATCCTCCATCATTTCCCTCATCATCACAAGATGGGAACATTAAGGAACCATCATCCATTTGGAAAACTATTGGTCTACTAAACCAGTGCATTTCTTCACCTTCTTTTTTCGTTAGGTATCTAGCCGAAACTATTTTCTTACCTACAAAATTTTCCTTTGCGTATGCTACCCAGTAAGCTTCTCTTTCTTTTTCATTTGAAAGATCATACTCTTTGTTTCCAATTTTTGCCATAATATATTTGTTTTTAGTTCACCAATATATACGGAGCGGGGGATATTATGTACTTTATTTTTAATATCCGTGAAATTCTTCTACAGCATCCTTTATTAAATGATAAGGTATTTGGCTGTCAAAGTGTAAGTCCTGCACAAATTCTAACTTTGAAATATTAGGTGCTGAATTTTGTTTCAATACATGCATAACCTGCACACCGTCTTCTACCGTCTCGAAATAAGGAACGAATTCTGTTTCGTCATAACCTCCATGCATCATATCATGAACTATAGTGTACATCTCGTCATCTTCATCACTATCGCTGTCCATGCCTGCAACGTCTCTAACAAAATCCATTACTTCATTTGCTGCATTATCGATATCCTCAATGCCTACATACTTAACATAACTTTTAGGTGTGAAGATTATTACCTTACATTCAAAGCTTGCTTTAAAAACTTCCAATTCAGTAAGGGCTACATATCTCCTAGCATCTACAATATTAGCTTCAACATCAAAGCTATCTGTGTATTCTGGAAAATTTAATGTTATAGTTATCATGTGCTTTTTGTTTTGTTCACCAATATATACGGGGCGGGGGATATTATGTACTTATAGGAAAACTTTGTTTTTCAGCTTTTCACATATGAGTACATAGAAATATGTAGGTATACGAAGTTGCGGAAATTCTCCGAGAGATGTGATCATAAAAAAACCTAAGGTTTTTACCCTAGGTTTTGATATTAATTATAAAATATTGGATTCATTGCTCTCATACACAATTCTTTGGTGAGATTTTCTCCAACGGCTTCAGCTGAAGCAAGTTTCGCATAAGGTTTGTTTAATGTTCTTTTGCTGATGTTCAATTGATATTCAGCCCTCATCATATCCTCATCTGATTCGAAACAATCTCTACTGAAGTCTTCACGAAACTCATAAATATTATTCCATTGCTTCACTAAGCGTCCATCCTCTGTAAATAAAGCCGCCAATTCTTCTCTCTCATTAATGAAGTACACTTCATCGAATCCTACCATTCGATAAATCATGGTTCCATTCTTAGCGCTATTTAATACTACAAATAAACATTCTTGCATAGTGATAAATTTATGGGTGGCTTAACTAGAAGCCCACCCGCATAATATGTATTTATTATAATCCTTTCCTTCGACTTTTCCGCAATCGATACATAAAGCATCACCCCACTTGTCATCGTATACCCCGAAGTCTTTTTTGAGTTCAGAGTAATGCTTTTGGTCTGTGTCATCCTCATCGAAACCCTCAATCATCTCTACCCAATCGTCTGCATCGATTTCATCGGGCTTGTTAGACATAGTATAACCGCTCTTCTCTGCGATAGTACCCGTATAACCTCCATGACCGTGTTCATAACAAGCTTGTTGTTTTGCTTGTTGATACGCTTCCTTTGCGGTTACTGCGTGTACTACATTCATAAACGTTTCTGCTCCCATATTTGTTTCTTTTTTAGTTCACCAATATATACGTTCGGGGGGATATTATGTACTTTTAATAAAGGTCAACTCAACGGGGAGGTTCACACAATTGCTACGCCTACGTTTCTTTCATTGTGTCCGTGCAGGAATATGAGTAATTTTTAAACCGCTTTCCTATATAGGGAGAGCTATAACACACCTGCTGTCTTTCCTTTAAAGTTTTATGCTATTGATACATTCATAATGTTAACGCTAAAGCAATTATCATCCATGTCTTTCACGTTCACATAGAAACTTCCATCTGTATCGGTTTGAACACCATCCATTACTCTTCCTGAGAACCCATGAGTAACAACATCTCCATCAGGGCTTACTTCTACCTCATCATTGAATTTAAACTCATTCTCTAAAGTTCTTTTCCAAGAGTCTTGAACCAACTGGTCGAATTTCTCGATAGTATGTTCTTGAACCATTTGTCGCTCTATGCTAGATGCTGAATCTTGTTCTTCATCTAATACAATAACCTCTACTCCGCCATTGGCATGAACACTTTGAATCATACCATCTTTTACGTATACTAATACTTTAGTTCTCATAACTTTTAGTCTTCTAAATTAATATTCATTCCAAATTTACCTAACTCGCAAGGGGTTTCGGTAATAATATACCCAAAGCGATTTACAAACTGCATACCGCTACTGATAAATAATTCTCCATCATCCCCATCCAATACAGTCCATACCGTTTTAGGATTCTTTTTCAAAGCTTCACGAACAACTTCCAATTCTTCGCCATAAGTTTCATACATGAATCCACATATAGGGGCAACATCACCATCGGCAATATTACTGTCATGTTCTTTTCTAAGCACCTTATTTGTTTCGGGCTTATACTCTTCTACGAATTGGTCAAATGTCTTTTCCATAATGCTTTAATTAAGTTCACCAATATATACGGTGGTGGGGAAACTATGTACTTTTTAACTATTACCTCTTCCGTTTCCATTACCTCTTCCGCTTCCACTTCCTCTTCCAGTTCCATTTCCAATACCTAAAGTTATTTTAGGTATTGAATCTTCTTTTATAATTGGGGTGACCCAAGTTTTTAAAACCTTTTTTTTCATGGTAATAATATTTATTGATTATTAAATTTAGTCATTCTTTCGCAATACAATTCATCTTCTAGGATTTCTCCACCTGTATAGGGAGAGATGATTGTATTAGTTTCAACGGCTTCAGATTCCACAGCAAATAAGCCCGATCCTTTCTCGTAATAGAACTCCATCTCTATGTTTTCATGAGATTCTACCCTTGCACCTTCTTCAGTAAATCCTTGATCTAATAAGTCTTCATATCTTTCTTGCCTAGCTCTTTTTAAGCTTGACACCAAAACATTCATACTGTCATAGTTATCGGCATCACTAGCTAATATAGGCTGTGGTATTTTCTTAGCTTCCGCCAATGCTGCGTGTAGTAAGCTTACGGCTTCGATCTCTGCTGATTCTTTTGCATCGCTGTCGTCTCCAAATTTGTCGTTAAGATCAATTGCTTCTATTGCTTTTTCTAATGCTTGAATGATAATTGGATTCATAATTTTTTCGTTTAAATTCAATAATATATACGGGGCGGGGGATATTATGTACTAATCGTTTATGAAATCTAAATCCACAGACATAGCCAGCACAACAGTCCCATCTTCTAAGAACAGTCTAGTATTATAGAATGCTCGATCTTCCCAGTCTTCATGCTGTTCCGATCTTACTGGAGTTCTAAGTTCCATGTATGATTCATCTCCAGTTTCTTCATTCTTTACTGGAATCATTTCATCTTCCATATCTTCTCTTTGAATTGCTTTCATGATTTCTAAATTTTACAGTTCGTCAAATACATCCCAGTCAAATTCAACTCCATCAGTGGAATCTATTTCAATCGCATAAGGAGGGTTTTCGAAATCTGATAAGTCATATATCAGTTTTTGAACAATTCCAATTACATAGTCACCAGTTTGTAGCTTTTCCGCAATAGCTTTTTCAGTCTTACGGTCTACTTCTTTTCCAGTTTTAATATCGTGGAAGGTGATTCCTAAGTATCCATTTATATCCATTCTTACTGCCATGATGTTTTTATTTAAGTTCACCAATATATACGAGGCGGGGGATATTATGTACTTTTCAGTTAAACAAAAAAGGTGAGCCATACAGCTCACCTTTTCTTAATTGTCAAATGCAAATACTATTCTTGCATCTTCATATTTCATGGAGAGCTTTTTTAATGGCTCAACAATTGTTTTCAATTCATGCTCAAACATTTTGTGGTAACCATCCATCCAATGATAATTTACTTTAATAGTTTTACCTTCAAACTCTGTACCCTCCACGCCATCTTTCAAAATCTTATCGGCTTGGTCTTCATCTACGGTGACAAAACCTTTGCCCCAAGAAGCACCGCACCAACCTTCTGTTGGCTCTCCTCCTTTTTCTTGCAAAGATTTATATTGCTCTAAAGATATAGTTCCTCTAAGCATAGTCATTTTACCTTTCCAATCAAACTCGGCTAATTCTTTTGCGGTGAAATATGAGTAACTATGGTAGTCAACATTTTCCGCAATCGTTTCTTCTTCATCGAGATACTTACAGCCCCAGTCAATGATTTTTAAACGAGGGTAAACGTATTTATAATCCCCATTGCCTAAGTCGATTTCTCCACCATTTTCTTTGTAATCATCCATAGTCATGTTGTCGTCAATGACCATCCCAAGAAACTCCATTGTTTCTCTTGAAGCATCACTAGGAAAACCTTTAGGATCTGCAATTGGATCAAAGCCTTCACCCGTTTTTATTCCAGCGAACCCTCTACCATTTCTAACATCGGCTAGAACGGCAAACCAATTGTAATTTCTACCACTTGAAGGCTCATCCATAAACTTTTTAAGGTCTATCCAGTTACCCTTTTTGATTTCTTTGTATCGAGCTGGGTCTGTCACCTTAATGCCCTTATACATTTCGTAATAAGGATTAAGGAAAACTTTGTTGGTGTTCTTTTTCCAGACTCCGTTCTCCTTTACTTCGGCAATGATGTGAATGTCGCATCCCATAATAATATTTCTTTTTAGTTCAACAATATATACATTCGAGGGGATATTATGTACTCATGGGGAGAGTTATAAATCCTCATCCTCCCCTAACCCTAGACCATAAGGCATTTCTTCATCATCTTCGACCTCTTCTACATTGTCTCCAAGTTCATTCATAATCTTATCAACTAGTTGAGCCTTAGATGCTTCTAAGATTTCTTCTTCCGTTGCGTTATCCCCAACAACTACTCTAGTCATTAGGGAGACTTTTACTAATTTTGCTTTCATGAGTATAACCAGGTTTGTTCAACTTCAACTTTAATTTTTTGAATTTCACCATCATTATCAATGGTTACTTCAAATTCAACTCCACAAGCTTGATGGGCTTGCATCACATCAATCTTTGACATATCAACAACTTCCGCATCCATGTGAGATTGAATACACTGCTTTATTTTGCTATCAATACTATCATCAGATATATTGAATTCCTTATCTATTTGAGTTTCAACAACTCCCATGTTTGGACATTCGTGGTTACCCACTTCCATCAAATTAAAATATATCTTTTTCATACCTTAAGCTTTTATAAATGAAACATAACAGAAACTACCATCATTAAGAATCTCATACAATTCTCTCAACTCTACTCTAGTAGATTCAGTTTTACACTCTGCAATTACCTCTTCTTTGATTGCATCTACAGAAAACATTTGCTCTCCTAATGTTTCATCCGTATCTTGGAAGGAAGGAGAATGCTTTTCAAACTCAGCTTTAACTACATCGGGTAAAGAGTCATAAGGTACATGAGCAACACTGATAACATCTACAATTTGATACGCTCCGTTGTATACTTCAATCTTACCATTGAAAGTTTTTGCTTTTTTAACTGCTTCACCTCTACTATAAAGTGATGGCGTTTCTGAATAAACATCTCCAAGATAAAATCCTGATTCGGGATTCTTTGGGTCGATAACCTTTTGGTCTTGTCTATGATTGCTTTCGCTTGTAAGTTTTACTCTATACTTTTTCATGATGTGTTTTGTTTTCGTTCACTAATATATACGGTGATGGGGATATTATGTACTTATAGGAAAACTTTATTTTTCAGCTTTCGTTTTCGATACATTCTTTTATGTATTCAGTATCGTATGAGTGAAATATTTCTTCTTCCATTTTTTCTTGACATTAACTGGTTTATTAATTTTAATCTATTCATAAAGATTTTAGTTTTAATTCACCAATATATACGGTGGTGGGGATATTATGTACTTATAGGAAAGTTTACTTTTCAGCTAAACAAAAAAAGCCCTCCACATAGGGAGAGCTTAAGTATAAGGTTTACGAAGTTGCGGAAATTATTAGAGATCTAATAACTTTGCTAACTCCTCAAGGGAGAGAGTTTTTTTTGATCCATTATAACAAACTGTTATTTTTGGATCTGATAATCTTTCTATTTGAATTGAGCTGTTTTGATTCTTACCACCAAATTGCAAAGTAAAACCACTTTGAGGGTTTTGCTTATCTTTCTTTATTATTGAATCCATACACAAATATAGGCACTAATAGGGAGAGATACAAAAAAGGACCGAAGTTTATCGGTCCTTTTTTTATATAAAGACTACTAAGCTGCAGCCTTTTTGTTTTTCTTAGTGTAACCTTCCCAACCTTCTTTTTTCAAAGCTTGCTTTGCTTTTGAAGCTGCAGACCCTTTTGGTTGTCCACCGTGGATAATTAACGCGAAACTATAATCGGTTTTGAATGCGTGACTATCGTCATGGTCAATTTCTAAGCCTAATTCTTCCGCCTCCGCATAAGAATATACTACTCTTGCAGATTTCAAGTTATGTTTTTCAATTAACTTGTCATTTTTACCTCCGAATGAAGCAGTTAATTTTAAGTTAGCAGGAATTGAACCTAATCTTTCTACCCAATATCCAATGCTCTTAGTGTATGCATAGAATACTACTGCAGGATTAATATTTGCAACTAACATCCAAGCATCGAAGTAAGCTTGATTAAAGAAGTCTCCTGAAACGTGTATTCTTACCATGCCCGTATTTTTTGGAATAGAAGCATTAATCAACTCCGCCATTTGCTCCGTTTTAAGCCCTTTTAAGGCATCGTAATTGTGCCAACGTGCTATGCGAGTATTTTTATAAATAGATTCGCTAGAAGCGCTGAAACATCTAAACTGTGTATGTTTACCATCGGTTAACGTTCCAGTATCTTTGTCTGCTTTTGATAAACAGTCTTTTGCGAAAGGGCAAGAATAACCTGCTGGCAAAGAGAAAGTCATAACCTTTTTACCTAATTTCGCATTTCCTTTTCCAAATTTTAACTTTTCCATAATAATGTTTGTTTTTTGATTCATCAATATATACGGTGGTGGGGATATTATGTACTTTTAGTGTTTAACTAATCTTTTTTCATTTGCATAGTAACTTCTAAGTACTAACCAAGTTCCTGAAATTTCACTGAATACTGAATACTCTATAGTAACGGTAGCAGACTTATTCAAACTTGCAATTGCATCTCCAATTTCAACAATTTTAAGTTCACCCATTTGCGTATCGTATTGTACGTCAATACTCCCACCTTGCGTCTTTTTAAAATTCTTTTTTACGATAATTGATATACAAGCCTTTTCCATAATGATGTTTTTTTTGATTCACCAATATATACGGCGGTGGGGACATTATGTACTTTTCAGCTTTTCACATATGGATACATAGAAATATGTAGGTATACGAAGTTGCGGAAAAACTCAGAGAAACAAAAAGGGGAATTTCTTCCCCTTTGTTTTAGTGGTTAGCATTCCAATCTACTGTTTCATTACTAAGATCGATTGCTTTTGTGCATCCAGATCCATCCTTGTTAATGAATTTTACAAAGAACGTTCCATCCTCTGGTGTATCTTCTGATTCAAAGAAAAGGTTTGCATCTATACTAGAAGACATTAGATCAACCGCTGTAAGGTCATACTTACAATCATTTAACGTTTCTCTATCTTCTTCTAAGTCTATCCTAACGCTAGTGAAACCGCCTTCGAATGTTCTATAGGTTTGGCATACATCTAATTTGTACTCTCTACCTTCATTGGTTAGAGTTAGTGAACCGAAGTCCATTTTTGAATTGGTTAGGTCGCCGAAGAAATTAAGCTCGACTCCTAGGAATTTAACATCTTTCATATTGTTTTTGTTTTGTTTGCCAATATATACGATGTCGGGGATATTATGTACTTTTACTTATGAGTGCTACTTAAATTTTACTGTAGTTGGTGCTTTGTACACAAACTCGGTTGAACATTGATTGCATTTCCCCTCTCCTTTAGAGTCGGGTTGTACTTGCCCCTTAAAACATTCGGGGCATAGTATGATTTGATTTTCTTTTGGCATATCTTTAAAAGCTAAAGTGTCCTGTGATTGTTTTAGTTCCGACTGTTACATTAAAGAAACAGCCGCTGTCTGTACTATCCATTTGGTTATCCAACTCTCTTCTATGAGCAGAGGTAAATTCCATGTCAATAACTTTTCTTTTCTTTGTTTTAGAATCATACTCATTAAAGAATATTTCTACTTCCGTACCATACATGTCTACTTTCATAATCTCTTCTTTTTTAATTCAACAATATATACTATGAGGGGGAAATTATGTACTTTCTACTATATGGTTTCTTTTCTTAATGATAGCCGCTTTAATAGCATCTTCCGAAAACCAAGTAAGCGTTTGACTTTGAAGAGTCATGTGTATAAACGTTTTAACTGTTACTTTGAAATCTTTACTAATTTTAATTTCATACATTGGAGGTAGACCTCCGCTGCATTCATAAACATCATTTTCATCTAAATAAGCTTTAACCGTTTCTAGGTTAGTTGCATAGTCAAGGGTTTGAGTATGTACATGCCAATCAAGATCATTTTTAGAACAATAGTTCCATCTTGAAAATTCACCCGTTCTTTCTGAATAGAAACCTTTTAATGTATCGGTGAAATACTGAACAGCATCTTCAAGGCTTGTGAAAGCTAAAGTCTTTTCTCCTTCATCTATGCAAGCATAAGAAGTTCCTGTAGCGTATCTGTTATTTATTTGAATTGTGCTTTCCATGAGTTAATTATTTGATTCACCAATATATACTATGAGGGGGAAATTATGTACTTCCCCCTCATTTTTAGTTAGTACCCTATTTCTTCTAAGAATTGTGAAACGGTAAATGAATGCGCAACCTTTTCCCATACAATAATATCATCAACAGAACCTTCAAGCATTACGGACTGGTCTTCTAATTCGCTTAACCTCTCTAAGATACTTGGTATCTCCAAGTAATCATTAGATAGAAGATTAGCTGCTCTGCTTACCGCTTTTATTTCTTCATCCTCTTCCTCTTGGAACAGTTCCGATTGTTCAATTTCATTTACGTGGTCTTCATCCACATAAGCTTTGGCTGTAGCCTTCATTTTCTCTCTCTCCTCCTCATTGGAAGTAAAGTGGTCAATGAAGTTTTCGATAATCATTAACTTGATTTCTTCTGACTTTTTCATGCTCTTTATTTTTGGTTCACCAATATATACTACGAAGGGGAAATTATGTACTTCCCCTTTTTATTTAAGATTTATAGTAATGAGAAGGGTGCTTTGTTTTGATGTACTCTTCTATTAGCTTAAGGTTTTCCGCATCTAGTTCCGCTAAGAAGCTTACAAGTCCCGCTAAGTTTCCATGTCTTTCGATAAAGCCTTCAAGCTTTCCACCTAGATGATTTTCTAAATGAGTACCGCCCCAAACGTTTTTTACGAAATCGTGATTGTTAAACAAGAATAGGATTACTGAATGTAAATGTAACATAATGTATTTGTTTTTTGGTTCACCAATATATACGACCGAGGGGATACTATGTACTTCTGGATCCGATCCAAGATCTAAACTATAGGTTTACGAATATGCGGAAAAACTCAGAGAACCAGCTAATCAGAAAAGGGACAGCGCCTAAGCACGTCCCCTTTTCCTTGAACCAAAATAATATTTTTACCGTCTCCAAGTAACTTTTGATAGTTTCCTGATTAGTTTTAATTCGAATGCTGTTAGGTCATCCTTCTTTTTGTCTATATCTCTTAAGAAGCTCATGAACTCAAAGCAATAATGTTTGAAGTGTCTCGTTTCTCCAAAGTGATTATGAAACACAGCTCTAAGCTTTTCCAAATACTTGTCTTCCGCTTTTCTAGACATCTTAGCTTTTATACAAGCAGCTTCCCATTTGTCCGCAACTTCAATTCCAAATACGTCTTCTATAGGTTGACGGTTTATTTCTTCATCACCCTTGAATATAGTAGACTTTTCAACAAATCCATCTTCCGCCATTTCGCTGAATTCTTTCACGAATCCTTTAGCGTATTCCATTGCTTCCTCAAATGTATCGCACATTTTATGAGGACCATACCAACCACCGCTTTTTCCTGTTATCTTTTTTGTTTCGATATCTGTATCCACGTGTACTTCCGTCTTACCGCTTCTCAATGGATTGTATCCAGATCCAGCTGGACACTTTAACAGCTCAACAATGCTAACAATCATTCCTGGAGCATAATATTTTACTCTTCTTACCGTGTCTTTTACAACTACTTTTCTCAATTCAGAATGAGTAATTGTAACCTCTACGGTCTCTTCCTTGCCCACTTCTACTTTAGTGGTGTAAGAGTAGCTTTCTTCTGATTCCGTTTGGTGGAATGTAAAAGGCATTATGCCTGCATCGAAATATCTTTGTTCTTGTATGTTAAACATGGTTTCTTTATTTAGATTCACCAATATATACGGGACGGGGGATATTATGTACTATCCGTTAATCTCTAATACTTTATCTTTAATTACACCATTATGCATTGCAATTCTTAATTTTAACACTTTTAAAGAAATGTTACCAGTCAACAAATTTGAAATATCTTCTTTTAAAGACAAAACCTCGTCATGGTCTTCGCCCGAATAGTATATTTCAACATCTTCATTAGATATATCTAACATTCTTTCATTGTCCGCTTTGGTCAAATATTGATGTTGTCCATTTATTGTTGTAAAGTAAACGTGCGTGATTTCGTTACCTCCTACTCTTAAAACTGTCTTTGCCATAATACTAATATTTTAATTTGTTTTGTTTAGATTCACCAATATATACGACCGAGGGGATATTATGTACTTGCTAATCTTTTCACCTTCTCAACCCATTCACATCGAACTTGATTAGTTCTACCTCCACAAAAAGCTATATACTTTCCATTTGACTTACCTCTCCATGATGGCTCTATAACAATATCTTTGAATCCATGATCCGAAAGAGCGGTTTCAAGATTTACGCCTGTTATGGTTTCTTCTTTACCTCCGTAATTGATTTTATATGTTTTCTTGCTCATGATCTATTTGTTTTAGTTTACTGGCAAACTTGTTGTTTGTCCGATTCACCAATATATACTACGAAGGGGAAACTATGTACTTTCAGCTAAACAAAAAAGGTGAGCCATGTAGCTCACCTTTTTTTATGGTTTATCAATTATTACTAGCATAGTGGCAATATTAGTTCCACTATATTTAAACTCTCCCTGCTCTATCTCAGAAACTTGCGCTTTTAATTCTTTTAGCTTATCTCTAAACTCCTTGTGAATAGTCAAGCTACCCTTTACCCAACTGGTAGACATAATGCAGACAACTCTCCCCCCTGACTTTAACAACTTAAGCATATTATATAAATGCTTGATATCCTGATTCTTTGTAAATGGTGGATTAGCTACAATCTTATCATATACTTCCTCTCCCTCCACTTTTAAGAAGTCTTCCCCTATCACATTGTACCCTTCTTTAATTAGGAAGTTTCTATTCTCTTCCATGAACTCGACAACATCTAAACTTGCGGATTCAGGAATGTGTTTTGCTATACCTGCTTCACCTGCTGACGGCTCCAACACTTTATCACCTGCTTTAATGTCAGCCTTATCCACAACTGTTTTAGCTAAGGTATCAGGAGTCGCAAAGAATTGGAATTTCTTCTTGTCATTAACCTTTTCCCCATTAACTAAACGGTCAAATATTTCTTGAGCTTCACCTTTAAATTCAAATCCTAATTTCTTGTATTTTCCTCCAGAGTTCTCCAATACCGTTTTGATCTGATTGTAGTTTTTGAACTTTACATCCTGAGGTAATTCTAAACGATTACCATTTACAATCATCAGGTTAATGTTATCTACTGCCGTGTGCTTTATTGGAGCTTCTTCAATGTTTCTGTACACTGTTTCTGTTCTTACTCTTGCAAGCATCTTGCTTCCTATTTTGTTTTGATAGTCCGCCACTACTGTAGTCATTCCATTTTCGTGGTCATACTTTCTTAGTACGATATCAGGATAAGATAAAGAGCTTTTGAATTTAGATTCAAATTCAGGTTTCACAAATACATTGTAAGAATCTGTATTGAATACTTCTTGAAAGTCATCGGTTTCAAATACTGGCGTTCTTTTTCTTATAGTGTGCATATTCTTTTCTTTTGATTCACCAATATATACGGCTTCGGGGGAATTATGTACTTTTATACTAAACCCTTTTAAAGGCAAAGTATCTTTGTGTGCATGTTCCGTAATCATACCATGTAAAAGCGCGTCAACCATTTGAATAGTTATACCGCCTTCAACGGGCTTTAGCTTGATTAGTATCTGACTAATTTCGTCCTTTGCTTCTTGTTGGATTTCTTTACTGCTACACTTAATTAAATTGTCGCACGCATCCCCAAAAAGAAATGAGCTTCTAGTATCTACACCTAACATTTTTACGGTATTTGAATATTTATTCATCTTCCAATTTGTTAATGATGTCAATTAAATCTTCCAACGTACAATCAGAATAAATTGAATAATGGAAACCTTTATGGTCTAATAATACCAAGCGGTCATTAAGTATTGATAATTCTGTATAATCAAACACATTTACCTTAATAGCTTTTTCGCTTAAGTGTTCAGATTTAAACTCACTATTCTCAATCGCATCCCTAAGGGTTGCGAATACTTGTACCTCTAAATCTCTATATCTCTTTTTAAAGTTTTGCTTTGCCATGATGTTTTTATTTAAGTTCACCAATATATACGGTACGGGGGATATTATGTACCGATAACAGAAAATAAAAGATAACCCTATCGGGTCGCTTAACGCTTATCTTTATTTTCGTGTTGTGGTGAATACTACATTTCAAACTCACCCTCCAACAAATCCAAACTTCTAATCACCTTAATCCCTCTGTACTTCATATTTGGGTCGTATCTATTTATTGTCATCCCATCTTTGCCAGTAACTTCTTTTGCAAGGTCAACCCATGTTTGTGGGTGCATTACAATAAGTTTAGGTTCTCTTGCCGTTTCCATAATTACGTTATGGATTTGATTTTCTAATTTGTCTTGTATCATTTCAATTTAATTTATTGGTTAATAACCCGTACTCACCACAACAAGGCGTATAAGTGCATTTCACTTCGTTTCACGTCACTATACGCTAACCGTTATGCTCAATTAAGGCTATCTATATACTTTTCTGCTTTTTCTACTGCCTTTATACATCCACCTGTAAAAGTTTTAAGAGGTCTACCCATAAATCCCTGTACAGTTGCACTACCAAAGCAGTATTCAATTCCGTAATTCTTGTAATATTTAAAACTTATCATAATTATCTAATTTAAAAGAGCATAACACGGTATATAAAAAATTCCGCTTTGCTCCACATTTCATATACTAACCGTTATATGCAATTACTCATCTTCTAAATGAATTTCCCATTCATCAAGTAATGTACTTGGATGTTGCCAATCAACACATTCAAATAATTGTTCAGCCATATCTTGAGGTGTATTACTTAACCCATTTCTTTTTACATAATCAGTAGCTATTTCTAAAAAGTCGGAATATCTATAAACAGAAGTGTCTTCTGTAATTATATCTCCCTCAATCCCTAACTCTGGTATATAACATATTTCATCAGTCTTTTTGTCAAACGCAAAACTGTTTTTGTATACATATCCGTTATCAGTTTCTCCTAATTCAACTCTATTTCCTTGTATTAATCCTATAATCATTTTAATCTGTTTTAATTAGTTAATAAAAAAGCATATAACAGCGTATATGCAGTCATTCGTTCCTCACGCCTCATATACAATTCGTTATATGCAATTACCCTTTACCTATAGCCCAATTATCCCATCTTTCCTGTTGTGTTAATGGCTTAGGTTCAAATTGTTTTCCGTAATCATTCAAGACTTTCGTAGCTTGTTCAGGTGTTGCTTTATACGCATTTTTATACCCCTCTTTTATTATTTTAGATAACTGTTCACCTTGTTCCTTTTCCGAAGAACAATCTATTACAGTTGGTGAATTGTCTTTGTGTAATCTATATACTATGCAATGGGTTACTTTTTTCATCTTGTTTAATTTTAATTGTTATTAATAAAAGCATATAACAATGTATAAAAATCATTGTTCGTACCTCTCAACGCTTCTTATACGGTACGTTAGCAACAACTAAGATTTAGTTTCAAATTCTAATCATACAGTAAGCGTTGTGCTTAATGCTAAATTACTACCATTATAATCCTGTAATCTTTTTAATAATTTGTCTAAAGAATTTACTGGCAAGCTTTCAATTCCGCCTGCTTCCGTTTCTTCGCTTCTTTCGCCATTGTGAGTATAGAAGTAATCTCCATTTGCTAGGACTCTAGTAACCGAATCCATATAATCTCCAGCTGAAATTCCTGCATCACTGTGGATAACATCTAAATCTTCAATGATTATTTCTTCTAAGCCCGCCTCTTTCATGTAGTGCATGATAAGAAGTTTCATGTTTTGTTTAACAATTTGAGATGCTAGATTAAGTTGTCTTTTGCCTTCGACTATTTGAGATAATGTAAAGTCAACATCTGGCAAGATAGGAGTAAGTTCTTGGATAGTTTTATCTATGTCAATCTCCGTTCCATCAACGGTGCTTTGAAAAGCTTCGTTGTCGGTGTTATCTCTAATGAAACTTAATGCTTCTAGTGCTAATTTTTTATAATCTGTTGCCATAATGAGTTTTGTTTAGATTCACCAATATATACGGTGGTGGGGATATTATGTACTTCCGTTATCTATTGTCGGGAATTACTTTCATATCCATTTTTTCTAGCGTTTCATTCGCTTCCTTGATTAAATCAAATATGTTAACGCACATCCACTCCGTACCATGAATACTTAAAACTTGATTGTCTTCATTGTATGCATTACCATAACGATCACCCATAAGAGTAGACATATGCCAAGAGCCTGGAGTGTCTTCAATTTTCAAAATAAAACCATGTGAATAATCAGTATCTAATTTGATATGAACTGGATATTCATTGCGATCAATTTCACCATTTCCATTTCTGTACTCTGATTTCGCTTTAGTGTTTAATGTGAAAACTATAATATTCATGACTTTGTTTGTTTAGATTCACCAATATATACGGTACGGGGGATATTATGTACTATGGGGAGAGTTATGCTTTTACAAGTCTGAATGACTCATTAAAAACCTCGTTCATGCCCATAATATCAACATCAAAGTAACATTGTTTCAAGTTAGCCATAATCATCGCTTCTTGCTCGCTTATACCTCTGCTTCTCAAATAAAAGATTTGGTCCTTGTTTACTGACGTGTAAAGATTTCTCATCTTAACGCCAAAGGTTTTCTTTCTAACCGCATCCAATATCATTTGCAAATCTTCATCGCTGCAAATCTCATATTGAAATGGGTTTAAATATTCGACTTTTGTTTTAGTTCTCTGATATCTAACTTCATATAAAGGAATATCAATCTCATGATAAACAAAAAGAATGTCCATCTTTTTGTGGAGAGCTTCAGCTTTGTCCATAGAACAATTGAACTCTCTTACTTTTTCCATCTCTTTATTGAGAGTTTGAGAAACTTTCTTTATCTCTTCGGCAAATCTTCTTTTTCTATTTGAAACCTTTGCAAAATGTAATTGGTATCCAGTTTCATGCCTAACCTTTATCCACGCTCCACCTTCGGGTAATGTTTTTTCACTTGGAAGATAGTTTTCTGGAGCAAACATTTCCATATTATCCTCCCATGTATCATTTACCTCTTGGGTTGCGTGTCTAAATGACTCGTCCAATCTACAAAAGAACATATCCTCTAAAGTGACTACCCCATCAAAGAGCGCGTCAACGGCTTGTTCTGCCGTTTCTAACTTATTACCCGTTTCCAGTCTAAACGTTACCGCAAAGACATCGCTATTAAGTAAGTCCACTATTCGCTTTAATTGTTCTTTTGGGATATTCATTATAATTCTTTTGATTCAGTAATATATACACTAACGGGGAAACTATGTACTTTGTTGCATGATCGGATCCTCCAGGGATTCCGATCGTATGGTTTACGCAGCTGCGGAAAAACTCAGAGAAATCAATAACGAAAAATAGAGGACTCTCGCCCTCTAAATTTCTGAATCAAACACTTATGCTTTAATGTGTGCTAATGGTTTATAATATTTGTTGTGGTAATCCGTTTCAAGAATTGTACCTTCTACTGCTTTCATCGTTTCATTTAAAGTGTACAATCCTGCTTCGTTAGATTCTGCGAGTGGAGCAGAGAAATTAAACAAGATAACTTCGTCAAACAAATTCCACTTCTTCAATATCTGCCTAGCGTGATATGTACTATATGCTATTACCGATACCATTTCAATTTCCCAACCTTCTTCACCCGTTTTCGGATTCTTAGTATACACTTCAAAGTTGTTTTCTCTCATTTGAGCAACTTTTAAAGTCGTGTGGTCTACCAAGTGTAAAGTGTTACCTCTTTTCAACGTGATGTTACCTACTTCTATTTTGTGAACTACCCCAGTTACATCTCTACCTTTTGATGTTCCCATAGTACCTTCGCCTATTATAACATCTCCAAGACTAACTTGTAATTCCGTTCCGTTGTAGTGTCTTACTTTTATAGTTTTCATAATTTCCTTTGTTTAGATTCACCAATATATACGGTGGCGGGGATATTATGTACTTTTACGTTTTGTCTCCAGTTAAATGAATCCACATTGAATGCGTGATGCTATTATAAATGTCTTTTGCTTCTTGGTCGCTCTCCAATAATGGAGGAGTGAAATCCAAAAACAATTCGTTGTCATCTCTAAACTCTTCGGGACTGTCAATTCTTTGAACCTCCGTTTCTCCATTTTCATCTGTACTTACCACAACTCCAAGTTTTGCCAAGTAAACAAATACTTTCTTTTTAGAAATTTCAACTAATCCATACGGCTCTGCATCCAAACCATACTCGAAAGTATATCCAATCGCTTCCAATTCTTTTAGGAAGTCTGCACAGTCAATGTAACTTAAACCTTCATCCAAATGCTTCTCTGTCCACTTATCGCAAATAGCGGTAAGGTGGCTAGGCATTTCTTCGTAATGTTCAAATAAGTCTTTCATGTCTTTAAGTTTAGATTCACCAATATATACGGTGATGGGGATATTATGTACTTTGTTGATTGGTTCCTCCAGGGAATATAATCGATCGGTTTACGCAGTTGCGGAAAAAGTCAGAGAAACAAATATAAAAAAAGAAAGCCTGAAATTAATCAGACTTCCTAGGTAATTGGGACAGATTGTATTCAACAATACTACGTTATAGACGCAATTGGCTCGACTGCCCAACAGTTAACAGAGTTTTTTATGATATTCCAACATCTTAGGAATCTTTTAAACTTTTTCAAGTACTCAAATCAGTCGTCTATTTATTTCCCCACGTTAGTTATATAGATACAATCCATATAACGCTTTACCATTTTTCTGTTTCCCCATCACCAATATATACGGTGATGGGGAGACTATGTACTTGGACTATCAGATCATAACAGAAAATAAAAGATAACCCTTCGGGTCGCTTAACGCTTATCTTTATTTTCGTGTTGTATGCAAGTGCTACATTAGTGCTAATATTCAAGTTTAGTGCTTCTAATACCATAATTAAATATTTTTGCCCTCGCTCTTAATTAAAATAATACCTACCACAAACTAATATACACTCAATTTCTTTTCCTAAAATTAGTTTGTATAGTGTTGAATAACTAACTTTCAACTCATTTGCTTTTGTTATAAAGTTTTTCATAATTTCATTAAATTTCTTGATTCATTTATAAGTGGGTGTTTTATAATTTCATTCCCTGCGTAAAATTCTAATTCATCAGTTACTTTTTTTAGCATTTCCAGCAAATTAGGTGCTTTTGCTATTAATTTAGCATTTTGCCAACTTTCAGACTCTTCTATCCCATATTTAGAGTCGTACACGTGAATAGTGTATTTAGCGCCTGTTTTTACTAAGTGGCAAGTTTGGTTTTCTGATTTTCTTTCGGCTTTCCATTCGCCTTTTGTAAAGTTCAACTGTTCGGAATTTCCGATTAGTTCAGTATGTGCATTTTTTACACCAACTTGTGCATTTATTGCACTTGTTTGATTTTTTTGTTTTTCCATCGCTCAAAATATTTAATTATTACTTTAGTTATTATTTGAAAATTAGTGCTTCAAAACCGCACCAGCATACAACAATGTATATAAGCCATACAAGTACAGGCTCATATACTAACCGTTATAGCCAATTAAAAGAAGAAGTCATCTACACTTATCCCAAACCCTTGTAGTCCGTATATTAAGTCTACAAAATTCTCGTAAGTGTTTTCTCCTACTGTGCCATTTGTAATTATTTTACCATCCTCTATTTCAACGTGTCCTATACATTCCCCATCAACTCTAATACTCATTAAGTGTTGGTCTTTTGTTAAATCTAAATCTTTCATTTTTGTTTATTTAATTGTTAATTAAAAGGCTATAACACAATGTATAACCCATTACCATTTTTCTGTTTCCCCATCACCAATATATACGGTGATGGGGAGACTATGTACTTGGACTATCAGATCATAACAGAAAATAAAAGATAACCCTTCGGGTCGCTTAACGCTTATCTTTATTTTCGTGTTATAAACAATAAAAATTATTTATTGTCTAACATAAAGTTGTGCCTTTTTCTAACTATTGTAAAATTTAAACAAAAATTGGTTGCTAAATTTCCGAATGAAATTACCATAATCAATCCATCAATCACTTTTAATAATCCACATATCATGTTACCAATTTTATGTTTAAATCCAATCTTTGGTACTACTATCCATTCCATAATTTTTACAGATTTATAACAACGTATAAAATTAATTGCTACGTTGTTTGGTTATTTAATCATTTTACTTTTAATCAACTGTTGTAGTTTGCGTAGGTGAGTGCTATTAATCGCAACTAATCTTATACTAAACGTTAGCACCAATACTAAGATAGTGCTTCGATTGAAATTATTTTTATGTTGGAATCATCAATTACCACTATTTCGTTTTCCCACCACTGTGTGCTTCGTTCCCATAAAGTTCTTTTCATATCAATATTGTCTTTATTTATCTGTCCTTTGATTATATAAACTTGACCATCTTTATTTTTAAACGGTTTTAAATAATCTAACATCTGAAAAAACCCTTCTTCGTGGATTTGGTTTGGATTTGAAAACCAACTATTACCTAATTCGTTTTTTCTTAGGTCATTTATGTTTTTTAATCTAACTAATCTATATATTATTGGATTATTTGGTATGTTACCCAATTCAATCGGATATGGTTTTGATAAAAACAGTTTAAAATCTTCAACAGCACATTTTATAGCATCTTCAAGATTATCAGTATCATCCCAACACCCACTCGATGAATATTCACCTTCTAATCCCCATTTTGCAATTTCATATAAATCATTCTCATTCAATAAACTCTTACTCTCATTTGGTGTCTCTATTCTTGAATTGTCTTTACAAGAAACAATACAGTTAAGGTTTTCACTTTCTCTTTGAAATAATATTTTCATCTTGTTTAATTTTAATTGTTAATAAAAGCATATAACACTACCTATATGCAAAACTCCGTTGCTCTACGTTCAGCACATAGCCAAAACGTTGTGTGTAATGCTACTCTACCTCTTCGTATTTAGCATAGAACTCTCTATGTTCCATTACTCTATGAAAGTCTAAATCGTCTTCAAACTTAAATATAACTAAAGTCATACCTAATGTTTTACTACACATTCCAGCACCTATTTTTTCAATAACGGTTACAATATTATTTGTGGTTTTACTTTTGTATTTCATTTTAATCAAGTTTAGTTTTTAAATTCCGCACTACACACAACAATATGTATAGTGCATTTTCGTGCCTCAAACGACACCATACACTAAACGTTAGCAAACATTACACCTGTAATGCAATAGCTATTCCTTGAGGTAACAAGTAAACTAAATCTAAATCAAACTGCTCTGCTATTTCTTTTTCATCATTAATAGCTTCAATAACATCATTTTGACTAAGTGAAATATAAAAATAACTATTATTTGCATTTTCAATATTTTCAACTGCGTCTGCAAAAGTCATATCTTCTGTTAATGTTGTATCTCTGTATGAGTTAAATTCTTGTATTGTTTCTTCCCTAAATTCCATAATTAAAACGATTTGCTAACACAACCTATACACCATTAAGCGTGATAGTGAAGTGTTAAGATTAAACATTGTGCTACGCTTTACGGTGCATATCCAAGCCGTTGTATGCCATTATACATCATCGTAGTTTTCATCTTCAAAAGAAACGTTCTCCACAAATTCGTGTGAATATATTTCTCCATCAGCTACTTCTTTGTCAAGTTTACCAAGTGAAATACTTTCCCACATCTGTTGTGCTTCTTCTTTTGTTTCAGCTTCAATAATTACTTCGTGTCTCCAAGTTTTTCTAAATTGCTTTTTCATGATTGCTTTTGTTTCTATTCAAAAATATATACGGTGATGGGGAAACTATGTACTAATCCTCAATTGAGGCTTTATATTTTCTATATCCTTTTACAGAATCAACTACTTCATTAACTGCATCCTCTAACGAATCAAGCTTTAATGTTTCTATCTTTGCAAAAAACTGAAATGGTGTTTTCAAATAAGCCAAGTTTGAAACTAAGGTGTTCTTACTTCCAAAGCAACCGCCATTTTTACTAAATCTTTCTTTTTTAGCCTTATTTCCTTGAGGGAAAGTATGAATGTCAAATTTACTCTCAAGTAATTCAAGGGCTTTGTTTCCCTCTTTACAAGCTTCATCAAAATCGTCATAAACCCCTATTGTCACTACTTTGTCTTGACTAGTAGAATCGAATTTATCGGGAGCACTTGAATATCTGAACTCAATTGTTACTAAATGCTTTTCCATAATGTTTGTTTGTTTTTTGATTCAACAATATATACGGTGATGGGGATATTATGTACTTGGATTATCAGCCGTAAAGAAACCTACCTCTAATATCACATAGTTATTAGGATTATCTAAATGATACTTTTGATTCTTGAAGATATAGAATTTATCATCCTCTCCCCATTTGAATTGAAACAAATTGTCTTCAACATCTTTTGCATAGTAGCCTAATCTTTCCATAACTCTCCCTACTTAAATGGTGCTATTACAATATTCTTTCCACAATCACAAGCCTTCTTTAAATGAACGCCCGAAGCCATTTGAGCCAAAGCGTACTTTGTGTACTCATGTTTCTTGTCGCATTTAGGACATACACAATGCGTTAAGCTTCTTTCTTCTTTGGGAACAGGGGTAAACTCATTTACCTCTTTCTCAACCTCTCCCTTTAACTCTTTAAATTTCTTTTTAGCGAATGACATAACCGCATCATCCCATGCACAATGACTTTCATCAAATCCGTACTTAGTAGGATTCATTTGGAAATCCTCCCAATCTACCTCTCCATACTTAGTTTCAAACTCCACCGCCCATTGACCAATAAGGTCAACCGTATAGATATAACCTTCTCCAATGTTTTTCTGAACGTGCTTATACAACTTTTTTATGATTGTATCCGATATGATTGCTGCTACTGTTGCTAATGATAAATGATTCATAATTATACCCTCCTCATGTTTACGTTGATACTAATTTCAGTTTCTCTAACTTCATTCTCAAAAGCTAATAACCCTCTAGTTAATCCAACGGATTCAACACTTGACCCATCAACGCTTTCTCTTAAAATAACCTTACCATTCAACCAGTACTCAACAACCTCTTCAAATGCGGGAGTCAATATCATATCTCCATTCTTAGTGAAAGATATAGTTGAATGTAGTAAGTTATGCTCCATTGCTTTTTGCACATGGTGAGCCTTCTTATAATTCTCTGATTTTAAAGCCGTTTGTAATAAGCTTTCTAATGATGCTAAAGGTAAATGCGTATAAGATGCTGAACTTTCCATTTGTGTCTTGTTTTTCGATTCACTAATATATACGGTGATGGGGAGACTATGTACTTTTGTGCATAAAATTCCTTGACTGCTTTACTTGCCTTCTTTTAGCTTTTCTATTTTTACGCTGCTTTGAGGTTAACTGTTTACGGTCTCCAATCTTTTCATATTCAAATTCGGGAATATCTTCTAAACAATAATCTTTTGTGACATCAAACTTAAGAGATGAAAGACTCGTTCCTCTCTCCATATCCATGAAGTTTTGCATCATGCCGCCTTTAGCGTTTACGACAATAGAAATATCCGTATCCATACCAGCCAATACATTCATTATATGGACTGATTGACTAACGCTTACAGCTCCTATGATTATAATGTTTTTCATGAATGACATTTTTTTAATCTAGCTACCTCATTTGCTATTTCAGTAATACTATGAGTTCCGCTAAAACTAGCCCAAGCAACCGCTTCTATATAAGAGTCAGATGCTCCTATGTGACTTTTAATCAAAGATTCCAATCTTCTATCTGCATATTGTTTTTGATACATGATTCCTTTATTTAGATTCACCAATATATACGACCATGGGGAGACTATGTACTTACTAGTACTCTAACTTTATAGGCTCTCTCGTTAAACTCTCCCTGCTCCTTAGTGATGAAGTAGTCATAGCCTTGAATCTCGCTTAGAGTGTCTCTGTGCTTCATCATTTGCCCTTGTCGATGCCAGTCAGCAACCTCTCCCTCAAAAGCTTTTAAGCTAAAGTCGCTCTCCCTAGTATGTTCCTCCGTGCAAAAACTTCCATCCTTAGAGAAAGTTCTTCGAGTATACTTGTATTTGAATAGTTTTCTTTTCATCTCGACAATATATACGGTGGTGGGGAGATTATGTACTAATGGTGATCTGCACCTCTCCCTATGGAGTGGACTAGGTTTACGCAGTTGCGGAAAAATTCAGAGAAACAACAAGCAAAAAAAAGGAACTAATTAAAGTTCCTTTTTTGTTTTTACATTATCACATACTTTTGTTTTGCGATAGTGATTGATTGAATAGAAGCTACTTTGTAAGTTCTAATGATTACTTTGTTTTCTAATCCTCCTTGCTTACCTTCTACCTTTATTCTTCTATGAGGCTTTAAAGTTTCGGCTGAAATTTCTTTTCCTTCGTGGAAGAATTTTGTTGCTCCCACTTGTGAGTTAAACATAACTTCCAAGTAAAATTCTCCTTTGTGCATTACTAATGGAGTGTTTTTGATTCTTTCGCCCCACGTTCTAGGCTGTAACTCGAAAGACTCTGGATCTTTACCCTCTTTCGCCATCTCTCTTTTAACTTTCGCTTCATAAGATGAACCGTTTTTGTTTTGAAAGATTTGAACATTTGATATGTTCATTTTCATTGCACCGTTAAAAGGATTGCTTTTTGGCTTAACAAGATCACTTACTGCGGTCATTGTTTCGATGTTGATAAACGTGTTACCGTTGATTGTTACATCTGAACTACCGTTGATAAGTGCGATAAATTGTTCTTGCGATATTCTTTTAACTTCATTTTTCATAACTTCTATTTGTTTTTTGATTCACCAATATATACGGTGGTGGGGAAACTATGTACTTTTACTATAACGAAATTTTTTGCTTTTTGTTGCCAAAATGGAAACTTGAATTTAAAACCTAGGTATACGAAAATGCGGAAAAACTCAGAGAAACAAGAAAAAGAAAAAAGGGACTTTCGCCCCTTAGTTCTTGAATCAAACACAATTCTTTTTAAGCCGCTAAGGCTTTTTTAATTTCTTCACTTACTTCTTCGGTTATGTGGTCAAGCATACCATTTTCTAATACGTTGTCCCCATAGAACCCCCAACATGAATCTTCATATTCGCCCTCTTTCTCTAGCGTGAAGCCGTAAACGTCACCGCTAATGAATTGATCTAATGTTTTTACTTCACCTTCAATATGCCCATTTCCTTTTTTAACATATTGTTTTGTTACTCTTTTGATAGAGTAATTTTCTCTAAGGTCTTCTTTTGTGATAATAGCAAATCCTAAAACTCCACTATCCCAAGAGCAAGAGAAAGGCGTTGTTGCTATTGTTAATCCACCATGCGAATAACCATATATTTTTTTAATGCAAGCTACATTATACTTTCTTTTGATTGCAGCTTCAACTTCTTCAAAACTTTCATAGTCTCTACTGTTAATCTCGTGACTATCTCCTAAATGAGAATACTTGCCAAAGAAAATCATTTTAGCTAAGTTATCCCAATTACGTGGACTTTCTAAATCTGTATCTTGCTCAATCTTTAATACTCGATTATTTGATAGTTCAATAGTTTTCATAATATGCTTTGTTTAAATTCACCAATATATACGGTACGGGGGAAATTATGTACTTTTATGGTTATAAGATTTAATGAACTCAATAACTCCAGCATAAACAGAATCTAAGTTGTAAGTAAAAGGATTAAGCCTTTGCTCTATACCAATAGAAGAATCAATCTCTTTAATTTTTTGTATTACAGGAATTAACCAGTCCCATGAATTATGAAATAACATTTGTTCACCTCTAAAGAAGTGTTGAGCATTAGCATCATCACTTTCAACATCTCTAAAGATATGATTTAAACCGCTAGTGCTATATAAATCAAAATCATTTGGAGAATAAAATGGCGCTTGCATAAATTCTGCTATTAAACGATTGTTTTTTGAATAGTTCATGTTTTTACTTTTGATTCGGTAATATATACGACCATGGGGATATTATGTACTTATGGGAAAGATCAGCTTTCCTGGATCTGGTTAACAAAAGATTAGGTTTACGAAGATGCGGAAAAACTCAGAGATGCACAAACAAAAAGAAAGGGGAACAAGTCCCCGAATCTTTGAATCAAACAATTAGTTTGCTCTAGCGAATCCCGCTTTCAATTTGTTCCAAGTCTCCTTTGGAGCTGTTTTTACTTTGTTAATAACCATGTTGGTTACTTTGTCGCCTTTAGCAACAATCATTTCGATAAGGTCTTCAACGGTTCTGTTCTTTACCCCTACGCTATCAACGTAATCTACAACTTGACCGTTTTCTTTTAATGCGATAAATAATGCTCTTTTCATAATGTTTGTTTGTTTTTCGTTTACTGGCAAACTTGTTGTTTGTCCGATTCAACAATATATACGGTGATGGGGAGACTATGTACTTATGACACGATTTCTAAATGCTCATCAATAGCATTCTTATATCCTACTAATTTCAAACATTTCTTTGACATATGTAAATTGTGTTTCCAATGCCCAATTTCTTTCTTTGCTTTTTCTATGTCATTTAAAAAGTTTCCAAACAAAGTGAAAATAGTTCCCTCTGTATCCACTCTCAAAAACAAAGTTCCAATAGCACATTCATAAGCGTGAGTATACGACCTTTGCATATCTTCTTTGTCTATAGCTTTTGCTCCTATAGATTCCAAATACTTAACCGCTTGATTGTGTAACTTTTCTTCCGACTTATTCATAACTGATTTTGTTTCGTTTACTGGCAAACTATCTGTTTGTCCGATTCACCAATATATACGGTGATGGGGATATTATGTACCGATAACTAAAATAAAGATAACCCTATAGAGTTATCTTTATTTTTAAGTTATATATTGTTACCAAGTCACTATCAGCCTGTCCACACCATGACAATTTGTACTAAATCCAATACCATATCCATTACTTTTTAAAACGTTAATAGCGTGAGACTTTGCTTGTGCGGAACACCATCTCCAACCGCAGTTAATAGCTATTCGTCCACTTTTAGCGTTTTCATTAATTTTTTTAGTTATTTCTTTAAGAAAACTTTCGTCAATAACTACTTTATTTGCCATTTCTTTTGCATTTAATAATTCCATGTTCTTAATTTTTGATTCAACAATATATACGGTGATGGGGAAACTATGTACTAACTAATGATTTTATAAAAATCAAAACTATCTTTTCCATGTGCTGAAAAGCTATCAGTAATTTCTTCTTCTTCCCATTCTTCTACTTCATCAGAATCATATCCGTTTGAATCCTTATAAACCTCTTCTTTCATAGCAATTTCAGCTTCTTCTTTTGAATCATACGTTCCAAAAACTTTAACCTCACATTCACACGGTTGCAATAACAAAAGTAAAACTCTCCCTTTAGGAATTTCAATAACATGAATTGCTCCGTTATCATCTTCTGAATGACCTATCCCATTAAAAGCCATGTGAACGGTATCAGAATAATCTTCTAACTCTCCCTCCACTTGCTCGAAGTCATCTCCCCCATAAGAAGTACGCATTTCCTCTATTGAGTCAAACATTTCTTGACTACAATCTTCTACTACTTTGACCGTAGGGTCTGAATATCCCTCTCCATTGAATACGTCTACTAATGCTATCTTTTTCATCTCTTTAAATTCTGATTCACCAATATATACGGTAATGGGGAAACTATGTACTTATAGGAAAGTTTACTTTTCAGCTTTTCTGGATATGTATCATGAGATTAAGGTTTACGATATTGCGGAAATACTTAGAGAACTCTCCCTAATAAAAAACCCATCTAATTTAATAGATGGGTTTTTTATGCTTTCAATTAAGTTTATTTCTTTTCTTATGTTATACTTAGCCGTACTTCGCGGACTTAACGCATTCAGCCATATTCGCCTTCCTTGTCTGAATGTGAAAACCCCGAAGGGTTTCAACCTAATTGTGTAGCTTTTTTTGCTTCTGCATTACGATACTTTACGTAACCGATTAGCGTTGCACCTCCTATGAGGATAACGGGTGTAGCTAATGCTAATAAGCTTTGCCACATTTGAAGTGAACTGTTCACCCCATGACCGTTGACGTTAACCGTTTGAGTCATAAACTCAGTAACCTCAGTGCTGTTTCCTGCGTGTCCTGCAAGACCAGCTAATAGATAAATTGCGATGATTGCATAAGTCTTTTTCATAATTGTATTTGTTTTGGTTTTGTTTAACTTTTGATTCACTAATATATACGGTGAGGGGGATATTATGTACCTTATTTCTAAAACCCCTTTAGTAATTCATCTAACTTTAGATATCCAACCCCAATGAAGTATTGACCACCATCATAACCATAATTATAATCAAATCGCATAACTATATCATTATCACTATCTATTTTGAAATTGAAGAATTTTGAGAAACCGCAAACGTGCGATTTTAAAATACCTTTTATCACTTCTAAAGCCTCTAAATCATCATTGCTTAATTTGTCTTTGTTAATGTATTCGTAACCTACATTTTGAAATGTTAACAATGGGTGATTAGATTGAATGTCTTTTAGAACTTTATGCTGTTTTTTGTTTATTAACTCTATTTTCATGATGATTTTGTTTAGATTCATCAATATATACGGCGAAGGGGATATTATGTACTTTGTTATTGGTATGTATTACGAGGTTAAGGTTTACGATAATGCGGAATTTTTCAGAGAACTCTCCCCAATAAAAAAGGTGGAAAATAATCCACCCTTTTTATTAAACCGCCATTGCTTTTGAATTATCGTTTTCCTTCTCAATTTCAGCGTAATCCTTGTAAGTTCCCAAAACATAGTCCACCGCTTTTTGAGCCTGTCCAGCAGCTTGAATAATTAACTTATTATCTCCAGCTATTTTGTTTCTCCAGCTTTTAATATAAGATGCTGAATTTTCTTGAGTTGACTCTAATCCAGCCATACCCATAATAAAAGATGCACCCATTTCAGCAACTAGTTCTTCTTTAGAATATTGATGTGAACCGAATTTGTCAAAGTTTGCAACACCATCTCTATTTAATCTGTCTTCATGACCAGTAGAATGAATTAATTCATGCGCAAATGTTTTGTAATAAGACTCTAAACATTTGAACTGACCTTTTAAAGGCATCATTACAGTATCAGCAATTGGAGAATAACAAGCTCTGTCTTGTTCTTCATGAATGATAGAAGGCTTATTAGGCATATTTGCAAAAATGTCTTCTACTTCATTGATTGTGCCGAAATCTTTTATTTCATGCTTATCGTTATGCTTGAACTCTATACCCGTTATTTGTTCTTCATTCCAAACATAGTAATGTTTTAACATTGGTACAGTCTTTAACTTGTTTTCATCATCTTTGTCTTTGAATTTTAAGAACTTCCAAAATACTATTAAAGTACCCTTACCGCTCCAAGAGCCTTTACGCTTTTTGATCTCATTTGCAGTTAAGTAAAAAGGACTATTAAATTCATCGAATGCAGTCATAATTAAATTAATACCTCTGTAAGGCTTCTTACTTGCATAGTTACAAGGTAGCTGACCATTATAGTCCCATGGCTTTTCCCATGGCAATTTACCGCCATTATCTATTAGGTCTAAAATTCTATCTGTAACTTTTTGGTAAATATCAGCCGTTTTCATAATGTTTGTTTTGATTCGCTAATATATACGGTGACGGGGAAACTATGTACTTTTGGTCAAACAGCATAGGGGGACATCAAGGTTTACGAATGTGCGGAAAAAACCAGAGAAGCAAGTAAACAAAAAAAAGAGGTTAGAAACCTCTTTATTTGAACTATCGCTATGGTACTTTTAGTATTTTAAGACAGCATCAAGATGAGCAAATAAATCTTCATTCTTGTGCTTAGGCTTTCTGCTCTTGTAAGGAGTCATCCCTTTTTTAGCACTTTGATTGAATGTTTCTTTTTTCTTTTCTGAAACGTCTCTTCTCTCTTGTCTTTTATTAGTCTTCATAATCTTAATGTTTTTTTGATTCGATAATATATACCCCCAAGGGGAAACTGTGTACTTTATTTCTTTATAGGGCCTCTTCTGATTATTGCGCCATTTGCGATATAATAAAGAGAATCCTCAAAATGATAGACTTCTACTAAATACATTTCTGTATCATCAAAATCCTGCGTTTCATATTCGGCAACCATTTTACCACCTTCAATAACTTCGTTTAAAGTTGCGGGTGCTTCTAAAAAGTTAGTAGTTAACCACTCAACTAAAACCTTTGCACTCTCTTTATTGAGACTTAAGAATTTTGTCTTATTCCCTTCCGCATCAGATAATTTTACTTGAGCTGGAAATTCTGACTTTGTACTAATTCTTTTTAATTCATCTGAATAATAACACATAACTTTTTTTGTTTTGATTCACCAATATATACCCCCAAGGGGAAACTGTGTACTTTATATGTAAAGATTTAATTCAGTTTCTAACTTCGACTTACTAAGCCTTTTGTCAGCATTCAATATGATTGCTAAAGATTCTTCATAACTATAATCTCTATCCATCAACTGTAAAACCTTTGATGCTTGTTTGCTTTTGTTCGGAGTACTAAGTAATTGATTCATGTCTTTAAATTTGATTCACCAATATATACCACGAGGGGGAAACTATGTACTAAGACACATATTCTTTTGGGACATTAATTCCATAGTGTTTTAAATCATGCAATAAGCCATGTTGTATAGTACCGCATTCATGTTTTTTCACCCATGAAAAATCATTAACAAAATGATAGTTTTTATCAATTCCCATTGCTGTTTGATTTGTCACACTTGTTCCTTTTGGTATAGTTAAAGTTCCATAATCACTATTGGCTACTTTAAAATCTACTTTATAATCTTTAATGGTTTTCATGTCTTTAAATTTGATTCACCAATATATACCACGAGGGGGAAACTATGTACTTATAGGAAAGTTTACTTTTCAGCTTTTGTGACCTCAATCTCTCCCTCTGTATCTGATAAGGTTTACGCAGTTGCGGAAAAATTCAGAGATACACAAATAAAAAAACAGCTCTAACTAAAGAGCTGTTAAATGATTTTTAATATAAGATTCTGTAAGCCATTTCTTTGTTACTCCAAACTCTTTTGGGAAGTTGTTATCTACGTAATCAAAACAATGAGACATTTCAAAAGAACCCATGCCATAATTAATATCTTTCTTTTTACCCGTATAAGTAAGTGTCCCATACTTGTAAGTGGTGTTATCTTTATACTTTGCATTTTTTATAAGTGACATAATATCTTCTTTTAAAATTCAATAATATATACCCCCAAGGGGAAACTATGTACTAAAACGCATAGTTACTTTGTTTCTCTACATATTCATCTATCAACTCATTCATTTGGTCGCAATAGATACCGTTCATCTCTTTCACCGTTTCAGTGTACTCTTCAAACTTAGTTCTTCCGTATAATTTGCTAAGCTCTTCATCTTTACGTCTCTTAACTTTCACAAATTCAATGTCGTAAGTATCTGAGCCATTCAAAGAGATATAAACAAATCCTTTGAACTTCAAACCGTTCACTTTAAATCTAAGCGTGCCAAGCTTGCCTTCTTTCTTCATTCCCATAAAACCAGTTGCACCCCAACGCATCATTCTAATTTTGCTTTGTTGTCCAGTTTTTAACTGTGATAAAATTGTATTTGCGATTTCCATGTGAGCTTTCATAATATGTATGTTTTTTTGATTCAACAATATATACGACCACGGGGACATTATGTACTTTCCAGGATACAAGCTCCAACCCTATAGTGTATTGAATATCATGGTATACGAAGGTGCGGAATTACTAAGAGAAATATAAATGTTTCATATGTGGCAACAAATTTAAAATTACTTCGTTAGTGTATATATAAATGAAATGATAAAACTTCGTAGATACTTGATTAACTTATTTCTTCAAAATTATAATTAGATATCACTTCTAAAGTTTTGTTTTCATTTTCGCTATAAAACCCTTAGTACTCCCATACTAAGGGTTTTTCTTATTTAGTACACAATATCCCCTCCAACGTATATATTATCGAATCAAAAAGAAACGCATTATGATTAATCAAAAAACAGTAATTGAAACATATAGAGGTGTAGATATTTTTATGAACGATGAGCCTATCTCCAATAGCGTGTCTATAACTGACAAGGATGGGTTAAAGCTTAACTCAATCGACAACCCTTATTATTCCGTTAGTGTTGGTAAATATAAAAACTACACATTTCAAACAGGATGCTATTCACCTAAACCTGTTGACGGAACAAGCCTAGAATATGTAAAAAGTAAAATTGATTCTGAAATAGAATATAGAAGTAAAAAACAAATCGAACGCATAAACATACATAGAGAATCTAAACACACTACATTTGTTTTTAATAACGTTACTGTAAACGCTTTTATGTATGGAGACAAAATAGCCATATATGTAAATGATATGCCACTAAGAAACGTCTTTGTAAAAGATATTTCACTAGATAACGTTAAAAAATCAATTCACTTATGTAAAAGAGCGACTTGTAACGTGCCAAACTTAACAAGATTTAAAAAGAACTTTTATAAGAATAAAAATACTGTAAAAGTAAATACTGGAATCCTACCTGTCTATGAATTTATTGGTAACACAATAATAGTTAAAGACAAACGTATAGACGTCATAAATATATCTCATTCATTTTTAGATAATACTATTATGATTGTAGATATAAAAAGAAACAAAACACCTATATCAACAAAAGAAATAGAGAGCGTAAATACAATGACCCCAATACAAGATATTAACATGTTAGTAGCACTACAAAATAAATTGAACTTCTATGAGTAAGTACATAATATCCCACTCGTGGTATATATTGGTGAATCAAAACAAAGGATTATGATATTTGCAGCAATTAACGACAACAAAGGAAACAATACACCTTACTTTAAAAACTCCAAAGGTGAAGTTTTTAAATTCGTAGACGGCTTATACTCTAAAGAGGCGAACGTAAAAAAGATAGGCAAAGTAAAAGCTATTGAATTCCCTCGTAACTTTGACAGTAATGTTTATAATGGTCTTTCACCATTCTTTGGACATATAGAGGACGGTGTTTTAGAGGTCTAATCTTAAGGGGTCTAATTAAGCCCCTAATGAATCCAAACCCTGTAAGGGGGTTTGGTTATTTAAGCCCCTTAAGCAAGCGGTTAGGGGGTCTAATGTGGTATTTAAGGGGTCTAATTAGGGGGTCTATTTAGGGTCGTATCAATAATTAACCCCCTAAACAGGGGGGTGTGGTGGGGAGGCCCAGTGCGTAGAGAAATTTTCTACCAAATTTTTTCCCAAAAAATCCCACCATCTATTTTGACCCAGAAACGCACTTCTCCAGGAAAGATTTCTTTAGGGAACACTATGTCTAAAAACAACACCCCCTCCTCTTTTCGACTTATCCAAATAGTGAGGTCTTAAAATTTTTTCCCCAAATTTTTAGGTCTAAAATTCAGACACCAACTTGTCCTCATTAAGAAAAATCATTACAGAATCGAAACTGTATGAATATTCACAAACATTTCTAACTAGATTAATATTAAGATCTCCCAAGGTTAACCCACACCCCTCTGCTCGCCTATGTTGTATGTATTTAAGGACTTTTTCTTTATAATCAGCTCGTACTTTATCTAAATCAATCGAAGGCCCTACGTAGCGTCCTATGAGACTGTTAGAAACGAATCCTACTTTAGAGTGTATGTGTACTGGGGTGGATAATTCGTATCCAGAGAAGGAGGGCGCTATGTAGAATACTTTTCTCATATATTAAATCCATTCAAGTGGTACGCTGGTTCCGTCTTTGTAGTGTACTGTGTACGCGTTACTAAGGTGATCTTCGGGTTTTTCCACAAATTCTATTGTTATATCTTTTGTTTTTAATATGTCTGCTATATTAATTGCCAGTAGATCTTCGAATGGCGTATTATAAATAATATGCATTGGATCTTTTTTGTGAGGGGCTATGTAGAATACTTTTCTCAAAATGGTATTATTTTTACTGATGAAAGTATTAGTGTTCCTTCTGCTTCTTCACTAAATCTTTCAAACACGTCAGCTGATGTGATATGTAGTCCAAAGTAGGTTTTTTTCATTGTGTGCATTGAGTATCCTCCATTGTCATATTTTTGCACGGTTCCTATTATTGTGTATCTTCTAATTCCTAGGTAGAATACTTTTCTCATATTTCTTGCATATCATTTTCCCAGATGATATCTCCTTGCGGGCCTTTAATATTCACTAGCATAGATTTGCAGTCGGCCAGGTAGTCGTGTATTACAAAGCATGGCCTTAGGTATGAGCTGGCTTCCGCATATCTCTTAGCTTGTTCTACTATATTTCTTCTAAGCAACGTGGTTTCTATATTTTTATATACATTTTCCACGGCTCCCCTAAAGTTTGTCCCTTGAGCTAGAAAGGTTAGCGTCACCTTAGTTTCTTTGTGCGGCATAAAGTAGAATCTTTTTCTCATTTTTAAAAAGGGCTTTAGCGCCCTTTTTAAAAATAGCGTTTTTAAGTCACTTCTACAAATTCTGTGTAATAAATTCTAAACTTCCCTTCTCGTTCATCTTTCTTTTTGAGTTTTGTTATGAGATGTTTTATTTTTTTGGCTCCAGCTAATTCGGCGATTTCTTTTCCGAATGCGGAATTCACATATGCTCTGATTACGTGGAATTTTTGTCTGTTAGGTGTAGCTTTAGGGCTTTCGGCTATGAATGAGTATTTATACTTCTTATATGCTGGTGATATGTAAAATCTTTTTCTCAAATTATAATGTTTTCATAATTAAATACTATTGGTCTACCTTTTACTTCTATAGCATATATATCCGTTATAAGAGCTTCTTTGATTCCTCTGTGTTGTAATGTTTGGAAGTAAGATTCAATTGCTCTGTTTTTATTCATGAATACTCCAGAGATATACTCTGTAGACATTTCTTCTCTATACCCTATCATTATAAAGGGTTTGAAGGTTACTCTCCATGTAGATTTTGGTGGTCTATAATAGAAGTGTTTTCTCATGTTATTATTGTTACTCCTTTTCTTGGTCGATCTTCCGTGAAGTGGGATATTCTAATTTGTAGTACTTTGTTTGGTTTTGGCAGGAGATATTCTTCAACAAATATTGTGGTAAAGTCAAATATGAAGAGATGTTCATCAAACTTTTCCCATAGTTCAGCTTCAAGTTCTATTTCAAACATACTGAGTAATTCTTTTCTAGAATACTGATTGTATGATTTTATAGTTCTGGTACAGAATGGGGTTCCCGCTATTCTTTCAGATGATCCGCATTGTATTATGGAGTATCCTATCTTTGGACCTATATAGAATAGTTTCCTCATATAATTTCATATCGAGCTAGTTCAATTTTTACTATTGTATAACTAAATACTGTTGGGGCGAATTTCTCCGCTCTTTTGAGAGCTCTTTCTTTTTGTCCCAGGAAATCTAACATAGTGATGGATTCATAGCTTGTAAGACTTTCATTATGCGTATGCATATCTTTTACTGTGGTATTGAAGTAATAGTTTACTTCAGGCGGTGATATGTAGAATTGTTTTCTCATGGGATATACTTGCTCCATAGTTTAGTAGCTAGTTCTAATATTTTTCTACTAGGATATTGTATGAGGTTGTTAAATTTAGTGATTGCAATGGATAGTTTATCTAGTGTTGTTAAATTATAATTTCGTTTATAGTTATTTGTTCTTTATTCCATTTGTGTATGTGTAGTTTAAGGAATATATAACTGTGCGTTATTTCTTCAAGGGTTGCTAAGCAGCTTGCTACTCCAGACCTTAGTTCTATATACTTGCCTAATTGTAATAGCTGGTCATAGTCATTGTAATCCATGGATAAATATGGGTTTTTCTTAGACCACCTTTCAATCCATTCTTTAGCCGCCGATTCTACGGGTACGGTTGTTTGTAAGTAGAATTGTTTTCTCATTTTTTATTAAATCTATTACAAATATAAGCTGCTCCTACGGCTAACAAAAGAAATGGTGAGTAAAATATGCTCAAGTACTCTTTAAATATTCGCAAGGCGCGGTGTGTAGGTTTTTTATCTGGCCTAGTTGTTTCCCATAGTTTTTCACCATGTTTGTTTCTTATGCTGTACAGATAATAGTCGGTAATTTCTATATTGCCTGGAATGAAGCCGAGCATTTCGCTAAGGTGGTTTTGTTTTTCTACTAAATCTTTCCAATTGAGAGATTCTACGCTAGCTATTGCTGTAAAATCATGATGCCCTCCTATAAACACATCATAACCTTCGCATTTAAATACAACATCGTATACTTGTTTAGTAAATGGTATGTAGAATTGTTTTCTCATAGGTATATAATATTGCTTATTGCTTTTTCTACACTTTCTCCAAGTAGGTATTTATAAAAGCAGGGTTTATATGGAATAACTAGATCGGTTAAATCCTCAACTTCCATCACTTCTTGGAATATATAATCTTTATGCATAGCTAATTCTCTTATTGATATATCGGTAGCTTCTTTTTTATTGAATGGTCCGTAGCATAAGAAATAGTATCTATCATCTGTAATGTCGAATATATAATCTGTAGTTAGAGCCACATACAATCTAAATCTTGGCGCTATGTAGAAAAGTTTTCTCATGGCTTGAATATCTCTTCTCTTTTTAATGTGACGCTTTTAATTAATGTTACGAGTCCAATTGAAATATCTATTGTGTAGTGAGTGAATCCGCATTCTCCAGCTACCTCTCTTGCAAACTCTTTAGCTTTAGGTTTACATTCTTCCATGACTTTATCCAGCAAGTAAATTGTTGTAAATGGAAAGCAATGTTGATGTACTATATTATGATTTCTAAAATCTGAGTTATCTGCTACATAGAATATCATGTGTATGTTATACGCTAACGGATTTGGTCCTATGTAAAACAGTTTTCTCATACTTCTTCTATTGAATAATCTAATGGGTCTAATGAATAAGTTCTTTTAATGTTTTTTTGAAATATGTTATTTGCTTCCTTCTTTGTGTAATACCCCGTTAAAGTTTCAAGGTAGTCGAATAAAGGGTTTCCATATTCATCCCAGCTCATAGCGGCTTTAAAGCTAAAAGTTCTCTTAGAGGGCTTTATATAGAATAGCTTCCTCATTGTTTTTTATACAGACTTACTTCTCCTCCAAATTCTGAATCATTATGTTCCATTACCACTTTAAGGATGCAGTATAGTTCTTGCAGTTCATGGTATTCATAACTATGTTTACCTACTTTAATTCCATCTCCAGTATCTTTTATGGTTATTAGGGTTTCTCCAGCATCATGGAAAGATTCTGATTTAATTTTTTTAAGGGTGAACTTTTTAACATCGTTTTCTTTTACGGTGCATGTGTAGTGGGGTTCGTTGTCTGTGGTTATTAAGTATTCTTCCATTGGTTTATTATTTCGCGCGTCATGTATGACACTTTAATTGTTTTATCGATTGCTTGTTCTATGTGAGTCTTTGGCTCTAGGGCGCCAATCCTCACGTACTCTCTAATTATAAAAGATATCTCTCCTTCGGAGAGGGCTCCAGCTTTACCTTTAGACAGTTTAGATTTTGGAAACTTATTATTCCAGGTTGTTCTAAACTGGTCCATATTGAAGAGGTATACCTCTTGTTTTTTATTGGCGAAGGCCCATTTGAATATATCTTTCATAGATTTCTTTTCTAGGGCTGGAAACTTCTCATGAAGTTCTTTCTTTTTCTTATAGAATTTCTCGGAAGCCGATAGGAAGGCTCTATTTACCGCTAAGAAAGAATTCTTTGTAAGCCTATTGTCTTTATTGGATATATAGAACTGCTTTCTCATACTATGAAGTATTTAACCACTACTCTACATTCCCAGAAGTCTTTTAGGTCTTCTGCGATATCTAGAGCCGTAGATTTAATGTTCTTTATGGCTTCGTCTGGGTTTATTCCTTCTACATTTTTGAAAATGATATTTTCTGGAACGCCTCCTCTTTTGGGTCTAACTTCGACTCTGATATTGTATGACATAGAATAGTAGAACAGTTTCCTCACTCGGCAAAAATACGGAATTTAGAGGACAATGTCAATAATCTTTTCCATATTAATTTATATCATATTCTTCACCTCCAGGGTAATAGTTTTCGTCTGAAGTAGAGGATGCATCTAGCGGGCTCCTCAATTTATTAAGCGGTCCTTTTTTGAAACTTATGTGGCATGGGTCCGTGAACGTGATTCCTTTATATTCGAATGTATCCCCTTCTTTTTCTCCATCGGAAACTCCTAACACTTCTTTGTATATTTTATTTCTTGCTCCACTTTCATTTTGAGCATACACTTCCAAGTCAAAGGCGTGACCCCCGCCTTCTTGAGTTATTGTTACTATGATGTGGTATATACTCCACCCATTTGAAATATAAAACTGCTTTCTCATTTTTTATCTAGTGGACAATCTGGGTGTATGGTATTTTTAGCCGCATATAGATTGATGTTTAGTTCTTCGCATCTATACATTTCATTTAGCATTCCTTTATGGGGTATAGCGATTCTGGAGACTAATGGGCATTCTGAACAGTTGCACACAATCTTTTTGAACACCTTTGTTTCTTTTGATGGAGCTTTTTTAGATCCTATGTAGAATAGTTTTCTAGAGCCCATGTTTCATAAGAATTTTTAATGATTCTGAATAATTATCTCTTCTTGCTTCATCTTTAGCTTTATAGAAGGATATGCTTAGCATAGCGGCTCTAACTCTTGACCCTCCTCTTCTGTGAGCAAGTATAATCGCGTTTAACTCTTTTGCTCTTGTGATGTAGTATGGTATAGCATTGCCTCCTTGTCTTATGTAGAACAGTTTTCTCAAAATATGTAAGATACTATTCTAACGGAAAACATAAACATGAAATATCCGAGTAGTGTCGAATGCCAGTTTACCCAGAATTTTTTAAGGTTGTTACGTTTAAGTAGGGGCAATAAATTAGACAATATTGCAAACGTATAAATAATTAGTATTAGCGCAGGGTTCATATATTTACTTTTTCCAGATTATCATTCCTATTATTGCTAATGCTATGAATAGGCTAAAAAACCCTCCGAACAAAAAATATATACCTACATTTATTCCTATTAGTACAAATGGGAACTTGTTTTTTTGTATAAATCTTCTCATGATTCTTCTTCTATTTCTTGAATTACTTTTACCACCACTAATTTGGTTGTTGTTTTGTCTTTTGACCAAAGCTTTTTCCAAATATTACCTAACATTTTTTCTTCAGCGGCTATTACCGAATACTTAATCATTTCTTCGTATTGAGAATTGGTAATTATATTTTGTTTTAGCATATTGGATAGGAACACATCTTTTACCTGATTAGATAGTTCGCTCATTCCTGTTATGGTATATTGAAATACTTCGGTTTTATTTGACATAGTTAATATATTTTGAGTAAATATAGGATTTTTGTTTTGGATATCTAAAGAATTGCCTAAAAAAAATATGGTCGCGAATTCGCTCTGCGTTTTTCAGGGACTTTGTGATATAGTACTTCTTTTCTTCTTCTATGCTAATTCTTTTTGGGCTTAGCAAGTATGAGAAATAAGCGGTTTCGACTTGTTTGAGCCCTATATTTACGCTGGCGTTTTTAGGGATGTGGTTAATTGGTTTGGCGTGAGAATGAAAAGCTTTTTTAAATTCATTATGCCCCATCTTGTACCATTCTTTGTTTTGAGCCGCCCAAGACATTAGTACGTCTATTACTTTCCAGGTTACATGATCTTCATAGAAGTTTCTCACATCCTTTTCCAGGGAGTACATATTACCTGTGTGCCTTCTTGCTATGAAGCTTAAATTACTTGGTTGTATGTAAAACTGTTTCCTCATAATTTTTCCTAGAGATTATGTAGTTTGATTGTTGTGATGCTTTATTTTTGAAATATGTCCAGATTTGGTGCGTTATCTTTATTAGGTCTTTGTTTTCGCTTACGACATTTAGCGTCCACCACCACTCCGCCTCTATTATTTCAAACAATCCAATGTTCTTAGTGAAGAATGATCTTTTTGTTCCAACAAATAGCGATAAGTCTTTCCACTGTATCTCCATTCTCCAGTTTGAGCCAAATGCCCATGCGTACATGCTCTCCATATCTTCCTTTGATACAATCTTCTCGGTTAGAAGAGAGATGTCCGTAGCGGGCCTGGATGGTATCTTTATTTGCATCTGACCTTGCTTGTGCCAGTTCATTATCTCCGCATTACTAGGAGCGTTTACATAAAACAATTTTCTTCCCATCTATTAAGTAAAGATAGTATTTAACTTTGACTTTTGAAAGTTTAGTTTAGTTTCTATATATTTGCTCTTATGGAAAAGGTTATTTTAAGAATAGAGGTTAGTATGGGTCGAGAGTTTGAGCAGGCTCAAGAGATGATTAGATGTAATTCTGATATAATAGACCTAAGTCAGTTGAGCGTGAGTGCTATAAAGCAGTTTTCAGAAGATTTTTTACTAGAGTTTTCTAGCGAATTAAATATAAAACCCAATTTACAAACCTTGCTTCTCTTATGGGAGAAGCAAGGTTTTGTTAAATTAGTTAATATGTGGACTCCGACTTATGAGGAGGAGACTGGTTTATTGTGGGATGATAAGGTTGAGTTATTTATTAAGGCTATCCTTCATAGTGATATAGATGGCGCTCAGCATATTGCTAGTGAATATAAAGATTTATTAAATATAGAGACTGGCGTAAGTAAAAGCATCCATTTACTTGGCATGAAACTCACATTAAAGGATAAAGTGGTTCGCGTATTTTCGTCGGCTATTGATAAGATGAACAAAAATGATGATAAACTTATCCCTTACAATGAGAGTAAATACAAAGAATTAATAGATGTTTTTTTGGAGTGGAACTCGGTTAATGAGAGTCTGACTTCAAAAGATATCAGGAGTCTTCTTACTCTTTCTTTTAAAACTCAAGAAAAATATTTATTTGATAATTTAATTAAGATATTAAAAAATAAAATAAATAATAGGAGCATGTTAACTCATGCTAATTTTAAAACTTTTTTCCCAGAAAGGTATATAAGTTTGTTAGCTAAAGAGTTTGCTTATATGGAAAAGGAAAACTATATAAGAATAGTAAAGAATAACTGGTTCCGATTCCATAGCATGCATGGAATGACGGATGTCAGAGAAGAATTGGCTAATGAAATGGGGAAGTCTAACGAGTAATTAATTCTAAACTATCATTCTCTATTTTTATTTCAAGATCACTCTTCATGTGCATAATTCCTATTTGCAGGATTGAATCTGCCTCTGCAAAATATGTTGTTACCATATCCTGTGTATACTTACTGTATGAATAGTTTACTGTTGTGTAATATGTCTGTAAAACTGTGAAGGTGCCTTTTGATCCAATTATATAGGTCTTCATTTGGTCTAAATTAGCGTCTCCATTAGTATCTATAAACCATGATCCAAATCTTTGGTTAACCTGTTTTATATTTAGATTTAATTCATGAGAGCAAGAGTCTTTCCAGAATACGTATTCATTACTGTCTATTTGCGATTGATAGATGACAACATATGGCAAATTAAATGTTTGTTCGTATAAATATTTATCTGACGTGTATGTGGCTGTGATCACTTTATCTGCACAACTTACTAGTAACATAATTAAAATAGAAAGCCAAAAGAATGTCTTTTTCATAATTCAATATCGATATACTTATGGTAAATGTCAAATAAATTAGTATATTTACCTTTAAAGTTTTGGTTAAATTAGAATATATGTGGTTAACAATATTTATATGGCATTTCATATCTGGGTTCATGGGGTTTTGCTTTAAAAAGATAGCGATTTACCTGGCTACACTTTTATTCCCTGATGAAGACGGGTTGCATAAAAAGATAAAAACTGACCCTTACCCTCAATGGGTGATGTTGATAGGGTCTTTAGGGTTAGGGTATATTGTTTTAATCGCTATTTTGTATGATGCTGTAGTAAAGCCTTTTATTAATCTGTTGTTTACTAAGAAAAAATGGTGGGAATGTTAATCTTTATTTACATTATACTTTCTCTTTACTTGTTAGCTGGGTGTATTTCTACATTTATTTTTATATGGGGAGATTGGGAAGAGGTTAAAAAATGGCCTTATCTGTTTTTGATTATTCCTATTTATATTATCATGGGTTTTTTTGTGGTGCCTATGATTTTATTATCATGGATTGAAGATGACGACGCGCAAGAATGCATAAATGAGATAAAAAGCAAAAAGAAATGAATATTTGGCAAGAATTAGCGTGTTTGGACTTAGTATTTGGATTAATGTCTATAGTCATGATATACGTTAGTACTGGACCTGCGGAGTGGGCGTTTAGAGGGTATTTTTTCCACGCTTTATTATGTATAATTCTAATTATATTTGGAATAGCTGTCTTCCCTGTTTTGTTAGGAGAGGAAGTTACAAGATATGTAGATTTTAGAAAAAAACAGATATGAGTTTTATAGAATTTTCTATTATATATTTATTTTTTAGCATTATGTCTGTTGCATTAGTGTGGGTTAATGGTTTTGTAAATTGGGAGGATGATGAAGTCATGTTTGGGTGTGCTATCTTTTTTTTATTTGGACCTTTTTCTTTCTTATTGCTTTCTACATGCTGTATTTTAGATTTCCTTGATGAATTACGTTCTGTAAAAAATAAAGATGATATTAATAAATAATATTACCTATTAAGGTAAGGTCCTATTTTATTGGACATTATGCTGCCCTCTCTTTTACCTTTTGATTTACCATCCGAATAAGCCATGCTAACTATTAAGGCTATTTCTTCTTTCTGAAAGTCGTTTAAAGCTGCGCTACTTAACCATTCTTCATACTTACCTGTTACATGTGTTGAGATTTCTTTATTTAATTCCATATTGTAAATATAGCACAACCCTGATTTAAAGTAAAAAAAAAGCTCTAACTTTTTAAGGTTAGAGCTTTTTCAAAGTTGTGAAAGCCTGAATGCTTATATAAATATGTCAATATATTCAAAAACTTAATTAACTTCTTTATTTTCTAAACCTTCTTCTTCGGCCATAATTTGTAGCTGAGCCTTAAGAATAGCTTCTCCTGGATAAATACCATAATGCCCATCGTCTATTTTAATAGTACACAGAGTCCATGTTACATTAGCTGGAGGAGCTATTACTTGACCTAGTTGTATTGTTCCATCTGGATTAGGGTAATATAATTCGTTATTTTCGGTTATCAACATAATTTTATAAGTTAGTTTCTAATTATATAACGTAATTATAGTATAAAATGTTGCTAAAATAGAAACTTATTTAGGTTTCGACTTCCCGCCTTTAACTATTTGTTCCTTTTCCCTTGTTATAACGTTGGGAAAATTTAACGCTTCAGTAACGTATACAATTTCAACGGTCTCAAAATAATTTCTATTACTTTGAGGGTTCTTGACTCTAGATTCAAGTTGATTTTCAGGTATTTGCCTTTCTACTGTTTCTGAATAAACATCAGGATTAGTTTTATACTTAGTCCATCTTATTCCTAGAAAGGATGCTGTTGACAATAGGATGAAGAATGCATAATACATAAATATCCCACGTCTTTCAATAAATTGCTTTAAGATATCTTTTTTCATATTATTGTTTTTTCTTTGTTCCAATTTCTTGCTATTATATTATTTCCAAAACTTGAGTTTGAACCAGTGAGTGCTGACATTTTAATTATGGTTGCAATAAAACTTACCGCCATAGATGATGCCATTGCTACTGGTGTTGATCTAAATCCGATAAGCCCTGCTACAATTAGGGATAGTGAAAATACTGTAAAGAATGTGTGAATTAAATTAGATTCAGTACTTCTGTTTTTATAAGAAGTAATCATTCTCCATGTGTTAAATTTATTGCCCCATTCGTAAACGATTGTGTAATACTGTTCTTTAGTGTGACTATCGTGACTGGAAGTTCCATTGTCATTATCATCTACTTTATAGAATAGAATAGGGTCCGTGGAAAGGTGTGATTTTCTAGAAGATTTACCAAACGCTTCAGATGGGGCTAAAATTTTATAGTTCATAGCCTCATGTTCACTTAAGTTTGAATTAACTCCATGAATTTCATTGAATTCCACTATCTTGTTTCCGAAATCTTCAGTAAGAGGTCCAGAATAATGTTTTGTAGGAAGAAATCTTAATCCATACTTAATGCAGAGATCTTTTATTTCTTCTCCCGAATATAAAGTGTCATATTTGTCTTCTAAATTTTTCCTAACAATTTGACGACCTCTCTCCGCGAGGTCTTCCTCAACTTCTGGAACAAGACCCATTGCTCGAAGTGCTTCCGTTTCCCTAATTTCATTAGTTTCAGCTAATAAAAGTGTTGGGCTGGAATTTTTCTGAATTAAACTTTTTTTAGTAAATTTTTTTTTGGTTTGCTTCAGCTCTTCATGTAGTGAAATTTCTGACATGTTTTCTAATTTATATTAATTATGAGACAACAAATGTATGTCGAATAAATTTGTTATACAATATTTTTAACTCTTTTTATAGCCTATACATTTTTCATTGTCCATGAGGGAGTATTTTAACTTCAACCTCTATCATCTGAATATTCGTTTATTTCATCCAGATCATTCCATATTGGATTGTTTGGAGAATATTGGTGGAATGCTTTTCTAAAACCTGGATATTCTGATTTATATTTTTTGTACATACCTGAACCAGAATCTTTAGAGAATTTAGTGTTCGCATATCTGTCGCAGCACTTAACAAACATTGCAAGAATTCCTTCTTTAATAATGTGAGGATAAGTTCTTAGCGATCTAAGGTCTCTGTTTTTATCTGGAATATTAGTGACGGCTAAGGCAATATCTGCGGTCATTCTACTGCATATATCTTTAACGTTGTTATAAGTCTCTCCGCAGTCCTCTATGATATCGTGAACCCAAATAGATGCTATAACATGCCCTCTAACTTCTTTTGGAAAGAAGTTAATGTGTTTCATAGCCGCATCTTTAACCATGTTTAAGTGAAATGAATATTCATTGCCATTATAATCATATCTCCTAAACTTGTGCATCATGGTAGCGTAGAATTCTCCTCTATCCTCTACTTTCTCGTATCCTCTAAGGATTTTGATAAAATTGTCTAAAAATTTTTTATAATCTTTAGTCTCTAAATCGTTTGGTATGTTAAAATCAGGTCTTGCCATAACTTCATGGTTTATAGTGTAATAATTTATACTTGTATAACGCATAAAACTTATATTTGTTTTATAATTTGTTAATTCTTTCTCTAAGAGCTAGCCATTTTTGATGGTCTATCCATTGGTCGAAAGTCATTCCTGATCTAGTAAACACATCATTATGTTCTTTCTCCGACTCATATATTTCTTTAGCTTTTTCTGTATTAACTCGAACGGATATGGTAACTATACCTTTAACCTTCTCTAATGTTGACTCACTTTTGGATGTGATTGACAGGGGAGGCTTTTTTTTAGTGTGATCTAAAGATTTAAATGGATGCACTCTGTATTGCATCAATGTTATTTTAGCGTCATGAGTCTCTACAAGTCCAGGTATATACTTTTCTTTAAGGGTTTTCTTTAGACTGTTATCTGTTTTACATGCATAAGCAAAATCATCGTGATACACAAAGGAAATTTCCTCAAATGAAATTACGCAGCTCATAGATGTTGTTAGCATGTCTGCTCCAATATTTGAAAAACCTTTAGAGTTATTTGGCCATGACTGTTCCCAGCAATAGATCTCATGTTCTCCTAGGTCTGGTAGAGACGTTATTTTCTGAGAAACGTCTTTAATGCATTTTTTAATAAAGGCGTGAATTCTCATTTATAATAGACTTAACCCTCCTGTAATTTTATCCAGATCATTTTTGTGAGCTGGACCAATAGCAATAGCTGTATATGTAGGCTCATTAAACTCGGTTAAACCAGCATCTTGTATTAAAGCGCAAGGAAGTCCTTGGTCAAGAGCTTGCTGATAGGTGTCAAGCAGCTGCTCTTCACTTTCTACTTTAAGAGTTATCTTTGCATACCTGTCTTCTAGCCACTTTCCCATCTCATCGGTTAATGGGATTTTTAAGAATTTATTCCCACCCTCTTCTATTACAATCCCTCTTTGGAAGAACACTTGACTAGAGGCGTGAGAACCCTGAGTTACCAGCTTTCCCGTTCTAATTTTATGACCTTCCTGGTTTTTTAAATCTTTCCTGAGGACGATGACTTGTTTAATATCAACACTCTTTCTTTCTTCACTCATAATTTCTTACTTTCTCCTTTGTGAGTTGCTTCTACTGCTCGTCCGTAAATAGTTGTAGTCCACCCATTTTCCCAACCTTGATTATTGGCTATAAGAAAACCTTTCACCTTATTAGTCTTAATGATCTTGTGAGCGTCTATAAATCGCCCTTTGACTTTACAGAATACAATATCACCTTTTTCGTAGGTTTCCTGCTTCTTGAATTTAAGCGTGCTTCCGCTTTTTAGGATAGGTTTCATACTCTGACCAAAACAGGTCATTTCTCCTTCTCCTTTTTCTTCTAATTGTTGAATTAGTGTTTGATACTTATTCATAATGCAAAATTTAAAATTTTAATATTAAAAAACAAATTTTGACCTAATTGTTTTTAGAGAACCTCTGAGGTTCTCTAAAAACAATTGAATAATGATCGGGGTTATTTATAAATATTCAGCATAATTCTTTCTCAACCCTTGAGTTCGTCCTAATCGAGATATTGCCTTCTCTTTTATTTGTCTAACTCGCTCTCTAGATAAGCCTAGCTTTTCAGAAATAGCCTCAAGAGTCCATGGTTGAGTTTCTCCAATTCCAAATGCTAATGTGATTATTTCAGCATCACGAACGCTTAGTTGAGAAAGCATATTATTTATTCTTTTGTCTCTACCTTCGCAGATTATATCGTTGTCGGGAGCTTCAAAAAGATCAGATTCAATCACATCAGCTAATGTGGAAGACTCTCCTTCCGTCAATTGTTTATCTAAAGACGCGTGAGGAAGTGAAGTTTCTATGATTAAAATATATGTGCTATGCTCTATTTCAACATGTTGACATATTTCGTCTGGACCTGGAATTTCTCCAGTTTCCTTTACTCTAAGGTCTACAAATTGATTTATCTTATTAAGAAGTGATGAGCGATTTCCTGGCAGCCTAACAACTCTGCTGTTTTTGTCGATTGATGCAATTATACTTTGCCTAATCCACCATACTGCGTATGAAATAAACTTGAAGCCTCTAGTGTGATCAAATCGTTCTGCGGCCACCATTAACCCTAGATTGCCCTCATTAATTACATCAGATAAAGATACGTTACCAGTTTGATATTGTTTAGCGACAGATATAACAAAACGAAGATTAGCGCTAACCAATTTATTTTTTGCTAATTGATCTCCTTGTTGTATTTTTTCGGATAAGATTCTTTCTTCCTCTATTGTAATCATTGGAATCTGAGACACCTCTGTAAAATATTTGTTAATTGACTCTGAGTCTCTATTAGAGATTTTGTGCTGTATCTTAAGTTGTTTCATTATATGTTTCCTGTTTAGTTTAACTTCCTTCTAGGACATATAACGCCAAAAATTCTATTTTGTTTCCTTGTTTAATGAATAAGTTTTATAAGTTTCCAAAATAGACAACTCTAATTCCATAAATAAATTATTATTCCCAAGATATTCCTTTAAACAATTTTTCAGTTTGATTCATTACGTTTTGATGCTCTTCTTGAGTCATGTTTTTACCTCGCGGGAAAGTTATTGAATCTAACTCTAGGCTATCATCCTCATTCTTAGTGATGTTAAGCTTTACTATTCTTCCCAAAGTTTTAATCCAAACTCTCTGCTTTGGGCCTAGCTCCTCACAATCATGATCTATTCTAAGTGTATATTTTATAATTTTATTCTTTGGACTAGCCACAATATACGACTGATCATCATCAACGGAAGAAATATGCCCATAACAAATCATATTCTCTTTATTTTCATTATCCTAATTGGCTTTTTATCTTCAGAAGAAAAAAGGTCATCATTAATATCTTCAACCTCTAAACCTATTATGGCTCCAGAATCTGGGTTTTGATAGATTAAACGTTGCCCTATGCATAGAGTTGTTAGATAATCATTTCCTCCAGGAAAGTTTATAGGTATATCGCATTCCAGTGTTATTTCAGAAAACAAACTCCCAGTAGATGTGATGTTTTTTTGCAAATTCTGACTCTCACTTTTAATGAATTCTTTCTGTTGTTCAATTTGCTTTTTTAGTTCATCCAGTTCTTTTAGCTTTTTACTTTGCTCATTAGTTTGTTCTAATATTTCTTTTAAAGCTTTTTTCTTTTCGTCCTCTGAAGCATTTCTTGCTTCAATTTCTCTCATAGCTCTTTCCTCAGCTTCACGTTGAGATTCTTCACTTTGCCTTTCTGCTGCTTGAGCCGCTAATGACTTTTCCTCATTTATAGTCTCCTGAGAGATTATTCTCTCTCCTCTAGCATATTTTTCCATCAACTTAGTGATGTACATCTCAGTGCCAGATTCTGGGTTAAAACTAGGGTGTTTAGGCTTGTTATATATTATGTAAGCCATTTGAATTGCGTTTCTCTGAGATGTGTATTCTCCATCATACTTTGCAATAAGAACATCTATCCCGTCCATCTTATCTGGAGCGTATATAGTATATATGTCGTGTAATAGATTTGTAAAATCTGAAGTGTTTAATGTAACCATGTTTATTCTGTAACTATTTCCATTTGTTTGAATGTTACGAAGTCCATGTCATTGTCCCAATAGTCTCCGCTTGCCCCTTTTTCTGTAAGCGGTTTTTTAAATTCATAATCCGATATCCTTGCTCCATTGTCCCCATCTTTGCTTAGTTCATTATTAAATCCATCATTTTCTAGATTAAATTTATTTACCCATTCTAATGCTGTTTTTTTTGCTATTGATAAATTGCCAGCAACTGCTACTGGTTCGTATTGATCTGGATAAGTGCCTTTAATAATTACGTATACTGATACCATGAATAATGTTTTATTTAAATAATAGTTAAAAAAATATACTAAAAACCAAAGACAAAGTCAATTACAATCTATTTGTTTATATTTATTTAAAGTCAATGACCCTTTCACAACTTAGTTGATGAATGGGTTTCCGCAGGTAAAAGCATTTATGAAAAGTTGGATCAAGAAAATAATAAAAGAAGAGCTTGCTATCTACAATGGTAAACAAGCTGTGTCTCAGATACAAAAAGACATTGTATATCTTCAAGATTTAGAAATTGTTGCTGTAGATGCTGATCCAGAAAATATGCTATTTAGTTTTAGTAAATCAAAAAATCACAATGACATAGTTGTGACTATTAGCAAATCTGATTCAGGGTGGAGTTGTGATTTAAAATATGCTAACAGCCTGAAACACGCTACTGGCGGGGAGTTGAAGTGGGGGCCTTTTATTGAATATAAAGAGTTAGTGTACGAGTTAAATAAAAAACTGCCTCAAAACCCATTGTTAGACCCTAAAAATCTGAGCAATGATTACTTTGGAGCATTGAATTCTGAAGTAATAACGCTTTCTAAAATGCTATTAAGCATGGGGGATGATTTGAAAGCCGTTCCTGAAGGGGATTTAGAAGATTTGAAAGATGTGTACAGAACTCTTAAAACCTTAGGAGATGATTCAGATGATGATGATTTGGTGAAGATGTTAAAAGATAGGTATGAATGGAAGTATAATGGGTTAATTAACACATTAAACAAAATACCTCAAATAAAATATTACAAAAAACTTCAGGCTTATAAAACAAAATGATTGTAGAATCTGATAAAAATAAAAATGAGGATATCCTAACGTGGTATGTAAGGGAAAAGGCTAACTTTACTCAAGATAAGAGGAGAGTTATTCTAAATAGCTGGATATCAATATGCGTAGAAGAAGAGAAGTATGATTTAGCATTTGAGCTAAAAAAAGAATTATCTATTCTAAATGCGGAAGAGGGGATTTGGGGGTATATTAAACGACATGTACGTAAATTTTGGAAAAAAATTAATAGATAATGGATTTAAAAAAAATAGTTAAAGAAGAATTAGTGAGCTACTTAAATGAGTATGGAGCTCCAGCTTACACTGATGAAGAAATGTCTCAAGCTCTTTCACCAATGAATGACCAGGCTATTGATCAAATATTGAAGGCTAAAGATAATTACTTTGAGAAAAAACCTGCTAGTTTTTATGAGATGGATATGTTTGATTCTTCAGGTGAAGAAATGCAATTGTCTGGACAAGATATATTAAATTATGTCACGCTTACTTTAAAAGATAGTAAAAAAAGCAACACTTCTCCTTATAGAGAAGTTGTTGCTTTTTTAGAAACTTTATTATAATTTATAATCTCCTTTGTAGTGATTAATAAGGGTCTCTCTACTTGAGAACCCTCTACTAAATCTAGATATCAATGGAACTGGAGCACTTTGAGCGGCTTTGTAAACACTCACTCTAGCGAGGTGAAAACATCCCTCTAACTGCTTCTTAAATTGTTCTAACGTTAGCTTTTCATAAACGGTCTTATTATCCCAGTCTAGCGGGAAAAACTCTTCAGTTAAAGTTTTAGTATTGAATGCTTCGGTTAATTCTTTAATACCTTTTTTATTTCTTATAATCTCTGCGCATATACCGCTTACCACAAAGTAATCAAACGGGTCTTCATTTGCATCTGGCAATTCAGCCGCAGGCTTCATTCTTCCATCATACAGTTCTGAAGGTATCACTTCTAATTCAAGTCTTTCATTAATATATTTAGCTAACTCGAACACTTCAACTTTAGTAAGGTCTCCTATTATAGACATGACCCCAATGCTACCTATATCATGGAAACTAGCCCATCCTAAAACTATCTCTGTATGATTGCCTGCAGCTACTATACCGCTAGAGAAGAAGTGTGACGCAGCTAAACCTTGAACAGTTCTAGAGACAGCGTGTATAGATGCTAATCCAGTTTGATTAGGTTTATCATTGAAAGATTTCTCATGAACTCTTTCAATAAGATTAACTATTTCACCAGTTGGATTCCACCACAACTTAACTCTTAAGAATTGAGATATACTTTGAGCTGCCCTCCTAGTTTCCTCGCCATTGAAGGATGTTGGATTAGAGATGAAAAAGCAATTTTCAGCCCCCATAGCTTTTACGCTAATAACTGCAGCAACCGCTGAATCTAAGCCGCCACTTATGTGAACTTGAGCTCTTTTCAATCCGCAAACTCTAAAGAATTCTTTTTGAGTAAATACTAGGGCGTCAAATATTTCTTCGTATTTGCTGGGGTGATTTTCTTTAATTGTTTCATTAGCATTTTTGATGTCAAGATTAAATATACCTAACTCCTCTTTAAAAGCTGGGGCCTGATATACTAGTTGACCAAACCCATCTATAGCAAAACTGTTTCCATCATATATCATGATGTTTTTGACAATGTCTCCGACCCCCACTGGATTACAATAGATAACCGAATGCCCAAATGTATTAGCTATCTTTTCACAAATCTTTAATCTTTCTTTTGTTTTTCCATAATAGAAATAAGAATGATTTAATGCGATAGTTACTGATGGGAAACCTTGCGTGTGTACTGAGTCAAATGCATAATCATACACTTCAGGATTTTGCCATATGTCTTCACAAATAAGCGTGTTAAGACGTATGTATTGACCTTTGACTTTAATGGAAAGCCCTATTGGGTTTTCATCTAGATTATCGCTATGAATGCCTGGGGTGAAATATTTTCTATCCTCATGATGTCCATCATTTGCTAGAAACACTTTATTGTATTTTTTCAATATCTCCCCGCTCTGAATGACTGAACATGAATTGTATAATGCAAAGTCTTGATTTTCAACACCTTTGTCGAAAGGGTTATCTTCATCTATTTTGTGGAAAGACGCGTGACCTATTACGCAAATAAGGTCGCCAGTCACCTCTGGCAATATTTTTTTGTAAAGGAAATCAAGATTATATTGAATGAAGTGTTTTTGTGCAAAAAGAGCTCCGCAACAATATCCAGTAATTGCTAATTCTGGAAAAACGATAATATCAACGCCTTCATTAATAGCTTTTCTAATGTCCGTGATTATTTGATGGGTATTCCCATCAATATCTCCAGTAACTGGCTTAATCTGACTAATTGCTGTTTTTAATTTCATGCTATTCTAATTTTTTATTTGATGCTCTTCTTCATATATGGTTGATCCGTACCTTATAACGTATAACGAGAGAAAGTACTCAATTGTTGCATTTTCAACATCAACTTCTTCATAAACTCTATTAAGAAACATTATATGAACCTGTATCTGCTCAACAGTTACTGCGCAATATAAGCTATCACTATATTCATCTATGTAGAGTGATAATAATTGTTTATTGTCTTTGTGATAGGTTTTAATATTACTATTAGCTGTCATAGTTGTTACTGAGACAACTATGAACAGTGTGCTAAATAGGAATGCTGATATTACAAATAATATATGAGGCTTAATTAAGTTCATTGCTTGTTGATGCTGAACTTACGTAAAGCTTATTATTTAATATGTGCTTTTTTACTGTTTCTGAAACCAGAGGAGTTATATTCAATCCGTTTTTCAAACGCTCTCTCACTAGGGATGCTGAAACGCTAAAATGACCAGGAATAAAATCATCTCCAGACTTTCGGTAAAACCCTCCCTTTCCACTGTCACCCCTCTCAACGATAAGAAAGTTATATTTTTTCCAAATGCTTTCTCCATATTTCCATTTAGGAATATTGTCGTAAGTATCAGCTCCACAAACAATAACGAATTCACAATCTTGATTCTCTTTTTCAAGTTCTTCGAATGTAATGTGGGTGTAAGATGGTGAGGGAAGCTCAAGCTCTTTAGTGCAGCATTTTAAACGATGATTTTCATCACTCCAGCCACCTATATCCTCTATTGCACCCCTTATCATTTTCACTCTATCTTCTACAGGGGCGAGATCGATTGGGTCCTTGTGAGGGTTTTGCGGAGAAACCACAAACCAAACTTCATCTAATTCGAATTTATTTTTATACTCTATAGCTTGTAAAGATACCATTATGTGAGCATTAGTTATTGGGTTAAATGATCCAAAATATAATCCTATTTTCTTATTTTTTTCCATAACATTTGGATTAAAATACCTAAACCGTTTAAAGAAATCTCAATTAACGCTTGAGAAATCACGCACACAACTATTCCTATTGGAATTTTCCATCCCCAAACTAACGAGTCGCCAATAACAAGCCATGAGTATGCGGACCATAAAGCCCCCATACTCATGCTAAATAACGTTATGTTTGACATTTTATTATCCGTTTAGATTTTCGATTTCAGCATCCATAAGAGCCGTTCTTATAAAGAAAAGAGAAATGATTGTTTTACCATCGACTATCTCATTTGTGTCTAACATTCTAAACACTTCATCTTTTGAAACATGTATAACTTCAAGGAATTCCCCTTCATCTTCTAGACCCCCGCCTTCTTCCACTCTATCTTTGTTGGTGACAGTTGTGAAATAAAGAAAAATTCTTTCAGAAGAATAACCTACCCCAGAATAGTATTCACGGAAAAGATCCATATTGTCAGCTTTAACTTCATACCCAACCTCTTCCCTAGTTTCTCTAATAGCAGCCTCTATTGGCTCTTCACCTGGATCTACAATACCCGCTGGTGTTTCATAGATTGGATCGTTTCCATTTTTAGCTACAATAGGATACCTATTTTGTTTTACCAAAACAAACTCATTTGTGTCAGAATTAAAAATTAACACAGATACAGCGTCAGGCCTGTCAAGTTTTAAACGCTTAATAATCCTAGCGCCATCGCCTTTCCCTACTTCAATATCAGCTTGAACTATTTGAAAGTAATTGTCAAAAACCGTTTCTTCTTTTTTTATATTTAATTTATCCATAATAATAATGTTTATTTACACTCTTCTTCAAATATTTTTCTGAATTTTTCAGGAATAATTACTTTAGAATTTTGAGAGTCAATCTCTCGCTTTATTTCATCCTGAGTATCTTTAACTTTATTGCTTCTAAAAACAGGGTAGTTTTCAATATCTTTGAATTTAGCTAACTCCTCATCTCTTATTTGCTGTATTTCAGATATAGTAGGTATTGGATATATTAACTTACCCCCTTGAATCCTTTGCTTCAATAACCCTTTAGCCTTTTCCCCCTCTTTAATCAACCCTCCTATTTCTTCATCAGCTAATGCGATTATGTCTTTCACATAGAACCCATCAGACCCTTCTATTCTGTAAATTTGAAGATCTCCTCCAATAGTTGATTTTGCTGGGTTCTCTGAATACTTAGCTGTAGGAATCCATCTACCTTCTTCACCTTCCCTTGCTGTAAGCTTGAATACAATACCTGGACCTTTCGATTGAATACTTAGAAATGTGCCCATTAGATATGATGCAATATCCCCTCCGCCAGCTTCTATTGCTGCGATTTTACCCGCATTAAGATCATCACTAGCTACAATGTCGTATTGATTCCTTTTGAAATTGCACTTTTTCATAGCGCTATGGATCCATATAGCTTGCTTTAGTAGGTCTCCGCTATCTAATCTGTACTTCCAATGGTTTAAACCTTGCTCTTCCGCTACTATAAGCGCTATAAACATGGCTCTCTTGACGTTTCCATAAGTATCTAAAAGGAAAGTGGTGTTATCGCCATGCAGTTTTGCTTGCGCTGTAAAAGCTTCGTATTCGCTTCCATAAAGCAATACGTAAGAATGGCCGTGAGTACCCCCTACTTTTGTATCGTTTTGAATTCCATATCCCACATTTGAAGTTGCTGTGAATCCGCCTATTAAAGCTGCTCTTGACAGCATTATCGCATCCTGTTGAGACATTGCTCTACGAGAAGCTCCTTCCAGCAACACCTTATCCTTGCATGCATTATAAACGTCATGTGCGGTAGTTGCTACATTTATTTCCCTATTAAGGACCGATAGTATTACGCTTTCGAATAATTGACCGCTCTCAAAATCATCAACCACTTTAACTAGTGGCTCATGAGAGAAAAATGGAATCCCTTCATCCATGGCATATAAATCGCCTTTGAATGAAAATTGCTCAATCCAATCTAGAAATTCTTGATTTTTGTTCCCTAGAATGTCTTTGAAATAATTCTTTATGACTACCATCCCCTCTGGGGTTGTGTTTGTCACAAGAGCTAGTACTTGTTCAAGTCCGCAATTAATCATGAAGCTCCTTTTTTGCAACTCAGGGTATTTAATACCTTTATGCTCAAACTCTCCAACTACCTTATTAGTTGGCATACCTCTTAAGGCTGCGTTGAATATAGACTTGATTCCTGTTATTTGGTTTACAATATTGGCTTCCGCCATAGTGTATTCATATGCATCAGCTACCATAGGTGCTGAAGCGGATGGAACTGCACAATCTTTAGGCTTTAGATTTTTGCTCATAATATATTGCTTTAATTATTTCTCTTGTTATCTGTTGTAGTCCTGGCCAAGATTTTTCCCTATGCCCAGCAACGTTAAGAACTTTAACTTTATTATCTATTAACCATGCGGCAATTTTTCTAATAGGCACAGCGTTGAGATTATGGATGACAAATATAGGTTTATAATTGCTTGTTTCCAAGATGTCATTTGGATATTCCCACTTTTTATTGTGAGCATATCCAATGGTTTTATCAGTGCCAGGGCTTTTCTTCAATCTAAATGCAATAGTAGCATCAGAACAATCTACATTCAGCATTGTTCTTTTAACAAACTTTCTAACATCCTTTGGACCTTCAGATAAACCATACTGTTGTAGTAGCTCTTTTTGTGGGCCTAGTTCTGTCAGCCAGCCTTCTGGAGCCGTTCCGCCAGTTTCTAGACCGAGATCTTTACCTGCTTCTAATCCTCCTAGGTCAGACCCAGTCTGACCTCCACTTATAATCTTTTTTAACATAAATTAATTGCACGTTCAATTATAAAACGAAAAAAACAATTAATTGTTGCTAAATGTTTAGATTAATTTCAAAAGATACTCTAAAGGATTCTCTTCCAGCACCATAATTTGCAACTGTTGTTTATACGAGTCTTCTCCGAAAAAACATTTAGCAAAATTGTGATTAAAAAACAACTCGTTCCAATGAAAAATAAAAGAAATTTCCGTGTCTGAATCTGAAGGTATTATCCCAACATCAAATCTACCAAAACCTAAATATTCTATGTTTGTTATTTCTGAACCAGTTCTAAACTCAAAACCATTACCGCTAGACTTATCAAGTATTTTCTGTAAGCTTTCAACTACATTTGACATATTCTTCTTTTTTTATTTCCTGAAGAGTTTTAAAAACTACTTCTCCAGACTCGTTTAATAATGTGAATTTAGGGTTCTCTGGATCATCGCAAACACAGTGATATTTCACTTGTAATTTACTATCTTTATTCTCAATAAATGTGTCTATATTTAAATCTGAAAATTCCATGCTTAAATCTAAAGAAAGGAAAGTGAAAAAACAAATTACAACAAAAAAATTAAAAAGTTGAATATACTGTTTTTTTTGATATTTATAAGTAAATCGGTTTGCGATTATTGATCAATTAATAGCTATGAACAGAGAAGATTTCGAAAAGCACGTAATTTCTGAAGCAAGACAAATGCTTAAAGAAGAAGCGGATAAAAAACGCCAGGAACTTAAAAACATCACACTTGATGATATAAAAAGTCTTACTGAGCAATGTAAGATAGTTACTAATTCTTATGAATTTAATGACAAATTTGTTGCTGAAGACGCTAAGCCTAAGCAAAAATTAATACCTACAGAACAAACAAGTAGATTCTCCAACTTGGTTGAATACCAAGTTGTGCCAGATGGTGACAGAGATATTTTGTCTGAGGTTATACAAGAAGAAAGAGTGTTTAATGAAATTAAATTAGCTCTAGAGGCAGAAATGCACAAAATACAAGAGGTTAGCATGCTTGAGGAGGCTATTACTGACGTTCTTAAAAGGTATCTTAGAAGAGGAGTGCTTACTGTTGCTATAATGGCTAACTTGTTAGGTACTAATTTAGCAAGCGCTCAACAATTAGAACAAGCTGGTATTGATCCTGATAAAATAGAAATGGCTGCTGAGAAAGCAGGTATTGATGTTCAAGGTAAACCTGATGTGTTTAATTTTGGTATTGTAAGAGGTATGTTCGTACAAGATACATTAACTAATCAAAATATTAGTGACATGAAAGCTTCTATTGATGTTTCAGATTATCAATATGGAAGCGATATTGGAGGTATAGCAGTTCCTTATACGTTGAAGACATCAGAGAAGTTAAGCGCTGGATGGGGTCATCAATTATCAAGAAGCTATGACGCTTATAAAACAGATACAGTAAAAGGTGTTACTGATAATAAAAATTATGTAGTTGTTGCTAGTGAGGATGAATCCCCTATTATATATACGGTTTCAGATTATCCTCAAGAGATAACAAATAATGGAGAAACTATGCAGTTTGTAGGTTTTTTCATAATAAAATCTAATCCTAGAAACAAGAACGCGTTTTATGATAAAAAAGGCGTTAACTTTGCTAAATTAAAAGGAGGTTCAAAAGATTTCATTGCAGCTCCAGGTAAAACTTCTTTTTCTGTAAAGGGAAATAGTATTAGTATTGGATTGGTTTATGGAAAAGGGATAGAAGGCAATGAGACTCCAGGTGATTCAACTTCTACAGAACAGCTGTCTGTTAAAGAGAATGATCTTTTCAAATACAATAGAACAACCGTTCAAACTGACAAGGATTCTTACAAAGAAATGATTAATCAAATTGAAGTATTTGTAGAAAAGTATCCTGAAGCTAAATTTGAGATTACGGTTCATGGTAACTCTTCTCAAGTTCCTACATCATATGACAACACTAAGGATAACAACAATCTTGGTGACAATTTTAAATCTCTTCCAGGACAAGCTGGAGTAGATAACAACAAAATGCTTGCGCAAGATAGAGCTGATGCTTTATTAAAACAAGTTCTAGTTGATCTTAAAGTTAAAGATCCAGATATTCTTAAAAGAATTACAGGAGTAAATACAACTTCTAAAATTGGGGACATTGAATATGCTAATGATCCGCAAAATGCTCAGAAGTATGCACCTGATCAATTTGCAAATATCACACTGAAAACGGTTAAGTAAAAACTAAAGCGGGATTTAAAATCCCGCTTTTTTTATGTAATCACTTTTTCTTTTCTGAAGATCTCTATCTATTCTATCTCTTAAGTTAGAATCTATTAAGCCTTCGTCTATATGATTTATGTAATCTATAGATACTTTTATTTCAAACTTCTCACCCCCAATATCTAATACTTTTAAAGTAGAGTTGTTTTTTGCGGCCACATTGTTTAATTGCACATAATCATATGCATCGTTGTGGATACCTTCACCCATTTGATCTATCAATGAAATAAAACACTTTTGATTATCATGGTAATATGAATCATCATAGAATAATATAACTGAGTAAACTTTACCATCTATCATTCCAGCAAACCCTGCCACCCTTTCACTAGCGCTAGTGTTATTGTTATTGTTTCCATATACAACTCTCTGCCAATGCCCTGGAGATGTTTTGTAAATGCTCAACACATAAACAGCTAAGTCTCTATAAGTTTTTATGCTTTTGTTAAATGTGAATGAACAAATTATTTCACGGCTATAGCTATCATCTATTACATTGCTAGAGCCTAATTCACATAAAGTGTAGTAACTTACAATGCTTGCGCTAGGAAGGAACATTCTTATTCTATCAGAACAAGTTTTAGACATAACATTAGAGGTGTCATAGTGACCAACTAACTCATTTGAAGCCGTGTAGTATCCATGGTATTGAGCCGCTTTTAATAAAATTGTATCATACTTAGGAGCTAGCAAATTAGCTCTTACTTTTGAAATCTCTTCCGTTAGGGCAGTATTATAATCTTCATAGTTGAAGTTCTCCCAATTAATCTTATTGGCAGAAGATATAAATGAAGTAAACAATAAAATTATTATCAAATTTTTCATAGCATTACAAGTTAGTTCCTAATATAGGAACGTAAAATGCATACTTTTGTTGCATGTGTCTTGAATTATTTTATGGTATCTGCGTAAAATGAATCATTACGACCATCTATCAATCCTATAGAATCTTTGGGTTCTGTCGCGTAATAAGGCTCTATATATGTGTATTTGGAAACTATATTAGCGCCAGTGATCGGATCATAGAAATAGCATCTTAACACTTCACCCCCTGACCAAGTTGGTTTTTTTGTTAAATGCCACTGTTTCACCAAATGTCCACTAGGGGAAAGAAGTACCACTCTCCATAGGATAGGTGGATCTATAACTTCTTCAAATTTCTCACCATTCTTATAGGAAAGGTCCTTTTCTCCTGAAGAACAGCTTAATGTAGAAAATGATACTGCTGATGATAGCGCTAATAACACAATGAATTCTCTAGGTTTTATTCTCATTATTTTCCTGATTTATCACTTCTTGCCATCCAAGCGAATTGTTCCATAGGGCTCATTCCCGCTGGCATAACTACTCCATTCTTTTTTATGATTGGAACAAATCCTTTAGTGTCTTTCTCATCAATTAGCCATATAAATTGCCCCATTTTATCACTATTCCCTAAAACGAGATATGACTTTGGCCCAGCTTTAGAGATGTCCATTACTGTGCATACTTTTCCAGCAAGACACTCTTTATAGTGCTCTTCTAAATCAGGTACCCCAGCAGCTAGGCTGGGTAAAGTTTGTTTCTCTGGCCATATTTCAGTATGCTCAAATTTATTGTTGATCCAAATTGTTCCTTTTGCTTCCATATTGCTATTAACGCTAATGTAAGGAATTTGTTGTCAAAGACACTAAAAAAATAGACTATTTATTAAAAAAGTGGATCAACATGAGTCTTAGTATAAAAAAAATCATCAAAGAAGAAATTGCCAAACTGTTCGAGTTAGAAGAGCTTTTAGAGAAATACCCAGACCTGAAAGAAAAGGTTAATGTATTTAACAAGCTAATCGAAGATAATCACGAAGATCTCAAGAAGATAGAGCAAGGCATATTTAAAATAGGTATTGGAGGGGATGCATCCTCAAAACTAAAGGGGTATGATGAAAAGTTAACAGCTTTAGGTGAGCCATTTAAAGCTGTTCAAAATTATATGGACCACTTTCTTACTATAGACGATGTTTCTGAGCAAGACATGTATGTAGCTGAGGATTTGGCTGAAAAAATAAACATGTATGTTAGCATTATCGAAAACCTAAAAGACATAGTTTATGACTATAATAACTCCATTGAAGAATTGAGAGAGAAATTGGGTAAGAACACAATGAAAGCAATTAATTCCCTGGAGAACACTCCAAAGGATAGATACAAAATATTTATGAACTAATGCCTGGAATTAACGAACAACCAAAAAACATGTCATTAGCTTCAGCTAATAGCGCTAAATGGAGAAATAATCCTTATTACAGATTCCACAAAGGAAGAGGTGAAAGTAAAAAAGAGATTGGTGAGGCTGTTGATAAATCTTTAGAAAAGTTTGTGCCTTCTGGGGTGCAGGATGATCTTAATAGAGAATTATGGGATGACCAAGATAAATTAAAGTCTGAAATTAGAAAGCAGCTAAAGAAGATTGCTGTTAAATTTATTGAATCCATTGGTCTTAAAGCTCCTATTAAAGACGTTATCTTTACTGGTAGTATGGCAAACTACAACTGGACTGATACGAGTGATATTGACTTGCACATCGTCATCAACTTTGATGATGTCGATGATAACACTGAATTTGTAAGAGATTACTTTGATATACAGAAAGCTCTATGGGGTTTGAAGCATGACATCACTGTTAAAGGGCATGATGTTGAATTGTATGTGCAGGATGAAAGAGAAGAGCATCATTCTTCTGGAATTTATTCTATTAAAAATGATGACTGGATAGTTAAGCCAGAGAAAGAAAACGTCAAAGTAGACAAAGAATCTGTAAGAAAAAAATCTCAAATGATGGCTGATATGATTAACGCTCTTGCTGGAATCAAAGATGATGAAGAAAGAGAGAGTGAATCAGATGCTATCAAAGAGAAGATTAGGAAAATGAGGCAAACTGGACTTTCTTCAGCGGGAGAATACTCAGTTGAAAACCTCGCGTTCAAAACATTGAGAAATAGCGGTTACCTTGAAAAATTGTCCGATACTAAAATAAATTCTTTCGACAAGTCTCTCACTTTAGATGAAGACTTTGCTGAAGCGTTTAAACTTATAGATGAAGAATCAAGTAGTAAATCTCAGCAGAGATTCTTTGGTATAGTTAGAGGTTTACAATTAGGAGAAATACCTTTAAGTAAAGCATCTAAAAAGGCTCGTAAAGCGGCTAAAGATATGAGTCATAAAGATGTGGAAGACTTCGCGTCTACCGATCACGATGGGCTTCCAGAGAAAGTTAAAGAAGACATGGTGCCTGGAGGTTTATCTGATGATATGACTTATGAGGACATCGCAAATAAGCATGGTGTTTCTTCATGGGAAATAATATCGCAATTACACAAAGGGGTTCAAGTAGAAATGGAGCACACTGATGATGCGGCTATGGCTAAAGAAATAGCTTTAGATCATTTATTAGAAGATCCTAAATATTACGACAAGCTTGATAGAATGGAATCTGGAGATCTAAATGAGAGTAGTGTAAATCACAAGTATGAAAAAGGGTGTTTAATGTTGCAAATGGATATTCCTACATGGGATAGTAAAATATTATCTAAAATAGAAGAGGGAGATCTGTATGAAGATGAGCCTGGATTCGGCTTAGAAAAAGATCCTCATGCAACTGTTTTATTTGGCTTTCACGATGATGAAATAGATTACGAAGACATTATACAGAAAACTAGAGATAATTGCTCAGGGCCTCTTAAAATAGAAGTTAAAGGAGCGTCTTGCTTCGAGGGGGATAAATATGACGTCCTAAAATTTGATGTGGATGGGAAAGAGCTTCATAGATTAAATGGTGTGATGAAGGAAGGGTTTTCTCATAGTAATGATTACCCTAACTATCAACCGCACATTACTATAGCTTATCTTAAGCCAGGAATGGGTAAAAGATATGCAAGCAAATTTAAACCGCAAGCTTTAGTGCTTGAGGGTGCTGAGATGTCTTACTCTGCTCCTAGTGGGAAAAGAATAAATTGGCCTCTTAATCCAAATATACCTGTTGATAGATTGGTTAAATATAATTCCAAAAATGGAGATAATTCTATTTTCTTCCACAAAGGGGATGGGATGACTCCTGAAAAGATGGAGCTGTTAAGGGATTTCGTTGAATTTGTCTGTTTGAAGGTTGGTATGGAAAATCCTATTACTATACACTTTAGAAACGGAAGAGATGAGTACATTAAAACTACTGCGTCTTATGTTCCAAGTGAGAACTCCAACCATATAAATTATCAAGGTAGATCACTAGTTGATATTTGCAGATCTATAGCGCATGAACTCACTCACAATAGACAGATTGAAATAGGTAAATTTAACTTAGGTGAAGAGGTTCAGAACATTGGGGGTGAAATTGAAAATGAGGCTGACTCTGTTGCTGGCATGCTAATTAAAGACTTTACACATAATAACGGATACGATGAAATCTACGATCTCTAAACTTATATTATTTATAGCGTTATTTTTTATAGGATTCTTGGGCCATGCTCAAGTATCCACTGTACGCTATATTTCTAAAGTTCAGGGTTCAAAGAATTGGGTTAACTCTTACTCGTATGGGCAAACAGCTTATCAGGTAGATAGATCTGTAAATACATATGAAATGTTTTATAATGGTAAGTATATTTATGTATACTACTATTACGTATATTTTTACAATCAAAGTTATAATAAAATAAACAATCAATGGGTAAAGATGGGTACTTACATCCCTTCTTACACTATTACAATAGACGGTATAGTTATAGGCCCTAATTGGATGCTAGTCACGGGAGATTATTATTATGCTTCTTATTGGAGTATAAATTCAAACTCCATTGTGAAAGTTACATATACATCACCAGTCCCTTATTAAGCATGTCTGACGATAAAGAACTACAAATAGGAACTAGAGTCATTGGAGAATCTACAAAGATCACGCTAACCGTTAAAGTGGCTATTTGGATATTAGGAGGCTTTCTTGGATTGCTAAGTTTATTATTTACATGGTTTTACTTTAATTCTAGCTCAGAGAGAGCTCAGCTAAAGAAAGATATGGAAGCCAGTAAAAAGGAGGTTAGATTAGAGATAAGAGAGGACTTGAAGTCTTTTAAAAATGATATTCTTGTGATAGTAAACCCTATGAATCAAAACATTCTAGAAATCGTTAAAGAGCAGGGTGAAATAAAAGGTGATGTAAAGCTAATTATAGAAAAACAATTAGGTATTAGAACGGCTATTAATAATGTTAATGAAGTTACACCTAATAGAGCTAATGCCCCATTAGGTCCTTCAAATTAAAGTTTGTGATCTAGAGCAAGATTTGTCACGGTGTTCTCCATGAAGATTTTTCTATACTCTCCCTCATCTGGTATTCTTGAGTCTACATTTACTGTTCCATCAATTAACCACTCATGCAATGCTAATAAAATAGTGTCTTTAGTTAGAGAATCCTCTTCTTCTAAACCATATTGATTAACAAGGAATAGATTTGTTGAATAACCTTTAACTTCAAGTTCTCTTGCTTCAAATTCATCTCTAACACTTTTAGTAAGCATTCCAGCTTTAGAGCTGCTATTCCACTCTCTTTTAAGAGAGTTGTAGTTTCCTCTAAAGAAGTCCAATTCATCAGTTCGCCTAAAGTCAGCGCCAACAATTTTTTTTATTTCTGGACCAATAGACTTAAGAGCTTTGTTGGTCCAGAAGTGAACCCCATTTTCTCGCCTCAGAGTTTCAGCTAACCATATCATATAAGGTCTCAGCTTCTCTTTTATTATACGATCTTCCTCTATTAAAAAGTCTACTTGACTAAATTCGATATATTCACCTTTTTTTTGAAGGTCTTCAAATACAATTTCTTTAAAATTCTTATTTAAAACCTGCTTAAGAGCGTCTCCAAATTTTATTTTATGATATCCATACTTAGACTCAAGAGTTTCAGCAACAGTATCCTTTCCGCTTTTAGCATATCCAAGAAGACCTACGAGAGTCTTCCCTTCTAATAGAGTAAAGTCAATCTTATCTTGCTTTTCAGAAACAAAGAACTCTTCTGGTATCTTTAGATCTATTCCATCTATTTTCTCTTGTAAGGTTTTTCCCATAGTTTTAATTTTAAATTAAATATACTACAGATGCATTTAAATTGCAACTGGAGCTTTAATTGTTTTTAAAGGAGTATAATCTACAACGTTTATATGCTCCATTCTAAAATCTTCAATATTTTTAATAGAATCATCTAGCTTAAGCGTTGGCAAGGGAGGTCCCTCATAAGACCCTAGCATAGACTCTGCTGTTTTAGGGTTGTTGAAGTAATCGAAAACCTTTTCACAATCCTTATCAGTTCTACTTAAGAATTCATTGACTTGATTTTCATGATTCATATATAGGTGAGCATCGCCCATGGTGTGAACAAAATTGCCTGGCTTCATATTAACAACTTGAGACACCATATGCAGCAATAAAGCATATGAAGCTATGTTGAATGGTACTCCCAGGAATACATCAGCGCTTCTTTGGTATAATTGAAGATTTAACCTTCTTGATGGTATTTCATGCAGAGATAACTCATCTTCTGGTATATCATCAAAAGCTCTAAGAGCCCAGCCCATGTCCCTCATTTTAACATTGTATAGCTGATATCTTTCGTTATCAGATAATGTCTCTGCGCAAAATTGAAAGAATGCATGACATGGAGGCAATAGCATCTGATCAATTTCTCCAGGGTTCCAAGCTGATACAATAATTCTTCTTGAATCTGGATTGTTCTTAAGTTGATCAATCGCTTTGTCAACTTGGTTTATTAAGCCACCTTCAATGTTCCAAGCTGGAGGCTCCCAAGCTGTCCACTGCTTGCCATAAACTGGGCCAAGATCGCCCCATTCAAAAGCAAAGTCGTCATCATTTTTAATTTTATCAACATACTCTTCCAAAGTTAGTTGGCTGTCTGGATTTTTTTCATTATAGTTTTTATGAGGCCATTCATTCCAAATATTGACTTTATTATCTACTAAATATCTGATGTTAGTATTTCCAAAGTCTTTATATTTTTCTGGAACCGCATTTAAAAACCATAAAAGTTCATGGAATATCCCTCTATAATAAGTTCTTTTTAGAGTAAGTAAAGGAAAGCCTTTGTCCATATTGTATGTGGATTGATGGCCGAATATAGAAACTGTCCCTGTACCAGTTCTATCTTCTTTCCTAGTGCCTTCTTTGATTATACGGGTAATTAAATCTACGAATTGCTGCATTATTATATATGGGGTTTATTCTCCTGATTCTTTATCTGCTCTATTTTGAGCCGCATCATCTGTATATTTTCCTAGCTTATACCTAGCCTTGTCGCTAGTCATTAACTTTTCTATATTAGCTTCAAGAACTTCTTCTCTAGAAAATTTACAAATTTGTCGAATTCTCTCCATATAAAATTCTAAATCACCTAACTCCTCTTTCATGTTAACCATGTCAAGTGGCTTTCTGTATATGATGTGCTTTTTAACTGCGTCTAGCAATTCTCCAGCTTCACCAGCAACTCCTACAGCCATATGCAATAAATCGCATTCCTCAGGAGTTATAGAGTCTTTAATGTCTTGACCTGGCTTAACTAAAGCCGCAACCATGTCTGCGTGATTAATTTTATCCATCTTATTATTTTTCTTCTTTTATTAATTCTAACAACTGTTCATTTGATTGCATTCCAACTTTAGTTGCAACTAGCTTACCTTCCCTAAATAAGGCGAAAGTTGGTAATGATCTAATTCCGTACTTAGATGTTAATTCTGTTTGATCTTCGATATTAACCTTACCAACTACAACCTCTTCATGTTCTCCTGCAAATTTTTCTAGCAATGGAGCTATTGATCTACAAGGCCCGCACCATTCAGCCCAAAAATCTACTATTACTGGCTTTTCTCCATATATGATTTCATCGAAATTATCTTTAGTAAGCTCTACTGTGTTTTCTCCCATTTGTTTATTTATTTAATGACTAGATGTAGTCAAAGTTAAAGATATTTTTACTTCTTAGCAAGAAGGGAAGATAAACTTTTTATCTTCCCTTCAGAATAAATACTAAAATTATTTTTTGTCAATGTCATCTCTAACGTCTTGCTCATCGGCGTCAAACAAGTTCAGTGAAGCTGATCTAGCTTGAACGCTAGACATTGATCTATACATCTTGGTCTTGTTAGATAGAGAGCTGTATAACGCTTTAGAACTGCTGTCTGAAGCTGAGAAGTTCATAGCGTTAGATGCGGAAATATTCATGCTCTGAGCCGTTTCTACAGCATCTTGATTTGCGGCAAGATAAACAAATGCCCACCCTTTGTCAGTCTGTTCTTGAACTAGTTGTTTAAGATTTTCAGAAGAATATTCTCGTGAAGAGTTTTCGTCACCATCAGTCAAGATTATAAACAAAACTTTTGAAGGCCTTTCGTCTTCAGCTAATAAAGCATGAGCTCCGTTTGTTTCATTTATTGTTTTGCAAACCGCATCATAGAGGGCTGTCATCCCTCTTGGCACAAAGTTGCCTTCGTTTAATTCTTGAGCATCTTTTATAGCAACTCTTTCTTGAAGAGTTTCAAATTGATCATCAAAAAGGTGTACGGATATAAATGCTTCCCCTTCCTCTTCTTTTTGATCTTGTAGGAAAGTGTTGAATCCTTCTATTGAAGCTGCTTTGATGCTGCTCATGGATCCAGATCTGTCTAATACGCAGATTATCTCAGTGGTGTTGTTCATAGTTTTTTTTAAATGTTTATTACTTCGAACATCAAATATACTAAAAAAGACGACCATTACAAATAGTCGTCTTTTAATAATGCGGTAGGTAAATTTTGTTAACTTGGTTTCACTGGTAATAAAGCGTGGAACTCGTGGAAGTTAATCTCCCCATCCTCACCTTTATCCTCAACTAACTTGTCAACAACATTTTTTATATAACCGATTTCTTTTTTTACTCTTGCTGCTTCTAAAAATTCTTCATCTTCAGAGAAGTCAAACATTTTACTTTCTAATATATCTAATACGTCTTCAGTCATGTCTTCAATGTCTTCAATTTTTAACATGTGATCTTTCTGCTCTTCAAGCTCTTCAAGTATCTCATCAGAAATATCTATCATACCAAAGTATTCATCATTATCTTCTATTTCAAGAACTAAGCGTTCCTCTTCTCTAATTCTATCTTTAACATCCATCATGCAAAAAAAGAATCTATTCTTTTCAAAGAATAATTGTTCATTAGTATAATCTTTCAATTTAACTATATCAAAAAAGCCATCATATAAGAAGCTTATTTCTTTTAAGAAATCCCCTTTGTCTCTAACTGATTTTAAAACCATTACACCGTCTAAATCTTCAGTTCTTTCAAATTCTGTATTTATTACCTTTATATAGCTTCTATATGCTTGACTCTTTTTGTTCTTAAGCGTCAATGATGTGTGAAGGTCTATGTCAAAGTCAGACTCATCCTCAAGATAGGTGCATTGCAAAAATAGATAAAGACTCAGCATAATCTTGTCTCCAACTTTGGGGACATTTATCTTTCTTTTGATCTTATCTGTTATTTTCTTTTTTTTGTTTTCTTTATTTTCTTCCATCTTAGCTTCTTCTATGTATTCTTCTGGGCTTTGAAGTATTTCTACTAAATCAGTATCATTTTGCATGATCTCAAAAGCTCCCCTTAGAAGTTCTGGATCTAAGTCTCCCATGATCTGGTCATAGCTTTCCTGAATAGTTTGTTCGAATTTGGGATTGTATCTAGCTCCAGCTTTTTCTAACATATTTTTGATTTGGTCAATATTAAGCCTTTTTAATTTAAGCTTATTATCTATGTACTCAAATTTAAAGTCATCCGTTTCAAGGTATCCTTTAGATTTAAGAAAGTCCACTAACTTACTATACTGATCTTCCTGCTTAAGGGAATCATCTATATCAACTAAGCCTTTTTTAGTGAAAAATATGCTGTAGTCATCTTCGCAGTCAAACCCAAATGGGTTTTTCATGATACAATAGTCAAGGTTGATTTTTTCATTCATAAAACGCGCATTTGTTCTCCTAAATAAATATTAGGAAAAAAAGAGACCATTATAAAGAATAAGCCAAAAAGAGTTTTAGAGCACTATTTATAATAAAAGAATACAATAATGGATAATAACGACAAATTAAAAGCTGAAATCAAAGAAATGATCAAAGATATGATCATGAACGATGAAGAAATCCAGGAATATGACTTGATTTATAAAAAGAAAGAAGATTGGAGTCAAGCAAAAAAAGAGCTAAGATCTGATATGGTTATGCTCATGAAGCATCTTGAAGATGACGAGTACAAGAAAGGTGTAATTCTGATCGATAAGGTAACTGGAAGTCTGAAGATTTGGAAGAAAAAGATTAATAAGCAATTGGACTAAAATGTCTGGAACTGGTAATATATTATCAACATAATTGATTTAATTAATTGTGATTGTTATATTTATTTAAAAACTAATTATGGACAACGCTTATATGCTTGAAAAGATACTCAACAAATTAGAGAGTCTTGAGAAAGAAATAAAATCCCTAAAAGAGGAAAATAGAAATAATGACTCAGTAAGAGCTCCTTTTACGCAAACTCCAAGTTTTAATCCTAATACAATGCCTATGATAGGTCCTCCTCAACAGGATTTAATTACTTGGGTTACTAATGATTCAAGCGTTCACATAGCGGGGCGGGGAAGTCAAAATTTAACTACTACTATTGATAATTCCGATTATTTGGGGTAATTTAAAATTATGAATATTTCAATAATTGTAGCTGCGTCAGCAAATGGGGTAATTGGTAAAGATAATGACATGCCATGGCATATCCCTGAAGACCTTAAAAGATTTAAAAAAATAACTACTGGGCACCATGTTATAATGGGTAGGTCCACGTATGAATCAATTGGTAAACCCTTGCCAAGTAGAACAATAATAGTCCTGACAAGAAATAAAGATTATAAAGCTCCAGGGTGTCACGTGTGTCATAGTTTGGCGAGCGGTATAGCATTAGCAAGAATGGCTGGTGAACAAGAGTTATTTATCGCTGGAGGCGGAAACATATATGATCAATCAATGGATCTAGCTGATAAAATATATTTAACTAGAGTTCAAGAAATTGTAGAAGGGGATACTTATTTTCCTTTTATTGATTTCGAAAATACTTGGGGGATAGAAAATCTAGAATCGCACCGACAAGTATATGAAACTGCTAATAACTTAACTGAAAAAGAGAAAGTAAACATTTCATCTGAATACTCAGAATTTATCGAGGGCCAATATGATTTCGAGTTTATGAACCTAGTGAGGAAGGTACAAGATTTGGATAATGCTCCCGTATCCTAAGCCAACTACTATTCTCTAAGCTAGATGTTGTGCATCTATGTATAAATTGTTCTGGATATTTAATAATTAACTTTTCCCATCCTAAAGAACTTAATTTATAGATATTATCATCAGTAATATACTGAAGAAATTCAGGAAAATTTATAGAAATAATAACTAAGTAATACATATCGCCCTTTAAAAGGGCGTTTATGTTTACATAGCTCACCAGCTCAGGTCTTTCCTTTAATAGGTTAACCCAATCTTGATTTGCCAATAGACCTATGTCAATATCATCAATATATTTATCTCCAGTATAAAATAATATTTCTTTAATAGTATATCTATCTTTAATTTTTTTAGTTAGTATTTGAGTTTTTTCTACAGATAACTTTGAAAAGTTAAATGCTTTCAAAATCTTTAGCTTATCAGCAGGTTTCAACCCGTAAGACTCAAGATTAATTTTTTCAAGAATCTCATCTTTTCCAATCATGCATAATTGTAGCATTTCATCTTTACTAGCGTTCTCTAAATCAATTCTAACTCTATTGATTAAATGTGGCTGCATAGTGAGTGATGATAAAACATCACTTATTTTAAAAAGGTATATTTCCAAAGGAATTTTTTCAGCCACATCCCTGTATCTGGCTGCTGATCGTAAAGCTTGAGCTGGCTTTATTTGAGACCAGTCTACGTAATCTATTATGTTATCATCAGTTAAAATATGATCAGCCATACGGGACCAATCAGCATTCTTTATGAGATGAGCAAGTTCTTTAACTTCAATTTCATCTTGACATGCTTTGATCACATAGTTTATAAACGTGAACTTTATTTTACCGTAAACATCCTTAGCTTGTAATTTGCTCATTTGTTTATTACATTTTAACATGAACCCTTCAGTAAGAGTGTATGATAAACAAGGTAGAAGGCGAATTTATGTTAGCAAATTCGGAATCATATCTTTATATAAATACTATGATAATTATGTTGAAGAGGTTAAAATAGACAATAGCGATCGAGTAGTATATTTAAAAAGATACAATGGATCTGATGAAAATTCAACAGAAAAGAGTATAGATAGCAAATATTTATCCTCTATCTGGATAGATGGTGAGTATAGTTACGAATATCGATTGAATATTGAAAAAGAAACTGTATGGAAAAAGAAAACTAAAATATTAGGCGATAAAAAGATTGCTTATTCAGAATATTATGAAAAGGATAAGTTGATTGAGAGTAATATTTTGTTTAATGTTGATCACGCGATAATTAATAACTGGATTAAATTAATAAATTATGAATACAAAGAAAATTAGCATGGATAACGCAATTTTGAAAACATATAACAAAATTGCTATTTGGCACAATGATGACTCTACAAAAGAGGGGTTAAAAGTTTTATCTCAAGAAATAGTTGAAGACCTTCTTAATGAAGCTTTGTCTGGCCTTGAAGTTCAAACAAATGTTGGAATAGAAGCTCCAGGGGAAGCTGCGCAAGAAGCTAAGGAAAAACGAGGGTGGTTTGGGAGAGTTGGTGATATTATTAAATAATGGATATTTATAATTGCCATGATAAACAAAGTAAAAAGTACAGGGACATTTCTATGGACGCATAGAACAAAGATAACTCTAGGTATTGCTATTATATTAGCAATACTATATTTAAAGCAATGCGGATCAGTAAAGTATGAACGCAAAAAGAATAGGCAAAATATAGAAGCTCTTACCAAAAATGTGGAGACTGTAACTCTTAAAAATGGAGAAGTAATAGCTCAGAAAGCGACTTTGATTGCGGGTAAAAAAGAGCTAGACTCGCTTAATAAAGACTTAAAAGAACAATATGATATATTGAAGAAAGAGAAGTCTAAGCCAAAAATTATAATTAAAACTAAAATTGTTTATAGAGATACTGGATACGTAAAAAATACGGTGGCAAAACTAGATTCAAATAAGTATTCTCTTAAATTCGTTTATAACGATTCTGACGGCATTTTAAAGATACATGGTAGATCAGAGTTCTTAGCTAATCCAAAGTTCTTAGACGGCTCTAAAACGCGTCTAGGGTTAGATATCGATCCTGGAACAACCTACTTCGATTCCACTGAAATAAAGATTGGTCTTGTCCTGGGGATAAAAGAGGATAAAGATGGTATAGATCGAGTTTTCGCTAAATCAAATCCTTATACTAATAAAATTACTTTTGATAATTTAGACGCGGTTCAGTTAGAGGAGTATTATAAATCCAAATACAATAATAGCAAAAATAAAAAGAAGGGAAATGTAGCTGTCGGAATATATGGCGGGTATGGATTTGGAACCGATGGTAACGGAGTTGTTAGAATGGGGCCTCAAATTGGCATTGGTTTAAATTATCAATTGTTTAGAATTCCTTTTTTATAAGCATATTTATAAAGAAAAAATTGAATCATGTCAAATAACTCAAAAAGATTTGAAGAACTTATAGGAGAATCAGTTAATCCAGAGAAAAAACCTCTTTACTCTGAGGATTACATTACTGACAAAGACGTTCTTAAAACTATAAACGAAAATAAAGCTAAAGCATCTGAGGGTACTCAGGTTATTAGTGAGCAAAAGGAGAATGCTGCTAGTGAAGTAGATAAATTCTTAGCTGAAAATAAAAAAAGGGAAAGTGGAAAGATACTTTCTGAGTCTACAAAAAAATCTTCTGGTAATGATGAGGTTTTAGTCATCAATCTTTAAAAACTTTTTGGTATATAAGTAATTTTCATTAAGTTTTACAAAAAGTAGAACTTAATGAAAAACTTACCAATATTCTTTGTTTCTGGCCTTCCTAGAAGTGGTTCCACACTTCTCATGAATCTATTGGGTCAAAACTCTCAAAATCACGTTACACCCACTAATGATCTCATAGAGCTGATAGTTACTTTGAGAAATAGCTGGCAAAACCATATTAGCTTTAAAGCTCAAGGTCTAAAGACTGTAGAGCCTCGTATTATAAACGCTATGAAGGCTATGATGTGGGGATTTTATTCTGAAGAGTTTTTGAATAACAAAATTGTATTTGATAAATCCAGAGGGTGGATTGCAAATATAGAATTACTAGAAGATATCTTGCAAAGACCGATTAAAGTTATTGTAACTGTAAGAGATGTTAAAGCTATTGTGGCTTCTTTTGAAATGAAACATAGAGAGAATCATTTGACAAAACCAAGCCCTTCTGGAAATGCTTTCTACGATCTTCAAAGTATAGGTGGTAGAGCAAGGCAGCTGCTTGATGTAAAGGCGGTGGCTGGTCTTTCAATAACTAGAACAAGAGACGCTTTGGATAGAGGGGTGTCTGATAGGTTAATAATACTTCCCTATAAAGAGCTAACAACTAATACTAATGTAGTTATGAATCAATTACATGATCAATTAGGCTTGCCTCACTTTGACTATGATCCAAGCAATGTTCAGCAAATAACTAAAGAGGATGATACCGTTCATGGTATGGAGCTTCACAAGATTAGGCAAGAAATAGAATACAAGAGACCAAATTGGGAAAAAATTCTCACTCCGCAAGTATGTGAATGGATAGATAGAGAGTATGCAGATATAAACGAGATGGCTGGAGAAAAATAAAAAAAAGGGAAGTTATTAACTTCCCTTTTTTTATTTTATATCTTTAGATATTGAATACTGTTAAACACATATTTAGCCCATTCATAATTAACGCTCAAAACCTCTTGAGCGGCGCCATCAATAAGATAGGCGCCTCCGACAACGTCTACAGTTATATTGTTTGATGATGCTAGTCCAGAGGCGTCTTTTATAACAAAAGATTGTCCATGTGCTGGATTATCAGGCAGTGAGTATGTAACTCCAGACGCTATATTAATTGCTATTACATTATTTGATGTTGTCGCCGTTAAAGAGTCTCCAGCGGTAACATTGACTAAAGGTAATATAGAATTTGTGCTTAAAATTAAATCTCCCAAATCCGTAGATCCAGAATAAAACGTAGTAGCTGAAACTGATCCTTGAACATAAAAATTAGGAGCATATACAGTATTCTCCGTTTCACCAGTTATTCCAGTGCCTCCAAGTATGGTAGATCCAGTAGCTAAAGATGTTAGTCTATTGTTGCTGCCACCAAGTATAACAGCATAATTAGCTTCAACGGTGGATCTAAGTGAATGAACAAAAGATGTTATCCCAGATGCTATTGAATTATCTCCACCAGCGTGTGATCGGAATCCGTGGGAAACCGTTTGTCCACCTTCAGCGTGAGAATGATCACCTGTAGATGATGTGGAAAAACCTTCAGCGTGAGAAGAAACGCCTATGGATTCAGTGTCATTACCTTCAGCGTGAGAATTTTGCCCTATAGCTCTATTGTATGAACCTTCAGCGTGTGAAGCCCCTCCAATAGCTGTAGTCCTTGTTCCTTCAGCGTGAGATCTTGACCCTGAAGATAATGTTTTATACCCTTCAGCGTGAGAGGCTTGTGTTGTAGCTGATGTTAACCACCCTTGAGAGTGAGAGTATTGCCCAGAAGCTTGAGTTCTATACCCTTCAGCGTGAGAAGTTACGCCAATAGCTAACGTATTCCACCCTTCAGCGTGAGAATTATTTCCTGTAGTTGTTGTTCTATAACCTTCTGCGTGAGAAAATACACCTCCAGCAACAGTGCCAAAGTTCTGAGCGTGAGATGTGTTTCCTGATGCTAAGGTATCTTGCCCTTCTGCGTGAGATTGTGATCCAGTTGCATCAGAACCGAGTCCTTCAGCGTGTGAGAAAATACCAGAGGCAGTTGTTTGTTGACCTTCAGCGTGTGAAGATGAGTTAGATGCTATAGTCTGATAACCTTCAGCGTGAGACGCAAGCCCTGAAGCTAAAGTTTGTCTACCTTCTGAGTGAGCAAATGCAGTAGTAGCTGATGTTGATCCACCTTCAGCGTGAGAACAATAATTAGAAGCTAGGGTTGAAACCCCTTCAGCGTGAGCACCTGGAGCATTTATTGCTCTTGTATTTAACCCTTCAGCGTGAGCTGTGTCACTTGATGCTAGTGTACCTTGACCTTCAGCGTGAGCTCTATTACCTGACGCTATTGTACTGTTACCTTCAGCATGAGCTTGATAACCAGAAGCTGTTGTAGTATTACCTTCGGTGTGAGATCCTAAACCTGATGCTGTAGTTCTATAACCTTCAGCGTTAGAGAAGTTAGCTGAAGCTATAGTTTCATAGCCTGAAGCGAATGAGTTTATACCAGTTGCTATACTGCTTCCACTAATAGCCATAATAGACCCAAATGTTGGATTACCGCTAAATGGTGAACTTGAACCTCCAGCGACTTGGAACAAGTCAGATAAATCTGTGCTCCCAGAATACAAAGTAGTCGCACTTAATGAAGTGAAAGATGACTCTCCGCTAACCGTTATGTTGTCGACAGTTAATCCAGTAACATTTATCGTTGGTAAATTATCCGTCCCGCCAGTGAATGTGTTTACACCGCTTTGCACTCTTGTGATATCACTGCTTCCGCCCCCGCCTGATCCAAATAGTAATGATAAATCTGTAGCTCCTGAATAAAACGTGGTAGCACTAATTGATGTTGCGCTAAAAGAAACTGAGCTTGCGCTTGTTATTCCACTTGGAGAAAAATTTTCAAGTATACCAAAATTATAATTTATCTTATCCTTTCCAGCGTTAGGATCATCACTGTCATTGATTGTTTGTAAACCCAGCCCCATATCTTATGTATTATTTATTGAAATAAATGCTTTATTTTAATAAATAGAAAAAGATTTATAGTTTATTGGTTGAAATGTGTGAGGTTCATGTTTATTAGATCCAGTATTTCTTTGTCTTTGATATTTTGATATCCGCTGGCAAAAAGTGCAAATTCAATTATCTTTTTTTTAAGCTTGCTAGAAAGGTTGCTATTCCCTTTTCCTCGTATCTGAATTTCGTTTCCCGTATTGGAATTTATCTCAATTGTAACATGAGGTCTATTCTGTTCATCTCTCAAAGAAACTATAAAGGATCCTCCTTTATTTTCTGCAGCATTCCTAACTTTTTGTTTATAGTTAGCTCCGCCTACACAATGCATCATTTGATTACCTTCTACTGATAGGTCGTATTCGTTTAATAAATAAAAGAAATATTTATTGTCACTGCATCTAAAAATAATTCGATCTTCATCGATTTCTTTGTTCTTTATTTTTTCAGATATGACTGGATTGTTAATTAAAGACTCGTGCCAATTTTCCTCTTCTTTTTTCGCTTCTTCAAAAGAGAAACGAAAAATATCAGCTTTGTTTGCAGTAGCCCAATCTATTACGCTAGACATACCTTGGTAGTCCTCTAGTAATTCTGGATTCTTTCTAGCTTCTTTAGCAATCCACACTGAGTACTTGTTGGTCCCTAGTTTTTCAGATATACCCCTTATTTTAGAAATGTCTCCCATTTCTAATTTATAGGTGTCAATAATATGCTGTTCTTTTTTTGTTAACTCCATTATAGAACTGAAATCTTCAATTTTAAATGATCATCATCAAGATCTTCCAATTCATAGAAGCCTTGTAATATATTTTGATCTTCTATTCTTCTACCTCTAATTTTATAACTCTTACTAAACGTAAAATTATCATTTTCTTCATTAAGAACAAAATTAAATACAGTGTAACATTTTAAGACCACTCTTAACTTATGTTGAATGATTGTCTTTTTTCTCCTGCCAAACTCGTCTCTTGTTATTTTAAAAGCTTTTGAGTTCATAATTATTTCTTTTTAGGAGGTCTTCCTCTAGGGTTTTTCTTTTTAGGTCTACCTCTTTTCTTTGGGCGTCCTGGACCTTTTTTTGAAGCTATTTTTTTCTTAGGTTTTTCTTCTTCGATCACCTCTTCTATTTCGTCATCCTCAAATCCTGATTCAGAAAGATCATTTGCGAATATGTCTTGCAAACTAGGTATTGCTGCTGGTATTTCTTCAGCTAGTTTTGCCACATTTAAAGCTTCATATGGATCCGCATTTTGAATCTCTTCTATCATCTGATTCTTTGCCTCATTCGCATCCATCTCAACTTGAACGCTGTTAGTAGCGGTTGAGGTAGTTGGTTTGAGTTCTCCATTAAGAATGGCTTTGATTCTGTCTAGATCTGCTACGGTATACGCTTTAAAGTATTCCGCAAAGTCTGGTTTTTCTTCAAAATCTATAAATATATTTCCTCTTCTTCCTAGAATGTTAATGGTTCTAGTTTTTTCATTAGTTGGAGTAAAAATAAATTGATGATATCCTAGTGATATAGATATATCGTTTCCAGCCTCGTCTTTGGCAAAGAAGTCAATTGGCCTCCTGTCTAATGCTTTACTTACAATTCTCATTAGTTTGTCTTTTTAAGATAATGTAGTTATATACTTTAAAAAAATCAATAAAAAAGCCATGAACGTTAATTCATGGCTTTTAAAATTGAATATAAATTGAGATTACCTCTCTGGAGTAATCCAGTTTGGATTCGAAACATACTCATTAGTTTTATAGTCTAAGATATACATTTTGTTTGAATCCTCAAACTGTTCTTTAATGAACTTGTATACTACAAAGCTATCTGGAGCCTTTTGAACCATGATCATATCAGATTCATTTGGTATACCATTTTCTTCTTCGAATTGGTCTTCAGCATACTCTTCATATTCATCTCCTGACATTTGGTTTTCAGCGTCACCGTTTAAATAAGTTCCGTTTCCACATCCACATTCTTCAAGATATTCATTGTAAGCTTTGATGTCAGCCTCAGAAACTACCTCTTCAGCGTTTTTAATTGTTTCATTCTTGTCAAACATAGATAGCTTCTCCCATCTTTCGTTTAACTGCTCTTGAGTAGGTTTAACTCCGATTAAATATCTTTTGTTAACGCCTTGTTCTTTGTTTTCAGAATCAGAGTGAAATTTTCTTTTCTCCCACTGTGGAACGATTTCTTTTCCTTCATTAAGATCTTTCCAGAATTTAGTAGCGGCTGCTCCTCCTCCCCAAGATTTTTCCAATTCATCCTTCGACCCTGGCTTAACACCTGGCATACCTAGAGGATGTCTATCTTTTAACATTTCAGTGTCAACAGTAGTCCAGAAGGAATCTCCTTCGTTTTTCTTTTTCTTAATTTTAGGCTGACCTTTTTGAGCTTGCATATAAGGGGAATCTTTAAATGCATATGGTGAAGCGTATTGGAACGCTCCAGCTGATCCTGGCGCTCCAAGAGCTCCTGCAGTAGCAATTTCTGCTATAGCACCCTCCCTTTCTTCTTCGTTAGCCCAAATATCTTCTACTTGAGAAGAGATTGCGTTTTTTTCTTCACCTGAAAGATCTTTTAACTCTTTACCTGGAAAGTCTTTACTCATGATAGAAGTAAAAATTTGCTGATAATTATTTTGCTCATCTTCAGTCAGATCATCAAATAATAGATTTCCTTGAGAATTTGCATCAATCACATCAGCGTGATTTAATTCAACCTCATCACCGTCAGAGTCAATATTCTTTAAATTGTCCTTAGCTTCCTGAAGTGATCCTTTAGGCGTGAACATTGCCGCTATTTCTTCTGGAGAAGCGTCAAGTATATTTTTGTAGTTTATTTCTTTCATTTCCTGAGTTGATTCTTGAACGATCGATCCTGGTAAAGTGCTTTCCCATTTATCATCGATTCCAATTTTAGATGTCATTATATAATCAGCCTCTTTTTCAGCGGCTCTATTTAAGAATTGTCTTAAATCCTTTTTAAGCTTAGTCTTATCATCTGTAGATACAATGATGGTATCTTTTATCATAAAACCTTTAGGGTCGTCTGTGTTAGACGTGTGACCTTTAAAAATAGCATTCTCTGTACCGTTATATTCTACAGTGAAAGTGTTGTGAGATCCAGGTGATAAAATCATCTTGATGTCAGTCTCTATTCTTTTAGTTCCGTATATGATTTGTTTTTGTATGATAGACTTGGTCTTACCCATATATCTTACTCCATAGCCATCTTCAACTACTCCAGTTCCGTAAGGTTGTCCAGTTGCATAATAGCCAGCTGGCTTATCAACTCTCTTGACTCCCAGTTTCCCGAATGCTAGATCTGTTGCTCTGTCAGTTAAGTCTTTTACTGTATCGTAAACATACTCTCTAAGCTCTAGGTTTTTTTGGAAATCATCCCCTCTGTTTTCATATCCAGTGGTTTGAACCTCTTTATCATTAATGTTTTTATCTTTTTTCTCGGTTGTCGCCATCTTGAAAAGGTTAGATTTTTATATAAATAGGGTAAAAAATTGATTATTGGGGGCAAACAAAAGAGGTTAGCAATTTAGCTAACCTCTTTTGTTTTATAATTTTATTAAACCCTTTTTCTTCCACTTAGACCAGGTTTCTCTATCTATTTTTGAGAAACCTGGATTATCATCCACAATCATCCCTTTATACATAAATCCTTCAAATCTTTTTGTAACAACCTGTTCAGGCTTGTATCTCATGTGACCATATGGGTCTACTGAAAACTCTTTATCATTTACTTTTGTGTATTTTATTTGCTTGAAGATCTTTCTACATCCTAACCAAAAACCATAGTTCCACTTAAAGTTTAGCCAATAGAATCTCCATCTAGAATATTTCCACCATCGTTTAAACATTTATCCTACAGTTAGTTTTGAGAACACCGCTACTATTATCATTATCTCAAAGGTAACAATAGCTGATGCTACCGTACCCCAAATAACTTTAGTAATAAATCTTCCAAATAGAGAACTGTTTTTGTAATCTTGAGTTGTTATAGTACTAAAGAAGTCTTGAGTAATAAAATAACCTCCAAAACCCAACACTAGGAAGAAGCATGTAAGCATTAATTTGATAAAGAGAGTCATTGATATTATTGTTTAGGTTTATGTGACAAATCCTTTTCATCAGGACCCTGAGAAGCTTCTTTATGTTGTTCTTGAGCCGCTTTTTGATTATCCATCATCTTAGCTGACTCGCTTACTTTCATAATACCTAACTCCGATATAGCCCATGATTTAAAATGGTTAGTTAAAATCTCTTCAGAGTTTATATTAGGATCATAAGGCGAGTCGATGAGACGATTTATTTTAGAAATCGTCTCATCTCTCTCAGACGTAAGCTTAGTAGCTACAGATTGTAGCAATGATTTTAATGTATTACTCTCCATGTTTCAATGCTTGTTTGTCATTTTTTTTAGCCTCTTTTTCTTCCTCTACAATTCTAGTAACAGTCATGTCGACTACCTCAGAACTATTAAGAACAATGTCAGCTCCAAAAAATCTCATATTTCCTGTAAATTCAGAAACATCTGGAGTTTTCTTAGTCATTTTCTCTGGGTCTATACCAGAAATAATTTTATCTAATTGGATTGTCTTGTTTTCTATATCAAGCTCTTGCCAAAGCTTATAGTAAACCACAACAATAAAATCAAAATCATCATTTATTGATTTTTCGAAATTATCTCTTTTCTTTAATATTCCAGTAACATATCTACCTCCACTTTTTACAGCTTTAGTCCCATAAAGAAATTTAATTCTTTCAGGTGATATATATTCGTTGTGTTGTGTTCTTTGCTTAATAAAGTCCGCTATCGGCCTTAATTCGTCATCAGCATCTTGTATTTCCCATTCCCCTGATATTACTGGAGTATCCTGGTATTCCTTGATCTGATCGTAGTTTATTGGAGTAGACATATGTATTTTTTATTAAAACTTAATAAAAAATATTGTCCTTTTAAAGTTTCTAATGAATTATTTATGAACTCTTGTATTATAAGGGTCCATAAGCGTAGATGTTTTCTGAATCCCAACATCTCTTTTAAGCTTTTTACTTTTAAGATTTGATTGATTAAGTTTAGCTATTTCATTGTCAACCCATCTTTTTCCAGCATCACCACCCCACAAATCCCAAGATTGTATTTCTCCAGAATCGTTTATAGTAGCCCCCTTACTTCTCTGATTAATGACCTCTTGATGGTTTTTTTCAAAAAAAGCTTTCATTCTTTTTAATACAGAATGATCCATAGGCTCTTTATTGATAAGGGATTTAGCTTTATCTATACCTGATCCCTCATTACCCCCATGAGTTGTAAGCTTATTGTTTTTAGCTACTTGTAGAGCTTGAGTACATACATTGATAACATCCTGCGGAGGATAGTAATCCCTATTATAGTCGAACGTTAGGTCTTCAAAATAGATCTCCAGCTCTTCCTGTATAATTCTTTTAATCTCTGATCTCTCCATATTTGATAATATCTCCAAGTGCAGATTTGATATCTATAGCAGCTTTAGGGTTGAATCCCATTTTTGAAAGGTTCCAGTTAACTTCATCATAGAAAGCAATACCGTTTATTGGATCGCCAGACTCTACAGTTCTTTTTATGGAAACCTCTAAAGCCTCTTTAGGTGTTAAACTAGAATTTGCTAAAGGCATCTTCTCTCTATTCATCCCATATTGACCTTGCTTTACCTCATCTCCTTGAGTATCGATAATTGAGTTTACACTTTCTCCAGCGCCTCCACGAGCTCCAGGTTGAGAAAACAGTTCTTGAACCACGTCTCTTTCTTGGAAAGCGTTTTTTTGGAATTTCTTATATGTCTCGTTGATTGATTCCTCGCTAACTTCGGTAGTGTCTTCTTTTTTTAGAATAGCACCTTTTTGAGTAAAACCCTCTAAGAGTTCTTCCATTCTTTGTTTTTCGCTCTTATTTTTCATTTCTTTATTCTTTTAAAATGCTTTCTTATTACTAAATATATATAGCTGGCAATTGTTATTAATGTACCTATACCTCCAATGTAATATGTTATTTCCATAGATTTATCTGTTTGTCCATATATAAAAAAGGGAACCAAAGACATAAACCAGGTAAAGATAAATAATCCAATTGGATTAGGAGCGCCTGCAGGTAGCCAAAAAAAAGTCTTAGTAAAATTAATTATCTTATCCATTAAATACTATTTACCAAGCTATGAATCCAGCCCCAAAATCTCCGTTATAAAACCTTTGATGCTTAGGTACAGCCTGTTTGAACACGGTATCTAAATCAAATTTGGAAGATCCTATACCGCTGTTGTCAGCGTTGCTAGGTTTATCGGTAGATGGCATAAGGTTGCCTTCATCATCTATAACTTCGTCTAATCCTTCTGTTACTTCGGAAATAGTTAGAAACTCTTTTATGAAATTTTCAAATATTAGAGACTCATCTCCAACTTCTTTGTTTTTGATTTTATTGGCAACCCATTCACAAAATGGACCATATTCAGCTACTAGAGACGTAGCTTTTCTATCTTTAGTATAAAGATCAAACTTAATATAGCCTTTTTCTTTATCTGCAGACACATTTGACACTTGGCCAAGTGTTTCAAGTTGTAATGGAGTTTCCATGTTAGCGCTTTTAATATAAATACTTGTTTTTTTTATTCAAACAAGTAAATATTTGCTTTACATAATAGAATCTAAGAACTGGTCCACATCATCTATTTCTTCAGAATTATCAATTTTAGAGTTGATTGATAAAAAATAATCTTTATAATTCCCGTGTTTGATGGATAATAGTTTAATTTCACCCTCTTCTACAGCTGTAATGGTTCCGCTTTTTTGCTTTTTATATAGCTCCAAAGCTTTTGTTAGAACTTTTCTTTGCTCTTTATCTTTTGTTTCTTGATCGACATCGCCATTCATAGCGCTCATGAAATCATTTATATCGTCTTTGTTGTAATCTTCTCTTTCCATGATTCTAAGAAATTTTCTTTTATTTTCATTGCAATTAATTCTCCATTGCAGGTTGTTACTCTATCTTTTACTTCGGCATAATCCAAGCCTATAGACTCGCTTTTTACAGCTCTAGTCCATCTATATCCATCCATTCTCATAGTGGTTAATTTGCAGGACTCTTTATATTCCACATGTTCAAGAAATGTTTCTTTTTCACCATCAACTTCTTGATTCCAATATCTTAATAGAAACCTATCACCCCTTAAAGAGTGGAGCGTCAATACGCTCCCATCTTCATTAAACTCAACAACTTCAACTAATTCGTTTTGTTTGTTGTATTTCATCAGCTCTATCATATAGATCTGATATCTGGCTTTCTAGCGTTAAATTCTATTTCTTTAGCTGACATCCAAGCCTTAAGTAATTCCCTTAACCTATTAGAGGCTAATTTATTAGAATGGCTTTTGAATTGGTCGAAGCTTAACCCTTGTTTCTCATTGTAATTCAAGCCTAATGTAAATCTCACCAATTCGTCTTTAGGCAAGCCTTCAGTATGATCAATCATCTTAAGCATAAGATATCTACCTTCAAGTATCTTAGGGAAATAGTGGCCTCCACTATGATGCATCTCTTCACCTTCATGACTTACTTTGGTTGGAGTATCAAGCAATCCAAACTCAAGAGGGCCTGTATAGTTAGTTCTATCTTCTAAAAATTTAAAACGAGAGAAGTACGCTTCATAATTCACGTTTTCACTTGCTCTGATTACATTATAATACCTAACAAGTTTGTCGTGATAGATTTGTAGCTGTTCCAGAGTTTTTATTTTGTAGAAATTACGTCTTGGATCAAAATCTAAAGTAATGTTCATCATTATTGAATCATCATATGGCACAAAATCAAATGTTGATATGTGTTTGAATTTAGGTTCCATCTTTAGCCCAGACTTTTTCATCTCTTTGTAAGTGGGCTCTCTTTCTAACTCTTTCTTTAACTCTTGTCTAATCTTAGACTCATCTTTATCCCAAAGATTGGTTGAAGTTTTCATTTTAAATTCTTCTTTAAGGCAATGGTCTGTAAAAAGAGGTATTAAACGCTTAACTTCATCCATTTCAATCCCATCTCTAAAGTAGATAGCATCAACTAGATTAGTTAATAAATCTATGTCATATTTTTGAAGAATTTCCATTAGCTCGTGATATTCAAACAACTTTAAGAATTTAAGCAGCTGCTTATAGTCTCCGAAGCTCTCTATCTTCTTGTATAAGAATTTTGATATCTTACCATCCCCGATCAATTGAAATACCTCAAGACTTCCTGAATCGGTTTTCATAACCTTTCCAGCTTCATAGTCCTCAATTGATTTCACATTAATAGTCAATTGCCTCTGCTCACCTTTCTTGGCGATCATAGTTTCCTTGTCTACTGCAGTATCTTCTTGCTCGGTGTATTTTATTTCACCTGTTCCAGAAATATATCCTACGCTATCATGATTCTCAAGATCCTCTAGTACTATGTCTGATTTGAATACAAACTCAGATTCCTGCTTTCTTTCGTCATTAATCTCTTCATTTATTTTCTGAAAATACTTTTTTGCTAAAAAGTTAAATATATGAAGTGGAGATGTTACATTTGCCTCTTTTAATTCAACAGATGTCGGCACCTTGCATTCTTTTAAAAGATCATATAAAAAAGTTGCGTCTTTAGTTAAAGCTATTGTTGATAGGTTTGAATACTTTATGATAGAAAAAAATATTACAAGTATTTTTTTAAATCTATCTGTACCATAATCCTTTAAGCTAGGACCAACTTCCTTCATAAGGTTTTGTATTGAATCTATATCCTCTATATCGGATACTTGTCTAGATACTTCGATAAGAAATTGATGTAGATCATATATATTAACTACAACTCCAACTTTGTTTTGAAAGAATTCGTTTACTAAAGTAAACACTTCGTCTAAATCAAACTCTCTCTCATCTTCATTTATCCCTTTGAAATACAATCTACCATCTTTATAAAGTGATATTGATTTTCTTGTTTCAGTAAAATGAAATCCATCAAGCTTTTTATCCAATCTAGGCGTAACAAAACATAGATGAAGAGAAAGTTTCTCCTCAGTTTTTTCCATGAAATAACCTGAAGCCGTAATGGAATCGATTTCTTTAAGTTTTCTTTGGTTCACTGGAAGTTGATAGTTGGTTCCGCAATTAGAACATTTAATATCTTCTCTAATGGAAATTCTAGCGCTTTTAAGCGCTGTAATAATCATATCTTCCTCACCTCCAGTAATTTGCTCTTGTTCAGAGATATATTCTTGAAGTTCTTTATCGTCTTCGTTTTGGACGTTTGTTTGAAACCTGTGTCCGCAATTGCAGAAATAGTTTTCAAATTGCCCAAGAGTCTTATAGAAAGTGTAAGTTTTCTTAAGCTTATCTGTTTCCAAAAATGTTTTACTCATATTAGATTTTTTTTAAAACCTAAACAAAACATTTAATAAAATAAAGTCTGGGCACAAAAAAAACCCATTGTTTTAGCAATGGGTTTTTATTTTGTAGTAATTTACTATTAAAGTAGTTTTTGAATTCTACGAGCAGCTTCGTTAATGAAATTCTCTAATTCTTTTTGACCTACTTGTTTTGATTCTAATTCATCTAATTGGATTGCATCCGCAATCCTTCCGTAAGGATCTTTTTCGTTTTTAGCATCTTCCGACCATTTAGCATCCTTTTGCCCTTTTGAAGCACCTTTGCTTAATTCAGACCCTGGCTCAACAAAAGTTTTAGCTCCTTCATCATCACCTTCTCCGTCCATATCGTTCATGTCAACATCGAAATGATTTTCACCTTTATCGTCTCCACCATTTTCATTAGTAGAGTCATTGCTTCCCTTCTTGGAGTCAAATTTAGCTTTCGCTTGACCCTTAGTAGAATCTCCATTTAGTTTACCTGAAGCTTTTACCTCAACTGCAGCTGCAGCAGATTCGTCAGACCCTTTATCAGAATCTTTAGCATTCATCTTAACATCAAGAGGATCACCTTCATCAGTATAATCTTCACCTTCGCTTAATTGCTCTGGATTAGGCTTATCTTTAGAATCTTTAGATACTTCCGCATCCGTGTCTACTTTTGTTTGAGATGGCTTGTTAAGCTCTTTTGGAGCTCCTAATAATTCATTAGGGTGTGAAGTAGTATTAACCTTATCCATTTTGTTCAAAGGTTGGTCCATAGCATCGCCTAATTCTTCGACAGCTTCTTGGATCATATTTCTAACTAACGCTCTTACACCTTGTTCGTTAAGTTCTTGTTTCTTATTGCTCATGAGTTGTGAACTTTAAAGTTTTTTGTGATTTACTTATAAATATTAAATAAAACACTAAATTCAGGATTGATTAACTTTTTTTCTTAAACCTTACCTCTGATAGCCTGAAATACCTCTCCCCAATCTTAATCACATCATCATGACCCTTAACTCGTTTATAAGTATTTTTCATTGCAGCTCTTTGTTCAGCTGCTGAACTACCATTAAAGTTTGAAGAGTATTCGCTAAGTACATTTCTTATTTTATCATCAGCTATTCTGGACGCCATTGACTCTATTGTGGCCATTAGAGCGTTCATATCAATACCCTGACCTACAGCAGCGTGTTGCTGCTGTGCTTCGAATAATTGTTGCTGTGGAGCTTGCTGATTTATAGCAGCTCTTTTACTAGCCCATACATCATCAAAAGAAGGTCCTCCAAAGTTTTCCCCTATTAAAGCTCCGCTTGGCGGCTGAGCTTGTCCTGTAGATTGAGCATAAGGTGTATTACGGTTTCCCATAACAACATCTGAGTACCCTCCGCCTCCATCAAAATCAAACATAGCCTCAACCCCTTGGGCTTCTCTACTTTTTCCATCCTGCTTAAGAGCTCCTAATCCAACTTGCTCAGATTCAGCCACGATAGCTGCTCTCCTTGCATCGTTGCCTGGATTCCTTGGAGCGTTAACTGGTATAGCTTGGAATGCGTTTGGGTTTTCAGCTTTCATAAACTGATCTATCTCAGTTTTCTTTTGACCACTTTTAATAGCATTAATACTATTTAGCATGTCTAAACTGCCAGCTGTTCCTCCGCCATGGAAACCTTGTGTTTGTTGAATTTGCTGTTGTCTTTCTAATATGTTTCCAATCCCTAAAGACTCAAATCTCGCAGCCTGCTTTTGTTGAGCTCCTGCAAGTATTGTTCTGTCTTCTGCTGACATATTAGCTAGTGCGTGTTGTTCTGGTGTCATGTCTTATTATTCAAAGTTTAATTCTGCTTCAGTCGCTATCCTTACCGAGGATATAACAAAATTGCAAATAAAAGAAAAGGAATCCCCGCTATAAGTTTGAGATAGTCTTTCGAATTCACTATCATACATTTCAGCTCTAATGGTTCTTATCATCCCTTCTCTAGGTCCGTGCTTTCTAAATTTCACTTTTCGCTCTAGATCCCTATTGACTACATCCTTAAGTTCAACATAAGTCTCTTGAACCAATTGATCATAATTGACGCAGTCTCCATATTCCTCTTCGAATTTATTCATAGAGTATTTGTAACGTATCTCAATTAGTATGTCGGTAGTTTGGCCTTTATCTTTTTTCATATTTCAATATTAAAGCTTCTTGGCTATCTTTAACCCACCATACGTAATACTCTTTATTTCGCATTGAGTGCATAAAAAATAACCTATCAAGATATGGTTTGAATTTGGCCTTTTTAAGCTTTTTTTTGAGTTTTTCTTTTTCCTTTTGGATAAACTCATTATTACCAGATATGCTCTTTAAAAGATCTCTTGTTTGACTAAGATCTTCTTTGAACCAATGGTAAATTTCAGCTTTGTATTTCTCCTGGTTGTCAATTATATCTTGAATAGTTCTCATTCTTGTAGAATATAATAATAAAGGCAGTCGAAATTAAACAGCTTTTTATTTTAAATTACCAAGCTTTAGAGACCACTCTCTTTTCCACTGTTCGTAGAAATTGGCAAGATTAGATATAGTCTCAGCAACATCTGTCGTTAATTCTACACTTGCCGTCATGAATGGGCCGTTCTGAAGGGAGTAATCAAATTTTATGTAATTCTCAGCTTGAAGAGGTATTGTGCCTCCTACACTAGCTTCTATTCCAGATTCTCCATTATAAAGACGATAGTCTATAGCCCCGTCTTCTCCAGTATTGAATTTCACTGATGGAGTAACTACTTCTTTAAACTTCTGCTCAAAAGACTCAACTTCCGATCTGGTTATCTGAGGTTCTTCTGCTGCAGCGCCCTCAATTTCTTCAACTTCTCCTATTCCATGAAAATCACTAGATTCGCTTAGCTTAGCTTTAAACTCAAACTCTCTCGCGTCATCACTTCCGTAGAAAAGGGTATTATGAACCCTTTCCTCTTCAAGGGCGTTATCTAAATCGCTTTTCTCTCTAGATTTTTGAGTATACTTTTCCTTGTTTTTAAGGAAATCAAGCGCATTAGCTTGAATTTCTTGTTTAATTATTTCTTTTAATTTAGAGCTATCCATTATTTAATGCTTTTTATAAAAAAGTGAGACTTCTCCCACATGAACTTATAGAAAGATATCATCATCTTTCTAATTATTTCTTTTACTTCGTCCTGATCGGTGGTTGTTTTAGATATTTCTTTAACCGCAGTTTCTATGTCTTTAGAAATCATTTTTTCAATATCCCCCTTAACTACAAAGTCTTTAGTTTCACGTTTGAATTTCTCATCAAACATTTTTTTAACAATATCTTCAACGTCTCGTTTAGTCATTACAATTTGCTTTTTAAACCATTTAACATAGCAATTAACTCAGGTTGAGGAGCCATATCATATTTATCTTTTCTCACAGTTGTATGTGTCCATATACCTGGGGTAATGTCTTTAATTACACTTTCTTGGTATTCAAACCAATCCATTCCATAAGAATCTTGAACTGGTATGTCATATGTTTTTGCTAGATAAATAAGTAGCTTTTCGACATTTTCCAATTGAGCTGCAGTACATTTGTGATAATACTTGTAACCTCTGTGTGGAGTGTCTAACTCGAATACTTGATCTGCCGAAATTTCTTTGTTTACGTAAGTGTAGAATTTATCACCTTTCTTAGTGATAGGTCCCCAGTTACAAATTTCAATACCAATAGAGTGTTTATCAACCTTACCGCGAGTACCTTTTATACCTAAATGGTATGACCAGTAGTCTGGACTGAAAGCTTCTACTATAGACCCATCGTTACCATCGATAACGAACGCTGTTGCTATTCTAGGATCATCAGAATCCCACCATGAAATTACATTTTTAGCACTTGGACTACCCGCTGTGAAGTGAATGTAAACTTGTGACTTTGGAAACTTTTGTTTGATATACTGCGTGGGATCTAAAGCGTGTTTAGAGACTTTTAAATCGCCATATTCTTTAACATTAGCTCCACCAGTTTCTTTTGCCCCTCTTTTAAGGGAAGCTTTAAGAGCGTTATATGTGTTGTTGCCTACAACCCCGTCCATTTCCAACCCGTTCTTCTTTTGGAATGAACGAATTGATCTAGTTGTTTTTGCTCCAAAGCCTCCATCAATTATTAGATCATAACCTAATAATGAAAGTATTTTTTGGACTTCAGATACATCTTTGCCTCTATCTCCTTCTTTAATATACATGATAGCTATTTTTATTTATAAATAGCTTATATTTTACAAAAAAAAGGACTATCCATTCAGTAATCTAGCGATTATTTGATTTTGTATATTTCCACTTAGAACCTCAGCGCTTTCAATTGAACTTGTATTATCTAAGGCTTTGTTTACTATTTTCCCTTTCTCTTCTAAGAGGGCTTCAATATCTTCATCGATCGTGTCTTCACAAATCCATTTTATAATATGAACTTTATCTGAGGTGGTGGACGCTCTGTGTACACGATCCTCCGCTTGAGTCATATCTGCTGGAGTCCAAGCTGATCCTAGAAATCCTAATGTGCTAGATGAGGTTAATGTAAGCCCTACTCCTGCAGCCATAATAGTTCCGCTGAACACTTTTATCTTAGGGTCCGTCATGAAGGCGTGAACAGCATTATCTCGTTCTTCTTTACTAACTCCACCATGAACCATTACACAGCTTTTTCCAAAATGCTCTTTAACTCCCTCTGCTGATTTTCTAAACTCAGACATAAGAACAACTTTCTCACCACCTTCAACAATGTCTTGCACTTGAGATAGGGCTCTATCTAATTTTATATCAGCAATAAAGCTTTTTAAATCCAAAAGAACCGTAAGATGATTTTTTTCAATAGCTTCACCATTGGAAAGTATTGTAATAGTTTCCTGCTCTATTTTCTTGTATTCTCTAGCTTCTGCTGGAGTGAGTTGAATTGGTATATTCCATCTTGTCTTTGGAGGCAAGTGACTTAATACATCTTGCTTCAATCTTCTTAAAGTAAAAGGTGACATTCTCTCATACAACTCATGTATATGTGAGGCTCCATTATAATCCCAGCCAAAGTTGGATTCATGTCCAGCACAATATCTTACCCCAAAGTGATGCCTACTCTTCCACTCCTCAGGGAATAGAAAGTTAACAAGAGTGAAAAACTCAATAGGTTTACTTTTTATTGCTGTACCAGTAACTAATAGTTTTCTAGGGATATCTCCTAATGCTTTAATGCATAACTTAGTTCTCTCAGCCTGATCGTTCTTGATATAGTGAGCCTCATCTAGAACCACTAAATCATAATCATCTATATTAATAAAGCTTCCATCTTTAGCTTCGAAAGCAAGAAGTTCTTTTTTTCTGCTTTTAACGCTTTTTGGACTAAAGCAACTAGGGCACTCTTTAAATTTTTTAACCAAAGATACTTCTTCATATTTACAATTTGAATTACTACACTTATGTGAGTATTCAAATTTAAAATAGGTATCAAGTGATTCGTAGTTTATTACATGGAAAAGTGAGTCTTCTTTTGCGTAGTTTACCTTTCCGCTTTTTTTAGTGGGTTTGTATTTGTATACGTGAGCCTTTTCATTTGTAAACTTAACTATTTCATTTTTCCAGTTCAAAGCAAGTGAGGCTGGACAAATTATCAATGTTTTATACTGATGCTTAGCTGCATATGCAAAAGCCGAGCAGGTATTGTGTGTCACAATATAACTTTCAGTTAAGTAAGTGTTGTCTGGAGAATCTACGGAAATACACTGCTGCTGTTCAGAGGCCTCTTTTTCAATTGATTCTATTAATTTAGATTCAACAGTTTTTATTGGATTCCACTGTTTAGATTTTTCTGATAAATTAAAAGGGCAAAAATTAACATTAACCCTAACTCTGTATTCAGTCGGCTTCCCTTCAGCAGACCTATCATAGATGTTAACTTTTGCAACGCCTCCTAGCGACTGAACTAATTCTACAACGTCCATTGACAAACGTTTAGATGTAGTGTGATAATTTGATCTATTTTTATCGCAACTACCATCACTATCCATTAATCCTTTCAGTAGATCAATTCTTTGATCTATAGATCCCAATAAATAGGTTTTTGGTATAAATTTATCCCTAGATTTTACGTTTAATTTTAAACTTAGAACCTCTTGTTGATATTTGTTTTTTTTGCTTTGTCCACCCCATCCTTTTTGAGAGATGTAATATTGTGGGCAATTTGGATAATCATTCTTTCTCATATGATACCCTTCATCTAATCTAGAAACCATCTCTTCTTTGATTTCTTTTTGGAAATTTGGTATGGAAACAGCTGGACATGATCCCGTCAAACTTCCATCTCCAATCAAAGCTCCTAAAATATAAGGGTCTATTGATAAGTTTTTCTTATTATAATTTACTGGTTTAGTTGTGGGTATCTCCCATTTGAGAGCAGCTTTTCTACCAGATAACTTTCTAGAGGCGTCTAAGTTATATTTTAAACCGCTATCCAATAGATCACCTATCGTTTTTGTAGTCCACCCTTTATTTCTGCGCTTTCTATTTTTATCTCTAACAGTCCAAATGTGATCTAAACCACATTTAGTAGAGCTACCATCATTGAAGGTTATTTTATAAACATCTTTAGATCCTTGAGGATACACTCCTCTCACTTTATAAACTTCACCATCTCTAGAAAAAACCTTTTGACCAACCGTCATATCCCCCATTGTTTTCCAACCTTCTGGAGTGGGGATAGGTGTGTCTAAAGGCATTTCCTTGCCTACACCTGGAGCATCCCCTAATAGCCCTATACCTCCATTAAGCTCAAAGAATCGAACAGCTTGTTGTTGGTACTCATAAGGCTGTATTTTCATAAAGCTGAAATCCATACCTTTTATGTCAATGCCATCTAACTTCTCCCTAAGCGCATCTTTCAATCGATTCTGTCGATCTAAATATTCTTTACGTAAAACATTTAATTCTCTTTCTGTTATGGATTTACTAAATTTGAATGGGATTGAGTTGTCGACTAGGAACGCTAATACATCAACCATTTTGAATTCAGATATATCTCTGGACCATTGCTGTTTAAGTTCCCCGCCCACCATGACCTGCTCTTTGTGAATAGACCAATGTTCTTTAGGAAATGATTTTATATATTCTGTAAGAGATTTGAGAAAATCATAAGTTAGTCTATAATTTGTCTTTAATTTCTTTATATGAACTACGCTATCTTTATATTTGTTTTTCTTAGCCATAAGTTAATCTAAACACTGCGGGGTGAATAATCAAAAAAGATTAGTATTTATTTAAAAGAATTTATCATGAATAGAAAGGGACTTTTAGAGGCTAGAATAAAAGAGATCGATCGCTTATTAAATGAGCTAGATGAAGCGTCTGATCTTAGAGCTAAAAGCTTAAGGGATTATAACATTGGAGACAATGTTGTCATCAAATTCAGAGATATACAATTAATTCTCAAAAAAGAGAGTGCTGATTTATATAAAGTGGTAAACAACGGGAATAGTCAAAAGCTTAAAGTCGGAGACTATTTAAAACTAAATGATCCAAACTCAACTCTAGAGATTGGTGAGAAAATAGGGTTTACAGTTGTTAGGCCAGCTTTAAACTATAATAGCGATCCAATTGTGTCTATAAATTAAGCTGTAACATTTTTACTAACTTGAACTTTGTCTCTCACATCTTGACAAAGTCTTTTTATTTCTTGCATCTGCTTTCTCAATCTAATGCCAGCCGTTTTATTACCTTTGAGGGTTTTTTCTGCATCTGGTTGAATTGTATCCGTTAGTTCTTTAATATCGAGCAAAAGATCTAGAATGTTCTTGTTCTCATTCTCCGCCATAGTTTCTATCATTTATGTAAAATCTAATAAGATTATAATTGAAATTAAACTCTTTTATGGTTTTTGCATTTGATCTTTCATCTCTTTCATCTCGACAAGTAATCTATCGATAGTTTCTTCAGCTGTCTTAAGCCTGTACTCAATGCTGGATATGTCACTATCTAGACCTGAGCATGAATCACTCCATGTATCCATGGTGTAGGTCATGGTATAATCGCAGTTATCTATTATCGAAAAAACAGTTTCTCCTAATTCTACAGTAGGGTATTTGAATTCGTTATAAGAATGGTAGAAGTTTTTTCTCATATTTTTTTTATTTTATTTGCCATAGCCGTGCTAGTTATTATAAAGTTCGCTGAACCTCTCACAGCTCTCTCATGAATAATATTACTAAGCTCTAAAAACTTTTGAGCCATACTTTTCTTTTTATATGCGTGATAGAACCGTTTTCTCATGATGCTGATCCAAAAACCTTTAGCATATCAATTCTTGGAGACTTAACGGCTGGATCAATACCTGCTATAAAATTTGAATTAGTTGCTCCTGACACCATCACAAAAGACCTATCTATTTCCCTGGTGTATATTCCAGGTGACATAAATATTATTTTATGTTTTTTAAATGCGTGGTAAAACTTCTTTCTCATAAATAAAATGTAGTGATAAAGTTTGACATATTAAAGTTTCGCACTATTTATTTACATGCTATCAGAGTCCTTTAAGAAAAGATCACAATTACTAGCTGGAATCATCAGTGAAGCTGATATGGCCACTAAAACTAAGCTACTTGCAAAGAGTGGTGAGAGAGTGGCTTTTAGCGCTGATATGATGAAGCAGGCAATTGAGCAAGGTAGGGAAATAGGAATTCTTTATAAAGGCGAAGAAATGCCCGTACAGAAGTATCGTGTTGTAAGGCCAGTGGTTATGGGAACTAACTCTAAAGGTAATAAAGTCGTTAGAGGGTTACATGTTATTGGACAATCTGAAAAAGCAGCCAAAAAAACAGGAGTTAGAAGCGCTGAAGCTGAAAACGACTGGAGAATGTTTAGAGCAGATAGAATTAAAGGAATGTGGTTTACTGACAGATTCTTTAGCGATAACATTACGGGATACAACCCTAATGATAAAGATATCAAAAGTGTAGAAGCTACATACAAACCAAACATTGCTAAAAATTACCAATCAAACTTAACTGACAAACCTATTCCTACTCCAGATGAAGAAGAGTCTAGAGAAGATCAGAATCAGTTTAGTCAAGAACCTACAAGAGTACCTAAGAAAACCCCTACAGTAACAGATGAGAACCCTGGAGAGCCAGCGAGTAATGTTACTCCAGATAATCCAGAAGTATCACCAGAGGCGCCTAAAACAACTCCACAAGAGCCTGTCAATATGATTAATCCAGAGCCTGTAGAGCCTGTCGAGCCTGTGCAGCCAGATGTTCAAGAAGAGCCTGAGATGATTTCTGAACCTGAAGAAGTTCCCGAAGATGAGCCTGTTGCAGAAACTCAGCAATGGAGACGCACAAAGAATAGATCAAGAAGAAGATGGGGCTGGTTTTAGTAAAAGTTTGAATTATGAGGAAAAAGTTTTATCACGCATATAATAAAAAATTGATCGCTACTCCTATAGAAGAGCCAATGAGAAGGAATAGATTCTCATTAAGATTTGATGAACATTTTAATATTCCAGAGTTTGCTGTTCAGAGAGCTGATTTACCTCACTACAATTTGCAAAATATGTCTTGGGAAGAGATGAGCATAGATATTATTGATTTATATGGGCATGGAATATCAACAAGCTCATCTATGATTAATTTAATTGATTACTGTAAAGATAGGAAATTGAATGGTGAGTTAGAAATGTTTACTATTAGAATGTCAAGCCTTGATCCGACTGGGGTAGTTATTGAAACCTTTGTGATTGTAGTTGAGAGTGTTAAGGTTAATTTTGGCGAATTAGATTATTCAAGTAGTGACGTGCGCTATATCACTCTTACTATTAAACCTACATGTTGTATTATTGAGTAGATTTACCAATCAATATTAATAATATAAGTATCAGATTCTATTAATCCTTTTTTATGCAAATCATTTGCAACAGTATGAATATCAGGATAAAAATTTCTTTCCCAGAATATTTCTAAAGAACTTTCGCTATCATCTTCAGATAATAATTGCTTAGGGTCACGCTTTAACCAGGTAGGGAATTTAACTCCCATAACTTCCCCATTAACAATTTCAGGTATAGAATGATGCATATCTTCTTCCTCGGTGTAATCTGAGGGTATTTCTATGCTAAATGTTCCTCTACCTTTACAACCGTCTTGTTGTTGAAATCTATATGGTCTACCATAAGTTTCGGATACTAACTTATCCCAATCACTTACTTCAATTATGTTTGCCTTAGTTGATATGCTCATTTTTATAAATTATAATTTGTCGACGCAGTAGAAAATGAAAGCAAGTATAGCAAGGGCGACTAGTGACATAATTGTATTTAACATAATACTAGTACGTCTATCAAGCTTTTTCATAATTTTTGGTTTAATATAAATTTTCTGATATAAGAATAGACACAGGCTTCTTTATGCCTAAATGCTTGTCTAATTCATCTAATTCATCATTATCTCGATCGCTTGCCTTAAGGCCATGAACGACCTGCTTTCTCTCTTTTGCTATAACCCAAGCTTCCTCTCGTCCAACGTATCTGTTTTCAGAAGTTAAGAATCCTTGCTTGTCTCTAGCTGGAAGTTTATCTGCATCAATCTCTCCTATCAATGATTTTAGTACATCATAGCAGTCACCATGTCTGTGTCCGCAGACAATGGTACCGTCATAATCTATTGCAGCACATAAAATAAATTCCTTTTGCATAATTATTTGATTAATTTTTCATCTTGAATGTCTTTTATTGTTTTTGTAATTTTAAAATCAATAACCGCATTTCTCAATCTAGACCCATGACTAAACCCTTTACGTCTATAAGCTAGCCAATAACTCCCTTTGTCTTGATCTATAAACAGCGTGGTTTCCTGTGGAATAGTCCAAATCAATGGAGCTTTAGACCACTGACCATCAACGGTCTTAACCTTTACATATACTTTCTTCTGAGGCTCTGCTTCACCAGAAAAGCATCCGCAAGAGCATGAGAATGACATTATGGAAACCGTAATTAATGTTAATATTTTTTTCATAGTTTATATACTTATTTTTAGTAATAACGTACAAATCTAAAATTTGTTGCTAATAGTGAACATCTAAAAATAGAATATCTTTATCATCCTTGTAATGCACCCCGCTCCATACGGGGTGATATTGATTTAAACCCATCTCCCCTGGCTTAATATATACTGGCCAGTTGTTATTTTCAAAATAGCGATCTTCCAATCTCTCTACTAAAACTTTAGCATCATCTGGCAGGTCGTGCTTTGCTAAAAAATCTTTAAGTTTTCCTACAGTTAAAAACTCTTTAAACCCTTCGGTAATTTCCTGCTTACTTATTTCTTTTGGTCCTTTCATTATTTATTAATATCTAAAGCTAGCGTGGTGTCAATTGTTTTTTTAGAAACTCTAAATTCATTAAACTCCCCTTTATCTGTCACGTGAACTACAATACACCCTAATATTTTAATGTCTTTAAATTTACTGTCTTCCAACATTTTCAATAGCAATTTTCCATAAAGAGGAAGTTGGACATTGTAGTGGCCAAGGGCTGTATCATCTAGATAATGAAATGGGTGTAACATAGGCTTTGTCCACCTGTTTGGTTTCATATTTTTTGGCTTGTTTGATTTCCAATCAGTAATTACTATCCCAGGATTCCCATCTTTATCAAACATTACCCACACTTTATCGGGCTGGCCTGTATAGCCTAACTCTGCACTACCTAAAACCATCTCCGTATCTAGAAGTATAGCCCCTCTCTCGTGCATGAGATCGATATACTCTTTCCCTGCGGTAATCATTTTATCACCGTTTTTAATCTGTTCATCATCACATTCGAATATAGGCTGTCTCACTTCTTTGTAAGCTCCATACATGTCTATTAGATGCTTCTCTAGTAAATAATGAACTCTACTACCCTGGTGAGACGCGTAAGTCCCTGTAGCCGCCCATCCGTCTAGTAATTCTTTCTCTTTTGCTGGATCTCCACCGCAGTCTTTGAAAGACTTTGTGTTCTCCGCGATAAAAGGGGTGTAGAATCTATGTAGCACAGTGGATACTGACGGATATGAAGTTACAACTTCACCTTGTAGGTTTTTGATGTAATACGTGTGAGTGTCTTCTACGAAGCTCAAAGAAGCGGTTTCCTGCTTCTTTGATACTGCATCTCTTATTTCTTGAGCTATCTTATTTAACTTTGTTTTTTGCTCTGTTGTTAAACTCATTTGTTTTTTGTTTTATATTGAATGACAGTTTCTAGGTCGAAACCCATACCTAGTAAATTTTCCTCTAATTCATCGGCGAGATCTTGAGCATGTCCGCTGTAATTTTCTGGAACCTCTCTTATTAAAAATAGCTTGATTGCTAACTTTAATTGAGGGTCCATTTTTTTTTCTTCATTATCCATGTTATGTAATATTTATTCCAGTGGTCCACGCTTCTGCGTATTTGTCTTTATACGATTCAGGTATATCGTCTTGAGTCCTGTAAACTGTAATTACATTTTCCACAAAGTCTTTAATTAAACCATCATGTGTTACAATGAAAACGTTTTTATATTTGTTCTTCCAGTATTGAAATATATCATTCATTTTCATCTTCAATTGTGGAGCTAAAACATCAAACCCTTCATCCACAATACACATTGAGGGCTTTGGGAGATACGTGGCGAAATGCATTGCATCTTTAATTGCTAGATTAGCCATAAACTTTTGTGAACCAGATGCTGTGGTAAGTGGTAACTTGTCACTTTGATCGTGGTTGTAGTAATAAAACTCATGTATATTACCATTAGGCAACATTTCTAACTCAATATTAAATTGGACTAAATCTCTGATTATACTTTTTATTTTACTGTTGACAATTGGTAAGCGCTTCTTAATTATTTTTGCTGGAATACCATCTCTGTGTACAGCTTGTAAGAATATAGAATATTTCTTGAAATCTAAATCACAATTCTTAATTTCTTTTAGTTTATCTTCAAATTGTTTAGAGTTTTTTTCTTGGAAAGTTATATCCCCTAAAGTCAAGCTGATTTGTCTACCTAAACTATCATGCAACTCTTTACTATCGATATAAATTTCTTTCAATTTAGATATCTCGCTTTGAATCTTAGCATTCTTTTCTATATGAACTTGATTGTCTTGCACGGTCACTATCATCTTCTTCCATTCTTCGATTTGATTCTTAGATGATTCTAAAAGCTGTTTTAACACGCTTCTTCTTTTATTCTTCTCATCAACCATGGAATTGTGCTCTAGAATGTCTCTAGATTTCTCCAAGACTTCTAATTTACGAACACATTCCTCTTTCAAAGTTTTCATTTCAAGTAAAGAGTTCTTAAGCTCAGAAAGTCTTAACGATTTCTGATCAAAAGTAGCATTCCTTTTAATTAAACTATCGATGGTGGAAAGTTTATTTTCCAAGACAGATCTCTCATCTATAATAATGGAAATTTTTTCCACACACCCCTTCTCTTTGTCAGGTTGAGGCTTTTTACTTACAGTTCCACAAGTAGGGCATTCTTTGCCTAAATATGTAGCTATGAGGTCTCGTAATTCTTTTTCCTTTGCTCTACCATCTTCTAGTAATGCTTGAATTGGCTTTGGATCCTCAGGTGTAATCTTAGAAAACTCCTTTAGCCAAGCGTTTATTCCCTGATACTCTTCTTTCCCTGTCTTGAACTTTACATTTATGTTTGCAATCGATTGACTAAGATCACTTGCGCTTTCAGAGATATTCTCCGACATCTCTCTCTTCAGATTTTCACTTAACCACGCGTCTAGCTCTTTGTATTCTGCTCCATTTTGTTTGAATAGTGTTCTTTCTTTAGTTAGTTTCTCATTGATTGTGCCCACACTGTTTTCAATAGTAGGCTGAACCTTTTCTAATTTTCCAGTAAGATCTAGTATTTTAGAGTTTATTTCTTCTAGAGAATCATTCGCTTTAGATTTTTCAGAATTCAGTTGAGTTAGTTTCTTATTCTCTTCAGCTACCGCATCATCTATTTCTTTTATTTTGTCATGAAGCTCTTCAAGATCTCCTAGTTCTTTTCTTTTTTTAAGAATAGCTTTCATCTTGCTATCATTAATAAAGTTATATCTATCATCATAACTTTCAAGATCCATAAACTTTCTAATAAGCGTATTTCTCTGCTGCTGATCCGCGTTGATGTAGTTCTCTTGACCGCTTTGAGATTGAAGGGATGTTTTCGTAAAATCTTTGTATTCTCCTAGTGAATTTTCAATAAGTTCTTTGACGGCTTTTTGCTCATTTGTTTTCTTGTCATTTACCTCATCTTCCCACTCCTCTTTATCTTCGTTCCATATTTCAAATTTAGTTTTATATTTAGTGTCTATCTCCCCTTCTTTCTTCCCTTTTGCGATGACTCTATTAGTCACTTCTCTATATATCTTATACAAAGATCCATCGATAGTAACAATTGCTTGAGCCCACCCTCTGTCGCTTTCAGTGTATATGTTTACTAGCTTTTTAGTGTCTCCACCATCTAATATTTGTTGGAAAAGAACCCATACCAAGCATTTGATCATATTTGTTTTACCGCAATAGTTTTCCCCGAATATACCTGTTATACCTGCTAGGTCATCAAAGTTAAATGTCTTAGGGGTTGATGGGTATGAAAACAGATTTGAAACCTGTAATTCTTTAACGTCCCATAATATCTCCCTAAACTCTCTATCTTTTATTTCTAAAGTTGTATCCACTTCTTTGAAGAGTTTTAATAACTCGTCAAAGAGATCATCAGTATAGTCGAATGTAGATTTGTTTTCAATCAAATAATCTTTGAAAATATCTATATCCTGGCGTTTCATCAACTCTTTAGATTTATCGCTATCTAACTGCAGTTGCGTGTTTTTATATATTGTTTTAGGGATTACATTAACTACTTCACATCCATAAGTAGATTTTATGTATTTCATTATTTGATTACTTTTCTCTACTGAGATATTTTCCTCAAAATCTTCCCACTCTACATAAATCTTAGTCTTTTTCTTGTTATTACTGAATTTTACAAACTCCAACCTATCTTCCCATGACTCACCTTGACTGATTGTGACCTTGGCCCATCCAAAATCATTAAGTATATATTGGTTTCTAAACTGATTCGTATCCAGATCCCATATAAGGTATCCTTTTTCAATCCCTTCCCCATAACCCTGCTGAATTAAACTGCCAGCATAAGCCATGCTGAAATCATCTCTAAAAGCCTGATGCTCGTGTATGTCACCCATCATAACCATATCAAAATCATTAAAGACGCTGACACTATATAATGATGGATCATTATTCTGATACCCATTGTCATTCATGCTACCATGAACGGCTCCATGGTAGAAAGCAATGTATTTTTTATTTGGATCTTTCCTTTTAATTGTGATTAATTCATTATCTAAACAAGAAAAATGTCCATAGACTATCTCTTCGTCGATATTGTATAATCCGCTTTCAGGGTAATAGTAAACTTGATATTTACCATTTTCCTTTTCATAGAAACTACCTTCAAAATCTTTTTTATTATTGTTTGTAACTACTTTACCGTTATCCATCAATTGTATAATGCTCTGCAAAGAGTCTCCTTGAGCTATTTGAGCTAGATTAACATCATGATTACCTGGGATAACATCTACTGGAGCAATTTTTGAAAGTTCTCTAAAGAATTCAGCTAGTAAATCTATTCCATTTGGAGACATGTCAGCTTTGTTGTGATTTATATCTCCAGCAAGGTATATTCGCTTAGGTTTCTGCATCTTCAAATCCTCGTAAGTTCTTTCAAAGACTTGTCTGTATTCTTGATGTCGGCTTCCTAATCTAATTTGAATATCTGCTAAATGCGCTATCTTGCTCATAATTTTAATTTTTTTGCTATAAAAAACTCAAAAGTAAGTTTTCTTATTGAGGATAATAAACATTTTATCCCATTAACCCCTTGATCTTCGTATATTTTAGAAACATCACCTTTACCTGTCATGTCTATAAAATAAACATCAAAACCTAAAGATGAAAGAGTGTTATATATTTCCTCCGCCTTAGTAACAGCGTCTTCATCTAGACATAATATAATTCTAGGCTTATACTTCATAAGTTTAGCCACTAAATAAGATGGAACATGCTTTCCGAGTATTGGGATAGCGTTGGGCAATCTTAATGCATCGAAAACTCCTTCTACCAAAAATATTGGTAGATCCCAGTTTATGAATTTCTCATTAAATATGATGTCATCTTTATCTGGGAAATCTGGTTTCATGTAAGTTTGATTTAACTTATCAAAATAGGCTCTAGCTTCAAAATAATTCACATTACCTCTAACATTATATGAAGGTATTATTATTCTTAATTTCTTAGGCCCATCCTCAGTATATCCAATATTATATTTATCGATCTGCTCCATAGAAACCTTTCTAACGTTCATAACGTAATCTAGAGCGTTTCTATACTTAAATGAATCTTGCGGAACTACAAGAGGTTTGTATTCGCTAGGAAGATCGCAAACAAGTGAATCATAGTCTATTTTAGGCTTAGCAAATAAGCTGACTCTAGGCTCTATATAAGGAAGTATTAATTTAAGTTTTTCAACATCATTTGTTCCCCCAAACATTCTAGTTAAAGTGTGAACGCTTCCTCTTACTTCGCATTTCCAACATCTAAAAATTTTAGAATCAGCATTGTATGATAAATTAAACTTATCTCTATCATGCATGCATTTTTTACTGCGACAGTTAAAATACTTTTGAGCATTATCTTCACTCGTCCTCCTATGTTCACCTAGAACACTGACTACTATGGAGAGGACGATTTGATCTTTTTCAGTCATTTTTTGAAATACTTCTAGCGCAAATATAAAAAAAGGAAGACTTTAAAAAAAGCCTTCCTCTATAAAAAAATAAAAAAAAACAAAAATTAACTATTTTCCTCTCTCTTTTTTCTAACTAAGAAATCAGTCATTCCGATAACGTAAGCATCAGCCATATCATAACATGTTTGATCTATCTTACCAGTTCTTTTTGAATATTTCCAATTGATCTTAGGCTCGTTTTCCATGACTTTTTCAAGAACCTGGTGCTTTTGACTACCTTGTCTTAATTTAATGTCTGGAAAAGATAATTTCCTAGCAGAAGTTACATTGTAATGTACTGGCTTGATTCCAAATGCTTTATGAAGGTATCCACTAACCATTCCGTTAAAGAAATTTAGTATAGCGATTGTATATGCGCTTGAATTTTTACCTTGCATTTTTTGCATAGGCTCTTCAATTGCTATAGAAGTTATTGGGCTTTCTCCAGATTCGTGAGCGATTCTATAAATCTCCATTTCTTCCTGAATCCTAGCAAGCTTGTCAAAGCTGTCTTTAAATTTTGTGCTTTTTAAATTTACACAGTGAAGCTTTAGCAATTTTCCTTCATTAGAAAAGCAAGCTATTCCAACAACGCTAGTTGATATGTCTAATCCTATAATCATAATAGAATTATATAAAAAGATCGGATGAAAATAAAGTATTTTCACCCGATCTAAAAATGTTTTTAAATTATTTTAATTTGCAGGAACCGTGTATTGTATTGTAAACGTTTTAGCTACTTCAGCTTTGTTTGTATCAATACCGTATACACTCCAAGAAATATTAAGCTTTGCAACACCATCTTCAATTATGCCTATTTCCTTAATTTTAGCAATTGCATCTTGTCTCCATGTTTGAGTAAAGCTTGAAGAAAATATTTGGTCCAATTGATTGCTTGCTGTGAAATCTTGAGCAATATTATAATAACCTTCTGCATACTTAGCTGGGACTATAGATATAGACTGAGCGTTAGTTGAGTATTGAGGAAGGTAAAAGTGAAGAAAGTGCCTTGAAGAAAGTTCTACTACGCCCTGTGATCCGTTTCCGAATTTTTTAGAAATAATATTTCCGTTAATAAATGGCCCATTAACATAATATTTTTCATCTGGATTCAGATTCATGCTATTAATTAATGTGTCAAAATCTATCTTTTTTGCTAAAGAGTTAGTTGTTGGGTTTGGATTTGTTATAACTGCCATTATACGTTAATGTCTAAAGTGAATGTAATTAAATCATTATATTGTTTTTCAAGAGGTCTATCTAACTTTGCAATAGCAATTAACTCTTCAGTAGCGTTATATAATCCTATTTCAGAGATAGCTACAGCGTCATAGCCAAATGTTCCATTTTGTTGTTCTTGGTAATTCTTTTCTTGATCCCAAGAAGGGTTAGTTGTAAAGAAAAATTCTTTAGGAAAAACAAGTGCAACAACAGATGTTTTAAAGTCAATTCTAATATCAACAAATTGAACTGTCGACTTAGTATCATCTGTGAAGTAAATATCGGAAGTGGTTGCTGCTGTATTTGCTAAACCAGAAGGAGATGTTAAGCCTAAGTCCCATGGTATATTGTTTATAACGTCAGGATGGGTAATAATTAACCAACCTTTATCCAAAGAAACAAATCCTACTGGCACGTCATAATTATACCCTTGATTTGTTAAAGTTGGGTAATTTTCAGTTACTGAAACTGCTAAGTTTACGCTTGAGAAAGGTCTTGTATCTGTGTTTATGTCACTGCTCTCCAGTTCGCTATAGCTAGCCGCTGGAGGCCTATTAATATAACTAGGGCCAGGGTTCCAAGTTGCTGTACTTGCTTTGGAATAAGTTCCTTGCTGAGTAGTCCCTGTGAATGGTGGATTTATTTCATCAGAAAATAAGAAAGACACATTTGTGCCTAAAAGTTCATTTTCCTGCTTCTTTACTGAATTAGTATATGTGGTAGAAACCATTGTTTTTGCTGAAATTGTCCCAGCGCTTGTAGCTCCACTATACTGTGGCACTGTGAAAGTTACAGATCTACCATCAATGATGTCATTGTAGTACTCTTTTGGAATATTACAAATTACAATTTGATCAACATTCAGTTGAAATAATTCTGGCTTAGTTCTTGAGAAAGTTCCCCCGCTTAATAGCTGACTAGCTTGATATGGTAAATTAAATGATGAGAAGTAATTAGCTTCTTTGCTTGATGTATCAGTTCTGTCGCACATAGTATAAGTCAGATCACTTCCATTAACTGTCTTTAGTGTATGTACTTCTTGCCTGGTTGATACAGGGGTTTCTACTGCTTTAAAATATTCGTTAGCCATTTCTTATTTTTTTATATACTATTAATATCGATAACTAGCGGGTTTACGGAGACAGTATATTCAATCACGACACCAGCCTGTGCTGTTACTGGGATTGCTCCTTTGAATCCTACTTTCATTCTCCCACTAGCATCAGCGGAAGTTTTAAGACACGTGTTATCACTCGTACCTGCCATATCTGGCAAATCACCAGCCTCTAAAAGGGCTGTGGTCTGATAGTTTCTATCGCTATCATAAAGGGCGAAGCTTCTAATTTCAAAATTATCGCTACCGTCCGCATTAAATCTAATCGGTGTTCCAGCCCCGTCTTTTCCGAATAAGTATTTTCTACCTGTTTCAGTTAGATAAGCTATGGAATATATTGAACTTCCTGATGGTACTCTTGCCATTTTATTATTTTGTTTATTATAAATATTTAAAAATCTATTTCCAACTGAACTCCAAGAAATCTTCCATTATCTTTTTTTAACGGATATGTTGACTTACCTGACGCAACCAATTGATTACTAGAGTCAAATATACCCACTTCCGTTATGTAGACAGATTGATTTTCTAAAGGTACAAATGTTGGATTGTTTGATGAATTAAACCTTGTGTTGTCCGCTAATACTGTTATTATTGTTTTGTATGTAGTTGCTTTAATGCCTGTAGAAATATTTCCAAAAAAGAAAGATTCACTTCCAAACGTAAGACCGTCATCATCAACGTTGTTTTCCTCATGGAAAACATTGTCCAAAACATATGTGCTTCCACTATTGTAATCTTCTTGAGATATCACGAATTGATAACCTTGTAATTTTAAAGGATCTATAGTGTTATCAGAAGGCTCTCCTATGTAAACTCCGTTTCCTGAAGATCCAGAAGAAACTAATTTCCAACTATCGCTTGGAACTGTTCCAATATTATAGTCAAGACTAGTATCTGTTTCGCTAACTAATATTTGAACTCTATTGGCATTCCAGCCTGTTCCAGAATAAGTAGTCATACCTTCAGAGTTTCTCATGAAAGGAAAACTGTTTCTAGGAAAATCCACTACTAAAAATTGATCTTCACCATTTCTATCCGCTTCTCCAACTATTTTTTTTACGTAATTGCTATGAAGAGGTTTAGGGTAACCATAAGTTACTCCAGAAGAGCTTATTCTATCACTGTCTACTTCATATGTTACAAAGTAAGTTTTTCCATCTTTAACTAATCCGTTCGCCTCTGATGTTAATAGAGGGAATTTAGGGGATGGGGAAAATCTAACCTCTGGATCAGGTAGTGTATAAGATCTATTTGATTTATAAGTCAATGCTGCTAGTAATTCTGGATCAGTTATCACAAACATTTTAAGCTTATGGTATACTCTACCAATCACATTGTTACTAAGTGATGTCCCATCTCTTAATTCTTTAAAATTAGTATTAGCGGATGAGTCAAAAATAGAATCTCCCGCAATATCATAAAGAGTAAGATCATTCACCATAGCTTTTCCAGCGTCAGCTGGAGTTAAATGCCACATGATATTAGGTATTTTCAACTCTACAGTACCTTCAATCAATTGTTCAGCATAAGTGTTTCCAGTAAACTCGTTAGTATAATGTATTATACCTATAGCTCTTGTGTCGGAAGAAAAACCTAAATAAGTTTTAAAACCTGCATACTCTACTGATCCATAAGTAGTGTATCCGCTGATAGTATTATCAGTCCCTATCACATTACTAGTTCTAGTAATATTCATATTCCACACTTGAGTATTTACGGTGGCTGCGGATCCATAATAGCTTTCAACTCCATTAAATGGATATAGATATGCGTTTATAGATTGATCTGTTAACGTTCCTCCAAAATTAGGAGTGGGCCTATCTGTGTAAAGTGTATTACTGCCCGTGTCAGCTGATACAATTCTATACCAAAGATTGTTTGTTGGGTTAGCTGAAGTTATTATATTGTTATCAACATAAGTTTTTCCACTATTCTGTATTGGTTCCCATGGAATATATAGCAACATTCCAACCTGAGGGGTGGAAGTTGCTGTTTCATACCCTATTGAATTGGTCCCGTCTGGGGATCCAGTTGCTGCAGAATAGCTAATTCTTAATTTCCCAATTTGACTTGATGTGTCATAAGAATATTCATTGGTTGTGCCGCTGAAGAATCCTACTGACTGCGTATATGCTGTTGAATATTGTTTTACTGAACTTACTTGTTGAGTTCCAAGAGGGATGTAATCACTTCCATCAAGGTTAGTAAAAGTAGGTTCATCGTCCTTAGGGGACATTACTCTATTCGCAGATAAGTCGACTTGACCTGTCCTTTCCAGGGAGTAATCTATCTCTCTATCTGAGAAAGCTGCTTTATCAAACCTTAGTGCTCCAAGGGATAAAAGACGCCTTCCAGCGTCTGTTAATTTTATGTTTATAAACGTGCTAGGTTCTTTCGGGAGAAATCCACTCATGTTATATATTGTTTACCTTTTAAAATCTACTCAATGATTTTCTTAAAATAAATATTTTCGAAAAAAAATAATACAGGTGATTATTTACATTCCTTTTATTTTAGAGTAATATTTATAAAGGATTATGAAGATAATAGACGCAGATACGGGACGTACTTTATCGGTTTTTACAAAGCCAGGGGAAGACAAAAGAACTCCGACGACCAATACACCATCGATTTTCACCTTTGGAGACTTTAGTTTCGATAGTGCGGATCCATCGGATGTAACGGGTTCTACTAGGTCATTACAATTTAATTCTTTTTCCACATTAGAGAGAATGAATGTAAAAGATTGGACTCCACCGATAAGTACATCAGTGACCAATAAAGAATTAAAACTAAGAAAGAGTGATCCTCTTAGTTATTCTTACTTCAGCTCTTTTTACGTTGGCGTAGGTGAGGCGATAAATAATATCATAAATAATTTCCCATATGGAATATTAACTTATGATAATGGCACTGGTACAACTGTGTCTAATTACGAGTCTTACATAAGTGGGATGTCACCTGTATCAACATTTAGGCTACCCGTAAGCGCTACTACGAATCAGGGCGGTCTAGTTCTAAATTCAGGAAGAACTGAGGACGTATCCCTTGTGAGAGATTTTAACACTTTCACAATTCAGAAAAGCGGTTCATCCACTAATCACACGATAATATCATATCAATTTATACCTCCAACAGGTAATACCTCTTTTATGGAGTTTACTATAGAGGGATATTTATTTGATGAAAGCTTTTTAGGAGAAACATCCGAAGCCCCTGTATACGTTAAGCCAAATAGGAAAAAAATTAACAATTATTATAATCAACTTTCTAGGTTAGAAAAACAGTTATGGCTGAATAAAGGTGAGTTTTTAGTACCAAGCGTTCAAAATCCAAATACTAATATTAATCAAAAATTTATTTGGCCAAAAACTATAGATGGCTTTAATCCAGATACATATGGGACTCCATTTTCTGGATATCTTGATACTATATTAAAAGCTGCTGTAAAAATAGATGAGTGCAAAACTGATGTCATGGTTAGGACTATGATACCAGAGAATTATATAGACAATGATCAAGATGGCATCTATAAAGGTATGGTGGCAACTTATGCAAGGCAATTTGATGAATTAAAACAATTTATAGATGGTATTGCATATGCTCACACTGTTAATTATGAAGATGTAGAGGCTGTTCCTAACAAATTTATGAGCAAATTAGGGAATCTTTTTGGTTTGGAGTTAGCTGATAGTTTTAGTGAAATTGATTTATTTGAATATATGATCGGTGATGTGGAGGAAAGCAACTCCCTTTCTCAATATAATATAGAAATCTGGAAAAGGTTATTAATAAACATTGTTTGGATGTATAAAAAAAAGGGGACTAGAGACGCTCTTCAGTTCATTTTTAAAATGATTGGCGCCCCTGACTGCCTTATTAACCTTAATGAATTTGTTTATGATATTAATAGAACATTAGTTAATTCAGAAGGCTCTAGCGCTTCAAATGTTCAGTTGGATAAAATTAATGATAACGGATATATTAATTACGATTCTACTGAGTATGAATTTCAAGAAGGGGGAGAAGGAAAGGGTGATGGCCAGAAATACATTAATCAATGGAGGCCAGAGTTTGACCCTACTAAAAGAGTTGATAACGTAAAAATACAATCTGGTAATTCTGAGTTTTTTGGAACTCAGAACATAATGAACACTAAAGAGCTAGATATTAACCTAAGCCCTTCCACAGCAATTGAATGTGATGTGTATGAATATTACAAATCTACAGGTACTTGCTGGGTATGGGGGACTACTGGGGCTACATTTGCTTTTCAGAATTTAAATGTACCATTTGAGTGGTTGCCGAGTAATTGTGATGCTATTGATTATGGATTAATATCTGGTATGACATTTTCTCAGTGGATAGATTATGCTTATGCGGTTTCAGTGGATCCTAGAGATAGAAAAACGCTAGATCAATCTCACTCATCTTTTCACTATCAAGAATTGAAGAAGTTATATATGATGTATTATTTAAGTACAACACATATTTCTAACAGGTTAAATTTTTGGAAGCTAGAAGCTTACATTAACGTACTAGAGGTTCAGTTTGATAAGTATTTATTTCAATTTATTCCTGCTACAACTATTTTCAATGGGGCTGGAACAATATATAAAAACACTGTTTTTAATAGGCAAAAGTTTGTATACAAAGAAGGGATAAATATAGGGTCTGAATTTCAGCGTTCAGCTCCTCCAAATTTATATGCAGAAAAAACATTAGTTTCCATCAATGGCGGTCTGCCATTAGCCCTAAAACCTAATGCTTACGTGGTTGAAGTTAGGTCTGGAATTATTGGGTCTATAAAAATGGAACCAAACTTAGTTAGCGTATCATCTAAAATCCCTCTTAGTTTTAATAATGGGATTGATGCTGTACAAACAACTTCAACAGTAAAAATAGATAACTTTAATTTAATATAAGTATGCTGTCAGGAAGTCCAATACAAAGAAGATCTACTGGGGATCAAAATTCTACCATACAAACATTTTGGAGCAATGCTCTTGTTGACCCTGGGTATCCGTACGTGGAACCTTTTATATTTGACCTGCCTGAGTTTACCACTTTTGGGGGAACTCTAAATTATTATGGCCAAGACCATAGCGCTGTTTTTACTAGTCAAAACACTCCTTTTATCAGATTCAATTTCTCAGCCAATACAAGCAGTTTTAGTGGTAGCACAGAGATTGTTCATGACATATACAAGTTAAAGTATGAGGATTTTAAAGCTTATAATCCTGATTTCACAAAAATAAACTCTTCACTAAATGTGGATAGTGATACAGTGGAAGAGGAAGAGATTATTATTGAAAATGGTATCAAGACTGTTAGGTCTGTTTCTAGGAAATTAAAAAAGAGCGCTACAACAGATCAGTATCAAAAAGTTGACATTGTCACATTTGATGCTTTACAGCAATTTTTAGATACTCCATATATTAAAATTACCTCAGGAACTTCTGGTTTTACAAGTTATGTTTATGATTTCTATCCAGGACAATTCACTAAATTGCCTTTTAGCGCAACTACTTTTGGAGATGGGGACTATACTTCTGAGCCTTATAAAAGAATATTATTTGAAGATAAAAGTCAGTACTTTGTTGATACATCTTTCACGTTTGATCAAAATGACCCTAAAGGATATAGTGATGAACAAAGATTATTTGTTTCAGGCAGGGATAATCCAGAGGATGCAGGGAGCGTATCTCAAAACGTCTTTGCTGGATTGCCAGATGGGGATGCGTTAGCTTATGATTATGATTACAGTAGGACAACAAGATTTCAAACAAGCACCACCCCAACAACTATAGAGTCGGGCGTTTTTAGTGGAGTCACTGTTAGGGGGTATTTTTTCACTTATTTTACTGTTCCTAACAAGCCTGAATTCGAGAGACCTTTAATTTCTGGGCCTATAAGCACATTCTCTCCTCAATTATATTTCTCAAACGTATCTGATGGGGATAGATATATGGTAGAGGTAACTTATAATATAAATGATACAGCGTTCTCTGGGACCACTTTCAAGTACAATATAGACAAAGAGTTGACGGATGGTATTCAAAGGGCTGAGATACCCTTAAAAACAGCTTCTAGCTTTATATATAGAATTGGTAACGTTAAGTTAATTAGGAATATATTCGGAGTTGAACAACAGATTATAAGTTTTTCTGATAATTTAACAGGCGTGACTCAGTCGCAGCCTGCTGCTGTATTTGTCAGATCTCAGACTGATTCACCTTTCAGCTCTGAATTACCAGAACTTGTCACGCCTCCAAGTATAACAGTTGAGAATTCTGGATCTTATATTATAAGCGGTCTAGTAACTGGTAGTATAGTAACAGGGGCTACGGTTCAACTTATAAATGAAGAAGGGTCTACTTTATCTGCAACAACAGATTTAGTTGGTAATTATTATTTCTCAGATTTAACAAGAGGGTCTTATGTGCTATTTGTAGATTATAGAGGCTATAAAACTAATTCACAAAATATAACTCTTAACAACAGTTTGGTGAACAATGTGGATATTGAAATACTATGGGGTAATACTTATGACACATGGGGTGATAAACAAGGTGATTTAATGGGGGTTTAATTAATATTTCCTCTATTTATGTAAAATATAAATATAATAAAAATGTCTGAAGTTTTAGCGAGTGGATCAACGTTTGATGAGGGGAGACGGAGGTTAAATGCCTTTTTTTCCGCAACAACAGAAAGTGAAATAATTAACAAAGGAGTTACTGTAAACAATATTTTAGTCAATAATAGCGTTTCTGCAACTACTATTTTTTCTGGAGGAACCAATCTAGAAGATGTAATAATTTCATTGATTCCAAGCGGGTCAACTGGAGACATTACTCGTATAGGTGAAGGTGTAAACACATTCACTGGAGGCACCGATAACTTACCAACGATAAACGTAACTGGGTTAACTGTTGATAACATAACGGTTAGTGGAGAGTCATCTTTTAACGCATTAAGCGCTACAACATTTTATTCAGGTAGCACGGATTTGTCTTTATTGTTTGGGTCAGGCGGAACGGATCAATTAGTTAAAATCTCTTCTGGAGACACAGTTTCAGGGTTTTTATTTGATAAAATTTCTACTGGATCTGGCTTGATTAAAACTTTATCTAATTCTGGGTCGAACGAATTTATAACAATTAGTTCTACAGCGGTAGAGTGGAGTGAAAATGTTACTGGAGCTACCCCTGTATTAGCGGTGGTTGGAAAAGGGTATACAATCGAAGCTAGTGGAGTTACTGCAACTTTAGAGATGCCAGATCCAATAAGTGCAATACCGCCTGCCGATGGGGATCTAATAGGAGTCACTGTGGATGACGTGAGCACCGCTGTAATAGTGACTGAAGAAAATGGGTCAAACATCACTTCGTTAGTGGTGAATCAATCAGCTACTTTTAGATATGACATTTCTCTAAATCAATGGTTAATTATAGCTTCTCATTTACCTGTAGAGGCTGCTGCTGGAACAACTTTCTATGTAGATGGGTTTGCGCCTTCTGGCGGAGACGGATCCTTAACGCTACCATTTAATAGCCTTGTAGATGGTCGTGACGCGGTTATTGGATCTGGAAGCGCCACGGTACCAGAATTTGACGGGGCCATAATAAAAGTTGTTTCTGGGGTTTTTGAATATGCGGCTAGTGTTAACTTTTTCGTAGAAGGTATTACATATGAATTTTCAGATGGAGTTACTTTAGAGGCTACAACTGGGTCTGGGTATAGTTTTGATAATAGTTCAGGGGTTACTACTGAGAGTACTCAATCATCAGAAATGAACATTACTGGAGACTTAGTGTGGTTCACGAGCAATAAAAGCGCTGGATTCATTAACGCTCAAGGAACGGATAGAGGAGGAGCTGGTACTGGAACGTCTACTGATTGGAGAAAAATTACAGCAAACTTTAATACTGCTACAAGTTTTTATGATAATGGAGGAGCTGATCCTCTAGGATCAGCTGCTATACCTGTAATATCAACTCAGTGTGATGGTTCAGGGGTTAATGTAAATAATGCATATAGAAATTGTTTAGAAGGGACTTGGAATAATGTATATGCAAATGACACTGCGTCTGCAGTCGTGTACTTTGGAGAAGGCTCTAGAATAGATGTTACTGGAGACATAGGTAGGAATTACACTGTAAGCGTAGGTCAAAAACCTAATCAGAGAGTTATAAAAATAGAAAACGTAGGTAGAGTTATTTTAAATAATTGTACCATAAACACTGTCTATACAGATAATTATATAGATATAGATGGCGCTTGCTCTGAGATTACGCTTGACGGATGCACAGGTCTTGTTACAGGGAGCGCTAATACTACTATAAAGGCGGATCATTTTACAGTAGTATTAAGTGGATATTCTGCTGACATTAGAAACTCTCCATCTACCGATACAAAAACAGGTATATTTTTTGACATGCTCGCTATAACGTCAAGCAATTTTAATGGAACACCGTACGCAATAAAACCTCAAATAGTCTCAACGCCTATTGCAGTTGATTTCATCGATTGCTCTTTGCCTATTGACGTTTCTCCAGATATAAATTTTGGATATTACACAGGAAACCCATCAGTTCAAGGGACTCCAGAAGTTACTCCAGCAAGAAGTAATACAGTAAAAGATAATATAACCTTTTATAATATACCTATTGCATCAGCGGGGTTAAACTCTGGAGCTATATGGAATGATGCTGGCGCCTTAAAAATTGTATAAACTTAAGATAATCCTTGAGATATGTTAAAGAAGTTTTGGTCTAAACTAATCTGAGTCCTTTCTTCTTTAGCATCAACTCTACCATCTGAAAATTGTTTTTTTCTAGTGTACAAATTGTATTGTTTATAAAGATTTCCAGCTTCATCAAAAATAGAATAAACACCATTCTCCAGGTCTTTAGTTGAGTTACCAAATATACCGTAGCTCAATGTTTTAATGTTTTGATCTGTCATCTCCACTTCTAAAATTTTAGGATCAAAAAAAGTGTTGGTAATAATAATTTTTTGACCTGCCTTACCTAAATCAATTTGTTGCCCATTAGATATTAAACTTTCTTCATCTGGAGTTAGATTCAGAAACAATTGAGTTCCTTGAGGGTCTAAACTATAGGTTGTGGACCCTTGATTATTACTATTATTAGATGGGGCTACGCTAACCAATTCACTGCTAGTTACTATTCTGTGAAAATTACGTATCTTTTGATCATTGCCATCAAAATATTCTATTTGATAACCTATTAAAGCTCCTCTTCTCTGAAATTGCAATGATGGTATAATGATACCTTTTCTAGAAATCTGAACCTCATCATCGTTATTTTGAACGATAAACGAACAATCTTGTATAGTGGTTTCAAAAGCTTTTGGCTTGATTTGAACCATATAATACCCTATCCTATTAAAAGTGTTGGAGGGAAGTCTAAGTTTGTAACCGCCATCAGCTCCTAACAGCTTTCTAAATTCATTGTTAGAAATATTGCTAAACAATGGTTTCCATTGAAGATCTCCTAATTCTGTTCTATTTGGAGCATAAGCATATAATATGTCGACATCATTGAAGTCCACGTCTGCTAACTTTTTATTTCCGTATAATCCTACTGCCATTGTTTTTTATTTAAATATAAATATTTTATTTTTATTAAACTATCTCGTAATAGTATTTAATGTTTTCTCCTAAAGTAGCGTTTGAAGGATCGCTTATAAAAATTTCTCCAACTATTTGGTCTTTATATTGAGAAGCTCCACCTAAACTCCCAAGAGTTAATACTGATGTTTTAACTGTGTCTCCAACATTCCAATCTAACCTGCTAGGCGAAATTGAAAACGCATTTGTAATATCTCTAGATATAAAAGAATCTACCCCATCTTCCACTTCTATGTCGTAGTATACAACTCCAGTTGAAGGTGTATAGTTCCCTATTTTAACTGTGAAAGTGTTAAATTTACTTTGTATACTAACAGATTCAATGCCAGACCCACTACTCTTGTTTAGAAGCGTTTCAATATTTACGGAACTTCCTTCAGATAGTTGTAAAACTTGAATATCTAAAGGTCTAAACGCTTCATTGACAACATCGTAAACTTCGAATTCAAAACCAGATATAGAAGCTAATCCTTTAGTGTTTACATTTGAGCTATTTAAAAACTCTTCTGTGGAATCGGTTCTTTTGAAGAAGGATTGAAATGATACTGTTATAGATTCTCCCTCGAACACATCTACCCCCTCAATGGATATGACTCCACTTTTTTGAGCGTACTGTACTGCTGTTTGCTCATTGCCAACTATGCCATCTCCACCAACAAAGCCCAGAAGCCTTGTTGCCCCGCCTTTATTAGCCGTTATTTTTGCTAATAATATCTCGTCACTATTAAAAGGGATGTCTTTTTTAGAAAAATAATATGTTGCTCTAATGCTAATCTTTTTGTCTCTATTCGGTGTATAAACACCGTTCGTAATATCATATTCAGAAGCTGAATCCTCCCAAGGCTTACCTCTTAGGCCGCTAGCTATAGCGACCGTGGAATTGTTATTAAAATCTACTTTGAAGTTTTCTATACCTATTGAAAGCCTATTTTGATATGTAGAAGTTCCAACCTTAACTTTAGCTCTCCCTATGAAAGTCGAGTCTGTTAGTATAGTCTCGCCAACAGTAGCTATTGTAGTAGGGGCTAATTGTATTGTTTTTACTTCAGTGGTGTCTGTTATATTAATTTCTGTTTTCCCTAAACCTATATTTACATTACGAGGACTCTTAATTTTTAAGCAAACTTTGTTATCATCATCATTTACTTCATCGGCTCTAGCGAAAACCGATACAGTTTTAGTTTGTTCACCAACTTCAAATTTAAAATCAAAACTTTTTTCTGGAGATGGAGACCCATCTATGAAGATGAAGTAATCAGTTGTAGCAGCTGTTGTTTCTTCTTCATCTATAAATATTGTAATCTCTTCCAAGCCAAAACGAGAAGGCTCCTCTAAACTTATTACCACCGTTGCCCCTTCACCTTCATCTATGTTGAAGGTAGGTTGTGTAAATGCTGCTTGTCCAAGTGTTGGGTTATTGTACAATTCATTTATCTCATCAAAACCTTTAAATCCATTTTCCACAAAACATTGCTTTAAAAACACTGTTTTCACTTCCCCATCATCTCCTTCCACGTCCCTATAACAGTCTTTAGAAATACTGGCAAAGTTCATTGTAGCTGTCTGTGTATGTGATTGTGTTAGAAAGAGGGGTAAGTAGTAACTTTCTTCAGTGCTTATATTAACAAGAACAGCTTTTCCGTTGGGGCCGTATATATTTCTTTCGCCAGATGTTAAACTGTCAACTTCTCCATCCATTTTATTACCATACAAATCAATGGATGAAGAATCTGACCAATTAAATGTGTTGGGTGTAAATATACTTATTTGAGAGGTTCCTGTCAATTCAGGAGTAACAAAACTCCTTGTACTAGCTTGGCTGTTAATTACAGATTTTTCGTAATATACATTAAAGATAGATGACAGCTTTTCATTGCTATTATAAATATTTCTAAATTCTTCAATGGAAGTATTAGCATTTAGGAAACTAAAGAAATCATCACCAATTTCATCATTTGTATTATCTGAAAGAAATTGTCTAACATTAAATTCTGTAGTTATGCCGCCTCCCAACGAATCTTGTTGATATACATAATATTCATAGGTTAGGGTTAATTTAGAATCAATGTTAGGTTGAGCATTCTCAAACCTTTGATTTAATAATATTTCGTTGTGATCTAGCATTAGTTATTAATGTCAATTGGGTAAATTGGAGCTTTGGATACTATACTTTCCGTGTTGATCGTAAGAATGTCTAATGTATTTAAAGTTACCTCGTTTGAAGTGCCTGGATTCCAGGGTAGGGTTATATAACCGCTTATGTCAAACCATATTCTAATGTCCTCATCCTTAGTGTATATAGAGTCTATATCAGGCCTCATCTCTCTTATAAAAGAAATGTGCTCAGCGGTTAGGTTAGTAGAGTCTAATATTCTATTTCGAGTTATAGTGCTAAAAAAATCATACTCAATAAAAAAGGGGTTAAACTCCTGTCTTACAATAGTTGATATAGCTTGATCCGTACTTATGTCAACATATCCTATAGACTCTTCTTTTTTAATAAGAGTTAGTGGTATAATGAAATCTTTTTCAGGAAACTCTCCCCAAGTTCTATCTGACTTTCTTATTGAATACCTAGTAGAACTACTATTGTCTTCAATTGAATCTAAGTAAAGTGTTATTTTTTCTATGTTGTCCATTATTCTACAAAAATGCTATTATAAGGGCCTAATTTGTTATCATTAGATTCTTGTTTAGTACACTCAACTACAACGGCTTCAGTTAAGGAGAAAATGCTAGATGATCCATTTATAGATGTTCCAAACGTGGTTAAGTTCAATGGTTTTCCATTGTCACCTATGCTATCTGATATAAATAGGGCGCCATTAAAAACTACATTGCCATCAACGCCTGAACCATCAACTGATATACAACTGCTTCTGTCTAGGAAATTTCTCATGTTACTAAAGCTTGTAACTAGGAAGTATTCATCAAACCCATTTTCTTTGGCGTCCAATTGACCAGTATCAACGCTTATTGTTTTAAACCCTGGTTTAGAAAGCTCTATATTATAATCTATCTTCTCAGAATTAAAACGATTCGCTTTCAAATTTAAAGAAAGCTTTCTTTGAGGCAGGTAAACAAATGCGCTTGTCTCTTGTATATCCATTAATGAGCTAGGGTCAAATTTAGATATGCTAATGAAAAAGCCTGGAGAAGATGCTGTTATCTTAACCGCAGTCTCACTTATTGTTTCTAATGAAAAACCTTTTTCAGTATTATCCCCTTGAACCGCTTCTATTAAATCTGTTATAGTGTCTATATTAAGATAAATATGACCGTCTATATCCACTGCGCAAGACTCTCCTCCTGGATTAGGGTTTACAGTTATTGTATATTCATTAACCTCTGAAGTTCCTATAAAAATAGGCGATATGAGACCTTCTAGTGATTCACCAATCCCAAGAAGGGTTGGTGAAGTGGTTAATCCTGGGATTGGATCCATATTAACTGGCTCTCCTTTGTTTGTTATTTTTATCGTAAATGAATCTGTGGAATAAAATTCTTCAGGCACACCGTCAAATTCTGCCCCGTTTCTAAAAATAGAATTCTTTCTAGCTAAATCAATTTTCTGCACATCATTATTAGTGCTTACTCTTTGCCCAAATGACTTTAGGTTTTTATATACTGACGGTATAGATATTTTGGTGTACCTTGAGACATTTGCATCAGATAGATCAATTATAGTTTGAGTATTGTTTGAAAAGCCTAATCTAACCTGATTCGTAAGTGATATCTTTATTTGCTGTAAAGGACTAGTTTCTGGGTTTACCTTAGTTTTTAAGGTAACAGTTTTTACAGTTTCCCCCTTATTCCACTGTATAGTCTTTGGGGAATATTCATAATCTACACCTTCAACAGCCGTTTCTGACTCAACTAAAATTGTTGCCTGCTCTACCCCTAGAGCGCTAGGCTTGTTTAAAGAAATGTTTATATTAACCGACTCACCTTCTCTTAAGCTAGAGGCTTCTGGATCTAAAGAAGCGCTTCTGGTAATAACTCTATTAATTTCTATATTGTTTTTTATCCAATGAGTGTTATAAAAAAAGGGAAAATCATTTTCCACTACATCCACACTTCCGTCATCAGAAATCTGAAGGGAATCGCTTCCATATTTTATAAACTCCCCTTCATCATCATTAAAAACTAATTGACTCTGAAAAGTTTGAACTTCGTCCACAACGATATCTTCACTTTCAAGTAATTGAGTTCTTGGAACTATTGTGATGTCATTTAAATAGATAAAATCATTAGGAGCTCTGTCTGACGCTATTAATACCTCTAAAGTTAATTTTGTGTAATCACCTTCAGCTATAAAATCGACAACTGCTGAAGGGGTAGTTAAGGGTCCATCCACAGCTGGCCTGGTAATTAATTGACTTTTTGGGTTATCGTCATTTCCTAGAAAAAAAAGTATACTCATTTTTTCTGGAGGCGTAGATCTTTCTAAACCAACTGTTAAAATATATCTAATACCTTTTTTCACATTAAAATTTTGACTCAAAAGCCTTGGTCTACCAACCTCTCCAACTGGAGTATCTTTTCTGCTGAAAATAGTGTTTTCTGTAGAGATATAATTCCACTCGGATATACCATCTGTTTGCTCCCAGTAATCCAACCCTTGATGAAATGAGTTGTTTTCTATTTTATCGCTTATGTCTAATTGATTTTCTGACACGCTTATTTTATATCTATCCAAATATACGATAGACTCTTTAGATTCTCTAGGGTCAAAAAGAATAGATAAGCCAACAGTGCTTATTAATGCTGAAGCTAACAAAGGGTATGAATTACCTTCTACAAATATGGTTTCATTTTTGCTATTTGGAAAAACTTCCACCTCCCCAATTGTACCTTGCGTGGATCCATCAAAAAACATTGCATTGAATGTCACTTTTATTGGATATTTAGTATCCGCTAGAACATCGGCAGCAAACTTATATATGGTAGGTATATCTGAAAATTGAGTGGTACCTTCTGGCCATAAATTATAGGAAGAAGTGGAGACTCCACTGTTTCTTACAAAGACTCTTCTTTTGTTTTTGTCTGAAATCCACTTTGAAGATTCTGGCGCGGAAGACGTGTTATTCCAACCTACTAATCCGTTAGAAAAAAGAGAGTTTGTATTTAAAATAGTTCTATTCGTTCTAGAGTAGACTACGTACACATATTTTCTATTAAAATTTTCTAAAGCAATTGAATAAACCCCTTTCTTGTTACCAAAAATATTACCAGATCCATATGACGCTTTTCCAGTGACAATTGTATCGAAATACTGTAGTATAACACCATTTGAAAGTTCTATCAAGCTCCTGTCTCTAATGAATGAAACGCCAGCATTTTCGTCTTGAACGTCAATATCATTGACTGGGAAATATATATCTAACTCTAATTCATCACAGTTTGTAAACACTGAATCTACAGACCCGTACACAAAGAAATTTCTAGACTCATTTCTTTCGTTTTCAAACATCTTACCTATGTCAAAAACGTTATTGTATTTAAACGCTTTTATTTCATTATAGGCTTTGTCCAAGTCTACATTTATGTATAGATCTTCTTTACCTCTAGTTATAACATCTTTCGATGGCAGCAGTATTTGTCTTTTATCTATCATTACTTAATTCTCCATCCTATGTTTCTCAAGGTGTCCCCAAATGTTGTGCTAATTAATTTACCTCTACCGCAAGTGGTTTCAGATAAACTATCAGTTAAAAAAATTCCAGTCTCTTTCTCTGATCCAGACCCAGCTCCTAAAATAATCCCATGTATATACACGTTCTGTGTCGACTTCCACTTGTCAGAACAATGACTATCCTTGCCATCGTCAAAGTTAGTCTGAACAGAATCTATCCCTTGATTTAGGAAGTATTTTACAGGGGTTTCAAGCTGAGATGGCGCGTCAATATTTAAAACATGTCTACTTTTATCTAAGTTAGCATCTTTGCCTTCATTAGAGAAATTTTTAAAAATAATGTTATATTTAGCTTTTTTAAAGCTAAAATCTCCAGGATCAAAATCATCATTACCATCAAGTGTAATGTTTATATTAGTTAACCTCATTCTGTTGTCACGAGCTGAAAATTGAAAATCTACATCCCCTATAGTGGTATTTGATTCCATTTGAACTAGGAATTCAGAAGATTCGCCAGATCTTAGCTTAGCCCCCTCTCTAAATGGGTCTCTAACTGTTTTTTGACCTACATTTTGTATTTCTATAGTGAATCTAGAGAAAAAGTTTCCCTTGTCAGAAAAGTGAGGGTACATGTAAGCCGCTTTACCTTGTCCGTTTTCATTATTTATTGCGTACCCCATCTTCAGTTTGTCATTATCCTCATCCCTTCTTCTCCATATCTGCTCAGTGCCTATTGTTATAAAACTAGGCGTCACTATAGGGTCTTGGCTATATATGTTTTCTGGATCAGGATTTACAATTTTAAAAATTTGAATGTCGCCTTCTTTTTTCGGTGAATCACTTCCAGCTTTAACACTAGTTTTTAAGTCTGGACTACGATATGAACCTACAATACGGTTTAAGGATCCATAGGAATTATCGGCAAACATCCTATCAAAAACGGGGCCATGCAAAGCTCCAGGCCAACCTTCAACTCTCATGAAATAGGCATGTCCACATTCTACTCTTTGGTAGTTTTCCCCATCTAAAACTGACGAGAGGGCTTCAATATCCTGTGTAGGGCTGTATCCATTTGCGTATGATGTAAGCGTGCTTGACGCGTTACCCTCATATTTGTATACAAAATTTTTAGTAGCTCTTTTTGAAAATAAGCCCGCATATTTAGTTCCAGTTACTGGCTTTAATTCCAAGCCCCAGCCTCCAGCTTCCACATTAGCGTCAGGGAGACCTATTAGATCACCGTCTAAATATTTAGGTATATAAATATTAGGGTCTCCATTATATGCCCCTCTCCATCTAGGGTTTCTAACTCTTGGGACTCTAGGTATTTTTATTGGCTCTGGATATAATTCATCCCACGGCCTTTCATAAGGGAAAAAATTTATAACACCTTCAGCTTCTGTATTTTTTACAGACTCTGAATTGTTTCTATTTAAATGAAAATGGTCTCTAGTTAAACTGTCTGTAGTTACAGCTAATTCCCTAATTCTATTCAAATTCTCATCACTTAACTCTTTTATACCATCGATGACATACCATAATTTTACTCCATCTGTTGTAGCGCTATTAATATCAGGTCTAACTACTCTTATATAATTTGCTGCTGCTACATTTAAATCTGTTTGAATAGGCTGTGTAGCTATTAGTTCAATAGTTGCCTCATCAAACTCCTTTACGCCTTGGTAAATATACCATCTAGCCACATTAATATCTGCTGGGAAAGCGCGGTCAACATCAGGCCTTATTCTTCTTATTAAATTTATATGAGCTCTATTCAAGTTTTCAGGAATGCTAAAAGTTCTTCTTATTGGAGGTCTCGGCGTATTATCTAACCCAGTAGCTCTAAACCATTCTTCATTAATATTTGTTTTAACATTCATCTGGTAACCAGCATGCCAGGAGCCTTTAGTTTGAGAATATTCAAATCGCTGAGCTTCTGCTATGTTTTTTTTATCGTATTCAGAAGTGCTAATCCCGTTAGGATTATAGATGTTAGCTGGTAGCTTAAGTATAGAAAAGTCATCTTCCCTAAATTCAGCTACCCCTTTAGATTGAACCAATTCATTGTTCCAATCCAATTCTTGTGTTGTATTTCTATTTAAAGGATCTGCTATTTCAACAAGCGAAACTGGTGTTAAACTAAAGTCTGGACTAGTCATATCTCTAATCTCAATCTCCATCTTAGCTACAACTCCCTCGTCTTGTAATTCTTTAAAAGTTTGCCCATCTAAAGATACTGGTGGAAAAAAGTAAGTAGCCCATTTCCTGAGATCTAGATTAACGCTTACATTTACTTCAGTATATCCAGTTTGCAGATCTCCCCATGCAGGTAGAACATCCAATGGAAATTGTCTGAAGAAAAAATGTGGTACACTATCTACATTAGGCTCGCTTACTGTAGGGTAAGGGAAAAAATTTAACTTAACTTCTTCCTTGGTCATCCCTTGCTTTAGAAGATCTACTTCAAAGAATAAAATTTGAGTACTGGTAGGTACGTCATATAAAATAAATTCTCCGTTGTCATTTGTTTTAGTAACTATCTTATAATGCTCAGGCATACTCTCTAGATTGTCACTGCTAGAAAGAAATTGCTGATCGAATTCATAAGATTTACTTTTAACATCTGACCTGTTTGTAGAGTAAAGATCTGTTCCCTCATGAGCAATTACATAATTAAATTGCTCATTAGCTTCAGGGTCGTTGTTTAAAAAATTCATTTGAATCCTGTTACCATTATCATCTGTGGAGTTCGCTGTTGGGAACTCCTCAGAAGCTTGGAATATACCTATGGGGACATTCGATAATGGTATTTTAACCGCATTACCATTTCTGTCTATGATTTTTTGATTTGCTACCAACCTTCCAAATACAACGCCAGTATTAGACTCTTGGCTAGGTATACCATTCTCCATACTATTGTACACACTCAGCGTGTCCAGTGCATCGAATGACCTTTCTAAACCTATGTTAACAATATAGTCTTGAGTTGGAACTTCTTCTCTGATAACATGAGTTTGGGATCTGCCGCTTGATAGATAATCTGCTACTTTATGAAATTTGTTATAATACTTACTTCCAATTCCTGGATTATCTTTATTAGCTGGAGGTAATTGACTAGGTAAATCAGTTGACCATGTATAACCAGAGACATAGTCTATGGATGCATCATCTATTGGTATAAAAGTATTTTTATTAGTTCTATATAGAATTGTTCCTCCAGAAAATTTAACAATGTTTTGAGCAATTCCATTAGGGTCAAATGTAAGATAGGCAGGAACCATTCCAGCATCAACTCCAGACTGAAATGTAGATGAATTCTCATCTATATTTGTTGCAAAAGCTGTAAACCTGGTTGTGTAACGTGTTTCCTCTAGTAATATCTTTTCGTTCATTATTTAATCTTTTTACAAACAATAGACTTGTTAGATCTAACATTTTTGTTAAACCAATTACCTTTACTTGCAGATTTAATTAATTCATCCCATTGATTTTCATAAAACGGGTAGTATTGGTATACATTGCCATTAATGAATTCTATCTCTGCAGTTAGATTGGGTTGATCATAGGCTGCAGATTTTATATTTTTAGATGCTATAGGTATTCTTACCATTCTATTTTAGTTAAAACGTTCTCGTATTTTTTTGTACTAGTATTCAAAAAGGTAACTTCTATTACAAATCCGTTTTCATCCATCATTTGCATATCTATCTCTAACCTGCCCCAGATGAAAACCGAACTTAGCTCTATATTTAAAGCTTCAGTAAGCATAGTTAAATTTAACATTTCATACCTATGATTCTCAAGCCATTTTTGTATTATTAATTCAACTTGGTAAACACTTGGCGATTTTGGCGATATATAAAACCTCTTTCTCACTTAATATTATTAATCAGCTCATTTAATTGGATATTTGTAAGTAAAGTGTCCTGAGATTACGCTGTCCTAACTTTTATATCTTTTTCAGGAAATTTAATTTCAAACATAGAAATAGGGGTTCCAAATATAGCATTATCTATAGGCTGTATTTCTGTCCTAAAGCTACTGGTTCCGTCTATTTTGTTTTTAATACCAGTCGCTTGACTAGTAAGTGTGCTAGAATAGGCTCCACCTTCCATGTTATAGAATCTTAATTCTACCACATTTATAACTCCAGGAACATCTCTTAAAATATCAGTGATTTGAGATATGTATACAGTCTCATTCATATCGGTCTTGTTGACATCAAGGAAATTTTTAATTACATTAATAGCGTTTAACTTTACCTCATTAGGATTAAAAGTTTTGTCTACAAATAAATCTGCCTCAATTTGAAGATTTATCACTTCACCATCATTGATTTCAACAAAATCATTGATCATTCTATATTGAGTTAGCCATTCTTGAATATTTGCTTTAACAACACTGGTAGACTGAGATCTTAACTTTCCATTACCATCTCTAGTGATTACATATATTAAAACTTTGTTATCTTGAACTTTGCCAAAACATTTGAAAATACCTCCGTATTGGTTAGGCATTTGTTTTACAAAAGAAATATAATCCCTTAATGTCACAGCTCTTTTCTGAGCAGAAAAAGCTCCAGCTATATTGTTTTTTATATCTTCTACAGAAGGTAAACCCTCTCCCCCCACTGCTGGTATTGGATTATTAGCAGAAGTTGATGTGATTACTTTTTGGTTTTGAGTTGCGTTAGTCCCGTCTATAATAGCGTTTATTTTTCCCACTTCCTGAAGGATACCTGACCCCACGTTGCTAAGTAAACCTCCACCTGATCTATATTGTATGAAAACTGTAGAGTTAGGTGGGACAGTTTTACCCAAAGCGGTGTTGTCTAATACATCTTTTATATTTACAGTGGAAGTTGCGCCAGTTATATTAGTGATGTCATTTAAATATTGTTGGTAAGAGTCTTGACTAAAAGACCCTCCTCCAAATTGGAGTTTGCAAGAGCCGTCAGATAGAAAGTTTTTAGAAAACCTCTTAGGTACTTCTAAAAATCTTCCAGAAGCCACTCCATTAACTGTAGGTAAATCATTGTCTCTTACAAATATCTTATCTTGAGGCAATTCTTCTACTTCATAATAAAGTAAGCTAGGATCATTGAATTGTTGAAAGGTTGGAGTGTTAGTAATTCCCACTTGAGGAATTACTATTACACTAAGAATTTCAAGAACATTTCTTTCAGGTAATACTAGGCTATAAAAAGGTATAGCTTCATCTTCTGAAATTTCTTGTGAATAAATTTTAGTAATACCAGCTTCAACTTTCTCTCTCTTTACAATTCTGTATCTTAAGATATCTTGATTTGCATTAAAGATAGGCTCTATAGTACGGTTAGCTACTCCTTCTTCATTGAAATCGTCTGAGAAATCTATTTCGAAAGCTGTTTCAAAAGTTTGACCACCACCTCTCACTTGAACCCCTTGTCTGTAAAGCGGTATATATGCTGGGTCTGGAACATCTCCCGCTGGAGGAACTTCTACGAATATATCTACTACTGTAGATGCTGGTCTGAACCCAGGAGGTTTAAAACCAAATGTTTTTGCCATTCTATAGACGGACTTTCTTTCTTGGACTCCGTCTAAATAGTTTTCATTATATTTCTTGTCTGCAATAAAAGAAAGTAGATCAGTTACATAAGCGTTGATGTCGACCAAAGCCATACCAGCTGATGCTACGCTAAAATCTTTCCAATCATCAGGAAAAAATGCTTTCAAAAAAGCTTCAAGATCTTTGCTTATGCTTTCAAAGTCTCTACTTAAATAATTTATTTGAGGTGCTGACGCCATAGTTATTAATATTCAGGTTCTTCTCTTGGAATGAATACAGTCGCTTGATCTCCAATATCACCTAAGATATCTATTGTGTAAACAACTGTTACTCTAACAAGGTTTTGTTCGTTAATGTATTCAATGTCAATTTCTTCAAGAGAAATATCTGGTATAAATTCAGCTATTTTCTCTTCAAGAGCATGTCTCATTTCTTTTTTTGTAAAGTCATCCATAGGCTCCCATAGGTAATCGTATAAAGGTGAATACAACCTTTGCCTCATCACTCTTTGACCCTTCTTTGTTGTTAACAGAGAAAGTAGGTTAGCCCTAATTGATTCTTGGGTAGTTTTAGTTGGTTTAAAAACTCCGCCATCAATTGTTTTGATAAATGGAAATCTTATACTTATAGATGACATAACAAACTCTTTTCTTAATAAATATTGAGCAATTATTTTTAATAATATAAGAAATTTCACTTCTATTATAAAGAGCATGGTAGAGGCATTTTTTATTTGATATTTATTAAAAAGCGCTTAAACATGTCAGTTTTCAGAATATATCCAATTAAATCCAATACGATTGCATCAGGAGTTTTTCAAAATTACAACTCTGGTCAAAACGCCGCCGCAGAACTGTGGTATGGAGGTAGCGAGGTGTTTTCTAATAGAAATTCTATTAGTAGACACTTATCTCAATTTGACATTGATGAGCTTTATAAAAAAATAGTGTCAAAAGAGGTGATGAGCGGTAATATTACCTCTTACACTTTAAAGATGACTAATGGCATACCGAGAGATGCTGCGCTAGAAACAGACTTTACAGTTAATAGGCTAACTAAAGAGATTGCTTCTTCTTTTGATTTAGTTTCATTCCCAGTAAATAAGTATTGGGATGAGGGAAGTGGGTACGACTTACTAAAGCAAAATTATGTAGTAAAACAAATAGGTAACCCTATAATAACGGGTTTTTCAAACTGGAATTATGCAACTAGACTATCCACTTGGGATGAGCCAGGTGTGTTCTTAAATCCTACAGCATCCACTACGTATTGTGAATTTTCTGGAAGCGTTGATTATAATGGCGTTACCTTTTCTAAAATAGAAAGCCTTGTATCTGGGGCTACATATGATTATTCAATAATATCTGACACAGGTTTAACGGGCGGTAATTTTAGCGTGCTAGTTTCCACAACTGGAAACAGCACAGCAATAGACTATACTTTCAACCCATTAAGCGGCGCGTCAAGTCCTGAGTTTTATAGCGGCATCACCTCTTATAGCGGAATGTCTTTTTTTAGATCTAGCGGAAACTCAGAAGTTTATGACTTTAACATTAATGCTTTAGATAGTTTAAGTAGCGATTCTCAACTTATTGCTACTGGAAGCTCCATATTTTACACTTACAACCCTTTAAGCGGTGGAACTACAAGTTCAAGCGCTTATACTGGAACAATTATATATAGCGGTGTTAGCTTTGTTAAAAGCGATGACGCATCTTCCTCTGTTTATGGTTTTGAAATTATTTCGTCAACAGGTTTAACTGTAGGCCAGGAAGTAACAGTAACTGGAAATTCTATAGATTATTTATTTAACCCTTTAAGTGGAGGTACAACTACTTCAGATCTAGAAACAACATTATTATCAAGCACTGGCTTCACATCTTTAGGCATTAATGTCTCTGGGGGAGATACTGGAACCACCGTTACTGGTGGAGACATTTTTTCATTAAGCACTTCTTCTTTTTTGCCAGAAATATTTACACCATTTACTCCTAGTGTTTTAGATTTTCAAAATGCTCTCGCTGGTAGCACTGGGTTTACGGAAATGGATATTAATATATCAGGAGGAGTAAGTGGGTTAACAGTAACTTCTGGAGATACTTTCTATTTAAGCGCAACCACTTTGATTCCGATAATAGTATACTCTTATACTCCAAGCACATTTGATTTAATAAGTGATTTAACTACTGTTTCAGAATATACTGAGTTAGACATATTAAATACTGATGGTAATAGCAATTTAATAGCTAGTGGAGACACTTTCTCAATAGCTACAAACAGTTTATGCATTTTAAACTATTTGTGGTCAGAGCAGCATTTTGACATAGGAGATGAGGATATTAATATGAACATCACTCCTATGGTTAACAATTGGATTGAGGGGTCTGAAAATAATGGATTAGCTATTGCTTATAGAGGGGATTACGAATCTCAAAGCGGAGAGACTAGAGCTGTTTCCTCTTTTGTAACCAATAAGACCAATACATCTTTCAAGCCTTATATTGAAGTTAGTTACGATCAGGTAATTAGAGATGATAGAGAGCAAGTTACTAACAATAGAACTAGTAGATTATTTCTATACACTTTTAGCGGTAATAGTCCAGTCAATTTCTATTCAGCTGGAACTGTAGAGATAATGTCTCAGAGTAATGCTGTTATTTTCTCTGGATCACCAACTCAATTTCAGAAAGGAGTTTATTATATTGACGTGTTAATGAGTGGTGCGAATCCTGGGGAAACGTATAGAGATGTTTGGAAAGATGTTACATTCATTCCTGGGGTTGATGTTCAAGATTTTACTCAATTCTTTAGAATTAATAAAAACTATTACCAAAACGCTGCTCCTAAGATTAATGATTACATTATAACCACTTACGGCATAGACAACGGAAGCACACTAAGGCAGTCAGAAAATGTTAGAGTTTTCGCAGACATAAGAGCAAATTATAGTCAAGGGGTGCCATCTCCTTATTTTGATATTAAATATTCTTTAGTAATGAATAATCAAGATGAGGTTATACCATGGACATCAATGAATAGGACTGTAAGAAACGGGTGTTATGAAACTTATTTTGACATAGATGTTTCATGGTTGCTACACAATCAGACATACGAGTTTATTTTTAAAATAGAGGAATTGGGATCTTCTAAATTATTAAATGAGTCTATAAGATTTAATGTAAAGAGACCTTTTTAATTGACTCTAACAAATTTAGAAAGCAATTCTTGAAGCCTTCCATCTAAAGTGTATTCTGATAGAGTGTTAGAGTCTTCTGTTTCAAGAAGAGCTGTTTGAGGGTGGTGTACATGATTTAGCATGACTCTAACTATTACGTCAAGCAATCTCACTAATTCATCTCCGAATGGCACTGGGTGTAGAGTATTAGCTAGTTCCCCTAAATATTCAAGAGCGTCATTAGCGGATTCTAATTTTTCACCAACAGCTTTGTTTCTAAATTTACCATTTGGAGACCATAAATTAATACTAGTAGAATATATATTTGATTGTGAAAATCTAGGAGCTATTTCTTCATCTTTTTCATTAACAACTGCATCTATCTGTTTGATTGTAATGCTGCAGGGCGTAGTTATATTTGGGTCTAAAGTTCCAGGCTCAAATTTACCAGCTGTAAGTATAGCGGTTCTAGGTCTTAAAATTAAATCAGCATCATCCCTGCCTTGAATTGCTATATCCGCTTGTTGCGGCACCAAATCAAAAGCGTCTGGGTTTGATTGTAAATTCTTATCTCCAAAAAAAGTTGTTCTTTTAAAAGAGTCATTTGCATCTTTATACGCTTGGTATTTTAGCTTTAGTTGAGAGGTGATAACTGGGCCCATCCAATATCTAGGGGCAGAATTGTCGCTTGGATTCTCAAGCATAATCATTACCATTTCACCTTCTAATGGGCGAACATGCAAAAATTCAGGAACCATTGGATTGCAGAAAGGGAGATCTTCATCTCTCTTGTCTCTATCTCTACCTCCGTTTATTTCACCATTTTGATCTAAAGATACTATTCTGGCTACAATCCTATTTTGACCCGCTGGATCTTGATTACTAATTACAATGGCTGGGTATACATTTCTAGCTGCCTGATTTCCATCAGAGGACAATCCTTGCCCTTGGCCATTCATGTTTAATAAACTATTTGATTGTCCGAAAAATCCCATTATACACCTTTTAGCTCTCTTGCTCTTTTGTTATACTCTTCTTCTAGATCTTCTATTTCCTTCATAACAATGTCTACAGCATCGATAATCCCTGCAATTGTTTCCTGATTTTTATGGCTAGACACATCCTCCACATCCTCACCCATACCTAGAAGAATTTCCACTTCACCCTCAAGTTTATGAAACTTGTCGGCTAATTCTTGCATCTCTTTTAATATTTCTTTACTTGGCCTTTTCATTAACTCGCTACCCCTATTCCTGTGTGAGGTGCAATTGATGAACCTATAGCAACTACTGGCCCACCCGCATTAGCCCCGCTTGCTTGTACTGTGATTCCAGTGTCGACCGCAATGTCCACCCTCATATCATCTTGTATAGCTGATACAAATTCCTCAGCAATAATTTTAGTGAAGTTTTCCATTACATTAGGAGCTCCTCCAACTAAAGGCCCTTTAGGTATACCTGCTTCATCGAATCTAGAAATGATACTGGATGATATAAGTTCAGAACTCAGTCCAGGTCTTGTTTTTGCTAAAAGCAATTGAAATAAAGATAGTTTTGGAAATTCAATTCTATTCTCTCTTATTAAAAATAAAAGAAAATCCGCTACTTCTTCAGACTTATTAGCTTCTGGCTTTATTGTGATTATCCCCATGTATATAAATATTAAATTTAATTTTTAAGGTATACCAGAAGTGTTTCCACCTAAAATGCTCTGCAGTGATCTAGCTGCCTTTGCATACCTAGAGGCTTTTCTAGCAGACTCTGCAGCATTTGCTGAGCCTCCAGTCATTAGAGCAAATTTAGCTCTTAACTTTTCTGCTTTTCTTCTAGCTTTTTCTCTAGCTGTAGTAGCAAAATAATTACTGACTAATTTCTTAAATTCTCTTATTACAAAAATTAATAATATCCTAACTAGAGCGATATATAAATTGTTAATTAAGCTAGAAGAGAATGATTTTTGTTCACTATTTCTCGGATTAGATTCTATAGCGCAATTATTGTATAAAACATTCTCTGGAGTTAATAGAGATGTCTCAGGCTGCGTAGATAGAAAGTCAAATATAGGTCCTACATAAGGAAAGACCATACTACTAATATAGCTCATTAATTTACCTACTAATATTTCTGAAAAAGACTTACCTGCTGATTTTGCATTTTTCTCATTATTAATATTCTGCACCTGATTAGAAACATGGTTAATAACAGATGCTATACTTTGAGCTGGTGTTATAGGTCTACTTTGTTGACTATTTGGTCCTCCAGATCCAAAAAAAACTAAAGGGTCTTCTGGTAATTTTATCTTAACGCTCTGACAATTTATTTCAAATTGAACTTCCCCCTTCTCCAATTGCTGTTTTAACCTGACTCTATTGTATTCAATATCTTCATTTCTAACAGTTGGATTATTTGATAAGGTAAACATGTTGCTGCCGCATATTGCATCAGCAAAAGCTTTTTCTCTTAAATTCGCATCTGGAACTAGAGCAATTGATCCCGCGCTTTCCTTTGGTCCGAATACCATCATAACTAATTGCTTAGCCATAGCTTCTTTAAAAGGCTGTAAAAATGTTGCTGGAACCGAATCTCTAATTACGTCAGCATTACTTTTGCTTTCTGATATTTTTATTCCCTTGCTATCAAGAGCCGCTCCAATAGCGGTAAACACTTGTTGCTCTAAAAAATCTCCAGCCTCATCAAATACCAGTTCTATGAATTGTAGGAAAAATATCTGAGGATCATACCCTAAAAGTTTGATGATTTTTATTAGATAATCAAAAGTGGATACTTGTTGATCTTTAGGTATGCTTTTAGGGACGCGAAAACTTAGGCTAAGAAGGTTTTTCATAGACCCTAACTTAGACGTTAATTCATTTTGAGACGCTGTAAGAGTTGCGTTTACAGTAGGTTGAAATGCCATTACTTATCGTCTTCTTCTGAGTCTAAATCTATTTCATCTCTATCAAGAGGAACGTCATTTATAAGGTCTTCATCATGTTCGATGTCATCACTGTTATCTACTGAAGTTTGAGATTGCTTAACTATATCAGCTAAAGCTCTTCTTTTATCGTCGCTCATAGCTGATCCTCCTGGAGTGTTAGCGTCATCGCTACCATCTTTGTATACAATAGACTTTAATTCTTTACTTATACCAAATAAAGCATCAGTTCTATTCGATGCGTGGTTAAGGAAAGAAATCGCATTCTTTCCTTGTAGGATAAAATCATCAGCATTCTGCATCTGTTCATCCTGATATCTATACCTATCTATTGACATATCTCTTTCCTCGGAAATTTTAGTGTATATCTCATTTAACATTTCGATATACACATCTTTGGATATGTTAGGTATGCTTTTCTTTTCTTCAGACATAGCTATTCAGTTGTTTATTAATAAATAGAATAGCAAAAAAACTTATTATTTGCTATCTCTAATGAAGTTCTGTTTGATGACTTTGTAAAGAACTTTAAATCGACTTAAGGAATAAGTTATATCCTTAGTTTGCAAACTTGTATATTCTTTAATAAGTTGATACAATATGTTTTTGCTATATGAATCTTTTGATAGGAAGTTCTCATGATTTTCAAATATATTGATAATAGCATGGCCAACATTTCTATCATTATCAGATAGGCTTGTTTTCTCTAATTCTCTTTTCATTTCGTCAACCACATATTTAAAAAGTTTAGAGGACTCATCTAAATGATTCTCATCTCCAAGCTCATAACTTCTCAAAGCGTTAACTTCTTCTTTGTGATTTTCGTAGTCACAATTAGACGTCTGGTGCTTGTGGTTATCTTTTTTCTCACCAATTAAGTAATGCTTTACTATGGTTCCGAAATAAGAGTAAGACTTATTGTTTTGTGAGGGTTTGAAATTAGCAAATTTAGTTAGAATAAAAGACATTGAATCTATTTGCAATGTTTTTACATCTATATCCCCTCTAAAAAGTTTGTATCTAAAAACTATGTTCTCCACAAGTTTAGATAAAGGCTTCTCTAATTTATCTCTAAAAATCTTATCTTTAACTAATTTATTTTCAGGTCGACTTGCGTCTTTGCTTAAATTTTCAAAAGTGAAAATAAAATCCAAATCTGGATCCCTACTTGTTTTAGTTGCCTCTTCGTATTCCCATCTAATTTTATTGTTTAACCAAGTTTCATCAAGCCATAAGTATTCCACTACAGCATCTTCTTCTTGCTTTGTCCAATAAACCTTTTGGGAATCCGAAAAACTAAAATCATCTTCTATGAAGTGCTTTAGTTTTTCTGAATCTTTATTATTTCCCATTATGCTCGTTATGTTTATGCACCTTCAAAGACGATATTCCTATCCTCTGGAAAAAAGTACTCTTTACGGGCAAGGTCAATGTAAAATTTAGCTTCTTGTTGTGTAATTCCACCCTTTTCCGCTGGAATCTGGGTAATGTTACTTGGTATCTTTGATGAAAGCGGGTTGTGCTCACTTTTGATTATCAAGTTAAGCTCATATCCATTTCTAGGAATTGTGTAGATCTTAATAGCATCATAGATGATTCTTAAAAAGAATTCATAAGCATTAACTAGCTTCATGCTTTCTTTCATAGGTGTATAACCTCCATTTTCTCCCTCAGGTAGATGTTCAACTAATTCACTGACTCTGAACGCGCAACCTAGTATATTGATTGCAGTCTCAGCTTTCAAAAGAATGTTGCTATCTGTAACACCAGCTTCTTCAGCAATACCTTCAACCCATGGAATTTCATTAATGATCCCTTGGAATATTGAATTTACGGTATGTCTCATAAGTGGAGCAAATACTCCCACATCTTTTTTCTCGTCAGCATATTTTTGAACATACTTAAACCAGTGAAGCGCAAAAACATCTTCTTGCTCCATTATTGAAAAAAATTCGTATTCATTATCAAGAGCGTAAGAAAATAACTCATTGAAGAGTTCTGCAAAATACTTAGATTTAGTGTCGACTAACTTGTAGTTAATAGATTCACCACTTTCTATACTATCCTCTTTTTCTTCTCTTGCTCCTGAAGCGTTAGTTTTAACATAGGTAGCCTTTGGGTCTTTAAGAGTATTTTCAACTTGCTTAAGTTCATCCTTACCTAAACCGCTATGAAAAACGATTAAGTCTGGCTGGACACCTTTTTGTTTAGTAACGCTGTATATTGTGTTGTTGAACTGCTTATCATTTTGAATAGCCTGTTCGTCAATGTATAATCCTACAAGGATATTACTTTGCTTGAAGTCCTTTAATTTCATTTATTCTTTCAGTTTTGTATTCGTTATAAAGATCTAAAATTCTTGAGTTTTCTTTCTCATCAGTATATCTACTAAGAGTTTTATCATATGCTTCCTGAAGCTCTTCTCCATCCAGCTCTCCGTTAACCCATTTGTCAACAGCGACACCTAACACTTCGGATAAGTTGAAAACATCCCCATTATTAGCCCAGAATCCGTTGTGTAATTCTTCTCCTTCAGCTTTGTTAATGTATTCTTTTCCTCCAAACGGAGTCCATCCTACTACGTGAGTTCCGCTAGCCATCGCCTCTAAAGGTAATGTTCCAAATCCAGCAATATCATCTGTGTATAATGCAATACAACAGCTTTTAAGTCTTTCAGCATACTCTTTTCGAGAAAGATCATTCAACTTCATGAATCTGAAAAATTTGTATTGTGGATACCACTCTTGAAAGTTTCTAATGACGTTGTTAATCTTCATTTCAGAATCTTGCCCTCTACCTGCTGAGTAAGCTATCATAGGGAATTTATCACTAAGATTATCTGGTGCATTAAATATTTCTCTATTAATGCTTTGTGAGTATTGCTTCACTTTTACTTGAGGCATTATTGAAGATAGATATTCTGTAATTCCGTCTGAAACAGATATAGCATCAGTGATACCAAACGTATTCCATTTTTGCCCTGGAGCTAAAGCATTAAGGATATAAATCCAACTTTGAGCCAGTACAATTCTTTTACAAGGAGCATGCATTGTTTCCTGCATGATGTTTGGGAAACCCTCAGGTATGATTAAGAAATCTTCAGTGTTAAGGTTTAGGTTTTGAGCTTCCTCAACTGTCCCATCGCTGAATCTCATAGTCCCTTCACCTAATGGGATGAAATCTACAATACTTCTTTCTTCTTTAACTCCTTTTTCATTCTCTACGGTTTCAAAAAGACTAAACTCCATCCATCTTGGATTATGTTTAAAGAAAATGATTGTTTGATCATCCGTCTTACCTTGCTGAGCAGCAGCTTGTCTAAATTGAGCTGTAGCTCTTTTATCAACTGTTGGTTGATATAATATTGTTACATTATATCCAGCCTCTTTAAGTATTAAAGCTTGTTTAAATAACACGCCCATTCCACCACTAGGTCCGTCTATGCCTGGGGAGAAGAAATATATATTAAATTTGTTCCCTTCCAAAGCTTCCAACACCTGAGCAGGTGTCTTAACAGTATTTTGACCTTCTTGTGTGGTTTCTGTTTTTTCTACAACTTCCGCCATAATCTTTGTTTAAAATTTAAGTTATTAATTAGAAAAAATATAATAACCAAGAACGAGATTATAAAGAAAAAGATAAATAAAAAGATAAATAAAAATAAAAAAGGGGAACAAATGTTCCCCTTTTTTTAATACCATACCTTGCTTGAGGTGAAATGTGGATATTAAGCCACAGTAGTGCTTTGTACTCCACGTGATCTTCTATCAGAAGTTCTGCTTCTGAACGCGTCAAGAGCTTGTTGCATGTGATAGATAGCATCAGTGTTTTCAGAACACTCAACATTCTCATTAAGGATTTCAGTTCTATCGATTAAAATCTTCAACAATTCCTCATTTGAGGTTCCATCTTGAGTCACAGCATAATCATCAGGATCAACATCTATAGTTTCAAAGAAATAGTCGGGTAATTCTAAGCCAGCCTTTTCTTCATGGAATTGCCTGTTAGTCTGCTTGTCCATGAACACAATCTCTTGATCTTTTGTTCCATGAATTGATCCTGCTACATAGACTGATCCTGGTTTTATACTTTTCATAGTTATATAATTTTTTATTGTAATTACTTTTTATCTTTAACGAAAATAATAATTAATTGTTTCATAATTAATCAACTTTCTCTACCTCTAATTTACAAAATTCTTCGATGATTTTAAAGAGTTTTCGATCTTTTTCAACGGCTCTTAAATTAGGATATGAGTGCTCTACATCATCCCATTTATTAAAGGAGTTTTCGATTTTTATAACCATTTTACCTGGCTCTACAGATTGCAATGCTTCAGGCATTACATCTATTAATATGTCGCATTTGTCCCACTTATCATAGTCTTCAGCTACGAACTCAAGAGATCTGGCTCTAACTCCATTAAGTCCTAAGAAACTATATGTTGCAGTGATCGCTTTACTTTTCAAAGTAGACAGTAAAACCACATTAAATAACCCTGTTTGCTGTCCAGCTTGTTGAAGTTTGTGGAAAGCCATTATAGCTCCTTCTACAGCAGGAGCTTGAGCGTATAACTCCATAGGTCTTTCATCAAATCTGAAATAGTCATAGGCTTTTTGAGGATCTAAATAATTAGTCTCTTTTTGCTCATAAGTATCCATTGGAACTAATAACTTATCTGGATCTGTTGAGTTTTCATCAAACACATCAATTACGTCTGGAGCCCAAAAAGGGTCCTTTATCATATTGTCGAAAGAGTAGTGATTTGTTAAGTCAGGAGACTCAATTGGCTTAGTGATAAGCTTATCTATCTTAGCTTTAATTTCAGACTGTTTTTTCAATCTAGCCTCTTCCTCTATCTCTTTTGCGGTTAACACGCCATCTTTTACTTTATCCTCAGCCTCCATTAGGCCAGGATTGAATATGAAGCTTTTTTTGTATATTTGATCAAATTGACCTAAATAATCCATTATTACTCCATCTATAGATATTCCTATTGTTTTCATTTTCGCTTATTTTAATGTTGTGAATTCTCCATTGATTATATGTATATGTTGAGCTTTCATATTCTCATGAATAAGAACGTGACTATTTAGCCAACCACTAGCTCCTTGGTTATAACCAATTCTTAAGAATGTAGTAGTACCAACAGCTAATGCTCCATCTTTCCTGCCTGGAGTGTGGTAGTGGCCAACAACAACTTTGCTGTTTAGCTTTCTAAACTGCTCAAGAGAACCTCTTGAGCCATTAGAACCCTGGTCTCCATGATACCCTAATTCCCAAGGCCCAACTTTGTATGACTCGTCTCTCCCAAGACAAAGTATATCTTCTCCAAAGTTTTTCTCAAGCACGTAAGGTATAACTCCTCTTTTTTCTCCTTGCAAAAGAACTTGTGCATACTCCATATATTCCATAGAGTTTTTCACATTTCTTTTCCAGTCAGAATTTATAATCCATCGATCGACAAAGTCATCATGATTACTACGAACTACAATCAAGTTGTATTTCTTCCAATCTTTAGCCCAGTCAACCATGTAATCGATTTCCTTCTTCAGTGAATTTCGATTCTCTACCTCTTTTTGATATTGTAATATCGGATTCTTTTCTTCATGGTGAGAAATGGATTCCCCATCAAAAATATCGTGAATAAAAGTTCTTTTAGGAGAAAGTTTTTTAAACAACTTTTGAGTTGCTTTTAAAACTTCTGGATCATGTTTCCCAAGGTGAAGGTCACCCATGATAGCTGCCTCTACTTCTTTAACTATTTCAACTTGAGCTTCCCCATCTTCATCGATGTAAAGTTTTCTATTGAAATCAATGAAACTGCCGTCATCGTCTGCTGTAACTTGCCTTACGAAGAAAGTTTCATCATCTTTAATTTCTACTATAGCAAAACCAAGAGTGTGGTGAAATTCGCCTTTCTTGCCCGATTTAGAATCTGTGTAATTTTTTAATGTACAAGCTCCAGTAGTTAACATCAATTTAGGGAAATCGCCTTTCAAAGAAGGTAATGATTCCATTTGAACTCTTGGATGACCAAGTATGCATGATTGCTGTCCTGTTAGGCCATTTAATCCAGACATTGGATTAACTGCTGTTGGAGATATCTTAACATCAGATAAGACTTGACAATATTTATGCACAGGATGTCTAGCAGCGTCTAAATAAGGTAGAACCTCATCAGCCCACCATTCATCGCTCTCGCTGTTTTGAGACCATAAAGAGGTTGGGTTTCTATATCTTCCAGCAATTACGTGAACTGCAGCATCTATATCTTTTGCGTAATGTTCTATTAAGTGAAAGAATTCGTGATGAATAGAGGTGGCGTTCTGTGCCCAAGTTACTATAAATCTCTTTTTGGAAGTATCTGTTTGTTTACCTTTCGCTTTTTTAAAGTCTTCTGGCTCATCTACATCCTTTTTTTCTTTAATACCTAGTTTAACTAGCCATTTTCTTGTTTGTCGCTCTTCTTTTCCAAAAAAATCTGATATGATCTGAATTCTCTTTCCATATTTCATCTCCTTGTCAAAGTATATCTTTTTGATTTTAGATATATCTTCTTCAGTTAACTCTTTGAACTTCATAGGTATTTAATTTACTTCTTCTAATTGCGAATTTATAGTTTTTTAAACAGAAAAACAAATTTTTCCACATTTAAGCTTTCAGATCATGCTCCATCATTAATTTGACTAGATCTTTAAATTTAGTTTTAGGTTCCCAACCCATCTTCTCCTTTGCTTTGGTAGCGTCCCCTAACAATAGATCAACTTCAGATGGTCTATAATATTTAGGGTTAATTTCGATGAGAAGTTTACCAGTTGACTTATCATAACCTTTTTCATCTACGCCCTCACCTCTCCACTCGATATCCCATCCGCAATACCTAACTGCTTCTTCTACAAATTGTCTTACTGTATGAGTTTCGTTAGTTGCCAGTACATAGTCATCAGGAGTGTCTTGTTGCAACATTCTCCACATTCCTTCACAATTACCTACTATATTAATGCAGTTTTGATCTCTAGTTATGATAGTTCCATTATTGCTATTCACACACCAAACTTTATCATTGTTATCATTATATGATTCCACATTTTGTATATACATATGTTTTTTGGATCGTGTTATAACACTAGTTATGTAAACGTTATTTACAAATTTTACGCCCGTAGTTCTATATCCTGCAAGATGAGCTATAGTTTGGAAATCAGATGCTAGTAAATTACGTTTAGAAGTGTATGTGTATGATCCCCAACATCCATCGCAATCCATTAAAGAGTCAAATACAATTTTACATTGCCTACTGCTTAAATTATAGAAATCTTTAGGCATCACATGCACATCAAATCCATCAAAATATTCAATAATTTTTTTAGAACTATCTGCTGTAAAGACCCATTCAGTTACACCATTGTTTTTATTGCATAACCTAGCTTCAAGTTTTTCATCATCTATTATTTTTTGTAATTTTTTGTGAATTTTTTCATTTTTAATAAAAGATTGAGATAAGGAAACTATAGACCCTCTCCCAGGATTTGAATTAGATAGACAACCTTCCGCCAATAAAGCCCCTATTAAATAAAGTTCGTTATCTGAGTATTTTTCATTTTCTTTTTTGTCATAATCTTGAAAATGCGGCAGCCTATAGTCATACTTTGTTCTGTACGCTTTATTTTTTAATAAATCATAAAATTCTTTAGCTGTACAAATTTTGTATTTTGACCATCCACCTTTTGATTTTTTACTTTTTTTCTGATAGTAAATCCGATGATCTGGAGTTACGTTTATACAAACTCCTCTGCCTGTTAATTTAATTTTTTCACCATTTGATTTAATTACTATTTTGCTTTTAACTGTATCTGTAGTTATGTGATTTTCTTCAGAATTAAAATTAATTATTTGATCACCTTCAGAAATTTCATCATAAAATTTCCATCCACTAGTTGTCAAAATAGGTACATCTAAATTTATACAATACTCTTTAGCATATCCCCAGTCTCTTAAGGAATCCATGTTACCGAGAGTCAAAACATCTTGCTCACCCTTCTTAATGGCCGCCAATGCTCTGGTCACTTTTCTAGTAACAAAAGTTACTCCACGTCTTTCACCTTCATGATTGAATAATATACCGTTGGAAGCATGCATATTGTATGCTTCTCTATAGTTTTTTACTATCCAAAAACCGTACACCTTAGCGACACCATAAGGTGATCGCGGGTGAAATGGAGATTCTTCAGTATAACCATTTTCAGGTCTATTGTAAGCTAAACCTCCAAACATCTCAGAGGTTGATGCTTGGTAAATCTTCGCATTAGGACAATGGATTCTAGCTGATTCCATTACGTTTAATGTTCCAATTGCATCTACTTGAGCTGTATATCCAGGTTCTTCAAAAGAAACTTTTACATGGCTCTGAGCTGATAGGTTGTAAATTTCATCGGGTTGTATTTCGGAAATTAACCTAGATATATTTAAAGCGTCAGTAACGTCTCCATAATGAAGTTTCAATTCATCGAATATGTGATCAATTCGTCCAGTTCCCCCTATATGAGAATGTCTTCTAATAACCCCGTGAACTTCATATCCTTTATCTAAAAGTAATTCAGACAAGTGAGACCCATCCATTCCAGTGATACCTATAATGAGAGCTTTCTTTTTATCTTCTTTCATTTTATTGATTGTTTTCTTGCGGTTCTACTTCAGGGTTTACAGTATGCTTATTGATTATGTTGCATACGGTTTGAATGTCCTCATCAGTCATTTTATCATTATTAGGCACGTAGAATCCGTAATCATCTATTTGCTTTGCGGTGTATAATTCTTTTCTGCCGTATTTGTCCACATAAAATGGTTGAGTACTCATAGATCCACATATCATAGGTCTAGTTTCAACGCCATTAGCGATTAGATCTGTTACTATCTCTTTTCTCTTTGCGTGCAGTACAGGGTAACAAAAATTGGAAACAAAAGCGCCTTCTGGCGGTTCAGGTTTCCATGCAGAATGATCGGATATCAATTCTTGATATTTCTGAAAATTAGCAGCTCTGATTTTAGAAACTTCATCAGCTTTTTTAATTTGCCTTCTACCTATAAATGCTTGTAAATCTGTAGCTCTTAAATTGAATCCAGGGTGGTAGAAAGTGTAAAGGCCGTTAAAATCATCCACATCCCATTTATCTCTCCACTTTTTACGATACTCTTCTGAAGCATCTCTGTCCCAACCATGAGAACGAATAGATTTCAATATTTCATAAAGCTCTTCATCATCAGTGCATACCATACCACCTTCAATAGTTGAAAGATGGTGTCCGAAATATAGTGAGAATGTTGACATGGATCCGAAAGTTCCGAGTTTATTGCCTTTGTATTCAGAACCTAGTGATTCACAAGCATCCTCTAAAAGGATAACTCCATACTTTTTACAAAGAACAATTATCTCATCCATATTTGGAGGGATACCAAGAACCGATACCAGCATAAGGGCTGAAGGGTTGTCTTTCTGGAAAATACGTTCTAAATCATTTAGGTCTACAGCGAGATTTTGACCATTACAATCGCATATAATTGGCTCAAGACCCAATTGCATTACTGGAGCAAGATCCGTAGCCCAAGCTAATGCTGGTACCACTATTTTTTTATTGTTAAGTCTTTTCGCTACGATAAGAGCGTAAAGCATAAGAAGGTTTGCTGAAGATCCAGAGTTACAAAATACGGAATACTTTGTACCTAGCCATTCAGACCACTCTTTTTCAAATTCATTTGTTTCTGGGCCTTTCGTAAGGCGAGGGTAGGTTTTAATCCAATCCGCAAGAGCATCCATATCCTCATGTGATATAGTGTCTTTTACTAAGGGTATCTTTACTTCCGTCATTTATGATTTTATTCAAAACATAAACAAATTTTTGAATATAATCAATAAAAATTATGTAGCTAAAAGCGCGTTATAACAGAAAATAAAAGATAACTCTTTGAGTCGCTTAACGCTTATCTTTATTTTCGTGTTAGCGTTCATTTTCTGCCAACGCACACAGTAAATTCATTTTCGCATCTAATTCATTCATTTTATTTGCTTCTTGGTTGTTTTCATTATGTGTTATTCCAAAAAATAACGCCTTTTTTAATAATCTTAATTCTTCTTTTGTGAACTGAATACTTACTTTCATCTTTTTAGTTTTTAAATGCCAACGCTCAAAAACGAAACGCTAACAAGGTTTAAAATTCATTGCTCGTGCCTCACACGAAATTTTACACAGGTCGTTAGAAAACATTGTAATCAACATTCTCCTATATCATATAATTCCAAATGTGGAAAGTGTTTTTCAAAGTAAGGTTCTACTTCATCGACATCTTTCACCCATAAATTAATTCTTCCTTCCTTTCCACTTTTGGTATCTGTGAAATACACCTCAAAACAACGTTTTCTAACAAAGTATAAACGTAATGTTTTCAGTTTTTCAATCAATCTTTTTATCATAATTTTAAGTTTTGTGTTTCAAATTAAGTTCAGTTAAACACTACGTTTATACTCAACCGTTGTATGCCATTAAAACGGTACGCTTTGCCATACAACATTGTATAACAAAACATAAAATTTACTTAGGGTAGTGTTCCTCTTTAATGGCTCTGCCTCCACAGCTTGTAATAAGTTTGTCGCTCCAAAAAGTGTTCATAGGTAGCCAATTCCATATAAGGTAATAAGAGCCACCTTTCCACTTCCTATACCATTTCCATTGCATTAATTCAAATCTCATAAGTCGTAAATTTTCCGTTTGTTATACTTAGCGTTGTGTCGCAATTAAAACGTGCGCACAACACGTAATATAAATAATGCTAGGGTCTGTCGTATTTAGATTTCTTAGCGTTATTCATCCAAGAATTAAAGTGCTTATTTAATGCGTCCCAATCACCTATCAATCCATATTTAACTATTTGGTATCTAAGTTCTCTACAAACTTTATCCGCACTTTCAATTCTTTTTTGTTCTCGTGTCTTTGCCATTTTTATGTTTTTAATCCGCACTATTCATATTACCATCCGTTGTGTGTAATGCTAGTAATCGCATCTAGGGCAGTGTCCGTGTGAGTTTATAGGTGTTCTACAATCGTCACATGTTTCTATTCTACCATCGTGTTCATACGAGTAGTCTTTTTTATCTTTCTGTTCTTTCAGTCGGTTGTCTTTTAATTGTTCCTTTTCAGATTCCATTAAAAATTCATCAAATACATTCATCTTTTAATTTTGTTATCAGTTAATAATCCGCACTACACACAACACGGTGTATGAATGCATTCCACTTCGTTTCACGACATCATACAGGATGCCGTTATATGCAATTAAGCATCGAGCTTATCAAAAGCCTCTTCCATACATTCATCAAATCCAGCACCACCGTTATAATATCTTAACTCATATTCAATAGTCCCGTTTTCTTTCGGTTCTGCTCTTATTATATCTTCATCAGGCTCGTATTCATTATTGTCTAATTTGTAAAGGGTCTGTGTTTTTGAATGGTAGAAAAATTCTCTATAATAGCTATCACACAAACACTCTATTACATTGTCATAATAGTCGGCTATTTCTTTGTTACGTTCTGTTAAAATACTTTTTGCGACATCAATTAATGTCTTGTCGTTTGGTTGCTCAATTTTAGTAGCAATCCCTCTGTAATGTACTGTTTCACTCATTTTTATAATCTTTAGTTGTTAATAATTAAAAGCATATAACACTAGCTATATGCAAAACTCCGTTGCTCTACGTTCAGCACATAGCCAAACCGTTAGCTATTAGAATACCTCCACTTTATTGGTGGTAACTTATGTGCCATAGATTTACTTCTCCATTCATAAAAAACTTTAGTGACTGAGTTGTCAGACCACATAACTTCAATATGACTCCCATCTATTATTGATGTAGGTGATCCATATACCCAATCATTCCAATCGCTAACAAGATGTATGACTTCACTAGAGTTTACTTCATTCAGCAACAAGTAAAGGTCATCGGTATCTACATAGGTTATTTGTTCACCGCTTTCAAGCGTTCCGTTTTGTGTAATTTCTTCTATTCTCTTTTTTAAGTCCATTGTTTTAGTGGTTATCTGTCCGTAATCTCTAGCAAAGCATACATTTAACATTGTAGGTAATAAACCCACCAAGGTTTATACTAATTTTGAAAGTCTGTGCAAGGGTTTACTAACCATACACAAAGCGTTACATTAAATAGGGTGAACCGCAAAGCCCGTTGGCTAGGATAGTTGGCTTTAGTACCAACTTGCAAGTATATTTTCAACTCGACTAGTGCAGACGTTCATTTAATCCCACCCCTATTTAATTCAACATAAAACCATGTTGCCGATGTCGGGCACATGGTAGAGTGCATATTATAATCTACTAGAAAACGTTAAACGTTGCCCTAGTTTTATTAACAGCATGTAAATAAGATTACATCCCAAAGCTATCTTTCATCAATCCCTGCACCTCTTCAATTCCTTCCATTATCTTTTTGAAAGGTTCGTCAAGATTTTCGGGCGGGTAGTGGTAAATGTGTCCGTAATCTTGCAGCCCCTCTAAAAAGTCATATATTTCACTTACCTCTTCTTTTTTTATTTCTTTTATATCCATAATTCTATAATTAAACCTCTAAGAACCTTCTTATCCAACCTCGACAATCAACTAGTCTAGCAATAGATTTAGCGTTTTGATTATCTACGGTAGCTTCATAGCTATACACTCCCCACACCCTTTTTGGCAATGGGAATTTTAAAGTATCCCATTCCGAACTACTATTGTTATCCGCTACTAATTCGTTGTTATCGGTAATAGATACGTTCATAAAATTTTTAGGCAATTCTATGTCTATAAATTTTTTCATTATATGTGTTTTATTACAATTCTAAAGACTGCCAAGATCCATAAGACCAGTATCCAACTATTTTTCTACAGCCTTCATTTGAGCATGTAAGGTCATATTCATGAATATGACCTTCGACCATTTCTATGATATCTTGATCGAAATCCTCGCATCCACATTCGCATTTGGTAGGATGACCGTTTACATCATACTCGCAGACCGATTTATTGTAGCTATGGTAGAATGACTTTCTGATCATTACGTTTCTTTTTTTAAGTCTAACATATTCCTGCTCTGAATTGTTTGAAAGATCAGGGTTTGTTTCTATTTCTTCAAATGTCATATATATATATTATTGTAAAGCATTACATCCATTCAGTTCCGCACTTATTGCATTCATATAAGCTAATCCAAACTCCTGTCTGCCTATCATCACCTAAGTAAGAGCACCTACCATCGCATTTTTTATGGTGGCACTCAAAAGTAAACATCTCGCCCATAAAACGCTTCACAACAAGGTATATGCGTAATATTTTAAACTTACTTTTTCGGCTTATCTTTATCATCTGTACTTGGTTTAGTTATTCCAAACATTGCTAACTTCTCTTCCGTTGTTATTTCTTCTAACACCTTTATAACTTCTGCGTTGTTTAATTTATCGTGCTTTTTACTGCTCATTACTTAATCGTTTAAAATCCTACTCATATACTTAACATTAAAACCCACAAGCGCTGCTCCAGTTGCTAAACCAGTCTATCTTATTATATCCCCAAGTTCCAGTAATGAGAAAGTCGAAAGGCAGCCCAATAACTAGCACGGTCCACGCTAAAGGTATAAACAAAGCAGATATCCTAATCCATATACTGTCAACCTTCTTCCTACGTTCATAGAATTTAAAAGGAGCCCATCTTACCATCTCATCATTTCTAATGCGCTCTTTTTGGTATGCGGTTAGTTCAGCTATATTATCCTCAAGCCATTTGTTAACTTTATGATCAGATACTTGTTTTAGATTTATAAGCTTCATATAGATATATTAAAGTTATTATTCAGAGTCAAAAGGTAAAGGTATCATTTTTGAGTTTAAAATGCAATACCTGTCAAACTATAGCAGGATCATCTTTATGAATATCTAAACTTTATTGCAATGCTTGATAAACCTTTTTTATACCTTCTTCAAGTGAGGTAAACTGAAAGTCGGGGAAGGTTTTTTTAAACCTTTCAGTTGATGCATCTTTTCTATATTGACCATCTGGCTTAGATGGGTCAAATTCTATCTTTAGATGCTCAGCCCCGCAAGCTTTAAGAGCTATTTCAGCCATATCCTTAATTGAGTAATTCCAAGGGACTGCAACATTCATATTTAAATTATAATCATTTTCGACACAATCTATGATAATTTTAGCTAAATCTCCAGCATGCATAAATTGACGCAATGGAGACCCAGTTCCGAACAGTTGAATATTATCATCTCCATTTTTTACTGCAGTATCAATCTTTTTGATTAAAGCTGTAATAAAGTGAGCTTTTTGTTCGTGATCAAAATTATCATGCTCCCCATAAAGATTGCATGGAGCAATCCATTGAAAATTGGTTCCAAACTCTTTATTGTACGCCTCCATTTGAACTGCCATGCATCGCTTGGCGTATCCGTATGAGAAATTTGTTATAGCTGGAGGTCCATCATGAAGCACTTCCTCTTTCATAGGATATTGATCTTCATTTAGATTATCAGGATATATACATGTACTAAGCATGCCTATTACTTTTTCGACTCCGAAATCTTCAGCCCACTTTAACACATTAGCATCCATCTTTATGTTATTGTTAAGGTATTTAACTGGATGTTTAGAATTATCCATAATACCTCCAACTTGAGCCGCTAGATGAACTACAACTTTTGGTTGGTAAAATTTAAACATTGTTCTAACCGATTGCTCGTTTGTGAGATCAAAGTCTTTAGATGAAATATAAATTACGTGATCATTATCCCATATTTCTCGTAAATGTTTTCCAAGTAACCCAGAGCCTCCAGTTACTATTATTGTATTAGTCGGTCTTTTACTTTTCATAAATTGTATTTTTTCTTAATATTAGATATAGAGAAGTCCATCTCATATGCATGTAAATAACTGCTTAATTGAACTGTTACCCTTAACATATTTCTTGGTATGTCTTGAGGCATCCAAATAGACTCATCATATACTACACCAAAATCATGGACATTAATAGTCTTAAAAAATTTGCTACACCTTATATTAAAGTTATGCAATTCCATTGGGCCAAATGTCGACTCTATATTTAATTCAATCATTTGAGCTATAAAAACGCTGCACTTCTCCCTTATGTAATTAATTGTGGCAGATTCTTCAGCTTGCCTGAGAGTTTGATTAAGAGACGTTTTATATCCACTATTATTTACGTAGAAGAGTTTTCTCATAAATTTCACAATCTTTTTTATAAATACGTTTAATTCTATTTATTAAATGATTATCTAGATAATCATTTACTACCTTTATCGTTTAACATTTTCCTCATTTTAGGTCCTTCAAAATTCAAAAGTGATTCAGATTAATATCACTACCTAAATCATTATATTTTCTCCCATTTTTCTGGATAAATATCCTTTGTATCTAAATGAGAGTTCATTGGCCCAAACCATTTCTTTGGAGCCACTACTATTTTTTTAGGATTATCATTTAACCAGGCAGCCCACCATGAAAAAGTGCTATTTGAAATAATGTTATGATCACACATTGACATTAAATACAAATCTTCTACATCGGAATATCCTTCTACGAAATGAATTCTTTCCCCCATATCTGGGAAAGAATTTTTACACCACTCTATATCATCAGAAAAAACAAATATGCTACAATCTTTTGGCATCTTATTTAAAGCTTTCATAAAGTAAGGCATGCTCTGAACTGGGTGTATATCTTGCAGTTTTACATAGTCACCTCTGCGGACATGTATAGAACATGATTCCACACTATCCATACTAGGGAATCTTTTGTTTATAGATTCTTTTATGTGATCAGGGCAGGAAAAGAGATCTTTAATCTCTTTTTCGTATTCCTTAAAGTATTTTTCAGATTGAAAATATCCAGTTAAAGCTACTCCATTTGCAACAAAAGGCAATTCTGTAAATTGAAATCCTTGTTCACCAATTGTGGTCTGAGTTGCTACCGTATCTTTCTTCTCTATCGATCGAAGTATGTTGTCAAAATAACATTCTATTCCCCTGTGAACTTTTATGGATAAATTAGTGTTAAAAACTGGCTTTTTGCCATGCTTTAGAGCATAAGAGTATGCTGCAGCTATTTGAAATAAATAGTTGCCAAGGCCTCCAGCAAGTTGAGATGTGACAATATTTTTATACATTTTCAATATATTTTAAAGTTTCAAACTTCCCCTTTTTCTAGAATGGTGAAAAAATAGTTTCCTATGACCCTCATTATAAAATCTCTTTTAATTTATCTGCAACCCTATCACTTAAGTTAATAAACTCTTTGGATTTTTCGTAATTTCTTTCAATAAAAGAAAGTTTTTCTTGATATAATTCTGGGGTTAATTTATTTACTTGCTCAATAAGATCGTCAACATTATTAACTATTATCATCCCGTCAGTATTGAACCAGTTACCTATATTAGGGCATCCCCAGTAAATAGGTAATGTCTTCGTTTGTAATGTGTCTATTAACTTTTCTGTAAACCAATTGTCTTTCTTACAGTTTTCAATAACAATATGAAACATGCTATCAAACAATGGGGTTTTTTCCCCTTCCAATACTGGGTTTTCTCCAAATGCTGGCATCCTTAAGTGGTGAGGATCATTACCGCTAATAAAGAACTTTTTAGGAGTAGTTATAGCATCTTGTCTAATCCATAAATTATGTCTTAATAGATGACCTTCAGCCATTTTCTTAAAACCTACGATTGTTGAAACTGAGAACTCTTTTTCTGGGAACTCATATCCTTGAATCCAACAACCTCCAAATTCAAACAGTACAGCATTTTTACATCTGTCTAACACTGTTGATTCATGGGTTAATACGTAATCAAATTTGCTGCTTTCTAAAATAGCTTTTTGAGCTAATCCTGAAATTTCATTTGGCTCACATAAATACAAAATCTTAACACCGTCAACTTGAGTGTTCGCTCCAGATAAATCATCAACAAAAAGATATATTTGTTTTTCATGTTGTAGATTAACTTTCATGCCCCAATTACTTTTTACTATTATGTCTTTCATTATGCTAATTTTAGTACCTCCCTTCTTATTAAGTAATTAACTTTTTTTGGAGATAGATGTATATCATCTAGGTAAAAATCTTTTCTATCTTTGACATAGTCAAAAATGCTAATGAATTTATATCCTTTTTTTGAAGATATACTTTTTAATTTTTCATTAAAATATTCTTTATATGAATTTCTTTCTTCCTTAGTCCCTTTAGGGCAGTCAAAGGCTTCCTGGTGAGATTCATAGTAGTACCAGTGAGGTTTATCCTCTATGCATGGGGTTATTGAGCATAAATATACATTGTCACCTTTAAAGTTTTGAATTATATCTATATAGTTATCTATAATTTCGTCTATCACTTCTCTATATTTCCTGTTGGTATTTTCCATTACCTTTTTCACTTGCGCTCTGCAGTCTATTTCCCCAAAACAAATAAGTAAAGACTCTTTATCGCTAATAGATTCTATATAGTTTTTAACATCGCTTTTTTGATTTACATTAAAAGCAGTGTACGGGCCAGCTCTATAAGTTTTAAACATATTATTGATAGACGGCACTTTCATATCAGTCAATTTTTCTGTGTTAGCAAAATTGCTAACATGACTATCTCCTACACAATTAATCAATTCAACCTTTTTATTAGACCATCCTTCAAAGATCATTTCAAAATTAAAAGGCATGTCATAATATTTAGATAACTCCTTTTGAATTAGCCTTCTTCTCTCTTCGTAATTGTCTACAAACTTATGAAATTGTATTAAAAAATTGTTAAAAATGTTTAGTTCAGGCAGTTTTACCAAGTGCTCTAAGAGTCTATATTCTTCCCCTTCTATGTTGATCTTAGCAAGATCAACATGGTAAACCCCCTCTTCCTTCATGAATTCAACAATGCTTTTAAGCTGTATAGTTTCTGAGGCGCCATTTGTCTTAAATACAGAAGAGGCGTCTCCAGATACAGAAATTTCCAAAGATGTTGTGGAGTCAGATAATCCAAAATGAAATACTTTAACATTTTTTTTATCGGCGTATCTTTTTTTGATTTTTTCATAAAACTGCTTTACAGGCTCAAACACATAAATCGTTGGTGCAGTATATTCATCTAACGCTATTTGGGTCCAGTCTCCATTAAATCCTCCTATATCAAAAATAATAGGGTTATCAGGCAATTCAAATTTCATTACATCTTTCCAGGTGGGTGTCATATTATTTATATTTTTTTATTAAATCTGATTTATAGTCAATCACTTTTTTTTTACTATCAGTATCCATTCTTTGGAAGTATTGATGTATAGCTTGCATGTCTTGCAGTTTAGGATTGCTATAATATGTAGGGGGGTGAAACATATGGTATATTTCTATGTCTGGCTCATTTGCTGTTTCCATCTTAGAAATAGTATTAACTTTCTCCCAAAAGAATGCGTCTTCTGGGGAATTGGCTTGAAATAATTCTGGATCATAACCTCCAACTTCAAAAAACAATTCCCTATCAATCATGATGGATCCCCCTGGAGCTCCTATCATTATTTGACCTCCCATCCTAGGGTAATCAACCTCTGGCATATCTATACTTAGGTTGTCAATGTCGAAATTTCCATCTATAATTTTTGAAGTCAATTCTGAATTACAATATAGGACCCTTCTCCCTGTAAAGCATTGTATTGCTTTACATTTCTTAACTGATACATTCTCTTCTAGTTTTACAAAAAAATCAGATTGCATTAAACAATCTATATCATGCATTAAAATATACTTTGCTCTATTACTAAAGAATACCCCTATATTGAATGCTAGGCATTTATTAAACAGGTCTCCAGGCTTGCTGGGGATCCATAAATAATTTATTTTATTATTCTTACAAAATTGTGAATGCTCAGGTATATCAGAAAATTCAACTATTGTATATGTTATGTTTAAACCGCTACTTTCCCTAGCTGCCACAAAGCTGTTGTACATAGGTAGAGCAAACTCCCTTCTACCTTTCACTGGAATTATAACATTGATGTCATAAATTTCATCAGGGTTTTGAATGATTATTATACTGTCTTTTTTTACAGAATCATAATCGAAGATGTTATCATTGATTTCATCTATCATATTTTTCGGGTTATTTACCATAATTATACTACCATTCCTCCATTTGCTATATCAAACCTATTAGCGTAATTGTGAAAAGGGAAAAGTGTGTTTAATTTTAAATCCCCTTCTAATTTTAGAATCTTTTTTTCTATAAACTTTTGATTGTATATAGGGGTTGATTCTGAATTATTTATTTCCATACCTTCAAGAAGGTCGATTTTAATTTTTATATGAGCAATTTTCCTGATCCATAATATTGAATCCCTTTTTAATCTCATCTTACCTCCAGTATTAAATAGATCGTTGCCTATACTATCTCTCTGGGAATTAAAAGCGTCTATAGCTTCATTAAATCTTTTCTCATACCACGCATTTGTTTGATGAATAAAAGGTAGGTGAATAAATTTTTCAATGAATTCACCTACCTCACTTTCAAGGTCTAAGTTAGGATGCGGTAGCGGGCATTGAGATATGTAGAATATCTTTTTCACTATTTATAGCTTTCAATCTTTTTAAAGGCTGTCTTTTTAAGTATTTCTTGATGTATTTGCCATTGCATGCCCTGTCTAACTCTATCATCAGAAATTGGATTATCTCTATTGTATATGTACAAAGGTTTATCGTTATACTTCGTCTTGTCATATCCAGCCATTTCCATAATAGGATACATAATAGCTACATCGTAAGTGCATCGATAGAATTTACCATCTTTATCTTTCATGCAAGAAAAATTTTCATCTTGTTCCTGAATCTTCTGATACAGTCCAGCTCTGTAGGTTCTTATATGAGAAATGTAAAAAGAGTGCTCTCTCATATTTTCAAATACCTCTTTTGGCATAGGCCTAGCTATACCTCTCATCCCGTTAGTCCAAGAGGCTTGTCCGTAAGAAATCCAGCAATCATTTTCATTGTAAAAATCATTAAGGTAATTTAAAACTTTGTTTGAACTTAACCAGTCATCACCATCAACTAATACAATAATATCATCTGGATCGCAATGATTCATGGTGGCGTTATGGATATTTTCCAGCGCGGTAAGATTTTCTTCATTACGAATGCAAACTGCTCTACTATCTTCATGTGGCAACTTGTCCCATGAGTCATCTGTAGACGCATCATCTATGAAAATAACTTTAAAGTCATCATACTTTTGAGTCATGACGCTTCTAACACAAATATCTAAAAACTCCCCTGGGTTATAGAAAGGGGTGATAATAACAAATCTATTTTTTATATTTCCATCCATAGTTTCCTGCTTTTTTTCTTTTGTTTTTTAACACTTTAACGATTGAACTTGAGTCTATACCCAATATGTTTGAAGCCTCTGTTATAGAGCTCCAATGCTTTATAAAGTTCCCTAATTTATCAAATTGATCCACTGGTATAGAGTTGGATTCAGAAAGTTTTCTAACCATTTCTGGTCTTAATTTTCTACCTTTCCAATACCTGGAGTTGTTACAGCTTATTTTTTCTTTAGAAATTTTTGTGTGCTTCTTATTATAAAAAGGGTTTTTCACACCCTTCTTACAAAGACTCATTTTCTCTTTTTGTTGTGTAGTCATATAAAGAGGGCCACCTCCTCCAATATTTGAATTTAGGGTTGTAAACCCCCAGGATTTAAAGTTACATATCCAAAACCCTTCCCAAAATTTAGACTCTTTTTTATATACAACATCTAGTGTGTTAATAAAAATTTCATGACCTTGGCTAATTTCTTGCTCCAACCATTGTTTGAAACATGTTCCAGTATTATTTCTAATATGTTCAGAAAGTCTAATTTTTAAACTCCTAGAAGTTACTCCTATGTATATACATGAATTTTGATTAGAGCTTGTTATTGAATATATGTTTATAGTTGGCTTTTTCATATCACAACAGCTTTTATTTTATTGTTAAACAAATCGCTCCATTAAATAGTGGTAAAAACCAAATAAAAAAGGTGTGATAATTTTAATTGAATTTTCCATTAACCAGACTATTTAATATTGACAGTAACTAAAATTTAAACATTTTACACCTTTTAATCAAATTATAATCGTGGAATTTATAAATTTTCGTTCTATTTATTAAAAAAAACATAACCGATCATGGCAAAAGGACTTTCAAAAGAATCTCTTAAGAAAATAATTATCGAAACTGCTATTCTTAATAAGAAGAAAGAAGAGCTTTGGGGTAAGGCTGTTGAAATAGCTAAGGAATTGACTACTATTGAGGAAGCTCATAGAGGAATGGTTAGCTCTCATGGCTTTGCGGCTCCTGGAGATACTGCAGCTAAAACTAAAACTGGATTTGAGAACGAATTCTACGCTGGTAGATTATCTAGCTTAGGAGCTGAGATACAAGCGGCTCACGAAGAAACTATAGCTCAAGAAAAAGCTACAGAGCAAGTGAATGAAGATCTTGTAGATACTGTTTCTGAACTTAAAAAACAAATCGAGGATATGAAAAAAGAGCAAAAAGCTATTAAAGAATCGATTAAAAAATAATCGAATTTTTATTTTTGTATCTAATTTAAGAACTCAAAAACCATTACAATGGCAAACAAAAACGAAATTACTAAAGGCGCACTTTACGAAATGGTAAAGAAAGAGCTTGTTAACTTCGCGAAGAAAAAAACGCTTCAAGAAGAAAAGGCAAAGCTTCAAGCTGAACTAAATCAATTAAATGAAGTGATGGCTGGATCCGAAATGGATAAAAACCAGGATTATCACGCGGGCCAAAAGGAGCCTGTTTTTGATGTTAAAGGAACGCATTTAACTGAGGAAGGTGAAGGTGATATTTCTTCTCCAGACCAAGTTAAGAGTGATGGAGACTTAGATAAGTATATTCAAAACTTAGTCGCTAAAGGCGGTGGTGAACAATCTGTTTCGGAAGGTGATGGGGAAGAAATTTCTGCACCAGGAGATGTTCAAGGTAAAGGAGACTTAGATAGTTATATTCAAAATCTAATCGCTAAAGGCGGTGGTTCTGCTGATAAAATTGCAAATTCAATCGATTCTAACCAAGAGGTTGCTGAAGTAAGCGGTTTGGGAGAGGCTGAAATTAACGAAGGTCTTGAGAACGCAATTCAATGGGAGGGCGACATAGCAAAGCTATATGATCTTCCAATAGCTAAAATGGAGAATGGTGAAATAGTATTTACTGATCCAGATGGTGAAAAAGCTCTATCTAAACACGTTGGTGTTCTTAAAGCTAAATATGACGCTGCTCAAGGTGGAGACACTAGCATGGTTGCTGAAGATGAAGAAATAGTTGATGGTGAGATTGAGGAATTTAGCTCGGAATCTATTGAAGAGCCAGGGAGCGAAATGCTACCAGAGTGGTTAAAAGAAGAGTTAGATGAAATGGAAGATGATTCCTTTTCAATTGATGATTCTGAAGAAGTTTTTGAAATCGAAGACATGGGAATGTATGAGATGGAAGAAGTTTCTGGAGAAGAGGTTATAGAGGAAGAGGATGTGGAGGAAGAGGTTGATCTTGAAAAGATTCAAGAAAGCGTAGCTTCTAAAATGACATCTAAAGAGTCTAAAGAAATAATAGATACTGTAAAAGAAAAATTAAATGAGGGTAAAGATGAAGGTGCGTCTTTACTTTCTGAATCATTTAGAGCTAGAATGCAACGTTTAGCTGGAATGTAAATTTAAAGTAATAAGTAACAAAAAAAAGGATAGTCAATGACTATCCTTTTTTGTTTTAAAAGAGTTTTTCTTAAAGAAGGCCTTTGTGACTTTCTTCTTTTAATAAAGATCTTCCATCATCAGTTAAAGGCGTGCTAGGAGTCTTTCTCTCCATTAACCCATCCTGAGCTACATTGATCTTTTTTTGTTCTTGAACTTTATTTAATGGTTTTCCGTTTTTGTCTAAACCATTAGGGTCAAGTAAATTGTCTGTTAAAAAATTGTCCATAATCGATTATTTAAATTGTACTTAAGTAATTATAAATAGAGGTAAAAAGTATGTTATTTGTTTTTATACCTTTTCATAACCTCTATAAGTATGCTGTTTCTAACTATATCCTTCTCCTCGAACTCGTGAGTGGTAACGCCTTGTAATCCCTGAAACCTTTCAAAAGCATCTTGTAATCCAGACTTTTCATTACCTTTAAGTTTGAGATCTGTCTGATCAGCGTCTCCCATAACAATCATTTTAGAATTTTCTCCTAATCTTGATATGAATAATTTTAGCCCTTTAATTGTAGTATTTTGAGCTTCATCTAAGATCATTATAGCATCATCATACGTGTTACCTCTCATGAAATTAAGCGGTTCTTCTTGTATTATTTTGTTTGTAATCATCCATTGAGTAGGGGATGAACCTATTAATTTCTCCATGTTTGAATAATATGAAGACATGTATGGAGCTATCTTTTCAGACATATCTCCTGGAAGAAACCCCATAGACTCATCAGCTTCCACAATAGGTTTTGTAAAGATTAGTCGAGTGATTTTTTCATTATTTTTCATAGCATCCATAGCCGCTTTAAGTGCGATTAAAGTTTTACCAACACCAGCTGGTCCAGAGACGAACGTTATATTGTTATTTTTTATTTTCTGTATAAGCTTTTCTTGGGAGGGATTCTTGGCTTTTATTCCAGGTTTATAATTAATTTCCTTAATACGTTTATGAGTTTTTTCCTTTAACTCTTGAGACATTTGATATAAATCAAACTCTTCTTTTTGTTCTCTCGATAGGTTTTTACCTTTAGCCATACGTTTTTTGTTAATAAATAGGTTTCATTTATACCTTTTAAATAACCTAAACAAAAAAATCACAAAAATCTAGATATTTATATCAAAAAAGATCTTAAAGATGAAAAATCTATCCAAAGAACAACTAGCTACTGAGATAGCCTCACAAATAAAAGAAATGGGAATGAACACTGTTTTCAACGAAGAATTCATTGATCAGGTTCGAAAAACAGTATCTGAAAAAATTAACACTCCTGTTTTAGAAGAGGAAGTGGACACTGAAGAAAGCGCTGCTGTACAAGAGGATGTGGAGGACGGTGGGGTAGTTGACTCTCTACCTGGAGGGGGAGAAGATCCTAATAATACTGATTTCTCAACTGAAGCTAACGTGGAAGGATACACGCCTCAAATGCCTTCTTTTCTAGATAAAATAGAGCCAGATCAATTTGTAGTATTTGATATGAACGAGTTAAGTGAAGGTGGGGTAAATCTTTCAAACAAACAATTCAGAACTTTTGATAATCCTGATATTAGGAGATCAATACATCAATGCTGGATTGAGGAGGGTAAAAGGAAAGCGAAAGTATATGTTGCTAAATTCGAAGAGATTGGAGATATATCCTTTGACCCGTTAGCTGGAACTTCTAAATTCGAGGAAAAGAGAATTAATAATATTTCAATCCCTGGAGAGAAGCAGAATCCATACGCAGACGGATCAGCTAACTTGCAGGTTACTGGAAGTAATTCAGCTGGACCTATTACTATGGATCTAAGTTCCATTAATATAGAAGGTATGATGAAGAAGTATATTGAAGACGCTTTGAGAGCTCAGTTAAATACTAGCTTTCAAATGCAGGCTCCAGAAACTGAAACTCCAACTCCAGAAATGCCTATGCAAGAGTCTCCTAAAAAAACAGAAGAGAATTTAATTATTGCAGATAACGCGCAAGATGCTATGGGGAGAAATAGTGTAAAAACTGAAATATCTGAAGCTGAGGAGAATGAGATTAAAATGGTAGAACTTGCTATGAATGAGAGGGCTTATAGAAAAGTCGATGCTCCAAAAGGGTTAGTAGAGTCATTGTCTGACCCTAAAAATGTAGATAGTTTATTAGTCTCTAAAGGTAAAGAAGTACAAGAATTAAAGTTTGAAGGCGTGTCTTACTTTTATCCTGTAAATATAATTTCTTCTAACAAATGCTATGTAAAGCGATAATCGCTTTACATATGATAAAGAATGTGTTAAATTCAAAGAAAAGACATTATGAAAGCACAACCTAAATTTTGGAAAGTAATCAACAACACTGGTAACTCTGGGGCTCCAAGCTCTCAAAAAGTTAAAGTAGTTGTTAAAATAAACAGTAACGCAAGTAAAGCTGTTATTATAGAGCCTGGAAATTTTGTAATAGGAATGGCTCAAATAACTACATCATTAGATGCTCAAAACCGAAGAAGGTTTGTGACTATAGATGAAGAGTTTGATAATTCCGTATTAGATTTACCACTCGGAGAACAATATGAAATTGGGCATATAGATAAAGTCCAAAGTAATACTGATGAATACATGAAATAAAAAAAGGATCTCCAAACGAGATCCTTTTTTTTATCTTCTAGATGTCCCTTTAACTGCTGAAAAACCAATCAATCCACTGCCTAGCATAAAGCCAAAATCATACATCCCGCCAGAATTATTCATAGCATAAATGCTTATATCGTCATAGAATAAACTTCCTATGAAAGAGAAAATGACGATAGACCCATGCCATAATCCTGAGAAAAATCCATAAGGTTCATCAATTGCGCATTAATCAATATTAATTGAATCAGCGCACCCAGTCAAGAATATTGCAATAACAAACATTGTCACCATTAAATATAATGGCTCACTTTTTAGTTGTTTCATATAATTTATTTATATATAAGAAACAAATATACAAACTTTTTCCTTGCCAAGCTTTATAATCTAAGAAAGTATGATTAAGTTTTCCTAAAAACCTAATTATGGGCAAGATAAAACTTTTGATGCTTCCTTCTGACACAATGGGTGTTGGTCACTTTCGTAACATATGGCCAGCTCAGGCTATCAACAGAAACCATCAAGATGAGATAGAAGTGGAGATAAATACAACTCCAGACTTTAATGATTTAGAATATTTCAAAAAATTTGATATAGTTCATTTTCATAGGCAACTTGGGGATATAAACACATCTCCAAAACAAATTCAAATGCTTAAAAGTTTGGGTTTAACTGTGATTATGGATATTGATGATTACTGGGAACCTTTTGGAGCTCACCCTCTCTATTACATAATAAAACAAGAAAAGATAGGTGATAAAATTAGATCGCTATTACCTTTAGTTGATCACGTTACTACTACCACTAGTATATTTAGAAATGAAATATTGAAATATAATCCTAATGTTTCCGTGTTGCCAAACTCTGTATATCCAGAGCATAAAATGTGGAGCGGTACCGATCAAAGATCTGAGGATAATGACAAAGTTAGAATTGCTTGGATTGGAGGATCTTCTCACCATGCTGATTTGAAATTGCTAGAAACTTCTATGGGCATATTACACTCAAGTGCTGAGCTTAAAGATAAATATCAAATGGTGCTTTGCGGATTTGATACTAGGGGTAATATTACGGAAGTAAGTCCAGATGGGCGTCAGAAAACTAGGCCGATAACTCCAAATGAGAGTGTTTGGAAAAGGTTTGAAGAAATAGTTACTTCAGATTACAAGGTAAATGGAGACAATCCAGATTACACTGATTATTTAAATAGAATCGTTAAAGATCCATATAAGACCGCTAACGAGCAAAATTATGTAAGAAGATGGACTTTGCCATTAACTCAGTACGGGAAGCATTATGACTACTGTGATGTATGTTTAGCTCCTATTTGTGATGTAGATCAAATAAGAACTCCTAAAGGTCAAATAATTAATCAACACAATATTTTTAATGAAGTTAAATCTGAATTAAAGATTATTGAAGCTGGTATAAAAAGGAAGACTCTTATTGCTCAGGATTTCGGTATCTATAAAGAGTTAATTGAAGATGGTAAAAACGGTATACTGATACCATGTAAAAAGAAGCATAACAAAGAGTGGTATAAAGCTATTAAAAAAGTTATTCTCGACAAGGATTACAGAGAGGAATTAGCTGATAACCTTCACCAGTTTGTTATCGAGAAATACAACATAAAGAAAGTTACTGAAGAAAGAGTGGATTTCTACAAAAGCATTATGACTGATAAAAAGGAAATTATTAAAGCGTAATTTCTCTTTTTTCATCTATTTATAGGAAAACATTGTAATGAAAGAAATATCTCTAAACTTTGGCGCTATAAAAGAATCTGTTCTTAGATATTCTGCTAACCAATTCTTAAATGAAGACAAGGAAACCGTTAGTGGGTTTGCGGAAGAAATACAGAATAACGAAATTCTTAAAAAACAATATCTAATATATAAGATTTTTGAAAACGCAAAACCTTTCACTAAAGATCATCTTGCTGAAAGATTCATAAATCAAAGCTTTAGATTGTTTGAAGGATTGGATTGGAAAGACATTCTAAAAACTAATGAATACGTAAGGGTTAAGTTCTTAGGTGAGAGCCATGTAAGCTCCACCTCAGGTAAAGATGAACTTTTTAACTCTATAAACACTTTGATCGAGTCTAGGTGTCATGCTATAAACCCTACTGAAGATCAAGAGGCTTATGAGGTTGTTTTAAATTATATCATGAGACCTGCTCTTGAAGAAGTTATTGAACCTGAACAGGTTAATGAATCAACAGAAAATCCTAAAATTGGATCTTGGAAATTCGTAACTAGTTTAGCTGTTAATAATTTTAATAAAAGATATGAGCATCTTAATGAGGGGGATAGATCTTTATTAAAAGTCTTACTTTCTCCAAGTAATCATAAAACAAATTATTTGGAAGATCTAAAATTAGAAAACATAGCTCTTATAGAAAAACTTATTGAAAGTGGCTCTGAAGAATTAGAGGTAGCTGCTCTAGGAAACTTTAGACAGAAACTTGATAAGATTGATTCCCAGGATATCGCTCAAATAGATGAGGCTATTATTTCTTGCTTCGAACTAAAAGAGATATTATCTAAATAAAATTTTGCAAAGATATATACTTAAAATGAGAGATGCAAAACATCTCTCATTTTTTTTGCTTAATTTATAATTTTTGTTTAAGTTATAAATAAATAAATAAGCAATGTTAGTAAAAGCTAGAGAAATAAAGTTAAAGCCTGAAGAATTTGATAATCAGTCAGTTAGTATTAAAATAGGTACAGCTGAAAATAGGGACAAACCAGAAACAATATATGTGGAGATATCTTTTTGGATCAAAAACAAAAAACACGATATTTCTTCTAAAGAACTAAGAAAGGCTTTACATAAACAATTGAGCGAAATAAACACTCAAGACCTTGATCCTGTTTTAAGAGATAATGAATTCTTTCCGAAATTTAAAGATAATTTATACATATTAAATATTCCTGAAAACATTGACTACAATGGAAAAAAGAATTTTGTTTCTATTGATGTTACATTGCACACTATTAATTTAGATGGTAAATCTTTCTTCCCTTTAAGTAATAAAAAGAATACAACTTTATATGATGAGGCTTTAAAAATAGCTCAAATAATATGCAAATCACCTCACTTGAATGAAAACCCTATTTTTGATGTGTCTCGGAAAAAATAACTTTGTAGCACATATTTTTTAACAGTTCCTAGCAATTGTCTATATAAATCCATGCAAATGGATTTATTTTTTTGTTTTAATTCTAAAATACGTGAATTAGAAAAAAAACCAATATTTATAGACATGAGCACAAAATCGGAAAAATACATCATCTCGGAATATTTCGAGTTCAAAGCTGATCCGCAACTTATTAAAGAAGCGATTGAGCAGGGCGGGCTTATTACTTTAGTTGGAATTTTACAAAAAGCCGACACACTAAATAGGAACGGTAGAATTTATCCATACGACATACTTAAGCGTCAAGCTGAAACTTATATGCAGGAATGTGTAGAAAAAGGCGTTGCTTACGGAGAGTTAGATCATCCAGATTCAGCTGTAGTTAGTTTAGCTAACGTATCACATTTGGTAACAGATATGTGGTGGCAAGAGAAGACTCTTTATGGCAAAGTAGTAGTTGATCCAGAAGATGATGCAGGTAAAAAATTAAAATCACTTTTAAAGATGGGAGGAACTTTAGGTATCTCATCAAGAGGGGTGGGTTCTGTAACTTCAAAAGGTGGAAATGATGTTGTTCAAGAAGATTTTGAATTAATTGCATTTGACTTTGTTTCATCACCTTCAACACCTGGAGCATACATGTTCAAGGAAGGGGTGGATGCTAAGCGAGGAATGGTCCCTCTTACTCCAGAGGCCGAAAAGATTTTTAAATTAGCCAAGGACGATAGTGGAAGTATCTACGAATATCACCAGAAGTTAAATAATATGTTAAACGACGATTTCTGGAAAAATATATAAAAAATGAGGTAATACTCGTTTTTTGATTTTTTCAAAATATTTATTGTAAAATAAGACAAAAAATGGCAGACAAAAAACACATCATCAAGGAAGCTATTGCAGAATACAACCAAATAACTGAATTCGCTATGAAAGAAGCTAAAGAAGATATGGCAAAAAAAGTAGATTCCAAGCTAGAGAAAATTCTCGACAAACAATTGAAAGAAAACATCTCTATCGAAAAGGATGGTGTTGATGTTGAAGTTACTGATACTACAGTAACTATTGAAAAGGGTGGCACTAAAGTTACTGTTGGGGATAGTGAAGCAGAAGTTGAATCTGGTTTCGATATGGGAGCTGAAATGGGGTCTGAAATTGAGCCTATTATGGGTGGAGAAATTGAATCAGGTTTTGAAGCTATCGGAGATGAGGAAGAAATTGAAGGTGGTGACGCCGAAGATGAAATTGAAACATTCGATTCTGAAGAAGCTGAAGCTGAAGAAATTGACGATGAAACATCTGATGAAGATGATGAAGATGAGGAAGAGCCTGAAGAGATTGAAGAAACTCTTTTTGAGATTAAAGAAATTGTAGAGGACCAAGAATTAGAAGATGAGGGGGAACCAGAAATGGCTAATCCGTTTGATATTATTCTTAGTAGACTAGATGATATTGAATCTAAACTAGAAGGTGGAACATCTGATGAAGGCGATGCTGAAGGAGAAGTTGAAATCGTTGATGACGAAGAAGTAGCTGAGCCTGGAGAAGAATTGGGTGGAGAGGAAGAAGTGATGGAAGACCCTTTAGGTGAAGAGCCTGCTGGAGACGAAACTGCAATGGAACCAGAAGCGGAGGAAGAAGCTCCAGCTATGGAAGAAGAGTTTAGCATGAACACTTTTGAAGAAAGTGATTTCATTGCTGAAGATGAGCAATTAGAAGAAACGATTGAAATTGTTGATGAAGATGATTTCGAATCTGTTGAAGGAGAAGAGGGTATGGAAGAAATGCATGGAGTTTCTCATTCTGTATCTACTAAAGGTCAAAGCTCTAAATTTGGCGGGGAGAACAACCCAAAATCACAAAGTAAAAGAATAAACAAAGAACATAAAGAGTTCTCGGAACTGACGGCTCAACAAGACTCTAACATAGAGGAGCTGAACGAGGAAAACGATAGTTTAAAAACTGAGATCGAGGAATATAAAAATTCATTCATCGAACTTAGAACACAGTTTCACGAAATGAACACTCTTAATGCAAAGTTGGCTTTAGCTAACAAGATTCTTACGAACGGAGGCTTAACTAACAGTGAGAAAGTCGCTATCAACGAAGCATTTGCTGAAGCATCTAATGCAGAAGCAGCTAAGAAGGTATATGACAAGATCATCAAAGAGCACAGTATTTCTATTAAGAAATCTGGACTTGATAAAGTGAGAAGTTCAAGTATCAAAGCTGGACAACCAACTGAAAAGTCAGAAACTGAAACTCTTTACGAAAGTGATGAGTCAAGAAGATGGCAAAATTTAGCGGGAATTAAACCACTAAATGGTTAAAAACTGGAAAAACAGTTTTTCCAGACTATTTAAGATTAAGCATTTAAAATTAAACTATTAAAAAATGGCAAGCGAATTATTAACAAGCGGCAAAGTTGGTTTAACCAACATTAAAAGCCTTGCAGAGCAAAGAAAGTCTATCGTGGCTTCTTGGGATAACTCTGGTCTTTTAAAAGGACTTCAAGGAATGGAGAAAGCGAACATCGCTCAACTTCTAGAAAATCAAGCATCTCACATGTTACAAGAGGTTACTCTTGATACATCTGCAGGTCGTTTTGATACTGTAGCTTTTCCAATCGTGAGAAGAGTATTCTCAAGATTATTAGCTAACGAGTTAGTTTCTGTACAACCTTTAGCACTTCCTTCTGGATTGTTATTTTATCTTGATGCGAGAGTATCTTGGAATGGTGCTGATAACACTCAAAAAAATCAATTAACTAGACAACAAGAATTGGCTAGAGTACAGAGAGTTGCACCTGCAAACACTGCTACTGAAAAGCCTGGTCCTACATTTGCAAGCACATCTGCATATGAAAGATTTTATAACAACAAGGGTTTTGATCTTTCTTTCGGGACAGGAGAAACTGTAGTTGGTACTGCAGCAGCGCTTAACGCTTCTGGATGGACAAATGGTATTTTATCTACTACTTTCGATTTAGGTCAAGGTTTTGATATCTCTAAGCAACAGTCTTCTGCTACTTTAAGATTCTCTGCTGGAACTGACATCTACTACTCTTCAGGTTCTCAGAACTTATTAGTTGTAGCAGCTGGTCAAGGTGTACCTTATTACCACCAAATCCAAGATTATACTCAAGATATGTTTAGCTCTCAGTTCGCTGATGTTATTCTTGACTTGAGACCTGCTGGAGTTGATTCTTCAAGCTTTAGTTCTGCAAATATAAATGACGGAGCTGGTAATTCTGGTGCGGCATTCAATATTGCTATAACTCCTGCTTACGAAGTGTTTAACGACCTTGAAGGTAAGTCTGAAATGGCTGAACTTACAATCAGATTCTCTTCTGTAACTGTAACAACTATCACAAGAAAACTTAGAGCTCACTGGACTCCAGAATTAGCGCAAGATCTTGAAGCATACCACTCTATCGATGCAGAAGCTGAGTTAACAGCTCTTCTTTCTGAGCACATTGCTGCAGAGGTTGATAGAGAAATCATCATTGACTTAATCAACCAAGCTCCATTCAGAGCAAGATGGGATTACAATGGTCTTTCTAACAATGCTAACTTCTTCGGAACGCAAAAAGACTGGAACCAAACTCTTATTACTAGAGTAAATGAACTTTCAGCTCAAATTCACAAGGCTACTTTAAGAGGTGGTGCTAACTGGATTGTATGTTCTGCTGAGGCGGGTGCAATATTTGATGACTTGGATTACTTCCACGTTGCTGGATCTGCAGCTCCTGATATGGAGAAGTACAACTTAGGTGTTGAAAAAATTGGTAACTTAGGAAACAGATACTCTGTATTTAAAGATCCTTATTTACCTTCTCAAATTGTATTAGTTGGTCACAAAGGGTCTACGTTCCTTGAAGCTGGATATATCTACGCTCCATACATTCCTTTACAATTGACTCAAACTATCTACGATCCAAATGATTTCACTCCAAGAAAAGGTATCATGACTAGATACGCTAAGAAAATGGTTAATAACCGTTTCTACGGAGTTGTAATTATCGATAATGTTAACACTTACGGTGCAGCATAATCAGTAGATAATATAACTACATTAAAGCCCTGACCTTTTGGTCGGGGCTTTTTTATTTATACCCATTAATTACAGTAAACAACTGAGCTTCATTTGTTACAATTTTCATATTAATGCAATTTGTGACAAATTTCTCTATATCTGATATTTTCCTCAATTGTTTAGATGATGATAAATCCCTAATACCTCTCTGATGAGTTCCAAAAACTTTTCTATTAATTGTCCTGGAGTATTCTGGGTAATTAGGTTTTTCGATAATAGATTTAATAGCTGAGTTCATAGGTAAGAATTCTGTGCCAGCCTCAATTCTATCAAACACTAAGGAGTCAGTAAGCCATATTATAACCTTAGCATAAATCATAGGGTTTAGCTCCAACGCTAAAAGAACCCAAATATAAGGATTGCAAACTGTCATCCTATTTTCTCCTCTACCAGTTGTTTTCCACACCCCTAAACCTTTCAAAACCTTTGCAATCGACTCTTTTTTTATCATTTCCATAAACTGAGGAATTCCTAAGTTTATGAAATCCTGCTCTTTTAATATAAAAAACAATCTTTCTTGAAAATCTTTAGATTGCATTACGGTATGATAAGTTCTTTCAGACCAACCATAAGACCATCTAGCTTTTTCGTATGATTTTTGAAGATCTGTAACTGAAAGCATTTCAGTTTTTGTTTGTTGCCTTATCTTTATTCCAAAAAGATCTCTATCAGAGCTTTTTAATGTTACATTTGTTTTCATGTAGGTAAATTTATTTCTTTTTGAATGTCGTGTTTAGTGTCCACTTATATTTTACTGAAAGATATCTTATGCATATTACAACTAAAATAGAAGTTATTACATTTAGATCGCTATACGAGCTTAGTTTTGATGATAAAAGGTATGTTATTCCTCCTACCAAGCATGCTGATGCGTAAATCTCTCTTCTAAATATCAATGGCACCTCATTTGTGAGAACGTCTCTTATAACACCTCCAAAACAAGCGGAAATAACCCCCATTATTAAACAAATTTCTATATTAAGATTATGTGACATAGTAGTTTCTATCCCAAGTATAGTAAATACTCCAATACCTATAGTATCAAATATGAACATGCTACGTTTAAATTGTATAATATTGTTTTTAAATGCATAAGTTATGATGTATCCAAATATTATTGCAATAAAATAATTTCTATCATTTAGCCAGCCAACTGGACTTACTCCTATTAATAAATCTCTTATGGTTCCGCCACCGACTGCGGTTGCGAAACCAATAACTAAAGTTCCGACCAGGTCAAACTTTTTTCTAATCGCCATCAATACTCCAGATATAGCGAAAATGCCAGTACCAAAAAGGTCTAAACAGTAAATCCAGTCAATCATTCACCCGTGACCTCTTTTAGTTTATCTCTAAACTCTGCAGCTAATATATAATCCTCTTCCTCTACAGCTTTATTTAAAAACCGAGTATATCTCTCTATGTCAATTTCTTCTTTAGTTTTACCTGCCATTAGATCTGAAATAGTAGTATAGCCTTGAGCCATGCCCCCTCTTTCACTCTCGTCCATTTCATCTATCTCGTCTATTAATTTATAGAATAGCTGATCTGATAGTGGTTCCATGTCTTCCATATTCGTTTTAAACCCCATAGCATTTAACTTACTTTCAAGCATGTCTTTTTCAGGTATTCCAGAAGACACCATGAAACCTTCACATTCTTCAAGTATACCCAAATCTTCTAGTGAGGGATATATTTCTGTTATATGAGAATCAACCATATACTCACCTCTCCAAGCAATCAATACTAAACCATTTATACCGTAAGACTCTTCAATGAAATCCATTGTTTCATCATGCTCATCATCTATATAATCTCTATACTCTGAAAAAGTATATAGTTTTATGAAAAAATGTTTTTTTAGCCTTTCTAATGCGTTCATAAGTCTGTATTTGTTTTATTAACGTAAATTCTTGTTTTTTGTTGCCTTTAAAAGAATATATTGTAATATTCATTATGACAAAGAACCCCGTGCCCTTGAATGGTTATACGCATATCTCCATGTGTCAATGGTGAATCATTAGAAATCTGATGTAGTAAACCGAACTCATGGTAATATAAATTGCCATTAATATAATCAATTCTATTTTTAGAAGCTAACAATTGCTCTTGTAACTCATTAGGTGAGTTGTAGAATTCTATATAATTACGACCAGTTTCGGTATTAAAACAGTTTAATCCTGCTCCATTTTTAGGGATTCTAACTGGTATAGTAAATGAGAACGTCTCTTCTTCATTGACCTCAAAACCCCAATCATGATTTGAGTAAGGTTTATCTACATGTATACTTGCTATGTATTGAGTATTTTTCATCTCAGAAAATTGTTTATTAAATTCGAATATGTGAAATCCAGGCCACGCGAGGTCGAATTTGACTGGCTTCCCTAATTTTAATTCGAAGAATGATTTTATCTTATCATAAACAGATTCAAATTCTTTACGTAAAATCACGTTTGAATTGTCTGATAATTTTTTATAGACATCAATATCTCTACTATCTAAATAAGAGGCTGCTCCTAATGTATAAAACCCTTCTCTACTAATCCATTTAGATTTAAGATTGATGACTTTTTGAGATATCAGATCACTTTCTTCCTCTGTAAGGAAGAAGTGCTCTTCTGGAAGTTTAAATTTCATATTATAAAGGGCACCAGTCAGGTATTTTAACGTTTTTAATTTGATATGGTCTACAGCCAGAATCTGCAGCTCTAAACTTCTGCCAATCTACAGCATATGAAGAATTAAAATTAATTTCTGACTCATCTTTTTCTGTTTTAGTACAAACTATGGCTTCGTCATCGTAGCAAAAAGAATCGTTAGGATCAGGATCTCCTATTACTGAATGATGTGGGCATTCAATACATTTAGTTAACGTTATTTTCTTTTCGGACATAATTTATTTTGTTAATATGTATGTATTTTAGTAAATGTATAGATTTGAATAATCATATCCAAACAGCTTAAGGAAGAATTTTCAAAGCTATTTATAAATAAAAAGTATTTAATCATGGCATTTCATAATACAAATTATTCATTTCTAAACCTTTCTGGAACTCAAGATTTAGCTGCAGCAGGTTATGATGGAGTATTAGCTACAACCGTTCACGAAGTTTATTGTACTGCATCAGGGTCAATTGAGCTTTCGGCTATAGGCGGTGGAACGGCAATATTCCCAATGACTACTGGTCAAAGTGTAAAAATAATGGTTGGAAGCTATTCGGTTTCCTCAGGTACATTTGTAGGTTTTAGAACAAAAGGTGACAAGCCAGGCTTTAATCCAAACACTGTTGTATTCCCTAACTAATAAATAATTATGAGCATCTGTGTAGTAGAAAAATGTTTAACTGGAATGACTGAAAGCGCTCAACAGGCGCTTTTCAGGAGGATTCGTAGAAAAATTGGCGCTCCTGTACTTACTGTAGAGTTAGTAGATGAGCAAATAGAAGAGTGTATATGCCAAGCTATCGAAATGTATTCTAGTAACATTAACAATTGGGCTTTAGAGAATAGGATGGCAGAAATGCTAGGGCTTCCAAATAATGAAGACGTTACTCTTAAGTATGTAGCAAATAGCTTGTACATGGAGAAATCTATGGCTAAACATCCTTCAGAAATGATTGGTGGAGGTGTTAATACTACGCGAGAGTTAAAAACTGATGGTTTATCATTAACTGCAGGTACTCAGAATTATTCTATACCAGCTAACAGGGAGGTTGAAGAAATTATGTGGTACACGCCTAGTTTTATTAATCTTTATGGTTTAAGCCCTTTTAGTAATAATGGTATAGATTTTTATGAGTTTGGAGCAAGTTTCGCTGGAAACTCATTATATTCTGTTGTTCCAGTTTTTGATACAATTCTTACAGCTCAGGCGATGGAGTTGAGAAATAAAGTTCGAGGTTCAGAATTTTCTTACACAATACATGCTGGATCTGGCGGAACTAGAGTTTTAAGATTATATCCTATTCCTACAAGAACTCAAGGCTCTGGAGAATCAAATGTTTATACAATGGGCGCTGGTACTCCTGGTACTTTATTTTATAGATACTTTGATAGAGTAGGTACTGATGGTAATGCACTTTTTAGTGGTAATACTGCTAATCCTCAAGGATTAGGAGATACTGGAAAAACGGGTAATGGACTTGTTTCTGGACCAGCTGATGCGCCTTTATATAATATTGCATTTGATGATTTAAATGATGTTGGTAAAAACTGGGTAAAGGCTTATGCTGAAGCTTTATCTAAAGAGTTGTTAGGGATTGGTATTAGAGGTAAATTTAGTGGAGAATTACCTATACCTGATGGAACTGTTACAATGAATAGCGCTGACCTTATTACTAATGGTAGAGCTGATCAAGACAGGTTACTAGATCAACTTAAAGAGACTTTAGATAAACTTTCTTTAAAGAAAATATTAGAAGACAGAGCTGCTATGCAAGAAGCAGTTAACAAATCTTTACAATCAATTCCTTTAGGTATATTCTGGGGTTAATAAATTATGAAAGACGGATTAGGAGAATTTGGACAAAGACCCAATGAGGCAAACGAAAACCTTACAAAAAAGACAGGTATTGATCTTTTCTTTGGTGAAGCTGAAGCTAGATTTTTTGATCAAGTTGGTAAAGAATTAACTATAGACATTCTCAAAGAAGCGTTTATTCTCTATAGAGTGGATATGAAAAAAACTAGGGCTCATAAATTGTATGGTGAAGCTAAAAAGAAAAACTGGAAAGAAGAAATTGAAGTATTTGGTAGAATTAATGTAGAAGTTAATGATCCATCTAAAAGAAATGGAGTTGGTCCTTACAAAAAAGCATTTGGGAACCTTACTGCTGCTGTTCACATTTCTCACCTTGAAGAAAAAGGATTGGTTAAAAAAGATGGTGGCGATATTACAGTAGACCTTCACCCTGGGGATTTCATTGCTCATAAAGGTCAATTCTATGAAATATATGACGATGGATTTGCTCAAATATCTAATCAACACTCTTACGCTGGAGATAGAAGATTCTCTCTTACGATAAAAGCGAAAGAGGTAGATGGGGATGTTTTTAGAGCAAGATAATTGTTTACATTAACATTTTAAATCAATAAATTCCATTATGAGAAAACAATTCTATATTGCTTATAACATCATTAAGGAATATTCTCCAATAACGAGCCTTTATGAAAATGGTTTATTTGAGGTTGATTTTGATAATATCAATAATTTTATTTGTGAAGGGATTATAACTGTGGGTCAAGAGGAGCTTTTAGTGGATCATGTAATTGCTACAAATAGATTAATTGGAAGAACAATTGCTAGTTTAAAATTAACATTAAGAAGGGCGGATGAAAGAACACTTAATCAAATAAAAAATTGGATTGGCGCTGGAAGTGACGTTAATTACAATAACTTTAGAAAATCTGGAGTAATTAGGAAGATTTCTGAAGAAGGTAATGTAATTCGTGAATACGCTCTTCGAGGCGTATGTCCCGAATCAGTTAAATCTCCCGTTTCATCATATGATAACACTTTTTCTAACCTTCAGTTTGAGATAGAATTTTTTATTGAGTCAGTAGAGTCTTTTATTAACTGAGGCTCAAGAATAAATTCCTAGAAGATAGATTCTTTTGCAGATTGGTCATCTGCAAGAAACACCCCCTAAAGTCCCCCTCTTTAAAAAGGGAATCTATAGGGGGCGCTTATTGCATGTTAACCGAGATAACTTCCTGTGAAGACGAGTTCCCCATTGATTTAGGCTCCATTATCTCAATAACACCTCAGAACAAAGATAATAGACTTAGCATTTACCCCCTAGTATTATGGGGATGCATTCGTAACAATTACCCGTGTATCTCATTGGGGAACGTAGTTTAATGTTCAAGTATTTAATATCCTTTCACACCCTTTTAAGGGTTACAACAAAACAAATATATCTCGTAAAAAGCGAAAAATCAAATATTTGTTAGCTATTTATTAATAAACATCTCTATGGGTACTATAAAAAACCAACAAGATTTACTGGATAAGAATTTTGAAAACAGCAATTTTTTGCCTCAGAAGCTTGCTTTAGAGGATTTAGATCTAGGAGTTTTTGATTACATAAAAGAGTTAAATTTTTCTGTTACAGATCAAACGGATAAGCAAATACCCGTACCAGTTCTTTGGGGAAACAAAGAACTTTGGGCGGAAAGAAAACAAAACTGGGCTTTTAATAATGAAGAAAGAGGGGAGGAAATAGCTAGACCGTTTGTTACTATCCATAGGACGAATGTGAAAAAAGGCTTATCCCCACTTAAGTCAACAATACCAAGAAAGAGAAAATTTTCATTTGTTAAAGTTCCTGTTTTTGACGGAACTTTAAAAGGGTATGATATTTATAAAATTCCACAACCAACTTATGTTAATACTGGTTATGAATTAATTTTTGAAACTCATTACATGGAAGATGTAAATGAGTTTTATGAGATGATTATAAGAGATGGTTTTTCAGATTTTCAAGGATATATGAAAATAAATGGATACGATGTTCCAGCATATATGTCTGGAGATCCAAGCACTGAAAATAATATTGATGATTTGACTCAAGAGTCTATTTATACGGTGAGAATACCTTTAGAGGTACACGGAAAATTAATAGACCCTTCTGACTTTGAGAAAGTAAGTACGATTACTAAAATAGCAATCAATATTTGCGAGAAAAAAGATTAATTAGTATTCAGGTAAATAAGCATAAGTTTGAAAATTTTTATCTATTTATCTAAAAATAGCGTGTAGAATGATAGTTAGGAACACAAAACAAGGATATGCCACATTACACTTCAAAGATGGAGTTAGATCGGTTGTATACAAGATATTAGCTGGTGAAACGGTTGATATTCCAACTTTGAATAGTGTTGATCAAGTGGTTAACAAATTTCTATTTAAACATGGACACCTAGTAGAAGCTTCAATAGCAGCTCCAGCCCCTGAAGCACCAAAGAAAGTGATTTCTGAAGTGGAAAAGGCTAAAGAACAAACTGAAGAATATATTGCAGATGTAAACAAGGACGGAGTGATTGATGAGAAAGATTCGGAAATCATTAAGGAAGCTTCTTCTGCAAAAAGTAAAAAAACAAAAAAAACCGAGTAAAAAAGACTAAAAATAGAAGTTAAATGGCTACAGTATTCTTATCACCAGGTGTTTTTACTAGAGAACAAGATTTTACCATCTTTGCATCAAGAGTTGGTATCACAAGATTGGGTCTTGTTGGTAAAACGTTAAAAGGGCCTGCTTTCGAACCAGTAAAAATTGCAAGTACCGATGAGTACCTTGCAAGATTTGGAAGCACAAACCCTAAATTTTCACTCCCTTATGTTGCGAACGCATTCTTGGCACAGTCCAATGAGTTAACGGTCACAAGAATTTTGGGACAAAATGGTTTTACTAACTCAGGAGCGTGGTTAATCGTTGCTGGAACAGGATCAACTAATGCTGGATCAGTATTAGCAGTTCTTAGAAGTAAAGCAAATCAAATTAGCGGAGAGTTCTCATTCAATGAGGAAAGTGACGTGACTATAGGGGGGTTAACTACAGGTAGTACACCTCTTAGTTCATTCGTATTAAGCGCAACTACAGGTCCTATGACAGGGATTACTGGAAGCGGAATGACAGTATCTTTAGATGAAACTAGAGATGATTACATTGTTAGAGCGTTAGGTGAAAGTCCAGATGTTATAACAGGGGAAATTGATCTTTATGTTGAAAGTATTTTTCCTCATTATGTGAGAGAATCTTTTGCAAGAGGTGAGTTGTCAGATTTGAGTCCTACTTTAGTATACGCAAATGATGCTTCTTATACAGATTATGCTGACAGTTATTCTGACGCAGTTACTCCATGGGTTGTTTCTAGAGTTATAGGAAATGAAGTTAGAAACCTTTTCAAGGTTAGAACAATTTCTGATGGTGATTCTGCAAATGAAGAAATCAAGATATCAATTCAAAACATTGACATTAACAACTATACATTCGATCTTCTAGTAAGAAGCTTTAATGATACAGACAAAACAGCTAGCCAAACAGCTCTTGAAAGATTCTCTAATCTTTCGTTAGATGAAACTTCAAACGGTTACATTGCAAGAGTAATTGGTACAACTGATGAGGATTACCCAAGGAGATCTTCTTACATAACTGTAGAGATGGCTCAAAATATACCATCTAACACTGTACCAGGTGGTTTTAGAGGATATAGCATTAGAAATAATGGAGTTTCTGGAACAACTGCTCCAGATTTATTTTATAAAACTACATATTTGTCAGGAGATTCAATCTTTAGATCTTATTTAGGTCTTACTGAGCTTGGATACACTTCTCAAACTCAAAATGAGATTTCTTTCCAGAATTCTATCAAGACTCTTGAGAAAGATTTTTTCTCTTATCAAGGAGGGGTTTCTAGCGGAATGACAACTGTTAACGGTTTCCATATGGAAAGCGCTGCGCCAACAGGATTTACTACTGGAGATAAAATTTCAATGTCAGCTTATACTAATGCTGCAGGAACTAGAATTGATAGAAATAAATTGAAATTCACATTAGTGCCAGCAGGCGGTTTTGATGGATGGGATAAATTGTATTCTTATGAAGAGCAATATGAAGAATTTGCAGCATCTAAAATAGATAACTCAAATTCATTTAAAGCAGGTATTGGAACATTTTCTAATCCAGAAGAGGTTGACATCAACCTATTCGCAACGCCAGGTATAGATTTCTCAAATAACTTTGAGTTAATTAATTCTGCGCTTGAAATGGTTGAAGATAGAGCTGATAGCTTATACATAATGGATGCTCCAAGACTTACCTCTGGTGAAGTTAAGGGAACTCCAGAAGAGATTGTGTCTATATTAGATTCAACAGGAATTGATTCTAGTTATGCTGCTACTTATTGGCCTTGGATTCAAATTATAGACGCTAACAATAGTGTTTATACTTACCAAGCACCTACAATGGGAGCTGTTCAAGCAATCGCGCTTACAGATAATGTTGCTAACCCATGGTTCGCGCCAGCAGGTATCAACAGAGGTTTGTTAGGAGACTTTGTAAACAAAGTTGATGTGAAAATGAACGCTGGAAACAGAGATACGCTTTACCAAGGAAGAGTCAATCCAATTGCATCTTTCGTTCAACAAGGTATCGTTATCTTTGGTCAGAAGACACTACAGAGACAAAGTTCTTCACTTGATAGAATCAACGTAAGAAGATTATTACTTCAAGTAAGAAGATTAGTAGCTGCAGCATCTTTAACATTGCTTTTCGAACAAAACGATCAGACGTTAAGAGATCAATTCTTAGCGAAAGTGGAGCCAATATTATTGAATATCCAAAACCAAAGAGGTTTAAATGCTTTTAATGTGGTAATGGATGACACTTTGAACTCTACAGATACAATTGATAGAAACACATTGGTAGGTAAGATTCAATTACAACCAACTCCATCAGTTGAATTCATCGACTTGACCTTTCAAGTTTTACCAACTGGCGCTTCGTTCGAAGATTTTTAACAGAGATTAATAATCAAATATATAAAAAGAGACCTCAAAAGGGTCTCTTTTTTTTTGCTAAAAATGTAAATATGAGATATGATAATCGGAAAATTTCCGATTAAGTAATAATATTATAACGGATTCATAGGCAACAAATTTAAAATTAATTCGTTATTAAATCATACAAAAGAAATATGTTATGGCTAAAGTTGGTAAAAAAGAATTTAGAATTGGCACAGAACATCCAGTGTCCTACCCTTTGTTTTATACTCAAAAATATGGTTTTGAAATTAGAGGGATAGATGAGGAGTTCTTTAATTTGACGGGAGTTAGTAATGCTGGCTACAACACAGAAGCTGAGCTGACAGAAGCTATATATAAAGCCATACCAAAGTATCATGAATTTAAAAAAAGTGAACGCCTTGTAATAGCTTACAGATGCAAAGCAACAACTTCTCTAACGATGAATAGTGTAAGTGAAGGTAGTTATTCAGGTACGATTGAAGGCGTGTCGCGCAAGATAAAAGGGTTCGATGCTTTTACTGCTCCAGATTGCGCTATTGGAATTGATTATAAAATTTTCATGGAGGTATTTAATGGGAAGTCTAATGAGTATTTTCCAGTAGATGAGGATCATAAAGTCTCTTCAGTAAATAATATTCACTGGACCGTATTGGATGGGATGACGTTTATTGAATACACTAAAGATAATCTTGAGTTCTTTGAAAACATCAAAAAGGGCATGCAAGAACTAGTTAAAAAAATGTCTTTGTTTTTTGATCTAGATTCAGAAGGTGCTCAATTGTTAATTCAACAAAACACTAAGCTAATAGGGTGATAATGAGTACAGCTATAAAATGTTTTATTTTACGGATAAATAACCACAAATAAAGAAATGGTTAAAATGTTGCTCATAATGTTAAAGTAGAAGTTTTGTATTGCCGTTTACTATATGCTGTATGCAGTTGATTATTAACCGATAAACTTAATAGAATGGATTTAATAGAAAAAGAACTATCCGAAAATTTAAGAATAAGTGGAGAGCTTGAAGGTGGGTTGTTTGCGGAAATATCTTTGTGTTATTGTGGTAGAGATTATGTTGCAAGAAGAGATTTGTACACGGTAAAAGAAGGGGTAGTTTACAGCATAAATAAAGATGGCAGTCTGTACGCTACTGGTGATTTATTGTATCATATACAAAGAGATTGTCATAAAATAGGTAAGTATAACCCTAATGATAAGAATCAATTCAAAAGTAGCACGTTTAGTTATTCAGACATTAAACAAATACTAAAACTATAATTGCATATAACGGTTGTATAGATGGCGTTTTAATGCCATTTTATACCGTGTTATATTTTAGTGCGGTTAATTAACTAAAAACAAAATAGATAAAATGAAAAAAATATTAAGATTTATGACTGTATGCTTTTATCACAGATTTAAAGTGATAGACAGTTGCAAACAAGCAGAAGAAAGAGGGTTAAAGTTTGATAATAATGTTTATGGGGATGCTATAAATATGTGGAATTGTAGAAGTTTTTGGTACGATGAATATAATTTTAGATACCGTTGTTTAGAACTACATAAGTAGCATTAAATATAATGTAAGGTCTATGTTTTAGTAGCGATTAATAACTTAAAAATATGAATTATGAATGATTTTCAAATGTACAACGAAGGTAAAAAGGAAGCAGAAAACAAGCTATTAAATATAGATAATGTTATTGTGCCGAAGGGTACGTTTTATTGCGATTGTGTGCAGCCAAGTATGCAAAAACCAATAAGCGAAACAGAATACGAGTGTTTTGATTGTGGTAAAGAAGTAAAGCAATAATATGCACTATAACGAACGAGTGTATGGCGCGTTGCCTCACTAACTTAAATTGAAAATAAAAAACTTAAAACTATGAATACAGTATCAAAAAACACCGAAAGCAATGTGCTATACACAATGTTAGGCACAGTTAAATTTTATAGGGTATCAAGACCTTACTGTACACCTTCGAGTGCTTACACATTTGCATTAAATGAAGATGATGCGGTTTTAAAGGTATCTAAAAAGTATGGTGGTGTAACGAATAGTAAAGCACGAGAAATTAAGGAAGATGAATTTAATGAGTTCGTTTCTTAATTGTGCCTAATGCACAAAGCTATAAGCCTTTTTTTTGGCTTTATAGGTTGTGTTATGCTTATCACGGATTGTTAAACCACTAAACTAAAATTGAAAATGTACGATACAAAACAGAAATACGTAAGATTAGGAGAATATGACGAAATTATAATTTTCCCGACAACAATAGAACACTCGACTTTTAAACACCTTGAACCTATAAGTGCTGGATTTTGCCACATACATAGTGATAAAGTAGTTTGTTATGGCAAAAGCTACTCTTTAAATATAGAGAGCAAAGAAGACGATACACTCAAAGCAACTAAACAAATACATGGTATAGACGCTATGTTAGAATTAATGCAATAGTGTTAAGCATAACGTTGAGTATATGGTTTTGTAAGCCATAGCACAAATTTACAAATTGAAAAATAATATTAATTAGGCTTATAAACTATATACATTGTTGTGTGTAGTACGGAATTTAAGCCACAAACTAAATAGAAAGATGGAAGATTTAATTAAAGCATTACAAATACTTTTAAAATATGGCAACCCAAGAAACCCAAGCCATTGTGAACACGACTACTTTTATGTAGCTATTGACCCTGAATTAGTGAGCAAGGATGATATTGAGGAACTTGATAAATTAGGGTTCTTTATTGATTCTGAATACGAAGGTGAAGGATTTGGGAGTTTCAGATATGGTAGTTGCTAGTATTACACACAACGGCATCTTGTATGGTGTCGTGGCGATTTGAAACCGCTAATTAAATAAATGACCAAAAACTTAAATAAGGATGAACACTAATAAAGAAAACGAAATTAAGCCATGCACTATACAAAATGTTGTAACACGTTTTGAAGCGTTGGCAAAAGAAAGAAATATCTGTTTTATGTATGACTATGAAGATGGTTATTTCATAAATGTAAGCGACAAAGGTAGCCCATCTGAAGTAAGACAATGGAAAGGAGTTGCTGAAATAATAGAAACCAAGAACCACAACCTAATTGAATGTATGCAAAAGGCTACTGAATTTATGGAAAAGGAAAACGAAGATTTTAGAAAGCACTTAGCGAGAGTTGGCTAATGTGTTACAACGGTAAGTATATGAAACGTAAAACGAACGGATTATGATAACAAGTATATGGAATGAAATACGCATAATAAGGCGTATAAAAAAAGGAATTTGGTTAAAAACTAAACATAGGGGTTGGATAAGACCTGAACTGTATAAGGCGTATTTAGGTTACGCCTTTGACCCTATAATTCTTAAAGAAGAAAAGTGGTAGTGAGTGTATGTTTTATATACCATGTTGTATGGCGAGGTACGAGCGTACCGTTTTAATGGCATACAACACGAAAATAAAGATAAGCGTTAAGCGACTCGAAGAGTTATCTTTTATTTTCTGTTATCGTAATTAATATTTAAAAAGGGATCATTACAAATCTTTTTTTGTCTATTTATTAACATGGGAACATGTACAATTTGTGGCAATCCACTACCTAAAGAAACTTCTCCTGCATGCAGTAGAGAATGTGGATATGAAGTTCGAAAGCAAGAAGAGGGTAAAAATAATTAGTTGCTTCACGCAACAATTCTATAACTTTCTTCGTTGTACTATATAAGACATTAACTTATTAAATAATTAGAGGAAGGTGAAACGTGGCGGCTATACAGAAAGCTTAATACGCCCTTGGTAAATTTCCCGTGGTATTCTCGCTTTGCAGGTTGGGCTTATGTTCATTATCTGATTCACAAAGGAGTAGAACTATAAACGCTCAATCTACCCAATAGAAGGAAATTTCAATATACCTTCCTCTTTAAAAATTTTCTTATGAGTAAACAAAAAACAAGATGGAGAAGCGTTATTGAAGTTCCTGCTAGCGGAGAAACTGGCATGTGGGGCGGGGCATACACTTTAGCATACGTATATTCAAGTAAGGGAAATTTTCTAGTTAAAGGATATCTGAGAGAAGTTGAAAAATATATAGAGCAGACTTTCAAGGAAAAATATTTTGTTAACCTATCTCTTTGGCATCGAGGTAAGCATAGAGACATTTGGAAATTCTGGAAAGACAAGGTTCAAATGAACGCGGCAAACCCTTTTAGGTATAATGATAGAAAACCTGATCCTAAACATAGAAAATGGGAAATTTATTCTGGAAGCGGACCAGATAGAATAGAAGTTAAATTTAAAAGGATTCCTAAGAGATGGGTTCCAGAACTGGAGGTATTTTAGATGAATGATGAATCGTGTGATAAAATTAGATACGTGTCTCAAGGGTCTGCTAATAAGGATTTAAAAAGGATAAAGAGAGCTAAGAATAGAGGAGTTAAGCCAATTAGGTCATATTTATGCGATCTATGTAATAGATGGCACTTAACATCTAAGAAAAGAGATAGAGAATCTATAAATAAAAAAAAGTATATTAGAAACAAATAATGTTATTATGTTATAAATGAAAGTGGGGGAAGAATATAGTAGAGTTTTAAATGAAATTAAGGATAATAAAAAGGGTAATCATTAATTTTTCTGATCTATTTATAATAAAATAGAGTTTCCTGATGCCATTAAGTAAAACTACATTCGCAATAAAAAGAAATGACACAATGCCATCATTGATGGTAAATGTAATTGATAGAGGTAGGCTTTTGCAAAAGCAATACTATAGCTTAAGCGGGGTAACTGGAGTTACTTTTACGATGGTTGACACTTCTTGCGACATAGCAAAAATACTTAATCAAGAAGCTCAGATAACTTGCGTTTCAGGAGGGGTGATTCAGTATAATTGGAAACTTGGAGATACTAACGTTTCAGGAAATTATAAAGGGGAGTTTGAATTATCATACACGGGAGGAGGGAAACTTACTATTCCGCAGGTGGGAGGTATAGATATTGAAATTAATGATGATCTCAACAATTCTTAACCAATCTCAATATCAATCATATTATTTTATATACCAATCTCTAATGGGTAATTCATAACCTCTATAGCCAAATTTCCCCCAACTATATTTGGGGCTATTCTAAATCTGGTTTGCAACCTTTTAACTGGAACCCCAGCAAGGTATATCACATTCCATATCAATTCATAAGTAACATCTCCAGCATATAAATTGGGATTTAGATCTACATAGTAAATTCCTTTAGATTCTTGAATCGGACTCAGTCCAGATTCAATAAACGTTCCACCACTACTTGCTGCAGTTGTAGTGTTTGCGGTTAGTCCGAAAGGGGTGATAAATTCATAAGCTGTTGTAGCGCTGGTAGGAGCGCTAATACATACAAATTTTCTATATAGTCTTATATTTGCCATGAGTGTTAAAAAAAAGGATTTGCCTAAAACCTGACGTAGGTTAGACAAATCCTTTTAAAGTATTCTTTTAGAGAATTAAGCTGCTAATAAACATCTGTCCATTTGAACACTTATTGTGATGTCAGCAAGTCCATCATCGCCGTAGTCAAATCCACCAAAATCGATATTAGTAATCATTGAGCCGATAAGAGTCCATTTTTCCACCTCTATACCAGTCGGATCAAGCGCTTTTAATACTAAGTTCTTTTTGTAACCAACAGCATATCCCATACGACCAGTAGCTGATTCGAAATGAAGTCTAATCCATTCCATAAGCTTTTGAGTAGTAGAGGGTCCGATAACATCGATGAATGTTACATCAATCGATTGCCATACAGATCTACCAGCAACCCAAGTACTAGTATTCATATATGGTATTTCCACTGGGTTAATATTTAACTTTGGTTTCCCAGAAGTTTGCACTATGAATTGATCAATACCAAGCTCGGTAGGAAATTCAAGAGCAAACCTATTTTTTCTTTTAGGTTCCTGTTCAATTGGAACTGGTCTAAACATATCTGCCATGTCGTATCAGTTTAAGTTGTGTTTGTTTATTATAAATAGCAAAAAAATTTTTTACACATGTTTTTTCTTTTATTATTATATATGATTAAATATTAAAAAAACCATTAATTAAATAGGGAAATAGCGCGTGCTATATATTTTTGTGCTATTTATAAAGAAAAGTTTTTAATGGCTGGTAGATACATATTTCCTTCGGGTAATTTTTTAGATTTGTCAGGTGGAACCGTAACTGGTTTGACAAACTTTACTAATGGAATTAGTGGCAGCACTTTATCTGGTGGCACCATTTACTCTGGAGATACTGATATATCTAATATATTCTTAACAACAGCGTCAACCCTAACTGCTGCTACAATATATGAAACCAATTTATTTAGCGGAACCACTTCTCCAGGAATCAATGTTCCAGTCGGAACTACTGTAGAGGATATAAGAGGGCAAACATTTTCAAACTTTATAGATAACTATGTGTTCCCTACTACGGACGCAAGTATATCTTCAAATAAATCAGGACAACTAATAGCTACTCCTACATTAAATACGGTAGAGGTTGGAACTTCATTAAATGAAACTTTAACAGCATCATTTAATCAAGGGCAAATTCAGAACGGGAACGGATCTGCTGGGCCAAGTTTAGTGGGTTTACCAAATACCTACACCTTTACTGGTCCAGGGATCGCGACTTCTGTTGTGATAAGTTCAATGTCTTCTCCTATAAATATAAATACATCAAACCCAGGTTATGAAATATCTAAAGCTGTATTTGGTTCTAATATTTGGAGTGTAAACATAATACATAGTATAGGTACGGGTGTTTATTTTGATTCAAAAGGTAATATTGCCAGCAATTTAGATGGAAATAGAGTTGCTGGAAATGTTTCAGACAACTCAAACACTATAACGGGAAGGTATTATGCTTTTTATAATACTGGGATATTACCAACAAATTCAAATGAAGTAAGAGTTGGGTCTAGTAAAAGTTTTTTAAGTGGAAGTAATGCTGGTAGTTTTAATATATCTATATCTGCAAATGAACCTTTAGCGTTTTTTGCAGTTCCAGCGGGTAAATCAGCAACAGTTCTTTATGTGGAAAGTAGTAATGCTGATGTGACTGGATCTTTTTCAGTTACAACATTTAATGTTGATGATGCTGGAGGCAATCCTGTATCATATGATATTTATACAACAACAATTGGAGGGGGGGGATACCCGTCTAACGCAACTTATAATGTAACAATAGTTTAGTAAATAATAATTTAAATAAAAAAAATAAAATGGCGTTTTTTAATTTACCTTTTGGAGTAAGAATAGCAGGAGCTGACCCTATCGATGGAGATAGATATATAGCTGTAGATTTAGCTACAAGAGATAGTTTAGTTGGTTCAGGTAGAGAATTTGACGGACTTCAAGTTTTCGTTGAATCTGATAAAACATTATACATATTAGTAGACAAGGCTCTAGGTACTTGGGATGTAGTAGGGTCTTCAGCTTTGACTGGGGCAACATCCCCTTTCTCAGCTAATACGGTAAACGGATCAATTTCCACTGTAGAGGGAGATAATACTGCTTCTGGAGATTTCTCTTTTATAGCTGGAGGAACAGGTGGGACAGTAAATGGAAATTACTCTTCTATAATAGGAGGGCAGGGAGGTTTACTGATTAATTCAGCTACTGGCTCTACAATTTTAGGAGGGACTGGAATTACTGGAACTTCTGAAGATACTGTTTATATGCCAAACGCTTTTGCTCAGGGAGCAATTAGCGCAACTACATTTTATTCAGGAAGTACAGATTTAGGAGATATTATAAGTAATTTAGATGTTTCTTCTAAATATGATAAATCTGGCGGAACTATAAGTGGTAATGTTTCCATCACTGGAAATTTAGAAGTATTAGGTACGGCCACGACTTTAAACACTGAAGTTGTTCAAACTAAGGATAATAACATTGATCTTAATTATAGCGGAAGTCATATAAGCGCTGTAGGTGGAGGTATTACATTAATTTCTGGACAGACTGACGGCAGTTCATCGAGCATACTTTCTGATGATGCTGGAGACTGGCACTCAAATGTAGGGTTTTATGCTACTAACATTTCTGGAGATACTATTTATTCTGGATCTACAGATCTTGACACTATAATTAGAAATATTGCTTCAGAAACGGAGCAATTAGATGTTACTCGTGTACAGGATGGTATAAACACTTATACTGGAGGTACCGACTTAAATCCAACAGTAAATATTACTGGTGGTACTTTTTATGATTTAGAAGTCACTGGAACAACTGAACTTAATATATTAAGTGCTACAACCATCTATTCTGGTGGCACTAATATGAGTGAGCTGTTTAAAGGGATAAACTATCAAGATACATACACTTCATCTATACCTCCAGCAACTACTTCACCTGGTTGGACAATACCAGGAGGCCTGACTGTTGGTGATGTTACTGGGCAAACTTTTTCAGATTTTATAGATAATTACTTATTCCCTACAGTATTCTCTACAATATCTGTAGCTAAGTCTGTAATTTTATCTTTTACACCTTCATTGTCTACAGTTGAGGTGGGTACTACTTTAGACCCTACTTTAACTGCTACTTTTAATCAGGGTGACATTGAGAATGGTGATGGAAGTTCTGGACCAGATTTAGTAGGTCTTGCTAATAAATTTACATTTACTGGACCAGGTATATCAACAACTTCAGTTGTAGACACTTCAACGAACCCAACTTCAATCACAACAAGTGATACAGGTTTCACAACTTCACAAGTTGCCTTTGGGTCTAATGTTTGGAACGTTTTAGTAAATCATGATATTGGAACAGGACTTTATTACGATTCAAAAGGTGGTGTAGACACTTCTTTAGATGGTAGTAGGGTTGCTGGAAACGTATCGGATAACTCAAATACTATAACAGGTAGGTATTATGGCTTTTATGATACTGGAATATTGCCAGCAAACTCAAGTGAGGTAAGAACTGGTACAGATAGAGTTTTCTTAAATGGAAGTAATAATGGTTCGTTTACTATTACAATTGCGGCAAGTGAGCCTTTAGTGTTCTTTGCGGTTCCTGCAGGGAAGACGGCAACAGTCCTTTATGTGGAAAGTAGTAATGCTGATGTGACTGGATCTTTTTCAGTTACAACATTTAATGTTGATGATGCTGGAGGCAACCCTGTTTCATATGATGTTTATACAACAACAATTGGAGGGGGTGGGTATCCATCTACTGCTAACTATAGCGTAACAATTAATTAAGATAATATAATTTAATGGCATTTTTTAATTTACCTTTTGGAGTAAGAATAGCAGGAGCTGACCCTATCGATGGAGATAGGTATGTCGCTACTGGTATTACATCCAGAGACAGTTTAATTGGCTCAGGTAGAGAATTTAATGGCCTTCAAGTTTTTGTTGAAACTGAAAAGCAGTTATATATTTTAAAGGACAAGACGGTTCCTACATGGGAATCTATAGGCACTTCTAGTGATCTAGGTTTATACCTAGCATTATCTGGAGGCACTGGAGGTCCTTATAATTTTACAGGATCTACAACGGCATCATCCTTATTATCAACAACTATAACTTCAAGCACGATAAACGCTAGTTATAGTATTGATCCTATAGCAGATGATACGGTGGATATAGGTAATGCCTTTAAGAGATTTAGGAACTTGCACACTAAAAATGGTATAGCTACCAATTTTACAGCAAGCACTAAAATATTATTAGGCACAAGGGAAATGACGGAGCATAATATTTTTCTATCTGGAGACACGTTAGACGGAGGTCTTTATTAATAAAAAATAGTATTTATAATCAAATAAATAGAAAAAATGGCTAATAGAAGCGCAACAATATTAACAAGAAAAAAATTAACTACAGGCGGAGGGTTACCAGGAGACGCACTTTTTGGGGAAGGTTTTGTAAATGCATACGATGGTATACTAAAGTACTCTGGTGTAACTGGAGGATCTTTTGAAACATCAAGTGAAAGCGGTGTCTTTGAAGTGGGTTCTAGACTATTCAATTCATCTATCTCAAATAGATTATCGATAAATTCTAAATTCGTCATATCTGGAGACACTGGCACAATATCAACATATGAAGGGGTTAATGGCTCTGGTCTTACTGGTAAGTTTCTATCTGGAACAACTGACGGATTTGTTCTTGCTAATATAACTAATATAGCGGATTCTTTAGATCCCACAAAAGTACAACCAGGATCAAACATCGCAACGGGGGGGACTATTGCGCTTCCTATTGTTAGTTTAGTAGATAGTCCATCAGTAAATAATTTATCTGTATCTGGAGTTTCTACTATTACTACAGCAACAATAACTAATGCTGATGTAACAAATTTAAGTGGTGTAACTATTTATTCTGGCTCTACTGATCTTGACTCAGTAATAAGAACTATTGCAAGTGAGACTGAATTATTAGATGTAACTCGTGTTGGAAATGGTTTAAATACCTATACTGGAGGAACAGATAATAGTCCAACTGTAAATATATCTGGGGGAACTTTAGATAATTTAACCGTAACTAATGATACGGTATTAAATGGGGTTTATGCTGTAAATTTAAGTGGTGGAAGTATTTATTCTGGTTCTACTAATTTAGAAGATTTATTCTTAACTGCTGCTGATATAAACTCACCTTTTAGCGGGAACTCTATTAATGGAGCAATAAGCACTATTAGCGGTAGTAATATTTCATCAGGGTCCTATTCAATAGTCAATGGAGGTAAACAGAATGTTGCCTCTGGTAGTTATTCGAACGCTCAAGGATTTAAAACATCAGCTACAACATTTTCATCTCACGCTGAAGGTCAATACACGTTAGCCTCAGGGGATCAGTCTCACGCTGAAGGTGAAAATACCACAGCATCAGGAAGCGGTTCTCACTCTGAAGGATTTCACACAATAGCTTCTGGAGATCAGTCTCATGCGGCAGGATTTTATTCTATAGCATCAGGACAAGGGTCTACAGCGACTGGATATAGAACTGAGGCAACAAGTTCATTTGCAAACGCTCAAGGTTTTAAGACATCTGCAACCACACTAGCATCTCACGCTGAAGGTCAATATACATTAGTTACTGGATCATTTGGTCACGCTGAAGGTTTATCTACTACAGCGGGAAGCCAAGCTCATGCTGAAGGTCAATACTCTAAAGCGTTAGGGGCATCTTCTCATGCTGAAGGATTTAATACAACAGCAAATGGTCAAAGCTCTCATGCTGAAGGAGGTTACACTACAGCGTCAGGGGTGGCGTCACATGCTGAAGGGTATAGCACTCAAGCTTTGGGAGATCAGTCTCACGCTGGAGGATATGGTACCACAGCGGACACTCAGTATTCTTTTGTTCACGGTAGAAGCTCAATTGCTGGAGGCGCTGAATCTGCGATACTAGGCGGTAATAATAATGAGTTAACCTCATCTGCGGCTAGATCGGTTGTTTTAGGTGGCCAGAATATTACAGGGACTGAATCTGATACGGTTTACGGAATCAACTTCAATGCTCAAGGTTCAGTTTCGGCTACCACGTTTTATTCTGGATCTACGGATTTATCATCAATTTTTTTAACTGAGACTGGCGGTTTTACAGATCAGCAAGTTGCTTATGCTGGGACTGATGGAGTTTTAACAGGTGAGGCAGGATTTACTTATGACGCTGTTAACAACGAGTTGAAAACTCCAAGCATTGTTATTGGTAATCCAGCTACAACAGCGGATACAACAGCAACAGTATATGGTAATATTCTTTTAATTGGAGATGCTATTTCAGGATTTACTTCAGAGCTTTATATTGAGGACAATAAAATTGAATTAAATTTTAACCCTACAGCTTCTACAGAATCTACATCTTTAGGTTCAGGTTGGTCAATACAAGACGGTTCAGGAACTCCTGGTACAGATGTATTCTTTGACATAAGAGGGGCGTCTACTGGAATTTCCAATAGAGCGTTTACCACGAACTTGGAAGATGTAAGAATAAGAGAGACAGGGACGATTTCGTCACCTAACGGGGTTAGGCTTTTAGCTGAGCTTGATGTTTTAGATGGGGGAACCTTCTAACTAAAAAATAATTGAAACCAAAAGCCCTTTCTATATAGAAAGGGCTTTTTTTTTTGTTATTTATATTATGAACTCTATAGTTCACCGCTCTTTAAGGGCGGTAATTGAAGTTATATAATTTCGTTGTTATGTCAGATAGAAGCGTACGGTTAATAGTAAAGAAAACCGCGATTCCTAGTAGAGTTCCATCTGGAACTACTGGTAGCGAGTCTAATCTTATTAAGCAAGGCGAGCTTGCTTTGAACACGGCTGATCAAAAGTTGTTTTCCTATGACGGAAGTAACATTTTTGAAATTGGAGCTAAATCTTATCTAAATTTAAGTGGGGGAACAGTTGTAGGAGATCTGGATATAACAGGTTCAATTTCAGCAACCACTATATATTCTGGGGGGACTGATCTGTCTGATTTGTTTGGAGGGGAGACAAATATATATAACAGCGATGGCACATTAACATCTAGTAGAAATTTAAATGGTGGAGACACGAATATTCTTTCACTAGGTACTTCATCATCTAGATTAAAACAAGGAGGGTTTAAGACTAATGATGGAATGTTTTTTAATAACATCGGGTCTGGAACTACTGGGTTTGGAGGTTATATTGATTTTACAACATCATCATCTGATGCGGTTGGAAAAACAAATGCTGGATTATATTTTAATTCATTCCCAACAAAAGTAGGCGACTCTTCTAGTTTTGATACGAGTCAAGGGTCAAATAGAAAAGGTGATTATTTTGGGGTCCCATATGAAACAGGTCCAGGGAAAATTTCATTTAGAGCTAATGCAGGATATCCAGACCACTATTCTTCTATCACTAGATCTGAAATTGCTCTTAGAGGTGAAGTTACAGGTGTTTCTGCAACAAGAATTGGAATAATACACAGAAAAACATATTCTTCAAGCACAACATATCAAGGGTTTTACATTTACCCTGATGGAGTCTCTAACTCAGGAACCACGATAAGAGAAAGCTATACAGGTAGAGGTTTAAAGTTTTTTGATAGAGCATCTGATGAACCTAATGTAACCTGGTCAACTGACGATAATAACATACCATCAATAGGTTTAATAAAAGAGAATATAACATCATCCCCACTTAGTGGAAATCCAATAAACGGGGCTATACTCTCTGTAAGTGGGAACAATTTATCTACTGGCGACTTTTCTTTCGCGATAGGTTCTGGCACAACAGCGTCAGGTAACGCTTCCTTTTCTGAAGGTCTAAGCAATAAAGCTATAGGTATAGCGTCTCATGCTGAAGGTTATTCAACTACTGCTTCTGGGCCCAATTCTCATTCAGAAGGGGAGTATACTACAGCGCTAGGAAATAATACTCACGCGGGAGGGTCTAAATCTTCAGCTATTGGACCAAGATCATTTATTCACTCTTCGGGATCAACTGTAATATCTAGCGAGTCTGCAATATTAGGCGGCCAAAGCAACATGTTAACACCAGCGGCTTTTAGATCTGTTATTTTAGGGGGGCAAAGCATTACTGGGGAAACGGAGGACACTGTTTATGGGATCAATTTTAATGCTCAAGGATCGGTTTCAGCAACCTCTTTTTATTCAGGAAGCACGAATTTACTTGATATATTTGCTACAGAATCCCTGAGTTATACTCAAGCTAGTCACGGATTATCAGTAGGTGATATGGTGAGTATAAGCGGATCCGTTTGGACAAAATCTATAGCTAACTCTAGCGCTGATATTAATGATAGCTTTGTTACAAACTATGTAAGCTCTGTTGTAGACGCTAATACTATCAATATAGGCACGGTTGGGTCAACTTTAGATATAGATTTGGGCTACTCAAGCGCTACAGCTATTTATCTTTCTCAAACTGTTCTTGGAGGGTTAACTGACAACCAGTATTCTAGTGGATTCCTTCAGCAGGTTGGTTGGTATTATGATGGTAGGATGTTCTTTAATCCTGAAGAGTATGTTGATTTAGATACTACTGGTGACAATGCTGATATCACAAGAGTTCAAAGTGGTGTAAATACATTCACTGGCGGGACGGAAAATTTACCAACGATAAACGTAACTGGGTTAACTGTTGATAATATAACGGTTAGTGGAGAGTCATCTTTCACATCATTAAGCGCAACTACATTTTATTCTGGATCTACGGATGTAGAAACAATTATTAGAGACTTGTCTGGAGGCGGCCCAACCGCCTTTACAGCAGTTGGAAACACTGGAGTAACTTATGCATGGGATGTTTCGGTGGAGCCAAAGATTACCATAACAATAACAGCGGATACCACAATCACAATTTCTAACCATGTAAATGGTGGAGAATATCAAGCCAACATTAAACAAGATGGGACAGGTGGACACGAAGTTACCATTGCAAATACTGCAATTGTTGCCAATAATGGTATTAAATCACCATTAGCGTTAAGCACAATAGCGAATGATACGAATAAAGTATTCATCCAATATGATGGTGTTGATATTAGTATTGATACAGGTATAGGTTATAACTAAAAAATAGATTTAATTAAATGGGATTTGGAGGAATTTTAGCATCAGCGAAGTATAAAAGATTAGTCATACCTAGACCAAATTATGAAGAATCTGGTTATGGTAGTGGTAATTTCGGTTTAATAAAATACGCAGATGGCTCATATAGTAATAACACATATTTTATTGATTATGGCGTTAAGCAGAGTGATGATGATATTGGATTTACAAACAAACTAGAAACTTTAATAATACAACAAAAAAGAGGTAATACATATACTGTTCCTGATACCAACACTATTGGTGTTTTAGATTTATCCGAATATAAATATCTAGAGTACATTCAATTAGGCTCTGTTTTTTTGAGTGCTGATAATATAACATTACCAGAGATTGTAGTACCGTTAGCACAAATTAATGATTTAGATGGAATAGTAACATATGGCGGTGAAAATTCAATAGATGGTAGGTTGGATTTAACACCATTGAATGTAAATGGTATGTTTGGTGGTATAATAAATTTTTCTAACATATTTGGTGTTAATGACCCAATTCTACCAATAAATGTGACTAGACCAGTGACGATATTAAATCTAAGAGATAACAATACCAATGCTGATGCGGTATTAGATTTATCAACATGGTCAAGATTGGGTGGTTCTATAACAATAGATAGAACAGTGCATAGTGGTATAACATTTCCAACATTCGTAGAATTGGATGCTCCTATAATAACTAAAATAGATTTTACAGAAGGTACTGGTGTTGATAATACTGCTGATAAAGTATTTGATTTATCAGCAATGCATAATTTAGGTGGTAATATTTTTTTAAATCATTGTGAAATTAGTACATTAACATTTAATAGTAATATAACTAATGAAATCACACAAGTAAGATTATATAACAATACAATAAACACTTTAGACTTATCTGGTTTTAAAAATTTTAATGGGATACTCCGAGTTCAAGGGCAAGGAACAGGAAATTTAACATCTATAACTTTGCCGCCAAACGCAACAACAACATATACAGAGTTAGACATAGGTAGTAATTCTAGTGCTAATATTGGAGTATTGGATTTGACAGGTGTTACATTTGTTGATGCCAATTTACAATTAGATGATATTGGATTAACATCTTTTACAGTAGATAATGGGCAAGAAAGTAATATTTCAACATTGAACTTAACAAATAACGGTGGTATCACTGGTAGTTTAGATTTTTCAGCATACCAAAGAACTGATGGTGTATCATTATCACTTGGAAATCTAAATGTTTCATCATACGATTTTGATGGGACTAGAATTAGAGGATTAAATTTGACAAATAATGGCACTATCACAGAATTAGATTTATCTACCTCTATTTTTTTGGGTGGTAGCTTTACTATAAGCAATAATGTTAATTTAGCAACCGTTAACATGTTTACTCCATCAAATACGTTTGGTAGAATTACTCAGTTTAATTGTAGATTTGTGCCTAACTTAACAGGTACTCTTGATTTATCAAGAGAAGACATGATTGCTTCAGCTTGGATGGATTGTAGAGATATATCAAATTTAAGCATCACTGACGTTAATATTATATTTCCTCCTAGTGGTAGTGATGTTACGCCACCATCGTCTTTCCTTGCTCTTACAAATCAATATGATGGAACAGTATGTGATATGTCGGGATTTATAAATCACAGAGATTTAAGATTGCAACATTTTCATAGAGTAAAAGAAATCCCTTTTAGAACAGGTGGTTATTTAGCAAGAGGGTCAAGAGGGACAAATTTGTGGTTAACAAATTTATATGGATTAACTACAGATTTAGATATAAATGCTTTTTCAGCATTAAACTGTTTAGGAACAGATATACAATTAACTACTAATTATTTTACAACAGCACAAGTAAATAAAATATTAGTGGATATTGCTAGTATGGAAACTACACATAGTTATGGAAGCGGAAGTTTGAATATATCAAACAATTCAGCACCCGATGGCACTAGTGGTGGTTATGATGGGTTATCTGCCGTGACAACTTTGACTAATGCTGGATGGTCTGTTACAACTGAATCTGAAATATGGAATGAGTTTATCATTGAAGTAGAAACGACAAGTGGTAACGAAACGTTTACTTTACCTACACAAGATATAGGAGCAGGTGCTAATAATTTTAAGGTGTTTTGGGGAGATGATGAAGCGGAGCGACATAATACAACACCTGATTTAAGTCACGAATATAGTACTGCTGGTACATATGAAATAAGAATGATGTCGTTAAACAATACAGATATACCACATTTTCATTTTGATGATACGGGGGATAAGTTGAAAATTAAAAAAGTGAAACAATGGGGTACTAATAAGCCATACACTCTTAATCTTAATGGATGCGCTAACTTAGAAGTAACAGCAACAGATATTCCAGATTTAATTTTAGATACAACGTTAGTGGATACATTTAAAGATTGCACTTCATTAACTAGTGTTAATTTTGATGAATGGGACATTTCAGGCGTTACCGATATGACAGGTTTCTTAAATGGCACTAATATATCAACAGCTGATTATGATGCTCTATTAATAGCATGGGAAGGTGGAGCGGTTCAATCTAGTGTCACTGCTGATTTTGGCTCTTCTACATACACTCTAGGTGGGGCGGCAGATACAGCTAGAGCAAACTTAATAAGCAATTCATCTTGGGTAATAATTGATGGTGGTGGAATTTAAAAATAATAAATAATTATGGAGTATAGAATATTATACAACGACACAGAAGTTCTTTCATGTATAGAGCATGAAGAAACGTCTATAACTAGAACAAAAGAAAAAGCTTTTGTTGGTGAACTGGATGAGGCTATACACTTTTTTAGAAGAAAGAATATTGATTATAGCTCCATTGTTTTCGATTTTGATTTAGAAGAAGAATCAATATTTGATGTAATAATTTCAAATTATGTTTTTGAAGAAACTGACAATGAAAGGAAGGTAACAATTCTCTCAATGCCCATGGATTTTTCCACTAGAACTATGTACGCTTCTATGTTGATAACATATATAGATGAATCGGGTTTACCTATTGAGAAGAGACACACGTTCAAAATAGGTAATGATTTTTTATTAAATGAAGGAATGGAGACGGAGATAGGTGAGTTTGATTATTTCTTTAATTTAGTAATGATTGAAAAAAACGCAACATTACCAGACGCGATTAGAAATAAAGTTTTAGAGATGGATTCAAGAGGTATATTTGATGCTATTTATTAATAAAGTTAATTATGGGAAGTAAGAGTGGTTTTCCTAGAAGGGGATTAGATGAAAATAATTTTTTAAGCAGTGTAAATTCGAATCCATCTATTTCGGGTGACACTATATATTCTGGAAGTACGGATTTGTCTTTATTGTTTGGAAGCGGGTCTATAGATGTTACTCGCGTTGGTAATGGTGTAAATTCATTTACTGGAGGAACGGATAATATACCAACGGTAAACATTACTGGCTTAACTGTTGATAATATTACGGTAAGTGGAGATAGTCAGGTTAACTCGTTTAGCGCTATTACAATAAGCGCTGCAACAATATATTCAGGAAGTACGGATTTGTCTTTGTTGTTTGGAAATGGAGCTGTGGATATTACTCGAATTGGTAATGGTGTAAACACATTCACTGGCGGGACGGAAAATTTACCAACGGTAAATATCACTGGAGCAAGTTTAGATAATTTATACGTAAGCGGAAGTAATTCAGCTAACTCGTTTAGCGCATCTACGATAAGTGCAACCACGTTTTATTCAGGTAGTACGGATTTATCTTTACTATTAGGCGGGGGTGGATCTTCTAATAGTTTTGTAAATGCTATAACTGAATATAGCGCAAACACTTTTGGGTTTGGAGGTAGCATAATTCAAGACACCTCACTAGAGCTTAATGGTTATGATTTGGATTTCAAAACTGGGTCGAATGATTTATTAACTTTAAAAAATGATGGCTCTTTTAGTTTAGGTTATTTGGCTTCTGGAAGTAGTTCTTCAGCTGTATCTGTAGGTGAGAGCGCTAACGCTTCTGGAGTTAGACCTACTGCTGTAGGGTATCAGTCGGATGCAATTGGTGACTATTCCATTGCTATAGGCTCGGAAGCTTCATCTACAGAAACCGATAGCATTTCTATAGGTAGGCTTTCTAAATCTGCTTCAGGGTGCGTGTCGATTGGGTATAATGCTGGAAACACTAGCGGTGCAAAAAATAATTATGCAATAAGCATTGGGCATTTATCTAATAATGGATCTAATGATATAGGTTTAGATTCTGTTGCAATAGGATATCAATCTAAGACTCGTTCTAACTACTCTGTTTCCTTAGGGTATTTGGCTGAAGCTACAGGTGTAACATCTGTGTCTATTGGAGGAGCTTCAAATGCTAAGGGGGAAAGAGGTATATCAGTTGGAGGCTTTTCTCAGTCAGATGGAAATGATTCAGTTTCTGTAGGATACAATTCTATAGCTTCAGGTCTTGAATCTATAGCTATAGGTAGGTCAGCTAAAGCTGAGAATTTAGGAGTTGTAACCATTGGTAAAAACGCTGGAAACACCACTGGAACCAAAGGTTCAGTGACGGTGTCAATGGGGTATAACTCAAATCAAGGCACTACAGATATAGGTAATAATTCAGTAGCAGTCGGCAGTACAACTACGTCATCGGGAGGTGAATCAGTATGTATAGGTTACTTATCGCAAGCAACAACTACATCCTCTGTAGCTGTAGGTCATAATGTGGATTCTAGCGGTTTATATTCTATATCACTAGGGAGGAGCTCAGTAGCATCAGGTCAATATTCTTTGTCTATAGGAAATGTAGCTACAAGCGAAGTTCTTGGAGCTATAGCTGTTGGGTATAACGCTGGAAATACGACAGGGACAAAAGGGAATTCTTCGGTTTCTATAGGATATCAATCAAACGATGGATCTGTAAACATAGGATCCAACTCTGTAGCAATAGGGACTCAGTCTGAAGCTAAAGACGCAAATGCTGTAGCTATCGGAAATCAATCTGAAAGCGATGCTAATGGAGCAATTTCTTTAGGATATAGAGCGGGTGGTGGTAATGTGACAACGTTTGGTGCCTCTTCTATAACCATAGGAAGCGCGACTAATTATAACGCTGCAACAATCGGAGCAAACTCAGTCACAATAGGTCCAGGAGCAAGCTCTTCTGGCAGTACAGCTTTAGCTATTGGTAGCACATCTAGAAGTGATGGTAGCGGGTCTATCGCTATTGGAAGTAGTTCTTTTGCGAGTGGTAATGGGTCTATAGCTATTGGAGATGCTACAGTGGATAGCACAAATGCTGTGTCTATAGGTACGCAATCTGCAGCTAGAGCTCAGGCTCAAGTTTGTATTGGATATAGAGCTGGAGGAGGTACTACTGGAACATCTGGAATAAACACTATAAGTATTGGTAATAATGTTAATTACAATCAGGCTTTAGGGGCTCGTTCTATTACAATGGGGGATTCAGTAGATAATTTACTAAGTGATTCTTTTGCTCTTGGATGGGCTGAAGACGTGCCTAGAGTGTTGTTTGCTAAAACTGAAGATCAATACATAAATGGAACTGGCGCTTTAGTAATACACGGGCTTACTGCGACAACCTCCTCTGTTGGTTTAGATTTGAAATCTACAACAAGAGTTTTTAAAACTAATGTTGTAGATACTACCGAGGAGGGAGCGTTGACAGCAACGGCTGGAATGATAGTTTTTAATTCTACTACTAGCAAATTTAGAGGGTATGATGGAAGTACGTGGGTTGATTTCCATTAAAAATAATATTTAAGAATAATATTTAAAATAAATAATACAAAAATGGCACTTAAAATAAACGAAGAATTAAACACACCAGATGGTGGAGTTGTAGCATCTGGATCATTAGTAAAATTTTCAACAATATTTCCAGAAAAAGGATATAACGTTGACTACAATTTAAGTATATACAGATCTGAGACTGACTATGATAATGGGATGTCAAAAATTAGAAGAATAAATGAATTTCCTAACAATTATAATCTAGTTTTAGATCAGGCAGGATATTTAGCTTTAGACCCAGAGGGTGTTAACGAATACTTGAAGTATTGGGTTTTAGAAAAATTAGGATATAGCTCTGGTGCTACTGGGATTGTAGAAATACAATTATAATGCTAGTTACTTTAGTTAATGTTAAAGAATTAGATCTTAATAAATATATAGGAGTTATTTCTAATAAGTTTGTTGATGATGAAAAGTATTTTATTGTAAACAAAGAAATAGACATACAACTTTCTTGCGGAAGTATAATAACTATAGATAAAGGCTTTAATTTTAATGGCAGCTCTTCACCTAGATTATTAAGGGGGATTTTCCCAGCTTATGGCCCATTTTTGTTTGCTGCAATGATACATGATTGGATGTATGAGTTTGACTATGTAAGAAGCATTTCTGGAGTTAAAGTAGCTAAAAAACTTGCCGATAAAGAGCAGTTAATGTGGAGCAATGTTTTAAATGATAGGACATTGTGGAGTTTAACTGATAATATTATAAGATATGCTATGGTGAGAGTGTTTGGCACCAAATCTTATATAAGGTAGTTTTTTATATACAGCTGTCTTGCTTTAAAATGACAGCTATTTATATAAAAAAAAATTTATAAATGCCTTGTAATCTTCAAGAAATATTTAACACGGACATTAACAATGAGCATAGACTTCGAATAAAGTTAAATGATAATTTCGAATCTATAAATTATTGTAATGATTATTTTTCTAAAAACTTCCTACCTTTATCTGGCGGGACCGTTACAGGGTTAACTACGTTTAATGCTGGTGTTAGCGCGGTTACAATTTCTGCTGGAACTATATATTCTGGCTCTACTGATTTATATGATATTTTTGGAAGTGGAGGAGGGGGGAGTGGAGATATCACTCGCGTTCAAGGTGGTATAAACACATTTACTGGAGGAACTGATAATTACCCAGAGGTAAATGTAACAGGTTTATCAATTGACAATATAACAGTTAGTGGGGACTCTTCATTTAATGAACTGTCAGCTACTACAATTTATTCTGGAAACACTAATCTTGAGGATATAATAATATCACTAGCTGGAAGCGGGGCTACTGGAGATATCACTCGCGTTCAAGGTGGTATAAACACATTTACTGGAGGCACAGATAATTACCCAACAGTTAACATTACTGGAGGAACTTTTGATACGTTAAATGTAAGCGGGGCAACTAGTCTTAATATTTTAAGCGCAACCACTATATATTCTGGAGGAACAAATCTTGAAAATGTAATCATATCCCTGGTTGGCAGCGGTGCAACTGGAGACATAACTCGTGTACAAAGTGGTGTAAACACATTTACTGGAGGCACTGATAATTTTCCAACAGTTAATATTACTGGTGGAACTTTTGATAATATATATGTAAGCGGAGACTCTGTGTTTAACACATTGAGCGCTATTACAATATCGGCTACCACTTTTTATTCTGGAGGAACAAATCTTGAAGAGATAATAAGTAATTTAATTAACTTTGAAATTTCAGGATGTGCTTCTACTACAATAAGTTCCTGGCTGCCATTTTCAGGAGACCCCACTTTGTACTATGCAGATTTTAATCACAATCTAGATACTTACGATGTTGATGTTACTGCTTATGACTTTTTTACTAAAAAAGACATTTTTTTAGATGACATACAAAGAATAAGCGTTGATGATGTAAGGCTTTACATAAGCGATAGCGGGTGTACCATTAGAACACTGGTTCAGAAATGCGGTTCAACTGTTACGAGCGGTGAATTGACAAGAGTTCAGCCTGGAAACAATATTTATACTGGAGGCACGGCTAATAAGCCAATAGTTGGATTAATTGATGATCCAATAGTTAATAGCATTAACGCTTCAGGTCAAAGCGTGTTCAACGCTTTGAGCGCTACAACTATAACAGCTGCTACTTTCTACTCTGGGACCACTGATCTATACGACATTATAAAAGATGCTATACCAGAAATAACTGGATGCACAGCAACCACTCTTAGTACTTGGTTTCCGTTTTCAGCAGACACATCTTTTTACTATGCAGACTTTAAGCATAATTTAGGAAGTTTAGATGTTGATATAACTGCATATGATCTAACAAATAATAGAGATATTATACCTGGAGATATTGAAAGGTTAAATAATGAATCTATTAGAGTATTTGTGGGTGATAGCGGTTGTACAATCAGAACGATAGTTCAGAAATGCGGTTCTTCTAATGTAATTGTATCTGGAGGGTCGTTTGGTGATGTTATTGCTCCAGCATCTTCTATAAATAATTCATTATCTAGATTTAATGGAACAAGCGGGAAAGTGATAAAAGGCTCCAATGTACTTTTAAACGATTCAAATGATTTAAGTGGAATTAATTCCATAGACTCATCTCTCTTTTTATCTGGAGGAACTGATCTTGAAACTATAATTAACTCTTTAACTAAAAAAGAAAGAGAATATCAGTTTGAATATCTCAATGAGATAACGGGAGCTACCGCCCCTTTTTATAAATTCACTAATGATTCTGGCATAACAACAACCAGTAGCGTAAACGTTTTTAGTGGAGGAAGCATCAACCCTTTTATAATACCAAAGGATTCAAATCTAAAAAACATATCTATTACTATTGCAAACGCATCTGTTGACAATGCTTCTGTTGGCCTCAGTCCAACTTTAAGGATTAATATATACAAACATTTATATTCATCTAGAACATTGCTAGAAACAGCTAACATAGTGCTTAGTGATACATCAGGTATAGGGGTTAATAATGATTTGACTGGCAACGCCTTTCAAAGTGCTAATTTAGATATTTCTGGATCTATATCATCTGGAGATCTAATAGGTATTGAGTTTGAAAATCAATCAGGTAGCGGGGTCGGTATAAATGGCATTAAAATATGCATGGCTGTTATTACAACGGTTGACATTTAAAGCATAATAAAAAGCTTATTTTAATAAGTTTTTGATATTTATAAAAAACACTAGTAATGGCAAAAGTAAAGGGAGGGTTAGATATTGATAGAAGCTCTATAGTGAGGCAATCTTTTAGTGCGTCAACTTACTATTCAGGGTCTACTGAGCTTGGATTTATATTAAATCAAAATGCTACTTCAGTACAAAATGGTTTAAATACATTTACTGGAGGCACTAAATTATTCCCTACAGTAAATATTACTGGAGGAACTTTTGATAATATATCAGTAAGTGGAGCATCTTTATTTGATACGCTAAGCGCGTCTACCATATATTCTGGAGGAACCAATCTTGAAGATGTAATCATTTCTTTGATATTAAGCGGTGATACTAGTGATGTAACTCGCGTTGGTAATGGAATAAATACTTTTACGGGAGGCACAGATAATAATCCAACAGTTAATGTTACTGGGGGAACTTTTGATAATATAATAGTTAGTGGAGAAGCTGCGTTTAACACGCTGAGTGCTACCACATTTTATTCTGGAAGTACTGATTTAGGGTTTTTTATTAATGATCTAAATGTTTCTAAGTATGACAAAACAGGCGGGACTATCACAGGAAATGTTTCGATTACTGGAGATTTAGAAGTGCTTGGCACAGCTACGACATTAAACACAGAAGTAGTTCAATCTAAAGACAATAACATTGATCTTAATTATGGTGGTACACATCTTAGCGCTGTAGGCGGAGGGATAACAGTATTGTCTGGACAGACTGATGGTAGTTCATCAAGCATATCCACAATTTTCAATGGAGACTGGAATTCAAATGTAGGATTTGCAGCGACATCACTTTCAGGAAGTAGTATTTATTCTGGAAACACCAATCTTAATGATGTGTTTGCAAGCAAGATACATACTCATGAAATAAGCGATATACTTAATTTACAAGGCAGTCTTGATTCAAAAGCTAATCTTTCTGGAGCAACATTTACTGGGGGAGTATATGCTCCAACAATAAGCGGTGGCACCATATATTCTGGAGGAACCAATCTTGAAGATGTAATCATTTCTTTGATATTAAGCGGTGATACTAGTGATGTAACCCGCGTTGGTAATGGAATAAATACTTTTACGGGAGGAACTGATTTAAATCCAACAGTTAATATTACTGGCGCTAGCTTAGATAATCTTTATGTATCAGGAACAAGCTCGTCTAACTCATTTAGCGCAAATACACTAAGTGGAGGGACTTTGTTTTCAGGATCAACAAATCTTGAAGATGTAATCATTTCTTTAATATTAAGCGGGGATACGAGTGATGTAACTCGCGTTGGTAATGGAATAAATACTTTTACGGGAGGTACAGATAATAATCCAACAATTAACATCACTGGAGGAACATTTGATAGTTTAATTGTAACTGGGCTAACAAATCTTAATGCATTAAGTGCTAGCAATATAAGTTCAGGGTCTACAAATTTATATGAGATATTCTCAGTAACTGGACATACTCATGAAATAGGTGACATAAACAATCTGCAGGGAAGCCTTGATTCAAAGGCTAATCTTTCTGGGGCAACATTTACTGGGGGAGTATATGCTCCAACATTAAGCGGTGGCACTATATATTCTGGTTCTACTGAACTTGATGATATAATTAGATCAATTGCATCCGAAACTGAATTGTTAGATGTCACTCGTGTCCAAAATGGTTTAAATACATATACTGGAGGAACTGAGTTAAATCCAATAATTAATATTAGCGGTGGAACATTTGATAGCATTTCAGTAAGTGGATCATCCTCATTTAACACATTAAGTGCTAGTACTATAATATCTGGCTCCACTAATCTATATGAGATATTCTCGGTAACTGGACATACTCATGAAATAGGTGACATAAACAATCTACAGGGAAGTCTTGATTCAAAAGCAAATTTATCTGGAGCAACATTCATTGGTGGGGTTTACGCTCCTACCCTAAGTGGTGGAACTTTGTATTCTGGTTCAACGGATCTTGAAGATATAATAATTTCTTTAATTTTAAGCGGGGACACAAGTGATATAACCCGTATTGGGAATGGTATCAACACATTTACTGGAGGCACTGCAAATAATCCAACAGTCAATATTAGCGGTGGAACATTTGATAGTTTAATTGTAACTGGATCAACAAATCTTAACACATTAAGTGCTGACACTATAAATTCAGGATCCACTAATTTATATGAGTTATTTTCAGTAACTGGACATACTCATGAAATAAATGATATAAACAATCTACAGGGAAGCCTTGATACAAAAGCAAGTTTATCTGGAGCAACATTTACTGGTGTAGTCTATGCTCCTACGATAAGTGGGGGTACTATATATTCTGGAGGGACTAATCTTGAGGATATTATAAATTCTTCAGACACCTTTGTTACAGGAGGTACGGTTTCGTCAGGGGGAACATTTACGCTAAGCAGAAATGATTTAAATAATATTACCATTACTGGCGGAGTAAGTTATGATCAAATAATAAAAGAAGATTGGAATTTAGACATATACCAATCAGGGACAACTATTACTACAGGGGTGTATTCTGATGTTAATTGGGATTCAGAAATAATAGTTGGAAGTAATTATTCTCATTCTGGCACTGAAGTTTCTCTATTAACTGATGGTTTCTATGAGGTAACATATGGATTATCTATAGATATTAATTCAGGAGGTAGAAAGAATTCAAAAAATAGAATTGTGTTAGACTCTGGCGGTGGATATAATGAAATATTTAGAAGCGCTTCTTATGGATATCATAGAAGCACAGCAAATGGCGAATGCAGCATTTCAAAAACTATAAAACAAAGATTTAACTCAGGAGATAAGATAAAAGTTCAAATATCTATTCATGCTGGAAGTGGTTCATTAACAACAATTGCTAATGATAGTAATATAACAATAACAAAACTAAGTATATAATGGGGATTATATTAAGCGCTATAACAACTCAATTAATAAGTGATTTAATAGAGCCTAATGGAACTATTTTTTCAGCAGGCACTTCTACCGAGTTAATTTCTCCTGATGGCAATTTTACTATTGATGAAGTAAGGGCTTCATTGGATCTTCAAAGTAGTGTTGATTCTGGTGATATTATTTTATCATCAGACGGGGATTTAATTATAAATGTTAATACGGTAGGAATTAATTATATAGCAGCATATAATGGTGTTATAAATTCAGATGTAACAATAGTTGGGAATGTAACAGCGTCTACAGCATCTTTTGGTGTGATATTGTCAGGTGGAACTGATTTAGAAAGTGTAATAACGGCATCTACAGCACAAAATTCATCAAAAATACAAGATGGATTAAATACATTTACTGGAGGTACTATTTTAAATCCTACTGTGAATATAAGCGGGGGGTCATTTGATAACATTTCAATTAGTGGAAGTTCTTTATTTAATGCGTTATCGGCTACTACTATATATTCTGGAAGCACGGATTTAAGTGATGTGTTTGCAAGCAAGATTCACACGCATAATATAAGTGATATAAACAATCTCCAGGGCATCCTAGATTCTAAAGCTAATTTATCTGGCGCTACGTTTATTGGAGGAGTTTATGCTCCGACATTATCTGGTGGGACTATATATTCAGGCGGAACAGATTTAGAGGATGTAATTATATCTTTGATACCAACTGGGGGCACAAGTGACATAACAAGAGTTCAAGATGGGTTAAATACATTTACTGGGGGGACGGACAATAATCCAACGGTAAATATAAGTGGAGGTTCATTTGATAACATCTCAGTTAGTGGAGATTCATTATTTAATATATTATCGGCTACTACTATATATTCTGGCGGAACATATTTAGAAGATATAATAGACTCTATAATAGATGAGTCGCTATCAGGTTTATCAACTTCTTATTTTGATGCTTATGATGGAGTCGGGGGAACAACGACAACATCTACAGCCTGGGTCGCAACAGTACCTCTAAATGAAGAAAGGAAAACAGATTTAAACTTTTCTCATGATGTAATAGTAGACAGTGATGAAGTTACTATAAATTCAGATTTTACATATCTTGTTCTTGGTAGAGTGTCTATAAAAGGAACTGGTAGTACTAGTAGAACTCAGGCAGAATGTAGACTAGAAATAAACACAGGATCCACATGGCAAGAAGTAGACGGTACGTTATCTGAGATGTATATCAGGCAAACAGGGTTTGGTGCAACAGGATCATTTTTTGTTTCTTTAGATTTAAAAGAAGGGTATAAATTAAGAATAGGATTTAGAAGAGGACAGGGAGGTGGGACACTTCAATTACAAGCCAATGGATCCTCTCTTAATATTGTTAAAATACAAGGCCCTAGAGGACTAAAGGGAGACTCTGGAAGTTTAGAAACTCAAAATTTTACAGATTTATATATAACAGGAACAACTTATTCTGATGTTTTTTCTGGAAACACAACAGAGGCAGTGTTTTTTGGGGAATCATTGGATGTTAGTAATATATATTCAGGAGGGACAAATTTAAATAATGTGTTTGCAAGTAAGATTCATACTCATAACATAAGTGATATAAATAACTTACAGGGAGCACTTAATTCTAAAGCTAATCTATCTGGTGCTACATTTACTGGAGGAGTTTATGCTCCGACATTATCTGGTGGAACTATATATTCAGGAGGGACAAATTTAAATAGTGTGTTTTTAAATAAATATGATACTGTACTATCTAATTTAAATGATGTTTCATTTACAGGATCCCCTGTTACTGATGATATATTTTACTATAACGGATCTGGTTGGACATCTATAAATATAAGCACCCTTACGACTGTTTCTGTACCAAGTGTAGAGATTTACATATTAAATAATGCCACAAACACAATTATATCAGCAGCAGACACCCCAGTCCAAATAGCATCAAATAATTACAATGTTGATTTTATTACTGACTTTTCTCATGCTGCAGGTGTTGTAACTTATACTGGAGATACTACAATTAGATTATCAGTGAATACTTCAATAAATTTTACATCAGGGAATAATCAAGAAGCGGATTTCTATATAGCTTTGGATACTGGTTCTGGATTTGCGTTGATAAATAGCTCTAAAGCCCCGTCTAAAACTCAAGGGTCTAATGAAACTACTTTTTCTAACTCTAAATGCCTTATAGAAGTGTCTAATGGAGATATGTTAGCCATTTTTGTTGAGAATACATCATCATCACAAAATATAAAAGTTACAGATATGAATTGGACCATAAATAGTTAATTATGAAAATAGCAAGATTAGATTTATTGCCTAGGCAGGATAGTATATTTGTAGATGGAGAGCCTGAGGATAGATATAAAAGAAGGCAGTTGATTGTTGTTTCTGATGATTATGATTTTGCATCTAATAACTCTACAGATGTTACAAATATAGATAACTTAAAAAGCAGCTATTCATCATCAAATATGACATACACAGAATATAGAGAATCTTTAGTTTCTTACTATTCTGTGACAGATTTTTCATCATTATCAGATGGAGAAAAAGAAGAATTATCAAAAAATTTCGCTACCAATAAAAGTGATAGAGAATCTATTTTATCTGAAGATGAAATAAAGATATATTCTATTGAGACTCAATCTTTAATAAATGAAGATAGTAAAAATAAAGATTTAGAAACAATATTAAGTAGTCTAATGTCTAGTGATGATATACCTGTTTTAACAACAACTCCAGCGTCATCTTATTCTGAGAGCGCATCATCAGAGGGTGAGATAACAACATCAAGTAGTTCTTATTATGAAAATTGCATACTAAACACTATTGATATACCAAAAGGAAATTATAGAATAGGTTGGTATTATGAAGTTAGTGGCAGCGACAGCAAATCGACAGATATTAAGGTGGATATAGATGATTCTAGTACATTATCAGAAAATACTATAGAATTCAAAAATAAAGATAATTGGGAATCCTATAGCGGGTTTGTTTATGCGGATCTTGACGAGGATTCATATAAAATTTCTATAAAGATAAAATCTAAAAAGAATACTTCTGTGAAAATGAGAAGGGCTAGAATAGAAATGTGTAAAAAATAAATTAATATTTATAAAAAAATGGGAAATAATATATTTGCATATAATTTAAGCGGATTAACTGATTACAGAATTGGTTTAGAAGCATTAGTTTGGGATGAGAAAGAGTTAAGCGGAGCAACTACATTTGTTGTTTCAGGGTCATCTACGTACCCAGGGTATAGTAACATAACTTCAATAGTTAATTGGGAAAAATTTGGTGAAGAAGCTGGGCAGAGACATTTTTTCGTAAGAGAAGAAATAAGGGATATATATGAATCTAATACTGGGCAGACATGGAGTGCTTATACTTTAGAAGAAAAAAAAATATTAAGTAAGAACTTTATTGTAGATAAAGATAAAAGAGATGAAGTATTAACTGAAGAAGAGCAAGAGAAATATAATCATTATAAGTTGTATCACTATATTTCTGATGATACAATTGAAAGGCTTGGTGAATTAGATTACACAATAACTCCAAAATCTATAGACTATAAAAAAGATATAAATGGAAAATTGCATCCTAAATTTACATTTTCTAATGGTTTTTTAATAAATACTGAATATTATGAAACTGTTAATATTGTAATTAATCCTCAGACAGGATTGTCTGACCTAGTATATGAAAACCCTATTCTAAAGGCGGAGTTTCAATATCACGTTGAAGCTGATGGGTATGTGTCTCACAGGCTTGTTAAAAGATCATGGGTTAAAGCCGATGGTGAATATGACACAATTAACACAAAAGACTCAACAAAATATTATACTAAGAAATTAGCTAGATCAGAAGGGGTTAGGAGAAGAGAAAATGTTATTGATGAAGTTATTCTTGCTACAGGAGGATTAATATTAATGTCTCACTCAGGAGCTACATCTATACCTGAAGCTGAAGCTATAGCAATGCCATTCTTAGACAGCTTAGACTCAGACATAAACAAATATGTAAAAGGTAACACAAACCCTCTTATAGCATCTATTCTGACTTCAGACACATCAGTTCATGATTGGCTTTTAACAGTAATAAATCAAGAAGGCAACACAATACAGCAATATTTATATGGTCAATTATCTGCAGGGGTTATGGACTATGCTGGAGTACATGGAAACGTTTAAATTATATATATATATAAAGAATGAGTAATAAGAAAAAAACAAGAGCAATTGTAGCAAGTGGCGGTGGAGCTTTCGGTGCATGGGGCGGTGGAACCATAGAAGGTTTAATTAATAAAAATGGAGGTGATTACGATGTTTGTATTGGATCATCTACTGGAATTTTATTATCTCCATTGACCGCAACAAAGGAAATGGCAAGATTGAAAGAGGCATATACTTCAGTCACTCAAGAAAGTATATTCAACATTAATCCTTTTACTAAAAAAGGTGGAATAAATGTTTTTAATGCCTTATATAGAGTTTTGATATTAAATCCTATATGTAAATTGTTTAAAGGAGAAAATAGACCAACTCTAGGTGAGTCTGAAAATTTAAGAAAAACAATTAAAGGACTTTTTACTGAACAAGATTATATTAAAATAAGAGAAGAGCTAGGTAAAGAGTTAGTTGCTGTAGTTGTTAATTTAAAAACAGGATTATCAGAATACAAATCTTCAAATGAATATAGTTATGAGGATTTTGTTGATTGGATGTGGGCATCTTCAAATGTTCCAATATGGATGTCTTTACTTAAAAAAGAAGGAAGCGAATTTGTGGATGGAGGAATAATAGAGCATATACCAATTCAAGGAGCTATAGATAGAGGGGTTGATGAGATTGATGTAATTGTTCATAGACCAGCTAAGTACGCAGCTAAAGATAATTTTTTTGCTAAAAATGTTTTACAGCTTTTTATGAGAGTTAGTGGGATTATGCATAAAGAAATTTCAAAGGATGATATATCTATAGGTAGACTTAAGGCAAAAGATAAAGATGTGAAAATAAATGTTTATTATACCCCTTATATGCTAGCTGAAAATTCTCTTATGTTTGATAAAAAAGTAATGGAGGATTGGTGGAATTTAGGAATGAAAGGTATAGAAGACGGTACTTGTGAAAAGAGAAGTATAGTACTTGTCAATGAGAAAGTTGAAAAAGGAAATAATGAAGGTTGCAAGTAGTTTAAAAGTAGATCAAGGCATAGATCCTAATAGCGCAGTTATAAAAGAGTATAGTTTGTCCGAATATAAAGTTTTCGAACAAACTTTGGATCCAGAAGATGATTTATTTATAACTCCTTAAAAATAGCATATATTTATAATTATGGCAAGATTTAGGACAGGCGAGACAATTAATGAAATTATTTACTCGGTAGATAGAAACAATTCTGCAGTTACTCCAGTAACTTTTGATATTGATATATACCGTGATGGAACTCCAATTACTGGCGACACCGTCTCAATGTCTTTAGTTAATGCTGAAACAGGAGCTTATGCTAGTTCTTGGTCAGCATCAACAGTGGGAGATTATCAAGTTTATTACAAAAACAGCTCTACATCAGTTATTTATATCACGGACACTTATCAAGTTTTACCTGATTCTGACTTTGATGCAGTGAAGGTCTTTGTGGGTCTTTAAGCTTATTTTCCCCTATTTATAAGAAAATAGGGAATTATGTCTGAACTTACCTACGAAGAATTAGAGTTGGCCAAATGCATGGCTGATCCGATATATTACCTGGAGAATTACGGAGTTATTTTCGATGCGGATACAAGTGAGCTTTCAAAGTTTTCCCCATATGAATACCAAAAGAGAGTAATCTACAAGTTTAACAAGTATCAAAATAACATTATACTAAAAAGTAGGCAAACAGGTTTATCGGTTGCTACCGCTGGATATGTTGCATGGGCGGCTTTATTTAAACACGATCAAAGAATACTAATTATTGCCAATGATTTTAAAGGAGCGAAAAGATTCCTAGAAACAGTTAAACAATATATTAATAACACGCCTCCATTCTTAATGCCTGAAGCTAGGCTTAAGGATAATCAAAACGAACTTACATTTTCTAATGGATCAAGCATTAAGGCTGTGGCATCTTCTCCAGACGCTGGTCGTGGGGATTCTTTGACAATGTTGATTTTGGATGAAGCAGCTTTTATTGAACATGCGGATCAAATCAATATGGGAGCTGGTCTTGCTGTATCCAGAACTGGTGGTAAGACTATCATTATTTCGACACCTAACGGTACCTCAGGCTATTACTATAAAACTTGGCAATCTTCTATCAAGGGACAGAATAAGTTCTGTAGAAGCGTTGTACACTGGAAAGACAATCCTTACTGTGCTCAGGGTCTTGAGCTTAGAGCTCAAGACGATGGAACCACTAGGTATTGGAGCCCTTGGTATGAAGAGATATGTAATCAATTACATAGAGATGAGGTAAAAATTGCTCAAGAGCTTGATTTATCTTTTGAAGGTTCGAAGGCCACCGTTATCCCAGATAGGGTTAGGAAATATTATGCTCAACAAACTAATGGAACTAAACCTATTTGTTATTTTGATGAGAAGAAGCATAAAGAAGGTGAGGATCCTTTTGTTAAGGATAAAAATTCATTCTGGGTATATCATAAGCCAGTTGAAGGTTGCGAGTACATAATTGCATCAGATGTTGCGCGTGGAGATGGAAAGGATTACTCTACTATACAAGTATTTGAAGCTATAGATATGATTCAAGTGGCTGAGTATCATAAGAAATTAGACGCTCACGAATTAGCTCATGTAATATATGCTGTAGGAATGGTTTACAATGAAGCTTACGTTGCTATTGAGTTTAATAATATGGGATCAGCAACTTGTTATGAGTTGCATAAGAATTTAGGATACAAAAGAGTCCATAAAGCTTCAGCTTATAGAGAGACTTGGACTGGGCCTAGAGATTCTAGATTTAAAGTGGTTGAAAATGAAGTGGTGCCAGGGTTTCAGACCACGCCAAAAACAAGACCTTTATTAATTAGCGCTCTTAAGAAATATTTATCAGAAAAAGTAGTTACGCTTAATTCGCCTAGAGTGGTTATAGAAATGGAGACATTTGTTCAAAAGCCCAATGGTAAAATTGAGCATGAATCAGGAAGTCATGATGACCTTTTGATAGCATTCGCTATTGTTTGTTATATTAAAGAATATGTTTGGGAGAAAGCTGTAGAGGGGAGAAACTTGTATAAAGCAATGCTTGGAGCTATAAGCTATAGCCAGAACCCTTATGATGGTAAAGGTTCTTCTGAGGCAGATAGACAACACACTAAAAAGAAAACAAAAGAATTTGATGAGAAGCATAAGTCAAATATGAAACCCATCTATTTATCTAAGGACGCTGCCACGCAGGCGGCTGAAGAGGACAATGATCTAAGTTGGTTACTAGATTAATTGATATTACAACAATGATTATATATATTTTATCAAATGGCAGATAATAACGCACAAAAAACAATATTTCAAAGAGTTGCACAACGATTCAAGCCAGATCCTAGAGATCCTGGAGAAAAGGAATACACACAAGCCCCAGTAGGGCACACTCCAAGTCAGGATAATGGCTCTGGGAAGAAAGGTGACGATAGATTTTATAGATATCAAGACCCTAGAGAGCAGCAACAACAACAGTTCCTTGATTGGCAAGTAGACTCAATAGCTAGAGACTTGTATACGAGAACTATGTATTTTGATGCGGATAGAATAACATCCTATCAAGACTTTAGGGCTATGGACCAATCCCCTGAGATAGCGGCAGCGCTTGACATCATGAGGGATGAATGCTTGGATGCAAATACTGTAATCCCGCTTTTAAGTGGGGAAAGAAAAACAATAGAAGAGCTATATGATGAAAATATGGAAAATTTCCATGTTTATTCATATAATCCTGAATTACAGAGAAGTGAGCCAGCTATATGTCAAAGAGTCATATATAAAGGCGAACAAGATGTGTATAAAGTGACGTTTGATGATGATTCTCACGTAATGGCTACTTCAGAACATTTATGGCTTTCTAATGGTGAAGACAAATATATAAAAACATCAGATCTCAAAGAGAGCCAATCAATACAACCGTTTTATACTAGAGCATCTGGAGATGGTGATAGAATAAGTGGTTATGAGATGGTTTTTGAAGATGGTAAATGGGAATATACGCATAGAATTGTTAAACGTAGTCTTTGGGGAGAGAAAAAAGGAGTTGTTCACCATAAGGATTTTAATAAACTAAATAATGATCCATCCAATCTTCAGGTCATGGATTGGTTTGATCACCAAAAGCTTCATAGCTCTCTTAATTCTGACAGGTGGAAAAATGACAAGAGTTATTCAGATAAGATGAAAAAAGTGTTTTCTGAAACAAATTCTTCTTCAGGTCCATATTGGAGCGATCCAGAATGGAGATCTAAAAGAGTCCAAGAAATTTCTGACAGACAAAAAAGAAAATACTCAAATTATTCTCAAGAAGAATTAAAAGATTTATTTGGTTATTCAGGAAAAGAAAACCCTATGTATGGTAAAGGGTATAGATTGTCTGGAGAAAAAAATGGAAGATATCTTCATGATAAAAAAAGAGAATTTTCTATTCATGAATTATTGCAAGCGTATAATAATTCATCAACAGTCGAAGAGGCTTGTGAGATTCTTGGAACTACTAGAAGAATTCTGTATAAATCAAAAGTATATAAATCTTTAAATTTACAAAGGTGGGAGGATTTAGGGTTTCACAATAGCAAAATATCTATACAAGCAATAGAGGGAGCGTGTGAAAATTATTTAGGACAAATTATTCTTGAGAATAATATGTCAAAAATATGTGATGATTTTAATTGGAGACCAAAAAAGGTTAATACATATCTTGAGAAAAATGGATATGGCAAATGGACTGATTTTGTAAAAAAATATAATTCTAAAAAAGAAAGATTAAATTATATAAAGAGTTTATATCTTTCTTCACAAGGTGAAAGGCCAAATTTATCTAAAATTTGTAGAGATAATGATATTTCTAGAAAAGAAATTGAAGGCTTATTGTCAAGATCTGAATATAAAAATTGGACCAATTTTGTGTCTGCGACAAACCATTCAATTAAATCTGTTGAGTTTGTTGGTAAAAGGAAGACTTATGATTTAGTTAATGTGGGCGAGCATCATAATTTCGCCATTCTAACCTCAAATGGAACTGGTGTTTTCACTCACAATTGCTTGACCAGAAATGAGAGAGGTAATATCCTTGAGATCTTCTCCCCTAACAAAAGAGTTAAAGAAGTGTTGAATGATCTTCTTAAGAAACGATTGAATGTTGAATTTAACATGAGGTTGTGGATTAGAGATTTGTGTAAATATGGAGATTTCTTTTTACATTTACACATTGATAAAGAATATGGTATTTTTGATGTACTAGCCTTGCCTTCTGAAGAAATTCATAGAGAAGAAGGCGTTGAAGGTGAGCCAGGAAGAACCAGATTCAGATGGGACACTCAAGGAATGATATTTGAAGATTGGCAAATTGCCCATTTCAGATTACTTGAAGACACTCGTAGATTACCTTATGGTAGATCGGTATTAGATCCAGCTAGAAAACTTTGGAAACAATTACAGCTTGCAGAAGATGCAATGCTTGTATATCGTATTGTTAGAGCTCCAGAACGTAGAGTGTTCTACATTGATGTAGGAAACATAGATGATGCTGACGTTTTACAATATATTGAAGATATCAAAACTCGTCTTAAAAGACAGCCAGTCGTAGATTCAAGAAACGGAAACTCAAATAGAAAATACAACCCCCCTAGTGTTGAAGAAGATTACTTCATACCAGTTAGGGGAGATAAGTCTTCAAAGATTGATACTTTACCAGGGGCAACAAATCTTGGTGATATCATGGATATTGAATATCTTCAAAATAAATTGTTTGCTGCAATTAAGGTTCCAAAACCTTATTTGAACTACACGGAATCTATTCCAGGTGGAAGTTTATTGTCTCAATCTGATTTAAGGTTCGCAAGAACTATTAACATGATACAGGAGTGTGTGTTGATGGAATTAAGAAGAATAGCTAATATTCACTTATTATTCTTAGGGTTTGAAGATGATATAGATAATTTCGATTTGCAACTTACTAACCCTTCTACTCAACAAGTATTGTTGAACATGGAGACGTGGAAATCTAAGTTAGAAGTTTTCTCTCAAATGTTTACTCCAGAAGGAATGTCTCCAGCTTCATATACATGGGCTATGGAGAATGTTATGGGATTCTCTAAAGAAGAGATCAAACTTATCTTGAAGCAGAAGAAAGTTGAGAAGAAACTATTCATGGAAATTGAATCTGCAGCGGAATCATATAAGAAAATCGGGTTATTTAAAGATCTTGATAAAAAGTATGAAAACCCTCATGCGGCTATACAGACTCCTGGAGAAGGAGGCGAGGAAGGTCTTGGTGACGGTGGAGCTGGAGGATTCGGAGGCGGATTTGACGGGGATATTGCTGGAGGGGGAATGGATGCTGGCATCGATGATTTAGACGGTGATTTAGATGCTGCTGGAGGTGGTGATCTGGAAGGTGATTTAGGAGCAGATCTTGGAGCGGCTGGAATAGATGATGGCCCAACTGAAGAGCCTGTTGGAGACTTAGCTGAAATAAAGAGAGGCAGACTTCATAAATTGCTAAAAGCTTCCGATGATAGATTTGACAATTTCTACGAAGAACTTATGGAGCACACTTTAAAAGGTGAAGAGGAAAACGATATAAGTAAAGAGAATAAACTGTTTGAAAATCACATTTTGATATCTGCTGCTAGTAGAAAAATGAGTGGAATGATTAATAGAATAGATGAAAGAATAAAGTCTCAAGAAAATGAAGTTGAAACTGAGTCTGAAGGAGAGTTCGAGGTTGTTAAGAAAAAGCCTGCAAAGAAGAGAGTGATTCAAGAAATTGAGGAAATTGAAATATCAGACGGTAAACTTCAAAAAGAAAGTGAGCAAATAGCTAATAAAGCTAGAGATGTTATGGACAGGCTTGATTCTATCAACAAGCTTAAGGGGGAAAAATCTTCATTCAAAAGAGACGATGGGGAGGCCTAAGAAAGAAATAGTGGAAACTGATTTTTATGAAATCAGACAAAACTGGGAATACTTAAAGGAATTAGTTGACTCCGCCGATGCGGATGTCACTAAATTCTTGAGATCCAAAACAGGTAGACGAGCTAGTATAAGAGCTAGGGGTAAGATTAATGAGGTTAGAAAGCTTTGTGAAGATTTAAGAAAAGGGATTTTATGTCAGAGGCAAGATAGTGAAAATGACTATTGATGCTAAAATATAATATTTAAAAATCGCCCTACGCCCCTCTTGAAGATGAGCTTGTAAAAAATAAGTTTCCATTATGGAAACATTATAAGAAGATCTTCGTTATAGTAATTGAAACTAAAACTTAATTACTATGAACAATATTATCACAATCGCATTACTTGTACCTGTTTTTTTAATGTTATTCGGCTTTATTATGGCTGGGGCTCATTATATTAAAGAAAACAAAGCTACGTATAAAGTGGTCAACTATGGATTGATGGCGGGTTTTAGTCATTTTCTTATGACTTCCGTGGTGTATTGGTTTTTAAACTTCCCCCCTATAGCTTTATTTGCATCATTTATAATAATTTCTTTTTTCTTAGTTGTAAAAAGAAATTTAGATCTTCACAAATCATAATACAAGTTTTTCTTGTAAATCATAAGTGGATTGCATATTTTTGTTATCTAAGTAAAAATAACAATCCATGTATATAGTATTTGATACGGAGACTACAGGTCTTCCAAAAAAATATAACGCTCCATTAACTGACTTTGACAATTGGCCAAGAATGGTCCAAATTGCATGGAAGGTTTATGATAAGGATTATAATTGTATAAAAACTGAAAGCATTGTTATCAGGCCTGATGGTTATACAATACCGATAGAAGCGTCCAATATACACAGGGTCACAACAGAGAGAGCAGAACAAGAAGGTATAGATCTAGAAGTAGCTCTTAATATGTTCTCGGAAGATCTTCAAGGGTCTAGATATCTTATTGCTCACAATATTTCTTTTGATGAAAAAATTGTGGGATGTGAGTATACTCGTTTAGGTATGCCTAATTTTGTACAGAAGATTAGGCATATATGTACAAAAAACACTACTGTAGATTTCTGTAAGGTTCCCAAAAAGAGAGGTGGTGGATATAAATGGCCTACTTTAAGTGAGTTATATTTAAAACTATTTAATACAGCTTTCCAAGATGCCCATGATGCACTTGTAGATGTTGAGGCGTTAGCTAAATGTTTCTTCAAGCTTCAAGAGATCGGTTGGTTTAATTATTCAGGAGATTACGAAGAAGTTGATGTTGAAGCATCTCTTCAAGAGATGCTTGAAAAAGCCGACAAAAAAGAATCCGAAGGCGGAGAGCGCCCAATTGTTCCACTATGCTTACATACATTCCACTCTATACTTGAGGGGGCTGGATCAGTTAAAGATTACATTAAGATAGCAAAGGAGTATGGTCATGAGTCTATGGCTATCACCGATTCCTCTACAATGTCTGGTACTTTCGAATTTTACCAAGCATGTAAAGAGGCTGGTATAAAACCTATATTAGGAATAGACCTTTATCTTAATGAGAAAATTGGTGATGTAGAAGAGGGAAGAGCTCAAGGGGAATCATTTAAGCAAAAAATATATATAAAGAATGAAGAAGGTTATAAAAATCTGAATCTACTTCTTTATAAGGCGAACACTGAAGGTTATTACCAAAAAGGTAGAATTAAAACTGAATGGTTACTTAAGCACAAAGAAGGTTTAATAGTTACAACTTCTTCCGAGGATAGCGTATTCTCCCACTTAGTACAAAGGGGTGAAGAAAGAAAAGCTGAACAGTTGTTTCAGAAGTTTGAAAAAGAGTTTGGGGAAGATTTTTATATTGAATTACAATTTAACGGTTCTTCTCAACAAAGAGCTTACAATGTATTCATGATTAAAATGATGAAGTATTACAATGTAAAGCCAATACTTACAAATGACACTTTCTACCCTAAAGAGGAAGATGCTGTTTTGCAAGATGTAGTCACATCTATCAAACAGAGAACGTCTATAGATAATGCTTTCTTGAAAGAGAATAGAAAGATGTACTATTTTAGACGCGCTGATTTCCAAAAACTAAATTCTGATAGAGATTTCAACTATCCTGAGAGTTTTGTTAATATATGTTTAGATAACACTTTAGAGATTGCTAGTAAATGTAATTATGATTTCGAAATTGGTGTTGAGAAATATCCTCAATACGAACCTACTCAAGATGTTTTAGATTACTTCAAGGAAACTACCACTAAAGGTATAATAACTAAATTAGCTCATGCTAAATTAAAACAAAAACTAGGCTACTATAAAAAGAGTGGTATAGTTGAAATGACTGAAGAGAAAATGAAGGAGTACTTTGATAGATTAGAGTATGAGCTTGAAGTAATTGAGTCAAAGAAGATGCTTGATTATTTCTTGGTTAATTGGGAGATAATTAGAGAATATAGAAAGAGGGGATATGACATCGGTCCTGCGCGTGGATCTGCCGCAGGAAGCTTGCTCTCTTGGTGCCTTGATATTATTAAGATTGATCCAATTAGGTTTGATTTATATTTCGAGCGTTTCTTGAATCCATCTAGAGATTGCCTTACTGATGACTGTACAGTTTTGATGAAAGATGGCACTTATAAAAGCGTGGTAGACCTTGAAGTAGGTGATCCAGTAGAAACATCAACAGGTAAAGGAGAGTTAGTTCAGATGCATGTGAGAGAGATTGGGGCGGATGAATCTGTTTATGAAATAGAAACAGAGGATGGTGCTGTAATTAAGTTAACTGGTAATCATATAGTTCCCGTAGAAAGAGAGGGTGAAAGAATGGAGATAAGGGTGGATGATATTTTAGAAACTGATATTTTGTTTGTTAAATAAAATTTATTCAAGAATTAGTTGGGTCTAAAAAAGGGTTCATATCAGATAAATTGAAATTTTAAAATGGAAAAATTTGAAATTAGAGAACCAGATAAAATAAACACAACTTCTACTTCTATGGATAAGTGGGAGAATTTTAAAACACACATACCATTGGATGGTTTAAATGAAGAAGGTGAACTTATTGATAACGGATCGTATCAAGGTAGTTTTCTATGTGTAGTAAAAAGAGTGTATCAAGAAGATGTTTTAGGAGCCAATATAGGAGATGAATACATAACAGTTGAAATGTGTTACTATAACTCACTGACAGAATCATTCCAAGATCAAAATAGAGAGTTTGTAAATGTTAAATTATGGAAAGGCATTCCCAAAATTTAATATTTATAAAATCCTTACCTATTTATAGATAAAGATTTCATTATGACAAAAGAATATTTACTAAGTAATAATTTTGACACCAAAAAAGATCTAGACAAAGCTATAAAAGAGTTTTATGGCTTTATAGATCCAACTCAGGCTGATTTAGACATATGGAAATATAAGACACCTCTAAATGTGTCACTTTCATCATTTATTGGATTGGAAACGATCTCTGGAGATACAGTCGATTCTGTGGTTCATGCAAAACATAGAGGGAGATGGGTTATTAAACTTCAGATGGAAGATGGGTCACTTGAAAGTCTTTCTAATTTAAAAGTTAAGTACTATGATAAATTCCTGGATAAGGAAAGTGTTTTAGAGCTACACCCAGCTAGAGGAGGGAAGTATTTCTATGAATTAGGGCACCCTCTTAGAGAAAAGGAATACAAGTCGCTTTATTATAAAACAAAAGAGTATAGAGAAAAATACGGAAAGACTTTAAATAAAAACTTAGGCACAACTGGGTTAAGGGCTCCAATACAATCTCCAAATATACATAAAAAGATTGTTTCCACCATGAATGAGAGATACGGTCATGATTCATTTCTAAATAGAGGCTCTCACTATTCAGCAGTAACCGATTCTATGATGATAAAATATGGGGTTGAGAATTTGTTTTACTCTGATGAATGGCAAAATGAAAATAGAGCAAATTTTTCTGGAGGAGTTTCAAATCTGGAAATACAAGTAGTAAAAGAATTGGTTAAGATTCCTGAAATTAAAGATTCATTTTATTACGCATCAGGAAATAAACAGGCGAACTTTATTAATTATGACACTAAAAGGAATTATAGAGTAGACTTTTTTAATAAAGAATATAATATAGTAATAGAGATTCAAGGGGATTATTGGCATTGCAATCCAGATATTTATAGTCATGATTATTTTCATAAGCATAAAAAAAAGATAGCTCAAGACATTTGGAAAGAAGAAGAGGTAAAGGTATCTTTGATAGAGAAAGAATATAGCTGTACTTACGTTGAGATTTGGGAAAAAGACTGGAAAGATAATCAGAAGTTAGTTATAGATAGAGTTAAAAGAATTATAGATGCAAAAAAGTAAAATAAAACATATTAGAAAAGTCGATTACTCAGGTAAAGTGTATGACCTTTCCTTTGATGAAGACCATCTATTTTATGGAACATCAAAAAACTGTATAGATATCGACTTTATAAATAATGGAGAAAACGGTGAAAACAGCTTAAAAACGGCTATTTTAGTACACAATAGTCCGCCAGACATCGATATTGACTTCATGAATGGTACAGACCATGTCACGAATGAGATATTATATGAAAAGTATGGTAGAAACAGAGTACTTAACGTAGGGACATTCTCTACATTCAATGAAAAAGGATGTATTAAAGATGTAACAAAAGCTCATCAAGGAACTGAAGCATCTGGTTTTGAATCTGAAGTTTTTCAGGTCACCAAAGAGATGGGCGGAAGTTTGGGAGATTACGATTCTTTTGAAGAGTGGTTAACGGAATATCCAGAACATCCAGGGTGCAGCACTAGGGTTAAGGCTTGGTTGACAGATCCAGAGAACGCGATCATATTAGAGCACACGCTTAAACTTCAAGGGCAAATTAGAGGTATAGGGCAGCACGCGGCAGGTCTTGTAATAACTCCAGGGCCATGCTATAACTATGTTCCAACTAATATTATAGCAAAGCCTAAGGGTGAGGAGAATTCTATCGTGACGGCCTTTCAAGAGGCCGACAAGTCAGGTAAGGATTTATCAACTTTAGGAATATTAAAGCTTGACCGTCTTAAGATTGAAACTTTAAATGTAATTAAGGACGCTATTGATTTGATACGGATTAAGTACGGTGAAGAAACCTTTAAAGAAGTTCAGGAAAAAGTGGATCATGTTGACATTGAAGACGCTAATTTATATAAGGAGTTGAGACTTGGGTTAAATCATGGTATTTTTCAGTTTGAATCCGCTGGTATGAACTCATTGATTAAAGGGATAAGAATCGATAAGTTTTCTGAACTTGTTGCGGCCAATGCGTTATTTAGACCAGGTCCAATGGGTATCGGAGCTGATCGTGAATACATAAAAAATAAATTTGCTCCATCTGAGATTAAGTATATACACCCTTGGTTGGAGCCTATATTGTCAGAAAGTAATGGCGTACTTATCTTCCAAGAGCAAGTAATGTTTATAGCAAATCAATTTGCTGGAATGAGTTTAGGTGAAGGTGATTTACTTAGACGTGCGATGGATAAGGCGAGTAAGTTAATTCAGAAAGATTTAGCCTCTAGAAAGAAAGGTGAAAATGGAGAGTTTATGGGACCTCCGTTGAGTGAAGAGGAAAAAGATAATAAAGCATACAAAGGGTTTTTAAAGTACTGGAACATGTTCTTGGATGGATCTCTTAAGAATGGTATGGATGAAAAATCTTTAGAGAAGATTAAAGAATGGATGATCGAGTATTTAGGATATTCATTTAACAAGTCTCACTCCCTTTCATATGCTTATTTGGCAATGCAAACATTGTATTTAAAACATTATTACCCAGTAGAGTTTTACACTTCTTTATTGAATCACCCTAAGACAAATGGAGGTAAAGATAAGGAGCGTGAATGGTTAAATGCTGCAATATCTTCAGCTATAGCTAAAGGTATAGATATTCTACCTCCTTCTAGAAAATCTTCTTGGAGATGGGCTACTACGGATGAAAAAGAAATATCAATGGGATTATCTGCGATTAATGGTATGGGTGATGCGGCATATAGTGATTTAAATGAAGTTCTTAAAATTCAGAAAGAAACTAACTTTAAATCGGTGTCCAAATATCATTTCTTTGATGCTAACTTTAGCAAGTTTGGCAAGACTCCATACGAAGCCTCAGTTAAAGCTGGTGTGTTTGATGATTGGTCTCATTCTCGTGAAGAATTATGTGATTTATTTGCTAAGAAAAAGAAGAGAAAGAAGGCTGATCCAAAACAATTAACCTTGTTCTCAGCGTCTAGTTATGAATCAGAATTGAAGCCAAATGAGGATACTTATGTAGCGACTACCGATATTGAAAAGAATAAAGAGTTTATGGATGTGTGCGGAGTTGATTTAGCATATATCAAAAAAGCTACAGAAATAAAACAGATCATAACTGAATCTGCGGGTAGAGAGATAAGTAGTATCAATGAATATGTTGATGTTGATGATTACTATTTCATTTTACAATCTAAAAGAATGGACGCTACTAAAGGCGGTAAGAACATGCTTGTGCTTAAAGTGTCTGACGGGGTAAAGGACACAGTTCTAAGGATGTTTGGTAAAGATGCTGAGATATTTTATAAGTCCATGAAAAAGAATAGTGTTTACCTAGCTAGGATAGAAAAGAATGATGCAGGGTTTTTAAATTTTGGAAAGAAAGAAGTTGGTGGAAAAAAACAGATTTCTATAGATGAGGTTGCTCAAATGTAATGGGGCAAAGAAAGCTATTTTATTTCGACCCAAGAAGAATTAGAAACTTAAAGGATATAGCTCACTTAAGCACTAGATCTCCGTATAGTTATACGAATTCCAGTACTAGAGACTACTTCCAAAGTTGCGATCATTGCCTTGCTAGCGAAGGGGGTTTCTTTGAGATCTTTGAAGAATTAACTAATTCAGAAAACTATCATATATGCGCAGCATGTATAAGTAGATTGCGAATTGAAAGACGCAAGCTATTAGAAAAAGGTCAAATAAACTTATCATTAAGATTTTAAAAAGATATTATGAAACATACAATTTATACAGATGGAGCCTGTAAAGGTAATCCAGGTCCAGGTGGATGGGCGTTCTTAGTTTTAAATGAAGCTGAGGAAATTATACACGAATCTTCAGGGGGTGAATCAGCAACAACTACTAATAATAGGATGGAAATGTTAGCCGTCATAGAGGGACTTAAACATTTTAACGGATCTCCTGGATCCGTTATTGAAATAAAGTCTGACAGCGCATACGTGGTTAACTGCATGAATCAGGGATGGATATCTGGATGGATAAGAAAGGGGTGGATAAACAGCGCTAAGAAGCCTGTAATAAATAAAGATTTGTGGCAAGAGATGAGCTCTTTAGTGGAAAAACATAATTGCACTTTTACTCACGTGAAAGGGCATTCCACTAATCCTTTTAATAATAGAGTTGATGAATTAGCGAGCGGTAAATCGGCTCAAGCTTTTCTTAAGCCTTAATCGATCCAGTGTACAAGTATAGTAGAGTCTTCTATGAATTCGAACTCATGATTGACTCCAGCTGGGATAGTTATAACTCCCCCCTTGGATAATATTGTGTTGCTACAGTTTTCTGAGACTCTACCAGTTAATACATATACAACTTCTATAGAGATATGGTGATGTTTCTCAAGAATTGAACCTTTAGAACCTTTAGTAAGCAAAACTGTGTCTTGGTCAAAGTCTTCTAAGATAGTTTTAATTAAGATATTTTTAAAAGGTTGCCAATCATCCGTAGTGGGGATAGTGTCAATCCCGCTTTCAGTAAACAACTGAATTTGTTTGGATTTTTTGTTGATTTGCTCCCTAACTTTTTGCAACTTATCTCTAGTAGATGCGGCTGTATCCATTGTTACTTTTTTTTGTTGTTATCTATTTTGTCAGAAAGATTTTCTACTCTAAGCTCGATAGTCTCTTTTAGGGAGGTGATCTCTTTAATTACGATTTTGGCATTAATTTTTTGACCCTCCATAGTTCTTTCACTAATAACTTTTTGAGTTTCTATTATTTTATCTAAAGTATGATTTACTTCAGAAAGGACAACTAGATTGTTTTTATCATTTTCTCGAACATAAGTATTCAGCTCAATAAGCTGTTCATCTTTTGCGTGTATGATTTTGTCCTTTGTTTTTAAATATCTACCAATAAGAACCAGCCCTACTCCCATTATTAAAAACACAAGCCCAGCATCAGCTAGTCTTTGCCAAATATCAACCGAAATATCGGCACCTCCAGTACTTGCAGTAAGAAATATCATGTTTATAATTGTATTGTACATATACATATATATAAATATAATTATTTGTGCTAAACGATGAAAAAAAGGGAATATTTATAATAAATAAAAGCATTTATTATGAGCAAGCTACTAAAAGAGCAAACATTACGAAATGAAAGGTTGGTTGGAGTAATATCCGAGCAGCAATATAAGCAATCATTGGAAGAATTGGAGATGGAGTCAAGCGTTGATCCTGCAACAAGCGGAGAGCAACAATCAGCTGCAAACCCTGACATAGCCAAGATAGAAAAGACAATGTCTGACGCTATGAATATTATCTCAAAAGATTTGGGTAATATTATAAAAAACTCTACCGCCAAAATAGGGGATAAAGATGGGGTTTTAGATTCTCCAGGAAATTATGACAATACAGCTCCAGCAGCCAATACTCAATCTCAACAGGTTAATGAGATAACTTTTAATGAACAAGTTTACGCTCATAATTTGGAAGAGGGAGGCGTATTAGGTTTAGTTGTTTCCGCTCCAGCTATTTTACAGTTTGGAGGTAAGGCTTTGTCTTGGGTAGGAAAAAAAGCCAATTCGCAAGTAATTCAGAATGTTGGTGGAAAAATAGCTAAAGTTGGAGAAGGTATACATCACAAATACATTCACGTATTTGAGAAGATTCTTAAACCTTTTATGCCAAGCGCGTCAGACGATCAAGTACATAAAGCAGCGGAGGCAATGATGATGGGGGTAGTTGGTTTATTGTTTGTTGCTGGAGTAACAGCTCCTGGAGCTTTAGAAGCAGTAAAAGGCACTGAGATAGCAGGTTATGTAAGAAAAGTGTTACCAGCTGTTTTGGAAAAAATAGGATTCGCTTAATTTTATGATTAACAAATTAACAAAGGAGTACATAAAGCTTCAGTTTGTCACTGGTCTAATTAGTGAGGATATATTTAATGTTAAGGTGAGTAATCTAATAACAGAAGATGAGGCTAGGCAATTAAAAGATAGAGCTGAAGAAAGTCTTGAAGGTATATTAAAATCAGTAATTAATAAGATACCAGAATTCTTAGAACAATTTAACAAGAACGTTGAGTTGAATGAGTATGTTGAAGACGAGCAAGTAGGCGGTAGAGGAGGGGGAGCTTTTAGCACTTTTGTTTCTGAGTGTGAATATGGTGATGATCCAAATCAAATAGCTGAAGCTATTAAAGATTGGGCGGGTAACTATATGATGGGTTTAAATGAGCCAGATTTTCAAGGGGTAAGCGATGCTATGACTCCAGAAATATATAAACTAGTAAAGAAGTGCGCTCCAAATTCTTTTATCAAAGAAATGAAATCTAGCATACTTGGTGAATCTAAAAAAGAGATAGTTGAAGAAAGTATTGGGGCTATGGCGGCAAGCACAGCATTGACGGCATCTGAAATAGAGCAGTCGGCAGCGAGAGCTTGTTCATTATTGAAAGACAAATTAGATTCTAAGTATTTAAATAGAATCTCTTACGTTTTTGAAGAGCTAGGTCATCAGTGGCACACTGTGTACAAAACAATTATATCTCAAATGATACAAAAGCATGCTCCAGAAAAAAATGATAGTGATATAGAGATAATTTCCACTAACATATATGGTAGCATAATAGGGTTGATGGCTATAGGGTCGGGTATCGCTATAGTAAATCTTGCGGAAGAACAGGGAATAAGCTCAGTAGATGAATTGGATTCGTCAGAACTTTTAGAATTATTAGTTAAAGCTAATCCTGAAGTTATATCAAGTAAAATAATAGCAACTCTTCCTCAAGTTTTAGACCAATTCTATGAATTGTCTAACTAAAAGGGGGATGAAAAAAAGAAGCAAGAAAGTAAACAGTCTTTTAAAAAAGGTTAAAAAGTCAGCTAGGAGAAGAAAGCGAACACCTCTTGAGAAGCAAAAATATGTTGAAGCTCAGGCGGCTAGAATGGTGAAGGATAAAACATGGCCAGAGCAAAGGTTTGAGGAGCTACTAGGAGAAATAGGTGTTGAATTTATACCTCAAAAAGTTTTAAAAACTAAAATATATGACTATTATATCCCATCTAAACATATACTAGTAGAAGTTGATGGTGATTACTTTCATGCAAATCCAGAACAGTATACTAAGAGAAGTAGAATGCAGGAAAGGATTGTTAGAAATGATAAATATAAAGATAGATTAGCTGAAGGTATGGGATACACCCTTTATAGAGTATGGGAATCTGACCTCAAAAAGGATTACGAAGTTCAAAAAAAACGTTTTACAAGACTATTAAAATAATGACACAAATTAAAGCATATCACGGAGGACCTCATAAACTCGATAAATGGGATTATGAAAAGATAGGAGCTAATGCTACTATGGAAGGTTATGGTTTCTATTTTACCAGCGATTACAATATAGCAAAAGGATATGCCAATGGAGGTTTTCTTTATCAAGTAAATCTAACTTTTAATAAGCCATTCTTTATTGGAAAGAGAATTCTTAAGTACGATGACATAGTAGAAATGCTTAGAGTGTTTGATGAAAGCGGTGATGGATTTCTTTCTAATTATGGGGATGTAAGCTATGAAGGGTATGAATCAGTTTTAGATACATCAGCTAGGGTATTGGATGAAAACAATGAGGATGACATTGATGTTATTAATGAAATTTTCAGAAGCTCTCCTTATAACATCAATGAATTCTATACTATGATGAGGGATAAGTTTGGCTATGATAGCATTGTGGCTAAAGATCCAAATTGGGGAGGAAATCAAAGGATATACATAGCGTGGTTTAATGACCAGATTTCAATAACTAAAGTAGAGGATTTTTCAGAAGAAAAAGATAACTCAGTGAATGAGATTCATAAAATAATACAGGAAGAAATAGAAGCTTATTTCACTGACATGGAAGTGAGTCTTGATAATATGAAAGGCAATACGGAAGAGAAGGTTAAGTTTCTTAAGAGAGTTAAGGATGTAGTTCCTTCAGAGCAGCCAGAAGAGAAGAGAGCTAAAAAAGCTCAGTTTGATCAAGCTGAAGAAGAGTTGGAACAAATAACTCAAATGGAAAAAGATTTAGAAGACCAAAAAGCTGAACAAGAGAAGTTGGCTAACACGCCTCAGAATAATCAGAATACAGATATTAAGTCTTTAACGCAAACTCAATCTTTTACTTCTAACTAACAGAATTCAAAAAAACATTTTCTATTTACTTCAGAAAAATTATAGCTTATATTTATTAGCAAAGGATTTAATAAATAAAAGCTATAATCATGGCAGATGACAACAAGAAAGTATTAATACAAGATGATGAAGCGGCTCTTGAAGCAGCTTCAAGAGAAGCGGCTAAAGCAGAGATGCAAGCTTTCCAACAGGAAATGAAAAGCATGCAAGGCGAGGCGGGTCAACAAAAAGTTAACATCACCCCTCCAGCTCAAGCTCCAAGCCCAGCTCCATCTACGAATCAAATGAGTAATCAAGTTCCAGATCAGTATATCGATCGTGAGTTTGAGATACCAACGGAACAAGTAGCGTTACCTTCAAAAGGTCTTTTTTATGAAAACAATCAAGCGTTTGTAGTTATTAAATATTTAACCGCTACAGAGGATGATATTTTATATTCTCCAGATCTAATTAAAAGCGGTAGAGTTTTAGATATTTTATTGCAACAAGGAGTTACGGCTTCAGAGCTTCCTTTAGATGACTTATTGATTGCTGACAGAAATGCAATCTTACTTGAACTAAGAAGAACTGGGTTAGGCGACGAATTCAAGCCAGGCGTTATGAATTGTCCATCTTGTGGTGAAGACCATGAGCCTACAGTTAATTTGAGCGATTTCCAAACTAAGGAGTTAACGGCTATGCCAGATGAAAGAGGTGAATTTGAATTTCCTTTACCATTGCTTAAGAAAACTATCAAAGTAAGATTGATGACAGGTCAAGATGAAAAAGTTCTTGGTAAGTCTAAGCCAATGCCAACTAAGGGTGGTGTCAAGGTGAACAGATATGTTACCGACAGATTCACTAGACAAATAATGGAAGTGGATGGCAATAGAGATAAGACTTATATTAGAAAGCTGGTACATGCTATGCCTATGAGAGATTCAATTGCTCTTAGAGAATATATGAAAATTATCGAGCCAGGTTTAGATTACACAGCTCAAGTAGAGTGCGAACACTGTGGTCATGTTTATGATCAGGAGATCTCTCCAAATCCAGTTAAACTATTCTACCCAGATGTAGATTTATAATACCAATTTAATAAGGGGCCTTAGCGCCCCTATTTTTTTCACTATGAAACACTCAATAGACTCAAGAGAATTTGATATAGTCAACTTACCTTCTCAAGGTAAATTCTACTCAGGAGGAACTTCTTCTATCATGATTAAGTATCTTACTGGAGTTGAGGAAAAAGTATTGACTAGTTATTTCCTGAATAAATCAGGTAAAGCTATGGAGATGGTTTTGAATAGTGTGATTATAGACAGTGATATAGATCCGCTAGACTTTGTGATACCAGATTTTCAAGGTATATTAATGTTTTTATATTCTACAGCCTGGGGAGATGAACTAAAGCTTAATGTTACTTGTGAGAGTTGTGGACATAAAACAGAGTGGCCAGTTAGATTATCTTCTTTGAACTTTAAAGAATCTAAGCTTGACCCTAAAGATGGGCTGTACACTTTACATATACCATCTAGAGCTCAGTATAATAGTATGGGACTAATTCCATCAGTTGAAGAAATTGATAACAAGAAAGTTATACCTATTAAAATCAGGCCTTTAACATTGAGGGATGAATTAAAGTACCAGGGAATTGAACAAGAAGAGGGTAAGAGTGTTTTTAGGAGAAAATTAGTGGATTCAGTAGAGTCTTTCGGAGGGATAGAAAGCAAGAAGTACATAAGAGCAGCGTTTAACGCAATGAACCTTATGGATTTCAATAGAGCAAGAAAATTCTTTTCAGAAACTGAGTTAGGAGTAGAAAATAATATACAATTCAACTGCCCAGTTTGCTCACATGAATCAATGCATAAGTTTGGTATTAGTAATGATTTCTTGAAGCTTCCAGAGTCTCATTTAAAAAACATTAAAGAAGAATGCTTTTTAGCAAGCCATTATAGTCAAAATGGAATATCATATCATGAAGCTATGAATATGTCTATAAGTGATAGAAAATGGTATCTTCAAAGATTGCAAGAAGAGTTTGAGAAGAAAAGAAAAGCAGAAGACGCTGCAGCTCAAAGAGCTAAAACAAACTCCAAGTCGGGAAGGTAATCTAATCTTTTTCGACTATTTATAAAGAAAGCGAACAGACATGCACGATTTCTTCGAAGAATTCAAAAATATAGAACAAAAAAACAACAAATCTTTTGATAGGATAGATGAATTATCTCTCAAAGATATCAAGTCTAAGTTTAATTCCTACAGGAAGTCCATCAAGGATGCTCTTAATTCTCCTACATTTAAAGCAATAAGCAATACAATACGTGCTAAGATCACTCAAGCTATGAGTGGTGATATAGCTGCAGCTAAACAGGAGTTGGAGCTATACAAGTCTGAGATGACAGATCTACAATATAAAGAAACTAAGGAGATTATTGACGCTGTAGAACAGGCTGATAAACTTAAGAAAGCTTCTGATAATATGAATTCCAATCCTGATCAGGAAGAGGTAGATTCAGAATCTCAAGAAAGCGGAGGGTATACTTTAGGTATACAAAAGAATGGGGATGGAACTTATTTGATTGCTGGAAAAAATCCAGCAAGAAAGATAACTGTATTAGCTGGCATGTCTGAAAGTAAAAATTATGACTGGAAGACTGGAAAGCTTAATTGGTTAGCTGAATCTAAGTTTATAGCAGAAGCAATTACAATAGATTTTAAAACTGAGCAAGTACTTGCTTTCACTGGAAAGTGGATGGATGGAGAATTCAGAGGGGTAAAATTCGTTTCGTCAAAAGATGGAAGTGATGCTCAATTTTTAGGGGGAACATTTAATGGGGGTGAGTTTAAATCCAAGAACACTTCATTTAAAGTTAGTCCGACCAATTTTATTAACGGGCTTTTCCCTTATGAGTCGGATGGTAGCTGGGGAGGCATATTAGGGCTTTCTGATGTTATTATAGGAGAGCAAGGTGAAGCATTTCATATAACTCAAGTGAGATCTGGAAGTATAATAAAAATAGTGTCTTCAGAAGGGTTAAATTACCCTATAAAAGTTCTCAAGAGAATGGATGGTAGAAGTAGTGGATTCTTATTCGAGCTATTAATAGAAGGTGATGGCGGGGGAAAGTTCCCTATGAAGTGGTCAGAGATGAGGTCTCAATGGAGCAACACGCTAATAGCCCCAGGTAAACCATTAGTGTTGCCATTCGTAAATGTTAGTAAAGTAAAATCAGTATCGATTGCTACTGATTATGACAAAGAGGTTGAAACAGCTAGAGAACCAAAGATTTTCTCGATTTCAAGAGATGAATTTAAATTGCCTGAGTTTGTTAAGACGCTTCAAGACAATAGGATTTCTAAGTTTAAAGTAAATATACCAGACGCATCTAAAGAGGCGAGAGAGTTTTTCAAAACGTTTAAAAGTGATGTAAACGCTGGTAAAAATAGATTAGAGAATAATTTAAAAGTGTTAAAGAGCTCAATAGGGGATCAACTACATGAAACGGCGCAACCTATTCAAATAGAAGCTTACCCTGAACAGTACAAGTGGTTAAAGATGGTTTTTTTGGGATCTCCAATAGAGCCAAGTGGTAAAGATTTAAATCTTGACGCTGATGAAGAAAGAGCTCTTGCATATCTTAATGGATTCATGAAAAATATTTATACTAATATAGTGGATCCAAACATTAAGAAAGGAATGTTAACGGCAATAAGAGATTACATAGGAGTAACTCAAATTGCGGATGATACTGAAGTTAAGCCTGAAGAAAAAGGGGAAAAGGCTCCAGACAAATCTCCAGAAGACGCTAAAAAACTTGCAAAAAGTTTTATGATAAAAGAGATTAGAAAAATATTAAGCAAGCAAGATGCAACCTTTTTCGATGATAATACGTTATAGTAGTAGGAACTAACTAAAAAAGATTATGGAGGATAGCAAAATAAAAGATAGGATTCTTGGTAATCTTAACAAATCTAGAGAAAGAAAGCTAAGAAACAAAAAAGTCAAAGGCGGTATCGTAAGCTTATTAACTTTACCATTTAGACTTGTAATGATGTTTATTGCTTGGATATTTATACCTCATGCAGAAACTTCTTATCAGAGATTGTTTAGGGGGGTGGTGAAAACCGCTCCTGTAGTATTTTTGGTATTATTCAACAATGAATTTTCAGCTTATATTATAAATGCTTCTGGAGACTTAGGATATTTCCTTTACCCAATTTTATCTTTACTTATTATTGGTATAGCATTGGATGGTATTTTAAATATGAAAACTTGGAGAGTTGGCGCTTTGTCAACATTTGATTCTAATTATTGGTTTACTCCAGGGTCAGGGAATGACGAAGATCCAAATCAAAAGAATATCAACGATGTTTTAAGATATAGAGAGTCTAGAATGGGGAGTATGGGGGCTAAAGAAGCTGCTAATCTTTATAGAGAAACTCAAGGAACAATCAATAACGCTTCTTATGGGAAAAACTCTAGAACCGCTTTAAACTTCATGAACTCAAGATTAGGAAGCATGGGTAATAAGGAAGGGTTGAATTATTTAAGAGGAAAAAGAGATTAATAATTTTAGTTTCACGAGTGCCAAAGACCCCTTTATAATAGGGGTCTTTTTTTATTATCATCTATTTATAAAAAAATGATTTATAAATGGCTGACGCTCCAGGAAATTTTGACCCAAAAGCTTATCAACAAGCTTTAAATGCAACAAATAATATCTTGAACAACCAGAAAGAGATGAAACGTCTCACTGATGGCACTAGAGATACGTGGGATGCTATTTCCAATAATATCATGAACATATCTGGGGCTGAATTTTTTGATAAAGTTAAAAAGACCCCTGCAGACCTCACAAACATTGCAAATCATCTTACGGAAATTAGAGACGGGCTTAAAACGGTTGGAGAAGAGCTTGATAAAAGTTTTTTAAACAAAACTGAGGGCTTGCAAAAGGATTTTGCATCACTAGCTAAATGGGATCTTTCTAAAGGGGTGAAAGACTTGGCTTCTAGCATGTCTCAGCTTAATGCTGGATCCATGAAGGAGTTTTCAAATTTAATGGAAACTAAAGTGGGTAGATCTATTGAGGACATGTCCTTAGTAGATTTTCAAAAAGAGACTAAGGAAATAATGAAAGATTGGGATCATTATAAAGATGATTTAACTGATCTAAATAAAGATACCTTAAAACAAATACTTGAAAAAACAGAGGATCAACTTGATGCCTACAAAAGTATAGATAAGGAAATGGCTAGTATCACCAAAGAGCATGGTGAGCTACTTAATATTGCTGATGAAACACTTAGAAAGGATTTAGCTATAGCAATAGCTAAAGGTGAGATTTCTAAGTTTGTAGAAAAATATGGAGATGATGCTGCGGTTGCTTTGAATCTGTTTGGAAAAATGGATGTTGAAACCATGAGTATTGCTGGCAATATGTCTAATATGGTTGAGGGTCAAAAAGAATTTGTAGCCGAAGCTCAAAAAAGCACTAAAGAAATTTTCAGCCTTAGTAAAGGGATGGAAGCTTTAGGTAAAAATATTAAAAGAAAAGGTATTGATAGAATGTTCGAATTCGATCAAGCTATATCTGATGCTCAGAAAAATTTTGGCATCATGTTTAAAGGTGTAGGGATGGAAGGCGCTGCGGCGATGACAGACCTTACTATGAAAACCGCTGAGTTTGGAATGAGTGTTGGTGAGACGGTTCAGCTTATGGGGTCTCTTTCTGAGGAGATTAGGAGCGTAGATAAAGGGACGTTGATTCAAATGGCTGACTCTATGGCAGCGGTTCAAAAAGCTACTGGAGCAAGCTCTGAGACTATGGCGGGTTTAGCTGGAGATCTTATAAATATGGGAGCTGATTCCGAAAGGGTAGAAGGAGCCTTTAAAACAGCTAATGTTAACGCTAAATTATTAGGAGTTAGCACAAAGAGGGTGTTGGAAGGAATGGAAAGAAACATCAAAAAGATGCGTGAGTTCGGATTCCAAGGAGGAGAAGAAAGTTTAGCTAGAATGACGGCTCAAGCTGAAAGAATGAGAATTAACGTAGACAGTATTTTCAATGTAGCTGAAAGAGCTAGGAGTATTGAAGGGTCTATGGAGATGGCTGCTGAATTACAATTGGCTGCAGGTTCTTTCGCAAACATAAACCCAATGGATTTACTTTCAGCCGCTCGTAAGGGTCCTGAAGAAATGCAAAAGCTATTGAAGCAAATGGGTGGTGACATAGGGGAGTTTGATGAAAAGACTGGGGAAATGAAATTCGACCCAGTAGATTCTGACAGGCTTAGAATTGTAGCGGATGCTACAGGTATGCAGCTTACTGATCTTCAAAACATGTTTACTAAGACAGCTCAAGATAATGCTAAGCTAGATATATTCCCTGAGAGTATGTTTGAATTTGAAGGAGGTGAAGATGCGAAAGCTATGATCGCCGATATGACGGAATTTAAAGACGGCAAAGTTCAAATTAAGGCTGATTCAGATCTTGCTGATATTTTAGATGGTAGAGATCTTTCTATGCTGGGCCCAGATGAGATTAAAAAATTAACAGAAGATAGAGTAGCTAGAGCTAAAGATTTAGAAACGCAAGCTATGGAAAATAAGTCTTTACAGGATTCTTGGACAGCCTTAGTTAATACACTAATAAATACATTTACAATTTTTCAACCTTTTATAGAGACGCTTGCTAAAGTATTAGGCGTTCTTAATCAAGGGATTAATAAGCTGCCAGGGTGGGGAAAAATGATAGTAGGCGGGTTAATGGCTGCCGCGTTTATATTTAAATCATCAATCGGGCAATTTATAGCTTCAGCTGTAAAAGGAGGGGTTAGTAAAATTGCAGGCGGTGGAAGCGGGGCTCTTGGCGGAATAACTGAAAGCTCTGATAAATTAAGTAAAAAAATGCCAAAAGGTAAAGGTGGCGGATTTCTTGGGAGTTTAGCAAATGGAATAAAAGCTTTTGGTGGAGTAAAAATGAAAGACATTCTTAAGGTAACTGCTTCGCTTGTAGGTATCAGTGTGGGTGTAGCCGCTTTTGGTATGGCTATGAGCACTATGGGAGGATTTGAGGCTCTACCGCAACTAGCAATGGCGTCTTTATCTTTAATAGTATTAGGAGGGTCTATTGTTGCTTTATCTAAACTGATGAGCGCCGTGGATATGGGAAGTTTATTAAAAGGAGCGCTGGCTATGGTTTTAGTTGGAGCATCCTTAATACCATTTGCGTTTGCAATGCAAATGATGACTGATATAGACTGGGGCAGCGTTCTAATGGGTATTGGGATTATGGCTTTATCAGTGCTTGCATTAATGGGTCTTGGAGCTTTACTTATGGGTCCACAATTAGTATTCTTGTTATTAGGAGCTGGTACGTTGATTCTTGTCGGAGCATCATTAGCTGCTGCGGCGGGCGGGTTATTGCTTGCTGCTGATGCGTTTAAATCTCTTGCTAATATAAACTGGGGAGGCTTTTCTCAAATGGGAGATGCTTTGTTATCAGCAGTCCCAGGTTTACTTGGGTTTTCTGTAGCCGCAATGGGGTTCTTAAACCCAGTTGCTATACTTGGTTTAATTACTATGGTTGGCATGTTGTCTGGATTAGCCGCTGTAATGGAGCCATTGGCTGATTTCATGGTAATAGCTGCCGATGGCATGGATCGTTTCTCTGAAGGTATAGAAAGGCTTAATACTGCGGTTGCAGCTCTTGATATGGATAGATTAGAAGAGTTTGCTGATGTTTCTGAGGGGTTAGCGAATGCTGCCGCAATGGGGACTATTGCGACAGCGATGCAAGAGTTATCTGGAAGTTTGGGCTCAGGAGGTAAATCTGGAGGAGGTGGAGGTAATAGAACAATTACAGTCGATCTTAAGTTGAACGGTAGAGATATACAACAATTTATTGTTGATGATAACGATCTTGTTACTTAAAACAAGTCTTTTAAAATTTTTGTCCAGTTATTTATAATAAAAACATAATACATGTCTGACCTTGGACCATTTTTCGATGAACACGATGAGCAAGAGCGAATAGAACGTAGAATTAAAAGATTCTATGGGGAATTTGCTGATGAAACTAGAGCAAAGCTTCTAGCTAAGAATGTTGTACGTCCTGAAAATGTGTATGATGTTGCTTATCCAAGAACTAGAGAGCATCTACTTTCAAAAAATAAACCAAACCTATTTTCAAAAGATTTAGATGCAGGGTCAAAGGCTATAAGAGATTTATTGCTTTCTAAAAACGTTTCTAAGGAAACTGATTTATTAAGAAGCTCTGAAGACATAAGAAAAGGACTTGAAGCTAGACTAAAGATAAACAAAGAATTGAGTGACTTATTAGATAAGTCTCGTCAAGTCCGTGAAACTCTTTTATCTAAAAATGTAGAGAACTCTTCCGATTTACTTACTTCATCTGAAACTTTAAGAAGAAACGCTGTTTCTAAGAATACTGTAGATGTTCCTGGGAGGGATTTAGCTGACGACTCTGAAGGTATAAGAATCGCTAATGTTGCCAAAAATTCTGTAAAAGAAACAAATCTTGAAACTGACTCTGAAGCATACAGGATAAATAATCTTTCAAAAGGGGTATCTGAAACTAGCAATCTTGAATTAGACTCTGAAGCATACAGGAAAAACAACCTTTCAAAAGGGATGTCTGATCAAACAGATCTGTTAAAAGACTCTGAGGTTTTTAGAAAAGATTCAACTTCAAAAAATATTGTTAGCTCCACTGATCTTGAGACATTTTTCTCTAAAACTAGAGACGCTCTCTTGAGCAAGAATAAAACAAGCACCATTTCCCTAGAGGATGTATCAGCGGCTTTTAGAGCTGCTTTAATATCGGCTAACGTTTCTCCGACAACTGATCTACTTACTTCCTCTGATGTTATTAGAAAGGATTCTGTAGCTCGCAACACGGGGAGTGTAACAGATTTATTAACTGACTCTGATTCAATACGTCAAAACAACGTAGGGAAAAAAGTTGAAATAAGAACCGAAACTCTAGACAGTTTATTTGCTGGAGTAAGAAAAGATCTCATAGGAAGAAGTAAGGTTGAAACAACTGATCTATTAACTTTCTTTGCTGAAGCAAGAAAGAATTTATTAAGTAAGAATATTGTAGTTGAATCTGATCTTGAAAAAGATTCTGAAATATTTAGAAAAGATCTCTTAGGGATGAATAATCCCAAAGTTACTAGCTTAGAGAGAGATAGTGATGCGACTAGGAAAGATCTAGTTGGGAAGAATAATCCTAAGATCACTAATTTAGAGACGGATAGCGCTCAGACTAGGAAAGATCTATTAGGGATGACCGTGGTTAAAGCTTCCAATTTAGAGGTGGATAGCAATCAATTTAGAACTGATTTACTTGGAGCAAATAGCTCTAAGGTAACAAATCTAGAGACGGATAGTAATCAATTTAGAACTGACTTGCTTGGGGCAAATAATCCTAAGATAACAAATTTAGAAACAGATAGCGCTTCTACTAGAAAAGATCTATTGGGGATGACTGTTACTAAGGTGACAAACTTAGAAACGGATAGTGCAACTACTAGAAAAGATCTTTTAGGGAAGACTGTGGCTAAGGTTACTAATTTGGAAACGGATAGTGATCTAACTAGAAATGATCTGTTAGGAAAGAATGTAGGGAAAGTTACTGATTTACTTTCTGATAGCCAGGCTCCTAGAAAAGATCTTTTAAGCAAGAATGTAGGAAAGGTAACTGACTTACTAATTGATAGTCAAGATCCTAGAGAAGATCTTATAGGCAAGAACGTGGGAAAGGTTACTAATTTATTAGTAGACAGTGAGGCGCCTAGAGAGGATCTTATAGGAAAAAATGTAGGCAAAGAAACTTCTCTACTAGTTGCTGGTCAACAATTAAGAGAAGATCTTATAAGTAAGAATGTTCCTGTAGAGACTGACTTGTTAGGCGATTCAGAAATCTCAAGAGGTGTAAACGTCTCTAAGAATATTTCTAAAACCACTGATCTTTTAGAAAACTCTGATCCTTTAAGGGAAGATTTAATAGGAAAAAATAAACCACACACCACTGATCTTGAGCAGGACTCAGCAACATTTAGAGATACTATGATATCTAGAAATGGTGGTGGTCTTTTGGGTGTGAACATATTAGGATTTGGAACAAGTGCTTTTGTAGGTATATCAAGAGTATTGGTTCAGGGTATTATATTTAGAAAGTTATTGGTGTCAAAAAACGATGCTATTTTAAATCAAGCTCAACCAAGTTATGAAATAGGTAAAGACAGTAGATCTGAATTATGGAATCAAGCTAGGATTGGTGATAACGGGCCTTTAGCAGCTACCGCAAACTACATTAAAAATCAAAGCAATAATTTGCAAGGATATCTTGGTATATCTCTTAAAGGAATAGATAAACCCACTGAAACTATAAGGTTTCCAGAGTCTAATATTACTGCCGACAGAAAATTCCTAAGAGGATCCTTGACTGAGGCAATGTTAAAGTACAACTCAAGCAGAAGTACGTTTAATCTTCAAAAATTACTTCCTGGAGACCAATCTGGTAGAGACGTTCTAATGAACACTACTTTTGGAGGAGTTCAGGAATTGATAACAGCATCAATTGGAGGCTTGGGTAATATTGGGTTAGAAACTCAAGCGGAAACCAACACCACCCCTAGAGCGATTATTGCAGCTAATCAAGGTAAATACTTCAAAGCTGAGCCAGAAGATATATTAAGGCCAAGTCCAGGTAAGTTAGGGTCAGCTTTATCAATGCAGTCTCAAGTTCTTCCAGGGAACGCTTTTGATGACGCTGATTTTAAATTAGGAAGAAGAGGGGTAAGGAGAATAGTTAATACAATAAAAAACTCAAGCGCTGGCTCTGGACTGGATATGCAAGGTAACTTTGATACTCAGATTGCAAAAGAATTTGTAATAGGAGTTAAAGCTGATGGGGCTCCAAAAGTCTCTAAACAGAGATATAGTATTGCAAATCCTTACGCTCCATCTGGAGCGGAGAATTTAACATTATTCTTCCAGAACTATTCAATACAGAATGGGGATGGTAAAATGTCATCTATGTTTTTCCCTCCTTATGTATCTTCGTTTAATCACGCAAGTAACGCAAACTGGAATTCTATAAACTTCGTTGGTAGACCAGAACCTCTGTATACATATAATTATAGCACTAGAAATGGTAGCGTGTCATTCTTTGTATTGACAGATTTTGCTCAGAAGGTGGATATTGGAGTTGATTACGAAACTGGAAAAAGTATAGAATACAATTTTGAAGGCAAGAGGTTTACTCAACCAACAAGGCCTCAAAAGAAAGCTCAGCTAGATGCTTTGATCGCTGAAAGAAAAGCTATTAGAAATGAGATAGGTGAGTTAAATGCAGCCATTTCTGTAGGTGGTCCAGAAACAGCTTCTAGACAAGCTGATGTTACAGAGAAGAGAATTCAAGTTAAGAATATAAATTCTAAAATTTGGGAACTTGACAGAACTGTGTCAGTAAGGTATTCTGAGGAAAGCCCAAATGGTTCTAATGTATACTCAAATGTTGGATACAGAGATAGGGAAGATGGGAAAATAGATAGTAAGCCAGAGAACACTGTAACTAGGTTAGATGAGATGAAGAAAAATCTACTTTTCCAACCTGCGTATTTTTCTGGAGATAAAGTAGATTTTATTACAAGAATTGAGTTCCTGGAAAAAATGACTAGACCCTCTAAAAATACAGGGTCAGGATTTTCTTTCCTTAAACCACCAGTTTGCCACATGCATTTAGGAGAGTATTTTAACCACGATATTATTGTAAATAGTATATCGTATGATTACACTGATACTGTATGGACTTTAGATGGTGGTAAAACTCAACCTATGTGGGCTAATGTTACGATGAATTTCGAAATTATTGGAGAATATAGAACTGGAGGAGGCGCTCCTCTTCTTTCTGATGATGTAGGAGGTTATTTTAGCGATAGAAAAAAGACAGTTAGCAAGAAGACGCCAGTAAAGCCTGATTCATCAGCAGGGAAACAAGCTCAAAGGCCTGATACTCAGCCCACCCCTGGAGCAGCTACTTAATATTAAATAATTAATGATATGATTGATTTTGCAGCTTTATTAAGAGATGGGATGAAATTAAAAGCTTTCCCTCCTTTTAAAATTAAACAAAGATCTACAGATAAGTTTGTAGAGTACAATAGCGATAAAACTAGATTAGATAGGATTGCTGAAAATATTTATGATGATGCAACTTGCAGTAAGATAATAATGTGGGCTAATCCTGAATATTTTATTGAGTTCGACATTCCAGACAATACTATTATTAGAGTGCCTTTTCCATTAAAAGATGTTCAGGAAGAAGTAGTAAAAAAAATAAGTATAGGTAGAAATAGGGAAGATCTACAGTAGTATTTACAATAATATCTTGTTTGTATATATTTTCATTAAAACATTCTAATGCCAAAGCCAATAAAACCTGACTTATTTGACGTTCAGGATTTGAATTTTCAAGTCCGATTAGAAACGTGCGTCAACAATACCGCAATCGACTTCACTGGAAAGAAATCATTCAGATTCGAATTGATGAGAGAAGGTGTAGGATTTGGGATAACTGATATTTCTGTAGAGGTAAATCCATCTTTGCAACCAATAGTAGAAATAACATTCAAAGATCTGTATGGAAATACAATATTTGATCAAGAGAGGGAGGGTAGCGAGCTTAACTATGGAGTACTGTTTAACTGGCCTCCTCCAAAGTTCTTTTTTACATTTAAAGGGTATCTTGGGCAACCAGTTACTTGGATATTAAATCTTAAAAAGTATAATGTTAACTATGATCCATCGGATAATAGTTATGAGATAAAAACTAGTTTTGTACCAAACCAATGGGGATTCTTTGCTGATATGCCACTTTTATATCTTTTAGCTGTAAAAAGGTTAAAGAAAGAAGCTGGGCTACTAGATAGCGGTGTAGATAAAACTAACAGCTTTAGTAGTGATTTCATTGAGAAATCTACTAAAGCTCAAACCTTGTATGATCTAATTAAGATAGGTAAGCAGGTTGACGTTAAATCTAAACAAGTAACCAAAGAGTATGATGAGATTCAGAACACGTTAGCTGGATTAAAAACTAATGCGTTAGGAGCTATAATTATTAGTAAATTAGTTAATTTCGGCGACACAATAGACGGGAAAGTAAATAATAATATTATTACAGCGGGGCAAATAGATGGCACGACAGGGACAACTAAGTTTACTAAAATACAATTACCAACAGCTGGGACTGGGGATAATGACTTAGGGCTGACTGAAAAAGAATTGAAAAACTTTGCATCAAGATCTAGTGATATATCCACTCTAAATAGGTTTATTATACTTAAGAGTAAATTTAACGGTGAGGTTTCAAGAGTGCTAGCTGACAATGGAGCTACTTCTTATGAAGCATTTAAACAAAAGATGGGTTTAAAAAACCCAGGGGCCACAAGCAATAGTTCTCCACAAGAGATGAAAGATGCAGCTAAAAAAGCTGCCGCGTCTAAAGATGGTGAAACTGTAGACGGTTACCAAACCGACTTCAATGACGCCTACAAAATAAGACTTAAGGCTATAGGTGATAATCTTTCTTTAGTTGAGAAAGCTATACAGCAAAGCATATTTGAGGCTAATGAAAGTAAACTAGAGCAATTAACTATAGGTGAAGTGTTTAGCAGGACAGCTGGAGATGCTGGCTATATTTTAGGGAGAATTCTAGAAGAAGGAATTAAAGGTTATGAAAATAATCAGGATACTAGAACTGGGCAAAATAGATTGATAGGATTGAATTTTCCTATGGAGCTTGATCCTAAAGATTCTGGTAAAGAAATACCAGCAACAGGAGTTGGGATAGAAGATAATGAGCTTAGGTTTGTTGATGATTTTATTAAAGCCGTATCAGAAGGTATTGCAGAGAATCAATCCATTGTTAACGAAAGTAACGCGCAAGATCAAAACGATTTAAAAAACAGAATTAGTAATCTTGAAATTTTACAAAGCAATCCATATAAGCCTTATTATACTAGTGTGGCATCAAATATTTTAGAAAGATCTGGTATAGCTGCTTATGTAACTAGAAGCTCTGATCCGAATTTGCCTGGCGATTTTCAAAATGGAGCATTTGGTTTCGACAGGGATGGGGTTGATGATATTTCTGATTTGGCTAATGCAGATTTTGAAAATATAAGCGATGCTTTGATATTAGGAATGCCTGCTGAAGAAAGATTGCAATTAAAAGATTTTTGTCTTTTTTGGGATAGAGCGTTATTAAATAGTGGAGAAGGGTTTAGAAATCAGAACCCAGAAACGGAGGATGAACAGCCAGAGGCGTTAAATAGCTCTGGTAACCCTATATTAATGCATGATAAGCCAGGAAGCGCTCTTAGTGATGATATTTTAAATTTCAGAGTGTTTCTAAATCCTGATGATGCAATAGACCCATTTGCTCTTGGAGCAGATTTGAGCAGATCTAAAACCGTTAAGGAATTTTTAGATTCAGTATGTAGAAGTTTATTAAAGCTTAATAATGGAGACCTTATAGATAAGGCTGGATGGGCGGGTGACGCTTATGTTTTAAATAGGATGAGGAATAATAGCGTCCCTTATATTAATGGAACTGTGAATAACACGTATTATTTAATGGTTTTCGAAGGAGCTGACGCTATCTCTGCTAGGGATAAGAAAAACTCTCCTACAGATTTACAGTTTTCAAATAAAGATCCTGATGAGAGAAAGTTTTTTGATGCTGGATTAGCTGAAACTATTTATGGAGTTACTAGTGTTGAACAGTATTTTTCTAGCGGTTCTGACAATGAGGAAGCTGGTAGAATAACAACATTCAATGAGTACGTAGATAAGAATCAAGTTTTTTCATACACTTCTTTAAAGGACAATGAAGATGACTTAGGGATTTCAAGCAATGCTCAATTACAAAACGATATTTTAACAACTGGTATATATTTTGACAAAGATACTAGATTTCCAATTACCATAACAACTGCAGGTGGAGGACAGAACATAGTAACATCAAGGGAGTTAACTGAGTCGGAGAAAGATAACTATAGAACTGATGACAATACAGGATTTATTCTATTTGGAAACCTATCAGAAGACGATCAATCAAGGGTGACAAACCTGTCAAATTTTGATATACTAAACAATGGGGCGGCAGGAGCTAGTGGTTCATTTGATATTTTTCAAATAAATGAAGAAGATCTCCTTTGGAAAAAGAAAATAGTTCAAAATCCTACAGATAATGAAACTGAGATTTCTGCTGAAGGGTTAGCTTATACTGTTTATCAACACACCAATGATGTGAACTCAGATAGCGCAAGAACCCTTGTTTTTGGACCTTTTATAAGAGATTCCATAAGTGAATCAGGCGCTCTACCGAGCTCTTCTACCGATAGTTTTAATTCAGGTAGAAATCAGAGAGTGTTTTTGAAAATATTTTGTAGAAATCTTTTGCAAAAACTTAATAGGATAGAAGAGGAGCAAAAGCAGATCATTGGAAATATACTAGGTAAGGCTGAAGAGCAAAAAGACGTCATTTATAAACAGTTTCATCTTTTGTTTAGCCAATGGAACGCTTTAGCATTTGAGGATCAAGAGGAAATGGATGGGTCATCCCCTCTTTGCACTCCAGTTATAGATGGCAATGGATTAGCTGATAGGTTAGAAAAAATGTTAAGTAATAGAGAAGATGTTCTTAGTCCTCAAGATGTGTTGAGTAGTGACCCTTCTGAAGCTGAACTTGAAGAAGCACAGCCTATAATTGATGCTAGTGAGAATCAGGGAGCGCAATCTTCTCCTCCAAATGGTACGTTTAGGTATGATTTCCCTTTAAATGCATTAAACAACGCTCAAGTTGAAGTAAGTAAGTCTATTATAAGTATTGACCCGCTTTATAAAATTAAAGCCAACACAACGGTTTTAAATGTTATTCAGCAGATATGTACTAAGAACAATTTTATATTTATACCTATTCCTGGAAACGCTAATTATAGAGATATAAAAGATATATATAAACCGAATCCTGAGCAAGCCAAAATAACGGTTAGAAACTATTTTCACGTATTATTTGCTCCAACACCAGAAAGAAGGGTATTTTCAAATGGAAAAAACGCGCTTCAAAACAGTGTGCCTGATCCAGAAAATATAAACGTACCTGCTTTGCTTGTAGAGTTTGGAAGCCCAGATAATCAGATTATAAAATCAGTAAGCGTAGGGACTGATGAAAATAAAGCTACAGCGGAGAGTATTGTTAATCTTCAGAGATTGGTAGATAATGAAAATCAGAATAAAACTGTAACAACTAATTGCTCCATGCTTTCCGTGCTAGAAGGAAGGTCTTATAAAGCTAGGGTAGAGACTCTTGGGAATGCTCAAATATATCCTATGCAATACTTTTTCATTAACAAAACTCCTTTGTTTGGAGGGTTGTATCAGATAATGAAGGTGAAGCACACTATTAGGTCAAATGATTTTAGCACTAGCTACGAAGGGATAAAAATAGTTCAAACTTCAGAGAATTATGGTGGAGTTAAACCTATTACAATTAACACATTAAGAGGCATTAAGGTGTTTGAACCTCAAGCTGGAACCACTCCAGGGGAACAGACTAACATTAACAGTTATTATAATGATGATGCTGAAAGAATATTAACTCTTGATAACAATGCTCCTAGTGAAGCAAAGACGACTATGAAGACGGTGAGGAATGGCAACATACCTGAAGATCAACTTACAAGATCAGAAATACTTGCAAAGAATCTTAGTGGAGATAAGCCTTATTTGGTTAATGCGGCTGCTAAGTCTTTTGACAGCATGATATCAGCATTTAACAAGGCCACATTTATAGGGAAGCAGAATATAATATTTACTGACGGGTACAGAAGTCTCGTAAGACAAACTGCGCTTAAAAAGAAATATGGTAAATACGCAGCCTCTCCAGGTACATCAGTGCATGGATTGGGGCTAGCGGTAGATATGTTTTGGGGAGTAAAGACCAAGACAGGGAAATCATACGCAGACAGACCAGTTGGATATAAACACCCCAATTATCAGTGGTTCCATAAAAACGCTTGGAAGTTTGGGTGGCATAACCCGCCCAAGCTTCATGATGATGCTGGGTCTATAGATGAGTTTTGGCATTGGGAATATAATGGTAAAAAAATAAAACCTAACAGATTACCTACTAGGTACAGTTCTCCTTGGAATAAGCAAAAGGATGTCTCTATTATTAAAAGGTATGGTGGTTATTTCAAATAAAACTATTATATTTGCCATTCAATGGCGACAACTAGTTTTAGAGTTTGTGAGATTTATTCTCCAGAAAAAGAGAGTTTCGAGGTATTAAAGGAGTATTTAAAGAAATTCCCTGTACATATCTCAGCAACACTTCCCACGAGTATTCCGTGTGAAGTGGACGATACTCCTATACAAATAGTTGGATGGCCAAATCTTAAAGAATATTTTCCGAAACATAACATACTTGATAAAGAAGTAAACAATAAAGTTTGCTGGACACACACTCATACGGAAAACAAAAACGAATTCTTTGATGATATTAAAGACTTTGTTACTAAGTCCGTTATGGAATGGCTCCCATCTGATCATATCGAATATGACGCGTTCATAGAGGGAGATTTAGAAGGGTTTCTAGAGAAGAATATAGCCCCATTACATCCTATTTACATTTATTATCATGGTGGAGCATTATATCTCCGAAACATGGATAAAGACTTCATTGTTAATATTGAAAGTTTAAAGTACTACATGGAGGACTTTAAGGGCGAGTTGACACGTATTCTGGGAAAGTATGATTTATTACCTTTTTCTTATCTCAATATAGACCCAGTTATTGATATTGAAGCATTGGATTTAGTTACCGTTGAAAATGTGTTCTGGATAAAGAATGGGGCAGAGCTTGACGAGAAGACTTACTTTAATGTAGTCCCTGGAATGGATTACCATAAGTACGTACCGTTCTTTTTGAGCCTAATAGCTGATCTAGACTTAAACGAAGAGCAGAAGGTGTTTCTCAAAAGAATGCAGGAGAAGGATCGTATAACAACTTGGATATCAAATCAGGATGTTTGTTTCCATAATACTTTCGAGCATGATTCTATTGACTTCCAAACTAGAGATAATAGAAAGTTTGCCAAGTTCAATTATTCAAATAAGAGAACTATCACTGGCCGTATTGTATCTAAGGATAAATTCAATATACAAAATCTTCCAAAAGACAGTCCTATAAGAGCTAGTATTATTAGTAGGTTTAGAGGTGGTCGTATATTTGTGTGTGATTACACTTCTTTTGAAACTAGAATCTCTATGCACCTTAGTAGAGATAAGAAGTTTATAGAAGACTTTAACAATAAAGATATTCATTACGAATTAGGTAAAGAGATATTTCAGAAAGAAATTATAACTAATGGCGAGCGTAGCACAGCTAAAGGCTTAAGTCATACTATGTTATATGGAGCTTCTCATAAAAGGTTGGTAGACATGCTATCTAGCCATATGGCTGATCCAGAGCTAGGGTTGTATTATGCGAAGCAGATGTTAAAGCCTATTATTGAATTTTCTGAAAAGCTAATAAAGGAAGTAAAGCTTTCTCAAAAGATAAAAACACATAAAGGCTCTATTATATATCCAGAAAAAGACTACGCAGCATTTAATAATCTGATTCAATCTACAGCCGCTGAAATAATGACGGATAAATTGTTTGAAATTAGAGAATTGCTTAAAACAAAAAAGAGTAAATTTTTATTTCAAATACATGACTCTTTAATTTTTGATGTTCATCCTACTGAACAAAAACTTATAGAGGAAATTCTAAAAACCCTTTCAAAGCTAAGGAATGCATCCTTTGCTCTTGGCTATAGGATTGGGGTTAATTATGCTGATTTAGGTGAGAAGAAATTCTTCATTTATTCAGATAAATAATTCCATATAAGCTTGATTTTTGAGTTCGCTATGACTATATTTTTTATGCGACGATAATCAAACTTATAATTATTACAAAAAATGAAATATTATTTTAAGAGAAAGATCGGAAAAGAAACTCATACGTTTGTTTCCGAAGGAGATAACCTTTTCGAAATGGTTCAGGACTCCAAAAAAATATCATTCGATTCAATCTATAAATGTGGATGTTGTGGGAGCGACAACCTAAAACTTGATTCTCACATTGCGGGAGAAGAGCAGTTTGAATACGTTTATGTTAGATGCGGTGGTTGTAAGGCTACATTAAATTTTGGCCAACAAAAGAAAGCTAAGGATATCTTCTATCCTCGATTAAGAGATTCTGCAACAGAACCTGGAAAGAAAGAGCTCGATTGGAAAGTGTACGAGTCTAAAAATTAATTAAACGTTTAAAAAGAAGGAAATGGCGAAAAAGAAAAACGAAACAGTCAAAGAAGTGGGTGACTACAAAGTAGACACTGCTACTGGAGAAGTTATTGGAAAAAAGGACGAAGTTAAAGTGTCTAAAAGAGTTAGCAAACTTGATGATTACAAAAAGAAGATTAACTATGTTAAGAATGATACCAAGCCTCAAACTTGGTTAAGTTTAGGTGATGCTTTCCAAGAGATTACGGGTTTACCTGGGATTCCTGAAAGTCATGTTACAATGGTGTATGGTAAGTCGGATGTTGGTAAGACAAGTATTTTAATTAAAGCTGCAGCTGCGGCTCAAGCTCAAGGTAAATTACCTGTATTGATCATCACTGAAAAGAAATGGTCTTGGGAAAGAGCTGAGACAATGGGGTTTTCTGAAGACTTTGTAATCATGCATGATGAGGTTGAATGCCTTGAGGATTGTATTGATATTATGAAAGCTCATATTAAGGAGCAGGAAGAGGGTGAATTAGATTTTGATCTTGTATTCTTATGGGATTCTGTTGGTGGGACGCCAGCAAGAGCTGAGTGGGAAAAAGCAGAAAAAGGTGAATCTGGTGGTGGAATGATGCTAGCGTCTAGAGTCCTAAAGGAACAGGTTGGTAGATATCTTTCTCACAAGATTACAAACACTAGAAAAGCCGATTATCCTTACAAAAACACTTTATTGATGTTAAATCAGGGGTATACATCTCCTCCAGATAGCCCAATGGGTCAACCTAAGCTGGTTCCAAACGGTGGAGAAGGAATTTATTACTGTTCTTCATTAGTTTTAAGAATGGGAGGTATTAAGTCTGGAGCTAGAAAACATAAAGCTACACATCAAAAGAAAACGGTTGTATTTGCTATCGAGAGTGATCTTGCAGTAGAGAAGAATCACATTTCAGAATTAGCTCTTAAGGGTAAAATTATTTGCGCTGCTCATGGTTTCATATTACCTACTGAAATCAACAAGTACAAGGATCAATACAAGAAAGAATGGCAAGTTGAAGTAGGAGACCTGGAAGCTGTAATAGAATTTAATACGGAAGACAGTTAATAAGATGTAATACATTTTATTGTTGTGTGAATATAAAAAACCTCCTTATGGGAGGTTTTTTTTTCCCCCTTTTAAGTGCTTTTTTAAACTCAATACTATATATTTGTTGTTAAGAAGAAAAATAGTTATGCCAAGAAAAACTTTCCTAATAGATGGTAATTGGAACCTTAAGCGTAATCACCACAGGTCAACAGCGCTAGACGCGTATGGAGAGAGGTGTAGTGGGACGTATGGATTTTTAATAAGCCTTTCTACTGCTGTTCGCAAAGTACTGCCTAACAGGGTCGTATGTTGCTGGGATGGAATAAAGTCTGGAAAGCTGAGATACGAACTATATAAACCTTATAAAGCAAATCGTAAGAAGGATTGGGACATTGAAGAGTGCGCAATTATAGAAGAGGGGATGAATGACCCTGAAAGCAAAGAGCGGTACGAGGTTTTAATGCAAAAAATTAGAGCTAAGAACATAATAGAAGACTTGTACATAAGACAGATTGAAGCTGATTATATTGAGGGAGATGATTTAATAGCTCAGTACTGTATAATGAGTGAAGAGTTGGGTCTAGAGGAAGAGATCATAATTTTTAGCAGAGACAAAGACTATTATCAACTTATTTCTGAATTAGTATCCGTTATGAATCCTGACAGTATTGGATTGATTACTAAAGATAACTTTAAGCAAAAAATGGGTCATACTCTAGAAAATGAGTTAATGTTTAAGTGTTTCGAGGGTGATACATCAGATAATATTGCTGGAGTGAAAGGGGTTACTAGAAATACTCTAATAAAATTCTTTCCAGATATAATTGACAGAAAATACACTTATAAAGAAATAAAGCATGAGTGCCTTGAGCTAAAAAAGGAGAAGAAATACAAAAAGTCTAAAACTTTAGACAAGATAATTGAGGCTGAAGAGGTTTTGTATAGAAATGCTAAACTTATGAATTTGAAAAAGCCATTTATTTCTAAAATAGCAATAAATGATGTTACTCAAATGTTAAATGAGCCAATAGATGATGATAGAAGTATTAGTCGCGCTGTTTTGGGCATGAAAAAACAAGGATTCCTAAATATGATGGAAGCTGAGAGGATTAACGTGGATAATTTTCTTTCCCCTTTCTACAGGCTAAAGTCTCAAGAAGCGGAGTATACAAAAGAATCAAATAAGTAACGTTTAATTAAAAAACGATACATTTGTAAAGAATAAATAAAATGGGAGAAGAAAAAAATGAAGAATTAGATCTTAATTCGGTGCTGACGGAAGATGAAACGAGAATAAAAGCCGTTTTTGACCCAGAGTACCAGACAAAGTTCATAAAATGTTTCTTGGAGGACAATAAGTTCTATGAGCAACTTATGGATATTATAGTCCCTGAATATTTTGATGAATACCAAAGGATATATGTAAACCATATCATTAAGTTTATAAATCAATACGGAGTTAGGCCAGGTTATAGCGATATTCAAAGTATAATAAATAAAACCGAGAAATTTAGTGTTGCTGAATATCTTCACGGGGTAACTGAGAAGGTGCAGAAAATAGAGGTAAAATCAGTAGAAGCGATACATGATACAGCTTATGAATTTTTTAAGAAGAGATCATTAGCTTTAGCGATTAAGAAATCTGTCGCTTCATGGGCTAAAAATGATTTTGACAGCATTCAAGAACCTATAGTGGAGGCATTAAGAGCTGGTGAACCAAAAGACACAGGGCATGATTATGTTGATGATATTGAGGAAACGTTAAAAGAGGATTTCCGTAAGCCAGTTGCGTGCATGCCTGGCCTTGATGAAAAGATAGGTGGCGGAGTTTCCTCTGGAGAGATGGCTGTTGTCATGGCTCCCACTGGCGGAGGTAAGTCAATGATGCTTGTCGCTATGGCTGCAAACGCTTTCGCTGCAGGTAGAAAAGTTTTATATTATACTCTAGAATTAAGTCACAAGGATGTAAGTAAGAGATTTCATGCCGCATTAAATAACGTATTGCTTAATGAGGTATTATATCAGAAACCTAAGATTATACAGACTGCTAAAGAAATAAAAGAGAGAGGCGGAGTTCTTAAGATTAAAAAATATAAATCTGGAGTAGCAACAGTAAACACTCTTAAAGCTCACTTGGCAACCATTAAAAGAAATGAGAACTTTGTTCCAGATGTTATTTTCATTGATTATGTAGATATAATGGAACCAACAGAGCATGGTTTAGAACATAGACATATGCTGCAGAAGTTGTATCGACAAGTAAGGGGTTTAGCTGAAGAGTTTGAAGTACCTGTTTGGACAGCTACTCAAACAAATAGAGGCGGGGCTAAAGAAGAGAAAATAGGCATCGACTCTATTGCTGATTCATATGCTAAAGCTGCGGAGTTAGACCTTCTTATTTCCGTTGCTAGAACGGAAGAACAGAAGAGCAAAAATGAGGCTATAGTAGGTGTTATAAAAAGTAGACTTGGAGCAGATGGTTTCTTTTTGGAGGATGTTGAATTCGACACAAGTCGAGTTTACATTAGTTTCCCGAAAAAAAATACACAAAATTTTCCACCAATCCCAGGAGTTACACCAACGATTTCAGATCAAAATCCAGGCAATGTTGACGTGATGAAAGAAATGGAAGCTTATGCTAATAAAAACAGGATTAGTTAAGTCCGAATATTGTAAATTTATTGTTATTTATTATTATACAAAGCAGCGATTAAAAGGCAAAAAAAATAGAAATATATTTGTCAAAAACAGAAGAAAAATATAACTTCGCTGTAAACACTCCCTGATTAAATTTTAAACGAATTTAAGGGCGATCAAAAATTGCTCTAGGGAATCTTTGTCTCAAAAAAGTGGTAAATAGGTAAATTTAAAGGTTTTCTAGCATGTTTGTGGTAAAAAAGAGTGGTAAAAAAGAGAGTATAAATTTAGGGAAAATCTCTAAAAGAATTGAGAAAATGACACCAGGACTTGATATAGAGGATGAGATCATTCAGATGATATCAGGAAAAGTTTTAGGCAAATGTTATGAAAATATTACCACAAGAAAAATCGATGATATATTGCTTCAGGTTTTAGAAGAAAATATTGACGAGAATAAGCAAATAGAAGCGCTTGCAGCGAGAGTTGCAGTGTCAAATTTACACAAAGATACTAGGAGTAAATTTTCCTCTAGTATGAAATTGTTGCATGACAACAATAAAATTAGTGATGAAGTGTATGAATTCATCAAAGAGAACAAGACGTCTCTAGACAACTGTATAGTTGGAGATAGAGATTTCAATTATGATTTAAAAACCTTCAAGAAGATCTCGAAAGAGCTTGGGATGGTAGGTGATAAAACAGTAGAGAGAGTTCAGTATTATATATTGAGACAATCTCTACATACTTGGAAATATGACGTTGATCATGTTGTAAGAGATTACCACATGAAATCTTGCAATAAGGACTTATTACTTTCATGCATTTTATAAAATATTTAATTAACAAAAAAAACAACAAATGAACGAAGTTTATGTAACTAAAAGGACTGGAAAGAAAGAGCCTGTGAAATTGGAAAAGGTTCTTTCTAGAATAGAAAAGCAATCTTATAAGTTGGATCCAAGTTGGATAAAGCCTTTTGATATTGCCAAGAAAGTTATTGAAGGTATTTACGATGGAGTAACTACTGAAGCATTAGATAATTTAGCTGTAGAGACTGCGGCTGCTCTTACTGCACAACACCCTGATTACGCGGTGTTAGCTGGAAGGTTAGCGATATCATCTTTACACAAGACAACTGAAAGAAGTTTCTCAAAAGCAACTGACAAACTTTACAACAACATTGATCCAGAAACTGGAGAAAGAGCTCCACTAGTATCTGAAGAATATTATAAAACAGTAGTAGAAAACTCGGACGAATTAAATTCTGCAATCATAAAGTCAAGAGATTTTACTTTTGATATATTCGGGTACAAGACTCTTGAGAAGAGCTATTTACTTAAAACATATAATGAGAAGAAGAAAGCTCTAGAAATTACTGAGACCCCTCAATATGTATTCATGAGAGTTGCTATAGGCATTCATGGAAACGACATAGAGAGCGCTCTGGAGACTTACGACATGATGACTGAAAAGTATTTCACACATGCTACCCCAACATTATTCAACGCTGGAACCAATAAGCCTCAGATGTCTAGCTGTTTTTTACTTCAAGCAAAGGATGATTCAATAAAAGGTATTTACGATACCTTATCTGAATGCGCAGACATTTCTCAATCGGCTGGAGGTATAGGCTTAAGTATACACAATATAAGAACTAAAGGGTCTTACATAAAAGGGACTAACGGGACTTCGAATGGAATTGTACCTATGCTTAAGGTGTTCAATGAGACTGCTAGATATGTAGATCAAGGTGGAGGCAAGAGAAAAGGGTCAATTGCTATTTATATAGAGCCATGGCATGGAGATATTTTCGATTTATTGGAAATGAAGAAAAATCATGGTAAAGAAGAAATGAGAGCAAGAGATTTGTTCTATGCAATGTGGTTACCTGACTTGTTCATGCAAAGAGTGGAGAACGATCAAGACTGGGCTTTAATGGACCCTAAAGAATGCCCTGGTTTAGATGAGGTTTATTCTGAAAAGTTTGTTGAGTTGTATGAAAAATATGAAGCTGAAGGTAAGTACATTAGAAAGATTAAAGCTAGAGAGCTTTGGACTAAAATGTTAGAGTCTCAAATGGAGACTGGCGGCCCTTATATGCTTTATAAAGATGCGTGTAACGTTAAGTCAAACCAAAAGAATCTAGGTACAATCAAGTGTTCAAATTTATGTGCTGAGATAATTGAATTTACATCTCCAGAAGAAACTGCCGTTTGTAATCTTGCTAGTATTTGTCTTCCTAATTTTGTTAAAGGTAGAAAAAATAAGAAGTTTGACTTCGAAAAATTAGAGCAAGTATCTTATAGAGCGACAATAAACTTGAATAAAGTTATTGATATTAATTTCTACCCTGTAGAGACTGCAAGTAATTCAAACTTTAAGCATAGACCAATCGGTTTAGGAACTCAAGGTTTAGCTGATGTATTCTTTTTAATGGATATGTCATATGGTGACGCTAAGTCTGCAGATTTGAATAAGAAAATATACGAAACAATATATTACGCTTCTTTAAAAGCGTCTAATGATCTTGCTAAGAAAGAAGGGTCATACAGCACATTCAAAGGATCTCCAGCATCTGAAGGCATATTACAATTTGACATGTGGGGAGTAACTCCATCTGATAGGTATGATTGGGAAGGGTTAAGAGCGGACATAATAAAATACGGTCTAAGAAACTCTTTAACAACATGTTCAATGCCTACCGCTTCTACAGCTAGTATATTTGGAAATGAAGCTGCAGCTGAAGCTCAGCAAAGCAATATGTATTTAAGACGAGTTTTAAGCGGTGAGTTCATCATTGTTAACAAACACTTGGTTAGAGAGTTGTGTGATCTTGGCATATGGAGTAATGGGATTAAAAGTCAGATAATGTCTAATAATGGTAGCGTTCAAGCTATCGATGAAATCCCTGAAAATCTAAAACACAAGTATAGAACTACTTGGGAGATTTCTCAAAAGGACATCATCAACATGTACGCTGGAAGAGGAGCTTATATAGATCAAACTCAGTCAATGAATATTCACATGGCTCAACCAAATTTTGGTAGTTTAACTGCCATGCATTTCTTTGGATGGGGAGGGGGAGTAACAGTATCAGAAGGAGCTCAGGAAGAATTAGATCTGTTCTTAGAAGAAATTTCTAAAATAGAAGGTGAGTTATCTGGAGATATTGTAAAACAAAAAAGTCTTTTGGAAAACAAAGCCAAGTATGGCAAGACTCCAGAGAGTGCTTTGAAGACTGGAATGTATTACTTAAGGACGAAAGCTGCAGCTGATGCGGTTAAATTCACAGTTGACACTAAGAAGGTTGAAGCTAAGGTTTATACTGAAGAGGAGGCAATAAGTTGTTCCATCGAGGCAATGCAAAATGGGGAAGATTGCGAAGCATGCGGCTCGTAGCTAATTAGCTTATAGTTGTCGTTTTAGGAATTCCATACTATTATTAATAGTATGGTTTTTTTTTATGCAACAAATTTTATAAATTTACGTTTAAGTTATCAGAGGTATAATTTATAACTTAATAATCATGATATGGAAAGTGTATTTAACAAAAAAGTAATTTTAGAAACATCATCACATGCGCTTGAGTCGTTTGTGAACAAAACTTATGGTGGAGATTTATCTGTGTCCCTAATTGAAGAGGGGGATGGAGATGGTACCGTAAGTGAGGATATTGTAAAAGAAGATGTTCACTCATATAAACATAAAGAAGAGTTATCAAAAGAGATTGCTTCTGGAAACTATAGCAATGTCAGCGGCATATATGAAGTATTGCTAACTTTGTTGCATGATGGGCACATCGAGGAAGGTTCATATATTATACATGAAGTTTAAATTTATTTATTATGAAAGATTTTAATGGAGTAGAAATAAATGTTGGAACAAAAGTGTTTTTTATGCACTCTCCATCTCAACCAGTAATTGGTAGAGTTAGTGAGATTGGCGGTAAGAAGACGTTTACAGTCTTATATAAAGATGTGATAAAAACCAATAAAAAAGGCCATAAAGAGATTGAGGATTATAGGGAAGATAATCCAGAACTTGATACTTGTGGATTCGTTGTCAATTCGGATAAATGCTCAGTAATTGTACCTAAAATCACCTCATAGACCAAGAACACAAGAATATGAAGGATCAAAAAGCTATTGATAGAGGGCATAAAGTAAAGGTGGTTAATGGAATAACCCACCCACTAGGAGAAGGTACTATTACAAATTTAGGCACGATAAATTCAGGAGCTTATGTGGATAGGTTATTTGGTAGGTGTATCTACAATTACCTTATAGTGGGGAAACGAGGATACGTCTCGGAAAAAGATATTACAGAAATACTTTAATTATTACTAGAACGAAAATAAAGTTTAGAAAAACCTTGCTTAATTGAGCAGGGTTTTTTATTTTTACGACCATTAGAAGAAATTAAAAAGTATATAATATGAGTGAAGATATAAAGAAAGAGGGGCAAGAAATAGAGCCTATATTGGTTGATAACCCTAATCGATATGTTATTTTTCCCATAAAACATCCTGATATTTGGAATCAATATAAAGTTACTCAGGAAATGATATGGACGGCTGAAGAGTTAGATTTATCTCCAGACTTAGCTGATTGGGATAATAAGTTAAATGATGATGAAAAGCATTTCATTAAAAACATCCTCGCATTCTTTGCTGCATCAGACGGTATTGTTAACGAAAATCTAGCAAACAACATGCTAGCGGATGTTCAATACGCTGAAGCTCAATTCTATTACGGATTCCAAATTATGATGGAGAATGTTCATAGTGAGACATATTCATTATTAATAGACACTTACATTAAAGATGAAGCTGAAAAAGATAGGCTATTTAACGCTATTGACACAATAGCTTGTGTTAAGAAAAAAGCTGATTGGGCATTAAGATGGATTGATAACGGAACATTTCAAGAAAGATTGATTGCATTTTGCGCTGTAGAAGGAATCTTCTTTTCTGGTAGCTTCTGCGCATTGTTCTGGTTGAAAAAGAGAGGTTTAATGCCTGGGCTTACTTTCTCTAATGAGCTAATCTCAAGAGATGAAGGGAAGCATTGTGAGTTTGCATGTTTACTGCATAATGATCACGTGGTTAACAAAGTGGATAAAAAGACTATCACTGAAATAATTGTATCTGCCGTAGACATTGAGAAGGAGTTCATAACTGAATCAATCCCTGTGTCCTTAATAGGAATGAATTCAAAGTTGATGTCTGAGTACATTGAGTTTGTTGCTGATTTCTGGCTAAATGAATTGCGTTGCGAAAAAGTGTATAACACGCCTAACCCTTTTGATTTTATGGATATGATTTCTTTAGAGGGTAAAACTAACTTTTTTGAAAAGAGGGTTGCTGAATATAAGAGAGCTGGAAAGAGAGATAGTGAGAACGACTTTAATTTTGACGCTGAATTTTAATAAATATAAATCATGCAATAAAAAAGCCTATAACTTAATTGTTATAGGCTTTTTTATTTTGTTTTATGTAAATTTTTGATTAAGTTTTTTAAAAATATAATTTATGAAGAATCAGTTAATTATTTGTTTTTATGTTGGCGTTGGTGATATGGACCAGAATGATATCCCAGCTCATGTAGAGAGTATTAAAAAGGCTAATGCGCAACTTTTTACAGATAATGGCGCCGTAGCATTCTTTGTCCCAATAAGTGGAAATAACTCGAAAATAGAGTGCATTAATCCAGTTTTAGTTACAGATGAAGAATCTAAGGAGATTTTCAACACTTCAATGGAAAGGTTAAATAAAGTTTTACAAGCAGCAGAAAAACAAAGCGAAAATGAAAAAATCAAATAAGAACAAAAAGGCTCAAGCTAAAAATAGAGCTAAGAAATCAGCAAAAAGAGCTAGCACTAGCGCTAAGAGAAGCATTGAAAGAACCGCTAAATTAAAAGCTAAAAAAGCAAAATTAGAAGCAGAGTTCAAAAGTAAATTCGAAGCTATCATAGCGAAAAAGAAGCAAGAAATGCAATAAAGTAGGCCATTAAAAGGGTCTGCTTTTTAAAAAAAACACCTATTTATATGAAATAGTCTATTTATGGGAGCAGGTAAAACACAACCAAATCAGTTACAGGAAATTATAAAGACAGAGCTTTATTCCTTGCTAGAAGAGCAAGGTATAGACCCTTCTTCTGTTCCAGGTATAGAACAAAAGGCTATGAGAGCTGTAGCTCAATCTCCAGCACCATCTCAAGAGCCAGTCTCTGAGAAACCTAAGAAGAAAGCTAGGGTTATATTCGACAAAGATACTGACAATCCTTATTCTGTTACATTTTCAGAAAGAGGGTTTGACGTTGATGGTACTAGGTTGAATTTTGACCTTCTTAAGTATGCAATTTCCAAGGATTTCCACATTAAATTAAGTGGCGGAGAAGGATTGGAGCTTACACCAGTTAAAATGCAGAAAATTCTTAAGTACGAGGATAGATTCTAGCATATACGACAAATTGTCTTATTTATTTTATTGTTATTGAAGAAAAAAGGAAATTCTGTCAGGGATTTTAGCATTTTCTATATTGGTACGAATTTGGACTATACTAGAGCTATAGTTTAAAGCATAAATCAAAAAACATGAAAAGCACATTTAACAAAGAATTGAATGAAATTTTTGGAGACATCTTTAACACGGTTTTAGAGCATGAATCATATTCTCAATATGACATACTAGAAAGTGATAATGAGTATAGATTAGATTTATATTTATCTGGAGCTAAAAAGAGTGACTTCGATATTAAAATCGATGGAGATCTATTTATTGTTTCATATGAAGGGGATGCAGTTAAATCTGAAGAAGGATATAAGTATCACAAGAAAAAGCAACCAATCCAACCGTTTAAAAAGACGTTTAAACTGTCTAGGAGATTTGATATAGAAAGCATTGACGCATCTTATAAAGACGGTGTTTTAAAGGTTGTTATCCCCAAGACTGAAGAAGGCAAGAAGAAGAGCTTTAGTATCAAAGTTAAATAACTGACTTTTAGCTCATTAAACAGTATTAAAGGGGGTATTTCGCCCCCTATTTTCTTTTCACTTTTTACTTGATTTTCTTGATATTTTTTAGTAGATTTGTTATGAAAGAAATAAGTTAAAGTATTATCACAATGGGAGAAGTGAAAGAACAACCAGTAGCCAGTAATAAAAAAGCTGATGTTACGCAGTCTATAATGACTGCTAACAATAAGGCTTCTATGAGTACATTTGTAAGTGTGGGGAATGATGAAGATCAAAACGACTCACTTATTGAAATGGATTTAGTATATGTTAGGCAAAAGGGAAAAGAAGAAAGGTTTCTAAAAATTGAACTTAGTGGACACAATATAACTGATCCGTCACGACCGAATCAGTATGCTATTAAAGTGGTGAACACAAAAGAGGAATTTGAGAAGTTGAAGAGTTTTTTCACTCAACTTGAATGGGACAAGTAAGCCTCCCAGAGGGCTAAAAAAAAGTGAATTAAGCGAAAATGGAAAGAAACGATCAAGAAGATTCTTTTTCTAGAAAAAATTATTTTAGAGAAATTAGAAAATTTGACCAATTGAGTGCAAATAAGCAAATAGAACTTGCAGTTCTAGCTCAAAATGGTGACGAAATTGCAAGAGAAAAACTTATTGAGTGCAATCAAAGGTTTATTGTATCTGTAGCTAAAGAGTACAGAAATGATAGATTGGAACTTAACGACCTGATAAATGAAGGTAATATAGGGATGATTAGGGCTATAAATAAGTTTGACGCATCTAAGAATATAAGATTTTTATCTTATGCAGTATGGTGGATAAGACAAGCTATAATGGCGTCAATATACGACAACACTGAAACTGTTAGACTGCCCGTTAATAAGATAAACGCGCAAAACAAATTAAACAAAGCCAGAGAAAAACTGGTTCAGGAACTAAGTCGAGAGCCTACATTGGAAGAGATGATTGACAAAGCCTGCATAGAAGAGAGTGAGGTAATATCCTCAAGTCCAGATGTAAACAAAAGCGTTTCTTTGGAAAATAAAGTTTCTGAAGATTCAGAATATTCTTTAGTAGATTTTTTGCAAAATGATTCTTATGATCAGATGGAGAACGCTATCAACAGAGAATCTTTAGCTACAGAGATAAATAGTATATTTAAACAACTTTCAGAAAGAGAAGCCGATATTCTTAGTATGTACTATGGGTTAAATGGTAATGAGCCAAAAACTTTAAGAGAGATTGGTGACGTATTAAGCTTAACTAATGAGCGAGTTAGGCAAATTAAAGAATTGGCCAAAAGGAAGCTTAGAAGTCATGGGAAAAGCTCTAGATTAAAAGAATATCTAAATGATTCAATTAATTAAATTTGATTTTAATGCTGTCATAGAAAGCGAGCAAGAGCTACAAGTGTCTCTCTGCTCGCTTTCCATTTCTAAGGAAATGAAGGATGGTTATGTTATTGATTCAGGCGCTAGATTAATGGTGCTTTCAGTTGATGGATCGGATCATCAGGTTGAAACTTTGAACTCAGACGGTGAAATGTCTGGAGTTGTTTTTTGGGTTAATCCTAATGAATTTGATTTTATAGAGAATGTAACTAAAACATTCTCCACGCAAGATTTAAGCAAAATAAAAGGAAAAGTTCTTGGAGATTGGATATAAAGCTTATAACTTTACTGTTGAAGTAAATAAGTATAAATCTAATTATAATGAAATTATCAACAGAACTTGAAAGACCTGTATGCTTTGTAAAAATACAAACGACTGGCCTTAATCCTAAAGAAGATAGGATTATAGAAATTGCGGTTGTAAAGAGGTTTCCTGGGGAGGAAAAAGAAATTGTAGCCATAACAAAGATTAACCCTGGTATTGACATATCAGAGGCTTCAACTGCCATAAATGGCATAACAAACGAACATGTTAAAAATGCTCCAACCTTTGAAGCAAAAGCTAAAGGGTTACTAGCCTTCTTTGAGGGCTGTGATTTTATTGGATTCTCAATTAAAGATTTCGATTTGAAATTCTTAACTCATGAATTCAGTAGGTCAGGATTATCATTTTTAACTTACGATCGAAACATTGTTGACTTGATGCAGTTGCATCAAAAGATAGAACCAAGAAGTTTAAAGGCGGTTTCTAGAAAATATTTGGGTAAATTTCATCCAGAGCAGCCTACCTCTCAAGATACAATAACTACAAATATCGCTCTGTTAAACGCGTTAATTGACACACATAAGGGAGAAGTGTTGGACAATGGCGGAAAAGTAACAGCAGACATCCATTCGCTTGGAAAGCTTTGTAACAATAGAAAAACTAACATGGACCTTGAGGGTAAGATTTATCTTAACGCACAAGGTGTTCCTACTTTTAATTTTGGTAAATATAAAGGTAAGTCTATTGTTGAATCGCTTGAAGGAGATAAGAGTTATCAAAGCTGGTTATTACATTCAGCAGATAAGCTTGAGGAAGATGTTAGGCAGATAATTGAGAAATTGGTATCAGAAGCAAACTCAAACACTCAAATCGCTTAAATTAGATGGCAAAAAAAGTAAAAGAAGTAGCAAGTGAAAATCAGATTAGCCTATTCGGAGCCGTGGAACAAAAGAAGTCTCATGGTCTTACTGATGAACAAGGGGAATATGTCTTCTATGATGGGGAAGACTCTATACTACTTAAAGCAACAGCTGGCTCAGGAAAGACACATTCATGTGTTCATAGATTGAAGGAGTTGCTTAAGAGAGGTGTAGATCCCAAAAAGATTATCTTCTTTTCTTTTACTAAGACTGCTGTAGAAGAATTACAAAAGCGTGTTGGTAATGATGATATTAAAATCACCACCATACATGCTTATTGTATGAGCGTGTTAGGGAGGCTGAATAAATACAAGAATGTAGCAACATTCTATGAATTTATCGATTGGTACAGAGGTAAGTATAGACCAAGTAGGTACGCAACCCCTTCGGAGAGTCATGAGTTTGAAGCGTTGATTAACGATCTTTATTCAGAAGGTGAATATTACTCATCTCAAATTGGGGCCTATAAATTGCAAAACGCTGTAGGAGTCAAAACTCATGCTCCTAAATACTGGAGTGAATATAAGTCATTCCTTTATGAAAAGAAGGCGAGAGATTTCTCTGATATGCTTATTGAAGTACGTGACCTATTTAGAGAAGACAGATACTTGAAAGTATTCAAAGGTAGTTATGATTACATTTTTGTAGATGAGTACCAAGATACAAGCGCTATTCAAATGGAAACATTACTTTCTCTAAACGCTAAATATTACTATTTAGTTGGAGATGCGGCTCAAAGTATATATGGCTACTCTGGAGCTAATTGTGAGAAGATAGAAGCTATGCTTGAAAAGCGTAGGACTGTGGAGAGAATGAACCTCACAATAAACTTTAGGAGCGATCAATCTATTGTAGAAAATTCAAATAAATATACTGATTTAGAAGCTACAGCAAATAGCGATAAACATGGAGATGTGAATCATGGGATAATATTCACTCTTGATGATTTGGTCGATATGTTTAAAGGGCAAGGTGAGGTTGTTGGCTTGGTTAGAACAAATGCTACAATCAGAAGATTGGAGAGAGAATTCCTACAGAGACAAATACCAATCAAGTATTTTAATTACATTACCCCATCTGAGCTGAAAGCTTATCAAAAGGATAAAAACCCAAGAACTAAGGCAAAGCTCGATCGAGTTAAAAAGTATTTCGGTGGAGCTGAAGCTAATGTAATTTCATTTATAAAGGCAAACGAGGGAAGTAGAAAGTATTTTACTTCTATACATAAAAGTAAAGGTAGAGAATATGATACATGCATTGTGGTAAATTCAATTTCAGAAGAAACTCTTCAGGATAATGATGTTTATGACAACATGACTAATAAGCAGTTGGAGAGAGCTTCATTCCTTATGAATGATCCAGATGATCAAGAGGCTCAAAGAATACATTACGTTGCTGTAACGAGAAGTAAGCACTCGCTATACTTTATGATGTATGATATTTAATATAAAAAAATGATACAGAATACAATACAAGAATTTCTCAAGAAAGGGAAAGTGAAGGAAGCTGATTTAATACAGTTGCTGGAAAAGAATGGGGCCAAAGTAGATGAAGCAACGCCTTCACAGGACATGAGAGAGCACTGGGACATAAAGATAGTGTCTGAGTTGAAGATAGATGTCAAAGGTCTTAAGAAGAGCCAGAGAAGCGATCAGGAACCAAATGAGAACATTCATTGGATTGAGATAAAGAATGTACAAGGAAAGGTTGGATGGGCTTATGCTACAGAGGTTGATTACTTTGCTTTTGAGACTATCGATTACTGGGTAATTGTGAAGAAAGAAAGCTTGCAGCAACTTGTTTCAGACAAGTGCGCAAGTAAGGAGACTGCTGACTCAGCAAGAGATGCTATGTATAAGTTGTACTCAAGAAAAGGTAGAAGTGATCTAATGACTCAGGTTAAGACTCTGGACCTATGTTGTTATGCTGATACTATAATTAAGAAAAAATGACTCTAGATACAAAAATACATTTCGGAGTAGGAGTTGTTACTTGGACGTTTTTACAAGTGAGTAGTTTTATGTATGTAAAAAAAGGTGGAGAGCTTAGTCGCAAGCATTGGTCACAAACAATTCAAGATTTTTTAGTGTTAACAATTGTAGGGTGGGCATCTTTATTTTTTGTTTTAGCGTCTCTTTTAAAAAAAGATCTAAGAGACTTTTTCTATAAAGCTTGGTTTTGATTGCTATAATTATTCCATATTTATATACATGATGAATATGGTGGATAATCAACACGTTGGCGCAGGCATACTGCCTATAGCCAAATCAACGGGAAGAATTCTTTTGGGAAGAAGGAGTTTTGGACCACAACATACTTTCCCTAATTGTTGGGGGCTTTTTGGAGGAACTTATGAAGATGAGGATAATCAACCTAAAGTGACGGCTAAGAGAGAGTTTTATGAAGAAACTAAGTGCGGCAAGCCTTACACAATATCAGATAAACCACTCTATATTCAATCAACAAATCACAATACGTATTATACTTTTGTAGGAATATTTCAAGAAGAATTTGTTCCTTATGTTTCTGGAGATGATAAGCATAGTCAGGAGCATTTAGATTATGGATGGTTTACTCTTGAAGAGATCTGTTCACAACCAGAAGCTAATATGATCCCAGGTCTAAAAGAGGCTATTGTGGATAAATCCATTGTCATTAAAAGAATAATTGATTACTACTGTTCTAATGCTTAAGTTTTAGTATGCGTAAAAGATTCTATTTTGCATATAATAAATACGTTCCCCCTTATGAACATGAGTTAGTATCAGAGTTAGTTGACAGCTTGACTCAGGAGATTAATAGGGAAATAATCTCAGAATTAATTGCGCTAGGTAATTACGAAAATTCAGAAGACGATGAAGAAGCACAGAACACTAAACCCTTATAGTTACAAAAGGATTGGTAATATATATTTTTGCTGGAATGGTGAAGATATAATGGTTATACATTATAAGAAATTAAAGGAGGGTATCTATAGTCAGAGGCATGGTATTCTTTCATGGAAATTTTTATGGGAGTGGAAATTAGATTTTAAAAAAAGATATAGACAACAGAAGTCTGAGAGAACTTTTGAGACTATTATGGTTACAGCGGTAGATCTAATGAAGTATAGGAAAGTTATAGGGTTTACTGCGTGGGTTATGAATAAGGACATATTTAAAAAAACAACAGCTTATTATAAATTTACTCCAAATTTTTTTAGGGAGCATGGTGAAGATTTTTTATATAGCGATTCTTATGAATACAAGAACATTCATTCACTAATTAGAACTAATAGCGAAAAGTTGGCTAAAGATAGGTTGGATGAGTTTTATAAATAATAAAAAACATGAAAACAAGAAAGAGGTTTTGGATAGGGTATAAAGTTAAAAGAGATTTCAGCACTTTATTTCTTGAATTTTCAGAAAAATATCCAGAAGTTTTAAGCGAGTCAGGTACGCAGATATATATCTCAACTATGGAAACTTATTTTAAGATGGTAGAAAAATCTTTGGAAGACAATGAGGCTGACACAGATTTTTACAAACGTTACAAAAACATAAAAAAAGATTATGAAGATTTAATGGAGGCTGAATTTTAGAGTCCTCTAAAATCTTTAGTGAACCGTCTCTTTATGATGGGCATAAGAGTTTCTTCTAAGGGAGCATCTGTATTTATGTCCACGTAGTATACGGCTGGATTTAATATATCCTGATATCTACTTTTTAATCTTTCTTTTATTTTACCTGGAGTATTAGTTAAGGTGGATGTGAAAGTTCTAACTGGAAATACCGATAGATGGTTTCTAGACTCTACCATAGAGAATCTATATCTATAAGCGTGTACTTTCTTTTGACACCTAACCAATATGTACCCTTCTTCTCTATTATTAGGAATTGTTCCTACAGATTGAAAAACTATTCCATCTTCTAATTTTCTATACAGATCTTTACCTCTATTAATTACTTTCTGCATTTCTGAAATAGAAAAATCAACAATTTCCTGTATGACATCAAGAGATGGCATTTCTCTTTTTGTTCGTCTTTTATAAATGAATGATTTGCTTTTTAGATTTATTCCAATGATCTTTTTTGGAAATGACTCTTCTATTGAATTAAGATTATTTTTATAATCCACAAGTTCATTATATCTATCCAGTAGATCTGATAAAAAGGGGTATATTTTATTTTCTTGATAAAACTTTTCTGATTGCTTTAGATAATCAAGCAATATATATTGTTTGTACTCAAAGTCTATCCACCCCTCCGAAAACCAATTTTTATCTAGTGTTTTCATATAAATAAATAGATGAATGTTTTCATATAATTGAGTGTAAAACAAAAAAGACGGTGATTAAACCGTCTTTTTTACTTTTATTATTTATCGAAAACCATATCCGCTCTCCAATCAGTTTTATGACTGACGGGCTTTGTTGCTTGCCCTTTGTAAGGATTGCTTAATAGCACTTTTCCTATACCTGGATATTTAGCATCTACTTTAGCGATAATTGGCTCCCACTTCTCTTTGAATTTCTTTGAGAGAATGGCTTCTATGTTTCCAATGAATCCCTGACTTTTTTCAGAAGGATTAGGAGAATTAGCTCCTTTATTCCATATGTAACTCAAAGGCACTGTATTTGGATCCCTAAAGTTTAAGTCTTGATCGTTAACTATGAAGTCGTAGATTCTTTTAAGAACTCTATCGTCAGCTATTGCTGCTTCATATGCAATTTTTCTATCATTAGGAATTGCAGCTAGAGCTCCAGTGTCTTTGTTTACGCTGAAATCTTTTTTAACTTCAGAAGCGTTCATTCCTTTTTTTACTAATCCAGGCATAAGCACTTTATTAGCAAGTTGGTTTTTACCTCTACCTCTAATACCATATCTTTCCCAATCTTCAGAATCTTCTACTAAATCAGTCCATTGAGGTGCGCCTTTAATAAAGTAATCATAATAAGCATTTGCCACAGCTTCTCCAGCAGTTGATTTAAGATTGTTATAAACACCTTTTTTTAAATCATCAGCTTGATCAGAAAAAGTGGTGCTAGAATCAGATTGATGTTGAGCGACTGCTTGCTTGTTTAAGCTAGATCTTTCATCATCATCACTGCTAGACGCTCCACCAGTTAAGTCTTCATCATACTTCTTTTCTATCTGAGTCTGTACATCTCTTAGAATATTAGAAACTCTTGGAGCGAATGTATAAGAAAAGAAGTCTCCAGCGCCACTGTCTGCAGGATTGTAATTCTGAATCATTAATTCCATCTTGTTCATAATAGCATTATCAACAATTTCACCCAATGAGTCATCATCTACGGTTTCTAAGCCATACCTTTTTCTTAAACCACCAACATAGCCATCTTTTATAGTAGGGTCTATTGAATAAAAAGTAATTAAGTAAGTATAAAAATTAGAGTTACCAGTTTTTTGATATTCCTCTACCGCTCTATTAAGAGCGTATGTAATTTTTTTAGAACCTTTACCATTATTATATTCTCTCATCCATTTAGAAAGGTCTCCAAATGATGATTTGCCTTGAGCGGCAAGTGATATTTCATTTTCTACTTGCTGAACTTCCTCTTGACTTAGTGGCCATTTTGCCCCCTCCCCAGTCCATCTATCCTTATAGTGTGAAGACCATTCTTCAGAAGTAGCCTCAGATATAACGTGAGCAGACCCTAAATTGTGAACTATTAAATCATAAACTTTTTTAAGACCAACATTTTCAAAAATAACATCTTCATATTCTTTCTTTATGTTTCCAGCAAAAGAGCCATCACTTTTAACTTTGAAGTCTTCCTTTATTGAAGATGCAGTAAAGCCTTCTTTTACTAACTTTGGAGCTAATATATGCCTTAACATGTTAACTTTAGACATAGCCTTTAGCTCAACTGTTTTTGGCTTCATTTCAGACAGCACTTCTTGTATTGCTTCTTTAATAACGCTATTTAAGTTCTTATTCATATTTTCATCTAAATTTCCCCTTTCATAATTGAAGAGTTTTTCAATCGTCTTTCCTAGTTTAGTGTTTCTACCAACTCCATCTTTAAGCGCTTTACCAGCAGCTCCAGCTAAAACGTCAAGTTGATCTTTTTTAAGAGCATCAACTCCTCTTTCTTTTTGATCAGCTTCGAAGTCTTCTCTTGATATTTTTGTACCAGCTCCAGATCCGCCACCTTCTTGACCTCTTTTTACCATCTTAGATAAAACATAAGGCTCTAACTCTGGATAGATATCCCCTTCGTCATTTGTATATTTTTTACCTAAAGATTGTCCAAACTTTTCTTTTGGAAAATTTTTCCAATCTTTATCATATTTATCTCTACCAGCAGAAACAATTTTTTCAAAATCAGATCTACTAATTTTCGTATCTCTATTTTTAAAGAATTTGTAATCGAAGTCTTGAATGAAGTGAAAAATAGCTCTCCCGATTTCTTCTGTTCCATTTTTACTTAAATAAGCGCTAAGCTTATTTTTAATTTGCGCTCCAAGATTTTCATCTGCAGATAATAGCTCTTCAAACACATCTTCATAAGATTCATTTGCGTCTACATCGCTCATGCTTTCTTTGTCATCCTGATTAGAATCATCAGCTATATCTGGCTGTTTAGATGATCCAGGGTCTTCAAAGCCAACATCTTTTTTAACAGATAAGAAAGCTCCAACGTCTTTTAGTTTTTGAATGTCAGATTTTACAAGATTTCCTTTATTGAATATATTGTTTGCCTCACCCTCTGCAGCTTCAGAAAATTCTATATATGCTTCTGATGGAGACTTAAATTTATAGTTCCAAACACCTTCAGCCACCTCTTTAACAGAAGCAATTCCATCTTGATCTATACCACCATTTTCTCCCATAGAAGTCTCTGGATCTAAAGTAGATCTCCAGTCTATCCAATTGTTGTTTTCAAACGCGTCAGAAATACTGATGCCCGATTTAGTATCTATTCCAGCCCTAAGCTTTTGAGTGGTAAATTTCTTAAGGGTATCTTTCAACTGATTTTTCATTACAGTTAAAGCCCATGCTCCAATGTTGTTTTTATTAGCATCGTACTGACCAATGTTATCGATCATTTTATCAACAGCATCTTCAATAGAAATTTTGAAATCAATATCTCTATCAGCTATTTCAATGTCTTTAGCATCTCTACCCATAAGAGGTATAGCTATAGGAAGAATAGCTTTTTTATAGAAGCTTCTTAACGTGTCTTCAGCTCTCCTTTTATATAGGTCAGATCTTCTACTTGATAATATTGCATTTTCTTCTGGAGAAGATGGTTTACCTGAAGCTAATCTAGCTAGGTATTGTAATTGCCAGTATCCTCTAGGTGAAAGCTTTCCATTAGACCAGTTGTATGATATCATACTTTTTTCATCACCGAAAGCATGTTCAAAATATCTTTTCTTAGCAGCGTCTCCATATTGTTTCATTTCCTCAGGGATTTGAAAAATAAGTTCTGCGGCTTGATTTGGGCTTTTGATGCCAGATTGTTCTTGCGCTTGTTCTAAGGATTGAATAAACCCTTTAAAGTTTTGGTCTCCTTTTAATTGTGGAGCTAATATAGAAATAGCCTCTTCAGTGCTTTTACCTGCTTCTTTTAAAGAAAGAAAAGCGTAAGCCATATCTTCTTTAAAGCTCTCTCCTCCCCTGCTAACCATAGCGTACTTCATAGGGAAAGGAAGAATGTCCTTTTCGCTACTTGACTTATAATCTGAAAAAGGGCCTTGAACTGGCTTCTCTGAAACAGACTTTTCTTGAGCACCTTTTCTGGTAGTCTCAGCTAAAAAAAGCATTTTTTGTACCTCTTGTAGTACTCTCTTGTCTTTCGAATTCATATAAAAAAGATTTTTATATAAATACCTTGAAAAAACCAAAAATTCGCTTTATATTTGCCTCTATAATTATTATATTATATATGATAACTATAAGTTTAGTAAAGTAAGTAAAACAAAAAAAAGAAAAATGAGAGGTATCAATTTAGTAACTCTAGGAGGTTCTGTAGGACAGGACCCAGTAATCAGAGAAGCTGGAAACAGCAAAGTAGCAACGTTTTCTATTGCTGTAAATGAAGAGTACAAAAACAAACAAGGTGAGAAAGTTCAAAACACTCACTGGTTTAATTGTGAAGCTTGGGCTGGTCTTGCTGGTCTAATCGAACAATACGTTAAGAAGGGTAGCAATGTTTATGTTCAAGGAACATTAGCAATGGACAAATACGATGACAAAGACGGTAACAGCCGTACTGCTGTCAAAGTAAAAATCCGTGACCTTCAATTCCTACCTGGTGGAAAGAAAGATGATTCTGAAGCATCTCCAGTTGCGCAAGCAAGTCAGAGTACTCAGGATTACACAAAACAACCTGCAGCAGCGGCAGGTTGTTTTGTGAAATCC